>Ga0209061_1000037_pt1 | contig 466133 bp, 486 predicted proteins | sample Coa_R1_10_FD_187157 | JGI IMG/M metagenome (GOLD analysis project Ga0209061, IMG submission 187157) | Surface soil microbial communities from Centralia Pennsylvania, which are recovering from an underground coalmine fire - Coalmine... | ecosystem: Environmental > Terrestrial > Soil >...
TCGGCGCCACCGTCGCCGCGCCCGCCTTCCGCGACTTCATGGCCGCCGCCCTCAAGAACAAACCCGCCATCCCCTTCCGCATCCCGCCCGGAATCGAACTGGTGCGCATCGACGCCCGTACCGGCCGCCTCGCATCGTCCGGCGACCGCAATGTCATCTGGGAGGCGTTCAAGAGCGGCGAGCTGCCGAACACATCGAACGTCGTCGTGAGCGGCGCGGCGGCACCGATCGCGGTATCAGGCGGCAGCGTCACGCCGGCGGTGCAGCCGACGCCTGGCAGCGGCATCGGCGGGCTTTACTGACCGGCCGATCCGTCCCGCCGCGCGGCGGGATTGGCGCCGGTCAGGGGCGCGAGCCGAAGTCGCCCGTGGTTCCGGTCTTCTCGCGCACCGGGGTTGCGGGCGTCGCGCCGACCGGCTTCGGCGCGGGGTGGACGGTCTTGTTCGTCACCTTGCCGAATTCCGGCCGGCAGTAGCCGTCGATGAATGCGCCCGACTCGATCCGGATGTCCTGATGGATGACGTCGCCCGACATGTGCGCGGTGCTGGTAAGCACCACCTTCTTGGCTTCGATCTTGCCGTCGATGGTTCCGGAGAGCTCGACGGTCTCGCCGTAGACCGTCCCCTTGACGCGGGCGTTGCTGCCGATCTTCACCGACGCGCCGCGCACGTCGCCGTCGACCTCGCCGTCGACCTGGATGTCTTCGGTGCTTTCGAGCTGGCCGGTGATCTTGAGCGATTTGCTGATGACCGAGACCGCACGCGGCTGCGAGCCCGCGATGTCGGAACTCGTGGTCGTCGACGGCGGTCGTTTGGTGTCCGTCGCCGGCGGCGAGGACTCGCGCGCCGTCGATCCGCTGCCGCCGGTATCGAAACTCTTGTCGCTGCGTAGAAACATACTCATGACTGCGCCTCCCGGAGATGTTCAAGACGTTCGAAGTAGTTGAGCGGACGCCAAGGCATGCGACCGTCGATGCGTGCGCCTTTGGCGACGGTCGCAGTGTGGTGGAAGATGCGCCCGGTCACGTCGGCGGAGCCGTCGAGCGTGACGTTGCGGGCGAAGATGCGCCCGGCGAAGCGGCCGCCGATGCGCACGTCGTTGGCGACGACGTCGCCCTCGACATAGCCGCCGGCGCCAAGAACCAGGCGGTCGGCGGTGATGCGCCCGTGCACGTTGCCGTAGATATGAATGGCGCCGGTCGTGTCGAGGCGGCCCTTGATGGTCAGAGCCTTACCGAGATGCGACGGGACGTCCGACACTTCACCGCCGCGCGGCGGCGTTAGGATGGCGACGTGCGGCAACGCGGGCATGACATAGAGACCCCAGGTCCAAACCAGACCCCCCGCTAGCCACCTTTATTGTTTCCCCCGCTAGCAACGTGCGAAATCGTATCGTATTTGGCCCGCATACAGCAAGCCGCTTAGCCGTGCATTTTAGCTTTCGGTCCGATGGCGGCCGTGCTTGGGTGCAAGCGAGGCGCTGCGGCCGGCAATGCCGCGCAGGCACGCCCGCTGCGGTGGCGCCACGGCGGCCGCATCGGAATCCAACGCCGTCCGGATTGCGTGAACCGAGCCCATGACTCAATGGGCCCAAGGCGGTTACAAAAATCGTCGCCGACAAACCGCTCGAGAAAATCCGAGCGCCGAGGTCGCAGGACGAAGCAGTCACACCGGTATCCCTTTGTCATGTTCGTTACATTGGTCGGGATTTTGTGGTAGACAGAGGTATCGCCGGCTTGGACCCGCCGGGCGCTGGCGACCGCGAGACACGCGCAACGTCAGCGAAAGAAGCAGTCGCGCGCACTCCCGCCCGAGATTGAGAGCGGAGGCGTTCATGCGTTGCTATTTTATGCGCGGCGGTCATATCGCCGCCGTCGAACTCGTGACCGACGATTCCGACGAAGCCGCGATCAACCAAGGCAAGGCGCTGTTCGAGCAACGCAGGCAAGAGTTTGCGGGCTTCGAGGTGTGGGATCGAGAGCGCTTCGTATATAGGCACCCGTCGCTGCCGCCGAAGTACACCGCGAGCCCCGACGCCGGCGCCGCCGGCAATGTATCGGCCGCCGGCGGTTCAGAAGCGCGTCCCGAAGCCGGAGGCGCGGAGAAGGCCGAGTAGCGAACCGTTCGGGCGCTGCCGGAAACCGATTCATTTCATGGGGCGGGGCGAACGGCCTCAAGCCCTTGCACAACCCGATTGCGGACTGCGTGTCAGCGTGCGCGCCATAGGCGCGCAAGGCGTGCTTCGGCCGCTCGACGACGCCACGCTTGCGCCCGAGCTCTGCGCCGACCTCGACGCAAGCCGTCGTGAGCACAGCGGCGGATTGCGGCCGGCTTGACGACCGACCGAGATGCTGGCGGATGGGGTGGGATTCGAACCCACGATCGGGTTGCCCCGATGCCGGTTTTCAAGACCGGTGCCTTAAACCGCTCGGCCACCCATCCGCGCTCTAGATAGCAAAGACTTCGCGGCCCGGCCATCCTCGCGCCGCGGCATCCGGCGGCGGCGAAACCTTTTGGTTGCGGCGCGGGTTTGACTCGCGCGTAGGCGACGAACCGAGAGGGTGCTGGGTGGCGCGTGCATTTGGCCTTACGGTTGCCACGGCGCATGCCGCTCTGGCGTGGCTGCCGGAATGGCTTTCGGCCGTCATCGTCGTCTGCGCGCTGGCGCTGATCGCCCTCGGCATTCACCGTCTCGGCCTGCGACTTGTCCGCCGCTCGCGCCTCGGCCGCGCCGGCCTCGGCCGCGTGCTGATCGAGCGCGCCGCAGCACCGACCCGCGTCGCGATGGTGCTGTTCGGCGTCGGCGCGGCGCTGCCGGCGCTCGGACTGGGCGCGTCGGCGACGCGAACGCTTCTGGGCGTGGTCTTCGCTCTCGTGCTGCTGGTGGTCGGCTGGACCGCCGTGGTCGCCATCGGCCTCGTCGGCGATCTCTATCTCGCGCGCGTCGGCCGGAACCTCGGCGAGAATGCGCTGGCCCGCAAGCATGTGACGCAAGTGCGTGTGTTGCGCCGCGCCGGCCAGGTTCTGGTCGGCCTCATCAGCGTCGGCGCCGCGCTGATGACGCTGCCGGCGGTGCGCCAGTACGGCGTCAGCCTGTTCGCTTCGGCCGGCGCCGCCGGCATCGTGGTCGGCCTGGCGGCGCGGCCGGTGCTGTCGAACCTGCTCGCCGGCATCCAGATCGCGCTGACGCAGCCGATCAAGGTCGAGGATGCCGTCGTCGTCGAAGGCGAATGGGGCTGGGTCGAGGACATCACCAGCACCTACGTCGTGATCCGGCTGTGGGATTGGCGCCGGCTGGTGGTTCCGCTGAGCCGCTTCCTCGAGCAGCCGTTCCAGAACTGGACGCGCGAAAGCGCGTCGCTGATCGGCACGGTCCATCTCTATGTCGACTACACCACGCCGATCGACGCGGTGCGGCGCAGGTTCGAGGAGATCGTGCGCAACAGCCGGCTGTGGGACGGCAACGTGGCGAGCCTCCAGGTGGTCGAAGCGACCGCCGAAGCGATGCAGCTCCGCGCGCTGATCAGCGCCCGCAATTCCTCCGATGCGTGGGATCTGCGCTGCGCCGTGCGCGAGCAGCTGATCGGCTATCTGCAGACCGAGGTGCCGCAGGCGCTGCCGCGTCGACGCCTCGAGATCGATGGGCCGCGGCGCGCCGCCGAAGCGCCGGCGTCGCGCAGCGGCTAGCCGCGCCTGCGCGAAAGCGCCGGCCGGTGACCGTCGGCGGCGCGGCTACTGCACGATCACCGTGCCGATCATGCCGCCGCCTTCATGGTGCGTGCAGATGTAGCGATAGGCGCCGGGTGTCGCGAAGGCGTGTTCGTAGACCTGGCCCGCCGCAATGTCGCCGGACGCGAAGGGCTGCACGCCCGACGGCAAGGCGACATCGCCCCGTTGCATCGCGGCTCCGGGATCGAAGCTGACCGAATGGGTGATCGGCGAGGTGTTGCGCCATTCGACCGTCTGCCCGGCCTTGATCGTCACGCTCGCCGGCGTGAAGCTCTCGAAGCCCATGTCGACGACCGCGGCGGCGCGCGGATCGGGCGGCCCGTGCGCCGGCCCGCCGATGCCGCAATCGGCGAGCAGGAGCGGCAGTATCGAAACCGACAGCGCCCGGATGATTCTCTTCATCGCGGAGCGGCGTAGCGTAGCGCGCGCCCGCAGCGCAAATCACGAACGCGAGATTGAATCCGGGTCGATGACGTCGGCGCAGGCGTCGGTCGGCGTGGCGGCAACGTGGCCGACCACCGGCACCGCTTTGACGACGCCGGAGGTGACGCGGCAGGGCGCCGCGACCAGCCCACAGCCGCCGAGCGCCAGCGCGACCGCAAATGCGACGCAGAGCGTTCGGATCATAGGGCCTCCTCGGAGCAGGCAATGTTCCCTACCGTGACAAACAGAGCGCGCCGCCCGATCTTCCCGGCTGGCAGATCGGCCACGATTTTCTTACACTCGCTTTTGCCATCTCGCCGCTCCGCGTCTGCGGCGGCGGCCGGTCGCATCATTCCGAGGCAGGAGGCTTCCATGATCGATTGGTATCGCGAGCTGGACGCGTCGGAGCGGCGCAGCTTCTGGGCGTGCTTCGGCGGCTGGGCGCTCGACGCCCTCGATGTGCAGATCTACACCTTCGTGATTCCCGCGCTGATCGCGCTCTGGCACATCAGCAACGCGCAGGCCGGGCTGCTCGCCACCAGCACGCTCGTGATCTCGGCCTTCGGCGGCTGGGTCGCCGGCATGCTGGCGGACCGGGTCGGCCGCGCGCGGCTGCTGATGGTCATGGTCGCCTGGTACGCGTTCTTCACGTTTCTTTCGGGCTTCACCGGCAATTTCGAGCAGCTACTGGTGGTGCGCGGCCTCCAGGGTTTTGGCTTCGGCGGCGAGTGGGCTGCCGGCTCGGTGCTGATGGGTGAAGTCATCCGCGCGCGGCACCGCGGCAAGGCTGTCGGCACGGTGCAGAGCGCCTGGGCCTGGGGCTGGGGTGCGGCGGCGATCCTCGCCACCATCGTCTTCCAGGTGTTTCCGCAGGCGATCGCCTGGCGGGTGATGTTCTTCCTCGGTATCCTGCCGGCGCTGCTCGTATTCTACATCCGCGCGCACGTGCCGGAGCCGGCGATCTACCGCAGGGCGGCGGCGGAGAAACGGCGCGGCACGCTCGAGATTTTCGGCGCGGAGCTGCTGCCGACGACGGTGCTCGGCGCGGTCCTGACGACCGGGGCCCAGGGCGGCTACTACGCGATCACCACTTTCCTCCCGACCTTCCTGCGCACCGAGCGCCATCTGACGGTGATGAGCACGGGCGGTTATCTCGCGATCATCATCGTCGGCTCGTGGATCGGTTACATCGTCAGCGCCTACCTTTGCGACGCGATCGGGCGGCGCAAGAATTTCTTCGTCTTCGCCGTCGGCTCGTTGATCGTCGTCGTCGCCTACACCGAGGCAGCGATCTCCGATCCGCTGATGCTGGTGCTGGGATTTCCGCTCGGCTTTTTCGCCTCCGGCATCTTCAGCGGCATGGGGCCGGTGCTGACCGAACTGTTCCCGACCACGGTGCGCGGCGCGGGGCAGGGATTCTGCTACAATTTCGGCCGCGGCATCGGCGCGTTTTTCCCGACGCTGGTGGGCGTCCTGTCGGCGTCGGTACCGCTCGGCACCGCGATCGGAATCTTCGCCGCCGTCGCCTACGCCATCGTCATCGTCGCCGCGGTGCTGCTGCCCGAGACGCGCGGCCGCGAGCTGCTGGCGAACTGACTCTGCCTAATTCGCCGGCGCCGGAGCGCGCGCGAATGCCGGCATGATCTCGCCGGCGAAGATGCGCAGCGCCTCGATCGAGGGGCTCGGATCGACCAGCAGCACGTACTCGACGCCGCCGGCCTCGAGCCGCTTCAGTCGCGCGACGATCTCGGGCGGCGTGCCGAGCAGCGGGGCGTCGTCGATCTCTTGCGGCGGCCCGGCGAAGTTGCGCGGATCGGCGTAGCGTTCGGCGCCGCGACCGCGCGCCAGCTGGCCGACCGTCCTGAGCACCTGCTGGCGCGTCGCCCACGCCGCCGCACGTTCCGCCTCGCTGCGGATGATCTGCAGGCCGCGCGTCGCGCCGATCATCAGGGGATCGTAACGCCGGCCGACACGCGCGCACTCGTCGCGGAACATGGCGACGCGCTCGATCGTGAGATCAACCGACCCGATCTGGTCGAGCAGCAGGTTGTAACCCTCGCGCGCCGCGCGCCGAATCGATTCCTCGCTGCCGGCGCCGAGCCAGAACGGCGGATGCGGCCGCTGCACCGGCGCCGGCTCGACCACCACGTTCTCGAAATGCCAGCGCTTGCCGTGATGCGAGAACCGTCCCTCGGTCGTCCAGGCTTTGCGGATCACCTCCATCGCCTCGTCGAAGCGCTCGGTCGCTTCGGCCGGCGGGATGCAGAAGCCGGCGAATTCGTAGTCGCGGTAGCCCTTGCCGACGCCGAAATCGAGCCGGCCGCCGGACAGCAGATCGAGCGTCGCCGCCTGCTCGGCGACCAGCACCGGGTTGTGCCATGGCAGCACGACAACGGCAGTGCCGAGCCGGATGCGTGCGGTGCAGGCGGCGAGATAGCTCAGCAGGCTGAGCGACGCCGAGACCTGGGCGTGTCCGGTGAAATGGTGTTCGACCAGGAAAACGGCGTGAAAGCCGAGGCGCTCCGCCTCGCGGATATAGGCGATGTATTCGGCATAGCCGTGGCTGTCGCCCTGCGGTCCGCCACTCTTGGCACGCGCGCCGCCGAAAATTCCGAAGCGCATACCGCCGTTCCTCCCGTGTCCGGGCCTCGGGCCCGCCGGCTTCATGCTATAGCATGGCAACCAGCGAACCCCAATCGCGGGGCGCGGTTGCGCGGCACGCGGAGCCTGTTAGCATGGCCGCGTTTGCATCCGGAGGGGTCATGCTGAAAAAGATCGGCGTTGCCGTGATCGTGTTGGTGGCGATCGCGGCGGGCGTGGCCTGGTACCTGTTTTCCAATCTCGATTCCATTGTCAAGGCGGCGATCGAGCGCTACGGCACGGCCGCGGCACAGGCCGAGGTGCGCGTCGACAAAGTGAGCATCGCACTCGCATCGGGAACCGCGACCGTCTCCGGCCTCAGCGTCGGCAACCCGAAGGGTTTTTCCGAGCAGCACGCCGTCGAGCTCGCGTCGATCTCAGTGGCGATCGACCCGGTCTCCGTCACCGGCGACGGGCCCATCGTCATCAAGCGGATCGACGTCGAGCGGCCGCAGGTGACCTACGAGCTCGACAACAATGGCACCAGCAATCTCACGGCCATCGAAAAGAACGCGACGGCCTACGCCGGTGGCGGTGCGGCCTCCGCGTCGAGCGGCAACGAACGCAAGCTGGTGATCGACGATCTCGTCATTCGCGGCGGCCGGGTCGGCATCAGCCAATCCATGCTCAAAGGCAGATCGCTCGATGCGCCGCTGCCGGACATCCACCTGACCGACATCGGCAAGCGCTCCGGCGGCGCAACGCCTGCGCAGGTTGCGGGTCAGGTGCTCGCCGCGATCAGCAGCGCGGCGACCAAGGTCGGCGGCAGCGCGCTCGCGAAGTCGATCGGCTCGGCGGCCGGCGGCGCGGCATCGGCGGTGACCGGCGCAGGCCAGGATGTCGGTGACAAGATCAAGGGCTTGTTCGGCAAATAGCCGTGACGCATGCGCCTTAAAAGTGCCACGAAAGCGTGTCGCCATGGCTTGCGGCTTTGCGCATGACGCGGCCGCCGCGCATTGACGATTTTCGATTGCATATCCCACCCCCCAAACCGCTTCGAGGCTCATATGATCGATATCCCCAAGCGACAAAGTGCGTTTGCCGCCGTTGCGGCATTGACCGCCGTTCTGCTGATCGTTCCGGCGATGGCTCAGACCGGCGCGCCGGCGGCGCCGGCGACGCAAGGTTCAGGCACGCCGTCGGGCGCCGCACCGGCTGCGCCGCCGGCGGCAAGTGCGAAGCCGGCTCCGGCCGAGCCCGCCAAGTCCAGCTCGCGGGCCGCCAGGCTCGAGGCTTACATCAAGAACCTGCACGCCCGGCTGCACATCACCGCGGCGCAGGAGCCGCAATGGCAGCAAGTGGCCCAGGTCATGCGGGACAACGCCGAGACGGTCGACAAGATTGTGCGCGAGCGCAATAGCAAGCTGCGCCGCATGACAGCGGTCGAGAACCTGCAGACCTACGCCGAGATCGTTCAGTCGCATGCCGACGGCCTGAAGAAACTGGCTCCGGCTTTCGACAATCTCTATCAGGCGATGTCGCCCGCGCAGAAGAAGAACGCCGACGCCGTGTTCCGCAATATCGCCGAGCGTCACATCCGGCGGCCGGCGCCCAAGCCGGCGACGCCGGCCGAGAAATAGGGAGACTCGGATGAGAGGAGGCGAAAGCCCGCTGGCGCGGGCCGTTTTGAGCGTGGTCCTGGCGGCGGCGGCGCTCGGCGCTGCGGCGACGGCCTTCGCCGACGAAGATCGTCACGACCGCGACCACGATCGCGACTGGCAGCGGCATCACCCGGCCAGATACTATTATTATCAACCGGCCTATGCGTATCCGCCGCCACCCGTGGTCTATGTGCCGCCGGCGCCGGTCTATGCGCCACCGCCCGTCGCACCGTCGATCAATCTGTTCTTCGACATCCGCTGATCCGCAGCGTTGACGGAACTGCAATGAAGCCGCGCGGCCGACGCGCGGCTTTTTTGCAGGCCGGGCGATGGCGCCGCCGTTATGCTGTCGGGCCTTCGGGGGGTCATCTTGCCGTTGTTGATCGCGCTCAGCGTCGCCGCCTTCGCCAGCTCGGTGCAGATGCGCTCGCTCGATCCGATGCTGCCCGCCGTCGCCAGCGATCTCGGCGTCGGTCTGTCGCGCGCCGCGCTGTTGGTGTCGGCCTACAGTTTTCCATATGCGGCGATGCAGATCGTGCTCGGGCCGGCGGCCGACGCGCTCGGAAAGGTGCGCCTCATCGGCGTATCGCTCGCCGGCGTGATGGTCGGCTCGGTCGGCGCCGCGCTTGCGCCGGGCTATCACAGCCTGGTCGGTGCGCGTGCCGTTGCCGGCGCCTTCGCCGGCGGCATCATCCCCATCGCCTGGGCGTTGATCGGCGACCGGGTGGCGTTCGACGAGCGGCAGCTGGCGATCAGCCGCGTCATGGTGGTGTCGATCGTCGCGCAGATGACCGGCGCGGCCGGCGGCGGTCTGTTCGCCCAGACCATCGGCTGGCGCTGGGCCTTTGCGGCGGCGGCGGTGATCGCCGCCGGTTCGCTGGCGGTGGTCGTCTGGGTGCTCGGCGGCGCCGAGACGGCGGTGCAGCGGCCGACGCTGCGCGCTGCTTTCGCCAATTACCGCGTCGTGATGACGTCGCCGTTGGCGTGGCTGGTCTTCGCCGCCGTCGCCGGTGAGGGCATTTTGTTCTTCGGCCTGTTTCCGTTCGTTGCGCCGATGCTGGCCGAGCACGGCGGCGGCGGCGCGGCTGAAGCGGGCATCGCCATCGCCGGCTTCGGTCTCGGCGGTGTCGGCTACGGCGTGCTGGCGCGGCAGATCATCCGCGGCCTCGGCCCGTGGCGCATGATGGCGTGGGGCGGCGCGCTCGCCGGCGTCATGTACCTCATCATGGCGTGGCCGCTGGTCTGGACTCTGGTGGCGCTGCTCTTCGTCGCCGCCGGCTTCGGATTCTACATGGTGCACAACACGCTGCAGCTGCAGGGCAGCGAGCTGGCGCCGGGCGCCCGCGGCGCGGCGTTCGCGCTGTTCGCGGCTTTCTTCTTCCTCGGTCAGGGCGCCGGGCCGGTCCTCGGCGCGATGGTGGCGCGACAGTTCGGCTATACCGCGCTGTTCGCCGGCGCTGGCGTGCTGGTGCTGGTTCTGGCGTCGGTCGCCGCCGCGGCCATGCGCCGGGTCGCCGCGTCGCTGTGAGCTGGGCGCGATTCAGCCAGCGAGCGCCGGCAACGGTGAAAGCGCCGTCGTCAGCGCCTGGTTGACCTGCGCCACCGCACCACTCCAGTCCTCTCCGAATTCGCGCCGGAAGTGCCAGACGGCGCCGCCGCGCGCCTGCGGCGCCGGCGCATCGGACGGCGCCAGGATCCACACGGGGATGCCGAGGGCGGCGGCGGTCGCGGCCGTGCGGTTGTCGCCGGCGATCAGGAGGTCGAGCTGGCTCAGCAGTGCGGCGGCGTCGGCCGGCGAGACTTCGGCGAAGGCGAAATCGCCAATCCGGGCGCCGAAGGTGTCGCGGGCCGCCTGGATCGATGTCCGACGGTCGAGGGCGTAGAACCGCACGCCCGGCTGCGCCAGGACCGGCGCGAGATCGGACAGCAGCGGCGTGTCGCCGTCGAGCGCCAGACCGATCTTGAGGTCGGCACCGGCGAAATGGTGGGCATAGCTGGCCGCGCGCTGCCGATCGACCGTCGGCACCGGCGCGGCCGAGGCTGCGAACAGCGCCAGCGCGTTGGCGATTTCCTGGGCGACGCCGGTCCAGCCGGCGTCGCGCTCGCGAAACAGAAGCAGCGACGGGTACCACGGGCTGTCGGCCCGCTCGGTGCACCAGCGCCAATGCGCGTCGCGGCCGAGCATGATCCAGCCCGGTCGGCCGAGCGCACCGGCGATGTGCGCACACGGAGCGTCGACGGCGATGACCAGATCGAGCCGAGCGACCGCCGCAGCGGCATCGGCGCCGTCGATGCAGGCCGTCGAGAGATCGGTGATCCGGTCTCCGAAACCGGCTGCGGCCGCCGCCGCCGCGCCGGCATCGAGCGCGAAGAAGCGAACGTTGGTGCCGGCGAAAATCGGCGCAAGCTCGCCAGGCGTCGGCGTGCGTCTTCCCGGCTCGCCGCTCAGGGCGAGCCCAACCTTGAATCCGCTTCCGGCAAGGCGCGCGGCGACGGCGTCGGTGGGCGCCGGGTCGATGGCGAGGTAAGGCGTGTCGGCGGGAATCGCATCGCTGCGCAGGCCGAGGCGATGCGGCAGGCTGCCGATCGGCAGATGCGCGTCGCAGGGCGGGCAGGGCCCGCCGAGCGCGACGACATCGTCGATGCCGGGAGCCGCCGCGAGCAATCGCAGCAGTTCGACCGGTGCCGCAACCACGACCCGGCCGACGCGATCGCGCAGCGAACGGGCGAGGCGGATGAGGCGCACGGTCTCGCCGACTCCGCCGTCGCTCCACAGCAGCAGCGTCCGGTCGGCGCCGAGCGCCCGGCCGTCCCAGAGCGGCGCGGGGATGGCCGGCATCGGCGCCTGCTGCCAGCGCCATTCGTATTCGGCGGCGCCCTCGGCAAGGCGGTCCGCGGCCAGAAGCGCTTCGGCCAGCGCGACATGGAGCGGCGCATGGTCGGGCCGGATCGCGATCGCACGCTCGAAATACGAAATCGCTTCGGTGATCTTGCCGGCATCGCGCAGCACGAAGCCGGCGAGCGCCAGGGCCTCGGCGTGGTCCGGTGCGAGCGCGAGCGCCAGGCTGGCGCATTCCGCGGCCTGGTCGGCGCGGCCTTGGGCGCGCAGAACCTCGCCGCTGCTGGCGAGCAGGTCGGGCGATCTCGGATGCAGCGTCAGGCCGCGGCGGAGGTGGCGCTCGGCCTCGTCGAGGCGGCCGCTGTCGCGCAACGCCGCGGCGAGACCGCCGATAATCGCGGCGTCGTCGGGCGCGAGGCTGAGCGCGCCGGTGAGGAAACGGATCGCCTCGTCGCGCTTGCCGTTGCGCGCGAGCGCCGTGCCGTAGAGGAACAGCAGCTCGGAGGTCGGCGGCGCGCATTGCAGGGCGAGAGCGAGAGATTGTTCGGCTTCGGCGAAGTGGCGCTGCTGCAGCGCCGCGCGTCCGGCGCCGACGAGATCTGCGGTATTGGCGTTCGTCATGGCGTCGAACGTAGTGAAAAATGTTTTACGAAATGCCTTACGCGCGGGAGGTTCTCGGATCGCGCCGCTGGCGCGAGCGGAATGCCGCGGAACGGCCCGGTCCGCGCCTTATTGCGGACACGGTTGACGGCGAAGCTCTTGGTTAAGCGTCGGTTAAGGGAGCGGGTGATGCGGTGGCGGATGGTTGGCGAGGTCGAGCTCGACGAGCTGCTCGGCGATGCGGTGATGGAGCCGGTGGTGCGCAGCGCCGGCGTCACGATCGACGACATCCGCCGTCAGCTCGCCGAACTGGCGCATCGCCTCGGCCGCCAGGAGGCGACCGCCGCGACCTTCACGCTGCGGGGCGAGCGTCTGACGCCCTGACCGGCTCTGCCAGCGCGCTCGGCGCCGCCGCCGGCAGGCTGAAGATCGCCTTCAAGCCCGGATTGTTGTCCTCGAGCCGCACGGTGCCGCCGTGCAGCGTCGCCACCGCGCGCACCAGGCTCAGGCCGAGGCCGTTGCCCGGCGTCGAGCGACTGCCCTCGAGCCGGACGAACCGGTCGAACACGACCTCGCGGCGATCGGCGGGAATGCCCGGGCCGGTGTCGGCCACCTCGACGCGCGCCCCGTCGGCGTCGCGGCCGACGGTCAGCGACACGCCGCCCGACGGCGTGTATTTGAGCGCGTTGTCGACCAGATTGGCGATCGCCTGCGACAGCAGGTGGCGGTCGCCGCGCACCGGCAGGTTGTCGGGCACATTGACCGCGAGCGTCAGGCCCTTGTCGTCGGCCACGGGCTCGTAGAGCTCCGCGACATTGCGTGCGATCTCGGCGAGATCGACGACGGTAGCGGCGTCGCGGCGCGAGCCGGCCTCGGCTTCGGCGATGCTGAGCAGCGCATTGAAGGTACCGAGGAGCTGATCGGCCTCGGCGATGGTCTCGCGCAGCACCTCGGCGTAGCGCGCGGTATTCGGTTTCTCGAGCAGGGTCACCTCGAGCCGCGAACGCAGGCGCGACAGCGGCGTGCGCAGGTCGTGGGCGATGTTGTCGGTAACCTGGCGCATGCCGTTCATCAGCCGCTCGATCTGGTCGAGCATGGCGTTGAGGTTGGCGCCGAGCTGGTCGAACTCGTCGCCGCTGCCGGTGAGCGGAATGCGCTGGCCGAGATCGCCGTGGATGATGTGCCGCGTGGTGTTGGCCACGGATTCGACGCGCCGCAGCATCTGTCGCGTCATCAGCAGCCCGCCGACGATGCCCAGCGCCAGGCTGATGAGCGCCGCCCAGGCGATGGTGCTGAGCACCCGCTGGCGGAAGGCGGTGGCGTCGCGCAGATCGCGCGCCACCAGCAGGCGGTCGCCGCCGACGATGAGCTGCGTACCGAGGGCGGTGTGGGTCTCGGTGCCGTTGCGGGTGTGGACCTCGAACGGGAAGCTGATCCAGCCGGGCTTGACCTCCGTGGTGCGCCGGGGCCAGCCCGAAAGATTGCCGGCGACCTCGTGCAGGAACGGATCGGTCATGACGTAGATCATGTTGTCGACCCGCTCGTTGAGGCTGCGCTCGCGCACCAGGGCGACGAGCGCGCCGAGGCCCAGCTGCTCGTATTGCTCCTGCAGGCCGCGGATCTCGGCGCCGACCGTCTGCTCGATCTGGCGCTCGATGAAGCCGGCGGTGGAGAGATAGAAAAAGGCGAAGAGCGTCAGCACCGAGGCCGCGAACAGCGCGAAATAGAGGGCGGCGAGGCGGAAGGCGTTGGTGTTGAAAAAGCGGCCCACGTTAATCCGCGCTCAGGCGGTAGCCCGCGCCGCGCACGGTCTGAAGCATCGGATGGGCGAAGCCCTTGTCGAGCTTCTGCCGCAGGCGGCTGATATGGACGTCGATCACGTTGGTTTGCGGATCGAAGTGATAGTCCCACACGCTTTCGAGCAGCATGGTTCGGGTGACGACTTGGCCGGCGTGGCGCATCAAAAACTCAAGCAGGCTGAACTCGCGCGGCAGCAGCTCGATCGGCCGCCCCTGGCGCGAGGCGGTGCGCGCCAGCAGATCGAGCTCGAGATCGCCGACCTTGAGCTTGGTCTGGGTCTGCGCCGGCGGGCCGCGCCGCAGCAGCGCCTCGACGCGCGCCAGCAATTCGGCGAAGGCGAAGGGCTTGACGAGATAGTCGTCGCCGCCGGCGCGGAGGCCCTTGACCCGGTCGTCGACCGCGCCGAGCGCGCTGAGAATGAGGACCGGCGTGCGGACCTCGGCGGCGCGCAGGGCGGCGATGACCGCGAGCCCGTCCATGCCGGGGAGCATGCGGTCGACGATCAACGCGTCGTATTTGCCGCCGGAGGCCATGAACAGGCCGTCGCGCCCTTCGAGGGCCTGATCGACGACATAGCCCGATTCCGCCAGACCCTTGGCGATGTAGGCCGCGGCCTCGCGGTCATCCTCGATGACGAGGAGCTTCATGGCGGCGACCATAGCGCGGGCGCGGCGCCACGGGAATCGTCACCCGTACGGCAACGCCGGCCGCGACGGCCAAGAAATTGGGTTTGTTTCGCCGATTTTAACTGTTGCGGCGCCGTCCCTCCGTCATGTCAGGGTGGCGACGAGGGCGACGAACCAACCGAACAGCACGACGGCCAGAGCTTGGCCGTCCCACCCTCCGGCGGCGCGGCTTGTGAAGCGCATGGCAGGCTCCCTCCCTTCGAAGAAGGCGCCACGCTACCATAGGAACAAAGAGAGAACAAGCCCTTTTCGGGGGATGGATGAGACCTATCGCGCGCGGCGCTTGACTACCAGGGCCGATGCCGCGCGCCGGCCGTCAATGCGGCCAACGCGCGGCGCCGGTGCGCGTCGCTCGGAGGGGCGAGGCGCGACTAGGACAATCGACCGCGGGTTTCCGGCACGATCAGCGCCCCGAGGATGTACAGCAGGATCGCGACCACCAGAAACGCCAGCAGCGTCGACGGGATGTTGGCGGGCGAGCCGCTGGCGAGGGTGACAAAGGTCGGCATCATGCCGCCGGTGGCGAAGCCGACGTTCCACGACACCGACGTGCCGGTGGCGCGCACCGGGGTGGGAAACCGCTCGTTGAGGAAGATGATGATCGGCGCGAGCACCGCGTTGCCGCAGAAGGTCAGCACGAAAGCGTAGAGATAGATGAGGCCCATCGCGTCGGTGGTCGTGCCGCTGAGCAGGTGGTAGCACAGCGGGATCAGGATCAGATTGGCAATGCCGAGGCCGAGGAAAACGCGCTTGCGGCCGAACGATTCGGAGAGCGCGCCGAACAACGGCGTCGCGGCGATGGCGACGAAATTGCTGAGCACCAGGATGCTGCCGAGCTCGGTGCCGGGTACCTTGTTGATGAGCTTGAGAAAGGCCGGCAGATAGCTCTGCGTCAGGTAGATCTGCACCGCCGCGCCGATCACGATCATCATATTGACCGTGTTGATGCCGAGATACTGCGACGACAGGAATTCGCGCAGCGGCGCGCGGCTCTGCTTGCGCCGGTCCTGGGCCGCCCAGATCGGCGATTCCTCGACGGCGCGATAGATCACTGCGCTGAGCAGGGCGCCGATCAGCCCGCCGAAGAACATGACCCGCCAGCCCCAGACTTTGAAGCTGTCGCCGGGAAACGCCATCGAGACCACCAGGAACATGCCCGATGCGAGCAGCGAGCCGATCGCCGCGCCGGTGCCGACAATGCCCGAGACCAGGCCGCGCAGCCGCGGCGGCACGGTCTCGGTGGCGATGGTGTGGGACGACGACACGACGCCGCCGACGAACACGCCCTGGACGATCCGCAATGCGATGAACAGCGCCGGCGCGAGCAGGCCGGCCTGGTCGATGGTCGGCAGCAGGCCCATCAGGCCGGTGACGATGCCGATGCCTGCCACGGCCACGATCATGGCGCGCCGGCGGCCGTGCCGGTCGGCATAGGGGCCGAATACCGCCGAGCCGAGCGGCCGCATCACCACCGTGACCGCATAGGACGCATAGACCGCGGCGAGCGAGAGGATGGCGTTGCTAGACGGAAAGAAAAGCGCGCCGATGGTCGGCGCGACGAACAGGATGATGAACAGATCGAACAGGTCGCACGACCACGCCAGCGTCGAGCAAATCGCGGTGTGAATGATCTGTTTCGGGCTGTAGGCGCCGCCGATCGCGGCGGTCGTTTCGACGGATGCGCTCATGGTCCTCCCCTTGTGTGCCCGTGGGCGGTCCGCGCCGCGGCCGAGCATCGGCTCGCGACATCCGTGCCCCGAGGGCGGGCCCCGTCGTCCTGGGTCGACGTGCGACGCGGGCCTTGACACATGGTGTCATAAATGACTGGTAGTGTCACTCAACGATTTTCGACCGACGCGATCGTGCGCCGGCGGATGGTCCGCGCCGGGCTTCCCGCGTTGCGACAATCACCGGCGGCCGCGCAATCCCGTGGCATTCCAGATGCGGCAACGCTTCGGCGCAAGGAAAAGGGTAAGGGGCGCGCGCGGCGGTCCGCGCCGCCGGATCAGCGGGTCTCCGCCGCCTTGATCTCGCCGCGGGCGATGGCGCGAAGGTGGACCTCGTCGGGTCCGTCGACGATCTGCAGCGCCCGGCCCCAGCTCCAGATGTCGGCCAGCGGCGTGTCCTGGGTCAGCCCGGCGGCACCGAAGACCTGCATGGCGCGGTTGGCGATCGTCACCTGCATGCGCGGCACCGCCACCTTGATCAGCGCCACTTCGCGCCGCGCTGCTTTGTTGCCGGCCTTGTCCATCAGCCACGCCGCCTTGAGCACGAGAAGCCGCGCCTGCTCGATCTCGATGCGCGACAGCGCGATCCATTCGCGAATGGTGCCGTGCTCGGCGAGCGACGCGCCGAACGTCTGGCGCGAACGCGCGCGCGCGATCATGCGCTCGAGCGCGAGCTCGCAGGCGCCGATCGAGCGCATGCAGTGATGGATGCGGCCGGGACCGAGCCGCGCCTGGGCGAGGGCGAAACCGCCGCCTTCCTCGCCGAGCAGGTTCTCGGCCGGCACGCGCACGTTGTCGAAGACGACCTCGCAATGGCCCTGCGGATGGAGCTCGTGCATCACCGGCAGGTTGCGCATCACGGTGAGGCCCTTGGCGCCGGCCGGCACCAGCACCATGCTCTGGCGCCTGTGCGGCTCCTTGCGCTCGGGCGAGGTGAGGCCCATGACGATGAAGATCCTGCAGCGCGGATCGGCGGCGTTGGTGATGAACCACTTGCGGCCGTTGATCAGCCAGTCGCCGCCGTCGCGCCGGATCGAGGTGCGGATGTTGGTCGCATCCGACGAGGCGACGTCGGGCTCGGTCATGGCGAAGGCCGATCGGATCTTGCCCTCGAGCAGCGGCTTGAGCCATTGCTCGCGCTGGCTCGCGTTGGCGGCGAGGTGGAGCAACTCCATGTTGCCGGTGTCGGGCGCGTTGCAGTTGAACACCTCGGCCGACCACAGCATCCGGCCCATGATCTCGGCGCACGGCGCGTAATCGAGATTCGACATCTGGGTGCCGGGTTCGTCGGGCTTGAGGCCGGGCAGGAACAGGTTCCACAGGCCCTGCGCACGCGCCTTGGCTTTGAGGTCCTCGAGGAAGGGCGGCGGAAACACGCCCTGTTCGACGAGGCGCCGATACTCCGCATCGCGCGGCGCGACGTGCTCGGCGATGAAGGCCTTGAGCTGTGTTTGGATGCGTTTGGATTTGTCGGAGAATTCGAAATCCATGGGCCCCGCCTTTTTGCGACTCGAAAGGATAGGGCATCTTGGCGGGATGACAAAGCAACCGGGCCTGGCGGGGCCTGGCATTTCGGATGATTCTGATGCTAATCGCCGGCCTTGCCGTGGCGCGCGACATCGCGGTCGCCGCCGATATCCTGACGACGCTTCCGGCACGCGATGCCGGGCGACACGGTGACCAGTACGCCCGGCCGCTATGCGGTGCTGGCCATCCACCTGCACGATGGCGGAGCGCCGGGCCATCCGATCACGCTGCGGGCAAGTCGCCTCGGCGCGATCGAACCCGCGTCGGACGCGATCGAATCCGTCGGGGTGCCCGCGGCCAGAGGGGGCCGAACCCCGACGACGCGATATCGCCGGGTTAGGCCGAGAGGGTGATGACGCGGCCGTCGCGCGGCTTGGCGACCATGTCCATGTCGGCCAACGCGGGTGTGGCGACCATCACAGGGGTGGCTGTGGCGACGGCCAGGGAACGACGCTACCAAGATGGTGCAGTGCATAGACTGCTGTAAAACAAATTAGTAACATCGTTTTATTCATCTATTGCATGAGAATATGGTTAACGCCGTCGGTGGGGATTGCGGCGGGGGTTACGGATCGCGGGAGCGGCACCTGCCGGTCGCCGCACGCCGGTCACAAGGCCCTGAAAAGAAAACGGTTGTTTCGGCTTGAAAGCCGGGGTTTAGTGCCGAGGTATTCAGTACCGGAACAGTCCTAAATAGCAGCGGCCGCCTGTGATTATCCTGAGCAAGCTCGCCGATTACGGCGTGATCGTCGCCACGCAGCTCGCGACCGAGCCGGCGCGCCAGCTCAACGCCGCCACGCTGGCCGAGCGCACGCGCCTGCCGCGTGCCACGGTCGCCAAGCTGCTCAAGGCGCTGGCGCATTCGGGGGTGGTGACGGCCTCGCGCGGCGCCGCCGGCGGCTATCGCCTGGCGCGCCCGGCCGAGGCGATCTCGATCGCCGAGGTGGTCGCCGCGATCGACGGCGCCATCGGCGTCACCCAGTGCACCATCCACGGCCCGGACTGCACCCGCACCGAATTCTGCTCGACCAAGCCCCATTGGAAGCGGATCAACGACGCGGTCGGCACGGCGCTGGCGGCCATGACGCTCGCCGAGATGACGCCGGCCGCGATCTTCGCCAACTGGATGAAGCTGCCGCCCAAGCCGGGTCCGAAGGACGGACAGGGGGCCGCGCCATGACCGATGCCGCCACCGCCCGCAATCTCGCGCCGCTGCGGGAAGGCTACAAATACGGCTTCGTCTCGGACATCGAGAGCGAAAGCGCGCCGCCGGGCCTCACCGAGGACACCATCCGCTTCATCGCCGCCAAGAAGCACGAGCCCGATTGGCTGCTCGCGTGGCGACTCGAATCCTTCCGCCATTGGCAGACGATGGAAAGCCCGCGCTGGGCCAAGCTCCGGATCGCGCCGATCGACTATCAGGCCGCGACTTATTACTCGGCGCCCAAGCGACAAAACGCGCCCAGGTCGCTCGACGAGGTCGATCCCGAGCTTCTGAAGACCTACGAGAAGCTCGGCATTCCGTTGAACGAGCGCGCCGCGCTCGCCGGTGTCGCGGTCGACGCGGTGTTCGACAGCGTCTCGGTCGCGACCACTTTCCAGAAGACGCTGGCCAAGCTCGGCATCATCTTCTGCTCGTTCGGCGAGGCGGTGCGCACGCATCCCGATCTGGTGCGCAAGTATCTCGGCTCGGTGGTGCCGCAGGGCGACAATTTCTTCGCCGCGCTCAACTCGGCGGTGTTCAGCGACGGCTCCTTCGCCTATATCCCGCCGGGCGTGCGCTGCCCGATGGAGCTGAGCACGTATTTCCGCATCAACGCCGCCAAGAGCGGCCAGTTCGAGCGCACGCTGCTCATTGCCGATAAAGGCGCCTATGTCAGCTATCTCGAAGGCTGCACCGCGCCGCAGCGCGACGAGAACCAGCTCCACGCCGCGGTGGTCGAGCTGGTCGCGCTCGAAGGTGCCGAAATCAAGTATTCGACGGTGCAGAACTGGTACCCCGGCGACGCCGAAGGCAGGGGCGGCATCTACAATTTCGTCACCAAGCGCGGCGCTTGCCGCGGTGCGCGCGCCAAGATCTCGTGGACCCAGGTCGAGACCGGCTCGGCGATCACCTGGAAATATCCGAGCTGCATTCTCGAAGGCGACCATTCGGTGGGCGAGTTCTACTCGGTCGCCATCACCAACAATTTCCAGCAGGCCGACACCGGCACCAAGATGATCCATATCGGCCGCAACACGCGCTCGACGATCATCTCCAAGGGCATCTCGGCGGGGAAGGGACAGAATACCTATCGCGGCCTGGTCCGCATCCAGCCCAAGGCCGAGAACGCGCGCAACTATACCCAGTGCGACAGCTTGCTGATCGGCGACCAGTGCGGCGCGCACACGGTGCCCTACATCGCGGCGCGCAATCCCACGGCGCGGATCGAGCACGAGGCGACGACGTCGAAGATCAGCGACGAGCAGATGTTCTACTGCCAGCAGCGCGGGCTGTCGAAGGAGGATGCGCTGTCCCTGATCGTCAACGGCTTCTGCAAGGACGTGCTCAAGGAACTGCCGATGGAGTTCGCGGTCGAGGCGCAGAAGCTGCTGGCGGTGAGCCTCGAAGGCAGCGTGGGCTGAGCATGCTCGAGATCCGGAATCTGCACGCGCGGATCAGCGAAGGGCGCGAGATCCTCAAGGGCGTCGATCTTGCGGTGAAGGCCGGCGAGGTCCACGCCATCATGGGCCCCAACGGCTCGGGCAAGAGCACGCTCGCCGGCGTGCTCTCGGGCAAGCCGGGCTACGAGGTGACGGCGGGCGAGGTGCTCTACCGCGGCCGCGACCTGCTGGCGATGCCGGCGGACGAGCGCGCGCGCGAGGGCGTCTTCCTGGCCTTCCAGTATCCGGTCGAGATTCCGGGCGTGAACAACATGTATTTCCTGCGCGCCGCGCTCAACGCCGTGCGCAAGCAGCGCGGCGAGAGCGAGATGGACGCGGGCCAGTTCCTCAAGATCGTGCGCGCCAAGCTCAAGCTGCTGGAGATCGGTGACGACCTGCTGCAGCGCGGAGTCAATGTCGGCTTCTCCGGCGGCGAGAAGAAGCGCAACGAGGTCTTCCAGATGGCGATGCTGGAGCCGAAGCTCGCGATCCTCGACGAGACCGACAGCGGCCTCGACATCGACGCGCTGCAGACGGTGGCACGCGGCATCAATGCGCTGCGCGGGCCGGAACGAGCGATCGTCATGATCACGCATTATCAGCGGCTGCTGAACTACGTGGTGCCCGATCGCGTGCACGTCCTGTCGGGCGGACGGATTGTCAAGTCGGGCGACAAGGATTTGGCCCTCGAGCTCGAGCGCACCGGCTACGGCGCCTATGGAGACGCGGCGTGAGCGCGCTCGCCGAAATCCAGCCTTATGTCGAGGCGTTCAACGCGAGGCCGCACGCGCCCGAGCCCGCATGGCTCGCCCGGCACCGCGAGCGCGCCATGCGGCGCTTCGGCGAGCTCGGGTTCCCGACGCGCAAGCAGGAGGCCTGGCGCTTCAGCGATCTGCGCCCGCTGCAGGGTGCGGCGTTTCCGCCGACTGCCGCTGCGGCGGAGGCGGCGCCGGCCGATGTCGCGCCGTGGCGCTACGACGGTGCGGCCCATCGCCTCGTGCTGCTCGACGGCGTCTTCGCGCCGCGGCTTTCGGCCATCGGCGATCTGCCCAAGGGCGTCTGGCTGGCCTCGACCGCACAAACCCTGCGCGCGCGGCCCGATCTTCTCGAGCCGGCTCTCTGCGAGAGCGACGCGCTCGGTGCGCAGCCCTTCGTCGCGCTCAACGCCGCGCTGTTCGCCGATGGCTTCGTGCTGGCGCTCGAACAAGGCGTCGCACTCGAAAGCGCGGTCGAGATCATCCATTTGGGACGTTCCGCCGGGCGCTCGTCGCAGCTGCGCAACCTGATCCTGCTGGCGCCGGGCAGCCGTGCGACGCTGATCGAGACCTATGCCGGCGAGGATGCCCACTGGACCAACGCCGTCGGCGTCGTTGCCGTCGGCGCCGGCGCGGCGCTGCGTCACGTCAGGCTGCAACACGAGGGCGCGGGCGCGATCCATCTCGGCCACGGTCGCGTCGAGCTCGGCCGCGACGCGCGCTACGAAGGCTTGATCCTTTCGCTGGGCGGCCGTCTCGCCCGCACCGACGTCGACGTCAAGCTCGACGGCGAGGGCGCCGTCTGCGGCCTCTACGGCGCGACCCTGCTGCGCGGCGAGCAGGAGGGAACGATCGCCACCGTGGTCGATCACGCCGCGCCGCGCTGCACGACGCGCGAATACTTCAAGAGCGTCGCCGCCGGCCGATCCCACGCCGTGTTCCTCGGCACCATCGGCGTCAGGCCGCTGGCGCAGAAGACCGACGCCAACCAGCTCAGCAAGAACCTGCTGCTGAGCCCGCGCGCCGCGATCGACACCAAGCCTGCGCTCGAGATCCTCGCCGACGACGTCAAGTGCAGCCACGGAGCGACGGTCGGCGATCTCGACGAGGCAGCGCTGTTCTATCTCGCGAGCCGCGGCATTCCGGTCGCCGAGGCGCGGCGGATGCTGGTCGAGGCCTTCGCCGCCGAAGTCATCGAGCGGATCGAGGGCGACGCCGCGCTGCGCGCGCATCTCGGCCGCCATGTCGCCCGCTGGCTCGCCGGAGGCGTCGCATGAGCCGCGCCGCGCTGCAGGCGAAGGCGAAGCCCGCGCTCGATCCGGAGCGGATCAAGCGCGATTTTCCGATCTTCGCCAACAATCCGGGCCTGGTGTTCCTCGACAGCGCCGCCTCCGCGCAGAAGCCGGCGGCGGTGATCGACGGCGTCGCCGAATTCTATCGCCGCGACTACGCCAACGTGCATCGCGGCGTCTATCGCCTGTCGGCGCGCTCGTCGGACCTCTACGAAGGCGCGCGCGAGACCGTGCGCCGTTTCCTCAATGCGGCCGCGGCGGAGGAGATCGTCTTCGTGCGCGGCGCCACCGAGGCGATCAACCTCGTCGCCTATTCCTGGGGCATGACGTTCCTCAAGCCCGCCGACGAGGTGCTGATCACCGAGCTCGAGCACCACGCCAACATCGTGCCGTGGCAGCTGATCCGCGAGCGCACCGGATTGAAGCTGGTGGTGACGCCGATCGACGCCTCGGGCGGGCTCGACCTGGCCGAGTTCGAGGCGCGGCTGTCCTCGCGTACGAGACTGGTCGCGGTCACGCAGCTCGCCAACGCAACCGGGGCGACGGTGCCGGTCGAGGCGCTGGCGCGGCTGGCGCACAAGCGCGGCGCCAAGATTCTGGTCGACGGCTGCCAGGCGGCACCGCGCATGCCGGTCGACGTGCGCGCGCTCGACTGCGATTTCTACGTCTTCTCCGGCCACAAGATCTACGGCCCGACCGGCATCGGCGTGCTCTATGCCAAGAGCGCAATCCTCGAAAGCATGCCGCCGTGGCAAGGTGGCGGCGACATGATCGAGCGTGTCACCTTCGAGACAACGACGTTCCAGAAGCCACCGCACCGCTTCGAGGCCGGCACGCCCGCTATCGCCGGCGCGGTGGGCCTGGCGCTGGCGCTCGATTACGTCGAGGCGCTCGGCCGCGACGCCATCTTCGCGCACGAAGAGGCGCTCACCGGCTACGGCGTCGACCGGCTGTCGCGGCTCCCCGGGATCCGCCTCGTGGCGGCGGGACAGCGCCGTCTCGGCATCCTGTCGGTCGACGTCGAAGGCGTGCACCCGCACGACCTTGCCACCGTGCTCGACCAGCACCATGTGGCGGTGCGCGCGGGGCATCATTGCGCCCAGCCGTTGATGGACAGGCTCGGCCTCGCCGGCACGACGCGGGCCTCGCTCGGCGTCTACAACGACGAGCGCGACATCGACGCGCTGGCCGCGGCGCTGGCCGCGGCGCAGAAGCTGTTTGCGCGAGGATGACCGTCATGGACGCGCGCGAGCTTTATCAGGACATCATCCTCGACCACGGACGGCATCCGCGCAATTTCCGCGCCCTGCCGCACGCCACCCACTTCGCGCACGGCCACAATCCGCTGTGCGGCGATCGCGTCACGGTCTATCTCGAGCTCGACGGCGATCGCGTCAAGGACGTGAGCTTCGACGGCCGCGGCTGCGCGATCTCGACCGCTTCGGCCTCGCTGATGACCGAGGTGCTGAAGGGCAAGACGCTCGCCGAGGCGCGGGCGCTGTTCCAGGGCTTCCACGCCGAGGTCACCGGCAAGGCGCCGCCCGCGCTGCCGGCCGTGCTCGCCGACGACATGGAGCGGCTGGCGCCGCTCGAAGGCGTGCGCGCCTATCCGACGCGGGTCAAGTGCGCGACGCTGGCGTGGCATGCCTTCGAGGCCGCACTGAAGAACCGTGCCGACGCCGGCGCGGCGGCGACGGTCAAAACGGAGTAGGCGGTGAGCAGCGAGCGCGCCGATTACGACCCGTTCGAGTTCCTCCGCGACGAGCCGGAGGACTTCGCCGACATGGAGGACGTCGAGCGGCCGATGCCCGACGAGGGCGATCCGGAGTTGCGCGAGCGAGTGCTTGCGGCGCTCAAGACCGTGCGCGATCCCGAGATTCCGGTGAACCTCGTCGATCTCGGCTTGATCTACGAGCTCATCGTCAACAAGGACGGCGTCGTTTATATCGAGATGACGCTGACGACGCCGGCCTGTCCGGTGGCCGGTGCGCTGCCCGGACAGGTGCGCGACGCGGTGTCCGCCGTGCCCGGCGTCCAGGACGTGCGCGTCAAGCTGGTGTGGTCGCCGCCCTGGGACAAGGACCGGATGTCGGAGGAGGCGAAGCTCGAGCTCGGTCTGATAGACTGATCCGGCCGCCGGCCGCGGGGACACGAGGGGGGACATGCTGACAATCTGGGGACGGACGACCTCGTCCAATGTGCAGAAAGTGCTGTGGGCCTGCACCGACCTCGGCATCGCGTATGAACGGCTCGACTGGGGCGGCAAGTTCGGCGGCAACGACGCGCCGAGCTACCGTGCGATGAATCCCAACGGTCTGGTGCCGACGGTCAAGGACGGCGACTTGGTGATATGGGAATCCAACACCATCCTCCGCTATCTCTGCGCCGTCTATGACGGCGCCGAGCTCCATCCCGCCGACCCGGCGCGGCGCACCCATGTCGAGCGGTGGATGGACTGGCAGTTGTCGCACCTCAATCCGCCGATGGCCGGAATGCTGCGCGGCTATTACCGCACGCCCGAGGCGGATCGCGACATGCCGACGCTCGCGCGCTACCGCATGGAGGCGATCGCCCTGTGGGAGATGGTCGAGCGCCAGCTGGCCGCGCAGGATTATCTCGCCGGCGAGCGCTTCACCCTGGCCGATATTGTCGTCGGCATCTGGGCCCATCGCTGGTTCCAGTATCCGATCGCGCGACCCGAACTTCCGAAGCTCGCCAGATGGTACCAACGCCTGCAGCAGCGGCCGGGATTCGCCGCGCATGTCGCCGGCGCTGTGAGCTGAACCTGACGCGATCGTGACATCCGCGCGACAAATGGACCCGTTATCATCGCCCCGGGTTCACGGCTCGCTAAGCAAGGGGGACGATAATGAACGGTGGAGCGGCCAGAAGCTCGGTAATCGGCGCCGGCGGCCGCAATGCGCTGTGCGCGCGGCGCGATGCGAGGTGTCACAATGGTTGCGGCCTCTGGCATACCGATGACCGGTTGCGGCATTAGGCGCACGGGGAGGGACGTCGTCCGTCTCAAAAGCGAGACTTGCGCGGCCGTCGGCAACCTGATCCTCTAAACGGCCCCACGCCATCCCCCTTCCGATGAAATCCTGGCTCGCCGCGCTCGCCGTGATCCTTGGTGCCGTCGCCGCGCCCTCGGCGCAGGCCGGCGACGACGCGGCGATCGCGCGCGGCGCCTACGTCTTCGCCGCGGCCGGTTGCGCGGCGTGCCATACAGACGTCGAGAATCACGGCGCGCCGCTCGCCGGCGGCCGCGCGCTCGAGACGCCCTTCGGCACCTTCTACACGCCCAACATCACCCCCGATCCGACCGACGGCATCGGCGGCTGGTCGCTGGACGACTTCCGCCGCGCGGTGCGCGACGGCATCGGCCGCAACGGCGAATATCTCTATCCCGTATTCCCCTTCGCCTCGTACTCAGGGATGAGCGACAAGGACATCGCGGATCTCTACACCTACTTGATGATGCAGAAGCCGGTTGCGGCGCCCAATAAGCCCAACCGGATCAAATTTCCGTTCGAGTTCCGGCCGCTGCTGCTGGTCTGGCGCATGCTGTATTTCGACCCCGGGCCGTTGGCGCCGGTGGCCGGCAAGAGCCGGGAATGGAACCGCGGCCGCTATCTCGCGGAAGCCGTCGTCCATTGCCAGGAATGCCACACGCCGCGCAATGTCCTCGGCGCCCTCGAACGCGCCCACGCCTATGCCGGCGATCCGCAGGGGCCGGACGGGCTGCGGGCGCCGAACATCACGCCCGACAACGATACTGGCATCGGCCAATGGAGCCTCGCCGATATCGCCACCGTGCTGAAAACCGGCGAGACGCCGGATTCCGATGCCGTCGGCCATCAGATGGGCGAGGTCGTGAAGGGCACCGCGCTGCTCACCGATTCCGATCGCGAGGCGATCGCGGTCTATATCAAGTCCTTGCCGCCGCTCCACGCCACGCCTAGGAATTAGCCCGCTTCGCCGGCGGCGGGGAGGGCACATGGATTTGGGCCTCAAGGGCCGGACCGCGCTCGTGTGCGCGGCCAGCAAGGGTCTGGGCAGGGGTTGCGCGGCGGCGCTCGCGGCCGAAGGCGTCGATCTCGTGATCACCGCGCGCGGCCGGCCGACGCTCGAGGCGACGGCGGCCGAGCTGCAGGACCGCTATCGCGTCAGGGTCGTCGCGGTCGCTGGCGACATCACCACGCCCGAGGGCCGCGCCGCCGCGCTCGCCGCCTGTCCGTCTCCCGACATCCTGGTGACCAACGCCGGCGGGCCGCCGCCGGGCGATTTCCGCGAATGGACGCGCGACACCTGGATCAGGGCGCTCGACGCCAACATGCTGACGCCGATCGAGCTGATCAAGGCGACGGTCGACGGCATGATGGCGCGGCGCTTCGGTCGCATCGTCAACATCACGTCGAGCGCGGTGAAGGCGCCGATCGACATCCTGGGCCTGTCGAATGGGGCGCGTGCCGGCCTGACCGGATTCGTCGCCGGGCTTGCGCGCAGGACGGTGGCGCACAACGTCACCATCAACAACCTCCTGCCCGGCGCGATGGACACCGAGCGGCTACGCGCCAACACCGAAACCATGGCGCGGAACGCGAAGATCACGGTCGAGGAGGCCTCGCGCCGGCGGCGCACCGCGATCCCGGCCGGCCGCTTCGGCACGCCCGACGAGTTCGGCGCCGCCTGCGCCTTCCTGTGCAGCGCTCAGGCCGGCTACATCACCGGCCAGAACCTGTTGGTCGATGGCGGCGCCTATCCGGGAACGTTCTAAGCGACGTCGCGCGTCGGCTGCGTCGGGGCGCTGCGCAGGCTGCGCTCGGGCGGAAAGCGCACGGTGACGGCGGTACCCTGGCCGACCGCGCTCTCGATCGAGAAGCGGCCTCCGTGCAGCTCGCACATCGAACGGGCGAGGGGCAGGCCGAGGCCGGTGCCCTGGTACTTGCGATGCAGCGAGTTGTCGATCTGCTCGAACGGCTGCAGCGCGCGTTCGACGTCGTCGGCGGCGATGCCGATGCCGGTGTCCGTGACCTGGATGACCACGCCGTCGGCCTCGTCGACGCGGGCGGCGACGCGCACCGATCCGCCGGACGGCGTGAACTTGATGGCGTTGGACAGCAGATTGAGCAGCACCTGCTTCACCATGCGCTCGTCGGCGTTGAGCGTCGGCAGGTCGGCGGCGATATCGGCGATCAGCGTGAGCCCAGCGTTGTCCGCGCGTTCGCGCACGATGCGCAGGCAGGTTTCGATCGCGTCGCGCGGATCGATCGGCGCCTCGCTGAGCGTGAGCTTGCCGACCTCGATCTTCGACAGATCCAGAATGTCGTTGATGATGCGCAGAAGATGAACGCCGCTCTCGTAGACGTCGCGGACGTAGTCGCGGTAGGAGGGATGGCCGAGCGGGCCGAGCGGCTCCTGCTTCAGGATCTCGGAAAAGCCGATGATGGCGTTGAGCGGCGTGCGCAGCTCGTGGCTCATGTTGGCGAGGAATTCGGTCTTGGCGCGGCTCGCCGATTCGGCGCTGTTCTTGGTCTCGATCAGCTGCGCTTCGACGCGCTTGCGCTCCATCGCATAGCGGATCGCGCGCTTGATCAGGTTGCCGTCGCCCTGGCCCTTGACCAGGTAGTCCTGCGCGCCTTCCTGCAACGCGGCGACCGCCATGGTCTCGTCCTCGAGGCCGCTGAGCACGATCATCGGCAGCAGCGGCGCCCGCTGATGCATGCGGCGGACCGTCTCGATGCCGTGCGAATCGCCAAGCGAGAGATCGACCAGAGCGATGTCGAACGTGCCGTTGGTCAGCGCCACGATACCCTGCTCGAAGCTCGTCACGTGAACAAGCTCGAAGGCGAAATCGCTCGCTTCCTCGAGCAGTAGCTCGGTCAGGCGCGCGTCGCCCGGGTTGTCCTCCATCAGGAGGATGCGCAGCGGCTGCGTGGCCGGGGAAGCGTCGCCGTTAGCCATGACCGATCCGCCTCGCGCTCCGATCACGCGGCGTGGTCGCCACGGCTCGGCAATGTCACGACGGCGAGCCAGAAACTCTCGATCTCGCGCACGATGGCAATGAACTGCTCGAGCCCGACCGGCTTGGTGATGTAGCAGTTGGCGTGCAGCTCGTAGCTGCGGACGATGTCATTCTCGGCCTCCGAGGTGGTCAGGACCACCACGGGGATGAGGCGGAGGCGCGGATCCTGCTTCATCTCGGCAAGCACCTCGCGGCCGTCCTTGCGCGGCAGGTTGAGGTCGAGCAGGACGAGGTCCGGCATCGGCGCGTTGGCGTACTCGCCCTGGCGGCGGAGAAAGGCCAGCGCTTCGACGCCGTCGCGGGCATGGTGAAGGTTGTTGTGGATCTTGCCCTCGCGCAGCGCTTCGCGCGTCAGCCGCGCGTCGCCGGGGTTGTCCTCGACGAGAAGGATCTCTATCGGGCGGCTGGAGACGGTGTCAGGCATAGGAGGCTCCGTTCTGGATGTCGGCCGGAAGGGTGAAGTGGAAGCGGCTGCCCTGGCCCGGCGTCGATTCGATCCAGATGCGGCCGCCGTGGTACTCGATGACTTTCTTGGCGATGGCGAGGCCGATGCCGGTCCCCGGATATTTGTTGCGCTCGTGCAAGCGCTGGAAGATCAGGAACACCCGCTCGAGATATTGCGGCTCGATGCCGATACCGTTGTCCTCGACGACGACATGGCACAGGCTGCCTTCCTGGCCGGCGGAGATCGCGACCGTCGGCGTCACGCCGTCGCGGCGGAACTTGATGGCGTTGCCGATCAGGTTCTGCATGAGCTGCGTGAGCTGCATGCGCACCCCGACGACGCGCGGCAGCGCGCCGACCGTGATCTTGGCGCCGGTCTCGTCGATCGCGCTCTTGAGATTGGCGAGCGCGCCGCGCACGGCTTCGGCGAGATCGAAGGGCACCGGATCGCCGCCCTTGCGGCCGACGCGGGAATAGGCGAGGAGGTCGTTGATCAGGCGCTGCATGCGGTTCGCACCCTCGACGGCGAAGCCGATGAACTCGTTGGCGTCGTCGTCGAGCTTGTCCTTGTAGCGGCGCTGCAGCAGCTGGCAATAGCTCGCCACCATCCGCAGCGGCTCCTGCAAATCGTGCGAGGCGACGTAGGCGAATTGCTCGAGCTCGGCGTTGGAACGCTGCAGCTCGTTGTTGCGTTCCTCGACCTCGCGCGTCTTCTGCCGCAGCTGCTCTTCGTGCGCGCGCTTCTCGGTGACGTCGCGGATCGTGCCGATCATGTGAAGCGGCTTGCGGTCGGCGTCGAAGGCGACGGCGACTTCGCGATAGATATGGCGGATCGAGCCGTCCGGCCGGATGATGCGGTATTCGAACGGCTCGGGATTGCGGCCGCTCGCGATCTCGTCGCGGGTGCGGGCGATCGTCGCGTGATCGTCGGGATGCACGAGCTTGAGGAAGTTCTCGGTGGTCGGCACGAACGTCGCTTTGTCGACGCCGAAAATATCGTAGGTGGTGTCCGACCATTCGGCCACGTCGGAGCGCAGATCGCGGAAGTCGCTACCCATGCGGGCAAGGCGCTGCGCCTGCGACAGGTATTCCTGGCTGCGGCGCAGCTTGTCGGTCAGCGCCTTGAGCTCCTCGGCGGCCTTGCGTTCCTCGGTGATGTCGCGATAGGTGCCGATGCGCTTCAACGGCCGGCCCGCGTCATCGAGCACGACGGTGGTCTCGCAATGCAGCCAGCGGACGGTGCCGTCGCGGTGCAGCGCGCGGAACTGGAACGGCTCCGAGGGCAGGCCGTGTTCCGAGGCGATCATCGACCCCTCGTAGGTCGCGCGGTCCTCGGGATGGACCAACTGCAGGAATTCGTCGCGCCCCGGCGCCGGCAGGTTGGGATCGCGGCCGAACATGCGGCTGCATTCCTCGGACCACTTGACTTCGCCGGTCCGCAGGTCGCGCTCGACGCTGCCGGTGCCCGAGGTGCGTTGCGCCTGCTTGAGATGTTCCTGGCTCTTGCGCAGGGTCTCGCTCATCGCCTCGAGCTCGCGCTCGTGCTTCTTCAGCTCGGTGATGTCGGTGCGCACGCTGATGAGCCCGCCGTCCGAGGTGCGGCGCTCGACGATATGAGCCCAGCGTCCGTCCTGGTACTCGCGGACGATGTTGGTGTTGCCCGAGCGATGCTGCTTCATGCGCTCGGCGATCCAAGCCTCGATATCGGCGCCGACGCCCCTGACGTAGCCGCTGGCGACGTGCGCGCGCAGCAACTCCTCGTATTTGGTTCCCGGCACCAGCAGGTGCGAGGCGGTTGGGAAGTAGCGTTGCGTCGCGCTGTTGCAGAAGACGATGCGGTCGTCCCGGTCGCACAGCATCAGGCTGGCGGGGACGATCTCGATCGCCTCCATGAAGCGGCGATGCGCCTCGGCGGCACGGCGTTCGGTCTCGATCTGCGCGGTGACGTCGCTGGCGATCCCGCGATAGCCGAGAAACCGGCCTTCGACGTCGAACAGCGGCTTGCCGCTCGCCTTGATCCATCGCGGACCCTTGCGGCTGTCGATCGAGGTGATGACGTCGCGATAGGGCTTGTGCGCCTGAAGGGTGGCGAAGTGGTGCCGGCGCTGCGGGTCGTCGGGTGCGAGGCTGAAATCCTCGATGGTCTTGCCGATCAGGCTCTCGATCGGCGCGCCGAGGATCTGCTCGATCGGTCCGATGATGCGCGTGAAGCGCAGCTGCTCGTCGGATTCCCAAAGCCACGACAGCGAGCTTTGCAGCGCGTCGCGCAGCATGTCCTCGGCGTCGGCGAGTCGCGCTTCGGTGGCCACGATGCGGGCTTCCGCGGTCGCGAGGCGAGTCGCGAGGCGGTCGGAGGCGGCAATCGAGTCGTTATCCGCGGGCAGGGTTTTCGGGGCCGCCGGCATGCCAAGCAATTCCGTGGCTTGCAATGGATTCGTCTCACTATCGTGGGCGGGCGTTAACGAGCCGTGAATTTGCTCGATTCGTGAGCGGGTTAGGGGAGTTTGCTTGACCCCCGCCCGGCGGCCCACTAAACCGAACATGATCGGATTTCCGCCGTTTTGGCTGTGCGCTCGGCGCTTGGCCTTCAGGTTCGGTTAACCCTCGGGGGAAGGGCCAGGCGATGCTCTACGAAACCTATCAGGCGCACCGCGACGCCTTCGCTCCCGTCCGCATGCTGGCCCAAACCATCCAGGGTGTCCTGAGCCAGCCCTGGCCGTTGATCGCCCACCATCCGATGATGCGGGCGGCCGCCGCCGCCTGCGAGATGGTGGCGCGCGCCGGCATGTGGCACGAGCGGCCGCCCTTCGCCATCAAGTCGGTCGCGGTCGGCAAGCGCACGCTGCCGGTCTACGAGGAGGTCGTCGCCCGGCATCCGTTCTGCACGCTGCTGCATTTCCGCAAGGAGGGCGTCGCCGCTGTGCAGCCGCGCGTCCTGCTGGTGGCGCCGCTCTCGGGTCACTTCGCGACCCTGCTGCGCGGCACGGTCGAGACCCTGCTGCCGGATTTCGATGTCTACGTCACCGATTGGACGAACGCGCGCAACGTGCCGATGCTCTATGGCCATTTCGATCTCGACGATCACATCGCGCTGATGATGTCGTACATGCGCGACCTCGCCGGCGACCTCAACGTGATCGCGGTGTGCCAGCCGGCGGTGCCGGTGCTGGCGGCAACCGCGTTGCTGGCCGCCGAGGGCGATCCGGCGCAGCCGCGCACCATGACGCTGATCGGCGGGCCGATCGACACGCGCGTCAATCCCACCGCGGTCAACCGCCTCGCCACGACCCGGCCGCTGTCATGGTTCGAGAAGAACGTGATCGCTGCGGTGCCGGCGCGCTATCCCGGCGCCTTCCGCCGCGTCTATCCGGGATTCCTGCAGCTCGCCGGCTTCATGAGCATGAATCTCGACCGCCACGTCACCGCCCATGTCGACCTGTTCAACCACCTGGTGCGCGGCGACGGCGAGAGCGCGGCGGCGACGCGGCGGTTCTACGACGAATATATGTCGGTGATGGACTTGCCCGCGGATTTCTATCTCCAGACCGTGAAACGCGTCTTTCAGGACCATGCCCTGCCGCTGGGCATCTTCGCCTGGCGTGACCGGCGGGTCGAGCCGGCGACGATCGCGCGCACCGCGCTCTTGACCATCGAGGGCGAGAACGACGACATTTGCGCCGTCGGCCAGACCGCCGCGGCGCACGGCCTGCTCAGCGGCCTCAAGTCTGGCAAGAAGGCGCGCCACGTGCAGCCCGAAGTCGGCCATTACGGCGTCTTCAACGGGCGGCGCTGGCGCACGGAGATCTACCCGAAGGTGCGGGAGTTCATTCTCGCCCACGGGTGACCGCCACAGGCGGTCGGAACGGGAGGGCGATGGCAAAACGCGGCAAAGTCGTAATCACCTGTGCGGTCACGGGGTCGATCCACACCCCGACCATGAGTCCCCATCTGCCACTGACGCCGGATCAGATCGCCGAGCAGGCGATCGGGGCGGCCGAGGCGGGCGCGGCGATCCTGCACCTGCATGCGCGCGATCCCAAGGACGGGCGTCCGACGCCCGATCCGGCGGTGTTCATGCAATTCCTGCCGCGCATCAAGCAGGCCTGCGATGCGGTGGTGAACATCACCACGGGCGGCGGCCACAACATGACGGTTGAGGAGCGCCTGGCGGCGCCGCTCAAGGCCTCGCCCGAGATGTGCTCGCTCAACATGGGCTCGATGAATTTCGGCCTCTATCCGATGCTGAACCGCTTCAAGCAGTTCAAGTACGACTGGGAGCCGAAATACCTCGAGATGACGCGCGACTTCATCTTCAGGAACACCTTCAAGGACATCGAGCGCATCCTCAAGGACCTCGGCGAGGGCCACGGCACCCGCTTCGAGTTCGAGTGCTACGACGTCGGCCACCTCTACACGCTGGCGCATTTTCTCGAGCGCAGGCTGGTCAAGCCGCCGCTCTTCGTGCAGACCATCTTCGGCATCCTCGGCGGCATCGGCGCCGATCCCGAGAACGTGGCGCACATGAAGCGCATCGCCGACAAGCTCTTCGGCGACGACTACTACTGGTCGATCCTGGCGGCCGGGCGGCATCAGCTGCCACTCATCACCATGGGCGCGATCATGGGCGGCAACGTGCGCGTCGGCCTCGAGGACTCGCTCTATGTCGGCAAGGGTCAGCTGGCCAAGAACAACGCCGATCAGGTCAAGCGCATTCGCGCCATCCTCGAGAACCTGTCGCTCGAGATCGCGACGCCCAAGGAGGCGCGCGAGATGCTCGCGCTCAAAGGCGGCGACCGCGTGAACTTCTAGATGATCGACAAGCGGGTGCGCGACCTGGCCGCCGCGGTGGCCGGGATCAAGGACGGCGCCATCGTGCTGTGCGGCGGCTTCGGCGCGGTCGGCGAGCCGACCGACCTGACCGAGGCGCTGCTGCCGCTGGGCGTCAGGGACCTCACGATCGTCGCCAACAACGCCGGCACCGGCGATGTCGGAATCGCGCGGCTCATCAAGGAAGGCCGCGTGCGCAAGGTCGTCTGCTCCTATCCGCGCACGACCGATCCGCGCGCCTTCGAAGCCGCATACAAGGCGGGCACGATCGAGCTCGAGCTGGTGCCGCAGGGCACGCTGAGCGAGCGGCTGCGCGCCGCCGGCGCGGGCATCGGCGGCTTCTACACGCCGACCGGCGCCGGCACCAAGCTCGCCGAGGGCAAGGAGACGCGGACGATCGACGGCAAGACCTACGTGCTGGAGAAGCCGATCCGCGGCGACGTCGCGCTGATCCGCGCCCTCAAGGCCGATCGCTGGGGCAATCTCGTCTATCGCAAGTCGGCGCGGAACTTCAATCCGGTGATGGCCGCGGCGGCCGCGCTCACGGTCGTGCAGGTCTCCGAGGTGGTCGAGCTCGGCGCCCTTGATCCCGAGACCATCGTCACGCCCGGCATCTTCGTCGATCGCGTCGTGGTGGTAAGGTGAGGCGATGAGCAAGACCGCGAAGCCGCTGTCGCGCCGCCAGATGGCATGGCGCGCGGCGCAGGACATCCCGGAAGGCGCCTACGTCAATCTCGGCATCGGCCTGCCGACGCTGTGCGGCGACTATATCCCGAAGGACCGCGAGATCGTCTTCCACAGCGAGAACGGCATCCTCGGCATGGGCTCGGCGCCGCAGAAAGGGCAGGAGGATCCCGATCTGATCAACGCCGGCAAGCAGCTCGTCACGCTGCTGCCCGGCGGCAGCTTTTTCCATCACAACGACGCCTTCCTGATGATCCGCGGCGGCCATATCGACCTCGCCCTGATGGGCGCGCTTGAAGTGGCGGAGAACGGGGATCTTGCCAACTGGACGACCAACGATCCGCATGCGCCGCCCGGCGTCGGCGGCGCGATGGATCTGGCCGCCGGCGCCAAGGAGGTCCGCATCCTGCTCGAGCACACCACCAAGGAAGGCGCGCCGCGCATCCGGAGGCGCTGCAGCTATCCGCTGACGGCGCCGCGCTGCGTCAAGCGCATCTATACCAATTTCGCGGTGATCGATGTGACGGCCGAAGGACTGGTCGTGCGCGAGATGGTCGACGGGCTCGATCTTGCGGGCCTGCAGAAGATCACCGAGCCGAAGCTTACGCTCGCCAACGATTGGAGGAAGCTCGCGGCGCCGGCGGTGTAGCGCTCAGGGGCTGCCGAGGCTGCGCACCAGCGCCATCCAGTTGCCTTGCGGCGCGGCGCATTCCTCGCCGGCGCTCGCAACCAACGTGACGCCGCCGAAGCGCCACAGCTTGCGCCACAGCGCGAGATCGACCAGCGCCTTGTCCTCGACGCGGCGACGGATGCGGCGATGCATGTAGAGCTTGCCGAGCGTGAAATAGGCGATCACGCCGGCGACCGCGACGCCGGCGGCGACGCGCCAGCCGCCGAACCACCAGGCGGCGACGGTGAGTGCGAGCCCGCCATAGGCCCAGATGTTGCCGTCGGCCTCCGAGCCCACCGGGCTGTCGAGATGCGAGAGTTTCTTGTAATCGAGCCGCAGCGTCACCCGGCCGCCGGCGCGCAGACGGTGCAGCGCCGCGAAGAGCTGATCCGCGGTCTCCTCGGTCGTCCCGGCGGCGGTGTCGGTCGCGCTCATGCCGTGCCGTCGACCCGCTCGATCACGGCGGCGATGCCCTGGCCGACGCCGATGCACATGGTCACGAGGGCGTAGCGACCGCCGCGCCGCTCGAGCTCGCGCACGGCGGTGAGCGCGATGCGTGCGCCGGAGGCGCCGAGCGGATGGCCGATGGCGATGGCGCCGCCGTTCGGGTTCACCCGGCTGTCGTCGAAAGGCAGGCCCATCAGCTTCAGGCAGCCGAGTACTTGCGTGGCGAAAGCCTCGTTGAGCTCGATCACGTCCATATCCTTGAGCGCGAGCCCGGCGCGCTCCAGCGCCTTCTGCGACGCGGGCACGGGGCCGAGGCCCATGACGCGCGGCGGCACGCCGGCGACGGCACCGGAGACGACCCGCGCGCGCGGCGCCTTGCCGGACTTCTCGCCGATCCGCCGCGAACCGACGATCAGCGCCGCCGCGCCGTCGTTGATGCCGGAGGCGTTGCCGGCGGTGACGACGCCGCCCTCGAACAGCGGCTTGAGCTCGGCCAGGCGCTCGAGCGTGGTGTTGGGACGCGGATGCTCGTCCTGGTCGACGGTGACGGTCGCGCCCTTCCTGCCGCTGGCGACGGCCACCGGCAGCAGCTCGTCGGTGTAGAATCCCGCCGCCTTGGCCTTGGCGTATTTCTCCTGCGAGGCGAGGGCGAAGCGGTCGCTGTCGGCGCGCGAGATGTCGTGGTCGCGCGCGACGTTGTCGGCGGTCTCGGGCATGGTGTCCTGGCCAAACCGCTTCGCCACCTTGGGATTGGGGAAGCGCGTGCCGATAGTGGAATCGTACAGCCGGGCGTCGCGGCTATAGGCGCTTTCCGCCTTCGACATGACGAACGGCGCGCGGCTCATGCTTTCGACGCCGCCGGCGACGAACAGCTCGCCCTGGCCGCAGGTCACCGCGCGCGAGGCGTCGAGAATGGCGGCGAGGCCACTGCCGCAGAGACGATTCACCGTCTGGCCGGCGGTCTCGACCGGCAAGCCCGCGAGCAGCGCCGCATGGCGCGCGACGTTGCGCGCGTCCTCGCCGGCCTGATTGGTGCAGCCGGCGACGACGTCCTCGTATTGCTCGGGCTTGAACGGGTTGCGCCCGACGACCGCGGCGATAACCCCCGCGAGCAGATCGTCCGGTCGTACCGCGGCCAGCGCGCCGGCATGCCGACCGATCGGCGTGCGCAGGCCGTCATAAACATAGGCATCGATCATCGCCAAGCCTCCGAGCTCCCGGCTGCGCCGAACCTAGGCAGGACGGCGGCGGCGGGCAAGCCGCGAATTCGCCGGCGGGGCCCACATCGCCGCATCCATCCCGCGCGCCGTCAGAGCTTGCCGTGCTCCTTCAGCACCTCGCGCGCCACCTTGAAGCCCTCGAGCGCCGCGGGGATGCCGCAATAGATTCCGACCTGAAGGAAGATTTCCTTGATCTCCTCGACCGTGACGCCGTTGCTGAGCGCGCCGCGCAGGTGCAGGCGCAGCTCCGCCGGCCGGTTGAGGGCGGACAGCATGGCCAGGTTGAGCATCGAGCGCGTCTTGCGCGGCAGGCCCGGCCGGGCCCAGATCTCGCCCCAGCACCATTCGGTGGTGAGCTTCTGGAACGCCATCATGAACTCGTCGGCGTCGGCGAGCGACTTGTCGACGTAGTCCTTGCCGAGCACCTCGCGCCGCACGGCGAGGCCCTTGACGAATTGCGGCGTGTTGATGTCGGTGGCCATGCGGATCGTCCTCCTGTGAGTTGTGGTAGCGGCCGGAGGGCGACGTTAGGGGAAAGCCGCGGCGGCCGACAAGCGGCATGGCAGGCTTGCCGCGGCGCTTTTGCGCTTGCTCCGCTGCGGTTCCGGTGTCATGCATCCGCGCCATGCGCGATTTCCAGCAGCCGCGCCGCTCGGCCGCGATCGCCGGCGAGGCCATGGCGGCGACCTCCCATCCGCTGGCGACGCTGACGGCGATCGACGTCCTGCGCGCCGGCGGCAACGCGGTCGATGCCGCGATCGCGGCGTCGGCGCTGCTCTGCATCGCCGAGCCGCAGATGACCGGCATCGGCGGCGATTGTTTTGTCATATATTCGCCGCGCGCCGGCGAGCCCAAGGCGCTCAACGGGTCCGGCCGCGCGCCGGCGAGGGCCGAGACGTCGTGGTACGTCGAGCGCGGCTTCAAGGAGATTTCCTCGCGCTCGCCGCACGCCGTCACCGTACCCGGCGCGGTCGACGCCTGGGCGACGTTGCACGCCGAATACGGCAGCAAGGATTGGGCCGAGTTGCTGGCGCCAGCGATCCGGCTGGCCGAGAACGGCGTGCGGCTGACGCCGCGCGTCGCCTTCGACTTCGCCATCGCCCACGCCCAGTTCGAGCATGACGCCGACGCAGTCCGGGTGCTGAAGCCGGCGGGCGAGGTTCCCGGCGTCGGCGACGTGCTCAAATTCCCCGCGCTGGCGGCGACGCTGAAGCGCGTCGCGCGCGAAGGACGCAAGGCCTTCTACGAGGGCCCGGTGGCGCAGGATATGGTGCGCAAGCTCAACGCCCTCGGCGGCCTGCACACGCTCGAGGACTTCGCCGCGCATCGGTCGGAATGGGTGATGCCGATTTCGACCGAGTATCGCGGCTACGACGTCTTCGAATGTCCGCCGAACGGGCAGGGCCTCGCCGCGCTGATGATGCTGCGCGTCTTCGCCGGCTACGACCTCGGCGAGGACAGGCTCTCGGCGGCCGACCGGGTGCACCTGCTCGCCGAGACCGCCAAGGCGGCCTATGCCGAGCGCGACACCGTCTTCGGCGATCCGGCCCAAATCAAGGTGCCGGTCGAGCGGCTACTGTCGGAGGAATGGGCGCGGGGGGTGCGCGCGGCGATCCGCATGGACCGCGCCGGCCGGCCGGCGGTGCTCGAACTGGCCGAGCACAAGCACACGATCTATCTCTGCGTCGTCGATCGCGACCGCAATTGCGTCTCGTTCATCAACTCGCTGTTCGACGAGTTCGGCACCGGCATCATGGCACCGGAAAGCGGCGTGCTGCTGCACAGCCGCGGCAAGATCTTCCGCACCGTGCCCGGTCACGCCAACGCCATCGCCCCGAACCGACGCCCGCTGCACACCATCATTCCCGGCATGCTGATGAAGGACGGCCGCGCCGTGATGCCGTTCGGCGTGATGGGCGGGCATTATCAGGCGAACGGCCACGCCCATTATCTCTCGCAGATTCTCGACCGCAGCCTCGATCCGCAGGCGGCGGCGGAGGAGCCGCGCAGCTTCGCCATCAACGGCGTGCTGCAGCTCGAACGCGGCTTCGGCGACGACGTCGCCCACGACCTTGCGCGTCGCGGCCACAAGGTGGTGCGGCCGAACAAGCCGCTGGGCGGCGCGCAGGCGATCTGGATCGATCACGCCGGCGGCACGCTCACCGGCGGCTCCGATCCGCGCAAGGACGGTATGGCGCTGGGATATTGAGACGCGGCAGAATCGCGCAGATTCCTTGCGCCCCGACAACGTTCGAAAAAATATTCCATCGCGGCAGCTGGAATTTGCGTTCTTCCACATAAAATTTGGGGTTTTCACCTGGCGGATCGCTGCTAATACTGCGCGCAATGGCCGAACTCGAGCTGCAATACGGCCTGGCCTTCGGCGATCTCTATCGTCGCCAAGGCCTGGCGAAGGTTGACGACGCGTTTTTGCGACATCTCGGCGACGTCGACGCGGCGTTGCGCGATCGTCTGCTCGCCGCGCGTGCCGAACCCGCGGCTCTCACCGCCAAAGACGAATCGGCGCTGCTGATCGATCTGGCGCCGCACCTCGAGGACTTCATCGGCCGGCTTTTCGGCATTGGCGGCGCGCTGCATGAGTTGCAGGCGCGGCACGACGCCTACGCGCCGGTGCACTCGGTCAAGCGCCTGTTCGTGCAGCGCCGCGCCGTCAAGGGTGTGACGCCGGAGCAGGCGGCGGCGATCGACGGGCCGGCGCTCGCCGCGGAGCTCGGCAGGCTCTTCGGCGAGCCGCTCACCGAGTTGAGCTATGCGCAGCATGTCGCCCACTGGCTCGACGACGAGGCGGCGAACGCCGCCGCGCTGGAGCTTGCCGCGCGCTACGCCGCCTGGGCGACGCTGTCGCCGGCGGGCCGCGCCGCGCATCGCACCGGGGTGCTGTTCAAACAGCCGCACAAGCTCGACATGCTCAATCTGGTGCACCTCGAGAAGCACGAAGTCGCCGGAGCCGTCGTCGACCGCTATCCGCCGGAGCGCTGGCGGCGGCGCGACGGCTTCAAGCTGACCGATGCCGGCACCGACCTACTGGGCGCGCTCGACAACGCCAATTACTGCATCTGGTGCCACGAGCAGAGCAAGGACAGTTGCTCGCACGGCCTCAAGGAGAAGAAGACCGGAGCTTTCCAGAAGAGCGCCTTCGGCGTGACGCTCGCCGGCTGCCCGCTCGAAGAGAAGGTGTCGGAGATGAACATGGCGAAGGCGCGCGGCCACGCCGTCGGCGCCCTCGCCATCGCCGTCGTCGACAATCCGATGCTCGCCGGCACCGGCCATCGCATCTGCAACGACTGCATGAAGGCCTGCATCTACCAGAAGCAGGACCCGGTCGACATTCCGCAGATCGAGACCCGCACGCTGAAGGACGTGCTCGAGCTGCCCTGGGGCTTCGAGATTTACAGCCTGCTGACGCGCTGGAACCCGCTGAACGTCCGCCGGCCGATGCCGAAGGAGCCCAGCGGCTACAAGGTGCTGGTGGTCGGGCTGGGGCCGGCCGGATTCACGCTGGCGCACCATCTGATGAACGACGGCCATACCGTGGTCGGCATCGACGGTCTCAAGATCGAGCCGCTGCCGGTCGAACTCTCGGGCATCGATCTCGCCGGCGCGCGTCACCCGTTCAAGCCGATCCGCGACATCGCCGAGATCCGCGAGGCGCTCGACGACCGCGTGATGGCCGGCTTCGGCGGCGTCGCCGAATACGGCATCACCGTGCGCTGGGACAAGAACTTTCTCAAGATCATCCGCCTGCTGCTCGAGCGGCGCGGCGAGTTCACCATGTTCGGCGGCGTGCGCTTCGGCGGCACGCTCGGCATCGACGACGCCTTCGCGCTCGGCTTCGATCACATCGCGCTGTGCGCCGGCGCCGGCCGGCCGACCATCGTCAACATGAAGAACGGCCTCGCGCGCGGCGTGCGCCAGGCGTCGGACTTTCTCATGGCGCTGCAGCTCACCGGCGCGGCCAAAACCGGCAGCATCGCCAACCTGATGGTGCGGCTCCCGGTGGTGGTGATCGGCGGCGGCCTGACGGCGATCGACACCGCGACCGAGTCGCTCGCCTATTACGCCGTGCAGGTCGAGAAGTTCCTCGCACGCTACGAGACGCTGGTCGCCGAGCACGGCGAGGCGACGGTGCGCGCCGAGTGGAGCGAGGAAGACGCCGCGATCGCCGAGGAGTTCATCGCCCATGCGCGCGCGCTCCGGGCCGAGCGCGCCGCGGCGGCGCGGGAGAAGCGCGCGCCGCGCATCGCCGAGCTCATCGATTCCTGGGGTGGCGTCACCATCGCCTATCGCCGCCGCCTGATCGACGCGCCGAGCTACACCCTCAACCACGAGGAAGTCGCCAAGGCGATGGAGGAGGGCATCCGGTTCGCCGAGATGCTGTCGCCGGAGGCGGTCGAGATCGACCGCTTCGGTCACGCCGCGGCGCTGACGCTGCAGAAATGGCGCTACGACGCCGCGATCCGCAAGATGGTGGGGACCGACGAGCGCGTGACGCTGCCGGCCCGGTCCATCCTGGTCGCCGCCGGAACCCAGCCCAACACCGTGCTGGGTCGCGAAGACCCGCTCAACGTCGCGCTCGACGGCCGCTATTTCCAGGCCTACGACGAGGATGGAAAGCCGGCGACGCCCGAGGCGGTCGCCAAGCCCGAGCAGGTCCGCGTGCTGATGAGCGCGCGCGAGGACGGTCGCGCCATCAGCTTCTTCGGCGATCTGCATCCCTCGTTCGCCGGAAACGTCGTCAAGGCGATGGGCGGCGCCAAGCAGGGCTATCCCGTAGTCAGCCGCGTGCTGGCGCGGCGCAGGCCTTCGGCGCCGTCGCCCGAGGCGCTGGTGGCGACGCTCGATCGCGAGCTGCGGCCGACGGTGCACGAGGTGCGCCGGCTGACGCCGACCATCGTCGAAGTCGTGGTGCACGCGCCGATCGCCGCGCGCGCGTTCCATCCCGGCCAGTTCTACCGGCTGCAGAACTACGAGGCGCGGGCGCCGCGCGTCGACGGCACCAGCCTCGCCATGGAGGGGCTGGCGCTGACCGGCGCCTGGGTCGATCGCGACAGCGGTCTGCTGTCGACCATCGTGCTCGAGATGGGCGGCTCGTCCGATCTCTGCGAGCTGCTGCAGAAAGGCGAGCCGGTGATCCTGATGGGGCCGACCGGCACACCGACGGAGATACCGGCCGGCCAGACCGTGTTGCTGGTCGGCGGCGGCCTCGGCAACGCCGTGCTGCTGTCCATCGGCAGAGCGCTGCGCGACGCCGGCTCGCGCGTGCTCTATTTCGCCGGCTACAAGCGCATCGAAGACCGCTACAAGGTCGCCGAGATCGAATCCTGCGCCGACAGTGTCGTCTGGTGTTGCGACGAGGCGCCGGGATTCGCGCCGACCCGGCCGCAGGACCGCGCTTTCGTCGGCAACATCGTCGCCGCCATGGAGGCCTACGGCGCCGGCAGGCTCGGCACACCGCCGATTCCGCTGCAGGCGGTTGACCGGCTCATCGTCATCGGCTCGGATGCCATGATGGCGGCGGTGGCGCGGGCTCGGGCGGACGTGCTCAAGCCTTATCTGCGGCCCGGGACGGTTGCCATCGCCTCGATCAACTCGCCGATGCAGTGCATGATGAAGGAGATTTGCGCCCAGTGCCTGCAGGTGCAGAAGGACCCGGTGACCGGGGCCGAGACCGTGGTGTTCTCGTGCTTCAACCAGGATCAGCCACTGGAGCGCGTCGATTTCGGCGTGCTGCGCGATCGGCTTCGCCAGAACACGCTGGAGGAGAAGCTCACGGCGCTGTGGGTCGACCGGTGCCTGCGCCGACTCGGCCGGCGTCAAGCGGCTGAATAATTATCGTTTAAAAATAATGCATTGCGCGTATTCATTGATATGATGTTCTACTCGAGATTCGCCTGCCAATGGCCGATTTTTGCAGTATTCGAGTTGGTCTGCCGGTTCGCGCCATCGCTCCATTCGAATCGGTAACCGGCGGGCCGTGAAGGAAAATCAGCCGAGGAATCGGCGCCAGCCGTCGGCCTGCAGGGTCTCGAGCGGCCGGAAGCGCGCCTTGTAGGCCATCTTGGGGCTCTCGGCGATCCAATAGCCGAGATAGACGAACGGCAGGCCGCGCCGTCGCGCCTCGTCGACCAGCGACAGAATCAGCAACGTGCCGAGGCCGCGCTTGCTTTCGTCGGGATCGTAGAAGCTGTAGACCGCCGAAAGGCCGTCGTCGAGCAGATCCGTGAGGCAGGCGCCGTGGAGCGCGCCGGTGCCGTCGCGCAGGCCGACCAGCATCGTCGCCAACGGCGTGTCTTCGATCATCGCGCGATAGTCGGCGAAGGTCATCGCCGCCATGTCGCTTTCGGCGTGGCGCGAGTGCTGGTACCGCTGGAACAGCCGATACTGGTCGTGATCGGCGCGCGCTGGGGTGGTGCCGGCGACGAGATCGCGGTTGAGGTTGCGGATGCGCCGGAGCGAGCGGCTTTCGACGAAATCGGCGACCGGAATGCGCACCGGCACGCACCGCGCGCAGTGGGCACAGGCCGGCCGATAGGCGAGCGAATGGCTGCGGCGGAAGCCGGCGCGCGACAGCGCGTTGTAGAACTCGGCCGCGCCGCGACCGAAGAGCTCGACCACCAGCTTGCGCTCGCGCTGCCCCTCGACATAGGGGCACGGCAATGCGCTGGTGGCAAAAAACTGATGCGCCGGCGCGAGCGTTGCGCCGATGCGCGCCGGCGCCGCCCTGGTTATGACACCGATACCACCGTGGCTGCGGCCCTCGGGCATGCGGTAAACCTCTGCAAACGCCGCAATTATGGCGGTCGGCCGTGGACCGACGCAAGCCATGATGCACGCAATTGCACCGACTCGTGGGGTCCCGAAGCGGCGCCCCAATGTCGGCGATGGGGCGCGGCGATCGCGCGGAATGATGGTCAGTCGCGTCCGCGCCGCGCTACAGTCTCCGCCGCTCTCAGGGAGGAGACGTCCATGGCAGCCTATATCGTCGCGGAGATCGAGGTCACCGATGCGGCCGGCTACGAGCCGTATAAGAAGATGGCCGGCGAATCCATTCAGCGCCACGGCGGCAGGTTTCTGGCGCGCGGCGGCCGCACCGTCGCGCTCGAAGGCGAGAAGCCGAAGCGCGTCGTGGTGATCGAATTCCCGAGCGTCGAAGCGGCGGAGAAATTCTACCATTCGCCCGATTATCAGGTGGCGGCGAAGCTGCGTCAGAAGGCGTCGAAGGGGCGCCTCTACATCGTCGAAGGCTAGCGCGGCGTCAGCACGAGGCGGCCGCCGCCGGCGTCGTCGCTGAACGCGAGATAACGCACGTCGCGCCACGGCCGCAGCAGGTCCGACCAGTGCGGCGAAAGCGGATTGCCCGACTGTCCCGGTACGATCATGAACCGTGCCGCTGCCGGATGCGCCATGTCGACGATCATGCGCATCACCGGGCCGAGCCGGTCGGCAAAGGGCTCGGCCTCGTCGCTGATCGCGAAGGCGCCGGCGTCGAGCGTGTCGCTCGCGCCCGGCGCGGCGATCGCCGGCGTCAGAATTTCGCCGAGCAGCGGCAGCCGCGACCACAGCGCGTGGTGGAAGCGCGCGCGGTGGGCGTCGCCCCAGCGCCAGGATCCCGTGTCGTTGCCGTAGCGGCGGCGCAGATCGTCGAGCGCCCGATGGAGCGCCGGCGCCACCAGCGCCGGACAGCCTTTGCTGCCGCACCAATCCGGGCGGTCGGCGAGCAGCTCGCGCACGACGTTCGGCCGCACCGACCAATAATCGTCGAACAGCGGTCCGAGCTTGGCCGCGAACAGGTCGCGCGTCAGCTCGCGCAGCCAGGCGGCGAAGATCAGCGGCTCGGCGCGGGCGCGATCCATGCGATCGTCCCACGCCTCGAGCCTGGCGACCGCCGACTTGTCGGGCGTCAGCTGCGGCAGGTCCTCCAGCATCAGCGGCAGCAGTTGGTGTGCCATCGGCGAGAAGACATCGGCCTGCATCGCCGCTGCGGTCTCGGGTGTCTGCTTCGGTGTCGCGTCGAGCAGCGCGCGGATACGCTCGACGCGATAGGGCAGGTCCCAATCCTGGCCGAGATAGAACCCGTTTTTGGCGACGACGCGGTTGTTGGCGCTGGCGAGGCGGCCCGAGGGCGGGTCGTAGGCCTGCGGCAGGTCGTCGAAGGGCACGAAGCCGGTCCAGTCGTAATCGCCGCTCGCGCCCGGCGCCGGCAGCCATCCGTCGCCTTTGGCGCGGATCGGCACGCGCGCCGGCGCGATGAAGCCGATATGGCCGGCGACATCGGCGTAGACGATGTTCTGCTGGGGCGCGACGAAGTCTTTGAGGGCCGCGCGGAACTCGGTCCAGCTTCCGGCATGCGACAGCTTCCACAGCGCGTCCGGTGTGCGGTCGCCGGCGCCGAGCCAGGTGGTTTCGAGCGCCAGCACCTTGCCGTCGCCGGCCTTCATGCCCGCGAGGTCGGAGATCACCGGCCCGTGCCGCGTCACCCGCACGGTCAGCGTCTCCGGCGCGCCGCCGCGTACCGCGATGGTCTCCTGGCGCGTGATGAACGGCAGCGATCCGCCGGGCGCGAGATAGCGCGTCGGGTCGTGCGGATCGGCCTGCTCGACGAACAGGTCCTCGACGTCGCTGCCGGTGGTCGTGAAACCCCAGGCGATGCGGCGGTTGTGGCCGACGACGACGAACGGCGTGCCGGGCGCGGTGACGCCGGCGAGCACGCTGCCGCCGACCTCGATCCGCGCCAGGTACCAGACGCCCGGCGCGCCCAAACCGAGGTGGGTGTCGTTGGCGAGCAACGGCATGCCCGAGGCGCTGCGATCGCCGGCCACCACCCAGTTGTTCGAAGCGCGCGTCGGCGCGGACGGGCCGGGCGGCAGCGCCGCGGCGAGGCGGTCGAGCAGTCTCGGATCGAGCGAGGCGCGCGTGCCGGTCACCGGTGCGCCGGGAGGATAGGGCGGATAGAGCAGCGCCAGCTCCGCCGGCGTCAGCCGCTGCAGCAGGCGCGCGCGCAGCAGCTCGCCGCGGAAATTGGCGGTGAGCTCCAGATCCATGAGCTTGCCCCACACCAAGGTGTCGGCCGGCCGCCAGGGTTCGATACCGGTGCGCAGCACGGCGTATTCCGGCGGCAGCGCGCCGCGATGCGTCGCGATCCAGGCATTGACGCCGGCCGCGTAGGCGTCGAGCACGGCGCGAACTTCCGACGAGAGGCCGGGATATTGCGCGACGGCGGCGCGATAGAGCCCGAGCGTGCGGGTGAAACGGTCGATCGGCAGGGCGGCGGCGCCGAACCATTCGGCGAGCCGGCCGGCGCCGTAATGCCGCATCAGATCCATCTGGAACAGACGGTCCTGGGCGTGGACGAATCCCAGCGCGAAGGCGGCGTCGGCATCGGTCTTGGCGACGATGGTGGGGATGCCGTGCGCGTCGCGCGTGACGGTCACCGGCGCGCTCAATCCCGCGACGACAACGGTGCCGCGGGTCTGCGGCAGCGAGCTTTTGAGATAGAACCAGCCGCCGGCGAGCGCCGCCACGAGCAGGGCGGCGATCGCGGCGACGATGCGGCGCAGCCGACGCTTCGTTCTAGCCGCCACCGGCGGGACCGCCTGGGACTTGGCGAGACATCTCCGGCCGCAAATTTACGGCACGGCGGCGACGGGTTAAAGCCCGAGCTCTCTCAGGATTGCCGCGCGGTCGGCGTCGAGATCGGGCGCCGGATCGCGCGTCGGCGGGTCGTCCATGCCGGAGATCTTCATCGGATTGCCGGCGAGCCTGAGCCGGTCCGATTTGGGATCGTCGACCGTGACCAGCATGTTGCGCGCCGCGACCTGGGGATGGTCGAGCGCCTGCTTGACGTTGTTGATCGGCCCGGCGGGAATGCCGGCCCGCTCGAAAACCGCGAGCCAGTGCGCCGTCGGCCTGGTCTCCAAGACGCTCTCGATCTCGGCCTTGAGCTTGGGCTGGTTGGCGAGGCGCTTCTCGTTGTTGGCGTAATCGGGGTTCTGCGCCAGCGCCGGCTTGCCGAGCGCATGGGCGAGGCGGCCGAAGGTGACGTCGTTGCCGGCGGCGATGATGACATAGCCGTCGGCCGCGGCGAAGGCCTCGAACGGCGTGATGGTGGGATGGCGCGCGCCGAGCGGTCCCGGAATTTCGCCGGTGACGGTGTAGCGCACGATCGCGTTCTCGAGCAGCGCCAACTGGCAATCGAACATGGCGATGTCGACCTTGGCGCCCGCGCCGGTGCGCAGGCGCTGCACCAGCGCGGCGTTCACCGCCACCGCCGTGTAGAGCCCGGCGCCGATGTCGCCGATCGACATGCCGACGCGCACCGGCGGCTGGCCGGGGTTGCCGGTGATCGACATCATGCCGCCGAGGCCCTGCACCACCATGTCGTAGGCCGGCCGCGCCGACCATGGCCCGCTGTGCCCGAAGCCCGAGGCGGCGGCGTAGATCAGCTTGGGATAGCGCTTGTGCAAAGCGTCCCAGCCGTAGCCGAGTTTCTCCATCGTGCCGGGGCGGAAATTCTCCACCAGCACGTCGCCCTTGGCGAGCAGCGCTTCGAAGACGCGTCTGTCGGCCGGCGCCTTGAGATCGAGCATGATCGATTGCTTGCCGCGGTTGACCGACGAGAAATAGGTCGACTTGCCGCCGCGGAAGGGACCGTATTCGCGCGCGTCGTCGCCCTTGGGCGGCGCCTCGACCTTGATGACGCGGGCGCCGAGCTCGGCCATCAGGAAGGTGCAATAAGGTCCGGCAAGGATGCGGGAGAGGTCGAGAACGGTGATGCCGGAAAGCGGCCCTTTGGCGGCCATTGTTGGTGATCCCTCGGTTTCGATCCGGGGCGAGGTCTTAGCCCAGGAAACCGGGCCGCGTCCAATCCTTGATCGCGCGATTGCCGGCGGCGCAAGCTGACGCCATGCTGGAAAAGAAACTCGCGTGTCTCGGCCGCCACGGTTTCCATCGCATCGCCTACTACGAATGGCCGGGACCGCCCGGGGCGCCGACGGTGCTCTGCCTCCACGGCCTGACCCGCAACGGGCGCGATTTCGACGTCCTCGCCGAGGCGCTGAGCGCGGAGTTCCGCGTCGTCGCGCTCGATTTTCCCGGCCGCGGCCAGAGCGAGTGGCTCGCCGATCCCAACGACTACGTCACCGAGACCTATGCCGCCGACGCGGCGGCGCTGATCGCGCGGCTCGGCGTCGAGCGGGTCGATATCGTCGGCACCTCGATGGGCGGCATCGTCGGCATGACGCTGGCGGCGCAGCCGGGCAATCCCATCCGCCGGCTGGTGATCAACGACGTCGGCCCGCTGATCGCCAAATCCGGGCTGAAGCGCATCCGCCGCTATGTCGGCCGCGATCCGAGCTTCGTCGACCTCGCCGCGCTCGAAGCGACGCTGCGCTGGGTGTTCGTCGGCTTCGGCAAGCTGCCCGACAGCACCTGGCGGCGCATGGCCGAGCAGAGTTCGCGGCGCAAGCCGGACGGCACGTTCGGCTTCAACTACGATCCGAAGATCGCGGTGCCGTTCAAGCGCGGCTGGTTCGTGCGCGACGTCTCGCTGTGGCACGTCTATGACGCGATCGCCTGTCCGACGCTGGTGCTGCGCGGCGCCGACAGCGACATCCTGCGCCGCGCCGATGCCGAGGCGATGACGCATCGCGGGCCGCGGGCCAGGCTGATCGAGTTTGCCGCGATCGGCCATGCGCCGTCGCTGACCACGCCCGACCAGATCGCCTGCGTGCGGGATTTCCTGCGTGGCTGAAACCACGGGCTATCTCGCGCCCGAGGGTTTTGTCGCCGAACTCAAGCACGAGCTCGGCGCCACGGTGCGCGAAACCCACGGTCGCCTGGTGCTCGCCGACGGGCCGCCGCGCCCGGTTGCATGGGTCGCCAATGTCTGGCACGCGCCGCAGCGGCTGACGATCGCCTCGATCGGCGACGCCGCCAAGCAGCTGCGCGCCATCCAGCGCAATTGGACGCTCTATCCGACGGGACACCATCGCCGGGCCGCGCTGATCGTCGAGAAACTGCCCAAGGTCTCGGCGAAGCCGCTACGCTTCGGCGATCCGGCGCCGGCCGCGCCGCTCGGCTCGTGGACGCTGCTCGACGCCGACACGCTGCTGGCGTCGCCGCGCTGTGCGAGCCCGTTCCCGAACGGCGAGGCGCGCTTCGTCGAGGACAAGACCGCGCCGAGCCGCGCCTATCTCAAGCTGTGGGAGCTGTTCACGCTGACCGGCGAGCGGCCGCGGGCCGGCGAAGCCTGTCTCGATCTCGGCGCCAGTCCCGGTGGATGGAGCTGGGTGTTGGCGCAGCTCGGCGCGCGCGTGACGGCGGTCGACAGGGCGGCGCTCGCACCGTCGGTCGCGCGGCTCGCCAATGTCACGGTGCTGCAGCAGAGCGCCTTCGCGCTCGCGCCCGAAGCGATCGGCCCGGTCGATTGGCTGTTCTGCGACGTGATATGCTATCCGCAGCGGCTCTACGCGCTGATCGAGAAATGGATGAGGGCGGGGACCGTGCAGCGCTTCGTCTGCACCGTCAAGTTCCAGGGCGCGACCGATTTCGCGACGGCGCAGCGCTTCGCGGCAATTCCCGGCGCGCGGCTGCTGCATCTGCACCACAACAAGCACGAGCTGACATGGCTGAAGCTGTCCTAGACGGCTTGCCGCCGTTCCGGCCGCGCCTGCCGTGGTGGGGGCCGGACCTGCAGACCATCCGGTCGGTGGTGGTGAAAAGCCGCGCGCTCGACGGTCATGAGGGCGAACGGCTTTATTTTCCGATGGCCGACGGCAGCGGCGACCGCCTGACGGCGATGCTCAACCGGCCGGCGCGATCCGCGGCCCGACCGCTGGCGGTGCTGATCCACGGCCTGACCGGGCTCGAGGACAGCTTCTATATGCGCGAGAGCGCGGCGCATCTTCTGTCGCGCGGCTTTCCGGTGCTGCGCCTCAACCTGCGCGGCGCCGGGCGCTCGCGGCCGCATTGCCGCACGCAATATCACGCCGGCAGCAGCGACGACCTGGCCCAGGTCTTCGCGTCGCTGCCCGCGGCGCTCGCCACGCACGGCGTCGTCGCCGTCGGCTACTCGCTGGGTGCCAATCTGCTGCTCAAATATCTCGGCGAGCGCGGCGGCGCGGCGAAGCTCGTCGCCGCCGCCGTGGTCTCGGCGCCGCTCGATCTTGCCGGCACGGCACGGCGCCTGGGGCGGCTGCGCAACCGCGCTTATCAAAGCTATCTGCTGCGCTACATGAAGGCCGAGGCGATCGCGCCCGGCGCCGATCTGCCGGCGCCGGAACGCCGCGCCGTCCTCGCCGCCCGCAGCATCTGGGAGTTCGACCACGTCTACAGCGCGCCGCGCGCGGGCTTTCCCGGCGCCGCCGATTATTACGCGCGCACCGCCTGCGGCCGCTTCCTCGCCGGGGTGCGGGTGCCGACGCTGGTGGTGCACGCGCTCGACGATCCGTGGATTCCGTCGCAGCCCTATCGCGATTTCGACTGGCGCGGCCACCGGCATCTGCACGCCTTGCTGACGCGGCGCGGCGGGCACGTCGGCTTCTACGGCGGCGACGTCGCGGCGTGGCACGATCTGGCGATCGCGCGGTTCTTCGAAAGAATCAGCCGGCCTTGAGCCGCTGCGCCGCCTCGAGCGCGAAATAGGTGAGGATGCCGTCGGCGCCGGCGCGCTTGAAGCCCAGCAGCGATTCCATGATCACGCCGTCGTCGAGCCAGCCGCGCTCGATCGCGCCCCTGAGCATGGCGTACTCGCCGCTCACCTGATAGGCGAAGGTCGGCAGCCCGAAGCGCTCCTTCACGCGCCACAGCACGTCGAGATAGGGCATGCCAGGCTTCACCATCACCATGTCGGCGCCTTCGGCGACGTCGAGCGCGACCTCGCGCAGTGCCTCGTCGCCGTTCGCCGGGTCCATCTGATAGGTGCGCTTGTCGGCCTTGCCGAGCGACGCCTTGGAGCCGACCGCGTCGCGGAACGGGCCGTAGAACCCGGAGGCGTATTTCGCCGCATAGGCCATGATCTGCACGTACTGAAAGCCGGCGCGGTCGAGCGCGTCGCGGATCGCGCCGACGCGGCCGTCCATCATGTCGGACGGCGCGATCACGTCGCAGCCGGCCTCGACCTGCACCAGCGCCTGCCGCACCAGCGCAGCGACGGTCTCGTCGTTGGCGACGTCGCCGTCGCGCACCAGGCCGTCGTGGCCGTGCGTGGTGTAGGGATCGAGCGCGACGTCGCACATCACGCCGAGACCGGGATGCGCTTTTTTCAGCGCGCGCACGGCGCGACAGACGAGATTATCGGGATTGAACGCCTCGTCGCCGTTGGGCGTCTTGAGCGAAGGCGGAGTCGCCGGAAACAGCGCGATCAGTGGAATGCCGAGATCCTCGGCCTTGCCGGCCTCGACGGTCAGCGCCGCGATTGACAGCCGGTCGACGCCCGGCATCGACGGGATCGGCGCGCGCGCCGCCTTTTCGTCGTGCACGAATACCGGCCAGATCAGATCGGCCGCGGTCAGCGTATTCTCCGCGACGAGCCTGCGCGACCAGGCGTGCCGCCGGTTGCGCCGCATGCGCAGGCGCGGGAATTCGCCGGAGCGCCGCTCCTGTGCGGCCGTCGCGGCCCGACGCGGTTGATCGTCCATGGCGCCGCAGAATCGCATAACTCGGGGCGCGAGGCCAGAGGCCGCGGCTTGCCCTCGGCCGGTGCAGCGCCCATGCTCTGCCCGAGATGGATCCCGACGTCCTGAGCCAGCTCGAACGGCGCCTCGGCCGCCTGCACGCACGCCAGCGGCTCGGCATCGAGACCGACCACGAGGCCCGGGTCTTCGGCGGCGGGTTCAACTTCTTCCATCTCGAGAACTGGTACGCCGCGCATCCCGCGATCCGCGCCGCGTTGCGCGTGACCGGACTCTATGGCCGCGGCCACCGCAATACTGCGCGCGTGCGGCTACGCCACAACCTCGTGCACAGCGCGAAGCTGCCCAGGGCTTTCGACGGCTTCGCCATCCTCCATCTCAGCGACCTGCACGTCGACATGAACGCCGGCGCGATGCGGCGCGTGACCGAGCTGGTCGCCGAGCTGCGCTACGACATCACGGTGATGACCGGCGATTTCCGCGGCCGCACCTACGGGCCGTATGCGCGGACGCTCGAGGGCCTGGCGCGCGTCAAGGCGAGCCTCAAGGGTCCGGTCTACGGCGTGCTCGGCAATCACGACACGGTGCTGATGGTGCCCGGCATGGAGGCAATGGGCATCCGCATGCTGCTCAACGAGGCCGAGAGCGTCGAGCGCGGCGACGCGCGCATCCATCTCGCCGGTATCGACGATGCGCATTATTTCCGCGTCGACAACATCGAGAAGGCGGCGGGGCGCCTGCCGCACGACGAGTTCCTGATTCTGCTGTCGCACACGCCGGAGATCTACCGCCAGGCGGCGCATGCGGGATTCGACCTGCTGCTGAGCGGCCATACCCACGGCGGCCAGATCTGCCTGCCGGGCGGCATTCCGGTGACGCTCGACGCGCGACTGCCGCGGCGCTTCGGCGCCGGCGCCTGGCGCTATCACACCATGGCCGGCTACACCTCGGTCGGCACCGGTTCGTCGATCGTTCCGGTGCGATTCAACTGTCCGCCCGAGATCACGCTGCATCACTTGCATTGCGCCTGAGGCTCAATAGGGCCGCTCACGGATACGCCAGCGATAGAGCAGGCGCGACAGCGCCACTTCGCCGGCGAAGAAGATGACGACGGTGGCGGCGACGTCGCCGGCGTCGAGCGCCAGGGCGTCGTGACACACCAGCGCCGGCAGCAGCGATTCCGGAATCTGGTCCAGACCGACGGCGCGGCTGCTGGGACGCAGGCCGAGACGGCGTTTGACGAAGCTCGACAGCAGGTCGCCGATCATCGCCGCCGCGGCCGCCGCGAGACCGATCGCGACGCTGACGCCGACGAGCGGGGCGATCGCGGCCGTCACCGCCAGCGCCAGCACGACGCCGCGGAGGGTCTTCGACGCGCCCAGCAGCGGCCGGCCGTCGACGAAGCGGACGCCGCCGTCGAGCGGCCAGCTCCAGCGGTCGCGCAACAGGCGGCGACCCATGACCGGAGCGCCGTTTGCCGCCGCCAGCAGCATCAAGGCCTGCGCGATCCCGACCGGGCTCATCGCGCCAGTGTAGCGGGACGGCGGTCGCCCCGGCGAGACATCCGCGGCAGTCCGATCGCTCACGGATTCGTGGCGGCGCTCACAGATTCGTGCTTTGACCCGCACGCGGCGACGCGGTCGATTGCCTGCGCCAATACGGAGAGGGAGGTCCGCATGCGCGCAATGTTGTTGATGGCTGCAGTCGTGGGATTCGGCCTTGCGCCGGCATTCGCCGACGAGATGGCGCCGGCGATGGCCGGCAATTCGGACAAAGGGCCGGTGCTGGTCGACAGCAAGCAGATGACGCTTTACACCTTCGCCAAGGACACGGCGACCCAGTCGAACTGCAACGGGACCTGCGCCAGCAACTGGCCGCCGCTGATGGCGCCGGCCAACGCTCAGGCGAACGGCGCGTGGACGATGATCACGCGCGCCGACGGCTCGAAGCAGTGGGCCTACAAGGGCCATCCGCTTTATGGCTGGGTCAAGGACAAGAAGCCCGGCGACACCACCGGCGACGGCTTCGCCAACGGCGCCTGGCACGTCGCCAAGCCGTAGAATCACGAAAGGTTTCGCAGCCGGCGCCCCGCCTTTCGCGGGGCGCTTCTTCTTATTTCTTATGGACGGCGCGTTGAAGGCGCCGGGGCGCCTCACTATCATCCGCCGGCCATGAAATCTGCCGAAGGCGCGGCCGCGCGGTGACGTCCGACGAGATCATTTTCGAGCGCCGCGGCGGCCTCGGCATTGTGCGCCTCAACCGACCCAAGGCGCTCAATACGCTCTCGCTGGCGATGTATCGGCGCTTTGCGCCGCAGCTGATCGCCTGGGGCAAGGATTCGGCGGTGGGCGCGGTCGCGGTCATGGGCGGGGGCGGACGCGCCTTCTGCGCCGGCGGCGACGTGCGCGCGATCTACGACGCGCGCACCAAGCCCGGCAGCGAGAACGCCGACTTCTTCCGCGAGGAATACTCGTTGATTGCGTGCGTCCATCGCTTTCCGAAGCCGTATGTCGCGTTGATGGACGGTATCGTCATGGGCGGCGGCGCCGGCATATCGGTCAACGGGTCGCACCGCGTCGTTACCGATAAGACGGTCTTCGCGATGCCCGAAGTCCACATCGGACTCTTTCCCGATGTCGGCGCCAGCCGCTTTCTCAATCTCTGTCCCGGACGCATCGGGCTCTATCTCGCGCTCACCGGCCGCCGCATCGGCGCCGCCGACGCCCTCTATTGCGGATTCGGCACGCATTATGTCGCGAGCGAATGGCTGCCGGCGCTGGTCGACGCCTTCGCCGCGACGGATTGGCGCGCGGGCGCGGAGCACGCCCAGGTCGACGCGACGCTTGCGCGCTTTGCCGGGGACGCCGGCGCCTCGAGTCTGGCGCCGATCCGGCACGATATCGATCGCGCGTTCGCCGGGCGAACGGTCGAGGACATCGTCGCCGCGCTCGAGCGCAACTCCGCCGATTGGGCGCGCGAAGCGCGGGCAGCGATGGCGCGCGCCTCGCCGCAGTCGCTCAAGATCGCCTTTCGCCAGTTGCAACTCGGCAGAGGCATGAGCGTCGAGGCGGCGCTCGCGCTCGAATACCGGCTGACGCAGCACGTGCTCGAGGGCCACGATTTCTTCGAGGGCGTCCGCGCCGCGCTGGTCGACAAGGACAATGCACCGCGCTGGCGCCCGGCGACGCTCGCAGCCGTCACCGATCCTGCGATGGCGTCGCATTTTGCGCCGCTCGGCGAGCGCGAGTTACGTTTCGACGGAGGAGGCGCTGCGGGCGAGTCGGGCGCTCGGACAAGCCGTTAGTATAATTTGATTAGCCTTTTAGGTGTTTTTTACCTGAATGCTATAACCGTGAGGTGATTTTTCTGTGATCCGTAAGTTTCATTTCGATGCTGGCGAGTGTTTCGCTTAAATGATGTCTTAACCTGCCGAAGCGTAGATTCCTCGGCATGAGATTCGGACACCACACACGTTAGCCGAGGCACGCAATGCAAAGCGCCTACATGGACCTCATCGCGCTGGTCGAGCGTCTCCATCGCCAGTTCCTCGAAGTCGTGAAGCTGGAGCTCGATAGCAACAATGTGCACGATATCAACAACGTGCAGGCGATGATCCTCTACAATATTGGCGACATGGAGATGACCGTCGGCGAGCTGACGCTGCGCGGCTGCTATCTCGGCTCCAATGTTTCCTACAATGTCAAGAAAATGCTGGAGAACGGATATATCGTGCAGGAGCGCTCGCCGCACGACCGGCGCTCGGTGCGCGTCCGCCTCACCGAGAAAGGCCTCGCGCTGCACGAGAAGATCAACGCCATGCACGAGCGCCACATCGCTGCGCTCGGCCAGGGCGTGCTGTCGGCCGAGGAGCTGACCCAGGCGCACAAGACCCTGCGCCGTCTGGAACGCTTCTGGACCCAGGCCGTCGAGCTCGGCGCGCGCAACCTGGCGTTCACCTCGGCCGCCTGAGCGAACCCTTTCAACACGCGATCGACAGCGGCCGGTCGGGGAGCGGACCGGCCGCTGTCGTTTGTGCCGCTAGAAGGCCGCAATGCCGGTCTGGGCGCGCCCGAGGATGAGGGCGTGAATGTCGTGCGTGCCCTCGTAGGTGTTGACGGTCTCGAGATTCATCATGTGGCGGATGACGTGGTACTCGTCGACGATGCCGTTGCCGCCGTGCATGTCGCGCGCCATGCGCGCGATCTCGAGCGCCTTGCCGCAGGAATTCCGCTTCAGCAGCGAGACCATCTCGGGCGTCGAACGGCCTTCGTCCTTGAGCCGGCCGAGGCGCAGGCAGGCGTGCAGCCCGAGCGCGATCTCGGTCTGCATGTCGGCGAGCTTCTTCTGGATCAGCTGGTTGGCAGCGAGCGGCTTGCCGAAGGCTCGGCGCGACAGCGTGTAGTCGCGCGCCGCGTGCCAGCAGAACTCGGCCGCGCCAAGCGCGCCCCAGGCGATGCCGTAGCGCGCGTTGTCGAGGCATGAGAACGGCCCCTTGAGACCGCTCACGCCCGGCAAGCGGTTCGCGTCGGGCGCGAAGACGTCGTCCATCGCCACCTCGCCGGTGGCCGAGGTGCGCAGGCTGAACTTGCCCTCGATCTTGGGCGTCGAGAGTCCTTTCATGCCGCGCTCGAGGATGAATCCGGTGATCGCGTCGCCTTTGCCCTCGTCGAGCTTGGCCCAGATCACCATGACGTCGGCGAAGGGTGCGTTGCTGATCCACATCTTGCTGCCGTTGAGCACGTAGCCGCCGTCGACCTTGCGGGCGCGCGTCTTCATGCCCATGACGTCCGAGCCGACGTCGGGCTCGGTCAGGCCAAAGCAGCCGGCGATCTCGCCGGTCGCCAGCCGCGGCAGGTATTTCCGGCGCTGCTCCTCGCTGCCGAAGGCGTAGATCGGGAACATCACCAGCGAGGACTGCACGCTCATCGCCGAGCGATAGCCGCTGTCGACGCGCTCGATCTCGCGCGCGACCAGGCCATAGGCGACGTAGCTGGCGCCGGCGCAGCCGTAGCCGCGGATAGTCGAGCCGAGGAATCCGAGCGCGCCCATCTCGTTGAGAATCTCGCGGTCGAAATGCTCCTCGCGGAACGCCTTGCGCACGCGCGGCATCAGCTTGTCCTGCGCATAGGCACGCGCGGCATCGCGCACCAGGCGTTCGTCCTCCGACAGGAGGTCGTCGAAACGCAGCGGATCCTGCCAGTCGAACGCCGCCTTGCCGGCGGGCTTGGGCGGCTGAGGCTTTTGTTGGCGTGCGGAGGCCGAGGTCATCGCCGCCCGTCTTAGTTTGAAATCGCGCCCCTGGCAACTGGCCGTTCGGTCGAGGCCGGGCGCAGGGAACGCACCGCCGCGCGGGCGACGGCAAGGACAGTCGGCAGCGCGACGATCGCCGCGACCACCCAGCTCGGCCGGACGCCGGTGTCGAGCGAGAAATTGGCGGCGAGCACGCGCGCGACCGCGACGTGATAGGCGAGGTGGAAATAGACCGCCTCGAGTGTCGCGATGAACGGGCCGGCGGCGAGGCTGAGCAGAACGACGCTCCACAGCGGCACCGGCCGGCGGCCGAAAATCCAGGCGAGCGCGCGCCAGCCCACCAGCCAGGCGAACAGGCCGATCATCACCGTCGGCTCCCACTCGTCGAGCTTCGACTGCAGGAAGAAATGCACCAGCCCGAAGGCGCCGACGAGATAGACGAAGCGATGCAGCGCCTGCCAGCGCCGCGCGCCCAGGCGCCGCACCATGTCGTCGGTCGAGGTGGCGGCGAGCGCGGCGAGACCGAGCCAGGCGAGAAAGCCGATCGAGAGATAGACGCGCTTCAGGATCTCGCTCGCGACCGTGCCGAGATCGAAGGCCTCGCTGACGATATAAAGCGAGAGATGGAGGACGACATAGGCGAAAGCGGCGACGCCGAGCATGCGCCGCACCAGCGCGAGCCGCGGCCAGGCCAGCATGCGCGAGAGCGGTGACACGGCGAGCGCGAGAAAGAGGATGCGGAGCGTCCACTGACCCACCTCGAGCAGCGCCTCGTTCAAGGGTCGGGCGCCGAGACGGTCGGTCGCGAACCGATAGGCGACCCATAGCGCCGGTAGGAACAGGCCGGCGAAGACCACGGTCTTGAGGGCCGAGACGCGGCGGCTCGGATCCAGCCACGGGCGCGGAAGGGCTTGCATGCGCGCTTATCTAATGCCTCCGGCGCCCTCCGCCCAGCGACTTTCGTTCACGAGTCGCGGAGCGCTGTAGACTTGCTCCGGCCGGGGCCGCGCCTTTACCTTGATCGAGCCGCCAACGGCGATGCCGACAATCGCACCGCGCGGGGGGAGGGGCATGGCCTATTTTCTGCAGCAGCTCGTGAACGGGCTGACGCTGGGCGCAATCTATGCCCTGATCGCCATCGGCTATACGATGGTGTACGGAATCGTCGGCATGATCAATTTCGCACATGGCGAAATTTTCATGATCGGCGCGTTCATTTCACTGGTCGGTTTCGTGGTGCTCGGCGCGTTCGGGATCACTTGGGTACCGCTCGCCCTGGCGCTCGTGCTGCTGATCGCAATGCTGCTGACGGCGGTTTACGGCTGGGCCGTCGAGCGCATCGCCTATCGTCCCTTGCGCGGGTCGTTCCGCCTTGCGCCGCTGATCTCCGCCATCGGCATGTCGATCTTCCTGCAGAACTACGTATTGCTGGCGCAGGGCGCGCACGAGAAGACCCTGCCGCCGTTGATCACCGGCGGCTTCGAGCTGATGCGAAGCGGCGGCTTCGTCGTGAGCGTGAGCTGGCTGCAGATCATCATCGTCGGCGTGACATTGGTGCTGATGGCGATCTTCACGGCGGTGATCCAGGGAACCGCCCTCGGCCGGGCGCAGCGCGCCACCGAGCAGGACATGACCATGGCGGCGCTGCTCGGCATCGACGTCGACCGCACGGTGTCGCTCACCTTCGTGATCGGCGCGGCGCTCGCCGCGGTCGCCGGCCTGATGGTGACGCTGCAGTACGGGGTGATCGATTTCTTCATCGGCTTCCTCGCCGGCATCAAGGCGTTTACCGCCGCGGTGCTGGGCGGCATCGGCTCGCTGCCGGGGGCGGTGCTCGGCGGGCTTCTGATCGGACTGATCGAGGCGTTCTGGTCGGGCTATTGCCCGTCCGAATACAAGGACGTCGCGGTCTTCGTCGTGCTGATCCTGGTGCTGATGTTCCGTCCCAGCGGGCTGCTGGGGCGCCCGGAGGTTGAAAAGGTGTGATGGCGGCGCAGCCGGCACCCGAGGCCGCGATGTCGGCGCAGGCTGCGGAGCGCGCGATGACGGCGCGGCTCAAGGACGCCGCGCTCGCCGGAACCATCGCCTTCGCGCTGGCTCTTCCGCTGATCGGATTCCGCACCACCGACACCGGGCAGGGATTCACCACGCGGTTCGGCTGGGTCGGGATCGGCACCGCGGCGGTGTTCGCCGGCCGCCTGCTGCTCGGCTTCGTCCCGCGGCGGTTTCGATTGCGGCAGCGCGCGACGCGCTACACCGCTCTGCCAGAGGGGCGGGCGGTGACGATCGCCGCGATCGCGTTGATCGCCTGCGCGATCCTGCTGCCGGTGTCGCCGTTCGCCTCGCGGCGGTCGATCGATCTGGCGACGCTCGCGCTCATTTACATCATCCTCGGCTGGGGCCTGAACGTGGTCGTGGGGCTCGCCGGGCTGCTCGATCTCGGCTATGTCGCCTTCTACGCGGTAGGCGCCTATTCCTTCGCGCTCGGCTTCCAGTGGTACGGGCTGTCGTTCTGGAACATGCTGCCGCTTTCGGGACTGATCGCGGCGGCGGCCGGAATCCTTCTCGGAATCCCGGTGCTGCGCCTGCGGGGCGATTATCTTGCCATCGTCACTCTCGGCTTCGGCGAGATCGTGCGCATCGTGATCAACAACTGGAGCGCGGTGACCGGCGGGCCGAACGGCATCGGCGACATCCCGCGTCCCACGGTGTTCGGCATGCCGATCGCGCCCGGCGCACCGCCCGGCGTGACCACGCTCAACCACCTTCTCGGCATCCCCTACGATCCGATCCAGCGGCTCGTCTGGCTTTATTACGTCGCGCTGGCGGTGGCGCTGGCAGTCAACTGGTTCAGCCTGCGCATCCGGCGCTTGCCGATTGGCCGCGCCTGGGAGGCGCTGCGCGAGGACGAGATCGCCTGCCGTGCGCTCGGTCTCAATCCGACCACGATCAAGCTCTCGGCCTTCGCGACCGGCGCGATGACCGGCGGCTTCGCCGGCGTGCTGTTCGCGGCGCGCGCCGGCTTCATCAGCCCCGAAAGCTTCAATTTCCAGGAATCCGCCACGGTGCTTTCGATCGTGGTGCTCGGCGGCATGGGCAGCCAGCTCGGCGTCGCGCTCGCGGCCATCATTCTGGCGACGCTTCCGGAATTCGGCCGCGAGTTCGCGCAGTACCGCCTGCTGCTGTTCGGAGCGGCGATGGTCGCGATCATGATCTGGCGACCGCGCGGTATCTTCACGGTGCGCGCGCCTTCCGTGCGACTTGACCGGACATGAACGGGAACGCGCTGCTGTCGGTCGAGAACCTGACGATGCGCTTCGGCGGCGTGGTGGCGGTCGACAATGTCTCGTTCGTCGCCAACACGCGAGAGATCACCGCCGTCATCGGGCCCAACGGCGCGGGCAAGACGACGATATTCAACTGCCTGACCGGATTCTACCGCCCCAGCGCCGGCCGCCTGACGATGACGCGTTCGGGCCGGACGCTGCGACTGGAGCGGCTCAAGGGTCACCGCATCGTCCGCGAAGCCGGCGTGGTGCGCACGTTCCAGAACGTGCGCTTGTTCGCCGGCATGACCGTGCTCGAGAATCTGGTGGTGGCGCAGCACGTCGAGCTCACCCGCGCCAGCGGCTACAATTTCGGCGGGCTGCTCGGGCTCCGGCGTCATCGCGAGGCGGAGCGCGCCGCCAAGGAGCGCGCCCGCGAATGGCTCGACCTGATCGGCCTCACCGCGCGCGCCGACGAGGTTGCCGGCAATCTGCCGTACGGTGCGCAGCGGCGCCTCGAGATTGTGCGGGCGATGTGCGCGCGACCGCAGCTGCTCTGCGTCGACGAGCCGGCGGCCGGACTCAATCCGCGCGAAAGCGCGGACCTGGCGCGGTTTCTCGCCGCCATCCGCGACCGCTTCGGCGTCAGCATCCTGCTCATCGAGCACGACATGAGCGTGGTGATGGGCATCTCCGATCACGTCGTGGTGGTCAATTACGGCCGCAAGATCGCCGACGGCGCGCCGGCGGAGGTCCGGCGCGACCCGGCGGTGATCGCGGCCTATCTCGGCGAGGCCGAGACATGAGCGCGCTACTTCAGATATCCGGCCTGCGCGCCGCCTACGGCCACATCGAGGCGCTGAAGGGCGTCGACCTGACGGTCGAGGACGGCGAGATCGTGACCCTGATCGGCGCCAACGGCGCCGGCAAGTCGACGCTGCTGATGACCATCTGCGGCCGGCCGCGCGCGGCGCAGGGGCGCATCGTCTTCGACGGCCGCGACATCACCGAACTGCCGACCTTCGCCATCGTTCGGCTCGGCCTCTCGCAGGTGCCCGAAGGTCGGCGCATCTTCCCGCGCATGACGGTGCTCGAGAACCTGCAGATCGGAGCCACCACCGCCGCGCCGCAGCATTTCGCGCGCGATCTCGCGCGCGCCTTCGAGCTGTTCCCGATCCTCGGCCAGCGGCGCCACCAGCGCGGCGGCACTCTCTCCGGCGGCGAACAGCAGATGCTGGCGATCGCGCGCGCCCTGATGAGCCGGCCGCGGCTGCTGCTGCTCGACGAGCCGTCGCTCGGCCTGGCGCCGCTCGTCGCCAAGCAGATCTTCGAGGTGGTGCGGACGATCAACGCCGAGGAGCGGATCACGGTGCTGCTGGTCGAGCAGAACGCGCACCACGCGCTCAAGCTCGCGCACCGCGGCTACGTACTCCAGACCGGCAGCATCGTGCTCGCCGGCACCGGCGCCGCGCTGCTCGCCAATCCCGAGGTGCGCGCGGCCTATCTCGAGGGCGGCGCGCGCGGTGCGGCTTAACGGCGGTCGCGGCATTTGCTAAGCTGCGGCGAATAGGGAGGACAGCATGCGCTGGACAGTGAGGATATTGCTCGCGGCGGCGATGGCCGTCGCCTCGGCGGCCGCCTACGCCCAGGACATCAAGATCGCGACCGTCGGGCCGATGACCGGCGCCGACGCGGCCGTCGGCGAACAAATGCGCCGTGGTGCGGACATGGCGGTCAAGGACATCAACGCCCACGGCGGCGTTCTCGGCCGCAAGCTCGCGCTCACCGTCGGCGACGACGCCTGCGATCCGAAACAGGCGGTGAGCGTCGCCAACCAGCTCGCCAATGCCGGCGTCGTGTTCGTCGCCGGCCATTACTGCTCGAGCACCTCGATCCCGGCTTCGGCGGTCTATGCCGACAGCAACATCCTCGAGATCAGCCCGGCGTCGACCAACCCCGCCTACACCGACGATCCCTTCAAAAAGGGTTGGATCAATGTGTTCCGCGTCTGCGGCCGCGACGACAGCCAGGGCCGGATCGCCGGCGGCTACATCGCCGCGCACTTCAAGGGCAAGCCGGTGGCGGTGATCGACGACAAGTCGACCTACGGCAAGGGTCTCGCCGACGAGACGATCAAGGCGCTCGCGACGCACGGCATCAAGCCGGCAGTGCATGATTCGATCAACCAGGGCGACAGCGATTTCTCGGCGCTGATCTCGAAGATGAAGCAGGCCGGCGTCAAAGTGATCTACTTCGGCGGCTATTATCGCGAAGCCGGCCTCATCGTACGCCAGGCGAAAGAGCAGGGCCTGGACGCCGTGCTGATGGGCGGCGACGCCCTGGTGACGACGGATCTGTGGAAGATCACCGGCATGGCGGGCACCGGCACGCTGATGACCTTCCCGCCCGACCCGCGCAACCTGGCAGCGGCGCAGGCCGTGGTGAAGGAGTTCAAGGCGGCGGGCTACGATCCCGAAGGCTATACGCTCTACACCTACGCCGCGATCCAGGTTTTCGCCGATGCGGCCAACAAGGCCAAATCGATCAAGGTCGCCGATCTGTCGAAGACAATGAAGGCGAACAAGTTCAATACCGTCATCGGCACCATCGGCTTCGACAAGAAGGGCGACGTGATCGGCCCGGATTACGTGGTCTATGCCTGGAACAACAGCGGCAATTACGCCGAGCTGAAGCGCTAATCGCCGGAATCCGGAAAGAAGGGCGACGCGACGCTAGTCGCCCTTTTTCTTGCCCGCGCCCTTGCCGAGGCCGATCTCCTTGGCGAAGGCCGAGCGCTGCTTGGCGTAGTTCGGCGCGACCATCGGGTAGTCCGCCGGCAGGCCCCATTTCTGGCGGTACTGCTCGGGCGTCATGTTGTACTCGGTGCGCAGGTGACGCTTGAGCATCTTGAGCTTGCGGCCGTCCTCGAGGCAGACGATGTATTCCGGCGTGACCGATTTCTTGATCGGCACCGCCGGCTTGAGATCGGCGGGTTTCGGCGCATTGGCGCGGCCGTCGATCGCCTTGAGCGAGCCGTAGACCGAATTGATCACCTCGGTGATCTGCGCCGTCGGCACGCTGTTCTTGCGCAGATAGGCCGCGACCATTTGCGCCGTCATGCGCAGGAAGTCCTCGCTGCTCGGCTTGGGCGGGTCCTCGGCCATCGCTTTCTTGCCTTCGATTGGGGAAGAACAGGCAGATATAGGCGGAAGCCCGACCGGGTGTCAAATAAGCCCAGTAAATCCGCGCACGAATACTGAATTCACCCCGCCGGCGGGTCGGCTTGTGAGTTATGGGGATAACGCGACGAATGGTATGCGGCTGACTTTATCAGCCGATATCTGGTAGAGTCGCACCAATCTGAGTGACCGCCTTCCAAAGGCCATGACCGACACCGTTGCCGTCGCCGCAGATCACGGCGGATATGATCTCAAATGCGCGCTGCTGCCCGAACTCGAGGCGCTCGGCTTCGGCGTTCTCGACCTCGGCACCGACGGCCGGCAATCCGTCGACTATCCGGATTTCGCCGACGCCGTGGCGCGCGCCGTGGAGGACGGACGCGCCCGCTGGGGCTTGCTCGCGTGCGGCACCGGAATCGGCATGTCGATGGCCGCCAATCGTCATCGCGGTGTGCGCGCGGCATTGGTCCACGACGGCCTGACCGCGCGTCTCGCGCGTCAGCACAACGACGCCAACGTCCTGGTGCTCGGCGGCCGCATCCTCGGGCCGGAGCTCGCCAAGGAGTGCCTCAGAGTCTTCTTCTCGACGCCGTTCGAGGGCGGCCGCCATGCTCGGCGCGTCGAAAAGTTCTCGCCTGCCAAGGCCAAGGCATGACCGTATCGAGGCCCGCGCCGGCCACCGACCGGTTCTTCGCCACGACGCTCGCCGAGGCTGATCCCGAGGTCGCCACCGCCGTCGATGGCGAGCGCCGGCGGCAACAGGACCAGATCGAGCTCATCGCCTCGGAAAATCTTGCCTCGCGCGCGGTGCTCGAAGCCCAGGGCTCGGTGCTGACCAACAAATACGCCGAGGGCTACCCCGGGCGGCGCTACTACGGCGGCTGCGAGTTCGTCGACCGCGCCGAGCAGCTGGCGATCGACCGCGCCAAGAAGCTCTTTCAATGCAAATTCGCCAACGTCCAGCCGCATTCCGGCTCGCAGGCCAACCAGGCGGTGATGCTGGCGCTGCTGCAGCCCGGCGACGTCTTCATGGGCATGTCGCTCGCGGCCGGCGGTCATCTGACCCACGGCTCGCCGGTCAATCTTTCGGGCAAATGGTTCCGACCGATCCATTACGGCGTGCGTCGCGACGACGCCCGCATCGACATGGACGAGGTCGAGCGGCTGGCGCGGGAGCAGCAGCCGAAGCTGATCATCTGCGGCGGCTCGGCCTATCCGCGCATCATCGACTTCGCGCGCTTCCGCCAGATCGCGGATTCGATCGGCGCCTATCTTCTGGTCGACATGGCGCATTTCGCGGGCCTGGTCGCGGGCGGCGCACATCCGTCGCCGCTGCCGCACGCACATGTCGTCACCACGACCACGCACAAGACGCTGCGCGGCCCGCGCGGCGGTATGATTCTGTCGAACGACGAGGAGATCGGCAAAAGGATCAACGCCGCGATCTTCCCGGGCCTGCAGGGCGGGCCGCTGATGCACGTCATCGCCGCCAAGGCGGTGATGCTCGGCGAGTGCCTGCGACCGGAGTTCAAGACCTATGCCCGCGCCGTCGTCGACAACGCGCGCATTCTGGCGGCGACGCTGGCCGAGCGGCAGCTCGCCATCGTCTCGGGCGGCACCGACACGCATCTGATGCTGGTCGATCTGCGGCCGAAGAAGCTGACCGGCCGGATGGCCGAGATCGCGCTCGAGCGTGCCGGGATCACCTGCAACAAGAACGGCATTCCCTTCGATCCCGAGAAGCCGACGGTCACCTCGGGCATCCGTCTCGGCAGCCCGGCCGGCACGACGCGCGGCTTCGGCCAGGCGGAATTCCGCCTCGTCGGAGAGCTGATCGTCGAGGTTCTCGACGGCCTCGCCGCCAACGGCGACACCGGCAACGCCGCGGTCGAGGCGTCGGTCAAGAAGCGGGTTCAGGCGCTGTGCGCGCGCTTCCCCGTCTATCCCTAGGAGAGACACGAGATGCGCTGTCCGTTCTGCGGATGCGAAGACACCCAGGTGAAGGACTCGCGGCCGACCGACGACCGGGCCTCGATCCGGCGGCGGCGGCTCTGTCCCAACTGCGCCGCGCGCTTCACCACCTTCGAGCGGGTGCAGCTTCGCGAGCTCACCGTGATCAAGAAAAACGGCCAGCGCGAGCCGTTCGAGCGCGACAAGCTGGCACGCTCGATCCAGATCGCGCTGCGCAAGCGCCCGGTCGAGGGCGAGCGCGTCGAGCGCGCGATCAACTCGATCGTCCGCCAGCTCGAAAGCTCCGGCGAGACCGAGATCAAGAGCGAGATCATCGGCGAGCTGGTGATGGAGATGCTGTCGACGCTCGATCCCGTGGCCTACGTGCGCTTCGCTTCGGTCTATCGCAATTTCCGCGAGGCCAAGGATTTCGGCGAGTTCATCGACCGCCTGACCGCCGAACGCGACTGAAGGAACGGCGATGGGCGACGCCCGCATCATGCGCGCGGCGCTGACGCTGGCGCGGCGCGGACTCGGCCGGGTCTGGCCCAATCCCGCGGTCGGCTGCATCGTCGTCCGCGACGGCGCGGTCGTCGGCCGCGGCTGGACGCAGAAGGGCGGCCGGCCGCACGCCGAGACCGAGGCGCTAGCGCGAGCCGGCGGCAAAGCGAAGGGTGCCGAGGCCTATGTCACGCTCGAGCCGTGCTGCCATCGCGGCAAGACGCCGCCCTGCACCGAGGCGCTGATCGCGGCCGGTATCCGCCGCGCCGTCGTCGCCGTTGAGGATCGCGATCCGCGGGTCGCCGGCAAGGGGCTGGCCGCGCTGCGCGCTGCCGGGATCGCGGTCGAGCTCGGCCTCTGCGCCGACGAGGCGCGCGAGCTCAACGCAGGCTTCTTTTCGCTGATCGAGCGCGGCCGGCCGCTGGTGACATTGAAGTTGGCGACGTCGCTCGACGGCCGCCTGGCGACGGCGTCGGGCGAGAGCCGCTGGATCACCGGCGAGACGGCGCGGGCGCGCGTCCATCTGCTGCGGGCGACGCACGACGCCGTCCTGGTCGGCAGCGGCACGGCGATCGCCGACGATCCCGAGTTGACCTGCAGGATCGCCGGCCTGAGCGATCGCAGTCCGGTACGTGTCGTGATCGACGGCGGCCTCAGGGTGCCGCTGACGGCGCGCGTCATCGCCGACGCGCGACGCGCGCCGACTTGGTTCATCGTCCGGCACGGCGTTGCCAGCGAGCGCCGCGCCGCGCTGGTCGCCTGCGGCGTCGAGGTGATCGAGGTGCCGGCGGCGGCGGGCGGCGAGACCGATCTCGCGGCGGCGCTGGCGGCGCTCGGCCGCAAGGGGATCACGCGCGTCCTCGTGGAGGGCGGCGCGACGCTGGCTGCCGCCCTGGTGCGGGCCGATCTGGTCGACCGCATTGCCTGGTTCCGTGCGCCGTCGCTGATCGGCGGCGACGGCCTGGCGGCGCTCGGCGCGCTGGGCGTCCGTCGCCCCGGCGAAGCGCGACGCTTTGTCCGCATGGCGGTCGAGAGCATCGGTGACGACGTGCTGGAAACGTTCCGGCGCACGGCTTAAGGTGCGGGCCTAAGGTATTGCCATGTTTACTGGAATCATCGCCGACCGGGGCACCGTCCGGGCCGTGAAGCCCGCGGCCGACACGCGCTTCGAGATCGCGACCGCCCTCGATCTCGCCGATCTCGTGCCGGGCGCGTCGATCGCCTGCGCCGGCGTCTGCCTGTCGGTGGTCGATAAAGGCGCGGACTGGTTCGCGGTGCTGGCCTCGGCCGAGACCCGCGCGCGCTCGACCGCCGGCGACTGGCGCGTCGGCACGCCGATCAATCTCGAGCGCCCGCTGCGGCTCGGCGATGAGCTCGGCGGCCATATCGTGCTCGGCCACGTCGACGCCGTCGTCGAGCTGGTGGCGCGCCGGCCGGAGGGCGAATCCCTGCGCCTCACGTTCGAGGTTCCCCGCAGCTGCGAGCCGTCGATCGCGCCCAAGGGCTCGGTCGCGCTCGACGGCGTGTCGCTGACGGTCAATGAGGTCGAGGGTCGCCGGTTCGGCGTCAACCTCATCCCGATCACCCGCGCGCGGACGACGCTCGGCGATCTTCAGCCGGGCGACAAGGTCAACCTCGAGCTCGACGTGATCGCGCGCTACGTCGCGCGGCTGCTCGCGCGGGAGCCGGCATGAGCTTCGTCGAAGTCGCCTCGCCGATCGAGGAGATCATCGACGCCGCGCGCAACGGCAAGATGTTTATCCTGGTCGACGACGAGGATCGCGAGAACGAAGGCGATCTGATCATCCCGGCGCAGATGGCGACGCCCGACGCGATCAACTTCATGGCCAAGCACGGCCGCGGGCTGATCTGCCTGGCGCTGAGTCGCGAGCGCGTCGAGCAGCTCAAACTGCCGCTGATGGCGCAGCACAACGCCTCGCGGCTGCAGACCGCCTTCACGGTGTCGATCGAGGCGCGCGAGGGTATCACCACCGGCATCTCGGCCTCGGACCGCGCGCGCACCATCGCCGTCGCCATCGACCCGACCAAGGGTCCGCAGGACATCGTCACGCCCGGCCACATCTTTCCGCTGATGGCGCGCGACGGCGGCGTGCTGGTGCGCACCGGCCACACCGAGGCGGCGGTGGACATCGCCCGCCTCGCCGGACTGATACCCGCCGGCGTGATCTGCGAGATCATGAACGACGATGGCACCATGGCGCGCCGCGCCGATTTGATCGCTTTCGCCCAGCGCCACGGCCTCAAGGTCGCGACCATCGCCGACCTGATCGCCTATCGCCGCCGCCACGACCGCATCGTCGAGCGCAAGGTGTCGGCAGATTTCTCCAGCGCTCACGGCGGCCTCTGGGACTTGCACATCTATGTCAACAAGATCGCCTATGCCGAGCACATCGCGCTGACCAAAGGCGACCTGCGCACGCCGGAGCCGATTCTGGTGCGCATGCACGCCGTCAACGTCCTCGACGACGCCCTCGGCAACCTGCGTAGCGGCCGCGCCGGCATGCTGCAGGCGGCGATGGAGATGATCGGCAAGGCGGGCAGGGGCGTGGTCGTGCTGCTGCGCGAGCCGATGCCGACCGCCCTGTCGGAGCGCGTGCGCGGCTTCCTCGAGACCGGCAGGACCGTGCCGCAGCTGCGCGACTACGGCATCGGCGCCCAGATCCTGCTCGATCTCGGCGTGCGCGACATGATCCTGCTGTCGAACACGGCGCAGACCATCGTCGGTCTGGAGGGCTACGGCCTGTCCGTCGTCGAACGCCGCCCGATCGTCGTGGAGTCCTGACATGGCCAGCCGGCCGACGGTGCTGATCGTCGAGGCGCGCTACTACGCCCACATTTCCGACGCGCTGCGCAAAGGCGCGGAGGCGGCGCTCGACAAGGCCGGCGCGCGCTATGACGTCGTCGCCGTTCCCGGCGCCTTCGAGATTCCGGCGGCGATTGCGCTCGCCGCCAAGAGCGGACGATACGACGGCTATGTCGCGCTCGGCTGCGTCATCCGCGGCGAGACCACGCATTACGACCACGTCTGCCGGGAATGCGCGCGCGGCATCCAGACGCTGGCGCTCGCCGGTCACGCCATCGGCTTCGGCGTGCTGACCGTCGAGAACGTCGACCAAGCCTTCGCGCGGGCGCGCGTCGACGAGAAGGACAAGGGCGGGGAGGCGGCGCGCGCCTGTCTGGCGATGATCGCGCTGAAGCAGAAATTCAAGGCCCGGCAGTGAACGCGGCCGCGAAATCGCCGCGGCAGGCGCGGCGCAAGCGCACCGCCGCGCGTCTCGCCGCCGTCCAGGCGCTCTACCAGATGGAAATGGCCGGCGCCGCGGCCGATGCCGTGATCGAGGAGTTTCTGGCGCATCGCCTGGGGCCGGGCGCGCCGCGGGAAGAGCCCGATTTCGGCGAAGCGGACCGCCTGCTGTTCGCCGAGCTCACGCGCGGCGCGGCGGCCGAGCGCGAGGCCCTCGACCGCGCCATCGCCGCGGCGCTGACGCCGGATTGGCCCTTGGCGCGGCTCGAGGCGGTGCTGCGCGCAATTCTGCGCGTCGGCGCCTACGAGCTGGCGCACCGTCGTGACGTGCCGCCCGAGATCGCGATCAACGAATATGTCGACATCGCGCACGCCTTCTTCGCCGGCAAGGAGCCCGGTCTGGTCAACGGCGTGCTCGACCGGATCGCGCGCGAGGCGCGCCCCGAGGATATGAGACGGTCCCGTGGCGGCGAAGCCGCTCGATGAGTTTGCGCGCATTGCGCGCTTCTTTGCGCCGCTGGCGCTGCCCGGCGCGCTCGAGCTGCGCGACGACGTCGCCCTGATCCCGGGCGGGCGTGGCGCGCAGTACGTCCTCAAGACCGACGCCATTGTCGAAGGCGTGCATTTCTTCGCCGATGATCCGCCGGCCGACGTCGCGCGCAAGCTGCTGCGCGTCAACCTGTCGGACCTTGCCGCCAAGGGCGCGACGCCGGTGGGATATCTGCTGACCCTGGCGCTGCCCAAGTCGCGCGGCGACCGCTGGCTCGCGGCGTTCGCGCGCGGCCTCGCCGCCGATCAGCGAGGTTTCCGCATCGGTCTGTTCGGCGGCGATTCCGACGCCACGCACGGCCCCGCGGTGCTGTCGCTGACGGCGATCGGGCGCGTCCGAGCCGGCCGCGCCATTCTGCGCCGCGGCGCCCGGCCGGGCGACACCGTCTATGTCTCCGGCACGCTCGGCGACGCGGCGTTCGGCCTGGCCGTGCTCGAGGGAAGGCTGCGCATCGGCCCCGCGGCGCGGCGCTATCTGGTGCGGCGTTTCCGCCTGCCGGAGCCGCGGCTCGCCCTCGGCCGGCGTCTCGTCGGCATCGCCCATGCCGCCGCCGACATTTCCGACGGTCTGGTCGCCGACCTCGGCCATATCTGCGCCGCGTCCGGCGTCGGCGCGATCATCGAGGCGGCCCGGCTGCCGCTTTCGGCGCCGGCGCGCGCAATCGTGGCGCGCGCGCCGCACCGCCTTCTGGCGGCACTCAACCACGGCGACGATTACGAGCTCGTCTTCACCGCGCCGCCGGCTGCCGCCCCACGGATTGCCGCCGCGGCGCGTGCGGCCGGCGTCCGCGTTACGGCCGTCGGCCGCATCGTCGGCGGACGGGCGGTGCGCGTCGTCGGCGTCGGCGGCCGGCCGCTGCGCCTCCGGCGCAGCGGCTATCGGCATTTCTGATCGCGCCGGTGCCGTCGACTCGCGGGGAAAGAGGCGTCAATCGGCAAGCGGCGGCGATTGCCTCGGCCGTTGCGTTCTGGCATCTTCCGCCCGCCTTAAAAGCCCGACAGGTCCGAGTTAGGGGATTTCCGACATGAGCATGATGTCCTGGTATTGGCTGGTCATCGCGTCCGGCCTCATCGCGGTGCTGTACGGCATCGTCACCGCCCGCCTGGTGCTGGCCGCCGATCCCGGCACCGAGCGCATGAAGGAGATTGCCGCCGCCGTCCAGGAGGGCGCACAGGCCTATCTCAGCCGCCAGTATCGCACCATCGCGATGGTCGGCGTCGTCATCTTCATCATCCTGTTCCTCGCCCTCGGCTGGCGTACCGGCGTCGGCTATCTGGTCGGCGCGGTGCTGTCGGGCGCCGCCGGCTTCATCGGGATGAACGTCTCGGTGCGCTCCAACCTGCGCACCGCGCAGGCGGCGCGCGCCGGGCTGGCGTCGGGATTGAGGCTGGCGTTCCGCGCCGGCGCCGTGACCGGCATGCTGGTCGTCGGCCTCGGCCAGCTCGCGGTCGGCATCTATTACATCTTCCTGCGCTCGACGCTGCCGATCGACGATCCGCGGCCGATCCTCGAGGCGCTGGTGGCGCTGAGCTTCGGCGCGTCGCTGATCTCGATCTTCGCGCGCCTCGGCGGCGGCATCTTCACCAAGGGCGCCGACGTCGGCGCCGACCTCGTCGGCAAGGTCGAGGCCGGCATTCCCGAGGACGACCCGCGCAATCCCGCGGTCATCGCCGACAACGTCGGCGACAACGTCGGCGATTGCGCCGGCATGGCGGCGGATTTGTTCGAGACCTATGTCGTGACGCAGGTCGCGACCATGCTGCTGGCGGCAATCTTCTTCCAGGGTGCCCTGCGCGACGCGATGATGCTGCTGCCGCTGACGATCGGCGCGGTGTGCATCATCGCCTCGGTCATCGGCACGTTTTTCGTGCGCCTGGGCTCCGGCAACCAGATCATGAGTGCGCTCTACAAGGGCGTCATCGCCGCTGGCGTGCTGTCGGCCGCGGCGATCGCGGGTCTCATCGCCGCGCTCTTCGGTTACGGCCAGCCGATCGCCCTCAATGGGGGCACCATCACCGGCGGCGGCCTGCTGGTCTGCGCCTTCGTCGGCCTGGCGGTGACCGGGCTGCTGGTGTGGATCACCGAATACTACACCTCGACCGCCTATCGTCCGGTGCGCAGCATCGCCAACAGCTCGATCACCGGTCACGCGACCAACGTGATTCAGGGCCTCGCAGTGTCGATGGAAGCGACCGCGCTGCCGGTGGTCGTGATCTGCGCCGGCATCATCGTCGCCTATATCTACGCCGGCGTCTTCGGCATCGGCATCGCCGCCACCACCATGCTGGCGCTTGCCGGCATGATCGTGGCGCTCGACGCCTACGGACCGGTCACCGACAACGCCGGCGGCATCGCCGAAATGGCGGATCTGCCCAAGGACGTGCGCAAGATCACCGACGCGCTCGACGCGGTCGGCAACACCACCAAGGCGGTGACCAAAGGCTACGCCATCGGCTCGGCCGGCCTCGCGTCGCTCGTGCTGTTCGCCGCCTACAGCAACGACCTGACGCATTACTTCCCGAACGCCGACGTCCGGTTCGCGCTACAGAGTCCCTATGTGGTCGTCGGCCTCTTCATCGGCGGTCTGCTGCCTTATCTCTTCGGCGCGCTCGGCATGACCGCGGTCGGCCGCGCGGCCGGCGCGGTGGTGATCGAGGTGCGTCGGCAGTTCAAGGAGATCAAGGGCATCATGGAGGGGAAGGCGAAGCCCGACTACAGCCGCGCCGTCGACCTGCTGACGCGCGCCGCGATCAAGGAGATGATCGTGCCGTCGCTGCTGCCTGTGCTCGCGCCGATCGTGCTGTTCCTGGTGATCTCGGCGATCGGCGGCCAGGGCGCCGGGTTCAGCGCGCTCGGCGCCATGCTGCTGGGCACCATCGTCACCGGCATCTTCGTCGCCATCTCGATGACCTCGGGCGGCGGCGCCTGGGACAACGCCAAGAAATACATCGAGGAAGGGCACCACGGCGGCAAAGGCTCGGATGCCCACAAGGCCGCGGTCACCGGCGACACCATCGGCGATCCCTACAAGGATACGGCAGGTCCGGCGGTCAACCCGATGATCAAGATCACCAACATCGTCGCCATCCTGCTGCTCGCGGTGCTGGCGGCGGCGCACTGACGCGGAGCGGCGGACCGAAATCAGCCGCCCGGCGTGGGCTTCTCGACCGGCCGGTTCTTGCTGACGAAGCGGCCGAAATTACCGAGGAACTCCTCGATCCAGGAGAATTCGCGCCCGCGCGACGGCGTCGCGTTCGGGTCGGGCGTGATCGCCTCGGCGTCCTTGAGGCCCCGCTTCTCGACCGACTGCACCACGCCGTCCTTGTTGAAGGTGATCTTGACGACGTTCTGGTCGAGCGTCTGGGTCTTCAGGAAGGCGATGTCCTCGGTCTTGGCGCTGATGTAATACCAGACGTTAGGATCGAACTCGGCGACGCTCGACGGCGAGCCGAGCAGCCGCGTGACCGTCGCCTTGTCGGTCTTGCTAGGCTGGATTTGCGACAGCTTGTCGGGCGCGGGCGCATTGCCGCGCAGGTCGACGGTGGGATCGCAGGCGACGAGCGGCGCGGCGCACGCGACGACCGCGGCGACGCGCAACCAGCGACGATGAACAGGCTTGAAAACCATGTCGATCTCGACGACATCTTGTAGCCGGAAACGCCCGATTGTTCAATGGCGGGCCCCCTTCATCATGCCGCTCGCCGCGCCCTTCAGCCGCAAGACCCGCGCCGCCGCCCAGACCCTCTATGGCGCGATCGTGGCGGCCTCGCGCGCACCGGTCTTCTACAGCGAATGGGGTGTGCCGGATACCGTCGACGGCCGCTTCGAGCTGATCGCCCTGCACGCGTTTCTGACCATGCGCCGCCTCAAGCAATCCGTCGGCACCGGCACGTTCACCCAGGCGCTGTTCGACGTTATGTTCGCCGACTTCGATCGCAACCTCCGCGAGATGGGCATCGGCGATCTCGGCGTCGGCCGTCGGATCAAGGCCATGGCCGGGGCGTTTTACGGCCGGATCGTCGCCTACGAGCGCGGACTCGCCGGCAAGGAGAGCCTCGACGACGCGCTGCGGCGCAATCTTTTCGGGACGACGGCGCCGACCGCCACCCAGATCGCGGCCGTCGCCAACTACGTCCACCGCTTGGCGCAGAGGCTGGCGGTCGCCCCGATCGAACGACTGCAGGCGGGTGAACTGCCGCTCGCCACGGAGAGCTGAGATGGACGCATCGCCCGCCGTCGAATTCGCCCGGCCCGTCGAACTCTCGCGCCTCAATCGCGGCGAGCAGCGCTTCGAGATTGTCGCCAACGCCGCCGAGCGCGCGGCGCTTGCCGCCCGCTTCGGCCTCGTCAGCCTCGACCGGCTCGAGGCCGCGGTGCGCCTCGGCCGCATCGCCGGCGGTCTTGTCCGCCTCGAGGCGGAATTCGCCGCCGACGTCGTGCAGACCTGCGTCGTCTCGCTCGAGCGGGTGCAGAACCGCGTCGGCGAGAAATTCACCGTGCTCTACGGCGAAGGCGCCGAGGCGCGCGAGGTCTCGCTCGACGGCGAGGCGGAAACCATCGAGCCGATCGTCGGCGGCGCCATCGACATCGGCGAGGCGGTGGCGCAGCAGCTCTCGCTGGCGCTCGACCCGTTCCCGCACGCGCCCGGCGCCGCGGCGCCGCGGCTCGACGCCGGTTCGCAGCCCGGCGCCGATTCGCCGTTCAAGGTGCTGGCCAAACTCAGAAACAAGAACGATTCCAAAGACTAGCCAGAAGGGTTGCGGGCGCGCGGGTTTTTGGGCTACTGAAACGCGCGAGCCCCTTCGCGGGGCACCTTTTTTTCGAGTGACCCCATGGCCGTTCCGAAGAAGAAAACCAGCAAATCGCGCCGCAACATGCGCCGCGCGCATCATGCGCTCAAGCCGTCGAGCTACGTCGAGTGTCCCAATTGCGGAGAGCTCAAGCGTCCGCATCACGTCTGCCTGGCGTGCGGCCATTACGGCGAACGCGAAGTTATCGCGGTGAAGACGGAAACGGCGTGACGGGCGCGGCGATCGCCGGAGGAGGGCCGTGACCCGACGCATCGTCATCGCGCTCGACGCCATGGGCGGCGAACATGCGCCCGAGATGGTCGTCAAGGGTGCGGCGATCGCGCAACAGAGGTTTCCGCAGGCCGAATTCCTGTTCTACGGCGTCGGCGAGCGCATCCGTGCGCTCCTCGCCAAGCTGCCCAAACTGGCGCAGCACGCCATCGTCCATCACACCGACGAGTTCATCACCGACGACGTGAAGCCTTCGGTTGCGTTGCGCGGCGGCCGGCGGTCGTCGATGCGGATGGCGATCGACGCGGTCGCCGCCGGCGAGGCCGATTGCGTCGTCTCCGCCGGCAACACCGGTGCGCTGATGGCCATGGCCAAATTCGCGCTCAAGATGATTCCGGGTATCGATCGGCCGGCCATCGCGTCGTTCTTTCCAACCCAGCGCGGCGAAAGCGTGATGCTCGATCTCGGCGCCAACGTCGCCTGCGACTCCGAGAACCTGGTGCAGTTCGCGCTGCTCGGCGATGTCTTCAGCCGGACGGTGCTGGGCATCGTCTCGCCGAGCGTCGGCCTTCTCAACGTCGGCGCCGAGGACCAGAAGGGCAACGATGCGGTGCGCGGCGCCGCCGTGCGGTTGCGCGGCGCGGGCGCGCCGATCCGCTTTCACGGCTTCATCGAGGGCGACGACATCGCCAAGGGAACGGTCGACGTCGTCGTCACCGACGGGTTCACCGGCAACGTCGCGCTCAAGACCGCCGAAGGCACGGCGCGGCTGTTCGCCGAGTTCCTCCGCGCCGCGTTTCACAATTCGTGGTCGGCGCGTTTCGGGTATCTGTTCGCCTATCGCTCACTCGCCAAACTGCGTAAGCGTATGGATCCGCGCCGTTACAACGGCGCCGTCTTCCTCGGCATCCAGGGCATCTGCGTCAAGAGCCATGGCTCGACCGACGAGCTGGGGTTCGCCAGCGCCGTCGGCGTCGCCGCCGACATGGCGACGAACGGTTTCCTCGACAAGGTGCACGAGGAGATCCTGCAGCTCTCAAGCGTCGCCGCGCCCGACCAGACGACCGCGGCGCTGTGATGAATTTCCGCTCGCATGTCCTGGCGTGCGGCGGCTATCTGCCGGAGCGAATCGTCACCAACGACGAGCTCGCCCGGACGCTCGACACCTCGGATGCCTGGATCCGGCAGCGCACCGGGATTCGCCAGCGCCACATTGCCGCCGAGGGCGAGCTGACCTCGGATCTCGCCGTCAAGGCGGCGGAGCGCGCGCTCGCCGCGGCCGGCCTCAAGGGCGGCGATATCGATCTCCTGGTGCTGGCGACGGCGACACCCGACAACACGTTCCCGGCAACCGCGACCAAGGTGCAGGCGCGCATCGGCATGAGAGGCGGCGCCGCTTTCGACGTCCAGGCGGTGTGCAGCGGATTCATCTACGCGCTGGCCGTGGTCGACAATTTCCTGCGCTGCGGCCAGTCGAAGCGCGCGCTGGTGATCGGCGCCGAGACCTTCTCGCGCATCCTCGATTGGAGCGATCGCGGCACCTGCGTGCTGTTCGGCGACGGCGCCGGCGCGCTGGTGCTCGAAGCCCGGCCGACCAACGGCCACGCCGGCACCGGCCCGGGTTCGAACATGGAGCGCGGCGTGCTGTCGACCCATCTGCATTCCGACGGCAGCCACTACAACATCCTCTATGTCGACGGCGGCCCGTCGCTCAACGGCCGCGCCGGACATCTGCGCATGGAGGGGAGAGACGTCTTCCGCCTGGCGGTCGAGCGGCTGGCAGGGGTGGTTGACGAGGCGCTCCGCGCCAACGGCCTGGTGGCGGCCGATATCGACTGGCTGGTGCCGCACCAGGCCAACAAGCGCATCATCGATGGAATCGGCCGCAAGCTCGGCCTGCCGGCCGGAAAAGTGGTGATCACCATTGACCGTCATGCCAACACCTCGGCCGCCTCAGTGCCGCTGGCGCTCGCCGAAGCGACCGGCGACGGCCGCATCCGGCCGGGTCATCTGGTGCTGCTCGAGGCGATGGGCGGCGGCATCACCTGGGGCGCCGGTCTGGTGCGCTGGTAGCGGCGCGCCCTCCGCACGAATTGTTCCCAGGCTTCAAGATCAGCGGCCAAATCGCTGGATTTGCAAATCTTCCGGGTCGGCGTTAGGGTTCTGGAAAATCCGGGCCATTTCCCAGGGAGGCCGGCATGGCGGGGCAAACGGTCACGCGCGCGCAACTGAGCGAGGCCGTCTACCAGGAGGTTGGGCTTTCCCGCAACGAGTCGGCCCAACTGGTGGAGACGGTGCTGAACGAGATCGCTGAGGCGCTGGCGCGCGGCGAGATGGTTAAGGTATCGAGCTTCGGCAGCTTCGCAGTGCGCAAGAAGGGCCGCCGCATCGGCCGCAATCCCAAGACCGGCAAGGAAGTGCCGATCAACCCGAGGCGCGTCCTGGTGTTCCGCGCCTCGCATGTGCTCAAGGACCAGATCAACAGCGCCCTGTCCAAGTCCGGCGCCGCGAATACCGGGACGGGCGGCGCATGAACATGCGGCTGCCGGAAATGGTGCCGCCGCCGCCCGCCGTGCGCGGCAAGTCGGCCGATGCCTTCCGCACCATCAGCGAGGTCGCGACCGAGCTCGAGGTTCCGCAGCATGTGCTGCGCTTCTGGGAGTCGAAATTCCCGCAGGTGCGGCCCCTGAAGCGCGCCGGCGGCCGGCGCTATTACCGACCGGACGACGTCGCGCTGCTGCGCCGCATCCGGCAGTGCCTCTACGAGCAGGGCTACACCATCAAGGGCGTCCAGAAGCTGCTGCGCGAGGGCGCGCTTAAGACCGACGAGATTCCACGGCTGACCCTGCCGACGACCGTCGCGGCGCGCGAGGGCGAGAAAGTGGACGACATGCGCCGCGAGCTGTTCGACCTGCGGCGCGAGCTGATCGCGCTGCGCGAGGAATTGAAGAAACTCCGGGGCTGAGTCTACTATCCGTCCCGCGAAGGGTTCGGCCGGAGCGTAGCGCAGCCTGGTAGCGCATCAGCATGGGGTGCTGAGGGTCGTGAGTTCAAATCTCACCGCTCCGACCATTTTTTCGATTCGCCGCGTAGCACAATTTCCGCCAAAACCCGTCTATTAGCGGGCGGTCTTCAAGTTGCCGGCGGCCTGCGGCGGCGCCCTTCGGCCACCGCGCGACCCTTGTCGGTGAGGCGACAGACCTGCACCGCCGGATTGAGTGGATTGGCGAACCACGGCTCGGCCCAGCCGGCCTCGACGCAGGCCTGGACGGTGCGTTGGTCGATCTGACGCCCCTGGTCGTCGAACAACGGCAGCTTGCCACCCGGCTCCGCCAGGCCGCGTTGCAGCCACGCCCGCTGATGGGCGGTCGGACTCGGCGGCCGCGGCGGCCGCTCGCCTTTGGCCGGCTTTGCGTCCTCGGACATGGTCCACCCCTGGAAGTCGCCGGACGGACGCGCCATGGTAACCCCGGCGGTGCACAGCGCAAAGCTGGCCGATGCGCGGGCGCGGGGGCGCAGCGAGCGGAGGGAACGATGTCCGGAGCCACGGTGATGATGGTCTATGCGACGGCGCGAGATCGCATTCAGGCGGAGGAAATCGGCTTGACGCTGGTCAAGGAAAGGCTCGCGGCCTGCGCCAACGTTCTCGATCACGTGCGCTCGTTCTACTGGTGGCAGGACGAGATCCAGCAGGACACCGAGGCGCTGCTCATCCTCAAGACAACGAGCGAGCTGGTCGAGCGGCTGACCGCTCGGCTCAAGGCGCTGCATTCCTATGACTGCCCATGCATCGAGGCGTTTTCGGTTGCAACGGGCTATGCGCCCTATCTCGATTGGGTGCGCAGCGAGACCGCGGCCGTCGGCCGGCGATCGGGTTAGGCCAGCGCGATCAGGATCGCCTTGACGATATGCATGCCGTCGCTGACCAGCTCGCGCACGTCGTAGAACAAAATGGTGGTCTCGTAGGGGACGAAGAAGGCCGCTCCGTAGAAGGTCGCGGTGCGCGGTCTCCCATTTTGGCGGATTCCGGGATGTCATCGGACCGTCAAGGACGGGTCACGTGACGAAGCAGCGGCACTCGGATATGCGCCCGCCGCGGATCGATCGTGTCGATCATTTCGTCCTCACCGTCGCCGACATCGACGACACCTGCCGGTTCTACGAGCGCGTGCTTGGCATGCGGCGGATCGAATTCGGCGGCCGCGTCGCGCTCGCGTTCGGTCGGCAAAAGATCAACCTGCACCGCGCCGGGAACGAATTCGAGCCGAAGGCGCGCCGCGCGCTGCCGGGCACCGGCGATTTCTGTCTGGTCGCGGCGACGCCGCTGGACGCGATCGTCGCGCACCTTTCCGCGTGCGGCGTCGCCCTCGAGCTCGGCCCGCTGCCGAAGACCGGCGCGCTCGGGCCGATGCGGTCGGTCTATTTTCGCGATCCGGACGGCAATCTGGTGGAAGTCTCGAATTACGTCCGCCGCCGTGCAGTCAGCGCCCGATCGCGGCGAGCGCGCGGTCGAGATCGGCGATAAGGTCGGCGACAGTTTCGATTCCGACCGACAGCCGCACCACTTCGGGACCGGCACCGGCGGCGCGCTGCTGCGCCTCGTCGAGCTGGCGATGGGTGGTCGAAGCCGGATGCAGGATGAGCGAGCGCGTGTCGCCGACATTGGCGAGATGCGAGAACAGATTGACGTTCTCGACCAGCTTGACGCCGGCGTCGTAGCCGCCTTTGAGGCCGAAGGTGAAGACCGGCCCGCTGCCCTTGGGCAGGTACTTTCTCGCCAGAGCGTGATAGGGGCTCGACCGCAGACCGGCATGCGACACCCAGGCCACCGCCGGATGCGATTCGAGGTGCTGCGCCACGGCGAGCGCGTTGGCGACGTGGCGTTCCATGCGCAGCGCCAGCGTCTCGATGCCGGTGATGGTGAGAAAGGCGTTGAGCGGCGCCATGGTCGCGCCGAGATCGCGCAATCCGACGGCGTGGCCGTGCACCGTGAAGGCGAGGTCACCGAAGGTCTCGTAGAAGCGCAGGCCGTGATACGCCGGCTCCGGCTCGGTCAGCGCCTTGAACTTGGCGCTCTTCGCCCAATCGACCTTGCCGCTGTCGATCACCGCACCGCCCATGGCGTTGCCGTGGCCCGAGAGGAACTTGGTGGTCGAGTGGACGACGAGATCGGCGCCCCACGCGAACGGCCGGCAGAGATAGGGCGAGGCCATGGTGTTGTCGACGATGAAGAGCAGACCGGCGTCGTGGGCGATCGTCGCCACGGCCTCGAGATCGACCACGCTGCCGCCGGGATTGGCGAGGCTTTCGACGAAGATCGCCTTGGTCCTGGGCGTGATGGCGCGGCGGAAATTCTCCGGCTCGTCGGGATCGACCAACGTCGCCTCCCAGCCGAACTTCCGGAAGCTGCGGCCGAACTGCGTGATCGAGCCGCCGTAGAGCTTGTTGGCGGCGACGAAATGATCGCCCGGCTCCATGAAGGTGAAGAATGCGAGTACCTGGGCCGCATGGCCCGAGGCGACGCAGATCGCGCCGCGGCCGCCTTCGAGCGCGGCGACGCGCTCCTCGAGCACGGACACCGTCGGATTGGTGAGCCGCGAATAGATGTAGCCGTAGGTCTGGAGGTTGAACAGCGAGGCGGCGTGGTCGACGTCGTCGAAGACATAGGCCGTGGTCTGATAGATCGGAGTCGAGCGCGCGCCGGTCGCGGGGTCGGGCGACGCGCCGGCATGGACGGCCAGCGTCTCGAAGCCCGGATTCGTCGGCCTGTCCGCGTCCGCCATCACAGCCGGCGGCGCTTGGCCGTGATGATGCCGGTGTTGACGCCGCTCCAGCCGAGCTCGCCGCAAAGCCGCGAATACTCGATCTTGGGACAGCGGTTCATCACCACCTCGAGGCCGGCGGCCTCCGCCTTGCGCGCCGCCGCGTCGTTGCGTACGCCGATCTGCATCCACACCACCTTGGCGCCCTTGGCGATCGCCGCGTCGACGATCGCCGGCGCTTCCTCGCTGCGGCGGAAGACGTCGACCATGTCGATCGCCTCGGGAATCTCGGCGAGCGAGCTGTAGACCTTCTCGCCGAGAATTTCGGAGGCACCGGCGCTCGGGTTGACGGGGATGACGCGAAAGCCCTTCGCCTGCAGGTATTTCATCGCGAAATAGGACGGCCGGTTCCAATAGGGGCTGGCGCCGACCATGGCGATGGTGCGCACGCTGCGCAGGATGCCGCGCAGATAATCGTCGCTGTAGGAATCGTGGTTCAACGGTTCTCCCATTTCGGCGGACGCTTCTGCAGAAAGGCGTCGATCCCTTCTTCGGCGTCGCGCGCCATCATGTTGGTGACCATCACCTCGCTGGCATAGGCATAGGCCGCGTCGAGGCCGAGCTCGGCCTGGCGATAGAACGCCTCCTTGCCGATCCTGAGCACCAGCGGCGACTTGCCGGCGATGGTCCGCGCCAATCCGGCGACGGCGTCATCGAGCCGCCCGATCGGCACGACGCGATTGACCAGGCCGAGGCGCCGTGCCTCTTCGGCATCAACCAATTCGCCGGTCAGCAGCATCTCCATCGCCGCCTTGCGCGGCACCGCGCGCGACAACGCCACCATCGGCGTCGAGCAGAAGAGGCCGATGTTGACGCCCGGCGTGGCGAAGCGCGCGTCGGCGGCGGCAACGGCGAGGTCGCAGCTAGCGACGAGCTGGCAGCCGGCCGCGGTGGCGACGCCGTGGACCCGCGCGATCACCGGCTTCGGCAGGCGCACGATGGTGGTCATCAGACGGGCGCATTGGCGGAACACCGCTTCGTAATGCTGGCGGCCGGGATTGGCGCGCATCTCGCGCAGGTCATGGCCGGCGCAGAAAGCCGGACCATTGGCGCCGATGACCACGACCTTGATCGTCCCGTCGCGCGCGACGGCGTCGAGCGCGTCCTGCAGCGCGCCCATCAGGGCAACCGACAGCGCGTTGCGCGCCGCCGGCCGGTTGAGCGTCAGCCAGGCGACGCCGTCGGCATCGCGGCGCAGCAGGATGGTGTCGCCGGCGGGCGGGTTTTCGCGCGCATCCATGGCGGACCTCCGTCAGGTTCCGCCCCACCGTAAGCGCGCCGGCGGGCCGCCGCCAAAGGGATTTTTCGGCCGCCGGCGCTCAGCGGTTCACTGCACCGCGACTTCGCCGAGACGGCCCTCGAGCCGTGCCTCGTTGAGCCGCGAGATCGTGTGGCAGATCACCGCGCCGACCAGGAAGGGCAGGGCCGACCACATATAGAGCTGCTGGATCGGCAGCATGACGAAGACGCCGCCGACCAGCGGCCCGACGATCGAGCCGATGCGGCCCAGCCCCAGCTGCCAGCCGGAACCGTTGGCGCGCAGCGAGGTCGGATAGACCATCGCGCCGGCGACGTTGATCGCGGACTGGATGCCGAGCACGCAGAAGCCGGCGAGGAACGACACCGCCACCAGCGCCGGCACCGAGCCGCCGCCGCCGACATAGCCGATCGAGCCGACGATCGGGACCGCAAGCACGAACAGCAGCGTGATCGGCCTGAAGCCGTACTTGTCGATCGAGCGGCAGATCGCATAGGCGCCGACCGTGCCGCCGATCTGCAGCGCGGTGCCCGCGGCCGCAGCGACCTGCAGCGGCAGCTTCGACGCCGTCAGCAACAGCGGCGTCCAGCTCAGCAGGAAGAAGTAGCCCATCAGGTTGAGCGCAAACAGCAGCCACAACAGCGGCGTGATGAAGTGGAGCCCGTCGCGGAACAGATACTTGGGGTTGAAGCCGGGATACTGCTTCTCGTCCTCGATGACGAAGCGCGCGTTGGGCGCAACCTTGATGTCGGGCCGGATGCTGGCGATCAACCGCTCCATGTCCTGGCGATGGCCCTCGTGGATCGCCATATACTTGATCGATTCCGGCAGGACGAACCACGCGATCGCGGCGATCACCAGCGGCGTGATGCCGCCGATGAGGAAGATGATCTGCCAGCCGTGCGTCGGGACCAGCGTCGCGGCGACGACGCCGGGGATTCCGGCGCTGATCGGCACCAGTCCGGTGGCCATGATTCCGAGCGTCGAGCGCAGACGCCGCGGCGCAAACTCGATGTTCATCGCCACCACGTTCGGGATCACGCCGCCGATGCCGATGCCGGCCAGAAGGCGCAACCAGAACATCTGCGTCAAAGTCGTCGAATAGGCGGCGATCCAGGTGAAAATGCCGAAGACGACCATCGAGCCGATCAGCGCCTTCTTGCGGCCATGGCGGTCGCCGACCCAGCCGAAGATGCCGGAGCCGACCAAAATGCCGACCAGGCTGGCGCTGAACACCGGCCCGAAGGCGCCACGATCGGCGACGTGCCAGGACTTGGCGATCGCCGGCGCGGCGAAGCTGATGGCGCTGATGTCGTAGCCGTCGACGAAGACGATGAACAGCGACCAGACGATCAACAACACGTTGATCGCGCTCAAGCCGCGCTCGTCGATCAGATGCGTGACCTGGACGACCTGAAGTCCCTCGGAGCGTCGTGCTTCGGCCATGTTTCCCCCTGTGATGCGCGCCGCCGGCGCAGCGCCGCGGAACCTTATGGTTCTCGCGCGGGCATTGTACCCCGATCCGTGCGGAATACGAGCGGGCGGCGCAGGACGCGAAGCCGACTCAGGCGAGCGCGATCAACGCCAGAAGTACGACCAGGCCGCCAATCGCCAGACTGGCGTGGATCGCCACCGCCAGCCCGGCGGGCCGTCCGCGCCGCCACGCCATCCAGGCGATCAGCAAGCCGAAGCCCAGCGCGACGGCGAAACACGCCGCGGCGATCGCGCCAAAGCCGGACGTGCCGGTGTCGCTCGCCGGCAGGCCGTGCCGCAGCGCCGCGACCAGCAGGGCGAATCCGGCCAGCCCCACGACGCCGTGCGCCGGCGCCAGCGCCGGATGCGGGCGCGACGCGGCGGCGCCGCGCAGGTACAGCACGCCGAGCACGGCGCCCATCACCGCGGCCGCGAGCAGCACGTCGAAAGCCGTTCGGATCATCGTGTGCGCGACGGTCCGGCCATCAGGCGATCGGAAGCGAAATCAGGCCGGCGCGGCGCGCGGCCGGCGAGGGATCAGCGCGGCGAGACGGCGCGGCCGATCTGGTCGGGCCCGCCCATGAACTGTTCGCGATACGCCGGCGACATGCCGTAGGCGTTGTTCCAGCCGCCGTTGCCGCCATTGATTTGCAGCGTGGTGTCGCCGAAATGGAGCACGCCGCCGGAACCGTCCTGGCCGGAGAAGCGGGCCGACGTGCCGTTGGTCACCGCATCGGGGTCGACCAACTTGGCGCTGCCATCGGGATTGGTCGTCGTGTGCTGAATCTCGAAGGCCAGCGACACCGGCGCCGCCGCGATCAGCGCGGCGAACGTCAAACAAACCAGGAAACCGTAGCGCATGGGAACCCCGCCGCAATCGACAACCTGACACATTGTAGGCGAGCCAAGCGCACTCTGTCCACGCGCCGCGGCGTGGCCGGCCGCATGAAAAATTTTCCATCGAAACGCCAGAATTCCGCCGTTTTCTGCGACACCGCGCCGCGGCAAGGCCGGCCACGGTTATGCTACTTGCGGCAGTCGAGTGGAGGGATCGGAATGAAACGCATCGTGGCCGCAATCGCATTCCTGGCCGCTGGCGCGACGGCGGCCTCGGCACAGACCGCGCCTTCGGTCGCCGTCGACCAGGCCTGGGCGCGGGCAACGCCGCTCGGCGCCCGCACCGGCGCGGTCTACATGACGCTGACCAACCATTCGGCGGTCGACGACCGCCTGGTCGGAGCGTCGACGCCGGTCGCCGCCCAGGCCCAGCTCCACGAAACGACGATGAGCGACGGCATCATGAAGATGCATCACGCTTCCGGCGTCGACGTGAAGGCGGGCGCGACGGTGACGCTGGCGCCGGGCGGCTATCACGTGATGCTGCTCGGCCTACAGCATCCGCTGCGCGAGGGCGAGACATTTCCGCTGACGCTCAATTTCACCGCATCGCCCCCGCAGCAGATCGAAGTCCATGTCGCCAAGATCGGCGCGATGCAGCCCGACGCGGCGGGCGCAGGTGGCGGGATGGCGAGCCCCAGAATGTCGAAATAGGGCGATGGCGGCGATCGGCGGACGCAAGAATCTGCGAACGGTCTTGGTGCTCGGCGGCATCATCGCCGCGATGCTGACGCTGGTGGGATTTTCGGTGCCGCTCTACCGGCTGTTCTGCGCCGCCACGGGCTATAACGGCACACCGCAGCGCGTCGCCGAGGACGCCGACCGGATCTCGCCGCGCGTCGTCACCGTGCAGTTCACCACCTCGGTCGCGCCCAACCTGCCGTGGCGCTTCAAGCCGGTGCAGCGCGCGGTCGAGGTTCACCTCGGCGAGGAGAAGCTGGTCTATTTTTCGGCAACCAACCTCGGCAGCACGCCGACCATCGGCCATGCGACGTTCAACGTGACGCCCGACAAGATCGGGCTCTATTTCGACAAGATCCAGTGCTTCTGTTTCAGCGACGAACGGCTCGCGCCGGGCAAGACCGTGCTGATGCCGGTCGATTTCTTCGTCGATCCGAAGCTCGCCAAGGATGCCGAGGCCAACGACGTCAACACCATCACCTTGTCCTACACGTTCTTCCGCTCGGACAAGCCGGAAGACGTCCGCAACCTGTCGCGCTTCGATTTGAATGCGCCGCCCGATCCGGCGCGCGGCGCCCGGCTCTTCGGTGAGCGTTGCTCCGGCTGTCACGCGCTCGATCGCGCCAAGATCGGCCCGCCACTCGGCACCGTGTTCGGCCGCGCCGCCGGCAGCGTGGCAGGCTATCCGTATTCCGCGGCTCTCGAGCACGCGAAGCTTACCTGGACGGCCGCCAACCTCGACCGCTGGCTCGCCGATCCGCAGGCGGTCGCGCCAGGCAACAAGATGCCGATCAAGGTGCTCGAGGCCAATACGCGGCGCGATATCGTGGCTTATCTCGAGCGGCTGCACGCCGATCGAACCGCGGCCGCCGGCGGCAAGGCGCCGATCCTGCGCTGAGGCCGCCGCCGCCGGGGCGCGGCGATTTGGCTCATGTCTGGACTCCGCTTTGGGTAATATGACCGCGTCGGTTCGAGGAAAGGGGCGGTAATGGATTCATCGATCGCGAATGCCGATCCCACGGCGCGCGTCCGGCACGGCGGGCAGGGCGGACGGGATTTCCGCCTCGGCGGCGAGCAGCACAAGACGCTGTTCTGCCGCATGCTGCTCGACACCTTCAATCCCTATAAGCCGGCGGTGATCGACTGGCCCAAGCTCGATCCCGACGCCCGCCAGCGCCTGGTGTCGCTGCCGATCTGGGACATCGCAGTGCAGACCGAGGGCAAGGCGAAGTTGCGCGTCGTCACCTACGGCGAGACCGTGCGCGATCCGCTGCTCAAGGAGGCGATCGCGCTCAACGGCTTCGAGGAGGGCCGGCACAAGCAGGTGCTCGCCAACATGGTGCGCGCCTACGGCATCGAGCTCGCCGAGGAGCCGCCTTACGTCGTGCCGCGCGACCCCGAATGGGCCTTCATGGTCACCGGCTACAGCGAGTGCATCGACAGCTTCTTCGCCTTCGGTCTGTTCGAGCTGGCCAAGCGCTCGGGCTATTTTCCGCCCGAGCTGGTCGACACCTTCGAGCCGGTGATGCAGGAGGAGGGGCGGCACATCCTGTTCTTCGTCAACTGGATGGCCTGGCATAAGCGCAACATGCCTTGGTGGCGGCGGCCGTGGTTCGCGCTCAAGGTGCTCGGCGTCTGGGCGTTCCTGATCTGGGAGCGCATCGGCATCGCCCGCGGAATCGGCAGCGTCCCCGATGCCGACAACAACTTCACCGTCACGGGCAGCAAATCCGTCGGCGTCGAGGTTTCGACCGCCGAGCTGATGGACATCTGCCTCGCCGAGAACGACCGCCGGCTCGGCGGCTACGACAGGCGCCTGCTGCGGCCGACCACGGTGCCGCGCCTGGTGCGGTTCGCGCGGCGCTTCATGCGCGCGCCGAAAACCGTCGAGCTCGGCAGCGTCGCGCACCGCGACCTCTTCTGCCAGCACTTCAAGGCGACCTACCAGGATTACGAGCCCGAGAAGCTGCCATGGCCGGAGCTCGACGCGGCGGCGCTCGCCCGCCTGCGCGCGGTCCCGTTCTGGCAGGAGGTGCTGCATACCGAGCTGCGCGCCGGGGCCATCGTCAACAAGTTCACCGATACGGTCGACGATCCGGTGCTCAGGGAAGCGATCGCGCTGCAGGGTTTCGAAGAGGCGCGCCACGCCGAGCTGATCCGGGTGATGATCCGGCGCTACGGCATCGACGTGCAGGAGCGTCCGCTCGATTCGTTGCCGGCCGACATCGAGACCGGGTTCAAGGATTTCGGCTTCGGCGAGTGCGTCGACTCGTTCCTGGGCTTCGGCGTGTTCAAGATCGCGCGCCAGTCGGGCTTCCTGCCGGAATCGATGTTCGCGATCTTCGATACGCTGATGTACGAGGAGACGCGTCACATCGTCTTCTTCGTCAATTGGATGGCTTACAACGAGGCGCGGCGCGGCCGCGCGGCGGGCTGGCGGCGCGGCCTCACCAGCCTGCGCTTCTACGTGCGCGCGCTCAAACGTCTGGTCGGCACCGCACGCCGCGGCGCACAGCAGAACGACGGCAAGGATTTCTCGGCGACGCAGGCGAGCGTCTTCCTCGAGGGATTCACGTTCCGCCGCTTTCTCGAAGACTGCTACGCCGAGAATGCGCGCCGCATGAAGGAATTCGATCCGGGCCTGCTGCGCCCGAGTTTCCTGCCGAAGCTCGCCGATGTCGCGCTCTCCAGCCTGCGACTGTGGAGCTTCCGTCGCAATCCGACGTGATGCGGACGATCAGCATCGTCGCAGCAATCGTCGGATTGCTGCTCGGCACCGCCATCGTCGGCTATTACGGCTTCGCCGAGGTGTGGGCTGCGCTGCGCGCCATCCGTTGGAGCGGCTTCGCCGTCGTCTGCGCCTACCACGTCGCGCTGCTGAGTCTGCTCGGCCTAGCCTGGTACGCCGTGCTGCCGCCGCCGCGAGCCGTCGGCGTCGGGCCTCAGATATGGGGCAGGCTGGTGCGCGATTCCGGCGCCGAGGTGCTGCCGCTGTCGCAGCTCGGCGGCTTCGCCATGGGCGCGCGCGCCGCTTCCGTCGCCGGCGTGCCGGGCGCGTTGTCCTTCGCATCGACCGTGGTCGACGTGACGCTCGAAACGCTGGCGCAGCTGGTCTATGCGGCGGTCGGCCTCGGACTCCTCATCTGGTTCCGTCCGGACGCGACGATCGCCAAGCCGCTCGGCGTTGGCCTGATCGTCGGCGTTTTCGCGATCTTCGCCTTCGTCTTCGTGCAGCGGCGCGGCCTCGGCGTGGTCGAACGGCTGGCGGAAAAGCTGGCGCCGCGCTGGATTCCCGATGCGGTCGAGCACACGCGCACCTTTCACCACCATATCCACGCGATGTATGCGCGCATGGCCGGCGCGCAGCTCGGATTCGTCCTTCATCTCGGCGGCTGGTTCGCCAACGGCGTCGAAGCCTGGATCGCGCTGCGGCTGATGGGCGTGCCGCTCGGCATTGGACCGGTGCTGGCAATCGAAAGCCTGCTCTATGCGCTGCGCAGCTTCGCCTTCTTCGTGCCGAACGCGCTCGGAATCCAGGAAGGCGCCTATGTCATGCTCGGCGCGCTGTTCGGCCTGCCGCCGGACGTCGCGTTGGCGCTGTCGCTGCTGAAGCGTGGCCGCGACCTGACCATCGGCGTGCCGGTGCTGCTCGCCTGGCAGGGCAGCGAAGGGCGGCGCGCCTGGCGTGCCGGCCGCCGGTTGCGGCGGACCAAGGAAGCGCGCTGAGCGATGCCGCGCATCACCGTCCGCGAGTTCGAGGCGCTGCTGCGCGAAGGCGCGCCGTTCGCGGCGACGCTGGGCGTCGAGACCGTCGAGCTCACGCGCGAGCGCGCCGTGTTCCGGCTGCCCTATCGCGCCGATTTCCTGCGACCGGGCGGCACGATCAGCGGGCCGATGATGATGGGCTTGGCCGACCTCGCGATCTATGGCGCCGTGCTGGCCGCCGTCGGCAAGCAGGAGCTGGCGGTCACCACCAGTCTGACGATCAACTTCCTGCGCAAGCCGCCGCCGGCGCCGCTCATCGCCGAGGCGCGACTCCTGAAGCTGGGCAAGCGGCTCGCGGTCGGCGAAGCCGAGCTTTTTTCCGAGGGCGATCCGGCGATGGTCGCGCATGTGATCGCGACCTACTCGCTGCCACCCGATGCCAGCGGGCGAGAGGTATCATAATACCTTTAGCTTAACCCTTGACCCGCCAAGGCTCTTTCATTAGGGTGCGCGCCTTCGCAAGGACAGAATCCGATGCCCCCCGCCCAGACCGCGTCGCTCAAGCCCAAGGAACTCGACAAGAAGTGGCTGCTCATCGACGCCGACGGGCTGGTGCTCGGCCGCCTGGCGTCGCTCGTCGCCACGCGCCTCAAGGGCAAGCATAAGGCGACCTACACGCCGCATATGGATTGCGGCGACAATATCATCGTCATCAACGCCGAGAAGGTCGCGCTCACCGGCAGCAAGGCCAAGCAGAGCCTCAACCGCCACTACACCGGCTATCCCGGCGGCCTGAAGGAGCTCACCAAGGGCTCGATCCTCGCCGGCGCGCATCCCGAGCGCGTCATCGTCAAGGCGGTCGAGCGCATGATGCCGCGCGGGCCGCTTGGGCGGAAGATGATGGGGCATCTGTTCGCCTACAAGGGCGCAAGCCACCCGCACGAGGCGCAGCAGCCGACGAAGCTCGACATCGCGGCGATGAACCGGAAGAACAAGAGGTAAGCATGGCCGATCTGCAGCAATCCCTGCGTGAGGCGCAGAGCGCGCAATTGGTCAAGACGGCGCCGGCGCCGGCCGAGGAGTTGAAGCCGCGGCTCGATGCGCATGGTCGCGCCTATGCCACCGGCAAGCGCAAGAACGCGGTCGCGCGCGTCTGGCTCAAGCCGGGCAAGGGCACGATCAACGTCAACGGCAAGGACAGCCAAGTTTATTTCGCGCGGCCGGTGCTGCGCATGCTCTTGAATCAGCCTTTCGTCGTCTGCCAGCGCCTGGGCCAGTACGACATCGTCTGCACCGTTACCGGCGGCGGCCTGTCGGGCCAGGCCGGCGCGGTGCGCCATGGCATCAGCAAGGCGCTGACCCATTACGAGCCGGGCCTGCGCAACGTGCTCAAGGCGGGCGGCTTCCTGACGCGCGACAGCCGCGTGGTCGAGCGCAAGAAATACGGCCGCGCCAAGGCGCGACGCCGCTTCCAGTATTCCAAGCGCTGAACTCGGCACGCGTTTCGCGCATGCGGGGCATCGGCGCAGGCCGGTGCCCTTTTCTTTTGGCCGCGGTTATGGTGTGAAAGGACTCCCATGGCGCCCAAGGTCTTCATCGACGGCGAGGCCGGCACCGCCGGCCTGCAGATTCACCGGCGTCTCAAGGGCCGGCGCGATCTCGATCTGATGTCGATCGATCCGGCGCGGCGCAAGGATGCAGCCGCGCGCCGCGCGCTGCTCAACGACGCCGACCTGGTGATCCTGTGCCTGCCCGACGAGGCGGCGCGCGAGGCGGTGGCGCTGATCGAGAGCAATTCGGTGCGCGTCATCGACGCCTCGACCGCGCATCGCGTCGAGCGCGGCTGGACCTACGGCTTCCCCGAGATGTCGGCGGAACAGCGGGCGACGATCGCGAGCTCGCGCCGCGTCGCCAATCCCGGCTGCTATCCAACCGGATTCATCGCCCTGGTGCGGCCGCTGGTCGAGGCGGGCCTGCTGCCGCGCGACTGGCCGGTCACCGTCAACGCCGTCTCCGGCTACAGCGGCGGCGGCCGCGGCATGATCGCCGAGTTCGAGGACAAAGCCGCGCCCAATTACACGACGGTGCCGTACCGGATCTACGGCCTCAGCCTGGCGCACAAGCACGTGCCGGAAATGCAGGTTTATGCCGGCCTGACGCAGCGGCCGTTGTTTGCGCCGGCGGTCGGCCGCTATGCGCAAGGCATGATCGTCGAGGTGCCGCTGCAGCTTGCCGCACTGCCGGCAAAGCCCAAGCTCGAGGACCTGTACGCCGTTCTGGCGCGCGCCTATGAGGGCGAGACCTTCGTCGAAGTGGCGTCGCTCGCTGAAGCGGCTTCGCTCAGGACGCTCGAGCCCGAGGCGCTCAACGGCACCAACTGCCTGAAGCTCTACGTCTTCGGCTCCGACGCGGCGCGCCAGGCGCGGCTGGTGGCGTTGCTCGACAATCTCGGCAAAGGCGCGGCCGGCGCGGCGGTGCAGAATCTCAATTTGATGCTCGGCCTGCCGGAGACTGCCGGCCTGACGCCGGAGCACTGACGCGGCGGGGGCCGGGATGACGGCGCACGCGCTGATCGTCTCGCCGCTGTACGTCGGTGTCTGCGCGCTGATTTTCGTCGCACTGGCTGCGCGCGTGATCGGCCTGCGTGGCCGCCGTCGGGTCAATCTCGGCCACGGCGGTCACGCCGATCTCGAGACGGCGATCCGCGTCCACGGCAATTTCGCCGAGTATGTGCCGCTGGCGTTGCTGGTGATCGTGCTGGTCGAGGCGGCCGGCTTCGACCGCTTCTGGATCCACGGCCTCGGCACCGCGCTCGTCGTCGGCCGGCTGCTGCACGGGCGGGGCCTGTCGCGCGAAAACCAGCCGTCGGTCGGGCGCGTTGCCGGCATGACCTTGACCTTCGCGGTGCTGATCGTCGGCGGCGTGCTGCTGATCGCACGATTTATCGAAATCGCGGCCGCCGCGCGCTAGGTTCCGGAGCGCACCATCACGTAGGTGCCTGGCGCGTCGGCCAGCGGCTTCAATTTGCCGCCGCCCGGAAGGCGCGCCTCGACCTCACCGCCGTCGAACTGCTTCACCCACGCATCCCAGCGCGGCCACCACGAGCCGTCGTGGAATTGCGCGTCCCTGAGCCAGGCTTCCGGGTCCGTGGGCAGCTTGTCGTTGGTCCAATGACCGTATTTCGAGCGGCCGGGCGGATTGACCACGCCGGCGATATGGCCCGAAGCCGCGAGCACGAAGGTCACCGGCCCCGAATAAAGCTGCGTCGCGACATAGGTCGAGCGCCACGGCGCGATGTGATCCTCGCGGGTCGACAGGACGAAGCTCGGCGTCCGGACCTTGCGCAGATCGATCGGCACGCCCGCCAGCGTCAGGCCGCCGGGCCGCGACAGCCGGTTTTCCTGATACATGCTGCGCAGGTAGAAGCTGTGCATCGCCGCCGGCATGCGCGTCGAATCGCTGTTCCAGTAGAGCAGGTCGAAGGGGAAGGGTTCGCGGCCGAGCAGATAGTTGTTCACCACGAAGGACCAGATCAGGTCATTGGCGCGCAGCATGTTGAAGGTGGTCGCCATGTCGGCGCCGTCGAGGTAGCCGTGCTTGCTCATTCGCTCCTCGAGCGACTTGAGCTGCTCCTCGTCGATGAACACCGACAGCTCGCCGGCTTCCTTGAAATCGACCAGCGAGGCGAAGAAAGTCGCCGATTTGACGCGCTCCCGCCCTTTGGCGGCGAGCCATGCGAGGGTCGCGGCAAGCAGCGTGCCGCCGAGGCAATAGCCGATGACGTTTGACTGGGCCTCGCCGGTCGCCCGCTCGATCGCGTCGAGCGCCGCGAGCGGCCCTTCGAGCAGATAGTCGTCGAAGGTCTTCTCGGCGAGGCGCTCGTCGGGATTGACCCAAGAAATGACGAACACCGTGTGGCCTTGGCCGACCGCCCATTTGACGAACGAGTTCGACGGCCTGAGGTCGAGAATGTAGAATTTGTTGATCCACGGCGGCACGATCAGCAGCGGCGTCCGCTGCACCTTCGCCGTCGTCGGCGCGTACTGGATCAACTCGATCAGGTCGTTGCGGAACACCACCTTGCCTGGCGAGACGGCGATGTTGCGGCCGACCTTGAACGACTCGAGATCGGTCATCTTGATCATCAGCCGGCCCTTGCCGCGTTCGAGGTCCTCCAGCAGGTGCTTCAGGCCGTTGACCAGATTCTCGCCGCCGGTGTCGATGGTGGCGCGCAGCACTTCGGGATTGGTGGCGACGAAATTGGTCGGCGCCATAGCATCGACGAACTGGCGCGTATAGAAATCGACTTTCTGTGCGGTCTTCTCGTCGAGCCCGTCGACCTTCTTGACGGTCGACTGCAGCCAGCGTGCGGTCAGCAGATAGCTCTGCTTGATGAAGTCGAAGAGCGTGCTCTCGTGCCAGGCGTCGTCCTTGAAGCGCTGGTCGCTCGGCGCCGGCTGCACCACCGGCGCGGGATTACCGCCGAGAAAGCGCTCCGCCGCGCTCTGCCATAGCCGCATGTAATCGCGCCAGAGCGAAAACTGCGCCTCGATCACCGGCCCCGGATTGACCATCATCCGCCGGGTCATTTCGAGGAAGGCGCTGCCGACGTTGAGCGGATCGCTCATGCCGATGCCGTCGGCCCCGTCGCTCTGGCGCGCGAGGAATTCGCTGACCAGGCGCTGGCTGCGTGCCGCGATCTCCGCCATGTTGCGCGACCAAATCGCCGGATCGGGAATTCTCGGTGTCTGCGGTGCCGTCTCGGTCATCGGTCGCTGCAATCCGCTCCTGGCCGCGGCCCCGGGGCCGGGCCGCCCGCGCATGCGGCGCGAAACCATATTGCGTGACGGGCGATTGAGGCTCTGTTAAAACGCGGCGGCGGGGCGCTGTTAGTATATAGGGGCAGGGCGCGCGGTTCGCCAGGATGTTGAGGCCGAGGCGCAGGATGCGGGTGGTACGGGTTTGGGTTGGAGCGGCGGTCGCCGCCGCGGCGCTTCCGCTCGCCGGCTGCAATCATGTGCCCGACGCGGTCAACCCGGTCGCCTGGTATCGCGACGTCACCGGCAGCGGCCAGCAGGACGCCGAGGACGCCCATCAACGCAACCAGCAGAATCTCGAGGCCGGCAACAAGCAGCCCTATCCCAACCTGGCGAGCGTACCCAACCTGCCCAGCGGTGCGACCAGCACGCTCGACCGGCAGAAGCTGGTCGACAGCCTGATCGCCGATCGCGCCCACGCCCAATACAACAACGAGCAGCTTCAGGCCGGGACCCGGATTGCGAGCATTGCGCCGCCGCCACCACCGCCCAAGCTCGGTGCGTCGGCGGCCGCGCCGACCACACCGGTCGGCCCTGCCAGCCCTCTGCCGGCGCCCGTCGCGTCGACCAGCCCGCCGGCTGCCACTGCCGCGGCACCGACCAAGCCGGCGGCGACCGCACGCGGCCGAGAACAACCGCCGGCCGAATCGACGTTGGCCAGCCCCACCATTCCCACCGTGCCAAAAGGCGCGACACCGCCGCCGCCACCGCCGCCAGTCACGGTTGCGCGCACCACGCCGCCGGCGGCGCCGACAGTTGCGGCGCCGACGCCGAGCCCGCCGCCTGCAGCCGCCGCGCCGGCGCATCCGCCGCCGGCTGCGCCTTCCGGGGTCCGCTCCGGCGGCGCGCCCTCGCTCGCCATGCGGACGCCGGCCGCTCAGAACCCGGTCTCGGTTTCGGTCGGCGACATCGCCTTCGCGCGAGGCTCGTCCGATCTGCCCGAGACCCAGCGCAGCGCGCTCGCCGAGATCGCCGGCCTCTACAAGCAGACCGGCGGCCAAATCCGCGTCGTCGGCCATGCCGAGCCGGGCAGCAGCTCGGACGCGATGCGGCAGCGCATCGCCGGCCTCGACCTGGCGCTCGACCGTGCCGGCGCGGTGGCCGAGGCGCTGGTGCGCATGGGGGTCTCGCCGCGCAATATCCAGGTCGAGGCCGCGCCCGCTGCGGCCGGCGAGCGGCCGCGCGCCGAAGTCTTCATGGAATATTGACCGCCGAATTCCGCCGACCGCGTGTCCGGCGCAGGCGCGACTCGCAGAGCGGAAAACTGTCGCCGCCTGCGGCGCCGAAGGGTAAAAACGGCTCCCCAAGGAGTCCAACGTGACGTCGCCCCTTCGCATCGGCATCGCCGGCCTCGGCACCGTCGGCACGGGTGTGGCGCGGCTGCTCGCCGCCAACGCCGCGCTGATTGCCCGACGCGCCGGTCGGCCGCTCGAGCTCGCGGCCGTGCTGGAACGCGATCGCAGGCGCGATCGCGGCATCGATCTGTCGAAAGCGAAATGGCACGCGACGCCGCACGGCTTCGCCACGGATCCCGATGTCGATGTCGTCGTCGAGCTGATCGGCGGCGCGTCCGGCGTGGCGCTCGACTTGGTCAAGACCGCGCTCGCCGGCGGCAAGCCGGTGGTCACCGCGAACAAGGCCATGCTGGCGCATCACGGCAACGAGCTCGCCAGGCTCGCCGCGCGCCACGGCGTGGCGCTCGCCTTCGAGGCAGCGGTCGCCGGCGGCATCCCGATCCTCAAGGCGCTGCGCGAAGGACTCGCCGCCAACACGGTGCAGCGCGTCTACGGCATCCTCAACGGCACCTGCAACTACGTCCTGACGCAGATGCGCGACAGCCGGCGCGATTTCGCCGACGTGCTGAAGGAGGCGCAGAGATTGGGCTACGCCGAAGCCGATCCGAGCTTCGACATCGACGGCATCGACACCGCGCACAAGCTTGCCATCCTCGCCGCCGTCGCCTTCGGCAACGCCGTCGATTTCAAGGGCGTGCACGTCGAGGGCATCCGCCACGTCTCGGCCGCCGATATCGAATTCGCCGAGGCGCTCGGCTATCGCATCAAGCTGCTCGGAATCGCGCGACGCACGCCGCATGGCCTCGAGCAGCGCGTCCATCCCTGCATGGTGCCGGCGGCGACGCCGATCGCGCACGTCGAGGGCGTGTTCAACGCCGTCGTGGTCGAGGGCGACTTCGTCGGCCGCGTCGTGCTCGAGGGCCGCGGCGCCGGCGCCGAGCCGACGGCCTCGGCGGTGGTCGCAGACCTGATCGACATCGCGCACGGTCGCGCCGGCATCGGTCTCGCCGCCGGGCCCAAGCCCAAGCTCGCGCCGATGGCGCGGCACGAGGGCGCCTATTATCTTCGCCTGATGGTGGTCGACCGCCCGGGCGTGATGGCCGACATCACCGCCGCACTGCGTGACGAGAACGTCTCGATGGAGCAGATGATCCAGCGCGGCCGCGCGCCGCACGAGACCGTGCCGGTCGTGATCACGACGCACGAGACGGTCGAAAGCGCGATGCGCCGCGCCCTCGACCGCATCGCCCGGCTCAAGACCGTGCGCGAGAAGCCGCGCATGATCCGCATCGAGGCTCTATAAAGGGAGCGGGAGCCATGGCCAGCAACTTCACGATGGATCGCAACCTCGCGCTCGAGGCAGTGCGAGTCACCGAGGCGGCGGCGCTGTCGGCGTCGCGCCTGATGGGCCGCGGCGACGAGAAGGCGGCCGACCAGGCCGCGGTCGATGCCATGCGCAAGGCGCTCAACGGCCTCGCGATCGACGGCACGGTGGTGATCGGCGAGGGCGAGCGCGACGAGGCGCCGATGCTCTACATCGGCGAAAGGGTCGGCAACGGCCAGGGGCCCAAGATCGACATCGCGCTCGATCCGCTCGAAGGCACGACAATCACCGCCAAGGGCGGCCAGAACGCGCTCTCGGTCATCGCCATGGCCGAGGCGGGCGGCTTCCTCAACGCGCCCGACGTCTACATGGAGAAGATCGCCGTCGGCCTGGGCGACGGCATCGTCGATCTCGACGCTCAGCCGGCCGAGAATCTCAAGAATCTCGCCAAGGCGAAGAAGGTTTCGGTCTCGGACCTGGTGGTGTGCATCCTCGACCGACCGCGGCACAGCGATCTCATCGCCAAGGTGCGGGCCGCCGGCGCGCGCATCATGCTGATCTCGGACGGCGATGTCTCCGGCGTGATTGCCACCGCGCGGCCGGCGAGCGGCGTCGACATCTACATGGGCTCGGGCGGCGCGCCCGAGGGCGTGCTGGCGGCGGCGGCGTTGCGCTGCATCGGCGGCTTCATGCAGGGCCGCCTGCTGTTCCGCAACGACGACGAGAAGGGACGCGCCCGCCGCCTCGGCATCGCCGACTTCAACCGCAAATATGGCCTCGAGGACCTGGCGCACGGCGACGTGATGTTCGCCGCCACCGGCGTCACCAACGGCACCATGCTCCAGGGGGTGCGCCGCATCGAGCACGGCGCCGTGACGCATTCGATGGTGATGCGCTCGAAGAGCGGCACCGTGCGCGTGATCGAGGCGGTGCATAATTTCGAGCGCAAGAGCAACTTCGACTTCCTGCAGCACGATGGACGGTAACGCCGGCACCCGCGGCTTCCTCGGCGTCGAACGCTCGCTGCGCGGCCTGCGCTGGCGCGAGCGCGGCGGCGACGGGCGGCTCGGACTGGCGTTGGCGCAGCGGCTCGGCGTGCCCGAGATCGTCGGCCGCATTCTCTCGTGCCGCGGCGTCGCCGAGGAGGGGTGCGAGCGGTTCCTGGCGCCGACGCTGCGCGACATGCTGCCAGATCCCCTGTCGTTCATGGGCGTGGAGAAAGCGGCGGCGCGCATCGTCGCCGCCATCGGCCGCGGCGAAACCATCGCCATCTTCGGCGATTACGACGTCGACGGCGCGACATCCGCGGCGCTGCTCCAGCGCTTCCTCGGGGCCGTGGGCGGCAAGGTCCGGGTCTATATCCCCGATCGCCAGCGCGAGGGCTACGGCCCCAACGCGCCGGCGCTGCTGAAGCTCAGGGCCGAGGGCGCGACCGTCGCGATCACCGTCGACTGCGGCGTCACCGCCTTCGCACCGCTCGAAGAGGCGGCGCGCGCCGGCCTCGACGTCATCGTCGTCGATCATCACGTGGCCGAGCCGGCCCTGCCGCGCGCGCTGGCGGTGATCAATCCCAACCGGCTCGACGAAAGCGGCGCGCACGGGAATCTTGCCGCGGTCGGCGTTGCGTTCATTCTGGCGGTCGCGGTCAACCGCGCGCTCCGCCGGGCGGGGCACTTCGAGAGCCGCGCCGAGCCCGATCTGATGGCGCTGCTCGACCTGGTCGCGCTCGGCACGGTGTGCGACGTGGTGCCGCTCACCGGATTGAACCGCGCGCTGGTGGCGCAGGGCCTCAAGGTGATGCGGCAGCGGCGCAATGTCGGCCTCGCCGCGCTCGCCGACACGGCGCGCCTCGGCGAGCGCATCGACACCTATCATGCCGGTTTCATTTTCGGCCCGCGCGTCAACGCCGGCGGCCGCGTCGGCGCCGCCGAACTCGGGGCGCGGCTGCTCGCCACCGACGACCCGCTCGAAGCGCGTCAGATCGCCGCCGAGCTCGACCGTCTCAACGAGGAGCGCCGCCAGATCGAGGCGCGCGTGCTCGACGAGGCGATCGCTCAGGTCGAAGCGGCCGACGGCAAGTCGCCGCTGATCTTCGTCGCCCGGGAAGGCTGGCATCCCGGCGTCATTGGCATCGTCGCCAGCCGGCTCAAGGAGCGTTATGGCCGGCCGGCGCTGGTGGCGACGATCGAGGGCGGCATCGCCAAGGGCTCGGGCCGCTCGGTCGCCGGCGTCGCGCTCGGCGCCATGGTCATCGCCGCGCGGCAGGCAGGATTGCTGATCAACGGCGGCGGACACGCCATGGCCGCCGGCTTCACCGCCGCGAGCGGCAAGCTCGAGGCATTGCGCGATTTCATCGGCGCGCGCGTCGGCGAAGCGCTCGCCGGCAGCGAGCCGACACCGGAACTCGCCATCGACGGCACGCTGGCCTGCGCCGCGGCGACGCCGGACTTTGCGGCGCTGATCGAGCGCATGGCGCCGTTCGGCACCGGCAATGCGGAGCCACGCTTCGCCTTCGCCAATCTGCGCGTGCTGCGCGCCGCCGCGGTCGGGCAGGAGCAGGCGCATGTCAGCTGCACGCTGGGCGACGGCGCCGGCACCGCGCGGCTCAAGGCCATCGCCTTCCGCGCGCTCGAAAGCGCGCTCGGCCCCGCGCTGCTGCGGGCGCAGGGTGCGGGCTTCCATTTCGCCGGCCACATCCGCGCCGACAGCTGGCAGGGTCGCGAGGGCGTGCAGCTCTTGATCGACGACGCGGCACCGGCGCTCGGGTAAACTCGTCTCCAGGCGCCAACGCGAGGAGGCATCATGGACAAGATCAAGCCGCTGTTCACGGCAACCGCAACCGCAATCGGCGGTCGCAACGGCCATACCCAATCGTCGGACGGCATCGTATCCGTGGACCTGTCGGTGCCGAAGGCGATGGGCGGGCCGGGCAAGCCCAATACCGCAACACCCGAGCATCTGTTCGCTGCTGGCTATGCCGCATGTTTCGGCGGCGCCATCGATTACGTTGGCCGTCAGCGCAAGGTGGATTGCAGCAAGGCGACGGTCACGTGCTCGGTTTCGATTGGACCGCGCGAAGGCGGGGGATTCGGCATCGCCGCCAGGCTGCGGGTCGAGGACAAGAGCCTGAAGCGGAACGAGCTCGAAGCCCTGGCGCGCGAGGCGCACGAGAAAATCTGTCCGTACTCGCACGCCACCCGCAACAATGTCGACGTGCAGTTCGAGATCGTCGGCGGCTGACGCCGCGCGTCAGGGCGTGCTGCCGCGCATCGACGCCGGATGACCGGGCAGCTTCAGCGAGCCGGCTCGAACGAGCTTGGTGCCGGTGAGCCGCAACACCGTCAGGTCGCTGTCGAGATCGTTGGCGACATACACGTAGCGGCCGTTGGGGCTGAAGGCGACGCCTTCGGCGAGCCGGCCGACGTCGATCTCGGACACCTTGCGCACGGTGTTGCCCTCGGCCCTGAGGACTACCGCGACCGAATGGGCATGGTGGAAGAACGCGCCCGGCGGCACGTTGCCGGCGCCGTTGGTCAGGACGGTGACGGCGATATCGGCCTTCGGACTGACCGCCAGGCCCTCGGGCGCGTCGCCCACCGTCACCTGATCGACGACACGCGGCGGATCGGCGGTCATGTCGACGACCGCGACCGTGTCGGCCTGTCCGTCGGCGCTGCCGGAAGCGCCGTTGTTGTTGACCAGGCCGAACCGGCCGTCGGGCGTGATCTGAACGTTGTAGGGAAACACGCCGGTGATCATGTCGTAACCCTTGTAGGTCACGTTCGCGCCGTCGATGTCGAGCAGCGCGACCTTGTTGGCGCCAGCCTTGGCGACCAGAGCATGCCTGCCGTCCGGCGCGATTGCGACGGCGGAGACCTGCTCGCTCGCCGCGCCGGCCGGCGCGACCGCGACGGTGCCGGCGACGGCGACGTTCTGCCCGCTGATCGTCAGCACGCTGACGCTGTTGTCGGCGCGGTTGGTCACCAGCGCGAGAGTGCCGGCGCGGTTGATCGCCAGGCCGGACGGCTGCTTGCCGAGCTCGATCGTCTTGATCACCTTGGGCGGCGAAGCCGTGAGATCGACGACGGACAGCAGGTTGCTCGGCACGTTCTTCATCTTGTCGCCGTCCTTCACCACGTCGACGGAGTTCGCCACCAGCGCCAGCTTGTTGTCGGGCGTCACCGCCAGATTGGTCGGCGGGCCGATGATCGAATTCTCGAGCGGCAGGGTGGCGACGATCTTGGGATGGGCGGCGTCGCGGATGCTGACGACGGTGACCGTATCCTTGCCCGGCGGGCTCAGCATCAGCTTGCCGGCATTGTCGTAGATCGCCTTCTCGTCGTTGCCGATGACCAGGAACTGGGCGTGGGCGGCCGACCCGAAGCCGACCGCCGCCGCCAATGCGGCGGCGCCGAATATTCTGTGCATTGCATCCTCCCCTGGGCGCCGGCATGCGCCGGCTGACGCGACTATGCCACGCCCCGATCAGGGCAGCCAGCGCTCCTTCCAGGCCTGGAACATCAGCACCGTCCACAGCGGATATTGCCAATTCCGCTCGCCCGACAGGTGCTCGCGCCACCTGGCGCGGATCGGCGCCGGATCGAACACGCCTTCGGCGGCGAGGCGGCGCTCGCTCAAAAGATTTTCGGCCCAGTCCTTGAGCGGGCCGCGCAGCCAGGAATCGATCGGTACGCCGAAGCCCATCTTCGGCCGGTCGATCAGCTCCCTGGGCACGTAACGGTCGAGCACGCGCCTCAGCACGCGCTTGCCGGTGCCGCCGCTGGCCTTCAACGCCGGCTTCAGCCGCCACGAGAATTCGACGACGCGATGGTCCAAGAGCGGCACGCGCGCCTCGAGCGAAACCGCCATCGAGGCACGGTCGACCTTGGTCAGGATGTCGTCCGGAAGATAGGTGAGGGTGTCGAGATACTGCATGCGTTCGACCGGATCGGGCACGCGCGCGGCGACGCGTTCGTCCCACAGCAGGCCCTTGGGCTCGACGCCGCCGCGCACGATGGCGCCGGGATTGTCCCAGTGCGTCACCATCAGGCGATAGAAATCCGCCGGCGTGCGCGCGAGGGCGCCGGCGAGCTTGTGCAGGCGGTCGCCGAATTGCGGCATCGCCCACGAGCCCAGCGCCGACCACGTGCCCGGTGCGACGCTCCTGACCGCCGCCGCCGCCACACCGCGGGCGCGCTGCGGCACCGCATCGAGCACGCGGCGCACCGCCTCGGCGCGGAAATAGCGGGTGTAGCCGGCGAAGAGTTCGTCGCCGCCGTCGCCCGACAGCGCCACAGTGACGTGGCGGCGCGTCATCTCCGAGACCAGGAAGGTCGGGATTTGAGACGCATCGGCGAAGGGCTCGTCGTACATCTCGGGCAGGCGCGGGATGACCTCGAGCGCGTGATCCGGCGCGACATAGAGCTCGGTGTGGTCGGTGCCGAGATGCTTGGCGACGCGCGCCGCATGCGGCGCCTCGTCGAAATCCCTCTCGTGGAAGCCGATCGAGAACGAGCGCACCGGGCGGTTGCTGCTCTTCTGCATCAATGCCAGCACCGTCGATGAATCGATGCCGCCCGAGAGAAACGCGCCCAACGGCACGTCGGCCACCATGCGGCGCTTGACCGCATCGGTGAGCAGCGCATCGAGAATCGTCGCCGCCTCGTCCTCGCTGCCGGCGAAGCGCTCTGCCTGACCCCTGGCGGCGGCTTCGTCGAGCGACCAGAAGGCGCGGATCGCGATCGGCTCGCCGGCGCGCGCCACCAGCATCGTTCCGGGCGCGAGCTGGCGCAGTCCGCGATAGATGCCGCGCGTTCCCGGCACGTAGGCGAAGCGGAGATAGGCGCCGACCGCGTCGCGATCGAGCTCGGGCGCCCATTCCTTCACCGTGCGCAGCGCCTTGAGCTCGGAGCCGAAGAGCAGCGTGCCGCCGGTTTCGATCCAATACATCGGCTTGATGCCGAGCCGATCGCGGACGAGATAGAGCGCGCGCTCCTGCCGATCCCAGAGCGCCAGCGCAAACATGCCGATGAGGCGCTTCAGCGTCGCCTCGACGCCCCAGACCGCGAAGCCCTCGACCATCACCTCGGTGTCGCAGTGGCCGCGGAATTTGCGGCCGGCGGCTTCGAGCTCGGGCCTCAACACATCGGCGTTATAGACCTCGCCGTTGAACGAGACGACGAAGCGGCCGCAGGACGACACCATCGGCTGGGCGCCGGCGGGCGAGAGATCGATGATCGATAGGCGGCGATGGCCGAGGGCGATGCCTGCGGCGGCGTCGCACCAGACGTCGCCGGCGTCGGGGCCGCGATGCTTGAGCGCATCGGCCATGGCGCGGGCCTGTACCGCGAGCGCCGTGGGCGCACGCCGCGCGCGATAATCGAACAGGCCGGCGACGCCGCACATCAGCGTCGGCCTTCGGACAAAAAGGGCAGGCGAGGCATTGCGGCCGGCAGTGTGACGGCGCCCGTCGCCGTCGTCGAGAGGCGTTTTGGCTCTCGCGCCGGCGCGGCGACGGTTGCTTTATCCGGCGCGCATCGTTAGATGAAGCGGCGCGTCCCCGTCGTCTAGAGGCCTAGGACATCGCCCTTTCACGGCGGTAACACGGGTTCGAATCCCGTCGGGGACGCCATATCGATGGGCGTGGTTACCGCGCCGCGATTATGACCAGCGTCCTCGCTCGACGACCGCATGCGAGGCCCGCGCCGTCGCCTGAACGAAGCTGCGGCCACCGTCGATGACGCCGCGGGCCAGTGATCGACGATAGCGGCTGCGCCGTTTGTAGCTGCGGTAGGTTTCGCGCCGCCAGTCGAAATCGTCGCGCCAGACGCCCATCGGGCCGATGTAGCGCAGCACCGCCGCGTCGTAGACGACGGCATAGGGATGCGGCTTGACATAGGCCGGATCTTCCCGATTGGCGAGCAGCGCAACACCGCGCGCGCGACATGCATCTGCGATGCGCTCGATGATGCGCGCATACCGATCGAGGTGCGGCGCAAGATCGTTTCTCCGGTATGCCGTCTCGCCGAGGTCGATCATCGGCCGCACCTGCAGCGAGGCGATCCCGTAAGCGCCGAACCGCTCGAAAAACTGGTCGAGCTCTTCGAGATTATCGGGATTGAGGGTGTAGTTGACGCGGATCCGCGGCTGGCTTGCGCTATTTCGCTCGCGCACGGCGCTCAACTTCGCGAGATTATCGTGCAGGCGCGCGTAGGATGCGTTGGGCATCATGCGCTCGTACGTCTCCGGCGCCACGCCATGCATCGACACCACCACTTCGTCGAGGCCGTAGCCGATTGCCCGTTCGCTGGAATCGCGATCGAGAAGCTGCGCGTTCGTCGTCAAGCTGACGAACGGCACGCCGAACGATTTCGCAATCCTGATCAATTCTGGCCAATTTTTGAAGACCGTGGGCTCCGCGGCACCGCCGAGAAAGAGCTGGAGCGTCTGCGGAAAGAAAAACTGCGCCAGACGGTCGATCTCTTCCGCGGTGAAGCGTGATCCGGCAAAGCGCCCGAACCAGGCTGGGTTGCTGAAGTAACACATGCCGCAGCGGAGGTTGCACGCCGTTGCCGGATCGAAGCGCACCATGAGATATCGCAACCCCAGCAGCTCGGCGGCGAGGACGGCGGCGAATTTCAGGCGGTTGGATTTGATAACGCGATTGAGGCGAACCAACGTTTCTTGGCTGATTTTCATTCCGCTCCTTAAAAAATTACGGAGGCCTGTGCGATCGGAGTACCACCGTATGCAGAGACGAAAAACGACGCCGTGACAACGGTGTGACACTCGCGCGACCGCAATCCGGGCGATGCTGCCTGAACGGCGAGCAGGCGAACGACCGGCCCGCGATCGCCGTTCCTCACCGCGATACCGCGCCGAATTACGGCGTGAAAAGCTTTCCCAGCTCGGCGATGCCGACCATGTCGCGCATCCAGGCGAACGAGCCCTGCCGCCGCATCGCCTGACTCGCCTCGATGAACGTCGACAGCACGAGGCGCGACAGCGCACCGCCGACGCTGATGCGCTTGGCGCCGGCCTCGCTCAACTGCGCCAGCGTGATGTCGGGATCGAGCCAGCCGGTGACGACGTTGACCGGCCGGTTCACCGCGCGCACCACGGTGCGCACCTCGTCGAGGTTGCGAAGGCCCGGCGCATAGAGCACGTCGGCGCCGGCGGCGGCGAAGGCCTGGAGCCGCCGGATCGTATCGCCCATGTCGTTGCGGCCGTGCAGCAGGTTCTCGGCGCGCGCCGTGAGCAGGAACGGCACCGGCAGTGAATGCGCGACCTCGGCGGCGGCGCGTACGCGCGCCACGGCGAGGTCGAAGTCGTAGATCGGATTGGCGCGGTCGCCGGTGAAGTCTTCGATCGAGCCGCCGACGGCGCCGCATTCGGCGGCGAGGCGGATCGCCTCGGCCGCAGCCGCGGGCTCGTGCGCGAAGCAGTTCTCGAGATCGCAGTTCACCGGCAGATCGGTCGCCTCGACGATCGCGCGGCAGTTGGCGATCACCTCGGCACGGCTGACCTTGCCGACGGCACGGCCCAGCATGTTGGCGAGCCCGCGGCTGGTCGTGGCGAGCGCCTCGAAGCCGAGCGCCGCGAGGATCTTCGCCGTTCCGGGCTCCCAGGGGTTGGGGATGATGAAGGCGCCAGACCGCTCATGCAGCGCGCGGAACGCCGCCGCTTTTTCCGCCTGGGTTCGCATGCCAGTCCCTCCGTCGCGGCGCGCGAGTCCGCAAGCCGGGCGCGGCTCGGCCGTAGCGCGTTAGCTAAGCCGACGCGTGCGGACTTGTCCATCGCCGGGGATGGCGAGGGCGGGCCGCCGCGCGGGCGGCGACGCCTGCGGCTATTCTGCGATCTTCTCGCGCAGATGCTGGATCAGCGCGGCGACGCTGTTGTCATGATGGATGATCACCTCGGCGAACTGCTCGCGCAGCGCGATGAGCTGGCTGACGCCTTCGACGCTGACGTCGATGACCTTGTAGGCCCCGCCGGCCTTGTCCACCCACCAGTCCACCGTGATCGGCGGGCGACCGTCGTGACGGGTGATCCTGGTGCGGACCAGGGACCGCGTCGCGTCCTCCGCCCGCACCGACGTCACCGTGAAATCGACGTCGTGATAGAGGTTGAACTGCGACGAATAGATATGGACGACGTAATGCTCGAAGACCGCGGTGAACTCGCTGCGCTGCCGCTCGGGCGTGTCCTTCCAGTAGCGTCCGAGGACGAAACGCGCGCTGCGCGGTACATTGAACGATTCGACCGCGATCGCATTCATCCGCCGTTCCTTTTCCGCGGCGGTGAACTGCGGATTGTTGAAGATCGTGAGAACCCGGTCGGCGAGAGTCTGGACGAACGCGCCGGCGCCGGTAGGCGGCGCGGCATGGCCGATCGGCGTCGACAGCAGAATGAAGAGCGCGCCGAGCGCGAGAATCGTCTTATTGAATCGCATGGGCCGCCTATTGTTTTTTGCGCGCTCACGCTAGGCGGAACGCGGGAGCGCCGCCTTGATCTGCGTCAACCGCCGGACGGCCGGATTTCGGCGAACCAGACGCTCGCCGGTAGCATCGCGTGGACGGAAACGACGAAGCGGCGCGCCGATATGCCGGCGCGCCGGTCGCCGTTCGTTCGGGACGTGCTTAGTTCGTGGCCTTGAGATTGAGCGCCGCGACGCCGGCGGCGACGTTGAGGCCGGTATTGCCCTCGATGCTCACCGGCTGCAGGCTGAAATGCTTGTCCGAGCCGCCGACGAGCACGTTGGCGCCTGCGCCGACGCCGACCGTGGCGCTGCCGGTCGCGCCCGCGTAGTTGCCGGCGAGACCGCCGGGCGCAACCGACGACGTCGGGGCGAACACCGCCCACACCATGACGGCCGAGCTCAGATAGCCGATATCGGCGCCGAACTTGGTGATGGATCCGGTGTAGTGGTCGGCACTACCCGGACCGGCGGAATAATCGCAGCGCACGGAACGCGACGAACCGAAGATGAATCCGAATCCGCTCGACACGTTGCAGGTGAGGAACCCGGCCTTGACGCCGGCCTCGTCGGCGAACGCCGGCGGTCCCGCCGCGGCAGCGGTCGCGAGCAGCGCCGCCGCGGCAACCAGTGCGCGAGATTTCTTCGACATGGCATCGAATCCTTTCAAAAGGCGATCGTCCGGCCACTCCGGCCATTCGGCGAAACGTACAGTAGGAGAGGAGCGCCGCCGCGAGAGTTGATCTAGATCAAGAACACACGTTGCGGCGCGGTTGCGCCGCGCGACACGGAGGCGCGAGGTCGGCGGCGCCTCCCGTTGATTGGCACGCCGACCATCACCACGTAAATTGTCTGGACACGAGACGTGGCGTCCGATGCTCACGCGGCTCTTGATCGCGGGGTTCCTGATCACGCTGCCGCAGCTCGCGGCGGCGCAGACGCAGCTTCTGCTGCTGCAGGAACAGCGGGTCTGGCATCTGCAGCAGCAGGAACGCCAACGGCTGGCCGCACAGCTCGACCGCCGGCAGGAGCAATTGCTCCAGCAGCAGTTTGATCTTCCGCCGCTGCCCGAACCCCGGCTCGGCGTACCGGCGGACGACCTCGGCCGCCGCAGCCTCGATGCGCGGCTGCAAGCGGAGCGGCTCGAGCTCCTGCGGCAGGATCGCCAACTCTGGCAACGGAGCCAGCAGCTGCTGGTACAGCAGCCGTCGCCGCAGGATCGCATGCGCGACCTGCAGCTCAATCAGCAGCTCCAGCTGCAGCTGCAACAGCAGCAACTGCAGCAGACGCAGCAGCAGCAGCGGCAATGGCTGCTGCAGCAGCATCTGATGGAGCAGCAGCAGCGCCTCGACCAGCTCCAGCGGCAAACACCGCAGTGACGCATTGGCCTGACGCGCAGTTTATGCCAGAACTGCGCCCCCGAACCGTCTACGCCGCCGGTTCAGTCCACCGCCGCCGCAAGGAGCGCCGCCCGTCATGCCGAACGCCAGGATCCACAAGATTGCCGTCATCGAAGGCGACGGCATCGGCCATGAAGTTGTCCCCGAGGGGATCCGCGTGCTCGAGAAGGCCGCGCGCAAATTCGGCTTCTCGCTCCGCTTCAGGAATTTCGACTGGTCCTGCGAGCAATACGCCAGGACCGGCCGCATGATGCCCGAGGACGGGCTCGATCAGCTGCGCGGGTTCGACGCCATCTATCTCGGCGCCGTGGGATTTCCAGGCGTGCCCGACCACGTCTCGCTGTGGGGCCTGCTGATTCCGATCCGGCGCAGCTTCCTGCAATACGTCAATCTGCGCCCGGTGCGCCTCCTCAAGGGGCTCGAGAGCCCTCTCAAGGGACGAACCCCCGCCGACATCGACATGATAATCGTGCGCGAGAACGTCGAAGGCGAGTATTCCGAGATCGGCGGTCGGCTCTACGCCGCCACCGAGGACGAGGCGGTCTTTCAGCAGGCGGTGTTCACGCGTAAAGGCTGCGACCGCATCATGCGCTATGCCTTCGAGCTGGCGAAGAAGCGGCCGAAGAGGCACGTCACCTCGGCCACCAAGTCGAACGGCATCAGCATCTCGATGCCGTACTGGGACGAGCGCTTCGCGGCGATGAAGAAGCGCTATCCCGGCGTCAAGGCCGACCAGTTCCTGATCGACATCTTCTGCGCCCACATGGTGAGGCATCCGGATTGGTTCGACGTCATTGTCGCCAGCAATCTGTTCGGCGATATCCTGTCCGATCTCGCGCCGGCAGTCGCAGCCGGCATCGGCATCGCGCCCGGCGCCAACATCAATCCGGAGAAGGACCATCCCTCGATGTTCGAGCCGGTGCACGGCTCGGCGCCCGACATCGCCGGCAAGAATGTCGCCAATCCGATCGGCCAGATCTGGTCGGGCGCGCTGATGCTCGACCATCTCGGCCATGCGGATGCCGGCGCCGCCATCGTCAAGGCGATCGAGACGGTGATCGCCGAAACCGGGCTCAGGACGCCGGATCTCGGCGGCAAGACCAAAACCAGCGAAATGGGCAAGGCGATCGCCGACGCACTCTGACGGCGCGCCGACGCGACGGGTCAGCGGCGAGCCGTGCGGTCCTGGTAAAGCAGGAACAGGCCGCCGACGACGAGCGCCATCAGGCCGGCCGGCAGGGGATGCGTCGCAACCGCCTCGAAAATGGAATTCCACATGATGCAATCTCCTGTGGTCTTTCTTTTGACTGTGATTTCGGCGCTGCGGAGACGGAAAACATTGCGATAGATCAAAGACCGCCCGAGCCGCGCGCCGAGCAGGCATGCGTCGAGGGCCCTTGAAGGGGTGAATGCCGCGCGCGCCGTAACCGCCCCGTCTCGCGCCTGATGCGGGGCGGCGACGGACTCTCTACTATCCGGCCGATGCCCGAAGACCTTCGCCGGGGTGCCGCCCGACAGCTCTCGCCGTCGGCGCTCGCCGCCGGCGCAATCGGCAACCTGCTCGAGTGGTACGATTTCGGCCTCTACGGCTATTTCGCGCCCATACTCGGCCGGCTGTTCTTTCCCGTGCACGACACGCTGGCGTCGCTGATCGGCGCCTATGTCGGTTTCGCCGTCGGTTTCGCGATGCGGCCGGTCGGCGGTGCGCTGCTGGGCCACGTCGGCGACCGCTTCGGGCGGCGCTTCGTGCTGCTGCTGTCGGTGACGCTGATGGGCGTCGGCACTACCGCCATCGCGTTGCTGCCGACCTATGCCGACGCCGGCGTCGCCGCGCCGCTGCTGCTGCTCGCCGTGCGGCTGTTCCAGGGCATTTCGGTCGGCGGCGAATACACCGGCTCGGTCGCCTATCTGGTCGAGACCGCGCCGCCCGGCCGCCGTGGCTTCGCCGGCAGCATGGCGAACATCGGCTCGACCGCGGGCGTGCTGCTTGCGGCCGGCGTCGCCGCCGGCAGCGTCACCTTTGCCAGCGCGGATCAGGTTGAGTCGTGGGCGTGGCGGCTGCCGTTCGCCTTCGGCGGCGTGCTGGCGACCGGGGCCCTGTTGCTGCGACGGCGGCTGCGCGAAAGCGACGTTGCGCCGGCGCGCATGCGCGAGGCGCCGCTCAAGCGCGCCTTCGAACGCGATCGGCGCCTGATGGCGGTCGCGGTCCTGTTCACCTCCGGCTACGGCGCGGTCAACTATCTGACGATGGTGTTCTTCCCGATCTATGCCGGCACCTTCGGCCGCGTCTCGGAGGCGCACGCGCTCCAGGCAACGACCTTCGCGCAGGCGCTGGCGCTGGCGGTGGTGCCGCTCGCCGGCATCGCCAACGATGTCGTCATCCGCCGCCGCACCCTGTTGATTCTGGCGTTCGCCGCCGAATTCGTGTTCGCCCTGGCCGCATTCCAGCTCGCGCGCAGCGGCGGCATCGCCGGGTTTGCGGCGGCGCAGCTCGGCTTCGGCGCGCTGCTGGCGCTGGTCATGGGCACCGATCCGGCGATGGTCTCGGAGCAATTTCCCGGCGAATACCGCATGAGCGGCTATTCCGTCGTCTTCAACCTCGGGCTCGGCATCGCCGGCGGCAGCGCGCCGGCGATCGCCACCGCCCTCATCGCCGTCACCGGCTTCGCCCTGGTGCCGGCGCTCTATCTGATGCTGGCAGCCGGCGCGGCCGCGACCGGCGCCTTTCTGATGGCCGACCGCAGCCGCGGCCCGCTGCCGTAAAGCGGGACGTGCGTCGTAGATACGTAAAGTTCCGTAAGCACAAATCCGAATTTGCGCCGTCGCCGCGGATTCTTAAAACCGACACCGTCGCCCAGCGTGTTGTTGCCGGGCGGATGGGAGACTGGTTCATGATCGCGAAATCGGAAGACCTGCGGAGGTCGCTCGCCGAGATCGAGCATTTGCTTCAAGCGCTGCGTGCGGCCGGCGACGACTGCGACGGTGAGTCACAGGAAATCGAGCAACTCGAGCGCAGCCGACGGTCGATCATGAATCTGCTGGATTCGCGCGCGACGCAGAACCGCCTGTCGATCGTCAGTCTCCAGGCGTGGCGCGACGGCAGCCTCGCGGCAGCGCCGTTCTCGGCCGAGCGCATCGCCGCCACGGCGCTCCCCAGCCGGCCGCAACCCGGCGCGCCGCGGCCCTACCGCGTCTCCTAGCCGACAGCGATCGATCACGGCCGCGCGCCTGTCGCGCGCCGCATCCGATGCCTACGTTCGCGACAGGGCAGGAAAAAGGGTCCGCGCGAGCGCTTCCGCGACTGGCTCGGCGAGGAATTCTAGCTTTGGCAGGACCGTCTCAAGGGCGGCCACGCGGCGACCGCGATGCTGCCGCCCGTGGTCGCGGTGTCGCTGAGCATGGTGATTTTCGCCGCCGCGCCCCACTTTGTCGCGCCCGCCGGCTCGCATTAGCTCCGATCCGGCAGGCAAAAAAACAGCCCCGCTCCCCGGGGGGAGGAGCGGGAGCGGGGCCGGGCTTCGCCGATCCGTCAGCGGATATGGATCGGGAAGACAAAGTCGATTGCCGGAGGCGCGGCATAGACCGGCGCCGGCGCGACGTAAGTGTAGGGATAGGGATAGGCATAGGCGTAATAGCCGTTATACGTCGGTCGCCGCCAATCGTCGTCGTCGCCGCGCCACGCATGTTCGCGCGCTTCATGGCCGCGCCAGGCGTCGTGCCCGTGCCAATCGTCGGCCAGCGCCGGCGCCGCAATCGCACCGGCGGCGACGGCGGCGACCGCTCCGGCCATCAACAGCGTGCGCAGGCTGCGGGTAAGGATTTCGGTCTGCATGGTGGCTCCTCCTGTCTGGTTGCCGAGCCGCGGCCGTCCCCCATGGGCGGCCTTCCTGCGAGATAATAAGCAGGCTTATATTTTTCCATCCCCGTGACAAAAAAGTCATTTGTGTCAAGACCATGGCATGCGGTCTCGACCGCCGCCGCGGCGCCGCGCCGCCGGCTTTCGCCGATCAGGCGGCCTCTGCCATAGTCGCCGCCATGCGAGACCAGGGACCCACCGCCACGGGATTCGGCGAGACCTATCGCGGCGACGTCGAGACGTGGGAATGCGATGCCTTCGGCCACATGAACATCGCGTTCTACGCCGAGCGGTTCGGCGATGCCGCCGCCAGCCTGCTATTCCGGCTGACGCCGCGACAAACCTTCCGCACCGTCAGCCTGCTGGTGCGCTATCGCCGCGAACTGCGCGCCGGCGAAGCCATCGCCATCCGCAGCGGCGTGCTCGGCACGCTCGAAGGCGCCGGGCGCGAGCGCCAGGTGCGGCTCGCCCACGAGCTGGCGATGGGCGAGGGCGGTGTGGCGTCGGCGGCCGAGCACGTTCTGGCGCCGCGCGACGCCCGCATGCGCGCCGGCCTGAGGGCGGCGCTGGAGACTGCCGCCACGTCGTGGCGCGAGGAACCCTTCGCGCCGGTGAAGCTGCCGGCGGCCGCCGGCACGCTTGCCACCTTGCGCGATCGCGTCAAAAGCTGGGAGCTGGACGAGACCGGCCGCCTGTCGCTGTTCGGCCACGTGCGGCGGTTCTCGACCGCAAGCTCGCAGCTGATGAACGCCGTCGGCATGACCGGCGCCTATATCATGCGCGAGCGAAGCGGCTTTGCGACCTACGAGACCCGATTGGCGGTGTCGCCGTGGCAGCCGGGCGCCGGCGCCGAGGTCGCCGCGACCAGCGCCTTTCTGGCGATCGGCCGCTCGTCGGTGACCATGATTCACGACCTCGTCGCGGTCAAAGGCGGCGAGCGCATTGCCCGGTTCTACCAGGCGGGCGTGCATTTCGATCTCGAACGGCGGCGCTCGACGCCGATGCCCGAGGCCATGCGCGAAAAAGCCACAGCCTTGGTGGCGACCCGCTGAGTTCTGCGACCGCGCGCTTTCTTTCGCCGCCGGCTTCGATTAATGATGCGCCTCATGGTCGCCCGGTGGCTTGCGGTCGCGTTGGCTGCGCTGGTTTGGTCGGTCGCGGCGCAGGCGCAGAGTGTCGCACCGCCGGCGTCGTCCCCTGGCGGCTTCGGTGCGTTCATCCAGGGTGTGCGCCGCGACGCGTTGCAACAGGGAATCACCGCCGCGACGCTCGACCGCGCGTTCGCCGGCGTCGCGTTTCTGCCTCATGTGATCGAACTCGACCGCCGCCAGCCCGAGGTGACGCTCAGCTTCCAGGATTACATCGATCGCGTGGTGACCCCGACGCGTCAGGAGCGCGGTCGCGAACTGCTCGCCGAGAACCGGCCGCTGCTCGAGGCCGTGAGCCGGAGATACGGGGTCGCGCCACGATTCATCGTCGCGCTATGGGGCATCGAGAGCGATTTCGGCCACCGCACCGGCGAGTTCTCCGAGATCGACGCGCTGGCGACGCTGGCTTACGACGGCCGCCGCAGCGCCTTCTTCCGCAAGGAACTGATCAATGCGCTGTTGGTGGTGCAACGCATGCACGTCGACCCGCGCAAGATGACCGGCTCGTGGGCCGGCGCGATGGGGCAGAGCCAGTTCATGCCGTCGAGCTTCCTCAGCTACGCGGTGAGCTGGCGCGGCGATGCGCCGCCCGACATCTGGAGCAATAAGGCCGACGTCTTCGCCTCGATCGCCAATTACCTCGTCCATGTCGGCTGGCGGCCCGACGAGGGCTGGGGCATGGCCGTCAAGGCGCCGCCGAATCTCGATCGGACACTGGTTGGGCTCGCTCAGCACAAGCCGCTCTCCGATTGGGCGGCGCTCGGACTCGTTCAGGCAAACGGCGGCGCGCTACGCGATGCGCGGCTGAACGCGTCGCTGATCGAACCCGGCGGCGAATCGGGACCGACGCTGCTTGTGTTCGACAATTTCCGGGCGATTCTGCGGTGGAACAACTCGTCGTACTTTGCGACCGCCGTCGGCTATCTTGCGGACGCGATGGATTGACCATATCCTCCGCGGCCGGTGGGGATCTCGCGACTCGATAAGCTGTCGGCGACCGTCCGGGTCAGCTGCGTCCTGGGCGCGCTGGCGTTTGCTCTGGCCGGATGCGGCAGCCGCGGCGGCGGCGGCAATCTCGCCGCACCGAACGCGAACGGCTATTACAAGACCGGGCAACCGTACCAGATCGACGGTAAATGGTATTACCCGGGAGTCGACTGGGGCTACGACAAGACGGGCATCGCCTCGTGGTACGGGCCCGACTTCAACGGCAAATACACCGCCAACGGCGAGCGCTTCGACATGAACGCCGTGACGGCGGCGCATCCGACCTTGCCGCTGCCGAGCGTCGTCGAGGTGACCAACCTCGACAATGGCCGGAGCGTCCAGGTGCGCGTCAACGATCGCGGTCCCTATGCGCGCGACCGCATCATCGACGTCTCGCGGCGCGCCGCTCAGCTTCTCGGCTTCGAGGCGGCGGGGACGGCGCGCGTGCGCGTCCGCTTGCTGTCGCAGCCGACGCTGCAGGCGCAGCTGCTGGCGCAGCAGAACGGCGGTCCCGACGTCACGCGACCGACACAACTCGCCGCGGCGGCGCCGCCGCCGCCGGTAAGCGCCGAGAGCCTGACGCCGCCGGCTCCACGACCGGCAACGTCGCGCTTGGCGCTCGCTTCTCCCGCCGCCGCGGCGTTCCGGCCGCAGGCCGTCGCCGGCGCAGGCAGCGGCTCCAAGCTCTACATCCAGGCCGGCGCCTTCAGCCGTCTCGCCAATGCCGAGAGCATGAGGACGCGGCTCGAACGCTTCGGCAGCGTCAACGTCGACAGCGTGCGCATCAAGGGCGCCAACATGTATCGCGTCCGCATCGGTCCGATCGCGACGACCGCCGAGGCCGACCGGCTGCTCAGCGACATCGTCAGCAGCGGCGTGCCGGAGGCACGCATCGCGTTCGACTGGTGAGCCGCCCGAAGGGGACGAAGGCGCCGCGGCCGAGCGTGGATTTCGCCGCGTTTCGGGCTATGCTGGGCGCGATTCCGTTTTCCTATCCGTTGGTGAACCACCGATGAATCCGATTCGTATGTCCGCCGCGCTCGGTGCCGTGGCCTGCCTGCTGGCGGCGACGCCGGCCGCGCGCGCGGCGATGCCGACGATCGACACGACGGCACGCAACGCCTACGTCATCGACTTCAACACCGGGGCGGTGCTGCTCGACAAGAACGGCGAGGATCGCATTGCGCCAGCGTCGATGAGCAAACTGATGACCGAGTACATCGTCTTCTCCTATCTGAAGGAGGGACGGGTAACGCTCAACGACATGCTGCCGGTGAGCGAGAAGGCATGGCGCACGCAGGGCTCCAAGATGTTCGTGCCGCTCGGCGGCACGGTTCGCTTGGAGGATTTGTTGCGCGGAATGATCGTGCAATCCGGCAATGACGCCTGCATCGTGCTCGCCGAAGGCCTCGCGGGCAGCACCGAGGCCTTCGTCAAGCTGATGAACGACAAGGCGAGGGAGCTCGGCATGACCGGCAGCCACTTCGCCAATGTCGACGGGCTGCCCGATCCCGACGAATACATGACGGCGCGCGACCTGGCGATCCTCGCGCAGCACCTGATCAAGGATTTTCCCGAGTACTATCACTACGATTCCGAGAAGGAATTCACCTTCAACAACATCAAACAGGGCAATCGCAATCCGCTGCTCTATACCGATTCCACGGTCGACGGCCTCAAGACCGGCCATACCGACCAGGCCGGCTATTGCCTCGCCGCGTCGGCGCTGCGCGACGGCCGGCGCATCATCGAGGTGCTCGCCGGCATGAGCTCGATGCAGGCGCGCGCCGACCAAGGCCGCACCGTGCTCGAGTGGGCGTTCCGCGAGTTCGGCGACTATACCATCGCCAAGGCCGGCGCCGTCATCGATCACGCGCCGGTCTGGCTCGGCCAGGAAGCGCAGGTGCCCGTCGCGGTCGCCCACGACATGGTCATAACCTTGCCGCGCGGTGACCGGTCCGACCTCAAGGTGGCCGCGGTCTACGACGGGCCGGCGCCGGCGCCGGTGAAGGCCGGTCAGGCGATCGGCAAGCTGACGGCGACCGCGCCCGACGTCGCGCCGATCGAGGTGCCGGTGGTCGCAACTCAGGCGGTGGAACCGCTCAGCGCCTTCGGCCGAATGGCGTTCAACGCCGCCTATCTGCTGTTCGGACGGCACAACTGAGCACCGACACGGCCGCACGCGGACGCTTCATCACGCTCGAGGGCGGCGAAGGCGCGGGCAAATCGACCCAGGCGCGGCTGCTCGTCGAGGCGCTGAAGCGTGCCGGCATCGATGCCATCGCCACGCGCGAACCCGGCGGGTCGCCGGGCGCGGAGGCAATCCGTAAGCTGCTGCTCGGCGGCAGTGCCGATGCCTGGGACGCCCAGACCGAGGCGCTGCTGGTGACGGCAGCGCGACGCGACCATCTGGTGCGCACCATCCGGCCGGCGTTGCTGGCTGGCCGCTGGGTGGTGAGCGACCGCTATGCCGATTCGACGATCGCCTACCAGGGCTTCGGCCGCGGTCTGCCCCTCGAGGCGCTGCGCGAGCTGCATCGCTTCATCTGCGAGGATATCCGTCATCCCGACCTGACCGTGATTCTCGATCTGCCGGTGGAAATCGGCCTCAAGCGCGCACGCAACCCGAACCGTTTCGAGCGTCTCGGACACGCGTTCCACGAGCGGTTGAGGCAGGGATTTCTGGCGATCGCGCAATACGCGCCCGAACGCTGCGTCGTGGTCGACGCGACCCGGGACCTCGAGACCGTGCGCGCCGCCGTCGCGACCGCGGTGCGCGAGCGGTTCGGCATTGCGGTATGATGGTGCGATGAGCGACGACTTCGAAATCCCGGACGACGGAGAATCCGGCATAGAAGGGCCGAACCCGCCCGCGCCGCGCGAAAACGCGGAACTCACGGGCCACGAAGCCGCGGAGGAGGCGTTCGTCCGCGCCTACAACGCCAAGCGGCTGCCGCACGCCTGGCTGCTGGCCGGTCCCTCCGGCATCGGCAAGGCCACCTTCGCCTACCGCGCCGCGCGGTTCCTGTTGGCGCAGACGGAGGCGAGCGGGCTGTTCGGCGACGGCGCGCCGGCGACGGCATTGACCGTGCCGCCCGCGCATCCGGCCTTTCGTCTGGTCGCTTCCGGCGCCCATCCCGACCTGCTGACGGTCGAGCGCGCCTGGGACGAGAAGCGCAAGCGCCTGCGCAGCGAGATCGTGGTCGACGACGCCCGCGCCGTCGCCGCCTTCCTTCATCTGACGCCATCGCAGGGCGCGTGGCGGGTCGTGATTGTCGACGGCGCGGATAACATGAACCGTAATGCCGCCAATGCGTTATTGAAGATTCTTGAGGAACCGCCGGCGCGAGCGGTGCTATTTCTGACCTGCGAAAGCCCCGGCCGCCTGCTGCCGACCATCCGATCGCGTTGCCGTATCCTTTATATGAATAAACTACCGCAAGAGTCTGTTTCTACAGCAATCAATAAATACCTTCCTGGCCTGAGCAGGGACGACGCCACGGCGCTCGCGGAGCTCGCGAACGGGTCCATTGGCCGCGCCCTCGCGCTCGCGACGCATGGCGGGCTGGCGGTGCACCGCAGCCTCGTCCGCATGCTCGATGGCCTGCCGAAGCTGCCGGGCGAATCGCTGCACGGCTTCGCTGACGCCCTGGTGCGGGGCGAAGGCGCCGGGTTCGACCTGCTCGCGGATTTGCTGCCGCGCGCCGTCGCGGCGTTGGCGATGCTGGCGGTGGGCCGCGAGCCGGTAGGATCGTCGGGGGCGGAACGCGTCGTCCTCGCCCGGCTGGCGCCGCGACGCAGCGCGGCGCATTGGGTCGAGCTCTGGCGGCGGCTGCGCGGGCTTTTCGCCGCCGCCGAGGGCATCGAGCTCGACAAACGGTCGGTCGTGCTCGACGCCTTCTTCGCGCTGGAAGAGGCGGCGCGCTGAGAACCATCGAAGGATTGTCCGCATGAGCGGCGCCACCTACTACATCACGACGCCGATCTATTACGTCAACGATTCGCCGCATCTCGGCCACGCCTATACGTCGGTCGCATGCGACGCGCTGGCGCGCTTCAAGCGACTCGACGGCGACCGCGTCCTGTTCCTCACCGGAACCGACGAGCACGGCCAGAAAGTCGCCAAGTCCGCGCGCGACGCCGGCGTCGAGCCGCAGGAATTCTGCGATCGCGTGTCGCAGAATTTCCGCGCCATGACGCGGCTGATGAACATCTCGAACGATCAGTTCATCCGCACCACCGAGCCGCGCCACATCGCCGCAAGCCAGGCGATCTGGCGGGCGATCGCCAAGAGCCAGTCGCCCAAGGGTCGCGACAACCTCTATCTCGGAAAATACTCGGGCTGGTACGCGGTGCGCGACGAGGCGTTCTACGGCGAGGACGAGCTCACCGCCGGCCCCGACGGCAGAAAGCGTGCGCCGTCGGGCGCCGAGGTCGAATGGGTCGAGGAGCCGAGCTATTTCTTCCGCCTCTCCGACTGGCAGGACTGGCTGCTCGACCACTACACCCGCCACCCCGATTTCATCGGCCCCGCATCGCGCCGCAACGAAGTGGTGAGCTTCGTCAAGGGCGGCCTCACGGATCTGTCGGTCTCGCGCACCAGCTTTGCCTGGGGCGTGCCGGTACCGGGCGACGACAAGCACGTGATGTATGTGTGGCTCGACGCGCTTACGAACTATCTGACGGCGGTGGCTTATCCCGACGTAACGAGCGCCGAGTTCAAGACCTTCTGGCCGGCCCACATCCATGTCGTCGGCAAGGACATCGTCCGCTTCCACTGCGTCTACTGGCCGGCGTTCCTGGCCGCGGCCGGACTCGACCTGCCCAGGCGCGTGTTCGCTCACGGATGGTGGACGGTCGAAGGCCAGAAGATGTCGAAGTCGCTCGGCAACTTCATCGCGCCGCAACAGCTCGTCGAGCAATACGGCGTCGACGCGGTGCGCTATTTCATGTTGCGCGAGCTGCCTTTCGGCGCCGACGGCGATTTCTCGCATCGCGCCGTTGTCGGACGCATCAACGGCGATCTCGCCAACGATTTCGGCAACCTGGCGCAGCGCGTGCTGTCGATGATCCAAAGCTACTGCGCCGGCAAGGTGCCGCAGGGCGCCGAAGCCGCCGCGCCGGAACAGCGTCGCCGCGACGGCGAACTGATCGGCCGGGCGGCCGATCTGCATCGGGCGGTCGCGGCCGAGATCGAGAAGCAGGCGCTCAACGCCGCGCTCGAGCGCATCTGGGAGGTCGTCGCCTTGGCCAACCGCTACGTCGACGAGCAGGCCCCGTGGAAACTCAAGAAAGCCGATCCGGCGCGGCTCGACCAGGTCCTTTATGTGCTCGCGGAAACCGTCCGCCGTCTGGCGATTCTGGCGCAGCCCTTTGTGCCGCAGGCGGCGGCGAAGCTGCTCGACCAGCTCGCCGTGCCGGACGATTTCGAGCATCGCTGCTTCAACGCGCTCGAAACCCGTCCGCTCGCACCGGGGACGCAGTTGCCCAAGCCGGTCGGCGTCTTTCCGCGTTACGTCGAGGCGGCGGCGTCGTGAGGCGCGCGCCGCCGCGTATGACCGGAACGGCGATGACGACCGCGCCGTTGCCGACCACGGTGAAGCGATCAATCTCAACTCCGACTGCGGCCCCTGTTTCCATAACCGTGGCATGGCGTGGAAGGACAAGAGCGACCTGGCCAAGGCCAACGGCGACCTCACAACCGCCGACCAGCCGCCGCATTCGCATCGGATCGGGGCCGTCGGCTCGCCTGCCGGCGGGAAACGTGCCATGATGCCCCAATGGACCGGCACCTGACGCTCTGGGAGCGCCGCCGCGACGAGCGCGACGACGAGGAGCGCTTCACCACCAGCTTGGCGGCCTTTGCGGCCACGCTGTTGATCGGTGTCATCGGCCTCTACGTCATGGAGGGGCTCGCCCAGACCGCGAAGCTCGAGGATTGCCTGCTGCAGGGGCGGGTGAATTGCGAACGGATCGACAGCAGCGCGCTCCGTGCGTCGCCGCTGCCTCGGTAATTTTCGGCGCCGGAATCAGGTTTTCCCTGATCGCCTGATCATTAAAATGCCGCGAATCTAGGCGGCCCACCTTATGGCGGCGTCGGTGGCCTCGCCCTCGGCGGCGCGCTGGGTTTTGTCCTTGGCGCGGGCCGGCGGCTCGCCGCGAGCGACGGGGGACCGCATGGCGACCACGGGTCGAGCTCAAGCCCACGACGAAGGCGATGCGGTCGTGAGAGCGCCGCCGCGCGGACGCGGCGCGAACGGCAATGCGCGACAGGCGGTCGATCTGCAGCAGCTGCTGCACGGGCTGCAGGCGATGCGCGTCGGCGATTTCTCGGTGCGCCTGCCGCGTGACCAGCTCGGCCTCGCCGGCAAGATCGCCGACGCATTCAACGACATCGCCGCCGCCAATCAGCGCATGGCGCAGCAGCTCGAGCATGTCGGCCACGCCGTCGGGCGCGAGGGCCATACGCGACAGCGCGTCCGCCTCGGTCACGCGCTGGGAACGTGGGGCGAGATGGAGAGCTCGCTCAACGGCCTGATCGACGATCTGCTGTGGCCGACGGTGGCGGTCACCGGCGCGATCACCGCGGTCGCACGGGGCGACCTGCTCGAGACCGTGCCGCTGGAAATCGACGGCCGGCCGCTCAAAGGCGAGTTCCTGCGGCTGGCGACCATCGTCAACACCATGATCAAGCAGCTCAGTGTATTCACCTCTGAGGTGACGCGCGTGGCGCGCGAGGTCGGCACCGAGGGCAAGCTCGGCGGCCAGGCCCAGGTGCACGAGGTCACCGGCGTCTGGAAGGAGCTGACCGAGAGCGTCAACTCGATGGCCTCGAACCTGACGGCGCAGGTGCGCAACATCGCCGAGGTCACGATCGCCGTCGCCAACGGCGACCTGTCGAAGAAGATCACCGTCGACGTGCGCGGCGAGATCCTGCAGCTGAAGGAAGCCATCAACACGATGGTGGATCAGCTCAACGGCTTCGCCTCGGAGGTGACGCGCGTGGCGCGCGAGGTCGGCACCGACGGCAAGCTCGGCGGCCAGGCCAACGTGCCGGGTGTCGCCGGCATCTGGAAGGACCTGACCGACAACGTCAACTTCATGGCCGCCAATCTCACCACCCAAGTGCGCAACATCGCCGAGGTGACGACGGCGGTGGCGCGCGGCGACCTGTCGCGCAAGATCACCGTCGACGTGAAGGGCGAGATTCTGGCGCTCAAGGACACCATCAACACGATGGTGGATCAGCTCAACGGCTTCGCCGGCGAGGTGACGCGCGTGGCGCGCGAGGTCGGCACCGAAGGCAAGCTCGGCGGCCAAGCGGTGGTGCCCGGCGTCGCCGGCACCTGGAAGGACCTGACCGAGAGCGTCAACTCGATGGCCTCGAACCTGACGGCGCAGGTGCGCAACATCGCCGAGGTGGCGACCGCGATCGCCAGCGGCGACCTGTCGAAGAAGATCACCGTCGACGTGAAGGGCGAGATTCTGGAACTCAAGGACACGATCAACACGATGGTGGACCAGCTCAACGGCTTCGCCTCGGAGGTGACGCGCGTGGCGCGCGAGGTCGGCACCGACGGCAAGCTCGGCGGCCAGGCGCAGGTCAAGGGCGTCGCCGGCACCTGGAAGGACCTGACCGGCAACGTCAACCTGCTGGCGGCCAATCTCACTACCCAGGTGCGCGCCATCGCCGAGGTCGCGACCGCCGTGACCAAGGGCGACCTGACGCGCTCGATCCAGGTCGAGGCGCGCGGCGAAGTGGCCGAGCTCAAGGACAATATCAACACGATGATCGGCAACCTGCGCCTCACCACCGAGCGCAACACCGAACAGGACTGGCTCAAGACCAACCTGGCGCGCTTCACCAACATGCTGCAGGGCCAGCGCGATCTCGGAACCGTGGGCCGGATGCTGCTGTCCGAGCTCGCGCCGCTGGTCGGCGCGCAGAACGGCGTCATCTACCTGGTTGAGGAGGGCGACGACGGCGCCCAGCCCGGCCTGATGCTGCTGTCGGCCTATGCCGACGGCGGCGAGGCGCGGCATCCCGAGCGGCTGCGCATCGGCGAGGGCCTCATCGGCCAATGTGCGGCGGATGCGCGCCGCAAGGTGATCGGCAACCTGCCGGACAAGGTGGTGTTGATCAGCACGGGAACGCTGACCATGCCGCCCAAGAACGTCATCGTCCTGCCCGTCCTGTTCGAGGGCCAGGTCAAGGCGGTGATCGAGCTGTCGTCGGTCGAATCGTTCACGGAGCTGCAAATCTCGTTTCTCGAGCAGCTCACCGCGAACATCGGCATTGTCGTCAACAGCATCGAGGCGAGCATGCGCACCGAGCGCCTGCTGAAGCAGTCGCAGCAGCTCGCCAACGAATTGCAGACGCGGCAGCGCGAGCTGCAGCAGACCAACGAGCAGCTCGAGCTCAAGGCGCAGCAGCTCGCCGAGCAGAACGTCGAGGTCGAGCGCAAGAACCAGGAAATCGAGCAGGCGCGGCGCGCGATCGAGGAGAAGGCGGCGGAGCTTGCGCTCACCTCGAAGTACAAATCCGAGTTCCTGGCCAACATGTCGCACGAGCTGCGCACGCCGTTGAACAGCGTTCTGATTCTCGGCCAGCAGCTTGCCGAGAACGCCGGCGCCAATCTGACGCCCAAGCAGGTCGAGTTCGCGCGCACCATCCACTCGGCGGGCACCGATCTCCTGAATCTGATCAACGACATCCTCGACCTTTCGAAGATCGAATCCGGCACCGTCTCGGTCGAGGCCGAGGAGGTGTTCCTCCACAACCTCCAGGACATGCTGGTGCGCGCGTTCCGTCACGAGGCCGAAAACCGCCGGCTGTCGTTCGACATTCGCGTCGATTCCCATCTCGATCGCAGCATCGTCACCGATTCGAAGCGATTGCAGCAGGTTCTGAAGAACCTCCTGTCGAACGCCTTCAAGTTCACCGAGCACGGCGGCGTCCAGCTCACCATCGCGCCCGCCGCCGGCGGATGGAGCGTCGACCACCCCATTCTCACCCATGCGCCCGCCGTCGTCGCCTTCGAGGTATCCGACACCGGCATCGGCATTCCGCTCGAGAAGCAGAAGATCATCTTCGAAGCCTTCCAGCAGGCCGACGCGAGCACCAGCCGCAAATACGGCGGCACCGGCCTCGGGCTCGCGATCTGCCGCGAGCTCGCCAATCTGCTCGGCGGCGAAATCCGGCTGCGCAGCACACCGGGCCACGGCAGCACGTTCACCCTTTATCTGCCGATCAAGTACGTCGGGCCGACGGTTGCACCGCGCGGCGCCGCTTCGGAGTCCGCGGCGGCCGCCGCGCGCAGCGTCGCCGCGGCGCGGATGGCGGACCATGCGGTCGAGGCGATCGCTGACGATCGCGAAGCGATCGGTTCCGGAGACGCCGTGCTGCTGATCGTCGAAGACGATCCGCAGTACGCCCGCATCATGGTCGACCTCGCCCACGACCAGGGATTCAAGGCGCTGGTGGCGCCGCGCGGGGCGGACGCCCTTTCGCTGGCTGCGGAGTACCGACCGACCGCGATTTCGCTCGACGTGTTCCTCCCCGACATGCTCGGCTGGAGCGTGCTGAGTCAGCTCAAGCAGAATCCGCGGACGCGGCACATCCCGGTCCAGATCGTCACCCTCGACGAGGACCGCCAGCACGGCCTAGCCCGCGGCGCATTCGCCTTTCTCAACAAACCGACGACCCAGGCGGGGCTGGAGCGGGCGCTCGCTCGGATCAAGGACTACGCCGGCAACCGGCGCCGGACGCTGCTCGTCATCGAGGACGACGACGCCGAGCGCACGGGCATCGCCGAGCTGCTCGGTCACGACGACATCGAGATCGTCTCCGCCGGCACGGGGGAGGGCGCTCTCGCCGTTCTGCGCGAGCGAGCAATGGACTGCGTCGTGCTCGATCTGCGCCTGCCCGACATGTCGGGCTTCGAGCTGCTCGAACGGTTCCGCGACGATCCTGCCTTGGCCGATATCCCGGTGGTCGTGTTTACCGGCCGCGAGCTGTCGGCCGAAGAGGACGCGCGCCTGCACACGATGGCGCGCAGCGTCGTGGTGAAAGGGGTCGAATCCCCGGAGCGGCTGCTCGACGAAACGGCGCTCTTCCTGCACCGCGTCGTCTCCGATCTGCCCGCGGAGAAGCAGCGCATGCTCGAGCGCCTGCACAATTCCGACGACGATCTCGTCGGCAAGACCGTGCTGCTGGTGGACGACGACGCCCGCAACATCTTCGCGCTCAGCAGCGCGCTGGAGCGCCGCGGCATGCGCGTCCTCGCGGCCAGCACCGGCAAGGAGGCGATCGAGGTTCTCGAGGCCACGCCCGACGTGGCGATCGCGCTGATGGACATCATGATGCCGGAAATGGACGGCTATCAGACGATCGAGGTCATCCGTACGCGACCGGAATGGCGGCGCCTGCCGATCGTCGCCCTGACAGCGAAAGCGATGAAGGGCGACCGCGAGAAATGCCTCGAGGCCGGCGCTTCGGACTACCTCGCCAAACCGGTCAATACCGAGCAATTGCTGTCGGCGCTTCGCATGTGGCTGCATCGCTGAGACCCGCGGGACCGATGGCGCACGAACCCGTCAACATCCTGCTGGTCGACGATCAGCCGTCGAAGCTGCTCAGCTTCGAGACGATCCTGGGCGGGCTGGGCGAGAACCTGCTCAAGGCGACCTGCGCGACCGAAGCGCTGCAGTGTCTGCTCAGGCACGACGTCGCCGTGATCCTCATCGATGTCTGCATGCCCGAGCTGGACGGGTTCGAGCTCGCCGCCATGATCCGCGGCCATCCGCGCTTCCAGACGACCGCAATCATTTTCATCTCGGCGGTTGCGATGACCGATCTCGACCGCATCAAGGGCTACGAGCACGGCGCGGTCGATTACGTCCCGGTCCCGGTGGTGCCCGAACTGTTGCGCGCCAAGGTACGGGTCTTCATCGACCTCTATCGCAAATCACGCCAGCTCGAGATGCTCAACGCCGATCTCGAACGCCGCGTGGCCGCCCGCACGGCCGAGCTCGAGCAGATCAACGCCGAGCTCGAGCGCCGGGTCGAGGAACGCACCCGCGAGCGCGAACAGGCGATCGCGCAGATGCACCAGATGCAGAAGCTCGAAAGCCTCGGCCAGCTCACCGGCGGTCTGGCTCACGATTTCAACAATCTGCTGATGGCGATCGTCGGCAATCTCGACGTCGTGCGCCAGGTCACGCCGGCCGACACGGATTCCGCGCGCCTGCTCGACAGCGCGATCCAGGCGGCGGAACGCGGCGCGAACCTGACGCGCCGCCTGCTGGCATTCGCGCGGCGACAGGAGCTGCGCCCGGAGGCGGTCGACGCGGGGCGCCTGATCGAAGGCATGGTCGAGATGCTGCGGCGCTCGCTGGGTCCGACCATCGCCGTCGAGACGGATTTCGCCGGAAGCCTGCCGACGATCCGCGTCGATCCCAACCAGTTCGAGTTGGCGCTGCTCAACCTGTCGCTGAACGCGCGCGACGCAATGGCGCGGGGCGGGCGCCTCACGGTGTCGGCGCGGCCCGAAATCGTGGCGGCCGGAGCGGTGCCGCACCTGAGCGCCGGCGAATACGTGCGCATCGCGGTCGCCGACACCGGCGCGGGCATGGACGAAACGACGCTGGCGCGTGCGCCCGAGCCATTCTTCACCACCAAGGAAATCGGCAAGGGCACCGGACTCGGCCTGTCGATGGTCTACGGCTTCGCCGCGCAATCGGGCGGCGGCGCGCGCATCGCCAGCCGGCCGGGCCACGGCACGACCGTGGAGCTGTGGCTGCCCGTGGCGGCGGGCGCGGGCGATCGAGCGGCGGCGGGAGACAGCGACGCCGACACGGCGTACGGCCGACACATGCGCCCGTGCCAGATCCTGGTGGTCGACGACGACTCCTTGGTCGCGGAAAGCACCGTGTCGATGCTCGAACATCTCGGCCATCGCGCCATCGTCACCTCATCGAGCAGCGGCGCGCTCGAGACGCTGCGCGCGGAGCCGCAGATCGATCTCGTCATTACCGACCAGGTCATGCCGGGCATGACCGGGCTCGAGCTGGCGCGCCGCATGCGCCAGATCCGTCCCGAGATTCCCATCATCCTCGCCACCGGCTATTCCGACATGCTGGAGCGGCGCACCGATTCGAACGTGACCACCCTCGACAAGCCCTACCATCTCGAAAAGCTGTCGACGATCATCGCGCGGGCGATGGCGCGCCAGGCCGCCGCGCCACGCGACGGAGCCTCTCGCCGCGCTTGACGGCCTGCGACGGGCGGGCTTTCTATCCGCCGGCGATGCTGGTCGACAGCCACTGTCATCTCGATTTCGCCCGTCCGGAGGAGCGCGCCAGCATCGTGGCCCGCGCCCGCCGCGCCGGCGTCGCGACGCTGCTCACGATCTCGACCAGGCTGAGCGAGTTCGCGACCGTTCGCGCCATCGCCGACGGCGACCCCGACATCTGGTGCTCGGTCGGCATCCATCCGCACGAGGCGGCGACGGAGCAGGGGGGCGACGTCGAGAGCCTGGCGGCGCATGCCCGCCACCCCAAGGTGATCGGCATCGGCGAAACTGGGCTCGATTTCCATTACAACCACAGCCCGCGCGAGGCCCAGATCGCCGCCTTCCGCCGCCACGCGCGCGCCGCCCGAGCGGCCGGCGTGCCGCTGATCGTGCATTCGCGCGGAGCCGACGCCGAGACCGTCGCGGTGCTCGAGGAGGAGGGTGTCGCAAGGGGCGTGATCCACTGCTTCTCGACCGGCCGCGCGCTCGCCGAGCGCGCGCTCGCCCTCGGCCTCTACCTCTCGCTCTCGGGAATCGTCACTTTCAAGAACGCGGCCGATCTGCGCGCGATCGCTCGCGACCTGCCGCTCGACCGTCTGCTGGTCGAGACCGACGCGCCTTATCTCGCGCCGGTGCCGATGCGCGGCAAACCCAACGAGCCGGCGTTCATCGTCCATACGGCGAACGCCGTGGCCGCCCTCAAGGACATCGCACCGGACGAGCTTGCGCGGCGCACCACGGCGAATTTCTTCCGGCTGTTCGACAAGGCGCGGCCGCCGGCCGCAGCGTCGCCGGCCTGAGGGTTCCGGACTCATGCGGGTGACTATCCTGGGCTGCGGCCCGTCGTGGGGCGTGCCGCGGATCGGAAACGATTGGGGCGCCTGCGATCCCGGCAATCCGAAAAACCGTCGCCGGCGGGTTTCCATCCTAGTCGAGGATCGCAGCACGACCATCCTGGTCGACACATCGCCGGACCTGCGCGCCCAGCTCCTCGATGCCGGCGTGCGGCGCCTCGATGCCGTGCTGTTCACCCATGCCCATGCCGACCATCTGCATGGCATCGACGACCTGCGCGGCGTCAACCACGCGATGAAGGCCGCGATCCCGGTCTACGCCACGGCCGAGACCCTCGCCGATATCGAGCGCCGCTTCGCCTATGTGTTCGTGCCGCTGCGGTCCGGCCGCGAGGGCCATTACTACAAGCCGGTGCTGGAACGCCGGACGATCGACGGCGCGTTCGACGTCGGCCGCATCCATGTCGTGCCGTTCGTCCAGGACCACGGCTTCTCCAAGACGCTCGGATTCCGTTTCGGCGGCTTCGCGTACTCGACCGATGTCGTCGGCCTCGACGACGACGCATTCGCGGCCCTGGCCGGCATCGATACCTGGGTTGTCGACTGCATCCGCGAGCGGCCGCACGTAACGCATAGCCATGTCGATCGGACGCTGGCCTGGATCCAGCGGGTGAGGCCGCGCCGCGCCATTCTCACCCATATGGACGAGTCGCTCGATTACGAGAGCCTGAGGCGGACGCTGCCGGCGGGGGTCGAGCCGGCCTATGACGGCCTGGTGATCGAGCTTTAGCCATGTTGGTCAAGTGCCTGATGGTCCGAGCTCTTCTATGATTTCCCATAATATACATTATGCGTATTTTTGATGATCGCACTCTGCCGTTGCTTGGCCCGCCGCCGACTTGCCCCGCCGACCCCGGCGCGATCGGCCGCACCACGACCGCGCATCACCGCACGCGCGCTCCGGCTACAATGGCGCCTCAGCGGAGTTCAGACCTCATGCCCACCAGGAAATCCCCGGCCGTCCGTGGCGCCACGCGCCCGACCCGAACCCACGCCCAGCCGCCGATCGAGCGGCTGCGGGCCGTCATGGCGCGGCTGCGCCATCCGACATCGGGCTGCCCCTGGGATCGCGAACAGAGCTTCGCCACCATCGCGCCCTACACCATCGAGGAAGCCTACGAAGTGGCCGAGGCTGCGGAGCGCGGCGTCATGGCCGAGCTCAAGGAGGAGCTCGGCGACCTGCTGCTCCAGGTCGTGTTCCATTCGCGCATGGCAGAAGAAGCCGGCGCCTTCGATTTCGACGACGTGGCCGCGGCGATCGCCGAAAAGATGGTGCGCCGTCATCCGCACGTCTTCGGTGTCGCGCGGGTCGGTTCGGCGGCCGCCCAGACCGCCGCCTGGGAGGAGCAGAAAGCGCATGAACGCCGCGCGAAATCGGTTGCCGCCGGCCGGCGTCCGAGCGCCGTCGACGGCGTCGGGCTGGCGTTGCCGGCGCTGACCCGGGCCGCCAAGCTGCAGCGCCGCGCCGCCCGGATCGGATTCGACTGGCCCGCCGTGGCGCCGATCTACGACAAGATCGACGAAGAGATCGCTGAGTTGAAAGCCGAATCCGGTGACCGGGGCCGCAGCGAGGACGAGCTCGGCGATCTGCTGTTCGCGGTCGTCAACCTCGCCCGCCGGCTCGATATCGACCCGGAACGCGCCCTGCGCCGCGCTTGCCGCAAATTCGAGCGCCGCTTCCGAACGATCGAGCGGCGGCTTGCGGATCGCGGGCTCGATCCGGCGCGCGCCGGGCTCGACGCCCTCGAGGCCGAATGGCAGGCGATCAAGGCCGACGAAACCTGATGCCCTGTCTCAACTATCGTTATTTGTATTGCAAAAACAACCCTATATAAGACGAATCTATAGCGCCTGCGATCTCAGGCCTCCATCAGCAGATTGATCAGACTCGAGGTGTCCCAGCGGCCGCCGCCCCGCTCCTGGATGCGCTGATAGAACTGATCGACCAGAGCCGTCACCGGCAGCGCCGACTTGTTGCGCCGGGCCTCGTTGAGGCAAATGCCGAGGTCCTTGCGCATCCAGTCGACGGCGAAGCCGAAGTCGAATTTGCCCTCCATCATGGTGAGGGCGCGGTTGTCCATCTGCCAGGATTGCGCCGCGCCCTTGGAGATGGTTTCGACCACCTTCTTACCGTCGAGGCCGGCGCGCACCGCGAAATTGAGCGCTTCCGACAATCCCTGCAGCAGGCCGGCGATGGCGATCTGATTGACCATCTTGGTGAGCTGGCCGCTGCCGGCCGGCCCCATTAGCGTCACCGCGCGGCCATAATGCGCCATCACCGGCTGCGCCTTTCCGAAAGCTGCCTCGTCGCCTCCGACCATGATGGTGAGCTTGCCGTTCTGGGCGCCGGATTGACCGCCGGAGACCGGCGCGTCGAGAAAGCTGAAGCTCCGCTCCTTCGCAAGCTTGTAGAGCTCGCGGGCGACCTCCGCCGAGGCGGTGGTGTGGTCAACGAAGATGGCGCCCCGCTGCATCCCGACGAAAGCGCCCTGCGGCCCGGTCGTCACCGCGCGCACGTCGTCGTCGTTGCCAACGCAAGCGAAGACGATCTCGGATTCGGCAGCCGCTTCGGCCGGCGTCGGCCGCAGACTGCCCCCGTACTCCTTCACCCAGTCCTCGGCGCGCGACACGGTGCGGTTGAAAACCGTCACCGTATGGCCGTTTTTGGCGAGATGCCCGGCCATCGGATAGCCCATAACCCCCAGGCCGATGAATGCCACTTTCATTGCCGCCTCCGTGTTTCTTCGCCCGCATGTCGGGCCTGGAACCGACCGAGCTCGGCCGGGCTTAATCGCACTTCAAGATGCGCCTCGCGCTCGTCGTCGCGCCGCTTGACGACCGTGCCGTGCCGGTAGAGCCAGGCAAGCGCCGCGCCGTCGCTGAGCTTGACGTTGAGCCGCACCGGCATCCGCCCATCGAGCCGCTCGTCGAGCAGCGCCAAAAGCCGGTCGCAGCCCTCGCCCGTCCGTGCCGACAGCGGCACCGCCAGGTCGTTGCGCCGCGTCTGGTTGAGGAGCGCGTTGCGCTCGGCCGCCGGCAAAAGATCGATCTTGTTGAGCGCCTCGACCAAGCCGGCCTCAACACGCTCGCCGAGGCCCAGCTCGGTCAGCACGCGGTGCACGTCGTCGCGCTGCGCCTCGCTGTCGGGGTGATGCACGTCGCGCACGTGGACGATGAGATCGGCCTCGCTCACCTCCTCGAGTGTGGCGCGAAACGCCGCCACCAGCGTCGTCGGCAGGTCGGAGACGAAGCCAACCGTATCCGAAAGAATCGCCGGTCGCCCCGACGGCAGATCGAGGCGTCGCATCGTCGGATCGAGGGTCTCGAACAGCCGGTCGGCCGACGGGACTTCGGCCCGGGTCAGCCGGTTGAACAGCGTCGATTTGCCGGCGTTGGTATAGCCGACCAGCGCCACCACCGGATAAGGCACGCGTTTGCGCGCGCCGCGGTGGATTTGGCGGGTGCGCTTGACGCCCTCGAGCTCCCGCTTGAGCACGGCGATGCGGTCGGTGATCAGCCGGCGGTCGATCTCGAGCTGACTCTCGCCGGGACCGCCGAGAAAGCCGAAGCCGCCGCGCTGGCGCTCGAGGTGGGTCCACGACCGCACCAGCCGCGACCGTTGATAGGTCAAGGCAGCGAGCTCGACCTGCAGCCGCCCTTCGCGCGTGTGCGCGCGCTCGCCGAAGATCTCGAGGATAAGACCGGTGCGGTCGATCACCTTGCACTTGAGGGCGCGCTCGAGGTTGCGCTGTTGCACCGGCGTAACCGGCGCATCGATCACCGCCACGTCAACCGCCCGGTCGGCGACGGTGCGGCCGAAGGCCTCGATCGCGCCCTTGCCCAAAAGCGTCGCCGGGCTCCACCGCGCGACGCGCGCGATCTCGGCAGCGACGATCTCGAGCGCGATCGCCCGCGCCAGGCCGACGGCCTCCTCGAGCCGCGCCTCGGGCGTGCGGCCGCGCCCGCCCTCCTCCGCGCCGCGGCCGCGGCGCAGCACTGGATGGATCACGAGGCAGCGGCCGACCGAGCGACGACGCGCAGGTTCCGACGCCATGCTTCGGGTCAGGCTTCTTCTGTCTCTTTGCCGGGTTCGAAGAGCTGAATCGGCTGCGCCGGCATCACCGTCGAGATCGCGTGCTTGTAGACGAGCTGCGAATGCGCGTCGCGCCGCAGCAGCACGCAGAAATTGTCGAACCAGGTGATGATGCCCTGCAACTTGACGCCGTTGACCAGGAACACGGTGACCGGCGTCTTGTTCTTGCGCACGTTGTTGAGAAAGACATCCTGAACATTTTGCGATTTTTCCGACGACATGGGGATTCCCCTTCTTTCAATTCTGTCGGAGCCGATATTGGACATTCGCCGCGTGCCTCGGGAGCCGGGCGGCCGCTCGAGCTCGTCTCAATTGATATCAGACCGCAGCCGGGTTGGGAATTCATATGCCGCCGAGATGGCGCACGAAACTGCCACAATCCGGAAACCGCATGTCCGGCGGGAACTTAGCGAGCTCGGCGGGCGGCGAATGCGGCTCGCCCAGCAGCACGCCCGTGAGGCCCGCCCGATGGGCGCTCTGCATGTCGAGGGCGGTGTCGCCGACATACCAAACGCTGCGGCCCGGGGCGATGCCGCTGCCCTCGAGCGCGAAGGCGAAGCAGGCGGGATCGGGCTTGTCGGCACGCGCATCGCCGGCGCCGACCAGCCTCCGGAAAAAGCGATCCCAGCCGATATGCGCCGCCTCGGTCCGGAGCGATCCGCCGGTCTTGTTGCTGACGACGGCGAGGTAGTAGCCGGCCTCGTGCAGCGTCGACAGCATCTCGCCCGCGCCCGGCAGTGCGGCGAGGCGTTCGAGGTGGATCGCGGCATAGCTGTCGAGATAAATGCGCCGCGCCTCCTCCCAGCGATCGCCGAACAGCTCGGGAAAGCTGTGCTTGAGGCTGCGCGCGACGCGCGATTTGGTTTCGGACAGTGTCCAAGGCCGGTGGCCCATGCGTTCGAGCGTCGCGACCAGCGCTTCGTGAATCGTCTCCCAGGTATCGACCAGCGTGTTATCCCAGTCGAAGATGATCGCGCGCGGCTTGGCTTTCACCGGACAACGCCCTTGAGCGCCCGATCGGCGTAGAGCGCGCGCAGGCGCCGGACGATATCGCCCGGCGTCCCCTCGCCCACCGCCGCGTCGTCGATGCGCACGACCGGCACGACGAAGTTGGTCGTGCTGGTGAGAAACGCCTCGCGCGCCGCCTTGGCCTCCGCCACGCTGAACGGCCGCTCCTCGACCGCCAGCCCCGAGCCGCGCGCCGCGTTCAGCACGCCGAGCCGCGTCACGCCGTTGAGGATCGCATGGTCGGCCTGCCGGGTGACGATCGTGTTGCTGTCGGTCACGATCCAGGCGTTGCTCGACGTGCCTTCGGTGACGTTGCCGTCGCGGTCGACCTGCCAGGCCTCGTAGGCGCCGGTTTCACGGGCGCGCTGCTTGCCGAGCGCGTTGGGCAGCAGCGCCACCGACTTGATGTCGGGCCGCGCCCAGCGGATGTCCGGCACCGTGATGACGCGGACGCCGCGCTCGAGAATCGCCGGATCGAGCGCCCGCTGCGCGCGCGCGGTCATGATCAGGCTCGGCCGCGCGCCCGGCGGGAACGCGAAGTCGCGCGGCGCGGCGCCGCGCGTCACCTGGATGTAGACGATGCCGTCGGCGACGCGGTTGCGCCGCACCGTCTCGCGCATCACCGCCCGAAGCGCCGCATCCGACATCGGCGGCTCGATCCGCAGCTCGCCCAGGGAGCGGTGCAGGCGCTCGAAGTGCAACGCCTCGTCGACGAAGCCGTCGCCTCTTACGGCAATGACCTCGTAGGCGCCGTCGGCGAATTGGAAGCCGCGATCCTCGACGTGGACGCAGGCCGCACGGTGCGGAAGATAGCGGCCGTTGACATAGGCGATGCGCGACATGGGCGTCCGTCGGAGCGATCAGGCGTCGAGCTTCTGCGCGCGCTCGCCATTGACGCCGCCAACGCCCAGCGACTTAAGCTTGCGGTGCAGCGCCGAGCGCTCCATGCCGACGAACGCGGCGGTCCGCGAAATGTTGCCGCCGAAGCGGGTGACCTGGGCCATCAGGTATTCGCGCTCGAACATCTCGCGCGCGTCGCGCAGCGGCAGGCTCATCAGCTCGCCGCCTTTGTCCCACTTCACCACCGCCGGCGCGACCGTGGTGATCTCGGGCGGCAGGCTGTCGGCGCGAATTGGCTCGCGCACCTCGCCCGGCGCCATGATCAGCACCCAGTCGATGACGTTGCGGAGCTGGCGCACGTTACCCGGCCAGTCATAGGCCTGCAGGGCCGCGACCGCGTCGTCGCCGAAGACGCGAGGCGGCACGCGCGCCGCCTCGGCGGCGCGCAGCATCAGGTAACGCGCCAGCTCGGGAATGTCCTCGGCGCGCTCGCGCAGCGGCGGCACCGTCAGCGGCACCACGGCGAGCCGGTAATAGAGATCCTCGCGGAAGCGGCCGGTGGCGATCTCGCTCGCCAGGTCGCGATTGGTTGCGGCGATCACCCGCACATCGACCTTGACCCGTCCGCCGCCGACGCGCTCGAAGGTCTGCTCCTGCAGCGCGCGGACGATCTTGCCCTGCGTCTCCAAGGGCATGTCGGCAACCTCGTCGAGGAACAGCGTTCCGCCATGCGCCTCCTCGAAGGTGCCGATCTTGCGTGGGCTGCCGTCGCCGTCGGCGCCCGGTTCGGCGCCGAACAGCTCGATCTCGAAGCGCTCCGGCCGCATCGTCGCGCAACTCAGCGTCACGAACGGACCGCGCGCGCGCTTGGAGCGGGTATGCAGCAGCCGCGCGACCACCTCCTTGCCGGTGCCCGGCGCGCCGGTAATCAGCACCCGGCTGTTGGTGGCGGCGACGCGATCGATCTGCTGGCGCAGCTGCGTGACGACGTGCGAGCGGCCGATCAGCTCGTCGGCAGCGCCGGCGCGCTGCTTCAGTTCCTCGTTCTCGCGCCGCAAGCGGCTCGCCTCGATCGCACGATCGAGGATATGCAGCAGCCGATCGGCCTTGAACGGCTTCTCGACGAAGTCGTAGGCGCCGATCTTGATGGCGGCGACCGCCGTTTCGATCGTGCCGTGGCCGGAGATCATCACCACCGGCAGGTTCGGCCATTCCCGCCGCACCACCTTGAGGATCTCGATGCCGTCGAGCTCGCTGCCCTGGAGCCAGATGTCGAGCACCACCAGCGTCGGCCGGCGCGTGCGGATCGCTGCCAGCGCCTCGGCGCTGGTGGCGGCCTCGCGCGTCTCGTAGCCCTCGTCGTTGAGGATGCCGCAGATGAGGGTGCGGATGTCGGCCTCGTCGTCGACGACCAGTATGTCATGCGCCATGGGTTCCCTCCCGCTTGACACGCTCGGTCTCGCCGGCCTCGGCAACGCGCGCATCGGCGCGTGCGAACTGCAGGGTCACGCGCGCGCCGCCGCCGTCGCGGTCCTCGAGACGCAGCTCGCCGCCGTGGTCCTCCATGATCTTCTTGACGATCGCCAGACCGAGGCCGGTGCCGCCGGAGCGCGTCGTCACGTAGGGCTCGGTGAGCCGGTCGCGCTCCTGATGCGGCAGCCCGACGCCATTGTCCTCGACCACGACGCCAACGGCGCCCTCGGCATCGGTCACGCGGACGCCGATGCGGCCTGGCGGCGAGCCGGCGCCGCGCGCCTGGATCGCCTCGGCGGCGTTCTTCAGGATGTTGACCAGCGCCTGGCTGACCTGGCGACCGTCGCAACGGAGGCGGACCGCCTGTGGCGGCAGCGCGAGCTCGAAGCGGATCTCGGGGCTGGCGGTGCGCTGCAGAAAGACCGCGCGGCGGACCAGCTCGGTCATGTCCTCGTCGCGCAGCACCGGCGCCGGCATGCGCGCAAACGACGAAAATTCGTCCACCATGCGGCCGATGTCGCCGACGTGGCGGATGATCGTGTCGGTGCAGATGGCGAACGTCTCGGGGTCGCTGCGGATTTCGGCGGCGTATTTGCGCTTCAACCGCTCGGCCGAAAGCTGGATCGGCGTCAGAGGATTCTTGATCTCGTGGGCGATGCGACGCGCGACGTCCGACCACGCCGCGTTGCGCTGCGCCGCGATCAGGCTCGTGACATCGTCGAAGGTGACGACGTAGCCCTTGATCTCGCCGTCGATGCGCTCGGCAGCGATGCGCACCAGCAACGCCGCGGCATGGCCATTGCGCGTGATCTGGATCTGCGATTGCGCCAGGCGCTCCGGCCGCCGGCCGACCTCCTCGAGCAGGCCGGCCATCTCCGGAACGGTGTCCGCGAGATCCTGACCAATCATCTGATCGAGATCGACGCCGAGCAGCACCGAGGCCGAGCGGTTCGGCAGATTGATGCGCGCGTTCTGGTCGAGGCCGACCACTCCCGCCGAGACTCCGGACAGCACCGCCTCGGTGAAGCGCCGGCGCTGGTCGAGCTGGCGGTTGGCCTCGATCAGCTCGCTCTGCTGGCTCTCCAGCTGATGCGTCATGCGGTTGAAGGCGCGGAAGAGCGAGCCGAACTCCTCGTCGCCCATGCCAATCGGCAGGCGCGCGGTGAGATCGCCGGCGCGTACGCGCTCGGCGGCGACGATCAGCGAGCTCATCGGCCGCGCCAAGCGCTGCGCGAAGGTGAGGCCGACCCAGACGGCACCGGTCAGCAGCAGAATGCCGACGGCGAAGAACACCATGGTGAAGGCGATCTGATATTCCGAACGCTCGCCCTCGAGCTTCTCGTACTGCGCGACGGCGCTCTGGGTCTGCGTCATGTGCGCCAGCACCGTCGGATCGATGTAGCGCCCGACAAAGAGATAGACGTCGCCGAACCGATTGAGGCGGATGAGCGCGCGCACGCGATCGTCGTTGTCGCTGGTCAGGACCGCAACGTCGCCGGAACGCGCCTGCTGCAGCGCCCACACCGGGATCGGCTGCAGCTCAAGCGAGAAGCTGAGCGCGGTCCGCGCGAGGACGCGGCCGGTGCCGTCGAACACCACGGCCTCGTTGAGCGAGCGGAGCGCCGCCTGGGCATTGACCACCTGGTTGAGGCGTTCGGGATTGACACTCAGCAGCGCCGCCTCGCGGTTGAGGTCGTTCGCCATGCTGACGACGTCGGCGCGGATCGCCTGCTGGTGCTCGTGCAGATAGGCCTCGGCGACGACGAGCGATTCCTGCAGTGCGGTGCGCACGCGCTCGCTGAACCAGGCCTGCACGCCGAAACTGAACAGCAGATACGAGAAGATTGCGACGATGATGGTCGGGATCACCGCCACCAGGCTGAACAGCACCACCAGCCGGATATGGAGCCGCGAGCCGGCGAGGCCACGGCGACGCTCGGCCCACACCTGCACCAGGCGCCAAGTCACCACCGCGACCAGCGGCAGCACCAGCACCAGGTTGACGAGCAGAATGAGCTGGTCGAGGTGCGGCCGGGCGTCGAACGGCGGAATGCCGCGCATGGCCGCAAAGGTGGCGACGGCGGACAGCACGGCGGCACTCGCGAGCGCCGCCGCCAGCTTGCGCGGCAGGCGCACCCGCCGCGCCCACAAAACCAGTTCGCGAGAAACGCTCATCCGCCCCGCTGGCCGCCCCACGGCTCTGCCGCGCCGGCGTTGCATCCCGGCCACGGCGTTGCCTCCACGCCACACCCTAGCGCAAGCCCTTCAGAATGCGCCATAATTTTGTGCGGCCGGATCGGCAAGACGGCCCGGAGCCTGACCCGACTCGGCGGCGCTACTTTACGCCGCGGCCGATGTCGATCTCGAGTTCGCGGATCTTCTTGCGCAGCGTATTGCGGTTGAGGCCCAAAAGCTGGGCCGCGCGCAGCTGGTTGCCGCGCGTCGCGCCGAGGGTCAGTAGAATGAGCGGCCGCTCGATCTCGCGCAGCACCCGGTCGTAGAGCCCGGCCGGCGGCAGGCTGCCCTTGTGGGCATTGAAATACTCGCGGAGATGGCGCTCGGCCGCCGAGCTCAAGCCCTCGTTGGCGGCCGCTTCCGGCGCCGCCGGCGCCGGCGGCGTCGCCTCGGCAAGCTCGGCCTCGATCGCGTCGAGACCGATCACCTCCTGCGAATAGAGCGCGGCGATCCGGCGCACCAGGTTCTCAAGCTCGCGCACATTGCCGGGCCAGCGATAGGACTTGAGCCGCTCCAGCGCCGTCTGGTCGAGCGTCTTGAGCGGCAGGCCCTCGTTGTGCGCGAGCTGGAAGAAATGACGCACCAGCGCCGGGATGTCCTCGGTGCGCTCGCGCAGCGGCGGTAACCGCAGGGGCACGACGTTGAGGCGATAGAACAGGTCCTCGCGGAACAGGCCCTGGCGGATCGACTGCCGCAGATCGCGATGGGTGGCGGCGACGATGCGGACGTCGGCGCGGATCGGCGTGCGGCCGCCGACCGTGGTGTATTCGCCCTGCTGCAGCACCCGCAGCAGCCGCGTCTGGGCCTCCAGGGGCATGTCGCCGATCTCGTCGAGGAACAGGGTACCGCCCTGCGCCTGCTCGAACCGACCGACGCCGCGCGCGGTCGCGCCGGTGAACGAGCCTTTCTCGTGGCCGAACAGCTCGCTCTCGATCAACTCGCGCGGAATCGCCGCCATGTTGATGGCGACGAACGGACCGCTCCGCCGTTTGCCGTAATCGTGCAGCGCGCGCGCCACCAGCTCCTTGCCGGTGCCGCTTTCGCCGGTGATCATCACCGTGAGATCGGTGCCCATCAGCCGCGCCAGCACCCGATAGATTTCCTGCATCGCCGGCGAGCGGCCGATGAGCGGCAGCTGCTCGTCGTCTTCGCCGTTGGCCGGCGCCGTCGCGCCCCGCGGCGCGGTCAGGGCGCGCCCGACCAGGGACACCAGCTCGCGCAGGTCGAACGGCTTGGGCAGATATTCGAAGGCGCCGCGCTCGGTCGCCTTGACCGCGGTCAGCAGCGTGTTCTGCGCGCTCATGACGATGATGCGCAGCTCCGGCCGCAGCTTCTTGATGCGCGGCACCATGTCGAGCCCGTTGTCGTCCGGCATGACGACGTCGGTGATGACGAGGTCGCCCTCGCCGTCCGACACCCACCGCCACAGCGTCGCCGCGTTGCTGGTGGTGCGCACGATATAGCCGAGCCGCCCCAGCGCCTGGCTCAGCACCGTGCGGATGGCGCGATCGTCGTCGGCGACCAGGACGGTCGCGGGATTGCTCATGGCGCCGCCCCGTCCGGCGTCTCGCGCGACACCGGCAGATAGACGCGGAACACCGTGCGACGCGGCTCGCTGTCGAATTCGATGACGCCGCCGTGGTCGCCGACCACCTTGGCGACCAGAGCTAGGCCGAGGCCGCTGCCGTTGCGCTTGGTCGAGACGAACGGATCGAAGAGATGCGGCCGCAGGTCGTCGGGTATTCCACCGCCGTTGTCGGTGACCGACACCACCAGAGGCAGATGCACGCGGCTGTCGGAACCAGCGACCGCGAGACGCACGCCGTGCTGATACGCGGTCCTGAGCTCGATCTCGCCGCCCGGCTCGGGTACCGCCTCGGCCGCGTTCTTGACCAGGTTCATGAATGCCTGGATCAGCAGGTCGCGGTTGCCGTGCACGAACGGCAGCGACGGATCGTAGACCTCGGTGATCTGCACGTGCCGCGCGAAGCCGGATTGCGCCGCCTTGCGCACGCGGCCCAGCACCTCGTGGATGTTGACCGCCGAGCGCTCGAGCGGCCGGGTGTCGGAAAACACGTCCATGCGGTCGACCAGCGCGCAGATGCGGTCGGCCTCGTCGCAGATCAGCCGCGTCAATTCGCGGTCGGCGGGCGTCAGATTCTGCTCGAGCAGCTGCGCCGCACCGCGGATGCCGGAGAGCGGATTCTTCACTTCGTGCGCCAGCATCGCCGCCATCGCGGTCACCGAGCGCGCGGCATTGCGATGCGTCAGCTGCCGGTCGATCTTGTTGGCGATCGAGCGCTCCTGGAAGGTCAGCAGCACACGGTCGCCGGTCTCCGACAGCGGCGCCGCCTGGATATCCACGAGACGCGTCGGCAGACGCGGCGTCTCGAGCGTGACGCCGTACTCCGAGACGCTGTGTCCGGTTTCGCGCACGCTCCGGACCAGAGCGAACAGCGGCCCGTCCTGCGGCAGCATGTCGCCCAGCGCCGTGCCGATGAGCGTCGCCGCGCCGGTGTCGAGCAGTTGCTCCGCCGCGGCGTTGACGTAGGCGATGCGGTCGTCGCCGTCGAGCACCATCAGAGGCTCGGGCAGCGCCGCCAGAATCTGCGTCGGATCGGGCGCCGCCGTGCCGAATTTCCGCGCGAGGTTGCGCAGCGCCATCTAGGCCGCCGCCCGCGCCATCGGCGGCGCGAAGAATTCGGCGATCATCGCCCGGGCCTTCGCCGGATCGGCGACCTGATTGACCGCCGCGCGGAACTCGGCCGAGCCCGGCAGGCCCTTCGAATACCAGCCGATGTGCTTGCGCGCCATGCGCACGCCGGTATCGGCGCCGTAATGCGCCAGCATATCGTCGTAGTGCCGCAGCACCACGTCGCGCCGCTCGGCCGGCGACGGATCGGGCAGCCGCTCGCCGGTCGTGAGGAAGTCGATCACCTGGCGCGCGAACCACGGCCGGCCGTAGGCGCCGCGGCCCACCATCACGCCGTCGGCGCCCGACTGTGCCAACGCCTCGCGCGCGTCCTCGAGCGTGTTGATGTCGCCGTTGACGATCACCGGAATCCGCACCGCGTCTTTCACCGTGCGGACGAAGCTCCAATCCGACTTGCCGTCATAGAACTGACAACGTGTGCGGCCGTGCACCGTGATCATGCGAATGCCGCATTGCTCGGCGATGCGCGCGAGACGGGGCGCGTTGCGATTGCGGTCGTCCCAGCCGGTGCGCATTTTCAGCGTCACCGGCAGGTTCACGGCCTTCACCGTCGCCTCGAGGATGCGCGCGGCCTCGACTTCGTCGCGCATCAGCGCCGAGCCGGCGTGGCCGTTGACCACCTTCTTCACCGGGCAGCCGAAATTGATGTCGATGATCCGGGCGCCGCGATCGGCGTTGAGTTTTGCTGCTTCGGCCATGACCCGCGGCTCGCAGCCGGCGAGCTGCACCGCCATCGGCTGCTCTTCGGCCTCGCTCCGCGCCATCGCCAGCGAACGCCGGGTCTCGCGGATCATGGCTTCGCTGGCGATCATCTCGGAGACCACGAGGCCGGCGCCGAAGCGCTTGACCAAGCGGCGGAACGGCAGATCGCTGACCCCGGACATCGGCGCCAGGAAAACCGGCTCGTCGACGCGAACCGGGCCGATTTCAATCGCTTCCAGCCGTCTGCTCATTTTTTACGCAACCAATCATTCTGCGCAAGATTTGGGCATAACATATCGGCTGCGTTGTGCATTGCAATAAAAATCTCACCTGAACGGAGCGTCGATTGCGCCGCTCGGTTCTCGGTTCGAACGATGCGTCGCGGCGGCGTGGGGCCGTCAACCGGGCCGAGGCCCCGCATGTGGGCGCGTCCGAGACCCGGCGCGGCAGCGGCCATGTCAGCGATCACACAAGGTTGAACGTCCGGCGCACGAATCGGCGCACGGCCCCGAGATGGCGCTCGCCCTCGCGCCGGCTCATGCCGGGTTCGATGCCGGTCAGATAGAGCTGGCCCAGGACACGCATGCCGCAGAACGCGAGCAGGCCGCGGTGGATCTGAGTCACGGCGTCGAGCGTCGCATCGGCCTCGAGTTCGGCGGTCGTTGCGCCGCTGGTGATGACGGCGGTCGCCCGCTTGCCGTTGAGCGCGGCCGGACGGTAGTTGCCGCGCTGGTCGATCGAATAGGCGAAATCGGCGCAGAAGACGCGGTCGAGATAGCCCTTGAGCATCGCCGGCACGCCACTCCACCACAACGGCGCGACGAAGGCGATGGCGTCGGCGCGGCCGATCGCCGCCTGCTCGCGCGCGACATCGCGCGGCGGCCGGCGGCCCGGCGTGATGCCGACGTCGCGCGCACCCAGCCGCGGATCGAAGTGCAGCGCGTAAAGGTCGCGCAGCTCAACGCTGTGGCCCGCCGCCGCGAGTGTCCTGCGATAGGCATCGGCCACCGCGTGATTGAAGCTGCGGCGGCGCGGATGCGCGATAACGATCAGGTGGCGCATGGATGACCTCTTCGCCGGCGAACCGCCGCGCCGGGTCGCATCGCCCTTACGACAGCGAATGGGCGGAACGTCCGGTTTCGGTAGGCGGTCCCCGCCGCGGCCGCCTTGATCCAGATCACCGGCGCATCGGTCCGCGGCGTCGCCACCGCCGACTTGGCAAGCACGCGGCCGTGGATTAGGGTCGCGCCGCCATGCCGTCCTGCATCGCGCTGGTGGTCGCGGCCGGTCGCGGCACGCGGCTCGGCGCCGACCTTCCCAAGCAATATCTGCCCGTCGCGGGACGGCCGCTGCTGCGCCACGCGCTGGCGACGTTGACCGCGCATCCCGCCGTCGCGCGCGTGCGCGTCGTCTACAACCCGGACGACGCGGCGCATTACGCCCACGCCAGCGCCGGACTCGATCTGCTGCCGCCGGTCGCCGGTGGCGCGGCGCGCCAGGACTCCGTACGGCTCGGTCTCGAAAGCCTCGCCGAACTCGAGCCCGACCGGGTGCTGATCCACGACGGCGCGCGTCCGTTCCTCGACCGCGGCACCATCGACCGCGTGCTCGCGGCGCTCGCCGACGCGCCCGCCGCGGTGCCGGCGCTCAAGCTCGCCGACACGCTAAAGCGCGCCGACGGCGATCGCGTGCTCGAAACCGTCGATCGCGCGCAGCTCTGGCGCGCGCAGACGCCGCAGGGATTCCGCTATCGCGACATCCTCGCCGCACATCGTGCCGCCCAGGGCCTCGACCTGCCCGACGACGCGGCGGTGGCCGAGCGCGCCGGCCTGGGCGTGAGGCTGGTCGCCGGCAGCGAGGACAACGTCAAGGTGACGACCGCCGAGGATCTGGCGCGCGCCGAGCGCTGGGCGGCTTCGCGGCGCGGCGACGTACGCACCGGTCAGGGCTTCGACGTCCACGCCTTCGGCCCGGGCGATCACCTGTGGCTGTGCGGCGTCAGGATTCCGCACGGCCGCGGCCTGGTCGGCCATAGCGACGCCGACTGCGGCCTGCACGCCCTCACCGACGCGGTGCTCGGCGCGCTCGGTGCCGGCGACATCGGCGTGCATTTCCCGCCCAGCGATCCGCAATGGCGCGGCGCGCCGTCGCACCGCTTCCTGCGTCACGCCGCCGAGCTGGTCGCCCGCTCCGGTGGCGATGTCGCCCATGTCGACGTGACGCTGATCTGCGAGAGCCCGAAGATCGGGCCGCACCGCGGCGCCATGGTCGCACGCGTCGCCGAAATTCTCGGGATCGACGCCGGACGCGTCAGCGTCAAGGCGACGACCACCGAAGGCCTCGGCTTCGCAGGCCGCGGCGAGGGCATCGCGGCCCAGGCGGTGGCGACGATCCGGCTGCCGCTCTGATGCCGCGGCCGCCGCTGCCCTTTGCGCATCCGGCGGTCTGGCTTTCGACATGGTTCGGCTGCGGGCTTGCGCCGCTGGCGCCCGGCACGATCGGGTCGCTCGCGGCTCTGCCGCTCGCCTGGATCAGCGTTCGGCTCGGCGGCGCGCTGACGTTGCAGATCGTGTGCGCCGCCATCCTGGCCGTCGGCTTCGCCGCCAGCCATGCCTATGCGCGCGCCGCCGGCACCGCCGACCCCGGCGAGGTGGTGATCGACGAAGTCGCCGGGCAGTGCCTGACTTTGACCGTCGTGCCGCCCGCGCCCCTGCCCTACCTGATCGGCTTCCTGCTGTTCCGCGCCTTCGACATCGCCAAACCGTTTCCGATCCGCCGGCTCGAGCGCCGGCTGCCGGGCGGATATGGCATCATGGTCGACGACGTGGTCGCCGCGATCTACGCCATGATCGTCTACGTCGTCGGGAGCCGCCTCGTTGCCGCCTGACAGCCCGCGAACCCTGGCCGAAATCGTCCTGGCGCGCTGCCGCGCACGCGGCTGGATGCTCGGCGTCGCCGAATCCTGCACCGGCGGCATGGTGGCGGCGGCGCTCACCGATATCCCCGGATCGTCGGACGTCGTCGACCGCGGCTACGTCACCTATTCCGACCGCGCCAAGGCGGAATTGCTCGGCGTGCCGGTGCCGATCCTGGTGGAGCACGGCGCCGTCAGCGCCGAAACCGCGGCGGCGATGGCGCAGGGCGTGCTGGCCAAATCCAAGGTCGATCTCGCGGTCAGCGTCACCGGCATCGCCGGCCCGGGCGGCGGCAGCGCGGCGAAGCCGGTCGGGCTGGTATGGTTCGCGACGGCGCGACGCGGCGCCGAGCCGCGCGTCGAACGCCAGGTCTTCGCCGGCGATCGCGGCGCCGTGCGTGCGGCCGCGACCCGGCACGCACTCCGGCTGTTGGCCGAGGCCGCCGAGGGCTGATCGGCTCAGGCCGGCTCGCGCGCGGCGACGACGATATCGATCAGCCGGTCGGTGCGACGCGTCTTCTGCATCTCTTCGAGCGCCGCGCGGAAGATGCGGGCGACGCGATCGTCGTCGACCGCGACGGTCTGCGCCTTGCCGCTGGTCGCCGAGCGGATGGTGGCAGGCCCCAGGCGATTGACCGCGAGCATGGTCAGCAGCACCGGGTCGATGTCCTCCCGCGCCGCGGCGGGGTCGATGGGCAGGATGTCGAGCATGAATCCTCGATGTTGAACGGGAACGACGCCTCTCTACTTGTCCAAGGCTGCGGCAATATTGCCGTCGCGTGACGGATCCGTGAAACGGCCGAAGCGCGGCCAGCGGATCGCAGTGCCGGGCGTTCGCGCGGCGGTCTCAGACGCAGGCGGCGGCGCGGTGCGCGCCAAAGACTCCGTCGAGCAGATCCGGCAGGTCGAAAATCGCCGCGTTGGGGTGAGCCGCGATCGCCCGCCGCATCGCCGCCCGGCGCTGCGGATCGCACAGCGCCGCGATCGACGCGCACAGGCCGTCGGCGTTGCGGAACGTCAGCGCCGCGCCGATCGCCTGGGCCCAACGGGCGTTGTAGCGCTCCTGCGCGAGCAGCCGCGCGCCGACCTCGAGGATCATCGGCAAGCCCATCACCATCGCCTCGGAGATCGCGCCCGGTCCGGGCTTGCCGACGAAGAAGTCGCTCGCCGCCATGTAGCGCTCGATGGCGTCGGAGAAGCCGATGACGTGTCGGGGCCGCGACGCCGGCAGCGCGGCGATATCGTCGGCCGTCTCGCGATTTGTGCCGCAGACATAGATCATCTGGATCGGCAGCGCGCTCGTCTCGATGGCGCGCGCGAATTCGAACATCCGGTCGGCGCCGCGGCCGCCGAACATCATCAGCCCGGTCAGGCGATCCGGCGCAAGGCCGAGCGGGGCACGCGCCGCCGCCGCGCTCGCGGGCGTGGTCGCGCGCGCCAGCGCATGGAATTTCGGCGACAGGACGAGCCCTTTCGCCGCGATGATCTGCCTCTCCGGCAAGCCGAAGCGGCGCGCCTGTTCGCGGCATTTCGGCGTGCCGCAGACGACATACTGGTCGGCGCACTGGATCCAGGCGGCGGGCATCGGCTCGCAGAAATCGGTGACCACGGTGACGAAAGGCACCGCGCCGCCGAGCTGGCGCAGGCTCGAGGCGACGGCGGCATTGATCAGCGGCATGACCGAGATGACCATGTCGTACCGCCGCTCGCGCAGGTAGGCGGTGAGCTGCCGGGAGACCAGCGGCGATCCGAGCCGCATCGCGACCGACGAACCCGCCGCCATGACCGGCCACAGCACGCGGGTATGGCCGCGCCGCAACGCATACTCGTTGTAGATGTCCGGACCGGACATGCCCGTGAGTACCCGAAACGGATCGAGCCCGGTGAGAATCTCGCGATAGGCGTCGACGGCGTCGACGCGCCAAGGCCGCTGGGCGGCAAGATATTCGCGCAGCACGCGCGCGGTGGCGACGTGGCCGTAGCCGCTGTCGGTGTAGAGGATGAGAATGCGCTTGACCGCGCCGCCGGTGTCGCCGGCATCGGCCGCCGCGGCGGATGCCGCGCGGGAGGATTCTTCTTCGCGGTCGGTTGCCGCGTCGGGTCGGTGTGGATCGAGCACGGCCGCAACTCTCGCCGGGCACGGTTGCGGAATCGTGTCGGTTTTGCTTCAAGCCGATGACCGGCCCCGGCCGTCACCGAAGCATCGTCAAACCGGAACAATTCCGTCATCGCCGCATGCTAGCTAGGCGCCATGTCGGGATTCGCGTTTGCAGCCGGATAATTAAGCGGCGCAATGGACCACATCGACGCCGTCCACCGCTATCGTTCGATCTGGATTTCCGATGTCCATCTCGGCACGCGGGGCTGCAAGGCGGAATTCCTGCTCGATTTCCTGCGCCGTACCGATTCGGAGTTCCTCTACCTTGTCGGCGATATCGTCGACGGCTGGCGGCTGCGCAAGAGCTGGTACTGGGCGCAGAGCCACAACGACGTCATTCAGAAAATCCTGCGCAAGGCGCGCAAGGGCACCCGGGTGTTCTACATTCCCGGCAATCACGACGAATGGCTGCGCAACTGGGTCGATCTGCAGCTCGGCGGCGTCGAACTGGTGCAGGACGCCCTGCACGTCACCGCCGACGGACGCCGGCTGCTGGTCCTGCACGGCGACGATTTCGACGGCGTGGTGCGATATGCCAAGTGGCTGGCATTGCTCGGCGACGGAGCCTACGAAATTTCGCTGAGGCTCAACCATTATTACAACCTGGTGCGCCGCCGCCTGGGCTATCCTTATTGGTCGCTTTCGGCCTATCTCAAGAGCAAGGTCAAGAACGCCGTCCAGTTCGTCAGCGATTACGCCGATGCAATCGTCGCCGAGGCACGGCGGCGGGAGGTCGACGGCGTCGTCTGCGGCCACATCCATCAGGCGGAAATCCGCACGATCGGCGGCATCCTTTACTGCAACGACGGCGACTGGGTCGAGAGCTGCTCGGCCCTGGTCGAACATTTCGACGGCCGGCTGGAGGTCGTGCGCTGGGTCGAGGGCAACGCGCTCGATCCGCTGCGGCCGGCGGTCCGGCCGGTGAAGGCGTTCGTGTCCGCGGCGTGAGGATCCTGATCGCCAGCGACGCCTGGACGCCTCAGGTCAACGGCGTCGTTCGCACGCTCAAATCCATCCTTCCCGAGCTCGCGGCGATGGGGCATGCGGTGACGATGCTGACCCCCGACATGTTCGCGACCGTGCCGTGCCCCCTCTATCCCGAAATCCGCCTCGCCGTGGGCGCGACGCGACCGGCCGCGAAGCTCGTCGAAAGCGCGCGGCCGAATGCGGTCCACATCGTCACCGAAGGCCCCGTCGGATTCGCCGTCCGCCACTGGTGTCTCGATCGCCGTTTCGAATTCACCACCGCCTATCACACGCGCTTCCCCGAATACCTGGCGGCGCGCTGCGCGATCCCGACCGGCGTCACCTACGGCGTGCTGCGGCGGTTCCACGCGCCGGCCCGCGGCACCATGGTCGCGACGGAATCGATGCGCGTGGCGCTGGCCGCGAAAGGCTTTCGCAATCTCCGTCCCTGGTGTCGCGGCGTCGATCCCGAAAAATTCGCCCCGGTCTTTCGTCAGCACGACGTCGGTTTCCGGCGGCCGATCTTTCTCTCCGTCGGCCGCGTCGCGCTCGAAAAAAACCTGCCGGCGTTTCTCGATCTCGAGCTCCCGGGCTCGAAGGTGGTGGTCGGCACGGGCCCGCAGCTCGACCGGCTGAAGCGGCGCTACCCCGACGCGCATTTTCTCGGCCGCGTCGAGAACGGCGCGCTGGCGCAGCTCTTCGCTTCGGCCGACGTTTTCGTCTTCCCGAGCCGCACGGACACGTTCGGCCTCGTCCTGCTCGAGGCGCTCGCGTCGGGCCTGCCGGTCGCGGCGTTTCCGGTGCCCGGACCGCTCGACGTCGTCGGCGACAGCGGCGTCGGCGTGCTGAGCGAGGACCTGCGCGCGGCGGCGCTCACGGCACTCGAAATTCCGCGCACCGCGTGTCGCGCCTATGCGACCCGCTTCAGCTGGGCACAATGCGCGCGCCAGTTCGTCGAGCAGCTCAGCGTTGCCGACTGAAGGTGCCCGTTCGGAGCCGCGGGGATGAGGCGCCTTGGCGGCCTTCTGTCGACGGCTGCGGTCGTCGCCGGCCGCGCGTGCGGCGCGCCGATGCACGCCGATGACGGGCCCCGTCGCCCTGCCCCTTGTGCCATAGGCTCCGCCCGCCAACGTTCTTCGCCAACCGGGCCGTCAATCGCCTCACCGTTCCTTCCGTGCTGCAGCAGCCGGCGTGGTGCATGTCGGGGGCTTGCTGCGGCGTCTATCCGCTGCGCGCCGGGTTCGCGCCCGGGAACCCGTTTCTCGCCGGCGCCGGCCTGAAAGCGCCGATTGCGACGCCGGCCGCGGTTTGATTCAGGTCAAATCGCCGCCGCGCCGTCTCTCTAGTTTGGATCCGATTCCTCGGCGCCGGCCGGCCGGCTCCGAACGGAGGGGTACGATCATGGTCTCGGAAGCGCAGTTTCCGCGGCGCGCCGCCGCAGGCACCCGCAAGATCGACTGGGCACCCTACCGGGCGGGCGTCGGCATCGGGATTCTGAGCTGGCTTGTGTTCGCCATCGTCGACGATCCGATCGGCATCACCACCGCGTTGTCCGCCGACGCGGGCTATGTCGCCATGGCGTTCTTCGGCGCCGACGCCGTGGCGCAGAACAGCTATTGGAAGGCGTTCCCGCCCGCTCTCGGTTACGGCGCATTGTTCCTCGTCGGCGTCATCCTCGGCGGCATGGCCGCGGCGGTGGCGGGTGGACGCTTCCGCATCGAGGCCGTGCCCGGAATCTGGCGAGCGCGTTTCGGAGCGTCGATCGCCAAGCGGCTCAGCGGCGCGCTTCTCGGCGGCCTCTTCGTGATGTACGGTGCGCGTTTAGCCGGCGGTTGCACCAGCGGCCATACGATCTCGGGCGGCCTGCAGCTCGCATTGTCGAGCTGGATCTTCACTGTCGTGATCTTCGCCGTCGGCATCGCCACGGCCCGCGTCCTGTACGGCAAGGGCAATTGAGCGTGGGAGGACGGCCATGACGCTTCCCGTCACCGGATTTGCGGCGCTGCCGCTCGGCGCGCTGTTCGGCTTTGCCTTCGGGTGGCTGCTCTATCGCGGACACGTGGCCGACGCCGACGTGATCGTCAATCAGTTCCGTCTGCGCGACTTTACCGTGCTCAAGGTGATGCTGACCGCGATCCTGGTCGGCGGCATCGGCGTGGCGTTGCTGCATCAGGGCGGTTTTGCCGCATATCACGTCAAGGCGGCGAACCTGCTCGGCGTCGGCCTCGGCGCGGCGCTGTTCGGCATCGGCATGGTGGTGGCGGGCTATTGCCCCGGCACGGGCCTCGCGGCGATCGGCGGCGGCAGCCTCCATGCTCTCGCCGCGGTTGTCGGCATGGTCGCCGGGGCGATCCTCTTCGCGCTGTCGTTCGATTGGCTCAAGGCGAATATCATGCCGGTCGGCGCGCTCGGGCCGCTCCGCCTGCCCGAGCTCACCGGCGTTCCCGACCTGGTCTGGTTGACCGGCCTGGCGGCGGCAACGCTGGCGCTGTTTGTCGCGATCGAGCGGCGCACGTAGTGCGCGGCGATTACCAACCATCAGCAAGGGACATTCACCCATGCCCGACACGACTCATTCGAGCCTGCACGGCGAGATCGAATCCCTGCGCAGCGAGATCCGTCAGCTTCAGGTCGATCTGGCCGCGCTCAGCGACAGCATGCGCGGCGTGCTCCGCGCCGGCAAGGACGAAGCCATCGGCCGCGTCAGCGACAGCGCCGACAAGGCTTGGAACGAAGCCAAGGAGATGGCCGAGGGCCTGATGCGCGAGATCGAGAAGAAGCCGCTGACCGCTCTGGTGTCCGCGTTCTCGATCGGCATGCTGCTCGGCATGCTGTTTTCCGGCCGACGCAGCTGATCGCCGCCATGGAACGCATCGTCGCGCGCGTCGCGCTGGTCGGATCGGGCCTGCTGATTGTCGTGGCGCTGATCGCCGCCGCCGCGGCCTTCCTTTGCGTCGCGATCGACCGCCTGCTGCAGGTCTGGCTGACGCCGCCGCTGGCGGCCTTCGCCACCGCCGTCGCGATCCTGGCGGCGGGCCTGCTGATCGCGCTGATCGTCGTTCTGCTGGTGCGCCGGCGGCGCGCCGGCGACGAGCCTTTCGCCGTCCGTCTCAACCGCGAGCTGACGTCGCTTGCGGGCGAGCATACGGCCGCGGCGGTGACCGTCGCGCTGCTCGTCGGTTTCGCGGTCGGCGCGGTGCCGCCGTTGCGCGCCGCGCTCAAGGACCGGCTGGCGAAATAACCCGCGCGGCGTTCGCGCGGCGTCGCGCCGGTCTGATATAAAGGCCGCCCAAACCAGCGGGGCCTTGTCCATGAGCGATCGGTTCGTCGGACGGCGCGAGGATGTGCGGTTGCTGACCGGGCGCGGCCGCTACACCGCCGACCACAGCCTGCCGGGTCAGATTCACGCCGCTTTCCGCCGCGCCGACCGCGCCCACGCGCTGATTCGGGCGATCGACACCCGCGATGCCGCGCACGCGCCCGGCGTCGTCGCCGTGCTCACCGCCCGCGAGGTCGCCGATGCCGGCCTCCGGACGCTGCCGCCGTTTCCGCCGCCGCCCGGACGCGGCGGCTCGAAGCCGCTGATGCCCGAGCGGCCCTTCCTGGCGCGCGACCGCGTCCGCTTCGTCGGCGAGGAGATCGCGCTGGTGATCGCCGAGAGCCACGCCGCCGCGGTCGATGCCGCCGAACTCGTTCAAGTGGATTACGAGGACCTGCCGCCGGTGATCGGCTTCGAGGCGGCGCTCGACCCGGTCGCTCCGCGGATCCACGACAACGTTCCCGGCAATGTCTGCTTCGAGTTCGAATACGGCGACGCCGCCAAGACCGACGCCGCGCTTGCCGGCGCGGCGCGCGTCGTCCGCCTCACGGCCGAAAGCCCGCGCGTCGCGCCCAATCCGATGGAAGTGCGCAGCGTGCTCGCCGCCTACGACGCACACGCCGGCCGCTACGAGATCTGGTGCGCGCATCAGGGCCTGCCGGCGATGCGCAACCAGCTCGCGACCATGCTCGACGTGCCGCCGGAGATGGTGCGCGTCAACCACACCGACGTCGGCGGCGGCTTCGGCGCGCGCGTCTCGCCATTTCCCGAGTTCGCGCTGCTGCTTCATGCGGCCAGGCGCCTCGGCCGGCCGGTGAAGTGGCAATCGACGCGCTCGGAGGATTTTCTCTGCGACAATCACGGCCGCGGCATCCGCGTCGGCGGCGAGCTCGGCCTCGACGACGACGGCCGCTTCGTCGCGCTGCGCACCGAATGGCTGTGCGACGAAGGCGCCTATCTGGTGCCGAGCGGCGCCATGACCAATTGCCTCAATCCGCAGCAGATGGGCGCCGGTCCCTATCGCATCGACGCGGTCTATGGCCGCCACCGGCTGGTGATGACCAACGCCGCGCCGACCAGCGCCTATCGCGGCGCGGCGCGGCCGGAGGCAGCGCTGATCGTCGAGCGGCTGGTCGACGAGGCCGCGGCTGAGCTCGGCGTCGACCCGCTGGCGCTGCGCCGGCGCAACCTGCTGAGGCGCGAGCAGCTGCCCTACACGTCGCCGACCGGCAGCACCTTCGACAGCGGCGATTTCCGCGCGCTGATCGACCGCGCGGAGCGGGATTCCGACTGGCGCGGATTCGCATCGCGGCGCACGGCGGCGGCGAAACGGGGCAAGCTGCGCGGCATCGGCTGCGGCGTCTTCGTCGAGCCGTCGGGCGGCGGCGCCGCACCCAAGGACCAGATCGCCATCCGCTTCGATCGCGACGGCCGCGCCAATCTCTACTGCGTCGCCGGTCCGAGCGGCCAGGGCCACGAGACCGTGTTCGCCGAGCTGGTGGCCGGCTGGCTCGGTCTCGATGCGGCGCGCGTGGTCATGCGCGTCAACGATCCCGATGCGCCGCCGCTGATCGGCAACGCGACCATCGCCTCGCGCTCGATGCTGGCGCAGGGCGGCGCGTTCCGGCTCGGCGCGCTCGAGGTGATCCGCAAGGGGCTGGCGCTCGCCGCCGAGGCGTTGGAATGCGCCGCCGCCGACGTCGAATTCCGCGACGGCCGCTACGTCGTCAAAGGCACCGACCACGCCGTCGCGCTGGCGGCGCTCATCGACCGCCATCGCTCCGACGCGCCGCATCCGCTCGACACGCTCGCCGAGCAGCCGGCGCGGCGCGCCTTCCCGAGCGGCGCGCATGTCGCCGAGATCGAGATCGACGCCGAGACCGGCGCGGCCGCGGTGGTGCGCTACACCGCGATCGACGACGTCGGCGTGCTGATCAACCGCACCCTCGCCGAGGGCCAGATCCACGGCGCGGTGATGCAGGGCGCCGGCCAGGTCTTCGGCGAGCGCTGTCTTTACGATCCGGCGACCGGTCAGCTCCTGACCGGCAGCTTCATGGATTATGTCGCGCCGCACGCCGATCTGGTGGGCGACTTCGCGGTCGCCGAGGTGAGCGTGCCGAGTCCCAACAACGCGCTCGGCGCGAAAGGTCTGGGCGAGGCCGGCACCATCGGCTCGCTGCCCGCCTGCATGAACGCGGTGGTCGACGCGCTGCGCCGCGCCGGCGTCGCGCATTTCGACATGCCGGCGACGCCGGAGCGGATCTGGGAGGCGATGCGCGGGGCGGGAAATCCGACTGTTTTTCGTCGATGAAGCGACAACGGGAATGGTCTGCCTTTGGCATGCGGCGGTCTGAATTGCCGATCCTCAAACGATTGGTGCCGAGTATCCGCAAGCGGGTGGCGCGGCTGACGCCCGCCGGCCGCTACCGAATCGTCAAAAGAAACGGCGCGCGGTTTCTGGTGAATTTCACCAACTGGGCCGACCGCATGGTCGTCGCCCATGGTTTGGTCGAGCCGGCGCAACTCGACTATTTCCTGCGGCATATCCGTTCCAACGGATGCGATGTGTTCCTCGATGTCGGCGCCAATATGGGGCTTTATTCGATCCTCGTTGCGCGCAACACGCCCTGCCGAACCATCATCGCCTTCGAGCCCGATCCGCGCGCCTACGCCCAGCTCCTCGCCAACCTCCTGCTCAACGATCTTCTCGGCACGGTCGAGGCACGCGCCATCGCCATCAGCGACCGGCGCGGCCCCGTCGCCTTTGAATTGGGTCCGGCCACGCACAGCGTGTGGTCCAAGGTCCATCGCGACGGCGCAACGGGGATGTCGGTTCCGGCGTTGCCGCTCGACGACGCAGCGCCGTTTTCCGGCCGGACGATCGCCATCAAGATCGACATCGAAGGCCACGAGCTCGACGCGCTGAAGGGCATGCAGAACCTGCTACGCGACAATCGCTGTCTCGTCCAGGTCGAGTGCTTCGACCGGAACCTGGCGGCGTTGAGCGCGGCGCTGGCCCTCCTCGGCTACCGTCTGATCCACCAGATCCCGCCCGACCGCTATTTCGCGAATGCCGGCATCGACGCATAGAAGCAGCCGCGGCTGACGCCGGGCGCGGCGGTGGAACTTCGCATTGGGCGGCGCGTTCTAGGTGGTCGCGGGCGCATCGCGCGGGACCCGCACGGTCCGGCGGCGGTGGGTTCCATGCGGAATGTCGAAGCCTGGGTGCAAAGCAAATTCGAGCCCGATGCGAGCGGCCGCTGGCGCGCGAGCCGGCGCGAGGTCCCGGTCACCTCGCGGCTGATGGTCGATATCGTCGCCGCCGCCTACGCCGACGCCGTCGCCACGCATGCCAGGGGACGGCTCGCCGATCTCGGCTGCGGCAAGGCGCCGCTCTACGGGATGTATCGCGACAAGGCATCGGAAATCGTCTGCGTCGACTGGCCGAACAGCCTGCACGGCGCGCACCACGTCGATACCTTCGCCGATCTCAACGCGCCGCTGGCGCTCGAAGGCGACAGCTACGACACCGTCATCGCCACCGATGTGATCGAGCACCTGCACACGCCGGCGGCGCTGTTCGCGAGCGCGGCCCGCGCGCTGAAATCGGGCGGCAAGCTGATCGTCGGCGTGCCGTTTCTTTACTGGGTGCACGAGGCGCCGCACGATTTCCACCGCTACACGCGCTTCGCGCTCGAGAAACTGGCCGCGGATGCCGGCCTCGCCGTCGTGTCGCTGGCGCCGTTCGCCGGCGCGCCGGAAGTCGTCGCCGACCTGACGACCAAGGCGCTGTCCGGGCGTCCCACCCTTGCGCGTATCGCTTATGGAGTGACGCGCGCGCTGCTGTCGCTGCGCGTGGTCAAGAAGCTTTCGGCCGGCACCCGTGAGGCGATGCCGATGGGCTACATCTTGGTGGCGCAGAAGCCGTGAGGCGAAAACCAAGGCGCGGAGATGCGTCGTCATCCGATCGTCGCCTGCACCCCGCTGAAATTGGCGCGCCCGGCTGGAATCGAACCAGCGACCTGCCGCTTAGAAGGCGGCTGCTCTATCCTCTGAGCTACGGGCGCGCGGCACGCGATCATCCGCCGTCACGCTGGGCGCTGCCAGCGGAAATTATCGGAATAGCTCTTGGGTCTGAACTTGAAGTCCTGCGGCTCGATCACCGAATAATCCATACCGTTCTTCTTGGCGAAGGCGACCGCCTCCTCGAGCGTGGCGAAGCGCAGCCTCACCTCGTTGAGCGTGTCGCCGGCGCTGGTCCAGCCCATCAGCGGATCGGGCCGGCGCGGTGTCGCCACCTCGTAAGTCAGGAGCCAGCGCTTGGTCGGCGCCCGGCCCGATTGCGTGGCCGGCTTGCTCGGTCGATAAATCCGCGCATGCGGCATCGAAGGTCTCTCCCGTTGGTCGGGGCGGCAAGATTCGAACTTGCGACCCTCAGCTCCCAAAGCTGATGCTCTACCAGGCTGAGCTACGCCCCGAAGGCCGCAATTTGCTATACGCTTCGGCGCAAAAGCGCAAGGAAGGCCGATCGCCATGCCGTGCCTTGGCTCCGCCGGCGCGGCGCGGCCGGGCGTGGCCCGGCCACCCACGCCTCGAACACAGGGATGCCCGGCACTCCGGCCGGACAAGACGGAGAACCAAGATGGCAAACGCCCGATACCACAGGCCATCAACGCCATGACCCTCCGCCTGCTCGACCTCACGCCCAGGCTCTACGACTACATGCTGTCGGTGTCGTCGCGCGAGACGCCGGTGATGAAGCGGCTGCGCGCCGAGACGGCGAAGCTGCCCGGCGCCGGCATGCAGATCCCACCGCTGCAGGGCCAATTCCTCGCCTTCCTGGTCACGCTCATCGGCGCACGGCGCTGCATCGAGATCGGCACCTTCACCGGCTACAGCGCGCTGTGGGTAGCCTCGGCCTTGCCGGAAGACGGCACGCTCGTCTGCTGCGACATCGATGAGAAAACCGCCGCGGTGGCGCGGCGCTATTGGAAGGAAGCCGGCGTCGACCGCAAGATCGCGCTGCGTCTGGCGCCGGCGCTCGACACGCTGCAATCGCTGCTGGCATCGGACGACGCCGGAACCTTCGATTACGTCTTCATCGACGCCGACAAGGAGAACTACGACGCCTATTACGAGCGCGCGCTCAAGCTGGTGCGGCCGGGCGGGCTCATCGCCTTCGACAACATGCTGTGGGGCGGCGCGGTCGCCGACGGCCGCAAGCGCGATGCCGACACCCTGGCGCTCAGGGCGCTCAACGCCAAGCTGCACGACGACAGGCGCATCGACCTGTCGTTGCTTTACATCGGCGACGGCGTGACGCTGGCGCGCAAGCGCTGAAGGATTCTAGATCGCCGCCGAGGGCGCTTTATTCGCGCCCTGCAATCCTAAATTTTCGCGGCCGCCGCAAATAAACCGGCCACCGACGCGGTCTCGTCCCCATGAGCCGGCGATCCCGCCCGCTCGACCCAGGGAGAAAGCGATGCCCAAATTCCCCTTGCTGCGCGCCCTCACGCTGGCCGCCGTGTTGGCGGCGCCACTCGTGCCGACGGCGCAGACCGCGCTGGCCTGCGACGCCGACCAACAGGCAATGGTGTCGACTGTGGGCCAGGGATTGAATGTCGTCTGCATCGGCCCCTATGACGGGCCCCTGTCGGCGCCAGGCGCCTGACGTTCGCCTGACACCCAGGCAGGCGACGGCCGTTCCCTTCCCGGCCGTCGCCTGCTTTTTGGAATCGATCGTCAGCGCGTCAGCAGCGCCGCCAGCCGGTCGAACGAACAGCCGACGCCGGCCCAGCCATTCTCGAAATTGCCGCGGATCGTCGGATCGGGCAGGCCTTCCTGACAGAGGGTCATGAGCGTGCCGGTGCCGTCGCGTCGGAAGGTGACCGTCAGCGACGTGCCGAAGCGCGTGCAATCGCCGCCCCATACCATCGACAGCCGCTCCGGACGGACCAGCTCGCGATAGGTGCCCGTGATCTCGCTGACGCGCCCGTCGGCGAGCGTCATGCGCAGATGGAACGAGCCGCCGATGCGCGCATCGAGCGCCACCAGCGTGCACCGCGATCCCGCCGGCCCCATCCATTCGCACCAGTCCTTGGTCACCCAGGCGTCGAAGACGCGCTCGGGCGGCGCATCGAAGCGGCGCGACAGTTCGAGGACGAGGTTGGATTCGGCAACGGCGATATCGGTCATTTGGAGGCTCCCTTTTTGCGTTTGAGATGCTTGTCGAGACGATCGAGGCTGTCGCTCCAGAAGCGGCGGTAGTAATCGAGCCAATCGGCGGCGCGTTCGAGGCCGCTGGCGTCGAGCCGGCAGCGGCGGTGCCGGCCCTGCCGCTCGCGGCGGACGAGCGCGGCCTCTTCGAGCACCCGCAGGTGGCGCGAGATCGCCGGCTGCGAGATGGCGAAAGGCTTGGCGAGCTCGCCGACCGTGGCGTCGCCCTGCGCCAGCCGCGCGAGGATGGCGCGGCGCACGGGATCGGCCAGGGCGGCGAAAGCGGCATCGAGCGATTGCATAACCGTTATGTTATATAACTGTTCGGTTATGTCAAGCGGCACGTTCGGCCCGCCGTCGCGACACGCTGGCACTCACGGCGCCCAACGCCAAGCTGCACGACGACAAGCGCAGCGGCCGGTCGCCGCTCGCCATTGCGCCGCGGCGAGTGCCGGACATATTCGTATTAGTTATATTGACACAAATACGATATTCGTGTTTATCTTATTAATATGAATATGCGGGGAGCGACGGCGATGAAGACGGCATTCGTTTCCTTACCCATCCGCATCGCCTGCGGACTGCTGCTGGCGGCTGCCGTGCCTGGCCCCGGCGCGCAGGCAGCCGATGGTCAAATCGCACGCGGCAAATATCTGGCCACGATCGGCAGCTGCAACGATTGCCACACACCGGGCAGCCTGCTCGGCGAGCCCGACATGACACGCTATCTCGGCGGCTCCGACGTCGGCTTCGCGATTCCCGGACTTGGGGTATTCGTCGGCCCCAATCTGACGCCGGACAAAGAAACCGGCCTCGGCAACTGGACGACGCAGCAGATCGTCACTGCCTTCACCACCGGCAAACGGCCGGACGGCCGCATGCTGGCGCCGATCATGCCGTACGACGCGTTTTCGCATCTGACGCACGCCGACGCGCTGGCGATTGCCGCCTATCTCAAGAGCCTGAACCCGATAAAGCACAAGGTGCCCGGGCCGTTCGGCGCGAACGAGAGGGCAACGGTGCCCGTCATGTCGGTCCAGCCGGCGGATGTCTACAACGGCTTGCCGCAGCCTGGCAGCGCGCCGGCGAAATGAAATCGCGGCCGGCGTCGGTGTTGACACGACGCGCACCGCCGGCGTCTGCTCGCGGCGTGCGTCGGCGAAAACGTCGTTATTCGATGGCGCGCCGCGCCGCCAAGGCAGCGGAAACGAAGGCACGCATTCGCGATGCCGCGCTGGCGCTGCACAACGAGCGGTTGTTCGATTTCACCCTCGATCAGGTCGCGCGTCGCGCCGGCGTCACGGTTCAGACGGTGCTGCGCATCTACGGCAGCAAGGACGCACTCTATCTGCTGCTGATGGACGCGTCCTCCGACCGGCAGCGCCGGCCGTCGCCGCCGGGCGACATTCCCGCCGCAGTGGCAGCGCTCTGCGACGACTATGAGACGATCGGAGACCGGGTGATCCAGTATCTCGCCGACGAGCTCCGTAATCCGGCGCTGAAGCCGAAGCTCGATCTCGGTCGGCTGCAGCACCGCAAATGGGTCGAGACCGTGTTCGCGCCGCAGCTCGGCGCGCGCCGTGACGGCGCGCGGCAGGACCTGCTCTACGCGCTGATCGTCGCCACCGACGTCTATAGCTGGAAGCTGCTGCGGCGCGACTTCGCGCTGGACCGCGCTGCGGTCGAGCGCATCATCGCGCAGATCGTCGCGGGGCTCGTCGCAGGGAGGAAGGGAAAATGAGCAAGATTCTATGGGCTTGCTGGGACGGCGGCGGCAACCTCCCGCCGAGCCTCGGCATTGGCCGGGCTTTGTGCGTTCGCGGCCACGAGGTGCTTTTTGCCGGCCGGCCCGAGATGATCGGCCGGGTCCGCGCCGCCGGCCTCGCCGCGCGCGAACTGACCCAGGCTTATGCGCTGGTCGACCGCTTTGGCTGGCACCCCCTCCCGCGGGTCTTCGGCTATCTCGGCTCGCCCGCCGTCGGCGACGAGCTGATCTCGGTCGCGCGCGAGGAAGCGCCTGATCTCGTGGTGATCGATGCCATGTTCGGCGCCGCGCTCGATGTCGCACCGAGTTTCCGGACGCCGACCGCGGTGGTTGTGCACAGCTTCGTCCGTCGCATGTTCGATGCCTGGAAGGGCAATCTGATGCGCCAGAGCGAAGGCCGTGCGCAGGCCGGATTCGGCCGTCTGGCGCCGATCGAGGAGCTGTGGGGCGGACGCGATCTCGTCCATGCCAACACGCTGGCGGCGCTTGACGGCGCTGGTACGACGCCGCTCGCCAATCTGCGCCACGGCGCGCCGGTCCTACTCGAGGAGAAGCGGGCGGTCGCGCCCGTGTTGCCGTGGCCGGCGGGCGATCTGTCGCCGCTCGTGCTGCTGAGCTTCAGCACCGTACTCGAGCAACGCTCGCCGATGATGCTGCAGCGCGCGCTCGATGCGTTGGGGCGGCTGCCGGTGCACGTCGTCGCCACCACCGGCGACATCGTCGATCCCGCCGACCTCAGGCCGCCGATCAATGCTGCCGTGCTGCGCTACGCCTCGCATGACGCCCTGATGCCGCGCGCGGCCCTGATCGTGACGCATGGCGGCCATGGAACCGCGATGCGAGCGCTGCGCTTCGGCGTACCGATGGTGTTGACGCCGGCGCTGGCCGACGACCAGCCCTTCGTCGCCGCCGCGGTGCAGGAATGGGGCGCCGGCCGCGCGTTGGCGAAGGAGCCGTCAGCCGACGAGATCGCCGCGGCAGCGGCCGCCGTGCTCGGCGATTCACGCTATCGCGAAGCGGCCCGACGCCTGGCGTCGCTGCTGGCCAATGGCGATGGCGCCGAGCTTGCCGCCAGTGCGATCGAAGGACTGGCGCCGGCGGTCGGCCAGCGGCCGCGCCAGCGCGCGTCCTGAGCGTTTATTTCGCGGCGTTGCCGAGGGCGGCGGCGCGCACCACGTCGCCGATCCTGATGCCGAGGCGGCCGACCGTGCCGCCGTTGACCTCGAGCACCGCGATCGCCGGCGCGCGCGAGACGATGGTGGCGTCGGACAGCGGCATCGCGCGCTCGTGCAGGTCGACGATCCGCCCGCCCGGCGCGATGAACAGCATGTCGAGCGGGATCAGGGTGTTGTGCATCCAGAAGGTCTGGATGTGCGAGTCCGGGAAGACGAACAGCATCCCGGCATCGGGCGCGAGCCGCTGACGGTACATCAGCCCCTGCTCTTGCTGCGCCGGCGTCAGCGCCAGCTCGACGGTGAAATGCTGCGTCCCGCCGGCGGTGTCGATGGTGAGCGGCGCGGTGTCGAAGGTCTGCAGCGCCGGGGCCTGCGCCAACGCCGGCGCGGTGAGCAATGCGAGGACCAGAGCCGTAGCGCGCATCATGTCATGCGTAGAACAGCCAAGCCGTCAGCAGCAGCAGCGGCAGCAGGCACACCATCGACCAGCCCATATAGGCGAAGAAGTTGGGCATGCGCACGCCGTAGCTTTCGACCACGCTTTTGGCGATCAGATTGGGCGCATTGCCGATATAGGTCATGGCGCCGAAATACGAAGCTCCAGCCGAGATCGCCGCCAGCGTCAGCGCCAGCTTGCCGGTGAGCAGCGCCGCGTTGTCGCCGGCCAGGCCGAAGAACACCAGATAGGCCGGTGCGTTGTCCAGCACCGAGGACAGCGCGCCGGGCAGCAGATAGAAGAGCGTGTTGTTGGGCACGCCGCCGACGAACACCCGGTCGAGGATCGGCGCCGCCGGCCCCGACATGCCCGCTCCCATGATGGCGTCGATCGGCACCAGGGTGACGAAGATCGCCGCAAAGATGATCGAGACTTCGACGATCGGCGTCCACACGAACGTGTTCTCCTGGCGCGTCGCGGGCTTGGTCAGCTTGATCGAGAGCAGCGCCAGGATCAGGAACAGCGCGTCGGCGACGATGTCGTCGAAAGCCCAGGTCACGTGAAAGACCGTGACGCCGCCGGGCACCGGATAATAGGTGCGCAGCATCATGGTCAGCGCCGCGCCGAGCAGCAGCAGCAGGTTGACCGCGCCGTCGATGCCGAGCTTCTCGAGCTCGGGCAGCACCTCGCCGCCGGAGTGCCGGCGATAGACGTGGCGGTCGATCAGGAAGAACATCGCCAGCAGCACGACGATCAGCAGCAGCGTCGGCGCCCACAAATTCGCGAGTGGCCAGAAGAATGGCACGCCGCGCAGATAGCCCAGGAACAGCGGCGGGTTGCCGAGCGGCGTCAGCGCGCCGCCGATGTTGCACACCAGGAAGATGAAGAAGACGTAGATGTGGGCCGTTCGCGTCCGGTGTCGGTTGGCGCGCACCAGTGGCCGCAGCATCAGCAGCGAGGCCCCCGGCGTGCCGATCAGGCTCGAGGCCAGCGTGCTGAGCGCGATCAGCACGGTGTTGACGCCGGGCGTGCCGTGCGGCGCGCCGCGGATGCGCAGCCCGCCGGTGATGACGAACAGCGCGCCCATCAGCAGCACGAACGGCAGATAGGTATTGATGCCCATGTCGAGCAGCCGCTCGAACGACCGCGCCGCGCCCTCGGCGAACAGGTCGGGCACGACGAAGGCGAGACCCCAGACCGCGACGATCTTGCCGTAATGCCGGCTCCACAGATCGGGCACGCCGAGCGGCGCGATCGCCAGCGTGAGCAACAGGCCGACGAACGGCAGACCCCAGGCCAGGCTGCCGTATGGAAGTCCCCCCGACATCGGCGCCGACTATGGCCGAGGCCGCGCGCACCGCGCAACCCGCCTCGGCGGGCCATGCGCTTGTCGCTGCCGGTGCCGGGCGCTACGGTCGGCCGGCGCATAGACAGGGGTGCCGCTATGGACATGACCGGCGAATACCGCATCGCCGCGCCGCAGCAGAAGGTCTGGGACGCGCTCAACGATCCCGAGATCCTCAAGCAATGCATCACCGGCTGCGAAGAGGTACAGAGGCTGTCGCCGACCGAATTCGCCGCCCGGGTGCAGGCGCGCGTCGGTCCGGTGAGCGCGCGCTTCGGCGGCAAGGTGACGCTCTCGGACCTCGACCCGCCCAACGGCTACAAGATCAGTGGCGAGGGCCAGGGCGGCGTCGCCGGCTTCGCCAAGGGCGGCGCCGAGGTGCGCCTGACGCCCGACGGCGACGCCACCAGACTGTCATATAAGGTGACGGCGCAGGTGGGCGGCAAGCTGGCGCAGATCGGCTCACGGCTGATCGACAGCACCGCGCGCAAGTATGCCGACGACTTTTTCGCCAAGTTCGCCGCCATCGTCGGCGCGCCGGCGGCGGCGCCCGCTCCAGCCGCGCCCGAGGCGGCAGCGCCCCCGCCGCCGCGACCCGTTCCCGCACCCGCCGCCGCGCCGCCTCGACCCGAAGGCCGGCGGCTGTCGCCGGTGGTGTGGGCAGCGATCCTGGCGGCGCTGATCGCGGCAATGCTCGTCTATTTCGCCCGCTGACGCTTGACCCGGGCCGATTTCCGGCACGACAATCCCGGCAACCAATAACGGCGCGCGGTCCCCGCGTCCGCCACTGAGGAGGTCCCGAACATGCCCAACGTCACCATGACGGTGAACGGCAAGAAGATGTCCGGCAATGTCGAGCCGCGCACCCTGCTCGTCCAGTTCCTGCGCGAGACGCTCGGCCTCACCGGCACCCATGTCGGCTGCGACACCAGCCAGTGCGGCTGCTGCGTCGTGCACGTCAACGGCGACAGCGTCAAGAGCTGCACCATCCTCGCCGTGCAATGCGACGGCGCCGACGTCAAGACGATCGAGGGCGTCGCCAACGGCGACGAGCTCCATCCGATGCAGGCCGCGTTCCGCGAGCATCACGGCCTGCAATGCGGCTTCTGCACGCCCGGCATGATCATGAGCGCGCTCGACCTGGTGAAGCACAACAAGAATCCGTCGGAACAGCAGATCCGCGAGTGGCTCGAAGGCAATCTCTGCCGCTGCACCGGCTATCATAATATCGTCAAGGCGATCAAAGCCGGTGCGGAGGCCATGACAAGGGCGCGGCCATGAGCGCGCGCCTGATCGGCGATCCGGTGCGCCGCAAGGAAGATCTGCGCTTCCTCACCGGCAAGGGCCACTACACCGACGACATCAACCGGCCGGGTCAGGTCTACGCCGTGTTCGTGCGCAGCCCGCACGCCCACGCCGAGATCTCGCGCATCGACACCCGGCGCGCCGCCGGCGCGCCCGGCGTGGTCGCGATCTATACCGGCGCCGATCTGGCCAAGGCCGGGCTCGGCACACTCCCCTGCGGCTGGGGCGTCAAGAACAAGGACGGCTCGCCGATGGCCGAGCCGCCGCATCCGGTGCTCGCCACCGGCAAGGTGCGGCACGTCGGCGATCCGGTTGCCGTCGTCGTCGCCGACAGCAAGGCGGCGGCCGAGGAAGCCGCCGAGCTCGTCGACGTCGCCTACAGGGAATTGCCGGCGGTGGCCGCGGTCGACGCCGCGGTCAAGCCGGGTGCGCCGCAGCTCTTCGCCGAAGCCCGGAACAACATCTGCTACGACTGGCACATCGGCGACAAGGCGGCGGTCGACGCCGCCTTCGCCAAGGCGGCGCACGTCACCAGGCTCGACATCGTCAACAACCGGCTGGTGCCGAACGCGATGGAGCCGCGCTCCTATATCGGCGATTACGATCGCGCCACCGGCGAGCACACGCTCTACACCACCAGCCAGAACCCGCATGCCATCCGTCTGCTGATGGGCGCGTTCGTGCTGCACGTGCCGGAAAGCCGCTTGCGCGTCGTCGCGCCCGACGTCGGCGGCGGCTTCGGCTCGAAGATCTATCACTACGCCGAGGAGGCGGCGGTGACCTGGGCGGCGGCGCAGCTCGGCCGGCCGGTCAAGTGGACGGCGGAGCGCAGCGAGAGCTTCCTGTCCGACGCCCACGGCCGCGATCACGTCACCCACGCCGAGCTCGCGCTCGACAAGGGCGGCAAGTTCCTCGGCCTGCGCGTCGCGACGCTCGCCAATCTCGGCGGCTATCTCTCGACCTTCGCGCCGGCGATTCCGACCTATCTCTACGCCACGCTCCTGGCCGGCACCTACACCACGCCGGCGATCTACGCCGAGGTCAAAGGCGTCTTCACCAACACCGTGCCGGTCGACGCCTATCGCGGCGCCGGGCGGCCGGAGGCGAGCTATCTGGTCGAGCGGCTCGTCGACAAGGCGGCGACCGAGATGAAGATCGATCCGGCGGAATTGCGCCGTAGGAACTTCATTCCCAGGGACGCCTATCCTTATCAGACGCCGGTCGCGCTCGCCTACGACAGCGGCGATTATTTCAGCACGCTCGACATGGCATTGAAAGCCGCCGACTACGCCGGCTTCGCCAAGCGTCGCGACGAGGCGAAAAAGCGCGGCAAGCTCAGGGGCATCGGCCTCGCCACCTACATCGAGGCCTGCGGCGTCGCGCCGTCGGCGGTGGCGGGCTCGCTCGGCGCCCGCGCCGGGCTCTACGAGGTCGCCGCCGTGCGGGTCAACCCGACCGGCTCGGTCACCGTCCTCACCGGCACGCACAGCCACGGCCAGGGCCACGAGACCACCTTTGCGCAATTGGTGGCCGAGCGGCTCGGCATTCCGCTCGATCAGGTCGAGGTCGTGCACGGCGACACGGCGCGCACGCCCTTCGGCATGGGCACCTATGGCTCGCGCTCGCTGCCGGTCGGCGGCTCGGCGCTGGTCAAGGCGCTCGACAAGATCGAGGCCAAGGGCAAGAAGATCGCCGCCCACCTGCTCGAGGCGGCCGAGGCAGACATCGAGTTCAAGGACGGCAAATTCACCGTCGTCGGCACCGACAAGTCGAAGAGCTTCGCCGAGATCGCGCTCGCGGCCTATGTGCCGCACAACTATCCGCTCGAGACGCTCGAGCCCGGTCTCGACGAGACCGCGTTTTACGATCCGAAGAACTTCACCTTCCCGTCGGGCGCGCACGTCGCCGAGGTCGAGATCGATCCCGACACCGGCATTGTCGAGCTGGTCAAGATGACGGCGGCCGACGATTTCGGCCGCATCGTCAATCCCATGATCGTCGAGGGCCAGGTGCACGGCGGGCTGGCGCAGGGCATCGGCCAGGCGCTGTTCGAGGAATGCCGCTACGATCCGAAGAACGGCCAGCTCGTCACCGACTCGTTCATGGACTACCGCATGCCCCGCGCAGGCGACCTGCCGCCGTTCGTAGTCTCCACGCACGCGACGCTGTGCACGCACAATCCGCTCGGCGTCAAAGGCTGCGGCGAGGCGGGTGCGATCGGCGCGCCGGGCGCGGTGATCAACGCCGTGCTGAACGCGCTGAGCCCGATCGGGGTTGGCGAAATCCAGATGCCGGCGACGCCCGAGCGCGTCTGGCGCGCCATCAACGGCCGCAAGGCGGCCGCGTAGAGTAAGAGCGGTCGAGATGGCGCCAGGCCCGCTCACCCTTCCCGCTCCCCCAACTTGGGGGAGAGGGTCACTTCGGGTCGGCGAGGTGCGGCCGAGCCTGACCCGAAGCCGGGTGAAGGCGACGGCGCCAACCTGCTGCGATCGTGCTCTTGGAAATCGAGGAGAGCCAAGCGATGTATAATTTCGAATATCACAAGGCCAAGAGCGTCGCCGACGCGTCGGCGCTGGTCACCCAGAAGAGCGAAGCCAAGCTCGTCGCCGGCGGCATGACGTTGATTCCGACGTTGAAGCAGCGGCTTGCCAAGCCGAGCGACCTGGTCGACTTGAACGGCCTCGCCGAGCTCAAGGGCATCAAGCGCGAGGGCAACGCGGTGACGATCGGCGCGATGACGCGCCACGTCGAGGTCGCGGAATCGGCCGAGGTGAAGAAGGCGATCCCCGCCCTCGCCCATCTCGCCTCGCATATCGGCGATCCGGCAGTGAGGAACCGCGGCACGCTCGGCGGCTCGATTTCGAACAACGATCCGGCGGCGGATTATCCCTCGGCCGTCGTCGCGCTCAACGCCACGGTGATCACCAACAAGCGCAAGATCGCCGCCGACGAATTCTTCAAGGGCATGTTCGAGACCGCGCTCGAGCCGGGCGAGATCGTGACCGCGGTGAGCTTCCCGATCCCCGAGAAGGCCGCCTATATGAAGTTCCCCAACCCGGCGTCGCGCTACGCCATCGTCGGCGTGTTCGTGGCGAAGCACAAGGACGGCGTGCGCGTCGCCGTGACCGGCGCCGGTCCCTGCGTCTTCCGGCAGAAGGAGATGGAGGCGGCGCTGTCGAAGAACTTCTCCGCCGACGCCATCAAGACCATCGTTCAAAAGCCGGACGGCCTCAACGCCGACATCCACGCCGGCGCCGACTACCGCGCGCATCTTGTCGGCGTGATGGCGCGGCGCGCGGTCCAGGCGGCGGGGTAGAGGTTTTCTTCCCAATCGGGTTTGGTACGTGGCAGCCGCGACAGGCTGTCGCGGACCTTTACGCTTGCGCACCGGTCGAATCATGGTCTAGCCATGACAACTGATGTTCCAAACCTCATTTGTCATGGTTAATCCGTGATATCTGCGGCCCAGCTCCGGGCGGCGCGCGCGCTGCTCGGCATCGATCAGAAGAAGCTCGCGGAGCTCTGCGGCCTGTCGGTGCCGACCATCCAGCGCATGGAAGCGAGCGACGGCGTCATCCGCGGCAACGTCGACTCCCTGACCAAGCTGGTCGGCGCGCTCGACACCGCGGGCATCGAATTGATTGGCGAAGGCGCGACCAGCGCCGATGGCGGTCGCGGCGTGCGGCTCAAGGCGCGGAAGAGTTAGACATGAGCCAACGTGCGCAGTCGAGCATGCCTCCTCACCCTGCGCTCTCCCCCTTAAAGGGGGCGAGGGGATTTTTTTTAGTTGGGTCGGCGAAAGCCAAGCGCACCCCCTCACCCTGCCCTCTCCCCCAATTGGGGGAGAGGGTTCCGAGAATTGGGGGCGTTAGGCGCGCATGAGTCTCGTCGTCGTTCTCGTCTGCGTCGCGGCGCTCCTCGTCGCATCGGTTCTCGGCGTCGCCACCGCGCGCACGCGCGCCGGCACACCTTTGATCTATGGCATCAGTCTCGTTGCTTGCGCGGTCGCACTGGTTGCCGCACTCGCGCAGCTTCTGAGCAACGCCGCGACGCCGACGCTGGTGCTGCCGCTGGCGCTGCCGTGGCTCGGCGCGCATTTCCGCATCGACGCGCTGAGCGCGTTCTTCCTCGTCGTCGTCGATCTCGGCGGCGCCGCCGCCAGCCTCTACGCCCTCGGCTACGGCACGCACGAAGAGGCGCCGTGGCGCGTGCTGCCGTTCTATCCCGCCTTCCTCGCCGGCATGAACCTGGTGGTGGTCGCGGACGACGCCTTCACCTTCCTTCTCTGCTGGGAGTTCATGTCGCTGACGTCGTGGGCGATGGTGATGGCACATCACCGCGACGCCGACAATCGCCGCGCCGGATTCATCTATCTGGTGATGGCAAGCTTCGGCACCTTCGCGCTGATGCTGTGCTTCGGCCTGCTTGCCGGACCGGTCGGCGGCTACGCCTTCGAGGTCATGCGCGAAGGCCTCCATGGCCCGCTGATCGCGGCGCTGGTGCTGACGCTGGCGCTGCTCGGCGCCGGATCGAAAGCCGGCCTAGTGCCGCTGCATGTCTGGCTGCCGCTCGCCCATCCGGCGGCGCCGAGCCACGTCTCGGCGCTGATGAGCGGCGTCATGACCAAGGTCGCGGTCTACGGCTTCATCCGCATCGTGCTCGACCTGCTCGGCGCGCCGAACTGGTGGTCGAGCATGGCGGTGCTGGCGCTCGCCGGCATCACCACGGTGATGGGCGTGCTCTATGCCCTGATGCAGCACGACCTGAAGCGGCTCCTGGCCTATCACACGGTCGAGAACATCGGCATCGTCTTCATCGGCATCGGGCTGGCGATGGGATTCAAGGCCAACGCCATGCCGTTGGCGGCGGCGTTGGCGCTGACCGCGGCGCTGTTCCACGTCTTCAACCACTCGCTTTTCAAGAGCCTGCTGTTCTTCGGCGCGGGATCGGTGCTGACCGCGACTGGCGAGCGCGACATGGAGCATCTCGGTGGCCTGATCCACCGCATGCCGCTCGCCGCCTTCGCCTTCCTGGTCGGCTGCGCCGCGATCTCGGCGCTGCCGCCGCTCAACGGCTTCGTCTCCGAGTGGCTCACCTTCCAGGCGATCCTGCTCAGTCCGGCGGTGGCGGAATGGGGATTGAAGATCCTGGTGCCGGGCGTCGGCGCGCTGCTGGCGCTGTCGGCGGCGCTGGCGGCGGCGTGCTTCGTCAAGGCCTACGGCGTCACCTTCCTCGGCCGGCCGCGCTCGCCGGCGGCTTCGCGCGCGAAAGAGACCAACCGCTTCTCGCTGACGGCGATGTTCGGCCTGGCCGCGCTTTGCCTTTTCGCCGGCATCCTGCCCGGCTTCGTCGTCGACGCGCTGGCGCCGGTGAGCGAGAGCCTGATCGGCGACCGCATGCCGGTGCAGGCGAGCGATCCGTGGCTCAGCATCGTGCCGATCGCGGCGAGCCGCAGCTCCTACGACGGGCTTCTCGTCTTCGTCTTCATCGGTCTCGCCGGCTTGATCGCCGCCTGGGCGATCCACAATTTCGCGTCGCGCGCGCTCCGGCGCTCGGCCGCCTGGGATTGCGGCACGCCCGATCCAAGCCCGCTGACGCAATACACCGCCGCGAGCTTCGCGCAGCCGATCCGCCGGGTTTACGGCACCCTCGCCTTCCGCGCGCGCGAGCGCGTCGAGATGCCGCCGCCGGGTGATGCGCGCCCGGCCGTGCTGCATGCCAGCCTGCGCGATCTGGTGTGGGACTGGTTGTACGCGCCGATCGAAGGCTCGGTCGCGACCGCCGCCGGCCGCCTCAACCAGTTCCAGTTCCTCACCATCCGCAAGTATCTGAGCCTGGTCTTCGCGCTGCTCGTCATCCTGCTGCTGGTGCTGGCGATATGGCTTTGATCCACGACCTCGCCGTGCAGTTCGCGCAGATGCTGGTGGTACTGCTGCTGGCGCCGGGCCTGGTCGGCCTGGTGCGGAAAAGCAAGGCGCGCCTGACGCGCCGCCGCGGCGCCTCGATCCTCCAGCCCTACCGCGACCTGTCGCGCCTCATCCGCAAGGAAGTGGTGCTGGCCGAGAACGCGAGCTGGCTGTTCCGCGTCGCGCCTTATCTGATCTTCGCCGCGACCTGGGTGGCGGCGGCGCTGGTGCCGACCTTCGCCACCGGCCTGCTGTTCAGCTGGTCCGCCGACCTCATCGCCATCATCGCGCTGCTCGCCAGCGCGCGCTTCTTCCTGGCGCTCGCCGGCATGGATGTCGGCACCAGCTTCGGCGGCATCGGCTCGAGCCGCGAGGTGATGATCGCCTCGCTCGCCGAGCCGGCGATGCTGATGATCGTCTTCACGCTGGCGCTGATCGCCGGCTCGACCCAGCTTTCGACCATCGCCGGCGTGATGAATTCGCCGATGGTCGGCGTGCGCGTCTCGCTGGCCCTCGCATTGTTCGCGCTAATCATCGTGGCGATCGCCGAGAACGCGCGCATTCCGGTCGACAATCCGGCGACGCATCTCGAGCTCACCATGGTGCACGAGGCGATGGTGCTGGAATATTCCGGCCGGCACCTGGCGCTGATCGAGCTCGCCGCAGCGCTCAAGCTCCTACTCTACGTCTCACTGATCGCCTGCATCTTCGCGCCGTGGGGCATCGCCGCACCCGAAGCCGGCGCGGTGGCGCTGGCGATCGGCGCCGCCGTCTATGTCGGCAAGCTCGCCGTCGGCGGCGGTCTCCTCGCCGTGTTCGAGACCGCGATCGCCAAGATGCGCGTCTTCCGCGTGCCGCAATTCATCGGCGCGGCGCTGATGCTGGGCCTGCTCGGCACGCTGCTGCGCTTCGTCTCGGGAAGCTTCTGATGCCTAATCTCGCCTTCGATACCGCGCATCTGCTCGCCGGCGGCCTGGTCCTGGTGAGCTTCGTCCTGCTCTATCAGGACCGCCTCACCGCCCTTCTCAACGTCTATGCGCTGCATGCCCTGGTGCTGGCGCTGGCGGTGGCGTGGCAGGCCAACATCCAGAACGCGCCCCATCTTTACGTCACCGCGGCGCTGGCGTTGGGATTCAAGGCAGTGATCATTCCGCTGGCGCTGCGCCGCATCATCGAGCGGCTCGGTATCCATCGCGAGATCGAGGCGGTGGTCGGCATCGGGCCGACCATGCTCGCCGGCATGGCGCTGGTGGCGCTGTCGATGGTGGTGATGCTGCGCGTCACCGTGGCGGCGGCGCCGATCGCGCGCGAGGACCTCGCCTTCGCCCTTGCCGTCGTGCTCCTCGGTCTGCTCATCATGGTGACGCGGCGCAACGCCGTCAGCCAGGTGGTCGGATTCATGTCGCTCGAGAACGGCCTGATCCTGGCCGCGACCGGCGCCAAGGGCATGCCGCTGGTGGTCGAGATCAGCGTCGCCTTCTCAATCCTGATCGCCTTCATCGTCATCGGCATCTTCCTGTTCCGCATCCGCGAGCGCTTCGACACGGTCGACGTCGTCGCGCTCGACCAGTTCCGCGGAGAGCGGCGATGATCGGCCTCGCGCCGTTCGCTCATGTCGAGCTGGTGATCCTGATTCCGCTGGCGGCGGCGGCGCTGCTCGCGCTGCTGCCCGGCTACCGGCTGACGGCGCGGCTCAACGTCGCCGCGGGACTGCTGACGTTCATTGCCGCGTTGGCGCTGCTGTTCGCGCCGCATCGACCGCCGGGACCCTATCTGCTGGTCGACGATCTCAACGTCGTCTTCATCGCGCTCAACACTTTCGTCGGATTCACGACCAGCGTGTTCAGCGCCAGCTATGTCGGCCACGAGCTCGAGACCGGCCGGCTGACGCCGGCCTATCTGCGCTTTTACCACGCCATGTACCAGCTCCTGATGTGTGCCATGAACGTGGCTCTGGTCGCCAACAACATCGGCCTGATGTGGGTCGCGGTCGAATGCGCGACGTTGACCACGGTGGTGATGGTCGGCATCTATCGCACGCACGAGGCGCTCGAGGCGGCGTGGAAGTATTTCATCCTCGGCAGCGTCGGCATCGCGCTGGCGCTGTTCGGCACCATCCTGGTCTATGTCGCGGCGCAGGCGGTGATCGGCGAAGGCCTCGAGGCCATGGTATGGACGCGCCTCATTGCCGAGGCGTCGAAGTTCGATCCGGCGCTGCTCAACGTCGCCTTCATCTTCCTGCTGCTGGGCTACGGCACCAAGGTCGGCCTGGCGCCGCTGCACGCCTGGCTGCCCGACGCGCACGCCGAAGGCCCGACGCCGATCTCGGCGGTGCTGTCCGGCTTGCTGCTCAACGTCGCGCTCTACGCCGTGCTGCGCTTCAAGATGCTGATGGCGGCGAACGCCGCCGCGGTCGCACCCGGGCCGCTGATGGTGACGATGGGGCTCGTCTCGCTGATCTTCGCCGCGTTCATGCTCTATCGCCGGCGCGACATCAAGCGCCTGTTCGCCTATTCGTCGATCGAGCACATGGGCATCATCACCTTCGCCTTCGGCATGGGCGGGCCGTTGGCGAATTTCGCCGGCCTGCTGCACATGACCATGCACAGCCTGACCAAGTCCGGCATCTTCTTCGCCGTCGGCCACGTCACCCAGGCCAAGGGGACGCAGCGCATCGCCGATATCGGCGGCCTGACCGAGACCCATCCGTGGCTCGGCTGGAGCCTGGTCGCCGGCGTCGTCGCGATATCCGGTCTGCCGCCGCTCGGAATCTTCATGAGCGAGTTCCTGGTGGTGAGCTCGACTTTCGCGCGCGCTCCGTTGCTCGCGATTCCGCTGGTGCTCGGGCTGCTGATCGCCTTCGCCGCGCTGTTCCTGCGTCTGAACGGCCTCGCCTTCGGCGAGCCGCGCGGCCACGACCATCCGGTCAAGGCGTCCTACGGTCCGCTGTTCGCGCATCTGGCGCTGGTCCTGGCCGCCGGACTCTACCTGCCGCCGCAACTGGTCGCGTGGTTCCAGCATGTCTCGCAGCTCCTGGGATAGCGCCCGATGAGCGCGCTCGACGAACTCCTCGCGCCGGGCCGCCGGATCGCCGCGCACCGCCCGGTGCCGCGCGCCACGATCGACGCGACGACCTGGACGCGAGCGGCGCATGCGCTGGCCGACGAGCGCGCGACGCTCCTCGGTCTTTGGGGCGAGCGCGACGTCGTGCACATGGCGCTGCGCGACACCGGCAGCGGCGCCGTCGCGGTGCTGAGCCTCGCCTGCCCCGACCGAAGATTTCCGTCCGTCGGCGCCGTCCATCCCCCGGCGGCGCGGCTCGAGCGCGCGATCCGCGATCTCTGCGGCCTCGTCGCCGAGGGCGCGGCCGACGCGCGGCCGTGGCTCGATCACGGCCGCTGGGAACGTTCGCGGCCGGAGGCGCGCGCGCCTTACGAATTTCGTACCGCCGAAGGCGAAGGGCTGCATCGCATCGTCGTCGGCCCGATCCACGCCGGCATCATCGAGCCGGGCAATTTCCGTTTCCATGCCGCCGGCGAGACCGTGGTGCGGCTCGAGGAGCGGCTCGGCTACGTCCACAAGGGCATCGAAGGCCTGATGCAGGGCGCCACGCTCGAACGCGGCACGCGGCTCGCCGGACGCACCTCGGGCGACAGCGCCGTCGCCTATGCCCTCGCTTTCGCCCGCGCCGCCGAGGCCGCGCTCGACTGCGAACCGCCGCCGCGGGCGATCTGGCTGCGCGCCCTGATGGCCGAGCTCGAGCGCCTCGCCAACCACTTCGGCGACATCGGCGCGATCTGCAACGACGCCGCCTTCGGCCTGATGCACGCCCATACCGGCGTGCTGCGCGAACGCGTGCTGCGCGCAGCCGACGCCGCTTTCGGCCACCGGCTGATGCGCGACTGCGTCGTGCCGGGCGGCGTCGCGCGCGATCTCGACGACACGGGCGCCGCGGCGATCCGCGCGCTGATCGCCGAGGTGCGGCGGCGCTTTCCGCCGCTGATCCGGCTCTACGACGACACCGCGTCGCTGCAGGATCGCACCGTCGGCGCCGGCTATCTCAGGCCGGAGCTGGCGCGGCAGTACGGCGCCGGCGGCTATATCGGTCGCGCCTCGGGCCGCGATTTCGACGCCCGCCGCGACTTGGTTTACGCGCCCTACAACCATCTGCGCTTCGTCGTGCCGAAGCGCGGCGACGGCGACGTCAACGCGCGCATCTGGATCCGCATCCGCGAGGCGGAGCAGAGCCTCGACCTCGTCGAGCAGATTCTGGCGCGCCTGCCGGCGGGTCCGACGCGCAGCGAGCTGCCGATTGGCGACGAGGCCGGCGAAGGTCTGGCGCTGGTCGAAGGCTTCCGCGGCGACGTGCTGGTCTGGCTGCGGCTCGACCGCGACGGCACCGTCGCGCGCTGCCATTTGCGCGACCCGTCTTGGTTCCAGTGGCCGCTGCTCGAAGCCGCGATCGAAGGCAACATCGTCGCCGACTTTCCGCTCTGCAACAAATCGTTCAACTGCTCCTATTCGGGCCACGATCTCTGAGGCGACGATGCGCAAGCACATTTTCCAAGGGATGTTCCGGGCGCCGCTGACCGAAACCGCGCCGTCGCCCGACGAGGCGGCGGCGGCGGAGCTGGCGCGGGCTGTCGAGCGTGCGGCGCGCCGCCGTCTCGGCCGCAGCCTGTCGATCCGCGAGGTCGATGCCGGCTCGTGCAACGGCTGCGAGCTCGAAATCCACGCGCTCAACAATTCGTTCTACGATCTCGAGCGCTTCGGCCTGCGCTTCGTCGCCTCGCCGCGCCACGCCGACGTGCTGCTGGTGACCGGACCGCTGACGCGCAACATGCGCGAGGCGCTCGAACGCGCCTGGCGAGCGACACCGGATCCGAAATGGGTGGTCGCGGTCGGCGACTGTGCCGTCGACGGCGGCGTTTTCGCGGGGAGCCCGGCCTGCGTCGCCGGCGGAATCGGCGCCGCGGTGCCGGTCGATCTGCACATTCGCGGCTGCCCGCCGCAGCCGATCGAACTGCTCAAGGGCTTGCTGGCCCTGCTCGAAGCGCAGGCCTAGACCCGAGTCGTAACGTTTTTCGTCCCGCCGCGCTGGTCACCGCCCGCGCGGCCATGCATTCTCCTTTGCATGGAGAGCGCGCCCACACTGGTCGTCACTCTGCTGCTCGCGCTCGCGGTCGCGTATGTCGGCGGCCTTGCGGCGCGCGCGCTGCGCCTGCCGCCGATCGTCGGCTACCTGATCGCCGGCGTCGTGGTCGGGCCATCGACGCCCGGCCTCGCGGCCGATCCGGTGATCGTCGAGGAGCTGGCGCAGATCGGCGTGGTGCTGCTGCTGTTCGGCGTCGGCCTGCACTTCTCGCTCGCCGATCTGCGCGCGGTGTGGCGCGTCGCCCTGCCCGGCGCAATGCTGCAGATCGCCGCCTCGGCGGCGCTGGGCTACGGCGTCGCGCGCGCGATCGGCTTCGCCGGCGGCGCGGCCGCGGCGCTGGCCATGTGCCTCGCCGTCGCCAGCACCGTGGTGGCGACGCGCGCGCTCGAGCAGCGCGGCCGCCTCGCCACCGAAGCCGGCCGCATCGCGCTCGGCTGGCTCGTCATGCAGGACCTCGTCGTCGTTTTGGTGCTGGTGGTGCTGCCGGGCGGCGCCCCGTCGCCGTTCGCGCTGGCGCACAATCCGATCGCCGCCGGCGCCCTCAAGGTGGCCGCGGCCGCGGTATTCGCCGCGGTGATGCTGCCGCTCGGCCGGCGCGTCATTCCGTGGATCCTGATGCTGACCGCGCGCGACGGTTCGCGCGAGCTGTTCCGTCTGGCGGTGATCGTCGCCGCCCTCGGCATCGCCTATCTCGCGGCGGCGTTGGTCAGCGTCTCGCCGGCGTTGGGCGCGTTCTTCGCCGGCGTCATCATCGCCGAATCCGACGTCAGCCATCAGGCGGCGGGCGAATCCGTCCCGGTGCAGCAGATCTTCACCGTGCTGTTCTTCGTCTCGGTCGGCATGCTGTTCGATCCCGGCGTGCTGGTGCGCGCGCCGTTGCAGGTCGCCGCGGTCACGCTGACCGTGATCGTCGGCAACGGCGTCATCACCCTGCTGGCGCTTTTCGCGCTCAGCGCGGCGCCGCGCAGCGCGCTCGAAGTGGCGGCGCTGCTGGCGCAGGTCGGCGAGTTCTCGTTCATTCTCAGCGGCGCGGCGGCGCGCAGCGGCTTGCTACCGGGCGACGGCCGCAGCCTGGTCCTGGCCGCGGCGCTGATTTCGATCCTGCTGCAGCCGTTGATGCTGCGGCTGGCCGAGACGCTGGGCACGCCGCTCGACAATCTGGGCTTCCTGCGCAAATGGCATTCCGGCCGGCGCGAGATCAGGCGCCGCGAGACCCTGCCGCGTCTCGAGGGCCACGCCATCGTCATCGGCCACGGGCGCGTCGGCAGCGTCATCGCCGCCTCGCTGCGCGCCGAGGGCATCCCCTATATCGTGATCGAGCAGGATTTGCGCTTCGCCGAACAGCTGCGCCAGGAAGGCGTGCCGATGATCTACGGCGACGCGGCCTGGCCGGAGGTCCTCGAGGCCGCCGGACCCGAGCGCGCGCGGCTGCTGGTGATCGCCATTCCCGAGAAGAGCGCGGTGCGGCGCATCCTGGTCGCGGCGCGCAGGGTCAATCCCGACATCGACATCGTCGCGCGAACCCATAGCCGCGACGAGGCGGAATGGCTCAGGCGCCATGGCGTGGGCCGCGTCGTCATGGGCGAAACCCACACCGCGAGCGAAATGGCCGATTACGCGGCCAAGCGCTTCGCGCGCTGACGCATGACGGCCATGCCGGCGGCGCCCGCGGGTTGGACCCGAGGGCCGAATTCCTTTAAGAATGGGCGCGCCGTGCCTATCTAGTCTAGCCGACGTGGTTTCGATGGCCTCCCTGCCGATCTCCGTTGCCGACACGCTGACGCTGCTCACGAAAGGCCGCTACGTCGCCGACCGCAGCCTCGCGACCGCCGTCTATCTCGCGCTTTCGCTCAAGCGGCCGCTGTTTCTCGAAGGCGAAGCCGGCACCGGCAAGACCGAGGTGGCGAAGGTGCTGGCCGAGCGGCTCGGCCGCAAGCTCATCCGCCTGCAGTGCTATGAAGGTCTCGACGTCGCCTCGGCGGTTTACGAATGGAATTACCCGCGGCAGATGATCGAGATCCGTCTCGCCGAGACCGGACAGGAAGGCAGGGACACGGTCGAGGAGGAGATCTTCTCCGAGAAGTTCCTGGTCAAGCGGCCGCTGCTGCAGGCCCTCGAGCCGGACATCGCCGGCCCGCCGGTTTTGCTGATCGACGAGCTCGACCGCACCGACGAACCGTTCGAGGCCTTTCTGCTCGAGGTGCTGTCGGATTATCAGGTCTCGATCCCCGAACTCGGCACCGTCAAGGCGGCGGAGCCGCCCATCGTGGTGATCACGTCGAACCGCACGCGCGAGATTCACGACGCGCTCAAGCGCCGCTGCTTCTATTACTGGATCGATTATCCCGATGCCGTGCGCGAGCTCGAGATCCTCAAGCTCAAGGCGCCGGATGCACCGGCCGAGCTGTCGCGCCAGATCGTCGCCTTCGTGCAGAAGCTGCGCGCCGCCGGCGAGCTGTTCAAGCTGCCGGGCATCGCCGAGACCATCGACTGGGCGCACGCGCTGTCGCAGCTCGACGTGCTGGCGCTGACGCCCGAAGCCATCAACGACACGCTCGGCGTGTTGCTGAAGTACCAGGACGACATCGTCAAGATCCAGGGCAGCGAGGCCGAGCGCCTGCTGGCGCAGGTGAAGGCCGAGCTCGCTGCGGCGCAATGATGGACGGCGTCGCGCCCGCTCCCGCCGGCGGCAATCTCGTCGCCAACATCATGTATTTCGCGCGCGCGCTGCGCGCCGCGGGATTGCCGGTCGGCCCAGGCAAGGTGTTGCAGGCGGTCGAGGCGGTACGCGCCGTCGGTCTCGAAAGCCGCGCCGATTTCTACTGGGCGCTGCACGCCGTATTCGTCAACCGCCGCGACCAGCGGCTGATCTTCGACCAGGCTTTCCACGTCTTCTGGCGCAATCCGAAACTCCTCGAGCGGATGATGGGGCTGCTGCTGCCCGACCTGCAGGTACCGGGCGAGGAAGGCGTCGAGATGAGCCGGCGCCTGGCGGAGGCCTTGCGCGCCGGTCACGGTGATGGCGCCGAGCGCCCGCGCGAGGACAGGGTCGAGCTCGACGCGGCGATGACCTTTTCGGCGCGCGAAGTGCTGCAGACCATGGATTTCGAGACGATGTCGACCGCGGAGATGGAGGCGGCACGCGATGCGGTGCGACAGCTCGCGCTCGCCCTCGCCGAGCGGCCGACGCGGCGTTTCGCGGCCGACCCCCGCGGCGCACGCATCGATATGCGCGCGACGCTGCGCGCCCAACTGCGCTCGGGCGGCCTCATCGCCTTGAAGCGCAAGGACCGGGCGACGCGGCCGCCGCCACTCGTGGTGCTGTGCGACATTTCCGGCTCGATGAGCCGCTATACCCGGATTTTCCTTCATTTCCTCCACGCCGTGATCAACGACCGCGACCGGGTGCATGCCTTTCTGTTCGGCACCCGGCTCACCAACATCACGCGGCCGCTCAGGACACGCGACGTCGACGAGGCGCTCGACAAGGTGGCGGCCGCGGTCGAGGACTGGTCCGGCGGCACCCGCATCGGCCGGTGCCTGGCCGAGTTCAACCGGCGCTGGTCGCGCCGCGTCCTCGGCCAGGGCGCGATCGTGCTGTTCATCTCCGACGGGCTCGACCGCGACGCCGGCGCCGGGCTGTCGCGCGAGATGGAGCGGCTGCACAAATCCTGCAGCCGGCTCATCTGGCTCAATCCGCTGTTGCGTTATGCCGGCTTCGCCCCCAAATCCCTCGGCATGCGGGCGATTCTGCCTCATGTCGACGAGTTCCGGCCGGTGCATAATCTCGAGAGCCTGGAGGCGGTGGTGGCGGCGCTGGGCGAAACCGGCCGGCGGCGCCTCGGCGCGGCGGCCGAATGGCCGGAGATGCGAAAGGCAGGTTGAACATGACGATCCAGTCCGGCGACAACGACGATATCCTCGAACGGGCGGCGCAATGGCGCAGCCAGGGCAAAGGCGTGGCCCTTGCGACCGTGGTCTCGACCTGGGGCTCGTCGCCGCGCCCGGTCGGCGCCAAGCTCGTCGTCGACGATACCGGCGCCTTCGTCGGGTCGGTTTCGGGCGGCTGCGTCGAAGGCGCGGTGATCGAGGAGGGCCTGGCGGCGATCAAGGACGGCAAGCCACGCCTGCTCGATTTCGGCGTCACCCACGAGCAGGCCTGGGAGGTCGGCCTCGCCTGCGGCGGCAAAATCCAGATTTTCGTCGAGCGCGTCGAATGAAGCTGGAACTCTTCAAACGCGCCGTCGAATCGGCGGCCGCCGGGCGGCCCGCAGCGCTCGCCACAAACTTAAAGTCAGGAATGCAATGTATATTGCAGGGATCTGATTTTGAAGGAACTATGAAGCCGAATGAGGCGGTTGCGGCGGCCGTGAGGCAGGCGCTCGCGGACGACCGCAGCACCCTGATCGAAACGCCCGAGGGCAAGGTCTTCATCGAGGTCTTCAACCCGCCGCTGCGGCTGATGGTAGTCGGCGCGGTGCATATCGCCCAGCCGCTCGCCCGCATCGCCGCCCTCGCCGGCTATGCGGTCACCGTGATCGACCCGCGCAGCGCCTTCGCCAGCACCGAGCGCTTTCCCGGCGTTGAATTGTCGACCGAATGGCCGGACGAGGCGATGGCACGGCTCAAGCCCGACCGCCGCACCGCGGTCGTGACGCTGACGCACGATCCCAAGGTCGATGATCCGGCGCTGATCGCGGCGTTGCGCTCACCGGCGTTCTATATCGGCGCGCTCGGCTCGAAGAAGACGCATGCCGCCCGGCTCAAGCGGCTGGCCGAAGCGGGATTCAAGGACGGCGAATGCGCCCGCATTCACGGCCCGGTCGGCCTCGATATCGGCGCCACCTCGCCGGCCGAGATCGCGGTGTCGATCCTGGCTGAGATCACCGCGACCTTGCGCGCCGATCGGCTCAAGAGCCGGCAAGCGGCCTGAGATGCGGTTCGGTGACACGCCGCTCGACCAGGCCGCAGGCGCCGTCCTTGCGCATCACCTCAAGCTCGGCGGCCGTGTCTTCAAGAAGGGCCGCGTCCTGACCGCCGACGACGTTGCCGCGCTGCGCGGCGCGGGCCTGACCAGCGTCGTCGCCGCGCGGCTCGATGCCGGCGACGTTGGCGAGGACGAAGCCGCCAATCGCATCGCCCGTCTGCTCGCCGGCGCCGGAATCAGCGTCGCGCCGGCCTTCACCGGCCGCGCCAATCTGTTCGCCGAGACCGCCGGCTTATGCCGCGTCGACCGCGCCACCGTCGACCGGCTCAACGCCATTGACGAGGCCATCACTCTCGCGACGCTCGAGCCCGACAGCGTCGTCGCGGCCAAACAAATGGTCGGCACCGTGAAGATCATCCCCTTCGCCGTCGCCGGGGATCGCCTGGCGGCGTGCGAGCAGGTATTCGCCACCGCGCCGCGGCCGATCGAGGTGCTGCCGTTCGCCGGCAAGCGCGTGGCGTTGATCCAGACCGAGCTGCCGGGCCTCAAGCCGAGCATCCTCGACAAGACGGTCGAGGTCACGCGCGCTCGGATCGCCGCGCTCGGCGGCACGCTGACCGGCGAGCGCCGCGTCGCCCACGAGGTCGCCCGGCTCGCGCCGGCGATCGCCCACGCGCTCGCGGACGGCGCTGCGCTGGTGCTGGTGGCGGGCGCCTCGGCGATCCTCGACCGGCGCGACGTGATCCCGGCGGCGATCGAAGCCGCGGGCGGCACCATCGTGCAATTTGGCATGCCGGTCGATCCCGGTAATCTCTTGCTCGTCGGCAGGATCGGCGCCATCGACGTCCTCGGTCTTCCCGGCTGCGCCCGCTCGCCCCAGGTCAACGGGTTCGATTGGGTGCTGCGCCGGCTCATGGTCGGGTTGCCGGTCGACGCCGCCACGGTTCGCGGCATGGGCGTCGGCGGGCTGCTCGGCGAGATTGCGTCGCGGCCGCTGCCGCGCGCCGAGGTCGGAACCGCGGCGGCGGCCCAGCCCGGCCCGCCGGCGCGGCGCCGCATCGCGGCCGTGGTGTTGGCCGCCGGCCGCTCGCGGCGCATGGGCACACTCAACAAGCTTCTGATCGGCGTCGACGGCAAGCCGATGGTACGCCACGCAGTCGACGCCGCGCTGGCCGCCAGCCTCGACCCGGTCGTCGTCGTCACCGGCCACGAGCGCGATAAAATGGCGGCGGCGCTGAGCGGGTTGGGCGTGATCCTCGTGCACAACCCCGACTACACCGAGGGATTATCGACGTCATTGCGCAAGGGGCTCGGGGCACTGCCGGCCGAAACCGAGGCGGCCCTGATCTGCCTCGGCGATATGCCGCGGGTCGGCGCCGCCGACCTCAAGCGCCTCGTGGCGGCCTTCGACCCCCGCGAGGGACGCGCCATCGTCGTCCCCACGCGCCGCGGCAAGCGCGGCAATCCGGTGCTCTGGGCGCGGCAGTTCTTCCCGGAAATGTGCGCGGTTGCCGGCGATGTCGGCGCCCGGCACCTGATCGGCGCCTATCCCGAGCTGGTAGCCGAGATCGAGATGGAAGGCGACGGCGTCGTGACCGACATCGACACGCCGCAGGCCCTGGCCCGGCTGGCGGCCAGCGCGAAAATCGAAGCCTGAGCTAACGGTTTCGCGGCCGCCGCCGGTGCCGGCGACGGGCAAAATGCCGCAGATGCGGCGCGCCGGAATAACCCGACCGCCTGCTCCGTTGTGCTGGCAACCAAGAACGGGAGCAAGCCCATGAGCACCCTGATCGGAGGCGTCACCCTGGTCAGCACCCTGTTTGGCGTCCTGACCGGGCAGATCGCCGCCGGCGCCGAATTCGCCGGCGTGGTCATCGCCTCCCTGGTGGTCATGAGCCTGCGCGCCTGACCGCCAAGCCAGGGCCTCGCCTGCCCCAGGGCCAAGGCCGGCCTTTCCGGCGAGTCTTGCCCCCCCATCGGCTCATCCTTGGGTATTCATCCGTTCGCATCGCGCGTGGTATGCAAGCGGCGCTAAACGGTACCGCGCCGGGCCGGCGACATTCGCTTGGCATCGCCCGCCGAGCCCTGCCATCGCGCGGATCGACCGTGATCCGCCGCCAAACCATCGCTGGAATCGGCGCGCGACCGCATGGCATAGTGCGCCCGCCGCGGCCCGGTCGGCCGCGGGCCGGTCGTTAGGAGACACGGGCGACGGTGGTAGTCGGGGGAGGGAGACTGGTTGCAGATTCTGTTGCGGCTTAGCCGTGCCATCGATCTTCTGAACGAGAAGGTCGGGCGCGCGCTTTACTGGCTGGTTCTTGCGTCGGTTGTGGTCAGCTCCGGCAACGCCGTCGTGCGCTATACGTTCGACACCAGCTCGAACGCCTGGCTCGAGATCCAATGGTATCTCTACACGGCGTTCTTCCTCGTCGGCGCCGGCTACACGCTGCTGCGCAACGAGCATGTGCGCATCGACATCATCTATAGCCGCTTGAAGCCGCGCACGCGCGCCTGGATCGACGTCTTCGGCGGCATTCTGTTCCTGATGCCGATGGCGATCCTGCTCATGTGGCTGTCCTGGCCGGTGTTCGTCGAGTCCTACAACTTGCACGAATACTCGCCCAATCCCGGCGGGCTGCTGCGCTGGCCGGTGAAAGTGATGATGCCGATCGGTTTCTTCCTTCTCGCCCTGCAGGGCATTTCCGAGATCATCAAGCGCATCGCCTTTCTCAAGAACCTGATTCCCGACCCGACGCCGCGCCACGCGCACGGCGAGGCGGCGCCCGACATCACCGAAGACATGGTGATGAAGACGGAAAACAAGGCATGACCGCGCTGTTCCTCGCCAACATCGCGCCGATCATGTTCGTGATGTTGATCGTCCTGTTGATGATCGGCTATCCGGTGGCGTTCTCGCTGTCGGCGAACGGCCTGCTGTTCGGCGCCATCGCCATGCATTACGGCCTGCTCGGGCCCGATCTGCTGCAGGCGCTGCCGCAGCGCGTCTTCGGCATCATGTCGAACGAGACGCTGCTCGCCATTCCGTTCTTCACCTTCATGGGCCTGATCCTCGAGCGCAGCGGCATGGCCGAGGACTTGCTCGACACCGTGGGCCAGATGTTCGGATCGGTGCGCGGCGGTCTCGCCTATGCGGTGGTCTTCGTCGGAGCGCTGCTGGCGGCCACCACGGGCGTCACCGCTGCGTCGGTGATCTCGATGGGCCTGATCTCGCTGCCGATCATGCTGCGCTACGACTACGACCGGCGGCTGGCTTCGGGCGTGATCGCGGCCTCGGGCACGCTGGCGCAGATCATTCCGCCGAGCCTGGTGCTGATCGTCATGGCCGACCAGCTCGGCCGTTCGGTCGGCGACATGTACGAGGGCGCGTTCATCCCCGGCATCGGCCTGGCGGTGCTCTACGCCATTTATATCGCGATCATTACCCTGGCGAAGCCCGCCTGGGCGCCGGCTCTGCCGCTCGACGCCATCACCATCCGCGAGCCCGGCCGCCGGGCGGGATACGGCTCGCTGGTCGTCATTGTCGTGCTGTCGGTCGCCGCCGCCTGGGCGCTGGCCGCCAACGATGTGCTGCATCCGATCTGGGCCTGCGCGCTGGTCGGCGTCGTCGCCTATGCCCTCGCGCTCGCCGACAAATACCTCAAGCTCCGCATCCTCAGCCTGATGGCGCGCCAGGTGATCATCGTCATGATGCCGCCGTTGGCGCTGATCTTCCTGGTGCTGGGCACCATCTTCCTCGGCATCGCCACGCCGACCGAAGGCGGCGCGATGGGCTCGGCCGGCGCGCTCATCTTGGCGCTGGTCAACCGCCGGCTCGACTGGAAGCTGCTCAAGCAGGCGATGGACACGACCGCCAAGCTGTCGTCCTTCGTCATGTTCATCCTGGTCGGCTCGACGGTCTTCAGCCTGGTGTTCCGCGGCGTCAACGGCGATCTCTGGGTCGAGAATTTGCTGACGAGCCTCCCCGGCGGCCAGATCGGCTTCCTCGTGGTGGTCAACCTGCTGTCGTTCCTCTTGGCGTTCTTCCTCGATTTCTTCGAGCTCGCCTTCATCATCGTGCCGCTGCTCGGCCCGGTGGCGGAAAAGCTCGGCATCGATCTGATCTGGTTCGGCGTGCTGCTTGGCGTGACGATGCAGACCTCGTTCCTGCACCCGCCGTTCGGCTACGCGTTGTTCTACCTGCGGAGCGTCGCACCGAGCGAGGAATATACCGACCGCGTCACCGGCAGGCGCCTGGCGCCGCTGACGACCGGGCAGATCTATTGGGGCTCGATCCCGTTCATCGCGATCCAGCTCGTCATGGTGGCCCTCGTCATCGCGTTCCCGCAGCTGGTGCTTGCCTCAGTCGAGACCAAGCACATCGACATCAACAAGATCCAGATCATCGCGCCCGAAGTGCCCGAAGGCGGCGCGCCGGGATTGCCTGGCCTGGGGCCGGGCGCGCCCGGCGGCGCCGATCAGGACGCCAACCCGATGCAGCCCCCCAGCGGCCAATAGGCGGCACGCGGCGCGGAAAAAGAAAGCCCCGCTCGCGCGGGGCTTTCGCTTGTCTCGACCGGCTTCGGATCAGCTCTTCGCCGGCAGACGGTGCGAGTAGATGAAGTTGTCGAAGTTCCACTCTTCGACGCGGAACCATTCGAGCTCGTTCTCGCGGAACTGCTTCCACTGCTCGTAGACCGCCTTCCACTTCGGATTGCTCACGGCATAATCGGCGTAAAGCGCGAACGCCGCGTTATACGCCGCCTCGAGCACCGGCCGGCTGAACGCGCGCAGCTTGACGCCGTTGCCGATCAGCCGCTTGAGCGCCGGCACGTTGTCGACGTCGTACTTGGCGAGCGTCCAGTTGTTGGCCTCGGCCGCCGCCGCCTCGATCACCTGCTGATACAGCTTCGGCAGCTTGTTCCACTGTTGGCGGTTGATGTAGAGCGCCAGGTTCGCCTGGCCCTCCCACCAGCCCGGGTAGTAGTAGTTCTTCGCGACCTTGTAGAAGCCGAGCTTCTCGTCGTCGTAGGGGCCGACCCATTCGGCGGCGTCGATCGTGCCCTTCTCCAGCGCGGGATAGATGTCGCCGCCGGCGAGCTGCTGCGGCACCGCGCCGAGTTTGGACCAGACCGTGCCGCCGAGACCGGCGATGCGGAACTTGAGGCCTTTGACGTCCGCCAGGGTCTTGATCTCCTTGCGGAACCAGCCGCCCATCTGCGCGCCGGTGTTGGCCGCCGGCATGCTGATCAGGTTGTAGCTTTCAAAGAACTTGTCGAGCACCTCGCGGCCGCCGCCGTGCCAGTACCAAGCGTTCATGTGCCGGTAGTTGAGTCCGAACGGCACGGTGCAGTCGAACGCGAAGGTGGGATCCTTGCCGACGTAGTAGTAGCTCGCGGTGTGGCCCATCTCGACAGTGCCGTTCTGCACCGCGTCGGCGACCTGCAGGCCGGGAACGAGCTCGCCCGCGGCGAACACGCGAATCTGGAACTTGTTGTCGGTCATTTCCGCGACGCGCTTCGCAAAGTATTCGGCACCGCCGAAGATGGTGTCGAGGCTCTTCGGCCAGCTCGCGGTCATGCGCCAATTGAGCGTCGGCGACTGCTGCGCGATCGCCGGCGCGGCAATGGTCGTGGCCGCAAGGCCGACGCCGCCGGCCTTGAGGAACTTACGTCGATTCATGGATGAACCCCTCCCCAGTGTTCAGGCTGCGGCGCCGGTCAGACACCGCCGCAGCAGCCCCTCGAAACGCAGGATAATACAGGCCGATAGCCCCGCCAAATCCGAAATGGCGCAGGGTTGCCGCGGCTCAAGCGGCATAGGCCGGCGCCTTGCGGGCCAGTCCGCCATGGAGATCGAGCATCCGGCCGCGCCAGGCGTATACGACATCGTCCCTCTCGAGCAGCGGGAACGGGCTGGTGGCGCGGGCCCATTGGAAGGCGCCGAATACGATGTAATCGGCCATCAGCGGCGACGCGCCGCCCAAGTACGGCTGTTCCTTCAGCACGGTCCGCAGCGGCGCCAGCGAAGCGCGGAACGCCGGCAGATTCCGATCGCGGTCCGCCACCACCTCCTCCAGCGTCTTGCCGAAACGCTGCTCGCGCGATCGACGGAAATATTCGCGGTCCTTGGGATGAACGTGATCGAGGATGTCGCGCACGACGAGCCGGATCATCGTCGCCTGCAGCACGCCGTCGGTCCAGCCGACGTAGAAGCACGACAGTGCGCGTCCGGCGCCGCCGCCGAACAGCGACGGCCGGTCGGGATAGGCGTCCTCGAGATAGCAGGCGATGGTCCAGGAATCGGCAATCCACTTGTCGCCGTCGACCAGCACCGGCACCCGCCCCTGCCCCGAGGCCGCGATGCGATCCTTTTCGGTGAAACGCCACGGCATGATCTCGGCCGCGAGCCCCTTGTGCGCGAGCGCAAGCTTGACCCGCCAGCAATAGGGGCTGAACCGGCGGTCGTCCTCGGCTCCCGCGAGGTCAAAAAGCTTGAGCACGCAAACGCCTCACCAATACGGTCCCGATGCGCCGACGGCGGCGACCGCGAGGCCGAGGACCAGGTTGCCGGCGACAATGGCGCGGATGCGCGCCAGCTGCGCCGCCGCCGCCGGCAGATCGCCGGCGTCGAGCGCACGCTGAAATCGCCGCCACGGCGCGAAATAAAGGTGGGCGAAGGCCAGCATCATGACGATGCCGAGACCCATCATGATGTCGACGGCGAGGCCGCCGACCCCGAGCTTGATCATGCCGCCGCCCGACAGCAGCAGCAGCGCCACCGAGACCCACACCCAGGGAAAGAACTGCGCAAGCGCGCGGCGCATCAGCGGCAGGCGGATGCCGGGCTCGAGCGGCGCCGCCGCCGGCCTGAGCATGAAATGGGCGAAGAACATGCCGCCGACCCAGATCACGGCCGCGAGAATATGGAGCACCAGCGCGAAGACCATGGCGCGGGCAGTGTAGCGTCCTCGGCGCGCCAGTGAAACCCAGCCGCCAGTCCGAGCCACCACAAAATCGGGAAACGCTCAGGTCGTGATCGGCGGCGTGGCGAGAAGGCGCCTTGCGTCGTCCGCCATTGACGGCCGGCCGAAGTAGAAGCCTTGGGCGTGCGTGCAGCCGAGATGGCGTACGAGCTCGAGCTGGTCGGCGGTCTCAACCCCTTCTGCCAGCACGTCGCTATTGAGCTCGCGGCCCAATCGAACGATCGCCCGAATGATGGCGATATCGGGAGTGTCGGCGCGGACATCGGTGACGCGCGCATCGACCGGCATCCGCACGTTCGCCGACGCCGTCCGTTCGCGCACTGATTTGGCTCGACGGCGCCGGCCCGCGTTGCGGCGTCCGGTGTCGGGCGCCCGCTCCCGCGGCAAGCTCAATCCGGCTCGAAGCGCTTCAGCACCGCCGCGCGATGCTCCTCGGGCAGCGCCTCGAGGGCGCGCAGCAGCGCCCGCATGCGCCGCCGCGTCGCGTAAAGCTGATCGAGGAGCCGCAGCACCAGCGGCAGCGCCTCTTCGCCGACCGCGAGATCGCGGCGCAGCTCGGCGATCAGGCGCACTCGGGCGACGTCGACGTCGCTGAACATATAGCCCGAAGCGGCGCTTTCCGGCAGGACCCAGCGCTCGGCGATCCAGCGCTCGAGTTCGACCGGCTCGAGCCGCACCATCGCGCAAACCGCCTCGAAGCTGATCATCTCGACCCCATCGCGCGACGCGGATCGTATGGATGCTTGGGCGCCCAGTCGCGCAGGAAGTCGGCGAGCGCCGCGTCGCCGCCCTCAGGCAGCATCACCTTGAGGGTCACATATTGGTCGCCGTGGCCGCCGCCCGGCTTCGGCGCACCCTTGCCGCGCAGCCGCAGCCGCGTGCCGCTATTGGAGCCGGCGGGCACCGTCACGGTCACGACGCCGCCCGGCGTCGGCACCGGAACCTTGCCGCCGAGCACGGCCTCGGCGACGGTGACCGGCAGCTCGATGTGGATGTCGTCGCCCTCGCGCCGCAACAACGGATGCGGCGCCACGTGCACCTCGATCAAGGCGTCGCCGCGCGGTCCGCCGCCGATTCCCTCGCCGCCCTGCTCCTTCAGGCGCAGGATCTGGCCGTCGCGCAGGCCCGGCGGAATGGTGACGTCGAGGCTCTGGTCGGGCGCAAGCTGCAGCCGCTTCTTGGCCCCGTTGATCGCCTCAAGAAAATCGATCGTCAGCATGTAATGCCGATCGGCGCCGCGCATGCGGATATGCGTGCGCCGCGTCGACGGCCCTTCGCCGCGGGCGCCGGCGAAGCCGCCGCGTCCGCCGAAGATCGCGAACAGGTCCTCGAGATCCTCGGGGGCGACGCCCTCGCTGGTATAATACTTGGCGCCGCCCGGACCCTCGGCGAAGCCGCGGTAGCCCGGTTGGTATTGCGGCTTCTCCGCGCCGGTCTCGTCGATCTCGCCGCGATCGTAGCGCGCGCGCTTCGCCGGATCCGACAGCAGATCGTTGGCCGCGCTCACCTCCTTGAAGCGCGCTTCGGATTCCTTGTCGCCCGGGTTGAGATCGGGGTGATAGCGCTTGGCGAGACGGCGATAGGCGCGGCGGATGTCGTCCTCGCTCGCGTCGCGTGCCACGCCCAGTACCTCGTAAGGATTCCGCGCCATGGCCCCATGATATAGGAGACGCGGCGGCGGCTTGCCAGCCTCAGGCGATGCCGGCCAGCCGCGCGCTTTCGCGCCACAGGCGCTCGGCCGATTGATCGTCCAAAGCCGCCGGTGACGGCGTCCGCACCGCGCATCTGTCGAAATAGAGTCCGGACAGATCGGCGACCTCCGGCGCCGACACGAGATAGATGGGCGTTTTGGCCCCCTCCGCCGGCGGGATCGCCGCGATCCGCTTGGCGACACCCAGTCCGAAGCGGAACACGCCGCCGTTGTTGTCGCCGAAGCCGGTGGCGACGAAGCCGGGATGGAGCGCGTTGGCGGTGACGCCCGAGCCGGCGAGCCGGCGCGCCAGCGCGCGCGTGAACAGGATGTTGCACAGCTTCGACCGCTTGTAGGCGAGCCAGCCGCTGTAGCCGCGCACGGTCTGGAGATCGTCGAAAGCGAGCCGCGCGCCGCGATGCGCCTCCGATGCGACGTTGACGACGCGCGACGGCGCCGATGCCTTGAGCCGGTCGAGCAGAAGGTTGGCGAGCGTGAAATAGGCCAGGTGGTTGAGCGCGAAGGTGCGCTCGAAGCCGTCCGCGGTTTGCTCGCGCCGCGTGAAGATCGCGCCGGCGTTGTTGAGCAGCACCTCGACATGCGGCAGCGCCGCGAGCTCGGCGGCGACGCGCCGGACTTCCGACAGCCGCGACAGATCGCCGACATGGACGCTGACCTGCGGCGCCCCGGCGCGCGCCAAGGCCGCGGCCAGCGCCTCGGTGCGCGTCCGATCGCGCGCCACCAGCGCCAGCGACGCGCCCATCGCCGCCAGCCGCTCGCAGACGACGCGGCCGATCCCCGCGGTCGCGCCGGTGACGACGACGGTGCGGCCGCGCATCGCGGTCATGGCGCAGCCGCGTCCTGCGCCGGTGCGACGACGACGTCGCGCACCCGCGCCCAGCAGTTCGCGTCGCATGCAGCCAGCAGCGGCCGGTCGTGGAGGCGCGGGTCGTAATCCGTCCCGTCGAGGAAGGCGGCGCAGCCGCCGGCTTCCGCGGCGATCAACATGCCGGCGGCATGATCCCACGGCAACGACCGGGAATGCAGCGCGAAATGCGCCTCGCCGAGCGCCAGATCGAGATACTCGATGCCGCTCGAGCCGAGATTGCGCGCGCGCATGCCGGCCTGCTCGAGCACCTTCGCCGAGCGCACCCCGCCGGCGGCACGGCCGTAGGCGGCGCCGATCGCGTCGGCCGGCGCGTGCGCAAGGCGCAGGCGGCGACCGTCCGACCACGCGCCCTCGCCAGCGCAGGCCCACACCATCCGGTCGCCGAGCGGATCCAAGATCCAGCCGGCGCGCAGGCGGCCGCGCGCGACATAGGCGACGATCACGGCGAAGCCGGTCTGACCGCGGGCGAAATTGGCGGTCCCGTCGACCGGATCGATGATCCACAAATTGTCACACGTCGCGGTCAGGCTCAGCCGCGCCGGATCGGCGGCGACGCTCTCCTCGCCGAGGACGGCCGAGCCGGGAACCAGCTCCCGGAGCCGCGCGGTCAGCACGCGTTCGGTCTCGAGATCGGCGATCGTCACGAGGTCGCCGGGGGCCTTTTCGCGCATCTCCTCGCGCTTGAGGGTTCCGAAGCGCGGCAGTATGACGCTTTGCGCGGTTTCGCGGATGAGCCTAGCGACGGCTGCGGGATCGGGCATCGACGACGACGGTTCTATGACGACAGGGCGAACGGGCTCACTATGACGGAAAGCGGCGGCGAATTCGACGTCGTGGTCGTCGGCGCCGGCGCGGCCGGGATCGCCGCCGCCAAGCACTTGGTGGCGTCGGGGCTGGCGATCAAGGTGATCGAGGCCCGCGACCGGCCCGGCGGCCGCGCCCATACGGTGCCCACCGGGCTCGGCTTCGCCGTCGACCTCGGCTGCGAGTGGCTCCATTCGGCCGACATCAATCCCTGGACCCGGATCGCCCGGACGCTCGGCTTCACCATCGACGAGACCGCGCCGGACTGGGGCCGACGGGTCGCATGGTTCGAAGGCGACGCGGCGCAGCGCGAGTGGCAGGCGGCGATGGAGGCGTTCTACGCCCGTCTCGATCGCGCCGCCGGCGATCCCGTCGATCGGCCGGCGTCGAGCTGTCTCGATCCGCGCAGCCGGTGGAACGCGCTGCTCGGCGCGATTAGCAACTGGGCCAACGGCGCCGAGCTCGACAAGGTCTCCGCACGGGATTACGGCCGCTATGAGCCGACCTACGTCAATTGGCGCGTGATCGAAGGCTACGGCACCCTGATCGCGCGCCACGGCGACGGCCTGCCGGTCGCGTACGGCACGGTCGTCGAGCGCATCGACCATAGCGGCCGGCGTATCCGCATCGTCACCAATCGCGGCGAGCTGACGGCGCGCGCCGCCATCGTCACGCTGCCGACGGCCATCATCGCCGCGGAGCGCATGACATTCTCGCCGCCCCTGCCGGACAAGATCGCGGCCGCCGCAGGGCTGCCGCTCGGCAACGTCAACAAGGTGTTTCTGCGGCTCGACCAAGCCGGAGCCGAAGAACTCGCGCCCCAGTCCGATCGTCACCTCGTCGGCGCGCTCGACCGCGTCAAGACCGGCAGCTATCAAATCCGGCCGCACGGTTGGCCGGTGGTCTCGGGATTCTTCGGCGGCGAGCTTTCGGCCGAACTCGAGCGCGAAGGATTGGGCGGGATGGCGGCGTTCGCGACAAGCGAGCTTTCCGGAATCTTCGGCAGCGGAATCCGGCCGCATCTCTCGCCAATCGCCGCCTCGTCCTGGGGCCTCGACGCGTTCGCGCATGGCTCCTATTCGATGGCGCTGCCCGGCCATGCCGACGACCGCGCGACGCTCGCGGCACCGGTGGACGGCCGCCTGTTCTTCGCCGGCGAAGCCTGCTCGATCGCGCATTTCGGCACCGCGCACGGCGCCTATCTCACGGGCGAGGCCGCGGCCGTCGCGGCGATCGAGGCGCTCAAGCCGACGGCGGAAAGAGAAGCTGCGTGGCGCGGCGCGCCGCCGATTCCAGCGGGAACTTGAGCCACAGCAGGCAGACGACCCGCCGCGCGAGCGTGGAACGATCGGTGGCGAAAGCTCGCCTCGGGCCGCCCGAGATCGACTTCGGCCGCGGCGACGACGCCTGCAAGAAGTCGTTCCTGTCGCGGCGGCGGGAGCGGCCGGAGCCTGCTGATCGCCGATCCGCACACTTTCGGCGGTCGTATGCTCGCCTGGCGCGAAGCCGCCGCCGGCGTCGCGAAGCGCCTGCTGCGGCGAGGCTAGCCGGGGCTAGCCGGCGATGGACGCGGTCGCGACGCCTTGTTTTAATCGCGGCTCGACATCGGATCGGGAGAGCCGCCGCATGCCACGCCACATCCGCTTCCTGCTCGCACTCGGCTTCGCCGCTGGTCTCGCCGCATGCGGCGGCGCCAAAGTCACGGCCACCCGCGCGATCGCCGCGCCGAACGACCCGCCGGCGACCATCTACGTCGCCGATTTCGAGCTCGACGCCGCCGACCTCCACCAATCCGGCATCGGCAGCCGGCTCAACGGCCTGCGGCCCGGCATTATCGGCTCGGGTCCGCTCGGCATCGCCCGCACGCCGCAGCAGCAGGCGCGCGACCTGGTCGATCTGATGTCGAAGTCCATCGTCGACGACCTCCGCAAGGACGGCGTTGCCGCCGAGCGGCTGCCGCCCGGCACGCCCCTGCCCGGCGCCGGCTGGCTGGTGCGCGGCGTCTTCCTCCAGGTCGACGCCGGCAACCGTCTGCGCCGCGCCGTGGTCGGCTTCGGCGCGGGCGCCACCGACCTGCAGGTCGTGTCGTCGATCGACCAGCTCGGCGGCGCCGCGCCGCAGCCGCTCTACACCGTCGACGCGACGGCGCACAGCGGCAAGCTGCCGGGTGCGGCGGTGACGCTCAATCCCTACGTGGCGGCGGCGCGCTTCGTCCTTGCCGGCCACGACCTCGACCGCAACGTCAAGGATACCGCGGTTAAGATCGCCGAGCAGGTGAAGGCGCGGCTGGCCGCGGTGCGATAGCGCGCCGCGGCCGGCTTGCGCTAGAATCGGCGCGACAGGAGACGACCATGCCGCTGACCCAGCTCAACCATGTCACCGTTCGCACCCGCGACATGGAAGGCACCAAGACGTTCTATGAAAGCGTGCTGGGGTTCCGGGCCGGCTGGCGGCCGCCGCTCAGCTTTCCCGGCTACTGGCTCTATTGCGGCGACCAGCCGGTCGTCCATCTCGTGCCGGACAGCGGCGCGATCGGCGCCGGGCCCGACGGTGCCCATACCGGCAATTTCGATCACGTCGCCTTTGTCGGCGACGACTTCGCCGGCATGCGCGCGCATATATCGGCGCGCGGCATCAGGTTCGAGGTGCGCGATCCGCCCGGCGCCGGCGTGCAGCAGATCTTCTTTCCCGACCCCAACGGCGTGATGATCGAGCTCAACTTCCCGAAGAGCGGGTGAGCCGCGGATTGGAAGCACGGCTCAAGACCAAGCTCGTGGTGCAGGCGGCGGTCCGCTTGTGCGCGCAACGCGCGATCCCGATCACGGTGGCGCGCCGCGGCGACGAGGACGCCGGCACCATCCTGGTCAAGCTCAACCGGCGCGATCTCGGCTGCACGGTGCTGGCGCAGACCCGCGGCAAGAGCGGCGAGCTCGCCTGGCTGCGCGCCACCGGCGAGGCGCCGGTCGACGAACCGACCGCCGACGCCTATATCGCCCGCCAGGTCCAGCGCGATCCCGATGTCTGGGTGGTCGAAATCGAGGACCGCGAAGGCCGGCCGGTGTTCAGCGGGCCGGTTCTGTGACGGCGCGCGCGATCGCTCAGCGGTCGTCGTCGCGGCGGACGCGGGCAGCGGCGCAGATGCGTTCGGCGCGGCGCACCAGATCGCGCGTCAACTGCGCCTCGCAACGCCCCTCGCCTTTGCGGCCGAACGGGATCACGGCGCCCGGCGGGTGGGCGGCCGGAAAACACCGCGACGTCGGCGCAGCCGGCGCGATCTCGGCGACGCGACGCTCGCGGCGCAGCACCATGCCGCAGGCGATCATGCCGGCGCCGGCGAGCGCCACGCCGGCGGCGCCGCCGAGCGTCGGTCCGGCGAGCGGCAGCACCGCCACGGTGGCAATCGTCAGGGCGCCGGCCGCGGCCAGTAAAGTCACAGTCGTGGGCTTCATGTCGTCCTTTGCTGTTGTTGGCGACGTCGTTAACCCAGCTTTTCGCTGGTTCCGCAGACAGGGGAGCAAAGTGCGTGCCGTTCACGGAACGCCGCGGAAACGCGCGGCTCCGGCAGAAGCGGCGGCGGCGGTTCGCGCCACGGTGTCAAATCGGCCGACACCGGCCGCGGCGCAATGCGCGCTCGACCCCGCCCGCCGGTTGCGGGCATTCTGCCGCCCGATCACGAGGGAATCATGACGGCGATCAAACGTGTCTGCGTCTACTGCGGTGCCGCCGCGAACGTTGACGAATCCTTCCGCGCGGCCGCCATCCGCATGGGCAGCATGCTGGCCGAGAACGGCATCGGCCTGGTTTACGGCGGCGGCCGCATCGGCCTTATGGGGCTGATGGCGGATTCCGCGCTCGCCTATGGCGGCGATGTCACCGGCATCATTCCGGGCCACCTCCACGAGCGCGAGGTCGGCCATACCGGCCTGACGCGGCTGATGGTCGTCTCCAGCATGCACGAGCGCAAGCAGGCGATGTTCGAGCTCGCCGACGCCTTCGCCATCCTGCCCGGCGGCTTCGGCACGCTCGAGGAGGCGCTCGAATGCATCACCTGGCGGCAGCTCGGCCTGCACGACAAGCCGATCTTCCTGATCGACATCCAGGACTACTGGATGCCGCTCCTGCGGTTGTTCGACCACATCGTCGATACCGGCTTCGCGCCGCCGAGCGCGCGCGGACTCTACCAGGTGCTGCCGCGGGTCGAGGACCTGCCGGAGGCGATGCGTCGGGCGCCGCAGCCGACTGCGACCGCGAAAAGCGGCCTGGTCTGAAGCCGGGCGTCGCGGCGCGCGGCCGCTTGCGCGGCCGGCGCGGCGTCGCTATTGTCCGGCCGCTTGCCCGGGCGTCCGCCCGCGGCAACCCAGCCCGCACGGCGTTCGATCGCCAGCCCGTCGCTCAAGAGAAGGCCCGTTTGCGCATGAAGAAGATCAAGGTCGCGAATCCCGTCGTCGAGATGGACGGCGACGAGATGACGCGCATCATCTGGAAGTTCATCAAGGACAAGCTGATCCTTCCCTATCTCGACATCGACCTGAAATATTTCGATCTCGGGATCGAGGAGCGCGACCGCACCGATGACCAGGTGACGGTCGATTCCGCCAATGCGACCAGGAAATACGGCGTCGCGGTCAAGTGCGCGACCATCACGCCCGACGAGGCGCGGGTGAAGGAATTCAACCTCAAGAAGATGTACCGCTCGCCCAACGGCACGATCCGCAACATCCTCGGCGGCACCATCTTCCGCGAGCCGATCGTCATCAGGAACATCCCGCGGCTGGTGCCGGGCTGGACCGCGCCAATCGTCATCGGCCGCCACGCCTACGGCGACCAGTACCGCGCCACCGACTTCAAGGTGCCGGGACCGGGCAAGCTCACCATGACCTTCACGCCCAAGAACGGCGGCAAGCCCACGACCTACGACGTGTTCGAGTTTCCCGAGAGCGGCGTCGCGCTCGGCATGTACAACCTCGATGAATCGATCCGCGGCTTCGCCCGCGCCTGCTTCAACTACGGCCTACAGCGCGGTTGGCCGGTCTATCTCTCGACCAAGAACACCATCCTCAAGGTCTACGATGGCCGCTTCAAGGACCTGTTCCAGGAGGTGTTCGAGCGGGAGTTCGCCGACAAGTTCAAGGCCAACAAGCTCATCTACGAGCATCGCCTGATCGACGACATGGTGGCGTCGGCGCTCAAGTGGAACGGCAACTTCGTCTGGGCGTGCAAGAACTACGACGGCGACGTGCAGTCGGACGTGGTGGCGCAGGGCTACGGCTCGCTCGGCCTGATGACCTCGGTGCTGATGACGCCCGACGGCAGGACGGTCGAGGCCGAGGCCGCGCACGGCACGGTAACCCGCCACTACCGACTGCATCAGCAGGGCAAGGAGACCTCGACCAACCCGATCGCCTCGATCTTCGCCTGGACGCGCGGCCTGTGGTACCGCGGCAGGTTCGACAACACGCCCGACGTCGTGCGCTTCGCCGAGACGCTCGAGAAGGTGTGCATCGAGGCGGTCGAAGCCGGCGAGATGACCAAGGACCTCGCGATCCTGATCGGCCCGACGACGCCGTTCCTCAACACCCTTCCGTTCCTCGACCGGCTCGACGCGCGGCTGAAGCAGAAGATGGCGTAGCGTGGCCGGCGGGCCGGCCGTTTCGCCCTACCGCGCACGGATCACCGCCGGGCTGTTCGCCCATCTCTTCAAGGCGATCTTCAAGCAGCATCACCGCGACATGCTGCCGCTGCTGCGGCCGCTGATCCCGGCCGACGCGGTGGTGCTCGATGTCGGCGCGCATGCCGGACAGTACGCCAAGCTGTTCGCGCGTCTCGCCCGAGGCGGCAAAGTCTATGCCATCGAGCCGCAGAGCTACGCGCGCCGCATCCTCAGCGCCGCCATCCGCCTGAACCGCCTGCGCAACGTCGAGATCCTGCCGCTGGCGGTGGGCTCGGCGCCCGGCACCGCGACGCTGACGATCCCGATCAAGGCCTCCGGCAGCTACGGCTTCGGCCTGGCGCATCTCGGACCGCACAGGCGCGCCGGATCGGTCGAGACCGAGACGGTCGAGGTGACGACGCTCGACGCGCTCGTAGCCCGGCTCGACCTCGTGCGTCTCGATTTCATCAAGGCCGATATCGAGGGCTGGGAGCAGGCGATGGTCGAAGGCGGCCGCTCCACCCTCGCCCGCTTCAAGCCGGCGCTGCTGATCGAGCTCAACGAGGAGCATCTCAACCGCGCCGGCGGCAGCGTCGTCGCGCTGTGGCGTCTGCTCGGCGCGCTCGGCTATCGCGCCTACGAAGGCAATCCCGGCCGGGCGCCGCTCGACGCGCCGCGCCAGGGCGACGTGCTGTTTCTGGCGAACGAAACGCGCTAGGCGGCTTTCGCCTTCTCGGCGAGGGCGCGCTCGACCGCCGCCAGCGCCGCTTCCGCCTGTGACGGATCGGGTCCGCCGGCCTGCGCCATGTCGGGCCGGCCGCCGCCGCCCTTGCCGCCGAGCGCGGCGGCACCGAGGCGCACCAGCTCGACCGCGTCGAAGCGCTGGGTCAGATCGGCGGTGACGCCGACCACGATCGACGCCTTGCCCTCCTCGCGCGCCACCAGCGCGACCACGCCGGAGCCCAGCTCCTTCTTGAGGTCGTCGGCGAGACTCTTCAATTCCTTGGCCGGCACGTTGTCGAGCGCGCGCGCCGCGAACTTGACGCCGGCGACATCCTTGGCGGCGCCGTCCGCCGCCCGGCCGCCGCCGCCGCCCAGTGCCGCCGCGCGCCGCGCGTCCGAAAGCTCGCGCTCGAGCCGCTTGCGCTCGTCGAGCAGCGCCGCGAGCCGGGCCGGCAGCTCGGCCGGCGAGGTCTTGACCGCCTCGGCCGCCTCGCGCAGCAGCTTTTCCTCGCCGGCGATGAACCGCTCGGCGGCGGCGCCGGTCAGCGCCTCGATGCGGCGCACGCCCGAGGCGACCGCGCTCTCCGACACGATCTTGAACAGGCCGATGTCGCCGGTGCGGCGGACATGCGTGCCGCCGCAGAGCTCGACCGAGAACGGCCGCGGCCGCTCGCCGTCGTCGTCCTCGCCCATCGACACGACGCGCACCTCGTCGCCGTATTTCTCGCCGAACAGCGCCAGCGCGCCTTCCTCGACCGCGCGGCCGGGCGTCATCAGCCGCGTCCGCACCTCGGCGTTCTGGCGGATGCGGGCGTTGACCTCGGCCTCGAGCGCCGCGACGTCCTCGTCCGACAGCGCGCGCGGATGCGAGAAGTCGAAGCGCATGCGATCGGGCGCGACCAGCGAGCCCTTCTGCGTCACGTGCCCGCCGAGGCGGCGGCGCAGCGCCTGATGCAGCAGATGGGTGACCGAATGGTTGGCGCGCAGCCGGTCGCGCCGCGCCTCGTCGATGCGCAGCTCGACGATATCGCCGACCTTGAGCGTGCCGCGCGCCAGCTTGCCGAGATGGATGAACAGTTCGCCGGCGCGCTTCTGCGTGTCCATAACGACGAACTCGGCGCCCTTGGCGGCGAACATCGAGCCGGTGTCGCCGACCTGGCCGCCGGATTCGCCGTAGAACGGCGTCTGCGACACGACCACGGCGGCTTCGGCGCCGGCGCCGATCCGATCGACGCGCTTTCCGTCCTCGACGATGGCGAGCACCTTGGCTTCGGCGCTGGCGGCGTCGTAGCCGAGGAACTCGGTCGCGCCCAGCTCCTCGCGCAGCGCGAACCAGAGCTGATCGGTCGCGGCCTCGCCCGAGCCGACCCACGATCTGCGCGCTTCGGCGCGCTGGCGCTGCATCGCGGCGGCGAAGGCCTCGGTCGCGACCTTACGGCCGCGGCCGCGCAGCACGTCCTCGGTGAGGTCGAGCGGGAAGCCGTAGGTGTCGTAGAGCTTGAACGCGACCTCGCCGGGGAACGGCGCGCCCTTGGCGAGCTTGCCCTCCTCCTCGTCCAAGAGCTTGAGGCCGCGCGCCAGCGTCTCGCGGAAGCCGGTCTCCTCGAGCTTCAGCGTCTCGGCGATCAGCGCCTCGGCGCGCAGCAGCTCGGGATAGGGCTGGCCCATCTGCCGCACCAGCGCCGGCACCAGCTTCCACATCAGCGGCTCGGCGACGCCGAGCATGTGGGCGTGGCGCATGGCGCGGCGCATGATGCGGCGGAGCACGTAGCCGCGGCCCTCCTTCGACGGCAGCACGCCGTCGGCGATGAGGAACGCGCTGGCGCGCAGGTGATCGGCGATGACGCGATGCGAGACCGCGTGCGGACCGTCGGGCGCGGTGCGCGATTCCTCGGCCGAGGCGACGATGAGGGCGCGCAGCACGTCGATGTCGTAGTTGTCGTGCTTGCCCTGGAGCACGGCGGCGATCCGCTCGAGCCCCATGCCGGTGTCGATCGAGGGCCGCGGCAGGTCCACGCGCCTGTCGCGCGTCACCTGCTCGTACTGCATGAAGACCAGGTTCCAGATCTCGACGAAGCGGTCGCCTTCGGCCTCCGCCGAGCCCGGCGGCCCGCCCGGGATCATGTCGCCGTGGTCGTAGAAGATCTCCGAGCACGGGCCGCACGGCCCGGTCTCGCCCATCGACCAGAAATTGTCGGCGGAATCGATGCGCACGATGCGCTTGTCGGACAAGCCGGCGATCTTCTTCCACAGCGTCCACGCCTCGTCGTCGCGGGCGAAGACGGTGGCGATCAGCCGCTCGCGTGGCAGCTTGAATTCCTTGGTGATCAGATTCCAGGCGAGCTCGATGGCGCGGTCCTTGAAATAGTCGCCGAACGAGAAATTGCCCAGCATCTCGAAGAAGGTGTGGTGGCGCGCGGTGTAGCCGACGTTCTCGAGGTCGTTGTGCTTGCCGCCGGCGCGCACGCATTTCTGCGACGAGGCCGCGGTCGAATAGGATCGCTTCTCGAGGCCGGTGAAGACGTTCTTGAACTGGACCATGCCGGCGTTGGTGAACAGCAGCGTCGGATCGTTGCGCGGCACCAGCGGCGACGACGGCACGATCTCGTGTCCGGCGCGCCGGAAATAGTCGAGGAAATGGGCGCGAACGTCGTTGGTCAGCATGCCGCTAATCTGGTCCTTCCCCCGGCGGAAACCAAGTGAGCCGCGCCGTCCCCCGAGCCCGCGGCACGGTCGCATTAAGCCCAAGGCGCGCGGCGCTGTCCAGTTGGCGGCCGGCCGTGCGGCGCGCCGGGTCGCGGGCGACGGTCCGGCACCGGCCCGCGGTTTCCGCCGCGCGGGAACGGCGATTTGCCCGGCGCGGTTCCTGATCTAGCATTCGGCGGCGCGTCGAAACGGAGGCGGGCATGCGGATCGCGATCATCGGCGCCGGCGCGGTGGGCCAGGCGCTGGCGCAGGGCTGGAGCAAGGCGGGACATGCGGTGAGGCTCGGGGTTCCCGATCCCAAGGCGGCGAAGTACCGAAGCCTGCCGCCGGCGCAGCTCGCGACCCCCGCCGCGGCGGCGGCCGACGCCGAGGCGATCGTGCTGGCGACGCCGTGGCAGAAGACCGAGGCGGCGGTCGGCGGCCTCGGCAACCTCGCCGGCCGCATCGTGATCGACTGCACCAATCCGTTGCTGCGCGGGCCGCAGGGGATGAGCCTCGAGATCGGGCACAGCGTCTCGGCCGGCGAGCGCGTCGCGCAATGGGCCAGGGGCGCATCGGTGTTCAAGACGCTCAACCACACCGGCGCCGACAACATGGCCGCGGCCGCGCGCTTCGCGACCAAGCCGGCGATGTTCGTCGCCGGCGACGACGCGGCGCGCAAGCCGGCGGTGCTGCGCCTCGTCGGCGATCTCGGCTTCGAGCCGATCGACGCCGGGCCGCTCGGCAACGCGCGGCTGCTCGAACCGCTCGCCATGCTGTGGATCGACCAGGCGCTTGCGCGCGGCCGCGGCCGCGACTTCGCCTTCGCGGTGATCCGGCGCGGATAGCGCAACGCGCGCGCCGCAATATACTTGACTCCGTCAACTATTGTGGCGGAGCGTGGCACCATGACCAGCTCGTCGCTCGACCGTCGCGTCGCCGCGGTGCGGCATTTCAACCGCTTCTACACCCGGCGCATCGGTGTGCTGAACGAACGCTTGGTCGACGGGCCGTTCTCGCTGGCCGAAGCGCGCGTGCTTTATGAGCTGGCGAACCGCAAGCGGCTCACGGCCTCGGCTTTAGGCGCGACGCTCGGCCTCGACGCCGGTTACCTGAGCCGCATCCTCAAGGCGTTCGAACGCCGCGGCTACGTGGCACGGACGCGATCGCGCCACGACCGCCGCCGGCATCATCTGGCATTGACGGCGGCCGGCCGCCGCGCGTTCCGGCCGGTCGACGCGCGATCGCAGCGCGACGTCGGCGCCATGCTCCGGGTGCTCGACGAGCCGCAGCGCCGAAGATTGACTGCGGCGATGGCAACCATCGAACGGTTGCTCGGTGGCGCCGTTCTCGAACAGCCGGTGACCATCCGTCGCCATCGGCCGGGCGATATCGGCTGGACTATCGCCGCAAGCGGCCGCGTTTACACCGAAGAATACGGTTGGGATCCGACCATCGAAGCTTTCGTTGCCGAGCTGATGGCGCGTTTCCTGTACCGTTACGACGCCAAGCGCGAAGGCTGCTGGCTGGCCGAGATCGGCGGCGAGACCGCCGGTTGCATTGCGTTGATGCGGCAGAGCGAGGGCGTCGCGCAGCTGCGCACATTCGTGATAACGCGCGCGGCGCGCGGACGCGGCGTCGGCAAGGCGCTGCTCGCGGAATGTTTGCGCTTCGCGCGCGCCGCCGGATACCGCAAGGCGGTCCTGCGGACGCAGAAAGGCCTCGACGCCGCACGGCATCTCTATGAAGCGGCCGGCTTCAACCTCGTGCGCGAAGAGCCGCACCGCAGCTGGGGCAAGGACCATATCGGCCAATATTGGGAACTAAAGCTGTAGCAGCCGGTGCGGGCGACGCGGCTAGCGGTTCTCCCAGCGGCGCATGATCGACAGCACGATGCTCAGCGCACCGAAGAACAGGATGAGCGGATCGATATAGCCGACGATCTTCGGCGGCAGGCGCGACCGGCCGGCGAGCTCGACCACGACCAGAACCGCCACGACCAATGCCGACAGCTTGGCCGGTTCCTTCCACCACGGCACCGCGGGCTTGGGCGCCGGCGCGGGCGGCGGCTCCGGTTTCGGTGCGGCCGACCGGAACGGCGCGACCGGACCCGACTTGGTGCGTCTTTTCGGCATGCGCGCACCATGCCAGATGCGCGCGGCGGGGCCAAGGGAACCTCGTTCCGCTGACGGCCGCCGCGAAATTGGCTTTGTTTTGCAGATTTTAATTTCGAGCGGCTCGCGGCCTCCTAAGAGAAAGCCGGCGCCGCGTTCGGGTGCGCGGCGCCGGCGAGAGGACGCATTGGGGGGCGTCCGGAAACCGTCCCGATGCCGGCGGCCTATTCGTCTGCCGCGCCGCCTTCGCCGCCGGCGGCCAGCATGGCGTCGGCGACGAGGCCGGCATTGGCGCGGATCGCCTGCTCGATCTTGTCGGCGATCTCGGGATGGTCCTTGAGATACTGCTTGGCGTTCTCGCGGCCCTGGCCGATGCGCTCGCCGTCATAGGAGAACCAGGAGCCGGACTTTTCGACGACGCCGGCCTGCATGCCGAGATCGATGAGCTCGCCGCGCTTGGAGACGCCCTCGCCGTACATGATGTCGAACTCGACCACCTTGAACGGCGGCGCCATCTTGTTCTTCACCACCTTGACGCGGGTCTGGTTGCCGATGACCTGCTCGCGCTCCTTGATCTGGCCGATGCGGCGGATATCGAGCCGCACCGAGGCGTAGAACTTGAGCGCGTTGCCGCCGGTGGTGGTCTCGGGATTGCCGAACATGACGCCGATCTTCATGCGGATCTGGTTGATGAAGATCACCATGCAGCGCGAGCGCGCGATCGAACCGGTGAGCTTCCTGAGCGCCTGGCTCATCAGCCGCGCGTGCAGGCCCATGTGGCTTTCGCCCATCTCGCCCTCGAGCTCGGCGCGCGGCACCAGCGCCGCGACCGAATCGACCACCAGCACGTCGAGCGCGCCGGAGCGCACCAGCGTGTCGGCGATCTCGAGCGCCTGCTCGCCGGCGTCGGGCTGCGAGATCAGCAGCTCGTCGGTGTTGACGCCGAGCTTCTTGGCGTAGGCGGGGTCGAGCGCGTGCTCGGCGTCGATGAAGGCGCAGGCGCCGCCGGCCTTCTGGGCCTCGGCGATGACCTGGAGCGCGAGCGTGGTCTTGCCCGAGCTTTCCGGGCCGTAGATTTCGACGATGCGGCCGCGCGGCAGGCCGCCGATGCCGAGCGCGATGTCGAGGCCGAGCGAGCCGGTGGACACGACTTCGATATCGCCCTGCGCCGCGACATGGGCGCCGAGCTTCATGATCGAGCCCTTGCCGAAGGCGCGCTCGATCTGGCCGAGCGCCGCTTCGAGCGCCTTCTGCCGGTCGGCGTCCTTGTTGTCCCTGTTGTCGTCTTTCAAAAGGCGCAAATGTTGTGGCTGCTGCGACATTCCCCCGCTCCTCTCTTCCTAGGCCAAGCCTCGCCGGCCATCAATCCGATCCAAATGCTCGGCTATCGTACATGGTTTGTTCTCGAATGCAAGTACCTGTTTTGTTCAGGCCTAGGGCGCCCACAAAGGCTTGGACTCACGAGAGAATTCGACATTGGCGGTCTCGCGAAGCCGCGGCGGTTAGCTGCCGCTGCCGATTGCCGCCGGTCGCCCAATGCGCACAGCCGCTGACCGCCGCGCAGCGTCCTGCCACACTTCGCCCGCGACTCAGGGAGGGGGATCATGGGCAAGGCTTTCGCGCCCGCCGTCGCGTCGCTCACGCTGGTTTCGCTGCTCGCGCTCGGCTCGGCCGCGCGCGCCGACGGGCTCGACGTCAAGGTGGCGTCGATCACCTCGCCGGTGCCGCCGGGCGGCTCGGTGACGATGGTGATCGCGACCGCGCCGGGCGCCACCTGTCACGGCACGCGCCAAGTCCACGCCGGCAACGAGATCCGTCTGCAGCCGCTGTCGCTCACCGCCGGCGCCGACGGCACGGTGCGATGGGCGTGGCGGGTGCTGCCAGGCATGCATCCGGTCGGCAAGCGCACCGCGCATGTCGAGTGTACGCTCGGCGACAGGAGTGGCGCGGTCGATACCGTCTTCGACGTGCGGTTCTGACCCGCCCTACCCCACCGGCTCGGCGAGGACTTCCTTCACCTTGCCGGCGAGCTGCTTCAGCGAGAACGGCTTCGGCAGGAAATGAATCTCGCGCTCGTCGCCGAGGCGCTTGCGGAAATTGTCCTCGGTGTAGCCCGAGATGAAGATCACCTTGAGCTCGGGATGGCGCCGGCGCAGCTCGGTCACCAGGCCGGGCCCGTCCATGCGCGGCATGACGACGTCGGTGACGACGAGGTCGATCTTGTCGCCGCGCGCCATGATCTCGAGCGCGGCCTCGCCGCTCTTGGCCTCGATCACTTTATAACCGTTGTTGGCGAGCGCGCGCGCCGAGAACAGCCGCACCGGGTCCTCGTCCTCGACCAGCAGCACCGTGCCGGAGCCGCTCAGGTCGCGCGCGCCGACCTCGGCCGCCTCGTGCCGCACCGGCTCGGCGGCGGCGCCGTCGTGCCGCGGCAGATAGATCGAGAAGATCGCGCCGCGGCCCGGCTCGCTGTCGACGAAGACGAAGCCGCCGGTCTGCTTGACGATGCCGTAGACCGTCGAGAGGCCGAGCCCGGTGCCCGAGCCCAGCTCCTTGGTCGAGAAGAACGGCTCGAAGATGCGATGCTGAATCTCGCGCGGGATGCCGTGGCCGGTGTCCCGCACCTCGATCAGGACGTAGTCGCCCGGCGGCATGATCTCGTGGCCGGCGCGGAACACGGCGTGGTCGCTGGCGACGTTGGCGGTGCGGATCGCCAGCGTGCCGCCCTGGGGCATGGCGTCGCGCGCGTTGACCACGAGATTGATGATCACCTGCTCGAGCTGGCCCTGATCGACCTTGACCAGCCACAGCTTCGGGTCCTGCACCACCTTGAGTTCGATGTTCTCGCCGATCAGGCGGCGCAGCAGGTTGGAGAGATCGGCGAGCGCGTCGCTGACCGCCAGCACGCGCGGCTGCAGCGCCTGCTGGCGCGAGAAGGCCAAGAGCTGGCGCACGAGATTGGCGGCGCGGTTGGCGTTCTGCTTGATCTGCATGATGTCGGCGAACGAGGCGTCGCTCGGGCTGAAGCGCAGCAGCAGCAGGTCGCAGAAGCCGATCATCGCCGTCAGCAGGTTGTTGAAATCGTGCGCGACGCCGCCGGCGAGCTGGCCCACCGCCTGCATCTTCTGCGACTGGGCGAACTGCGCCTGCAGGCTCTTTTGCTCGGTCTGGTCGATGAAATGGAGGATGAAGCCGCCGCTCGCCGCGGTCTCGACGGCGTCGTCGCCGAGGCGGCTGATGAAGATCTGCGCCGATTTGTTGCCGGCGCCGGCGAGCCGCACCTCGACCGGGCCCGGCACGACGCGGCCTTCGCTCGCAGCGCGCAGCTGGCCGAAGGCGGCGTCCTGGTCCTCGGCCTTGAGGAATTCGAGCAGCGGCCGGCCGACGATGCCGGCGGGCTCGACGCCGACCAGCGTGCAGAGCGCGTCATTGGCTTCCTCGATGCGCCCCTCGCCATCCATCAGCGCGATGCCGACCGGCGCGTTGGCGAAGAAACGGCGGAAGCGCTGGCGCGAGACGCGAAGCTGCTCCTCCCACTGGCGCTCGGGCGTCAGGTCGCGCACCACCGAGCGCGTGCGCAGGCTGTCGCCGCTGCGCACCACGCTCTGGCTGATGAGCGCATGGATGCGGTGGCCGTCGGCGCTCCTGAGCACCACCTCGCCGCGGGTCTCGCCGCCCTCGAAAGGCGCATAAGGCGGCGCGCCTGTCGGCGGCTTCTCGGCGAGGAAATCGCCGAGCATGTCGCCGCTGTCGACCAGCTCCTGCGCGCCGCGGCCGAGCCACTGCGCCAGCGCCTCGTTGACGAACAGGAAGCGGCCGCTCTGGTCGACCGAATAGAAGCCGATCGGCGCGTTGTCGAGGAAATCGGCGAGCTTCATCCGCTCGTCGCGCAGCATCTGCTCCATGGCATGGCGCGCCGTCACGTCCTGGAAGCTCCACAGCGTGTAGCCGGCGCGGGCCGCGAGCGGCGCCACCACCAGGTTGAACCAGCGCGTCTCGCCGCCGGCGTCCGGCACCGCCAGCACGCCGAAGGCGCGGCCGGCGCGCAGCGCGTCGTGTTTCAGGCGAACGAGATCGACGCCGCCGACGCGCGCGCCGAGCGCCGTCAGTGGCGGCCCTTCGAGGCCGGGAAAGAACCGGTGGAAGGCGCCGTTGGCGTAGACCAGGCCGTCGTCGACCGACAGGATCAGCTGCGCGCCGGGGGTCGCCTCGATCGCCTGGCTCATCAGATCGATGCGGCGCGACAGCAAAAGATGGATCTGCTTGGCGACCACGCTGGCGACGCCGGCGCCGAGCGCGAAGGTCGCGACCACCACCGCCGCCGGACGCAGCGTCCCGGCGTCGCCGATCTGCGCGATCAGGAGCGCCGTGAGGACGAGCGCCGCGGCCGAGCAGCAGATCGACAGGGCGCCGAGGACGCGCATCCACGCCAGCACGCCGCCGGCAATCGCGTCGTCGGGCAGCACCGAAGCCACCGCCGAGACCGGACCGGTCCGGGCGCGGGATGCTGCCTCCCCCTCGTGTTGCAGCTCCATCGAGCGCGCAGCTTAACACACAACCGGTCCGCCCCGGTCGGGTCGCGAATGCGGCCCGGCCGCGCTCCCCTCCGCACCCCCGACTCGCAGGCGCCGGACCATCACCGCAACAAGGTTAACGGAAGGTTAAGGCGCGACAGGACGGCAGCCGATTCGCCCGCGCGCCGGGACTCGACCGCCGGCCAAGCCGCCGCGCCCAAGGCGGCGCGGGTCAATCGTCGCGGTGGGTGCGCTCCATGCGCTCATGGCGCTCCTGCGCCTCGAGCGAAAGGGTCGCGATCGGCCGCGCCTCGAGCCGGCGGATGCCGATCGGCTCGGCGGTCTCCTCGCAATAGCCGTAGGTGCCGTCGTCGATGCGCATCAGCGCGGCGTCGATCTTGGAGATGAGCTTGCGCTCGCGGTCGCGGGTGCGGAGCTCGGTGTAGCGGTCGGTCTCGAGCGTGGCGCGATCGGCGATGTCGGCCTCCGCCAGACTCTCTTCCTTGAGCTGCTGCAGCGTCGCGTTGGACTCGGCCAGCAACTCCGCCCGCCAGCGCAAAAGCTTCTGGCGGAAATATTCGCGTTGAATGGGATTCATGAACTCTTCGTCTTCCGACGGGCGATAGCCGGGAGGAAGCGTCGGTCGCATTACCAGGCCCTCACAAACCCCCTTGGGACGACCAAAGCGGCGCGGAGTATATGAATCGCGGGGCCGCCGGGCAAGCGCCGCAACGGCTTGAAGTAACGGGAGTTTCGGGTGCCGCCCGGCGGCAGCCGACGCGGCGACGGCCTCAGCCGACGGGCGGCGGGCTCGGGGCGCGATCGGGAGCCGACGGCGGCCCGGCGTCGTCGCCGTCCTCGTGCCGGATCAGCTGTTTGGCGATCTTGAGCGCGCGGTAGTATTGCTCCTGCGCCAGCAGGCGGCGGATCTCGTCGAGCACCGGGCGCTCCTCCGGCCGCGCCGCGGCGTAGTCGGCGAGCAGGCGGTCGATGCTGACGGGAAGCCTGTCGGCCTTGCCGGCGAACAGGTAGCGGCACTGGATGGCGAAATAGATGCGGCGCGCCGGCGTCGTCGCCTGCTCCTCCGGCAGCACGTCCTTCTCGCGCAGCAACGCGGCGGTGGTGTGGATCAGAATCTTGGCCATCGGGCCGGAATTCTCGATCACCACGCCGTTGAGGATGAGCTTCTCGTGCGGCTTGAGATTGATGGTCAGCGGCATGCGTTGGCGTGGTGCGGCGCTTGGCGAACTCCCCGCCCCCGGTTCTAGGGATCAAGCTTTAGCATTGGGTTAAGCGCGGAGCCGCGTGCGGCCCCACCGGGCGATTTTTACCTTAATTGCCCAGGCGTTTAGCCACAGCTTGGACACCGCGGCTTTAGCGCTTTCTTAAACCGGGCTCCCTAGATTTGCCGCCATGCAGACGCGATTTCCGCATCCGGTGAGCACGGCTGCGCGCGCCCATACCGCGCCCACCGCCCGCCCGGCCGAAACCGAGAATGACGCCGACTGGTTGCTCGATATCGGCCCCGTCCTGTCGCTGGACAACCTGCCGCCGCCCGAGACCAAGCGCTGGGTCATCCGCCGCAAGGCGGTCGTGGTGGCGGCGGTGCGCGCCGGCGTCATCAGCCTCGAAGAGGCCTGCAAACGCTACACACTATCGATCGAAGAATTCCTCGCCTGGCAGCGGCTGGTCGATAGCCACGGCCTGCCCGGCCTGCGCGTCACCCGGCTGCAGGACTATCGCAATCAGGCCGCAGCGACAGGCGACGCCGCTCCGGCGCCGCGCCCGACCGCGCGTCGCTTGCCTTAAGCACTCCTTCACCGTCGTCGCCCTACGGTCGCTGGCGGCGCCGCCGCACAGCGAGCCGTAGGCCATGAGCCGTTCGAGCAACACCACCGGCACCGGCGATCGTCACCCGGCGGCGGTCGACGCCGCGCTCGAGGGGGCGCTCGCCGCCCACGGCATTCCCGCGCCGCAGGTCCGCAAGCTCGCGCGGCTGGCGGCGGCGCAGCCCGGCGACGGCGTCGCCGCCCTCGCCCGCGTCCTGGCGCAGCTCTATCTCTTCCGTCCGCTCGGCCATGCCGGCCGTTTCTTCTTCGTCGGCGCTCCGGGCGCCGGCAAGACGTTGGCGATCGCCAAGCTGGCGGCGCGCGCCAAGATCGCCGGCCGCGCGGTGCGCCTTCTCACCGTCGACACCCGCCGCGGCGGCGTCGAGCAGCTGCGGCATTGCGCGGCGACGCTCGGCCTCGGCGTCGATGTCGGCGACGCTGCGACGCTCGGCGGCCGTCCATCGCCGTCGGACGCCTGCGTGCTCATCGACAGCGCCGGAATCAATCCCCTCAGCCCCCGGGAGCGCAGCGCGCTCGAGACCGTGGCGAACGCGACGCAGGCCGAGCCGGTGCTGGTGCTGGCGGCCGGCGGCGACCCCGCCGGCGCGGTCGAGGCGGCGCATGTCTTCCGCGACATCGGCTGTCAGCGGTTCGTGGTGACGCGGCTCGACATCGTCCAGCGCCTCGGCAGCGTGCTGGCGGTGCCGGAGGCGCTCGGCATCGCCTTCGCCGAAGGATTGAGCGCCGCCGCGCCCGGCCGAGGGGTCGAGAGCTTCACCGCCGAGAGCCTCGCGGCGCGGCTGCTGCGCCGGCCCGAGCCCTCGCGCTAGCGTCCGCGCTCGTTGTTGCCGTTCGGCAGGAATGCCGGCTCGGTCATCAGGATATCGTAGACCGCCTCGGCGCGCGCGCTGAGGGCGCGCCGCAGCCGCGCGAGATCTTCCGCGTTGCCGATGACCGCCTTCACCGCTTCCTCGACCTCGACATAGCTGGCGCCGGTCTCGAGGATCGCCGACAGCGCGGTGTCGTCGAGGTCGCCGACGAGATGCACCAGGTCGTCGCGACTGAGAGTCTTGGGCGCGTGGGCGGGCGGCGTCGGTCCGGACTCGATCTTCGGCATGGCGACCTCGCAAGCGGCCAGAGGCATCGTCCCATCTGAGACGGAAGACGCCGCGCGGCGACATGATTCAGATCAAGACCGGTCCGGCGGTGGCCGGACCGGCGATCAGCCGGCGCGACGGCGGCGATGCTGCTCGGCGCGCAGAGAGGCCGCCATCTCGGAGCGGCGCACGGCGTAATAGGCCTCGCTCAGGCCCTCGCGCGCCTCGCGGATCTTGGCATCGGCCTCGGCCAGCGACTGCTCGATGCGGGCGCGGCGCTCGGCCATCGTGGCGACGTGGTGCGGCAGGCAGCCGGCGGCCTCGGCCGCCTTCTGCTCGCTGTCGATCTTCGCCTGCTCCCGGCGCAAGGTCTGCACCAGGCGCTCGAGGCCGGCGATCTCCTGTCGGCGCTCCTCGAGTTGGCGGCGGAACGCCGCCTGCATGTGATCGTTGGCTCTCATGCCTCTCATCATTCCACCGCACCCGTCCGGCCGCCAGAATCCGCTGCCGGCGACTTCTGCAACGGGGCAGCCTCGTGACCGGAGGTTGCGGATTGCTGTGTCCGAAATGTGGCCGCCCGAGTCGCGCGACCGGCCGGCCGCCATCATCGGCGACTCGGCTTAATCCTCAGTTAAATCAGCACAATTTAGGGTTTTTGCGCGGAGGCCTGTGACGAAGTTATAGCCACGCGGCCTCTTTTCGATCACAAGTATGGAGCCGCGGTAAAAATATGCTCCGGAATCCCTAAAATTAACGGTTTTTTTACGTGGCGCGGTAAGGATGATTAAAGTTACCCCTTAGCCCTACGGTCGCTTCGTCGGAGGTTCGTGATGCGTGTGCTTCTGATCGAGGATGATTCCGCCACCGCCGCGAGCATCGACATGATGCTCAAGAGCGAAGGATTTATCTGCGACACCACCGACTTGGGCGAAGACGGGCTCGAGATCGGCAAGCTCTACGATTACGACATCATCGTGCTCGACCTCATGCTGCCGGACATCGACGGCTACGAGGTGCTTCGCCGCCTGCGTGCGGCGCGGGTGCGCACGCCGATCCTGATCCTCTCGGGCCTCAACGAGCTCGACAACAAGATCAAGGGCCTGGGCTTCGGCGCCGACGACTTCCTCGGCAAGCCGTTCGACCGCCGCGAGCTGGTGGCCCGCATCCAGGCGATCGTCCGCCGCGCCAAGGGGCATTCCGAATCGGTGATCCGCACCGGCAAGCTCACGGTCAACCTCGACAGCCGCACGGTCGAGGCCGACGGCGTGCCGCTTCACCTCACCGGCAAGGAATACGGCATTCTCGAGCTGCTGAGCCTGCGCAAGGGCACGACGCTCACCAAGGAGATGTTTCTGAATCATCTCTATGGCGGCATGGACGAGCCCGAGCTCAAGATCATCGACGTCTTCGTCTGCAAGCTGCGCAAGAAGCTCGCCAACGCCACCGGTGGCGAGAATTACATCGAGACCGTGTGGGGCCGCGGCTATGTGTTGCGCGACCCGCCGGGCGGCGAAAGCGGCGCCAGCGAGCCGATGCGGGTCGCCGTCAAGGCCTGAATTCGTTTGTTGCTTTTCGAGAGTCGATTTTTTTCGGGGGGTTCAGACAGCGGCGGCGCACAAGGCGCCGCCGTTCTTTTTCGGAGCGTCAGGCTGCGACAAAGGTCGCCCGTCTATCGGCCTCGCTGACCGCCAGCCGCGCACCCAGGGTCTCGGCGAGCCGCGCCACGAAATAGGCATGGACCGTGCGCGCGGTCAGCGCCTCGACGTCGACCTCCGCCGCCAGCGCCGCCTTCAGCTCCGCGGACAGGCTGACCGATTCGCCCGCTGCCACCGCGGCGATGCCGTTGCCGTCGCGCGCCAGCGTCACCCTGCCGCCGCGCGGCAGGGCCTCCGCCGCCAGCAGCGCGAGATTGCAGCCGAGCTTCTGCCAGCGCGGCGGCAGGGCGCCGAAATCGCGCGGCCAGTCGCAGAAGGCGCGGCCGCCCTCGAACATGCCGGCGACCAGCGTCCCGGCGTCGGCCGCGCCGCCGGCGAGCGCGCCCGCGCCGTAGGCGAAGCGATAGAACTGCAGCCGCGCCGCCGCCCGCCGCGCGCTCTGCCCGATCAGCGCCGTGGCGTCGCGCGCGAATCCCTGGTCGCCATCGGTTAGCAGCTCGACGCCGTTGTTGATGGCGCCGACCGGGCTGATCAGCTCATGACACAGCCGCGAGGCGAGCAGCTCGAGGACACGGAATGCGACGGGCATTTGCCCCGCACCGTATAACGCCGCTCCGATTCGGGACAAACGAACCTTGCGGCGTGCGGGTGCGATCGGTGCCCGGCCGGCGCGATCCGGCGGCACCGCTCAAAACGTCTGCAGCTTCTTGAGCAGGGTTTCGATATTGGCCTGCAGCGCGCGCTCGTCGGCAAGTTTGAGCCGCGTGCCGAACAGCGCCGAGTCGTGGAACGTCGCGGTGCCGGAGGCGGTGACTGAATACTGCGCGTTGGTTCCGGGCCCGATCAGCCGGTAAAGCACGGTGGCGGTCACGGTCGTGTCTTTGGCGAGCGAGAAGCGAGGCTGATCGAGCTCCTGCAGCGTCGCATCGAGCTTGTAGCGCGGTTTGGGGCGGTCGGCGAGATAGCCGGCCGCCGCCAGGCTGCGCTCGAGCGCCTGACGCAAGGCGTCGGCGCCGACCGCCGGCGCCGCCGCGGCGTTCGGCGCAGCGACGACCGCGACGTCGCCGATCGCGACCGCCTGCTTGACGACCCAATTCGGCTTGATCGCCGGCGGATCGGCCACGACCATCGCCGCCGGCGTGACCGGCGGCGCCGTGCAGCCGACAAGCGCGCCGGCCAGCGCCAGAGCCGCCATGGCTTTCCAGCCCGTACCCAACATCTCCCCGTCCCCCGAACCGGCCTATCTTACCCCGGCGCGGCCCGCTTCGTCGCGTCCGTCGCGCGACTCAATTGCTCGCCTTTGATCAAATCTTCCGGCGTGTTGGCGTTGAAGAAGGGATCCCAGGGCTCGGCGGCGAATTCGACCGCCGCCAGGCGATGCCGCGCGGTCCATTGGTCGACCTTGCGCACGCCGGATCGGAGCGCCGCGCGCAGATCCTCGCGCAGCGCCAGCGGCCACAGGCCGAATACCGGATGACGGCGGCCGTTCGAGGCGGCGCAGGCGAGATTGTGCCGACCGTCCTCGACAGCCTCCGCCAGCCGCGACACCAGGTCGGTCGGCAGGAACGGCGCGTCGGTGGCGAAGCTCGCGACATGGCTGGCGCCGGCGACATTGACTGCCGCCCAGTCGAGGCCCGCCAGCACGCCGGCGAGCGGACCGGCGAAATCCGGGATGCTGTCGGCGACCACCGGCAGGCCGAACGCGGCGAAGCGCGCCGGATCGCCGTTGGCGTTCAGCACCAGCGCCGCCACCTGCGGCCGCGCGCGCGCGATCACGCGCTCGAGGATGGTTTCGCCGGCCAGGACGCGAAGAGACTTGTCGCCGCCGCCCATCCGGCGCGACAGGCCGCCGGCCAGCAGCACACCGGCGATTTTCACCGCCAACCCCTCACCCTCCCGGTGGCGCGGGGCCCTCCCTCTCCCCGCTTGCAGGGGGACGGTTTGGATGAGGAGCGTTCGGCCGGCGCCTTCACACCGCGTCCTCGGCGAGCGACGCCTTGCGCCGGTGGCTCGGGCTTTCGTCAGCAGCATGACGGCCGTCGTCGTCGCGCACGATGCGCTGCTCGCCCGCCAGCGCGACGAAGCGCCGGCCCTTGGCGCGGCCGATCAGCGTGAGATCGGCCTTGCGCGCGAGCTCGACGCCCCAGGCGGTGAAGCCCGACCGCGAAACCAGGATCGGAATCCCCATCTGCACCGTCTTGATCACCATCTCGGAAGTGAGGCGCCCGGTGGTGTAGAAGATCTTGCCCTTGGGCGCGATCTTGTTCATCCGCATGTAGCCCGCGATCTTGTCGATCGCGTTGTGCCGGCCGACGTCCTCCATGTAGACCAGCGGGCGATCCTCTTCGCACAGCACGCAGCCGTGGATCGCGCCGGCGGCGAGATAGAGGCTCGGCGCGGTGTTGATCTTCCGGGTGAGAGCGTAGAGCCACGAGGTCTTGAGCACCGCCGCGGGATCGAGCCGCACCTCGTCGAACTTCTCCATCAGATCGCCGAACACCGTGCCCTGGGCACAACCCGAGGTGAGAGTCTTCTTCCTGAGCTTCTTCTCGTAATCGGTCTTGCGCTTGGTGCGCACCACGACGGTCTCGAGCTCCTCGTCGTAGTCGATACCGGTGATGACGTCGTCCGGCCGCAGCATGTTCTGGTTGGCGAGATAGCCGACGGCGAGATAATCGGGATAGTCGCCGACCGTCATCATGGTGACGATCTCCTGCCCGTTCAAAAACAGGGTCAGCGGCCGCTCGACCACCACCTGGGTCTCGATGCGCTTTCCGCTCTCGTCGACGCCCGGCACCGTGCGCGTGAGGCGCGGATCGTCCGGATTGGGCCGGATGGCGAATTCCTTCATCGCCAAGATGATGGGGCTTACAGGGGACCGCCGCAAGGCCGCGCGTCTGCGGCCAAGTGACTGAATACCCACGCGGAAATCAGGGGCGACAATTCCGCGTCGGGCGCTATGCTAGGTGCCCTCGCCGGCTTATATCTTCCGCATGGCAATGATCGATCCGTTCGGCCGCCATATCACCTATCTGCGGGTCTCGGTCACCGACCGCTGCGACTTCCGCTGCGTCTACTGCATGGCGGAGCACATGGCGTTCCTGCCCAAGGCCGAGATTCTGACGCTCGAGGAGCTCGACCGCGCTGCCAGCGCCTTCGTGCGCCTGGGCGTGCGCAAGTTGCGGCTGACCGGCGGCGAGCCGCTGGTGCGGCGTAACGTCATGTCGCTGATCCGCGCGCTCGGCCGCCATCTCGCGACCGGAGCGCTCGACGAGCTGACGCTCACCACCAACGGCAGCCAGCTCGCGCGCTATGCCGGCGAGCTCAAGGCCGCCGGCGTCCGGCGCGTCAACGTCTCGCTCGACACGCTCGACGCCCCCAAGTTCGCCGCCATCACCCGCTGGGGCAGGCTCGACCAGGTGCTCGACGGATTGCGCGCGGCGCAGGATGCCGGCCTCGCGATCAAGATCAACACCGTGGCGCTCAAGGGCGTCAACGACGACGAGTTCGACTCTCTGATCGCCTGGTGCGGCGAGCGCGGCTTCGACCTGACGCTGATCGAGGTCATGCCGATGGGCGAGATCGGCGAAGGCGCGAGGCTTGAACAATACCTTCCCCTGTCCGTCGTGCGCGGCAAGCTCAAGACCCAATGGACGCTCGACGAGACCGACTACCGCACCGGCGGACCGGCGCGCTACGTGACGGTGCGCGAGACCGGGCGGCGGCTCGGCTTCATCACGCCGCTGACGCACAATTTCTGCGAAAGCTGCAATCGCGTGCGCCTCACCTGCACCGGCACGCTCTATATGTGCCTCGGCCAGCAGGACTCGGCGGATCTGCGCGCGCCGCTGCGCGCTTCGGAAAGCGACGGGCCGCTCGAGGACGCGATCCGCGAGGCGATTTCGCGCAAGCCCAAGGGCCACGACTTCGTCATCGATCGCCGCCATCCGGCGCCGGCGGTGCCGCGCCATATGAGCGTGACCGGCGGCTGAACCGGCACCCGTGCCCGCCGAACGCTCCATAGGCTTCGCCGCGAGCGACGCGCCCGAGGCGCAGAAGGCGCTCGCCGAGCTCCGCAGCCGCTACGGCGGCGTCGCACCCGAGCAGGCCGACATCATCGTCGTGCTCGGCGGCGATGGCTTCATGCTCGAGACGCTGCACCGCTATCTCGACCGCAGGGTGCCGTTCTACGGCATGCATCGCGGCAGCGTCGGCTTTCTCATGAACAACTACGGGCCCGAGGGCCTGAGGGAGCGCATCGCGCGCGCCGAGCCGATCGAGATCCATCCGCTCGAAATGACGGCGCGCGACGTGCGCGGCCGGACCCACAGCGCGCTCGCCATCAACGAGGTCTCGCTGACACGGCAAGGCCGGCAGGTCGCCAAGATCCGCATCGTCGTCGACGGCCAGGAGCGGCTGCCCGAGCTGATGGCCGACGGCGTGATGGTGGCGACGCCGATCGGCAGCACCGCCTACAACCTTTCGGCGCACGGACCGATCGTCCCGCTCGGCTCCAATCTTCTGGCGTTGACGCCGGTCAGCGCGTTCCGGCCGCGACGCTGGCGCGGCGCGCTGCTGCCGCAGAGTGCGCGCTTCCGCTTCGAGACGCTCGAAGCCGACCGCCGCCCCGTCGTGGTCGCCGCCGACTACACCGAGGTGCGCGACGTGCTCGAAGTCGAGGTGCGCCAGACGCTCGACGTCTCGTTCACGCTGCTCTTCGATCCCGAGCACAATTTCGCCGAGCGCGTGATGAAGGAGCAGTTCGCGACGTAGCGAACGGTAGGCGCCGGCACACGGCACGGCATGCCTGGATTGCTGCGTCGCTCCGCTTTCGGCTCGCGGCGCGCAATGACCGCCACAAAAACCCCGTACCATTGCGAGCGCAGCGAAGCAATCCAGCGCCTCAAATCCGTCGGCAGGCTTGCGATCGTGCGCCGATCAGGGCGTCTTCTTCTCGGGTGCCGCGGCCGTCGTCGGCGTCGGATCGGTCCTGGGTCGCGGATTGAAGTCTGCAGGGATCGCGTTCGGCACGCCCAGCGCGACGTCGACCGGCGTGATGCCGAGCGCCTTGCAGCCGTAGCCGCTCGCCGCCGGCAGGGTGCGCACCAGACCGTCCGGCACGGTCGCGTAGTCCGGCGGCAGCGTCGGCGCCGCGCCCGACAGCCGCGCGGGATCGAAGGCGCCCGCCAGATCGGTGACGTCGGGCGTCAAGGCGTCCGCCGGGCCGAGATTGGCGAGACCGAACCTGCGCCGGCCGAGCTCGCGCGCGCGCTTCTCGTCGGGCAGCAGCGCCAGCGGCGTGCGCTCGAACAGCTTGTCCACGAACTTGACCACCGACGCATGATCCCCGGTCTCGTGCGCGACCACGTGCACGCGGGCGAAGGGCGAGATCACGATCAGAGGCACTCGCGGCCCGTCGGTGAGCACGCGCCCGTTTGGCCCGCGCGAATGGATGGGCGGCGGCACGTGATCGTAATCGCCCTCGGAATCGTCCCAGGTGACGATGATCGCGCTTTGCGCCCAGTAGGGGCTGGCGGCGATCTTGTTGACGACGGCGGCGACCAGCGCCTCGCTGATCTGCGCGTCGGAATAGGCGGGATGGTCGTCGTCGCCGACGAAGTTCTTCTGCACCGCCGGATCGGGATCGGCCGGCGCGAGGCCGAGCGTGTTGCGGTAGCCGCCCTTGACGTAGAACAGCCCGCCGGCCGCCGGCAGCCCGCGCCGGTCGACGGCGTCGAAGAAATCCTGCAGGCCGTGCAGATCGGCGCGCAGCCTCGGATTGTTGGCGACGTAGCCGAAATACTGCGGGCCGTTGTGGTGCGTGATGTAGGACGCGTGCGTGCCCTCGGCGTCGGTCGGGCCGGGATCGGTCGGCTCGCGGTCGTAACCCTCCTCGTACCAGCCGAAGGCGATACGCCGCTGGCCGCTCGCGGCGATGGCCGGAATGTCGTGGCGAATGTCGGCGAGATCGTCGTCGGGATCGCTGTCGGCCGCGGCAGTTTCGCTCAACGCCTCGCCCTGAAGCGTCAGCGGCAGCGTCGCGAAGGTCAGGTTGCGCTGGACGTCGTAGACCGCGTTGCCTTTGATGTCCCGCGGATTGACCGGCATCTTGTCGAGCGAATTGTCGAGCTGCGAGCCCCAATAGGGATCGGCATCGTTCACCACCGGCACGCCCATGCGCTCGTCGCCGTTGCCCTTAAAGGCCTGCTTGGGGTGGAGCACCCATTGGGTCTCGCCGGTCTGCGCCGCGATGATCGACAGATTGCCCGGCGTCGAGGGGCCGGCGGTGAGCTGGAAGATGTGGTCGAACAGCACGAAGCGGTCGGCGTAGCGCCACAGCAAGGGCACGGTGTCGCAATCCTCGTGGGCCATGGCGAGCTCGCCGAATTGCTTCGCCAGCAGCGAGGGCTTGCCGAACGGCGAATGCTTGCGCTCCTCGACGAGGGCAAAGCGGTCCATGCGCGGCACGCCGCCGACCACGTGCATCTTGGCGACGATACGGCCGTGCGAATGATCGACGTCGTCGGTATCGGCGGCGTACTGCGCGGGACCGATGCGGAAGGGATGGATGGTCGTCACGCTGCCGTCGGTGTCCAGCAGCGGCTGGTCGAAGCCGGGTGTGTCCTTGGCCGGGCGCGAATACAAGCCGTCGGCGCCGGGAAAGGTGCCGAAATAGGAATCGAAGGATCGATTCTCCTGATAGACGACAAAGACGTACTTGATGCGCCGGCGCAGTAGCCGCCACAGCGCCGCGGAGCTCAGACTCGGCTCTGCGGCCGGCGGCACGACATAGCGCGCGATATCGGCGCCGGGCGCGGCCAAATGATAGTCCACGGTTTCGCCACACCATCCGCTGGCCGGCGCCAGCACCGCCAGCGCACCGGCGATCGACAGCACCAGGCGCTTCCGCATCGCCGTTCCACCCTCCGTTCGCGACCCGCTCCGCCGAGCCAGACACCGTTAGCAGCGCTCGATGAAACTATAGCGACAATCGCGGAGGCGTGGTAACCAGCCGCCGTGTTTTCCAGGGGCCACCGCGCCCGCCGGTTTTTCGGCGGGACTCGAAGGAGGGAGCGATGACACGCAGTCGCCATCGGATGGTTGTCGCGTTGGGTGCCGCGCTCGTTTGGATGGTCGCGAGCGCGGCGGCGCAGGCGCAGAACTCCCGACCGGATCCGGCCTCGTCGGCGATGGGCCAGCTCCAGAACGCCACCAGCGGCACGCAATCGACCGGACAGACCTTCGACGGCGGCAACACGCCGACCGACGCCTATCCGAGCCACTGATCCCCGCCGGCTTCAGGCGGCGTTTTCGCCGGCCAGCGCCTCGCGGCCTTCCTGGATCACGAAATAGAGGATCGCCACCGCGGTCACGGCGTCGACCCACCACGCGCCCAGCAGCAGCTGTGCCATCAGGCCGACGCAGACCGCGAAGGCGAGATAGCCGCAGGCGGTCGTCTGCGCCGCATCGGCGTGCAGCGCGCGACTTTCGAGCGCGTCCGCCAAGGCCAGCTTGCGGTGCGCCAGCCCGTACATCACCGGCACCGACAGCGCAGTGATGCCGAACCCGGCGAGCGAGAAGGCCTGGCCGGCGCGCATCCACAGGCGCCAGGCGACGGCGGCGGCGACATAGGCTGCGAGCGCCAGCAGCAGCGCACCGGCGATGCGCCGCGCGGTCTGCTCGGCGACCTCGGCGACGGCCGGGCGCTGCCTGGCCTCGGCCAACAGCCGCCACAGCAGCACCGCCGCCGACGCCAGCTCGACCAGGCTGTTGATGCCGAAGGCCACCACGCTCAGGCTGCCGACCGCAAGGCCGATCCACAGACCGACCGCCGCCTGCACGGTCGTCCACGCCACGGTGAGCCATTCGAGCGCCGACGCGCGCCGGAGCAGGTCCGGACGGTCGGCCGGCGTCGGCGCCGTGACGCTCATGATCGATACCCCTCGCAGCGCCGCCTCGGGCGGCTCGGCGCAGTCTAGCGTGCCCTGCCCGCGCTGGGGCATAGTGACGCTATGAAGACGCTGTCATCCGTCGAGATGATCCGTAAGCTCGTCGGCTTCGACACCACAAGCCGGGAAAGCAACCTGGCACTGATCGAATTTGCGCGCGACTGGCTCGACGGCTTCGGCGTCAGGTCCGAACTGGTGTTCGACGCGACCCGGCGCAAGGCCAGCCTCTATGCCACCGTCGGCCCGGAGGACAAGGCCGGAATCATGCTCTCGGGCCACAGCGACGTGGTGCCGGTCGACGGCCAGGATTGGCACAGCGAGCCGTTCAAGGCGGTCGAGAAGGACGGCCGGCTCTATGCCCGCGGCAGCTCCGACATGAAAAGCTTCATCGCCGTGGCGCTCGCCATGGTGCCGGAATTCGTCGCCGTCGGGCCCAAGACGCCCATCCATCTCGGCATCACCTACGACGAGGAGGTCGGCTGCCTCGGCGTGCGGCCGCTGATCGCGGCGCTGGCGCGGCGGACGGTGCGGCCGCGCCTCTGCATCATCGGCGAGCCGACGATGATGCAGCCGGTGATCGCCAACAAGGGAAAGCGCAGCTACGTCTGCCGCGTACGCGGCCACGAAAGCCACTCGGCGCTGGCCCATGCCGGCGTCAACGCGGTCGAGACCGCGGCGGAGATCGTCGCCCATATCCGCGCCATGGCGCGCCGACGACGGGAGAACGGCCCGTTCGACCGCGCCTTCGCCCCGCCCTACAGCACCATCCATGTCGGCACCATCGCGGGCGGCACCGCGCTCAACATCGTGCCGCGCGACTGCCGCTTCGAGTTCGAGATCCGCGACCTGCCCGACGACGACGCCGACGCCGTCCGCGCCGAGATCGAGCGCTTCGCGCACGGCCTGCTGCCGGAGATGAGGGCGGTGAGCGGCGACGCCGCGATCGAATTCGACGAGCTCAACGTCACGCCGCCGCTTTCGACCGCGCCCGACGCCGAAGCGGTGCAGCTGGCGCAGGCGCTTTCGGGCGCCAACGCCACCGGCAAGGTCAGCTACACGACGGAGGGCGGCCTCTACCAGCAGGGCGGAATCCCGACCGTGATCTGCGGCCCCGGCTCGATCGAGCAGGCGCACCGGCCGGACGAATTCATCGCTCTCGATCAGGTGAAGCAGTGCGAGGCGTTCATGCGACGGCTGCTGGAGCGCTGCGCGCGCTGAGCCGCGTGAGAGGATGATGGGCGTCGGCGGTTCCTGTCTCGAATGCGATCGGGGAAAGCCCGATGCCTGACCGCGCGCCCCACGGACCCAAGCCGACCGATATCGCGCGCCACGCCGCCGGCAACACAGGCATCCCTTATGTATGGAGCTACCGCGCCGACGCGCCCGGGCCGCACGTGGCACTGTGCGCGCTGATGCACGGCAACGAGATCTGCGGCGCCTATGCGCTCAATCAGCTGCTGTCGTTCCGTATCAGGCCGCATTGCGGCAGGCTCAGCTACGTCTTCTGCAACGTCGAGGCCTATCGCCGCTTCGACCCCGCCAACCCGAATGCGTCGCGCTATATCGACGAGGACATGAACCGCGTCTGGGACCCGGCGACGCTCGACGGCAGACGCCGCAGCACCGAGCTGGCGCGCGCCCGCGCGCTGCGTCCGCTCTTCGATTCCGCCGACTACCTGCTCGATCTGCATTCGATGCAAGCCGGCGGCGCGCCGCTGATCCTCGCCGGCATGGCCGAGAAGAGCGTCGCGCTGGCGCGCCGCATCCGCGCACCCGAGGTCATCGTCCGCGACCGCGGCCACGCCGCCGGCACGCGGCTGCGCGATTACGGCGCCTTCGCCGATCCGGCCTCGCCGAAGGCGGCGTTGCTGGTCGAATGCGGCCAGCACTGGGAAGAAAACGCCGAAGAGGTCGCGACCGTCTCGTGCTATCGCTTCCTTGCCGCCTGCGGTCTGCTGCCCGCCGACGCCGGCCGGCAAATTCTCGATATTGCCGCGCCGCCGCAGCGCGTCATCGAGGTCACCGAGGCGGTGACGGTTGCCAGCGACGACTTCCGCTTCGCCGCGCCTTACTGCGGCCTCGAAGTGATTCCCAAGGCGGGCACCGAGATCGCGCGCGACGGCGGCCGCACCGTTCTAACGCCTTATGACGATTGCGTGCTGGTGATGCCGTCGCCGCAAACCGTGCGCGGCCACACCGCGGTGCGTCTCGGCCGCTACGCGCCATGACCGGCAAGCGGCCACCGCGCGCCGCACGCCGCTGGTCGCAGCGGGTGACGCGCACCAGCAACGCGCTCGACCTCAACCACAACGTCTTCACCTGGCGCGATCCCGAGCGCATCGCGCGCTCGCTCAAGCGCTCGGCCGAAGCCAGCACGCGGCGCAAGGCGGGGCCGTTTCAATCGGCGATGGCGATGCTCACCTTCTATATCAACCGCGCCGGGCGCCATCTGCCGGCGGCGCAAAAGAAGGTGCTCGAGCGCGCCAAGCGCGAGTTGCGCAAGCGCTACGGACGGGGCTGATGCCTAAGCCGCGAGCGGCGGCAGCGCCGGCAGCGCCGCCTCGATCTGCGCCGCCAAAGCCAGCAACCCGCCCTCGCCGCCGCGCGTCGTCAGCTGCAGGCCCGCCGGCACGCGCACGTCCGGATAAAGGCCCATCGGCAGGGTGATCGCCGCGGCGTCGAGCGCGTTGGCCGCGCGCACGAAAATATTGCGTGCCGGATCGACCGGAACCGCGCGGCCGCGCACCGCCACGGTCGCGGCGTCGATCGGCGGCGCGGCGAACGGCCAGGTCGGCGTCGCCACGGCCGTGGCGCCGACCTGCGCCAGCGCCGCATCGAAGCGGCCTGCGAATTCCTCCATCGCCGCGCGCGCCGCTTTCGCCTGCGCCGCGGTCAGGCGCGCCGCCGCCTCGGCGCGCCGCCGGATGCCGTCGCCCGCACGCGCGAGATCCATCCGCGCCAGCGCTTGCCCGCTCTCGTAAAGCGACAGCGTTGCGGCGGCCGCCTCGCCCTCGCGCCAGCCGTCGATCGCACCGGCAACCACCACGATGCCGGCAGCCGACAGCCGCTCGAGCGCCGCTCCGAACAGCGCCAGCGTCGCGTCATCCGCGCTTTCCGCGATCAGGTCTTGCGGCACCAGGAGGCGCGCCGGCGGCGACGCAGCCGACGCGACCGCGGCCAGAACATGGAACGCCGCCATGACATCGGCGACGCTGCGGCCGATCAACCCCACGGTCGACAGGCTTGGGGTGTAGTCCGCGAGGCCGCCGTGCGGCAGCGTCGCACGCCGCGGCATCAGGCCGACGACGCCGCAATGGCAGGCCGGGTTGCGGATCGAGCCGCCGCTGTCGGTGCCGATGTTGACGAGCGCGAGACCGAGCGCCGCGGCGACGCCGGCGCCGGTGCTCGAGCCGCCGGCGGTACGGCCGATGTCCCAGGGATTGAGCCCCATCGGTTCGAAGGCGTTGGTGGTGCCGTACATCGCCAGCTCGGACAGCGTCGTCGTGCCGAGGAGCAATGCGCCTGCGGCGCGCAGGCGCGCGACGATCGCGGCGTCGACATCGGCGACGCGATCGGCGAACAGCGCCGAGCCTTCGGTCCACGGCAGGCCGGCCGCCGGAATGTTGCCTTTGACGCTCGCCGCGATGCCGTGCAGCGGCCCGCGCGGTGCGCCGCCGTCGAGCTCCGCCTGCAGCCGGGCGATGTCGTCGTCGGCCATCGCGGCGAGGTGCGAGAAGGCGCGGTAACGCGGATTGAGCGATCGCACGCGCCGCGTGTGCGCGGCGATCAGTTCCGCAACCGTCAGTCTGCGGTTGCGCAGCCATGCGCCCTGCGCGGCGGTCGATGCGGGAATGTCGTGCGGCACGGCGATTGCGGACGGTATCTGCTCTCGGGCAGGATACGAAGCCGTCAACCCCGCCGCAACGCCGCCGCCACCCACGACGATGACGAGACCGCGCGATGGCCACTGAAATCCTCCGCTTCGAGATGGCCGCGCCGGACGACACGCGCGAGCTCGCGACCGCGCTGCGCACGCTCGGCGCGCGCGAGATCGTGCGCCTGGCGCTGGCGATCAAGACCGAGGGCACGGCGACGATCAACGACTTCGGCCGCTCGCTCGCTCTGCGGGCGATCGCCGATTGCCTGGCCGAGGCCGGCGTGCCTCCGACGGTGCCGGCGCAGACCATCGTCTCGACCGGCAGCGAAGGCATCATCGCGCCCGGCGGCTATCTCGTCGCCGAGCGCAAGACCGGCGGCATTTCCGGCCTCGCCTTCGGCGCCGCGCATTCGCCGCCTCTCAAGCCCGAGCAGATGATGTCGGTGCCGCTACAGGCGCGCATCGCCGGCGAGGTGGTGAAGGCGGCGCTCGCCGATGCCGACGCCCACGCGGCCGACATCGCCCTGGTGTTGATGAAAACGCCGCTGCTGACGCGGGAGGAAGCCGCCGGCCTGCCGCCGCTGCAGCGCGAGCGCGCCGGCTCGTCGGCGCTGGCGCGCGGCATCGCCGCCCTCGGCGTCGCCGCGGCGCTGGGCGAGATCGATGCCGCGGCGCTGAGCGAGGACGCGCTCGGCCGGCGGCCCGATCTGCACAGCCGCCGGGCTATGGTGTTCTCCGGCACCGAGACGCGGCGCTGCGAGGCCATCGTGCTGGCGAACGTCGCCGGCGGTCCGCAGCCCGTGCGCAGCGGCCTGATTGCCGACCTGATCGACATCGACGGCATGGCGCGAATCCTGGCACCGGAGGCCGCCGAGCCGATCGCCGCTGCGCGCGAGCTGGCGCGTTCCGGCCGCATCCGCGCCGTATTCTTGAAGGCCAGCATCGCGCCCGACGGCCGCGTGCGCGGCGGCCGCACCACGGCGTTCTCCAGCGACCTCGATCCCGACAAGCACATGCGCGCGACCGCCTCGGGCGCGCTCGGCGCGCTCCTCGGCCACGGCCGGTTCTTCGTCTCGGGCGGCGCCGAGCACCAGGCGCCGCCCGGCGGCGCAGTCTTCGCGGCCGTGGTGGCGCCCTGACATGTTGCGCGTCGTCGAGGAGGACGAGGTCGTCCGCCTGATCGACCGCCGCGCTGCGGTCGACGTGATCGAGACCGTCTATCGCGAGGCGGCGTCGGGCGGCGCCGCGGTCTCGCAGCCGTCGGCGCTCGGTCTGCGCGGGGCGCGCGGCTCCGGCGTCGAATTCAAGGTCAAGGGCGCCGTCATCGACAGTCTCGGCGTCGCCGGCCTGCGCGTCATCGGCGACGGCGCGAACCTGCCCGAGGGCAGCCGCGCCTATGTCCATCTTTTCGACGCGACCACCGCCGCGCCGCTCGGCCTGATCGCCGAGCGTGCGCTGCATCGCGTTCGCACCGCCGTCACCGGCCTGGTCGCCTGCCGGGCGTTGGCGCCGCCGCGCGCCACGGCCATCGCGCTCGTCGGCACCGGTCGCATCGCCGAGGAATTCGTGCGCTGCGCCGTCGCGGTCTTTCCCAGCGCGACGATCATCGTCGCCTCGCGCGACGCCGCGCGCGCCCGCGACGCCGCGCGCCGCTGGCAGATGCACGCGCGCAACCCGCTGCGTCCGGCGGCGACCATCGCCGCGGCGGTCGCCGAAGCGCCGATCGTCGTGACCCTGACCGACGCCGCCGAGACGCTGTTCACCGCCCGCGATCTCGGGCCGCCGAAGCTGGTCTGCGGCATGGGCGGCCGCCATGAATTCGATGCCGACGTTCTCGCCGCCGCCGGCGCCTTCGTCGTCGACGAGCTCGATTTCGTCTGCACCGTCGGCAGCGGCGCGCACTGGATCCGCTCGGGACAATTGACGCGCGAGCAGATCGCCGCGCGGCTCGACGCCAACATCGGCGAGGTGCTGCTCGGCCGCAAACGCATCGCGACCGACGGCGTCACGCTGGCCATCATCCAGGGGATGGCGGTGTGCGACGTCGCGCTGGCCAAAACCGTATTCGATCGCATCCAGGAAGCTGGGGGCTGACATGGCGGGCAGCGAGGAAGTCGTCGAGCTCGGAACCGCGCCGGTGGCGGCGGCGACGACTCTGCGCGAGCGCTATCTCGGGCCGTGGAACAAGCTCGCCTATGCCCTCGGCATCGCCTGCTCGCTTTATTACATGTGGGTGGCGCTGGTCGGCATCCGCTACCCGCAGCTCGACCGCAGCCTGTTCATCTTCTTCGGTGTCGCCCTCGGCTTCGCGATGAAGCCGGCCGGCCGCTCGACGGCGCTGCGGACGCTCGACGCGCTGGTGATCGTCGGCGCCGCGGCCGCGACGTTCCGCTTCAACGTCATGTATCTGCAGTTCGTCAACATGGTCGGCCTGCCGATCTCCGATCTCGACATGGCCTTCGGCTGGTTCATGGTCGCGGCCTGTCTCGAGGCGTGCCGGCGCGCGCTCGGCTGGTCGGTGCCGGTGATCGCCGCAGTGTTCCTGGTCTTCTTCCGCTTCGGCACGTGGTTTCCGCCGCCGCTCGGCCACGCCGATTTCGACGCCCGCACGATCGCCAGCTACATGTATGCCGGCACCGACGGGCTCTACAGCGACCTCACCTACGTGCTGGCGTCGCAGATGTTCCTGTTCCTGGTGTTCGGCACGTTCCTCATGCGCTCGGGCGCCTCCGACTACTTCGCCCGCGCGGCGATGGCGCTGGTCGGCGACAGGGCGGGCGGCACCGCCAAGGCGGCGGTCGCCTCGAGCGCGATCATCGGCAGCATCACCGGCTCGGCCGCGGCCAATGCCGCCGTCGTCGGCACCATGACCATCCCGCTGATGAAGGCGGCCGGGTTCAAGCCGCACGTCGCCGGCGGCATCGAGGCCGCGGCCTCGACCGGCGGCACCATCCTGCCGCCGGTGATGGGCGTCACCGCCTTCCTGATGGTGGCGCTGACCGGAATTCCCTATTCCACCATCGCGATCTATTCGGCGGTACCGGCGCTGCTCTATTTCTTCTTCGTCTACGCCCAGGTGCATTTCTACGCCCGGCGCAACGGGCTGTCGGGGACGCCGCGGGCGCAGCTGCCGCCGCGCTGGCCGACGGTGCGCGGCGGGCTGCATTACCTCGTCCCGGTGATCGTCGTCGTCGCGATGGTCGGGCTCAGCTACTCGCTGGCCTTCACCGCGCTGCTCGCCACCGTCGCGACGCTGATCGTCAGCTGGGCGCGCGCCGAGACGCGCATGGGCCCGCGCGCGATCCTGGATTCGCTGGCGCGCGGCACGCAGCACGCACTGCCGATCATGACGGTCGCCGGACCGGTCGCGATCATGGCCGAATGTCTGTTGGTGCCCGGAACCGGCCTGCGCCTCACCGGACTCATCATCAGCACCGGCCACGGCAGTCTCGCGGCGACGTTGGCGCTGGTCTACGTCATCGCCTATGTCGTCGGCATGGGCCTGTCGGTGGTGCCGGCCTATCTCATCCTCGCCACGCTCGCCGCGCCCGCTCTGATCCAACTCCACGTGCCGGTGCTGGCGGCGCATCTGCTGGTGACGTGGTGGAGTCAGGCGTCGAACATCAAGCCGCCGGTGGCGATGGCGGTCTACGTCACCTCGTCGATCGCGGGCTCCGGCCTATGGCCGACCGGTTGGGCGGCGGTGCTCAAGGGCGCCGGCCTGTTCTTTTTGCCGGTACTGTTCATCTACCAGCCGCCCATTCTGTTCGACGGCACGCCGCTCGCCATCGCGGTGACGCTGGTCGCCATCACCGTCGGCATCGTGTTCTGCGCCGCCGGCATCGAGGGCTATTTCTGGCGGCCGCTGTCGCCGCTGCCGCGCGTCGTCATCGGCGCGGGCGGCTGCCTCCTCGTTTTCATTCACGGCGCGCTCTCGTTCGCCATCGCGGCGGCGGTGATTGCCGCCGGTATCCTGATCTCGTATCGCCAACAGAAAGCGGCCGCCATCGGCGCGGCGCGCTAGGCCTGCAAGGGGGTCATCATGCTTCGCATCATCGCGCTCACGCTGTTCGTCGCGCTGTTCACGATTCACCCGGCGGCCGCACAGAAAGAGGTTCTGCTCGGGGCCGACAATCCCGGCGGCAGCTATTACCTCTACGGCGGCGGCCTTTCGAGCTGGGTCAACGAGCATTCGAAGACGCTGCGCATCACTTCGGAGACGACGCGCGGCTCGGTCGAGAATGCGCGGCTGCTCACGGCCGGTCGGCTCGAATTCGGCCTCGTCAACGCCATCGCCACCTATCAGCAGCGGCACGGCGTCGGCCAGTTCAAGGGCCAGCCGCCGAGCGACCGCCTGCGCGGCATCGCCACGCTCGATTCCGCGCCGCTGCACATCGTGACCTATCCCGACAGCCACATCGCAACGCTCGCGGATCTCGCCGGCAAGCGCGTCTCGATCGGCGCGCCGGGCTCGGGCTCGGCGACCACCGCCGGCTTCCTGTTCCCGCTCGCCGGCCTCGAGGGCAAGGTGAAGACGGAGAATCTCGGTTTCAGCGAGAGCGCCTCGAACCTGCGCGACGGCAATATCGACGCCTTCATGGCCGCTTCGGCTCTGCCGCTGCCCGCCGTCGTCGATCTGGCCAGCACCCACAAGGTGGTGCTGATCGACATTCCCGAGAACCTGGTGGCCGGCCTGCACAAGGAAAGCCCGTTCTACCAGTCCTACGAGATTCCCGCCGGCACCTATTCGGGGTTCGACAAGCCCAACCATACGGTCGCGGTATCGTCGCTCCTGGTGACGCGCGCCGACGTGCCCGACGCCGTCGTGACCGAGCTGCTGACGCAGATGTACACGCCGGCGGCGCTCGAATACATGCGCCATGTCTATCACGCCTGGGACCCGCACGCGGACGCCAAGCTGTTCGCCGACATCGAGGTGCCGCTCCATCCCGCGGCGCTCAAGTTCTATCAGGCGCACGGCATGCTGAAATAGGCCGGCGCACGCCGGAGTTCGCGGGCAAGCGGCGGAGTGCGGCGGCGGCTTCGGCGCGGCAGGGTTCGTCCGACAACCAAAGGACGAACCCATGCACCGCGTCTGCGAACCCGCCATCCTCTATTTCGGCACGCCGGTGGTGCTGATCAGCACCGTCAACCCGGATGGCACGTTCAATCTCGCGCCGATGTCCTCGGCCTGGTGGCTCGGCTGGCGCTGCCTGCTCGGCCTCGCCGCCTCGTCGCAGACGCCGCAGAACCTGCTGCGGACGCGCGAGTGCGTGCTCAACCTGCCGAGCGTCGCCGAGGCCGCGGCGGTCAACCGCCTGGCGAAGACCACCGGCACCGAGGTCGTGCCCGAGGCCAAGCGGCGGCGCGGCTATCGCTTCGAGCGCGATAAATTCGGCCGCGCCGGATTGACGGCCGATCCGTCCGAGATTGTCGCCGCACCGCGTGTGCGCGAATGTCCGGTGCAGCTCGAAGCCACGGTCGAGGCGGCTCACCCTTTGGCCGAGAACGATCCCCTATGGCGCGGCCGGCAGCTTGCCTTCGAGGTGCGCATCCGCTGCGTCCACATCGCGGAGGCGATCCTGATGGACGCCGAGCCGAACCGCATCGATCCCGACAAATGGCGGCCGCTGATCATGAGCTTCCAGAAATTCTACGGCCTGGCGGAGGGCCAGGTGCATCGCTCGACGCTGGCGGAGATTCCGGAAGCGCTTTATCGCCCCTAGTCGCCGACGATCGTGTCCAGTTTCGCCTTCGCCAGCTGCCGCGCCGCCTCGCTCTTGTCGCCGAGTTGGACGGCGACGTGACCGTTCTTCTGCGCGAAGCCGAGATAGCGATACGAGACGCCGGTATCGCGGACGAATTCCTGGAACGCCTTGAACTCGTGCCGCTCCCAGTTGGGATAGTTGAAATACTCGTCGAAGACGATCACCGCGCCGGGGCCGAGCCGCGGCATCAAAATGTCGAACACCGTCTTGGTCGACGAATAGATGTCGCAATCGACGTGCAGGAAGCTCACGGCTTCCGCCTGCTCGCGCAGGAACGCCGGCAGCGTCTGGTCGAACCAGCCTCTGTGCAGCGTCACGTTCGCCGGCACCGGCGGCGGCGCGCCCTGGCGCGAGAACTTGCCAGCGCGCTCGAAGGTGCCGGACCACGCCTCGGGCAGCCCCTCGAAGCTGTCGAAGCCGTGGAGCCGGCGGCCGCTCGCGCCGAGATGGCGCAGGCTGGCGCCATCGCCGACGCCGAATTCGAGCGCGAGACCCTCCTTGGCCGACGCGGCGAGCGCGAACGACAGCAGATCCCAGCGATCGGCGAAGATGGTCGCGTCGCGCATGTATCGCTCGATATAGTCGAGGCTGCGCTCGCGCGCGCGCGCCTGCAGGCCGGTGACGAGATAGCGGCCGTGATATTTGAGCGCGAAACGGCGGTAGAGCCGCTCGGTCAGCGGCAGTGGACGACGCTCGCTCATGGCCCGCTCCGCAGTGTCGCCAGCTTGAGCTCGGTCAGCAGCGGATAGAGCGCCGAGAACAGCGCCAGCGCAATCCCGTAGGCGCCTTCGCGATATCCCCTGCGCGCGACGTAGCTCTTCCAGCCGCGGCTCCAGAAGCGCCGGAACGCCGCCGCAACGTTCGGCCTGCGGCCGGCATCGCAAGCGTCGAGCGCCGCGAGGTCGGTGTAGCGGTTGAGCCGCGCGAAGAGATCGGTCAAATCGCGGTCGACGAAGTGCAGCATCGGGTTCTTGAGGGTGCGGCTTCTGCCGTGAAGCTCGATCCTGGGATGGACGCGGCCGCCGAGCACGCGCTTCACGCCTTTGCGGAACAGCACCGGCTTGGCGGCGACACCGTTATAAGCGCCCCAGCCGTAACGCACCAGCCGGCTGCCGATATGATTGGCCATCGGCACCAGGAAATAATCGGCGCCGGGCGCGGCCAACGCGGCACGGATTTCGGCCGCCAGCTCGGCGGTGACGCGCTCGTCGGCATCGACTTCGAGAATCCAGGGACCGGCGCAGGCCTCGTAGCCGGCGTTGCGGCGCGGCCCTTCGAGCTCGAAGGCGGCCTGGACGACGCGCGCGCCCGCATTGCCGGCAATCGCCGCCGAGCCGTCGGTCGAGCGGTCGAGCAGCACGACGATTTCGTCCGCGAAATCGAGATGGGCGAGGCAGGCGGCGAGCTGCGCTTCCTCGTTGCGCGCCACCACCAGCGCCGACAGCTTGGCCGCATCCGCCATCGATCCCCCTGCACGGCCCAACATGGCCACGACGGTCCCTCGCCCGTCAATCCCGCTTGTCGTCCCCGCTCCCGGACTACGCTCGCGAACACCCTGCGGTTCTCATCCCCGGGGATGTTCCGGGGCATCCGCTCTTGAAGGCGCGGATCGCCGGGCCTTCGTCCGGCCCTGAGCACAAGATTCAGAAGCCCGTGAGCTTCGCCAGGAGCGCTGCGGGATCGTCGACCAGGCGGTTGCCGCGCCAAGCGACGATCTGGTCCGGCCGGATCAGCGCGAGATCGACCTCGTAGAGATCGCGCGCACGGTCGTCGGCGATCTCCACGACCTCGAGCGGCACGCCGCGGGCTGCCGCGGCCTCGGTGAGCGCCGTAGCGTCCGGCGCGCGTGAGCCCAGGCGCAGCAGCGTGAACTCGGGGCCGAAGGCGTCGTAAAGCGAATGCTCGTCGTCGAGCCAGAAATGCGGCGCGCGGCCGCCCGGCACCGAGGTCGGAATGTAGACGTTGGCGGCGTCGGGCGGCGGCGAGCGGCCGTCGCCGACGATGATCGGCGAGCCGTCGTAGCGCGCGCCGAGCGTCACGCCGGGAATGTCGAATTCGGCGCGGGCATGCGCATGGAGCGCTCGCCCCGCTTCGTGCCGCGCCGCCGCGCCCTCCGTCGTGTCGTCCTCGAGCGTGTCGGCGAGCTTGAACAGGCCGATCGAATCCGCGAAGCGGCGCGCAAAGCCGGTATTGCGCTGCGCCACCGGCCGGCGTTCGGCTTCGTAGCTCGCCAGCAGGCCGGGGCCGCCCCAGCCGCGCAGGACCGCCGCCAGCTTCCAACCGAGATTGACGGCATCCTCGACCGCGGTGTTGTAGCCGAGGCCGCCGGTCGGCGTGAACAGATGCACGGCGTCGCCGCCCAGCAGCACACGGCCGTGCGCGAAACGGTCGGCGACCAGCGTGTAGCCCGCCGTCCAGTTGCGGCGCGCGACGATATCCATGTCGCATTCGGCGCCGAGCGCCGCGAAGAACATCGCACGCGCCTCGGCGTCGCCGAATTCCCGCCCGGCCTCGTCGGGCTTGAGCTGGGCGTGAAACACGAACGCGTCGTGCCCGTCGAGCGGCAGCAGCACGCCGCGCCGGTCGCGATTGACGCTGATGTACTGCCACGCCCTGGCGCCGTTGATGCGGTCGAGCAGCTGGCGCGAGCGGAAATGGATCGCGTGCTGCGGCCCACCCATGTATTCCCGCACCGCGCCGCTCTCGCCGCTCAGGGATATTCCGAGCTCCTTGCGCACCAGGCTGCGCGCGCCGTCGGCGGCGACGAGGTAACGGCCGGTGAAGCGCCGCGGCGCGCCGCCCTCCGCCGGCTCGGCCGTGACTTCCGCGCGATCGCCGGGTTCGGCAAAGCCGGTGACGCGCCAATTGAACCAGAGCTGCACCGATGGAAGCTTTTCCGCCTCGTCGCGCAGCACGCGCTCGATATACATCTGCGAGCAGCGATGCGGCAGCTCGGCCGCGCTCCACGAGCCGCCGAGGCGCTTCACCAGCTCTTTCGCCCGGCCCGACGCCGGCAGCGCGAAGCGCGCGAGCTCGTAGCGCGCGAAGCGCGTCCAATAGGTGACGTCCGTCGGATAGTCGGGCGGCAGGCCGAGCGCGCGCACCCGGTTGGCGAAGCCGAGGCGGCGGTAATGCTCCATCGTCCGCGCCTGGGTCGCGTTCGCCTGGGGAAAGGTCGTGGTCGACGGCTTCTCGCTCAGCAGCAGCGCGCGCACGTCGCGCCGCCCGAGCTCGATCGCCAGCATCAGGCCGCACGGCCCGCCGCCCACGATCACCACATCGGCGCCAAACTCGCTGCCCACCGTCTCCCACTCCCAGCCGGGGATGCCCGCGCGAGTTTACCCGTTCCCCGTACGGTTGCGGCAATGATCCGAAGGGCGCAACTATTGGCGCAGCGGCCCCGGCAAAAAAGGACCGGCCGGCGCCCGGTCGCAAGGGAGGAACCATGCGCTGCAGGCGAATCGCGTGCATCGTCGTCATTGGGCTCTCGGCCGTTGCCGCGCCGTCCGCCGGCGCGCAGACGGTCCGGATCGGCGTCGTCGACACCTTCAGCGGCGCGCAGGCGAGTTTCGGCGATTACACCGACAAGGGCTTTCGCCTTTACATCAAGCTGCATCGGCAGGAGCTGCCCGCGGGCGTCGCGGTCGAGCTCATCAACCGCGACGATGGCGGCCTCAATCCCGACCGCGCCAAGCAGCTGTCGCAGGAGCTGGTGACGCGCGAGCACGTCGATCTGCTGGCCGGCGGCTCGTTCACGCCCAACGGCATGGCGACCGCGACGGTGGCCGACCAGGCCAGGATCCCGTTCGTCGTCACCAACGCGGCGACGCCGGTGGTGACCGCGAAATTCCCCTATGCCGTGCGCTTCTCCTTCACCATCGTGCAGTCAATCGCGCCGCTCGGCGCCTGGGCCGGCGGGCGCTACAAGACCGCCTATACGCTGGTCAGCGACTACGCGCCCGGCTGGGGGGCGGAGAAGGCCTTTGCCGAGGCCTTCAAGGCGGCCGGCGGCACCGTCCTCGGCAGCCTGCGCGCGCCACCCGAGGCGATCGACTTCTCGCCCTATCTGCAGCGCATCAAGGACGCCGGTCCCAAGGCGGTGATGATCTTCGTGCCGGGCGGCCGCTCGGCGACCACGCTGATGAAAGGCTTCGGCGATATCGGCCTCGCCAAGTCCGGCGCCAAGCTCGTCGGCTCCGGCGAATCGATCGTGCCAGACGACGAACTGCCGAACATGGGCGACGCCGCCGTCGGCGTCGTCGACGTGACGCACTACTCGGTGGCGGCGGCGCGGCCGGCCAATCGCGCCTTCGTCGCCGCCTGGCGCAAGGAATACGGCGCCGGCGCCACGCCCAATTTCGTCGCCGTCGCGGCCTGGGACGGCATGGACGCGATCTTCCAGGCGCTCCGCGCGCAGCACGGCAAGCTCGACCCGGAAAAGACGCTCGACATCCTGCGACACTACCGGAGCGCCGACAGCCCGCGCGGACCGATCGCCATCGATCCCGCCACGCGCGATATCGTGCAGAACGAATACCTGCATGAAGTCCGCAAAGTGAACGGCCGGCTGGAGAACGTCGAGCTCGAGACCATCGCCAAGGCGGTCGACGGCAGCGGCCACAGCCGATGAGCGAGCCATGACGTTGCAGCAGAACACCGACCGTATCCAGACCACCCATGTCGGCAGCCTGCCGCGGCCGCATGACCTGCTCGATCTGATGAAGGCGAAGCTCGGCGGCGGGGCGATCGACGCCGCCGCTTACGACGCGCGCGTGGCGCAAGCCGTCGCCGACTGCGTCAGGCGTCAGGTCGCCGCCGGCATCGACATCGTCGCCGACGGCGAGCAGTCGAAGCCCGGGTTCTTCACCTATGTCGTCGAGCGGCTCGAAGGCTTCGAGCCGCGGCCGGGCCAGAAGCGCACGTCGTTCGAAGCCGAGCGCGCCGCTTTCCCCGAATACTACGAGGAGTATTTCAAGCAGGCGATGCTCGGCGGCGCGATCGCGCCGATCGTGCCGATGGTCTGCGTCGGCCCGGTGAAGTACCGCGGCATGGCGGCGCTGCAACGCGACATCGCCAATCTCAAGGCGGCGATGCGGGCCGCCGGCGCGCGCACCGCCTTCATGCCGTCGGTGGCGCCGAGCGGCGTCGGCGGCAACGAGTATTACCGGAGCGAGGAGGATTATTTCGCCGCCGTCGCCGCGGCGCTGCACGAGGAATACAAGGCGATCGTCGACGCCGGTCTGCTCCTCCAGGTCGACGATCCGTTCCTCACCGACCGCTTCGTCGATCCGGAGCTCGACGACAGGCAGCGCGCGAAGCGCGCCGCGCTCTATGTCGAGGCGGTGAACCTCGCGCTCGCGGGCATTCCGCCCGAGAAGGTCCGCTTCCACACCTGCTACGGCATCAACGAGGGTCCCCGCATCCACGAAGCGTCGCTCGCCGACGTGGTCGGCTACATGCTCAAGGTCAACGCCGGCGCCTACAGCTTCGAGGCCGCCAATCCGCGCCACGAGCACGAGTATCACCTGTGGGAGCGGGTCAGGCTGCCCGAGGGCAAGGTGCTGATCCCGGGGGTCATCACCCACGCCAGCAATATCGTCGAGCATCCCGAGCTGATCGCCGAGCGCCTGGTGCGCTACGCCAGGCTGGTCGGCCGCGAGAACGTCGTCGCCGGCGCCGATTGCGGATTCTCGTCGCAGGCGACCTATCGCACCGAGGTGCATCCGACCGTGGTGTGGGCCAAGTTCGAGGCGATGCGCGACGGCGCACTGCTGGCTTCGAATCAGCTCTGGCGCTGAACGGCCGATACCGGGCGCGCCGGTCGCGCCGGCCGCCGTCGCGACCGGAACTTTCCGGCCGGACGCGCCGGACGAAGTTTTATCACCGCCGCCGGCCGCCGCCGGCAATTCGGTAAGCGGGCTTGCCTTATCGTTGTCTTGCCCGCCGGGAGTTCCTACTCTCTCGCTCGGGAGGCGGGCATCGGGCCATGACGCTCGCGCAGGTCACGCTGGAAGACAAATACACGTTGCGCTCCGGGCGGGTTTACCTCTCGGGCGTGCAGGCGCTGGTGCGGCTGCCGATGCTGCAGCAGGAGCGCGACCGCGAGGCGGGGCTGCGCACCGCCGGATTCATTTCGGGCTACCGCGGCTCGCCACTCGCCGCCTACGACACCGCCCTCAACGCGGCGCGCCGGCATCTCGCGGCGCACGACATCCATTTCCAGCCCGGCGTCAACGAGGATATCGCCGCCACCGCGCTGTGGGGCACGCAGCAGGTCAATCTCTATCGCACGGCGAAGTTCGACGGCGTCTTCGGCATCTGGTACGGCAAGGGGCCGGGCGTCGACCGCTCGATGGATCCGCTGAAGCACGCCAACCTCGCCGGCACCTCGCGGCACGGCGGCGTGCTCGCGATCGCCGGCGACGATCACGGCTGCCAGTCGTCGACCACCGCGCATCAGAGCGAGCAGATGTTCCTGGCGGCGATGATCCCGCTGCTCAATCCGGCGACGGTGCAGGAATACCTCGATTACGGCCTCTACGGCTGGGCACTGTCGCGCTTCGCCGGCGTCTGGGTCGGCTTCAAGGCGATCGCCGAGACGGTCGAAAGCTCGGCGTCGATCCTGGTCGAGCCCTGGCGCATGAAATTCGTCACCCCGCCGGATTTCGAGATGCCGCCGGGCGGCCTCAACATCCGCTGGCCCGATCCGCCGCTCGATCAGGAACGTCGGCTGCACGGTCCGAAGATGGCGGCGGTCGCGGCTTTCGCCCGCGCCAACCCGCTCGACCGGCTGGTGTTTGCGGCAAAGCCGGCGCGGCTCGGCATCATGGCGGCGGGCAAGGCTTATCTCGACGTGCGCCAGGCGCTCGACGATCTCGGATTGAGCGAGGCGCAGTGCCTGGCGCTCGGCCTGCGGCTCTACAAGATCGGCATGGTCTGGCCGCTCGAAGCGGACGGCGCGCGCCGCTTCGCCGACGGCCTCGACGAAATTCTGGTGGTCGAGGAGAAGCGCGGCTTCATCGAGGACCAGCTGATGCGCGCGCTCTACAACGTCGATGCGGCGCGGCGGCCGCGCATCGTCGGAAAGACGGACGAAAGCAGCGCGACCCTGCTGCCGAGCGCCGGCGAGCTGACGCCGGCCATGGTGGCGCGTGCGCTGGTGGCGCGTCTCCGGCGCCAGAACGCCGCGACGCCCGAGATCGAGCAGCGGCTGCAGCGCCTGCTGTCGTTCGAGACCATCGCCGAGAGCGGCCACACGTCGCTGCGCCTGCCCTATTTCTGCGCCGGTTGTCCGCACAACACCTCGACGCGCGTGCCCGAAGGCAGCCGCGCGCTCGCCGGCATCGGCTGCCACTTCATGGCGATCTGGATGCCGCGCGCCACCTCGACCTACAGCCACATGGGCGGCGAAGGCGCGGCCTGGATCGGCCAGGCGCCGTTCACCGAGGACAAGCACGTCTTCCAGAATCTCGGCGACGGCACCTATTCGCATTCCGGCCTGCTGGCGATCCGCGCCGCCGCCGTCGCCGGCGTCAACATCACCTATAAGATTCTCTACAACGACGCGGTCGCCATGACCGGCGGCCAGCCGGTCGAAGGCCATCTGAGCGTCGCGCAGATCGCGCGCCAGGTCGCGGCGGAGGGCGCCCGCAGGATCGTCGTCGTCAGCGACGAGCCGCACAAGTATCCGAGCGGCACCTTCGCCGCCGAGGTCGTCGTGCGCCACCGCGACGAGCTCGACCGGGTCCAGCGCGAGCTGCGCGAGGTTCCCGGCCTTACCGTCCTGATCTACGACCAGACCTGCGCCGCCGAGAAGCGCCGCCGCCGCAAGCGCGGCGCGTTTCCCGATCCGGCCAAGCGCATCTTCATCAACGACGCGGTGTGCGAAGGCTGCGGCGACTGCTCGGAGAAATCCAATTGCGTCGCGGTCAAGCCGCTCGAGACCGAGTTCGGCCGCAAGCGCACGATCGATCAGTCGTCCTGCAACAAGGATTATTCCTGCATCAAGGGCTTCTGCCCGAGCTTCGTCACCGTGCACGGCGGCGAGCTCAGGCGGCTCGAGACGCAGCACCGGCAGCTGCGCTCGATCGCCGAGCACATCGCGGCGCTGCCGCCGCCAGCGCCGAAGCCGCTGGGCGAGCCTCACAACATCCTGATCGCCGGGATCGGCGGCACCGGCGTCATCACCATCGGCGCGCTCCTGGGCATGGCAGCGCACATCGAGGGCAAGGGCTGCTCGGTGCTCGACTTCACCGGTCTCGCGCAGAAGAACGGCGCGGTGCTGAGCCACGTGCGCATCGCACCCGAGGCCGAGGACCTGCACGCGGTGCGCGTCGCCGCCGGAGGCGCCGATCTGGTGCTCGGCTGCGACATGGTGGTGGCGGCGAGCCCGACCGCGCTGGCGCGCATCGAGCACGGCGTGACCCGCTGCGTCGTCAACAGCGACTATCAGCCGACCGCCGCCTTCGTGACGAATCCCGACATCGACTTCGAAACCGCGGCGCTGACCAAGGCGATCAGGAACGCGGCCGGCGATGCGAACGCCGATTTCGTCGACGCCACCGGCCTGGCGACGGCGCTGCTGGGCGACAGCATCGCCGGCAATCTGTTCCTGCTCGGCTATGCGGTGCAGAAAGGTCTCGTCCCGGTCGGCGCCGCGGCGATCGAGCGCGCCATCGAGCTGAACGGCGTCGCGGTGGAGATGAACAAGCACGCGCTGGCCTGGGGCCGGCTCGCCGCGCACGACCACGCACGCGTCGCGGCCCTGGTGCATCCGGTCGCCGACGAGGCGACGAAGCCGGTCAAGGGTCTCGCCGCGCTGGTCGAGCGCCGCGCCGCCTTCCTGGCGCGCTATCAGGACGCCGCCTATGCCGCGCGCTATCGCGAATTTGTCGCCGCGGTGGAACGCGCCGAACGGGCGCGGCTGGGCCATCGCACGGAATTCGCCGAGGCGGTGGCCGAGAACCTGTTCAAGCTGATGGCCTACAAGGACGAATACGAGGTCGCGCGGCTCTACACCGACGGCGAATTCCTCAGGAAACTGCGGCACCAGTTCGCCGGCAAATACCGGCTCGAGTTCCATCTCGCGCCGCCGACCTTCGCCGCACGCGATCCGGCGACCGGCGAGTTGCAGAAGCGCGCCTTCGGTCCCTGGGTATTCGCCGCCTTCAAGCTGCTGGCACGCTTCAAGTTCCTGCGCGGCACCGCCTTCGATCCCTTCGGCCGCACGCCCGAGCGCCGCATGGAACGCCGGCTGATCGCCGACTATCGCGCCGTCGTCGACGAGCTGGCCGCGGCGCTGACGCCGGCCAACCATGCACTCGCCGTCGAGATCGCCCGCGTTCCCGAGCGCATCCGCGGCTTCGGCCACGTCAAGGAGCGCGCCGTCGCCATCGCCAAGGCGAGCGAAGCCGCGCTGCTGGCGGCTTTCCGCGCCCCCGCCCCCTCGGCCCACGCCGCGGAATGACTTTGCGGCGGCGGCAGGGCGGGCTAATCTGACGGCTTGGCCAGGAGATCATGACCGCGTCAGCGCCGCCCAAACGGCCCTATACGATTGAGAACGTCGAGGTTGTGGCGACGACGCCCGACCTCAGGATGACCGTTTTCACCATCGGCACCGGGCAGGAAATCCCCTGGCACTGGCACAGCAACGTGTCCGACACCTATTTCGGCATGGAAGGAGTGACCGTGGTCGAGACCCGGGCGCCCAATGCGCGCTATGAGATCGGCCCCGGGCAGACCGGCGTCGTGCCGCCGAAGCGCGCCCATCACGTGACCGGCAAGGACGGCACGCGCTGCAAATTCGCCGTGCTCCAGGGGGTCGGCACCTACGATTTCAATCCGGTAGGACAATCATGAATCGATCGCTGCGTTTCTTCCTGCTCGGCGCCGGCAGCGCCGTTCTCGTCCTCGCCGCGCTCGCGGCCGGCGTCACCATCGCCGCACCCGAGACGCCGACGGCCGCGAAGATGCTCGCGCTCTATACCGAGGTCTTCAACGAGGTGAAGGCCAACTACGTCAAGCCGGTCTCCGACAAGAAGCTTGTCGAGGGCAGCATCCAGGGCATGCTGTCGAGCCTCGATCCGCATTCGAGCTACATGGACGCCAAGGAATTCAAGGAAATGATGGTGCAGACCCGGGGCGAGTTCGGCGGCCTCGGCATGCAGGTGACGATGGAGGACGGCGCCGTCAAGGTGGTGTCGCCGATCGACGACACGCCGGCGGCCAAGGCCGGCGTCATGCCGGGCGATCTGATCGTCGCCATCGACAATGTGCCGGTCAGCGACATGACGCTGTCACAGGCGGTCGACAAGCTGCGCGGCCCGATTGGCAGCAAGGTGACGCTGACCATGCGGCGCCAGGGGGCGCAGCCCTTCGAGCTGACATTGACGCGCGCCGACATCAAGGTCGACCCGGTGAAGTCGAAGCTGGTCGACGGCAATATCGGATATATCCGGATCAGCACGTTCTCCGAGCGCGCGGGCAGCGCGCTCGACGCGGCGGTCAAGGCCCTCAAGGCCAAATCGAAGGACCATCTCGCCGGCGTCGTTCTCGATCTGCGCAACAATCCGGGCGGCCTGCTCGACGAGGCAGTGGCGGTGGCCAACATCTTCATCCCCAAGGGCGAGATCGTGTCGATCAAGGGCCGCGTCGCCTCGGATACGCGGCACTATAACGCGTCGTCGGGCAAGGATCTCGTGCCGCCCGGCGTGCCGATGGTGGTGCTGGTCAACGGCGGCTCGGCCTCGGCGTCCGAGATCGTCGCCGGCGCGCTGCAGGATACGCATCGCGCGGTGATCATGGGCACGCGCTCCTTCGGCAAGGGTTCGGTGCAGACGGTTCTGCCGGTGAAGGAGAGCGGCGGCGCCATTCGGCTGACCACCGCGCTCTACTACACGCCGTCCGGCCGCTCGATCCAGGGTACGGGCGTCACGCCCGACGTGGTCGTGCCGCCGGCGAAGATCGAGAAGATCGCGCTCGGGCCGGTGCTACGCGAGGAAGACCTCAAAGGCGCGCTCAAGAATCCCAACGGTGCCGCCATTCCGCCGACCGCGACGCCGGCCCCGGCCGACAACAATGCGCCGGCCAAGCCGGGCGCCGCGCCCGGCGCCGGCGCCGCCGTCATGCCCGGCGGAAACGTGCCGCTGCCGCCCGGCGCCAAGCCGGTACCGGTGCCCGCCAACGCCGCGCTCGAGCCCACCCTCATGGGCACCGACAGCGACTACCAGTTCGTGCGCGCGGTCGATCTGTTGCGCGGTTTGGCGCTGTACCGGGCCGAACAGCGGACCGCCGAGCGCTGACGGTTCCCGCCCTCCCGGCTTTGTCCTAAGATCGGGGACAAAAATCGGGAGGAACGGGCATGGCGAAGCTCACGCTGAGCTACGTCCACGGAGCGAGCGACCAGCCGCTCCTCGGCGACACCGTCGGGCAATTCTTCGACGCCGCCTGCGAGCGATGGGCGGACCGCCCGGCGCTGGTGGTGCGTCACCAGAACGTGCGGCTCAATTACGGCGAATTGCGCCGCGAGGCCGAGCGGCTCGCCGCCGGGCTGCTGACGCTCGGCCTCGAGCCGGGCGACCGCATCGGCATCTGGTCGCCGAACAACAGCGAGTGGGTGCTGACCCAGTTCGCCACCGCCAAGGCCGGCCTGATCCTGGTCAACATCAACCCGGCGTATCGCGTCGCCGAACTCGAATACGCGCTCAACAAGGTCGGCTGCAAGGCGCTGATCCTGGCCGAGCGCTTCAAGACCTCGGATTACGTCGGCATACTGCGCGAGCTCGCGCCCGAGCTCGGCCACGCCCAGCCCGGCAAGCTCGAGGCGCCGCGTCTGCCGACGCTGCGCTCGGTGATCCTGATCGGCGGCGGCTGGCATCCCGGCACCTTCCGCTTCGGCGAAATCCTCGAGCGCAGCGGCGCGGCCGAGCGCAAGCGCCTCGCCGAGCTGGCGCCGCTGCTGCAATTCGACCAGCCGATCAACATCCAGTTCACCTCCGGCACCACCGGCTTCCCCAAGGGCGCGACGCTGTCGCACCACAACATCCTCAACAACGGCTTCTTCATCGGCGAGGCGATGCGGTTGACGCCGCAGGACCGCCTGTGCATTCCGGTGCCGCTCTATCACTGCTTCGGCATGGTGCTGGGAAACCTGGCGGCGCTGACCCACGGCACCTGCATGGTGTTTCCCGGCGAGGGCTTTGATCCGCTGACGACGCTGCAGACCGTGGCCGAGGAGCGCTGCACCGCGCTTCACGGCGTGCCGACCATGTTCATCGCCCAGCTCGACCACCCCGAGTTCGATCGCTTCGATCTGTCGTCGCTGCGCACCGGCATCATGGCGGGCTCGCCCTGCCCGATCGAAGTGATGAAGCGCGCCGTCGCCAAGATGCATCTCTCCCAGATCACCATCGCCTACGGCATGACCGAGACCAGCCCGGTGAGCTTCCAGAGCTCGACCGACGATCCGCTCGAGCGCCGCGTCTCGACCGTGGGCCGCGTCCATCCGCATATCGAGGTCAAGATCGTCGACCTCAACGGCCGCATCGTGCCGCCCGGCACGCCGGGCGAGCTGCTGACGCGCGGCTATTCGGTGATGCTGGGCTATTGGGGCGACGACGAGCGCACACGCGAGGCGATCGACGCGGCGCGCTGGATGCACACCGGCGATCTCGCGACGCTCGACGAGGAGGGTTATTGCAACATCGTCGGCCGCATCAAGGACATGGTGATCCGCGGCGGCGAGAACGTCTATCCGCGCGAGATCGAGGAATTCCTCTACCGCCATCCGAAGATCCAGGACGTGCAGGTGATCGGCGTGCCCGACGACCGCTACGGCGAGGAGATCTGCGCCTGGGTCAAGCTGCGGCCCGGCGAAACCGCGACCGAGGAGGAGATCCGCGCCTTCTGCCGCGACCGCATCGCGCATTATAAGGTGCCGCGCTACATCAAGTTCGTCGACGGCTTCCCGATGACGGTCACCGGCAAGATCCAGAAATTCGTCATGCGCGAGCGCATGATCGCCGAGCTCGGCCTCAAGACGGCGAAGACGGCGTAGGCTGCAATCGCGTCATCGTGAGGCCGCGCAAGCGGCCGTGGCGATCCGGCAAAGCCGACGCGCCCGATCGCCGCGTCGGCCTTCGGCCTCCCCGCAACGACCGGCGGATTGGCCGGCCGGGCGGTCAGATGTGCGAGATCACCGCGCGCGCGGCGTTGGTGATGCTGACGTCGGTGGCGGTGGCGCTGATCGCCTCGGCGTACCACTGATCGACCGCCTGCGACAGCAGCAGGCTGCCGCGCTTCCTGAGATCGGCGCCGATGATCGCCTCGAGCGAGCGGAGCCGGGCAAACAGCTTGCGGGTTGCGGCCTTGCGCCGCTCCTCCGCCTGCTGCGCCAGCGCCTGGCGCGCCGGGCTCTCGCCCGGGCGAACCGACGGCTTGGCCGCCGCCGGCCTGGCGGCAAGCGACGGCGACGCCGCCAGCGGCCGCGCCAGCGTGCCCGGCAGCGGTCGCGGCGGCATGCCGGGACGCGGCGGCAGCGGCAACGGGGTGGCCGGTCGCTTCACCGCAGCGATCTTCTTCGGCGGCGGCGCGACTTTCTTGGCCGCCGGTTTCTTCTTGGGCGCGGCTTTGCTGCGTGTCGTCATTCATGCCCTCCGACCGCGGGCGAACGCCCGCAAAATCCTTGAAGCGCCCTGTGGGTCGAGCCAGAGAAAGCTGCTAAATGCTTATACAAATTGGAATTTCCGGCGCTTCGCCGGCCGCCCGGACGGTCCCCCCGATGCCCTGACAGACCCGGTTTGGTTGACTATAAGTAGCTGACCCGACGGGCTATTTCCACACTTGTCTCGCCGCCGCCGGATCGGCGGCTCGATGCATAAATAAAATGCTATAATTGCAGACTACTATATGGATATCCTCGTGTCATACATGACATGTGGATAACCTGACGGCGGAGGCCGATTGGTGCCCGCGGCTGGATTTGAACCAGCACTCCGGTTTCCCGGCACGGATTTTAAGTCCGTTGCGTCTACCGTTCCGCCACGCGGGCACGCGCTCTCGCCGCGGCATCCTATCAGCCCGAATCGGGCCTATTCGAGAGTGGGATTTCCGCCCAATCCCCTGACCATCGCCGCCACCTCGGCCGCCGCCTGCTCGATCCGCCCCGGATTGCGGCCGCGCAGCACCAGGCTGACCCAGAAGCCGCCGCCGCGGCGGAAGGCCGGATAGGAGCCGATATCGATATCGCGATAGCGATCCTGGATGGCCGCCAGCCCCTGGGCGACCGTGCCCTCCGGCAGATCGCAGCCGACGGTGCGCGACACCACCGGCGGCCCGCCCTTGAGAGTCGGCTTGATGCCGTCGAACATCGCCTGCATCACCCGCGGGATGCCGGCCATGACGTAGACGTTGTCCTTGCGGAATCCGGGCGCGCGCGACACCGGGTTGTGGATCAGCTCCGCCCCTTCGGGCGTGTGGCACATGCGGAGCCGCGCTTCGTTCAGATCCTCGGGCTTGAACACCGCCTGGAAGATGGCGAGCGCCTCGGGATTGAGCACGTTCCGGACGCCGAAGGCCTTGGCGACGCATTCGGCGGTGATGTCGTCGTGCGTCGGGCCGATGCCGCCGGTGGTGAAGACATAATCGTATGTGGCGCGCAGCTCGTTGACGGTTGCGGCGATGGTGTCGCAGACGTCGGGGATGACGCGCGCCTCCTTGAGAACGACGCCCACCTGCGCCAATCCCTGCGCGATATAGGCGAGATTGGTGTCCTGCGTGCGGCCCGAGAGGATCTCGTTACCGATGATCAGGACGGCGGCGGTGTAGATCTTCGCCGGCGCGGCGCTGTCGCTCATACGCTTCCCTTAGCCCCATTCGCGCGCCCCGGCAATCGGCGCCGCCTCTCGCACGCGTCCGTCATCCGTGCGAATGCCGGTGATGAATGTCGGGATAATGCGGATGGCTGTGCACCAACCGCGGATGCGCGTGGCGATGGCTGTGCGGCTCGCCCGGCGGATCGCCGGCCGCGTGTTGATGTCGATGGTGCTCGTCGTGCCAATGCCAGTGCTCGTGCTCCATCGGCTCGTGCACGTGCGGATGCTCGTGCTGTTCCGTCACATGGATCACGACGCCGACCGCCATCAGCACCGCCGCGACGAGGAAGCCGGCCGTCACCGGCTCGCCGAACCCGCCGATCGCCAGCGCCGCGCCGACGAAGGGAGCGGTGGAGAAATACGCCATGGTGCGGGCGGCGCCGAGCTCGCGCAGCGCGACGACGAACAGGCTGAGGCTGACGCCGTAGCCGAAGAAGCCGACGATGCCGGCGCCGGCGACCGCCGTGGCCGGCGGCCAATCGCTGCCGAACGCAATGGCCAGCGCGACGTTGACGCCGCCCGCCACCAAGCCCTTGATCGTGGTGATGCGCAGCGGGTCGGCGCCCGAAATCTTGCGCGTCAGATTGTCGTCGATCGCCCAGGCGAGGCAGGCGGCGACGATCCACAGATTGCCCCAGGCGATGCCGATGCGGCCGCTCCACGACAGCACGGCCCCGCCGGCGACGATCGCCGCCGCGCCCAGGCCGAGGCGCAGATCGACGAATTCGTGGAACACCAGCCAGGCGATCGCCAGGGCGAAGACGCTTTCGAGGTTGAGCAGCAGCGCCGCCGCCGAGGCCTGCGTTTGCGCCAAGCCGAGCATCAGCAGCAGCGGACCGGCGATGCCGCCGGCGACCACCGTCGCCCCCAGCCACGGCCAATCGGCGGCGCGCAGCGGCGCGCCCTCGGCCGCGCCGCGCCAGCGCCGCACCCCGATGATCGCGGCGAGGCCGATGCCGGAGCCGAGATAGAGCAGCCCGGCGAGCAGCCAGGGCGAGACGTCGCCGAGCAGCGCCTTGGCCAGCGGCGTGCTGGCGCCGAACAGCGCCGCCGCGCCGAGGGCGCTCGGGATGCCGCGGCCGAGCCGAATGGCAGTCATCGGCGGATGATATCGGGGCCGCCATTGCCTTGCGAGCGGCTCGCAAAGCGACTACCTATGACGGCGTGAACGACCAGATCGCCCCCGCCCTGCTGCGCGGCCAGCCCGAGGAACGCCGCATCCGTCTGCACGGACCCGACGATTTCGCCGGCATGCGCAAGGCCGGGCGGCTCGCCGCCGAGGTGCTCGATTTCATCACGCCTTATGTCCAGCCCGGCGTCACCACCGACAAGCTCGACCGGCTGTGCCACGGCTTCATCGTCGACCGCGGCGCGATTCCGGCGCCGCTCAACTATCGCGGCTTCCCGCGCTCGATCTGCACCTCGGTCAACCACGTCGTCTGCCACGGCATTCCCGGCGACCGCGTGCTCGAGGAAGGCGACATCGTCAACATCGACATCACCGTCATCCTCGACGGCTGGCACGGCGACACCAGCCGCATGTTCCTGGTCGGCGACAAGGTCAGCGTCAAGGCCAAGAAGCTGGTCGACGTCACCTACGAGGCGATGATGCGCGGCATCGAGGTCGTAAAGCCGGGCGCGACGCTCGGCGACATCGGCCACGCCATCCAGTCTTACGCCGAAACCTTCCGCTTCTCGGTGGTGCGCGATTTCTGCGGCCACGGCGTCGGCCGCGTCTTCCACGACGCGCCCTCGATCCTTCATTTCGGCCAGCCCGGCGAAGGGCTGGCGCTGCGCGAGGGCATGTTCTTCACCGTCGAGCCGATGATCAACGCCGGCCGCTGGGAGGTGAAGATCCTGAGCGACGGCTGGACCGCGGTGACCAAGGACAAGTCGCTGTCGGCGCAGTTCGAGCACACCGTCGGCGTCACATCGACGGGCCACGAGATCTTCACGCTCTCGCCCAAGGGCTGGACCAAGCCGCCCTACACGCCTTAGCCTTTCCTAAAGGCTCATCGCCAAGGGGGGAAGCGATGCGACTGCGGCGTTCGCGACGGCCGGCGGCGCGCCGACGACCGCGACACCAACGCCGCCCTGGCCTGCGGCCAGGCGCATCCGGGCTGGTTCCACACCGCGCTAATCCTCGAAAATCGCCACCGCGCGCGTCCATCCGGCCGAGGCGCCGCGAATCTTGACCGGAAAGCAGGCGACGGTGAATCCGTCGCCGGGCAGCGCTTCGAGGTTGTGCAGCTTCTCGAGGTGGCAATAGCCGATGTCGCGCCCCGCCTTGTGGCCTTCCCAGATCAGCCCGGCGTCGCGGGTCGCCGCATATTTCGCCTTGGTGTGCACGAAGGGCGCATCCCAGCTCCAGCCGTCGGTGCCGGTGAGGCGCACCCCGCGCTCGAGCAGATAGAGCGTCGCCTCGCGCCCCATGCCGCAGCCGGCGGAGACGTAATCCGGCATGCCGTAGCGCCTGCCGGCGCGCGTGTTGACGACGACGATGTCGAGCGGCGCAAGCGTGTGGCCGATGCGCGCGAGCTCGGCCTCGACGTCGGCGGCGGTCGCCACATAGCCGTCGGGAAAATGGCGGAAGTCGAGCTTGACGCCAGGTTGGAAGCACCATTCGAGCGGCACTTCGTCGATGGCGATGGCGCGCTGGCCGCGGTTCATCGTCGAGTGGAAGTGATAGGGCGCGTCGAGATGCGTGCCGTTGTGCGTCATCAGGCGGATCCATTCGATCGCCCAGCCCTCGCCCTCGGGCAGATCGTCCTCGCGGAGGCCGGGAAAGAACGCGACCACGTCCTTCGCGCTTTCCTTATGGCGGACGTACTGGATCTTCGGCTCGTAGCCCGGCGGATCCGATCGGACGTCGTTCTCGAGATACATCGACAGATCGACGAAACGGCGCGGCATCGGTGGCCCTCCCTCGAACCGGCATTCTAGCCGCGGCAAACGTCGCCGGCGAAGCCCGCCTCACCGCCACGGATAGGGCTGCGGCCAGCCCGACCACCCGCCGTACCGCCGTGCCAGGTCTTCCTGCTGCAGGCAATTGGCGAAGGCCGCCGTGCCGCGCCGGAAACCGTAGCTCGCGCAGCGGCTTTCGTCGGCCTGACGGATCTCGGCCGGAGTGGCGCAGCCGGCCGCCAGCGTCAGCGCCGCCGCCGCCAGCAGCAGTCGCGTCCCGCTGCACATCGGCCGGCGAAGCGACGCCATGGCTCGAATCCGCGCAAGCCTCCTGCATCGGGTGAAACGTGCGGCGCCCGTCCCGGTTCGCACGAAATCGCCGCCAGATTCATTCCCGGTGCGCGACCGCCGCTCCGGCCACCAGTGAGCTGCGCGCGGGCGACGGAGCCGGATCCCAGGCGATGCAGCTGATCAGCATGTCGATGTCGATGCCGTTGCTCGACAGTGGCAGGACGACGACTTCGCAATTCCATACCTGCCGGTCGGTGGTGTAGGCGTGGCGGATTTTGGCCACCGGCGCGCGGCGATCGACCACCTCGGTGAAATGCGCAAGAGCCATGGCGGATTGCCGACGATCCGGCATCTGGTCGACGAACTTCCCCGTGAGCTCGACGCCGATGCGCTCGGCGATCGAAGTACCGTGAACGCGAAAGCGAAAACGCAGCGGATCGGTCAGTACGTCGAGCAGCGAGATGTCGCCGAGCGCGTATTTCAGGTCACATGGATCGAAATCCCGCCGCGCGGGAAATTCGCGGCCACGGCGCCGGCTGTCCCAATCCGCGTAGAACCGCTGCAGCAACGGCGATTCGAGCGTCAGCATGAGCCGATTCTAGGCGGCGCTTGGTTGCCGACGCGTGAATGCAACGATGCGGACCGGGGAATATCCGCGCCGGCTTACATACGTCGGTATGGGAAGCCGCGCATACCGGCGCGGGGCAGGAGATCCGGCTTACGCTCAGATTGAATGCGCCGTCAAACCATCCGCACTGTCCGCAGCCGTCGCCGCACAGCTCGGCGACGTCGCCTCGTCCCAGGCGATGCAACTGATCAGCATGTCGATGTCGCTGCCGTTGCTGGACAACGGCGCCACCAGAACTTCGCAATTCCACACGCGCACGTCGGTGATGTAAGCGCGGCGAATCTTGACCACCGGCCCGCGCATCTGCACCACCTCGCGGAAATGCGACGCCGCCATTTCACGGTGTCCGAGGTCCTTCATCTCGTCGACGAATTTTCCCGTTAGCTCCGCACCAGTCCGCTCGGCGATGCCGGTGCCGTGCAATCGAAAGCGGAAGCGCAGCGGATCGGTCAGCACGTCCATCAGCGAGAGATAGCCGAGCGCATAACCGAAATCGCACGGATCGAAGTCGCGACGCGCGGGGAACGGGCGGCCGCGACGGCGGGCGTCCCAGTCCGCGTAGAACCGCTGCAGCATCGGCGATTCGATCGGAAGCATTGGATCAGCCTACGCCGGTATGCTTTCCGAGCGATGAACACACCAGACAGCGCATGGTTAACGGCGGGGACGACAGGTGCGCCGCGGCGAACGGCCGAGCCGCCCCCCACCGACCTAGACGCCGAGGTGGCGGTGCAGCACCTCGGGCTGCTCGCGCACCGCCCGCGCGCTCATCGCCTCGACCATGTGGCCGTTGCGCAGGATATAGACCCGGTCGGCGAGCGTCATCGCCGCAGTGACGTTCTGCTCGACGATCACCAGCGTCAGCCCCGCCTCGGCGAGCGTGCGGCAGGTGGCGACCAGGTCGCGAACGATGATCGGCGCCAACCCCTCGAACGGCTCGTCGAGCAGCACGATCTTGGGGTCGCGCACCAGCGCCCGCGCGATTGTCAGCATCTGCTGCTCGCCACCGGACAGGTCGGTGCCGCGGCTGCGACGCCGCTCGCGCAACCGCGGAAAGATCTCCCAGATGCGCTCGAGCGGCCAGCGCGATTTCGCGGTCAGCCCCGCGAGGACGAGATTCTCCTCGACGCTCAGGCTGCCGAAGATGCGCCGCTCCTCGGGCACCAGCTGCAGGCCGCGCGCGGCGATGGCGTGCGACTTCAGGCCGTGGATCGGCGCGCCGTCGAGCACGATGCGGCCCGAGCGGGGCCGCACCATGCCGATCAGGCTCTTGAGCGTCGTGCTCTTGCCGGCGCCGTTGCGGCCGAGCAGCGCCACCACCTCGTTCCTGCCGACCTCGAGCGAGACGTCGAACAGGATATGGCTGTCGCCGTAATAGCTGTTGAGGTTCTCGACCTCGAGCAGCGCGGTCATGCCGCCACCCCGCCGAGATAGGCTTCCTGGACGAAGCTGTTGCGCTGGATCTCGGCCGGCGTGCCTTCGGCGAGCACGGCGCCTTCGTGCAGCACCGTGATGCGCTCGGCGAGCTCGAAGATCGCGTCCATGTCGTGGTCGACGACCACCAGCGTCCGTCCGCGGCGGATGTTCTTGAGCAACGTTACGGTCTCTGACCGCTCCTGCGGGCTCATGCCGGCGAGCGGCTCGTCGAGCAGCAGCAGCGACGGCGACGACGCCAGCGCCAAGCCGATCTCGAGCCGCCGCTTCTCGCCGTAAGCGAGATCGGAGACCGCCACGTCGGCGCGCGCCGCAAGCCCGACCAGCGCCAGCGTGCTCTCGACCTGCGCGTCGAGGCCGGGAACGCGCTCGATCCGCTTCAGGAAATCGAGCGAGAAGCGCCCGCGCCGCTCGGCCAGCGCGGCGATCACGACGTTCTCGCGCACGGTCAGGCGATTGAACAGCTGGTTCACCTGATAGCTCTTGGTCAGGCCGAGCTGACAGACCGAAGCGACATCCATGCCAGTAATGTCGCGGCCGTGGAAGACGATGTGTCCGGAGGTCGGCGGCAGCTCGCAGGTCAGCATCTTGAAGAACGTGCTCTTCCCGGCGCCATTCGGCCCGATCACGCCGCGCAGCTCGCCCTGATTGACCGAAAAATTGATGTTACGGTTGGCGATCAGGCCGCCGAAGGATTTGGTGATGCCGCGGGCCTCGAGCACCGGACCGGAGAACGGCGTCTCGTCACGGCGGCGCGATGGACCGACGGTCGCCATCGCCGGCGCGATTGTCGGCGCCTGGAGCGTGGTTTCGGCTTTGCTCGGGACGCGGCGCGCGGCGACGTAGCCGATGGCGTCCTGCAGCCCGCCGATCAGCCCGCGCCGCAGGAAGCAGACGAGCAACACGAAGATGAGGCCGAGCACCAGCTTCCACGCCGCGCCGAGATGGAGCGATTGCTGCAGAAAATCGCGCAGCGAGAGCCATACTGCGGCACCAACCAGTGGACCGAACAACGTACCGGTGCCGCCGATCACCGTCTGCATAATAAGCTGGCCCGAGGTGTCGAAGGTGAAGGCTTCCGGCGGCATGAACGCCTGCAGCACCCCCAACAAACCGCCAGCAAAGCCGGCGTAAGCGGCCGCAATGACGAACGCGGTCAGCTTATAGCCGTGGACATTGTGACCGACCGCGGCGGCCCGCAGTGGATTCTCGCGGATCGCCCGCAGGATCGCTCCGACCGGCGAGCGCACGATGCGGAGCGCGACGACGATGCCGATGAAATAACAGACAGCCAGGAATCCGAACATCGACCAGTCGGTACCGACGTGGTAATCGAAGCCGAACAACTCGAAATGCGGCGTCGGCACGCCGGGCAGGCCGTTCTCGCCGCCGGTCCACGCCGACAGCGGCGAATTCTCGAGGAAGAAGAAGGTCTCGGCGATGGCGACCGTGATCATCGCGAAATAGATGCCGGTGCGCCGCAGCGCAATCAGGCCGACCACGTAGCCGACGGCGGCGGCCACGATCATGCCGATCACCAACGCGAGCATGACGTTGGACATGCCGGCGCGGGTCAGGAGATAGGCCGCGACGAAGCCGCCGGTGCCGTAAAACGCCGACTGGCCGAACGACAGCAGGCCGGCGTAGCCGAACAGCAGATCGAAGCCGATGCCGAACAGTCCCCAGACTAGAATCTGGTTGGCGGTGCCCGGCGCATAGTTGAGCGGCGACAATACGAACGGCGCCGCGATCAAGCCGAGCGCCGTCAGGATTTCGACCAGCAGGGCGCGGCGGCCCAGCATCAGCCGGCACCCTTCATGTCCGCCCCCTGGTGCCGAGCAAACCCTGCGGACGAAGCATCAGCACCAGTGTCATGACGACGAACAGCATGACGCCCGAGTAGCTCGGATCCACCATCGAAGTCAGGCTGAGGATCTCGCCCGAGATCAATCCGCCGAGGATCGCCCCGGTGAACGAGCCGACGCCGCCGATCACCACGACAACGAAGGTCTCGACCAGGATCGCATCGCCCATGTCGGGCGTCAGCGACACCACCGGCGCGTTGACGATGCCGGCGAAGCCCGCGGCCATCGCGCCAATGCCAAAGACCAGCATGAAGACGCGATCGACGTCGATGCCGAGCGCGTCGACCATTGCGGAGTCCTCAATGCCGGCGCGCACGATCAAGCCGATCCGGGTGCGGAACAGAACCAGGAACAGCACCAGCAGCGCGACGGCAATGATGCCGACGACGACCAGCCGATAGGTCGGATAGAACATGAATCCGAGCGACGTGATGCTTGCCGCCCAGGACGGCGGCGGCACCGTCTTTGACAGGCTGCCGAAGAACAGGCGGATGGCCTCGACCAGGCAGATGCCGATGCCGAAGGTAACCAGGATCTGGTCCTCCGCCGGACGACCGTAGAAATAGCGGATGATCACCCGCTCCATCAGCACGCCGACAGCGACCAAAAATAGCGAGCCGGCGATGACCGCGATCGTGAACGAACCGGTTGCTTCGTAGGCGACGTAGCCGGCATAGCCGCCGAGCATGAACATGGCGCCATGCGCCAGGTTGAGCACGCCAAGCGTGCCGTAAATGATCGTCAGCCCCGAGCTGATCAGCGCCAGCAAAGCGCCGAGCGCAAGGCCGTTAAACAGCTGCGAGACGAAATTGGACCAGGTGACCATAGCCGGCGATGGTGTGAACCGACGGGCTTACACGCAAGCGGAATTGCGTCGTCGCGCATGGAGCCCGCGGACGCCGACGTCCACCGGGCTCCATGCCCGATCGGCTCAGGTATACGGTCCGAGCTGACAGCCGAACGCGTCGGGCGCCTGCATCAGCGGCAGACCCGGCACGACCTCGGTGACCTCCCAGAAATCTTCGTTGTTCCTCATCGCCTTCGGCGCCTTGCCGCGGACGATGATGACCGGCCGCACCAGCTGGTGATCGGCGGCGCGCCAATAGACCTCGCCGACGATCGAGTTGATCTTGCGGCCAGCCTCGTACGACTTGATCACATCGGGCGGATAGAAGGTGCCGGCGTGCTCGACGGCGTCGGCCCACATGGCGAATTCCATATAGGCGTTCTCGGCGCCCCACTCCGGCCGGTAGCCGTATTTCTTCTGGAAGGCCTCGACGAACATCTTCGCCAGCGGGAATTTGTCCTCAAGCGTCCACCAGAAGTCGGTGGCGGCATAGACGCCCTCGGTGATCTCCGGCCCGACCTCTTTGGCGAAGAACGGAATCTGGTAGGGGATCACCAGCTTCATTTTCGGCAGGATGCCGAACTGCTTGGCTTGCTGGGTCGACAGCACCGCGTCGTGGCCCCAGTTCACGTTGATCAGGAATTCGGCGCCGGAGTTCGCGATGTTGGTCAAATAGTTGCTGTAATCCGGCGCGCCGAGCGGCGAGACCTGATTGGTCACCATGGTCCAGCCGCCGTTCTTGCTCAGATACTCGTTCACCGACTTGGTGACGGTATGGCCGTAGGTGTAGTCCGGCGTCATGAACGCCGCCTTGCGGTTCTTGCCGAAGGTCTTGAGCAGCACTGGCCCGATCGCGGCGGCGGCGGTCTGGCCGTAGAAGTCCTGGCGGAAGCCGTAGCGCACGCAGTCCTTGCCGGTGGTGTCGTTGGAGCCCGAGATGCCGGCGACGTAGAGCACCTTCTCGCGCTGCGCGAAGTGATTGAGCGCGACCGCCACCGCGCTCGAGGTCGAGCCGGTGATCAGCACCGCCTTGTTCTCGCTGATGAAGCGCGACTGCTCCTGCACCGCGGTGTTCGGATTGGCCGCGGAATCGGCGACGCCGTACTTGACCTCCTTGCCGAGCACGCCCTTCTTGGTCTTGGGCGACATCGCCTTGATCAGCGGATGGCCGGTGTTGATGTGCTCGACAGCGAGTTCGTAACCCTTGAGCTCGTCCTCGCCCTGCGCGGCATAGGTGCCGGTGCGCGGCACGGTGATGCCGATGAACACCGACGAGCCGGACGAGCCGGCCGGCCAGGTGCCGATCGGCGGGCGGTCCTCGGCGAAGCCGATGCGTGGCAGCGCCGCAGACGCGGCCAGCGCGCCGCCGGCAGCAAGCACGCTGCGCCGCGTCGGTTTGATCCTGTCGATTGACTTCATGACGTCCCTCTCCCTGGTTGCCCGGCGACGCGAACGCCCGCCGGTTCGGATTGACGCGCTTTGCACATCCGATGGCCGCCGTGGCGTCGGCTGGTCCGGGTTGCCGAATGGCACGCTGCGCACGGCAAAACCCGCCGCGAGCAGCCTGAGCGGATGCTAGTGACCCCCCCCCCCCCCCAGCCATTAGACTTTCGTCTAAAATCCGGCGCCTTGTGCAGGCTTGCGGCATCCTTATCATGACCGGGCGCGGTCGCGCGATTGCGGGAGGACGACGATGGCGGCATTACGCATCGTCATAGCCGACGATCATCCGCTGTTCCGCGACGCGCTGCGCCTGGCGGTCTCGCAGACCGTGGTCGACGGCGAGATCGCCGAAGCGGCTTCCTTCGACGCCTTGTGCGAGCGGCTGCGTGCGGCGCCCGACGTCGATCTGGTGCTGCTCGATCTCAACATGCCCGGCATGAACGGCCTCTCCGGCCTGCTCTATCTGCGCGCAGAGTTCGCCGCCGTGCCGATCGTCGTGGTCTCGGCCAACGAGAACCCGCGCGTGGTGCGCCACGCGCTCGATCTCGGCGCCGTCGGCTACATCCCGAAATCCGCGGCGGCGGCCGAGATCCGCGACGCGATCGGCACGCTGCTCGCCGGCGGCGCGTGGCTGCCGCCGGCGCTCGACGCGCGCCCGGCCGGCGGCGAGGCCGACGCACTGCCGACGCTGCTCAACACGCTGACGCCGCAGCAGAGCCGCGTTCTGATGCTGCTGAGCGAGGGTCTCGCCAACAAGCAGATTGCCCACGCCATGCAGGTCACCGAGGCGACGATCAAGGCGCATGTCTCAGCCATTCTGCACAAGCTCGGCGTCGACAATCGCACGCAGGCCGTCATTCTGGCGCGTCAGCTCGCGGCCGAGGTCAGCGAGCCGGCGCCGGGTTCGGCCGCCGAGCCGAACGCCGCGCGCTAGGCTGCACCGATATCGGCTCGATCATCGGCGAGTGAGCGTCCACACAGCGCCGAGCTGGCCGCCGATGAAAACGAAATGCCGCTACGACGCGCCTCCGACGGCGGCGTTCGGGCGGCCGGCACGCTTCGGCGGCGCGGTCGGCTCCCGGCCTGCGGCGGCGAACATGCTGAGCGCGAACCACGAGCGGAACGCAGACACCTCGCCACGCGCCCCCTCGAGACGCAGCCGGCCGTCGCGAATGGCTTGATCGATCGGAACGTGGCCGAGCCAGATCTGCGTGAGCACGCGCAGCCCGGCGTTGACGACGAGGTCCACGTCGAACCCCGGATTGCGGTAGCACAGATCGACCACGCCGCGCTCGAATACCAGCCAATAGCAGCGCCGGCTGATCGGCACCCCGGTCAACCGGAACTCGGCGACGAACCGGCGACTACGCGACGGCGCCCGCGCCACGACGTTGCGGCGGATGTCCCACATCAAGAGGTCGGGATCCAAATTCGCGGTGTCGACCAAATCGCGACGAAGCCACCGCTGAGCCCACAGCCCCATCTTTTCGATCACCGGATAAAGCTCTCGCCCTGCCGCAGTCAGATGGTACTCGACGCCGCCGACGGTTCGGCGCTCGACGATGCCGGCGAACTGCAGCTCCCTGAGGCGCTGCGCCAGCAGCGCCGACGACATGCGCGGCACGCCGCGGTGCAGGTCGTTGAAGCGCACGCTGCCGCACAAAAGCTCGCGAATGACCAGCGGCATCCATCGCTCCGCCACCACCTCGGCGGCGAGCGCAATCGGACAGAACTGGCCATATCCCCTCTTCTCTGCCACGGCGAATCCTCGACCTCTATCCGGCGCCCGATCGCTTCAGATTTTAAAGTTGCCGGCGCGCCCTGTCGAGGTCAGCCTGCCGAAGATGCCCTCGGTGGAGGCCCGAAATGACCCGATTTCTCGACCTGCAGGCGCTTGTACAGATCGTCGGTCCGCGTTTTGCCAAAGGCGCCGCCGAGCGCGATGCCGGCGACGTCTTCGTTGCCGAGCACTACGACGTGCTGAAAGAGCACAAGGTCTTCTCCGCGCTGGTTCCCGCCGAACTCGGCGGCGGCGGCGTGCGCTACGGCGGCATGTGCGCCTTTTTGCGCCAGCTCGCGCGCTATTGTCCGTCGACCGCGCTGGCGCTGTCGATGCATCAGCACCTGGTGGCGGCCGCGCTCTACAATCATCGCAACGGCCGCCCGGGGAAGAAGGTATTGGAGCGGGTCGCGGCCAGCGAGTGCGTGCTGATCTCGACCGGCGCCAATGACTGGATGGAATCGAGCGGCACGGTCGAGCGCGCCGACGGCGGCTTCCGCGTCAGCGCCAGGAAACCTTTCGCCAGCGGGTCGCCCAAGGGCGACATGCTGGTGACCTCGGCTCCGTTCGAGGATGCGAACGAGGGGTGGCAGGTGCTGCACTTTGCCGTTCCTCTCGCCGATTCGGGTGTTTCGCTCTCGGAGGACTGGCGGGCGCTCGGCATGCGCGCGACCGGCTCGCACACCGTCATCCTCGAAAAAGTCTTCGTTCCGGAAAACGCCATCGTGCTGCGGCGACCGCGCGGCCGGTATCACCCGGCGTGGAACGTCATTCTCACCGCGGCCATGCCGCTCATCATGTCGGCTTACACCGGCGTCGCGGAGGCGGCCGCAACCGTAGCCCGGGAGCACGCAAGCAAGACCTGCGGCGATTCAAGCACGCCTTATCTGCTCGGCGAGCTGACGAACCACCTGACAATGGCGCAGCTTGCGGCGGACGACATGGTTCGCCTGGCCAACGATCTCGACTTCGTGGCGGGTCTGGACCTCGCCAACGCCATGCTGGTCCGCAAAACGATCGTCGCGGACCATGTGCTGGCGACGGTCGAAAAGGCGCTGGAAGCGGCCGGCGGCGCCGGTTTCTATCGCAAGACCGGGCTCGAGCGGCTGTTGCGGGACGCGCACGGCGCGCAATTCCATCCGCTGTCGGCCAAGCGGCAGCACCGGTTCACCGGTCGCATTGCGCTCGGCCTCGATCCGATCGGCGATGCCGCCTGAGGGCGACTGCGAACAAAGCGCCGCGACGGGCCCGCCCGTTTGTCGCGGCGTTCACGGCCGCGGCCTGCCCCGCGGATGCCGGTTCTGCCGCCACCGAGGCGCGAGCCAACTCCCCGACGCTACTCCGCCGCCTCCTGCGCGGCGACGACGCGGGTCACCAGGGCGCGCAGCACGGCCGGCTTGATCGGTTTGTTGAGCACATGCGCATTGTGCTCCCGCGCCGCGGCGCGCACCGCGGCGGAACGATCGGCGGTGATGAGAACCGCCGGCAGCGCCGCGCCGCAGCGCTGCCGCAGCCAGTCGATGCAGCGCAGCCCGTCGGCCTCGGCGTCGAGGTGATAATCGACGATGACGACGTCGAGCCGCTGCAATTCCGTGGCGTCGAGTTTCACCGTGTCGGCCAGTCCGGCCGCGAGATGGACCCGGCAGCCCCAGCCTTCGAGCAGCGTGCGCATTCCGTCGAGCACGCTCGGCTCGTTGTCGATGCACAGCATCGTCGCCTGCATCAGGCCCGACGGAACCGCCGCGGCGCCGCTCCGCGCCGCCGGCGCGGCCACCGCGCCGCGCGGCAGCTGAACCGAGAAGGCGGTGCCGCGACCGGGCAGCGACCGGAACCGCACCGGATGGTCGAGCACGCGCGCGATGCGGTCGACGATCGACAGGCCGAGCCCGACGCCGGGCTCGGCGCCGGGCGCGACGGAGAACCGCTGGAACTCGCGGAACACCAGGTCCTGCTTGTCGAGCGGAATGCCGATCCCGGTGTCGACGATCTCGATCGCCACATTGTCGCCGCGGCGCCGCGCGCCCATCAGAACCTTGCCCGACGGCGTGTAGCGGATCGCGTTCGACAACAGGTTCTGCAGCACGCGACGCAGCAGCCGGCGGTCGCTGTTGACGACGAGGCGCGTCGGCACGATGCGCAGCTCGAGCCCCTTGCGCTCGGCCAGCGGCGCGAACTCGACGCGCAGCGCCTCGAACAGATCCTCGAGGCGCATGTCCTGGCGCTCGGGCATGAGCCTGCCGGCGTCGAGGCGCGAGATGTCGAGCAGCGCGTCGAGGATCTCCTCGACCGCGCCGAGCGAGGTGTCGATCTTCTCGGCCAGCGCCTGGCCGCCGCGGTCGCGACCCGGCTGCGGCCGCAGCTGCTGCTCGATCAGGCTCGAGAGGTATAGCCGCGCCGCGTTGAGCGGCTGCAGCAGATCGTGGCTGATCGCCGCCAGGAACCGCGTCTTGCCGAGATTCGCCTCTTCCGCCGCCACCTTGGCGCGGCTCAGCTCGGCGTTGAGCATGGTGAGCTCGGCGGTGCGTTCGCGCACGCGCTGCTCCAGCAGCTCGTTGGCGGCGGCGAGCTGCTCGGCGGCCTCGACGTGCTCGGTCACCTCGGAATAGGTCGTGACGTAGCCGCCGCCGGGCATCTGCGTGGTGCGGATGTCGAGGACCGTGCCGTTCGGCCGCCGCCACTGGAACACGGCGCCATTGGCGCCGACGAAGATCTCGAGGCGGTCGGCGACGATCCTCTCCACGTCGCCCGGCCCGTACTCGCCGCGCGCCGCCTTGTAGCGCACGATCTCCTCGAGCGACACGCCGACCCGCGTCAGCGAAGCCGGCAGGTCGAGCAGCTCGCGAAACTGCCGGTTCCAGCAGGCGAGCCGCAGATCGCGGTCGAAGACGCTGATGCCCTGACGCACGTTCTCGAGCGTCGATTGCAGCAGGTCGCGGTTGTACTGGATGGCGGCGGTGGCGTCGTCGAGCAGGCGCAGCGCGCCGTCCATGCTGAGATTCTGCCGCTCGAGCGCCAGCGCCATGACGAGCCGCGCCGACGGCGCGCCGATCGCGCTCGCCAGCAGGCGCTCAGCGTGGCGCACCAGCTGGAAATCGGCCTGCGCCGTCTGGTCGCGCCCCAGCCCGGGCGCGAACTCAGCGAAATCGCGCTGCACGCGATCGGCGCCGAGATACTGCGACACCAGCGCCGCGAGCTCGGAGATGCGGATCGAGCCGTGCCAAGCCTGCGAGACGAAGTGGGTCTGCGTCGCGTCGGAATCGATGAAGGCGTTGGCCTGGACGCGCTCGATGACGCGGGCGCTGGTCAGGTGCGAGACGGCGACGAAGCAGCCGATATTGGCCAGCAGGCTCCAGAACACGCCGTGCGTCAGCGGATCGAAGCGCAGGCCGAACAGCTCCTGCGGCCGCAGCAGCGCGACGCCGAACGGTCCGTACTGCAGCAGCGTCGCCGGCGCCCAGCCCGCCTGTGCCAGCGACGGCAGCAGCAGCGTATAGGCCCAGACCAGGAACCCCACCAGGATGCCGGCGAGCGCGCCCTTCACGTTGGCGCCGCGCCAGATGAGGCCGCCGAGCAGCGGCGGCGCGAACTGGGCGATGGCGGCGAAGCTCAGCAGGCCGATCGACGCCAGCGCCAGGGAATCGCCGATGAGCCGGTAATAGCAGTAGCCGAGCAGCAGGATGGCGAAGATCGCGACGCGGCGGATGCGCAGGATCAGCCGGCCCATGTCGCTGCGCTCGGCGAGGCCGAGGCGACGGCCGCGCAGCACGATCGGCATCACCAGATCGTTGCTGATCATCTTGCTGATGGCGATCGAGCTGACGATCGCCATTCCGGTCGCGGCGGACAGGCCGCCGATGAAGGCGACGACCGCGAAGACCACCTGCCGCGCGGCGAGCGGCAGCGCCAGCACGAACAGATCGCCGTCGACGCCCCGCGGGAAGGTGTTCAGGCCCGCGATCGCGATGGGAATGACGAAGACGTTGATCGCGATCAAATAGAGCGGAAACAGCCATGCCGCCTTGTAGAGATCGCGCGGCTCGGTGTTTTCGACCACCGTGACGTGGAACTGCCGCGGCAGGCAGAGGATGGCTGCGATCGAGAGCGCGGTCATCGTCACCCAGCTGGTGCCGTCGATGCCGCCGAGGAAGAGCCGGTGCAGCGCCGGCTCGCGGGCGACGCGGCCGGCGAGATCGCCGAAGCCGTCGAACATGCCCCAGGTGACGAAAACGCCGACGGCGAGGAAGGCCACCAGCTTGACCATGGATTCGAAGGCGATGGCGAGGATCATGCCTTCGTTGTGCTCGGTGGCGTCGATGTGCCGCGTGCCGAACAGCACCGCGAACAGCGCCAGCAGCAGCGCCACGACCAGCGCGGTATAGACCGGCACCGGCTGGTTGGCTGTCGTCGCCAGGTCGATCGCCGGATAGCTCATCAGCACGGTGAAGCTGGTCGAGACCGCCTTGAGCTGCAGCGCAATGTAAGGCAGCGTGCCGAGCGCCGCGATCACCGTCACCGCCGCGGCGAGCGGCTGGCTCTTGCCGTAGCGCGCGGCGAGGAAGTCGGCGATCGAGGTGATGTTGTGCGATTTCGAGATGCGGATCAGGCGGCCGAGCAGCGGCCAGCCGAGCGCGAACACCAGGATCGGCCCGATATAGATGGCGAGGAAATCGTAGCCGGTCTTGGCGGCAAGGCCGACGCTGCCGTAGAAGGTCCAGGACGTGCAGTAGACCGCGAGCGACAGCGAATAGATGAGCGGCTTGGCCTTGGCGCGGCCGCGCGTTTGCGCCCGCCGGTCGCCGTAATAAGCGAGCGCGAACAAAAGCCCGACATAGCCGACCGACAGCGCCAGAATGGCCCAGCCGCGGATCATGCCCCTCCCCTACCCCTTGACCGACTCGATGATCGCCGGTCGGCGGGCGCGGGTCCAGCGACAAGCGGGGCGAAAGCGGGGCACCGGCCGGCCGGGTTCTCCCGGCGTTTCCCAGGGCGGCTCGGATGCGGCATGCATCGGCTTCGCCCCATCGGCGATCGACAAGGCCCGGAGGGCCGAGCGCACAATCGCCGAACGCCGCCCACACGCGCGACCGGACAAAGCGCGGCATGCCAGCGGTCGTCCTCGCAAATGCGCCAAGCGGGATCGCCCCGCCGGTCATGCCAGTGGCCGGCGCCCGATCCGGATCAGGTATCGGCGCCCGACGGCCCGGATCGGGGTCACGGCCTGTAACCCCGGACTCGGTGACCCCGTGGCGACGCCGCGCCGTTGACGCGGCGCGCGATGGCGGCGCGTGCCGCGGCAGCGTGTCGCCGATCCGGCCGCGCCTAAACGCGCGGTCATTGCGCCAGCGCAAAGACGAGCCGGGGTCGCTGTCAAATTCTTTGTGCCCGTAACCCGCGCGGAACGACGCAGCGGTGGCGCGTGATCGCGCGGCGCAAAAACCAGCCGCGGAGCGAGCGACCGTCTGCATTCCGCGGCCTCGAGCGGTCGTGGGGAGGCGAAGCATGAATTCCGATCGATCCGGCGGCGCCGGCGCGCCGAGCTTCTGGAGGCGGTGGCTTTTCTCCACCAATCACAAAGATATCGGCACGCTCTATCTGCTGTTCTCCGTAGCGGCGGGCGTGATCGCCGGCGCCTTGTCCGTGGTGATGCGCTACAACCTGATGCGCCCGGGCGACGTCCTGTTCCACGACAATCATCAGCTCTACAACGTCATTCTGACGGCGCATGGCCTCGTCATGATCTTCTTCACGCTGATGCCCGCGTTGATCGGCGGCTTCGGCAACTGGTTCATTCCATTGATGATCGGCGCGCCGGACATGGCCTTCCCGCGCATGAACAACATCAGCTTCTGGCTGCTGGTGCCGGCTTTCGTCCTGCTCATGGGATCGACGGTCATCGGCGGCGGGGCGGGAACCGGCTGGACCCTCTATCCGACGCTGGCGACCAGCGGACAGCCCGGCCCTTCGGTCGACATGGTCATCTTCGCGATACACCTGGCGGGAATGTCGTCGGTTCTCGGCGCCATCAACTTCATCACCACCATCCTCAACATGCGCGCGCCGGGGATGACGCTGTTCAAGATGCCGCTGTTCGTGTGGTCGGAGCTCGTCACGGCGTTCATGCTCCTGATCACGGTGCCGGTTCTGGCGGGCGCCATCACCATGCTGCTGACCGACCGCAATTTCGGCACCACCTTCTTCGATCCGTCGGGTGGCGGCGATCCGCTGCTGTTCATGAACCTGTTCTGGTTCTTCGGCCACCCCGAGGTCTACATCATGATCCTGCCGGGATTCGGGATCATCAGCCAGGTGATCTCGACGTTCTCGAGGAAGCCGGTGTTCGGCTATCTCGGCATGGTGTTCGCGATGGTCGCCATCGGGGTGATCGGGTGCGTCGTCTGGGCGCACCATATGTTCACCAGCGGCATCAGCGTCGACGCCCAGGCCTACTTCACCGCGGCGAGCATGATCATCGCCGTGCCGACGGGCATCAAGATCTTCTCGTGGATCGCGACCATGTGGGGAGGTTCGATCGAACTCAAGACGCCAATGCTGTTCGCGATCGGCTTCCTCTTCGTCTTCACGGTCGGCGGCGTCACCGGCGTGGTGCTGGCGAACGCCGGCGTCGATCACGTGCTGCACAACACCTATTACGTGGTGGCGCATTTCCACTACGTGCTGTCGCTCGGCTCCGTCTTCGCGATCTTCGCCGGCTTCTACTACTGGATCGGCAAGATGACGGGCCGGCAGTACAACGAGACCTTCGGCAAGATCCATTTCTGGATGACCTTCATCGGCGTCAACCTGGCGTTCTTCCCGATGCATTTCCTCGGCCTAGCCGGCATGCCGCGGCGGGTCAGCGATTACCCGGACGCCTTCGCCGGCTGGAATTTCATATCGTCGATCGGCGCCTTCATCGCCTATGCCGGCACGTTGTTCTTCGTCGTGACCGTCCTCTATGCGCTGCTGGCGGGAAAACGGGCGCCGGCAAACCCCTGGGGACGGGGCGCGACGACGCTGGAGTGGAGTTTGCCGTCGCCGCCGCCGTTCCACACCTACGGCGAGCTGCCGCGGGTCCAATGAAGCGTCGCCAGCCGCCGGGGCAGCCTGCGATGCCGACGCCGAAACAGGAACCCGATCCGTGAATCCCGATCGCGTCAGCACGGACATCCGGAAATTCCTCAGGACCGTCGGCGTCACCTCGCAGCGCGAGATCGAGACATCGGTGCAGAAGGCGCTGGCCGAAGGCCGGCTGCGCGGCGACGAAAAGCTGCACGCCAAGATCGTATTGACCGTGCCGCTCGTCGGCCTGGCCCGCGAAATCGCCGGCGTCATCGATCTTGAATGAGCGCCCGCCGGGCTTGGGACAGACCCGGCCGTCCGCTGCCGGCGCAACGGCGCTCGCACCGGCGAACGGCGGCGCAATTCTGGCGCGGCTTTGGGCTTTTGGTTAGCCTTGCGCGGCATGGGGGAGCCTCCGCAACCGAAGCTGCATTACCACGGCCATCGCGCCCGGCTGCGCGCGCGTCTGCTCGAGGCCGGCGCCGAATCCCTGCCCGATTACGAGCTGCTCGAGTTCCTGCTCTATGCCGCCAACCCGCGCGGCGACACCAAGCCGCTGGCCAAGGATCTGCTGAAGCGCTTCGGCGGCATCGCCGGCGTATTCGGCGCTTCGCGCGAGGCGCTGGCATCGGTGCCGGGCGTCGGCGACGCCGCGGCGGCGCAGATCCTGGCGGTGCGCGCAGCGGCGACGCGCATGCTGCGCGGCGAGCTCGCGGCGAGGCCGGTGATCGGCTCGTGGGACAAGCTCCTCGATTACTGCACCACCGCCGTCGGCTTCGCCGAGAGCGAGGAGTTCCGCCTGCTCTTCCTCGACCGCAAGAACGGGTTGATCGCCGACGAGCGGCAGCAGCGCGGCACGGTCGATCACGTGCCGGTCTATCCGCGTGAGGTCGTAAAGCGCGCGCTCGAGCTCGGCGCCTCGGCGATCATCATGGTGCACAACCATCCCACTCGACCCATTTAGATCACGCTCGATCACGCTCAGATGACGCGCGCCGTCGGCAAGGCGCTCGGCGCGGTCGGCATCGCGCTCCACGACCATGTCGTGCTCGGCCGCGGCCGGCACACGAGCTTCCGCAGCCTCGGCTTGCTCTAGCGCGCCGCCAGGAAACCGGTGTAGTGCAGCGCGGCGATGTCGCGCGCGCCTTCGGCGCCGGCGACCGCCACCGGATAGACCGGATAGCGCATCCAGCCGAAGCCGACATCGAGCCGGACGTAGCGCGTCCCGCCCGCCGCGAGGTCGAGGCGCAGCTTCCGATCGGCCGCATCGGCGGTGGCGACGGTATGCCGGCCCGGCGGCAGGTCGACGTAGAACACGCCGTCGGGGACGGCGTTGCCGACGAACCGACCGTCGATCGTCACTTCCGGCTGCACCGCCGCGCCGATCACCGCGGTCCGATAGACGTAAATCCGTCCGCGATCGGGCGCCGGATTCGGGATCCGGCCGCTTTCCTGCAGCTCCGAAAGGCGCGGCCCGCTCGCGCACGCCGCGAGCGCCAGGGCCAACGCCCCGACCGCCGCCGCACCGATACGCCGTCGAATGCTTCCGCTCATCGCCTGTTCCCTCGCCTTTCTGGCACATCCGGCAGTGGACGAGTATGCGGAGGTCTCTCCACCGTCACAGCCCCGATACGCTTACAAATTTGTCACCCGGGCGGCGCCGCGCGAAACAGATTTGTCACTGTGCGAGCGGAGCGCGAACCGCGACGCTCGGCCGCCGATCGCCGCTTTCGAGCGGCGGTCACCACCTCCGGTGTGAGCATGGGTGCCTCGTCGAGTGCCTCGCCTCTCGACGCCCGCAGGTCCGGCGGCATTGTCGGGACTCTCGTCGACAGCGCGTCAGACCCGCCGGCGGAAGCCGCGATGAGCCTGCCGCTTTGCGTCGATCTCGACGGCACGCTGCTGCGTAGCGACGCCCTGCACGAGCAACTGCTTCTCGCCCTGACGCGCTGGCATGTGCTCCGCCGCGTGCCCGGCTGGCTCTGGCACGGCATCGCCCGGCTCAAGAAAGAGCTCGCCGCCGCCGTGCCCCTCGACGTCGCGACACTGCCTTACGATTCGGCGCTGCTCGACTATCTCCGCCAGCAGCGGGCGCGCGGTCGCCGCCTGATCCTGGCGACGGCGGCCGATCGCAGCGTCGCCGAGGCCGTCAACCGCCACCTCGGCTTGTTCGACAGCGTGATCGCATCCGACGCCGGCGAAAATCTGCGCGGTCGCGCCAAGGCGGCGCGCCTGTGCGCGGTCTTCGGCGCCCGGCGGTTTTGTTACGTCGGCAGCGGCCGCGGCGATCTCCCGGTTTGGCGCCACGCCGCCGCCGCCGTGCTCGCCCGTTCGGGCCACGGCATCGTCGGCGCGGTGCGCGCCCGCACCGGGATCGAGGCGCGCATCGGCTCGGCTCGCAGGCATCTGGCCAGTTTCGCGCGTGCCCTGCGGCCGCACCATTGGTCGAAGAACCTGCTGGTCTTCGCGCCGCTTCTCGCCGCCGGCGCGATCTCGGACGGCGCCGGCTGGCTGGCGGCGCTGTCGATGTTCGGCGCGTTCTGCTGCACCGCGTCCGGCATCTACCTGATCAACGACCTGACCGACCTCGCCGCCGACCGCCGGCATCCGCGCAAGCGTGCGCGTCCGTTCGCCAGCGGCGATCTGCCGATTGTCTACGGCGTCGCGGGCGCGCCGGTCCTGATCGGCCTCGGCCTGTTCGCCGCGCTGCAGCGCGGTGGCACGGGCGCGGCTGCCATCGTCGGCGGCTATGCGGCGATGTCGCTCGCCTATTCGCTCAAACTCAAGGAGAAGCCGCTGGTCGACGTTTTCGGCCTCGCCGCGCTCTATTCCGTGCGGGTGTTCGGCGGCGGCGTCGCCAGTCAGCATCCGATTTCGCTCTGGCTGTTGATGTTCTCGAGCTTCCTGTTCTTCAGCCTCGCCTGCACCAAGCGCGACGCCGAGATGATCGCGGCGACCGACGGCGAATTACGGCGCCGGGGCTACAGGTCCGAAGACCGGAGAATACTCGAAACCATGGGCGTGGGTGCGAGCTTCGTTTCAAGCATGGTGCTCGGGCTTTATGTCCAGAGCGACGCCATCGAGCAATGGAATCACCCGCAGTGGCTGTGGATGATGGTGCCGCTGCTGCTATTCTGGCAATGCCGGCTGTGGCTCGCGACCAGCCGCGGATACATGCTCGACGATCCGATCGTCTATGCCAGCCGCGACTGGGTTTCCCAAGGCGTCGCGGTCTTGCTCGCGATCGTCTACCTGCTCGCGGTGGCGCCGTTCTGACCACTGCTGCGGCGCGGCACGGTGATGACGATATCGGTGGTGCCGGGAACGCCCGCGACCGCGCTCGCGCCGAGGGCGCGCGCGAGGCGGCGCCCGCCGCGCCATTCGTCGGCGACGACATCGGTCACGCCGTAGTGCGCAATCGCCGCCTTGGTCGCCGCGAGCCCGTTGCTCGGCAGCGGCACCGACGGAATGCCGGTCGTGGCGGTGAACGGCGCCGGATCCTCGACCATGGCGAGCGGCGGTCGCCGCTGCTGCGCGGCGCCGGCTTCGATCAGCCGCGCTTCGCTCTCGTAGCGGGCGCGCAGGCCGTGGAAGCGGCCGATGAGGCCCTGCGCCATGCTCAGGCCGTGGACGACGCTGAACGCCGCGGCGATGGCGACCGCCGCCGTCGCCAGGCGCGGGGACGTAGCGATCTCGCGCGCCGCGATCACCGCCAGCACCGCCGCGCACGGCAGCAGCGCCGTCGCGCTGCGCGGCACCGCGTGAGCCGCAATCACCGGCAGCGCCATGACGTAGCTGCCGACCAGGACCGCGAGGAACACCGCCGGCGCGATGAAGCGGGCGCCGTATTCGCGCCGCCGGCGCGTCGCGACGATCGCCGCGCCCAGCAGCGCCAGCAGCGTAGGGAACTGGCCGCAAAGCAGCCAGATGCCGCGCAGCGTCGCGAACAGCGCCACGATCCGCAGCTTGACCAGCGCCGCCAGGCCGGGGGCGCTCCAGGTGGCGAAATCGACCGGACTGCCGTAGCGCCGGAATTCGTCCAGGTTGCCGAGGAACATCACGCGATCGATCGCCGAATTGAGGAAATGGCTGCTCGCCGCGTAAAGCAGCATGTGGGTCGGAACCAGGGCCAGGAGGAACGCGACGCACAGCGCCGCCGCGCGACGAAATTCGACGCCGCGTGCGCCGCCGCGCGCGACGGCGAGACGCCGGGCGAGGATTGCCGCAAGCGCCGCGCCAAGCAGGATCGCGTCGTTCCGGATAAAGTAGGCGACGCCGCCCATCGCAACGCCGAGCAGCTCGACCCGGAGGCTGCGGCGCTCGATGTCGATCAAGGCCAGGAACCAGGCCACCGCCGCCGCGTAGAACAGCGCGGCATCCGGCGTCAGCGGCATCGTCCAGAGCGGCGCCAGCAGCAGGCACAGGAGCCAGGCGGAGAGCGCGACGGCGCGGTCGGCGGTGGTCCGCCATGCCAGCCACGCCGCCGACAGGCTCAGCGCCAAGGTCGCCAACGTGTCCAGCACCGCCGCCGAGAGCAAGGTCACGCCGGCGCAGAACGCCGCCGGCAGCGCCAGGATTAGGCTCATGCCGGGTCGCCAGTATGCGAGCGCCGGGTTGGGCAGCGCGATGTCGCCGACCTGATAGTTCCAAACGAACGGGACGACGAAGCCGTGGTGCTGCGCAAGCTGGCGCGCCAGGGTTTCGTAAAAACAAGCGTCGCGCGAACCGCAATATCCGACGCCGCTCGCCAGCGCCAGGCGAAGCCCGAGCACGACCAGCGCGCCGACCGCGGCGATCGCGAAATGGACAAGTCGCGTCGATGTCTCGGACGCGGGAACCGGCGGCGAGTCCGATACGTCCGCCATGCCATCACAATGGCCGGCCGGCCGCCGCCCGGCATGTGATCACTCTGTGCCGGCCGGTCGCAGGCCGTGACCAGCCGCGGCCGGGCCGCCGCCTACGATCGCACCACCCTGCGGTAGAGGTGCCAGGTGGCGTGGCCGAGAACGGGAAACACCACCACCAGGCCGATCAGCAGCGGCAGCGAACCGATCACCAGCCCGACCGCGACCAGAACGCCCCACAGGGCCATGGCGCCCGGATTTTCGCGCACCACGCGGGCCGACGTCGCGATCGCGGTGTCGATCCCGGCATCGCGATCGAGCAGTAGCGCGAAGGACACCACGCCGATGGTCAGAACCAGGACGGCGAACAGGAACCCGACGCCGATGCCGATCCCGATCATCGCCCAGCCGCGCGGCGTGTTCAGGACGGCGTGGACGAACCCGCCGAGCGAGGCCGGCAACGCGGGACCGAGGGTCACGCGGTAGATCAGCGTCGCCGCGCCCAGCCAGGCCAGAAAAATCGCCAACAGCAACAGGCCGAGCATGACGACGGCGGCAAACGACGGCGCCTGCACCACCCGGAACGCGGTCGCCCATGTCACAACCTCGCCGCGTTCGCGTCGTCGGCTCATCTCCAGCAGGCCGACCGCCGCCAGCGGTCCGAGCAGCGCGAAGCCGGCGACCAGCGGGAACAGCAGCGGCAGGAGATGGGCGCCGAAGGCGATACGGCCGAGCACGAGGCCGGCGAGCGGATAGAATGCGCACAAGAAGACGACGTCGCTGCGACAGGCGCCGAAATCCTCGGCGCCGCGCGCCAGCGCTGCGACAAGGTCGCCGACGCCGATGCGGCGAATCGCCGGTCGGGGCGAATGCAAGGTCGCGGGAATGTGCTCGAGCGCGCGGCCCGCCGCGCCGACGCCGGCCGCCGCATGACGCAGCTGATCGACGCTCCACTCGATTGGATTGCGGATAGTTGCCGCCATGACGGTCCTCCACCGGCCACGGTCGCCGATCCAAACGCGCGGATGCCGGACGCGGTTCCGCATCGTGCCGGCGGCCTTTGCCTCAAAATGCGGCGATTGGCGGCCGATCGCCTCAGGCGGCGCGATCGCGAAGCGGCGCGGCCGCGTTCGACGCCTCGGCCGCGACGCGTTCGACATTGCCGGCGTCGACGGCGATCGGGAAGCTGACGACGGCGCGCAGGCCCGGCGCGTTGTCGTCGAGCGTCACCGTCGCGCCGTGCAGCTCGGCCACCGCCGCGACCAGGCTCAGCCCCAGCCCGTTGCCATGCGCCGACCGGCTCGGCTCGAGGCGGAAGAAGCGCTCGAAGACCTTGGTCCGATATTCGGGCGGAACGCCGGGCCCGGAATCGGCGACAACGATCCGCAGCGCGTCAGCCGACCGCGAGCCCTCGACCGAAATCGCCGTCCCCGGCGGCGTGTGGGTGATCGCGTTCTCGATCAGATTGGCCGTCATCTGCGTCAGAAGCTCGCGATCGCCCACCACCCGCAACGCCGGGTCGATGCGCGCGGCAAGCGTCTGCTGACGCTCCTCGGCGACCACGCGGTAGGTCTCGACCAGGCCGCTCAACAGCTCGCTGACGTCGACCCGCGCGAAATTGGCCTTGCGGCTGCCGGATTCGATCTGGGCGATGCGCAGGATCGCGCCGAACGTGTCGAGCAGGTCGTCGACGTCGGCCATCGATTCGGCGATAGTCGTGCGCAGCGCCGCCGGCGTCGCCGCGTCCTGACCGGATTCGAGCCGCTGCCGCAGGCGTGTCAGCGGCGTGCGCAGATCGTGGGCGATGTCGTTCGAGACCTGCTCGAGCCCCTTCATCAGCGACTGGATGCGGTCGAGCATGGCATTGAGGCTCGAGGCGAGATGGTCGAACTCGTCGCCCGTGCCGTTCAGCGGAATACGGCGGGCGAGATCGCCCGCCATGATCTCGCGGCTGGTGAGGCTGATGGTTTCGATGCGGCGCAGCAGCCAGGCGCCGACGATGGTGCTGGTAACCAGCGCCAACAGCAACATGATGACGAGGCCGAAGCCGAACGCGCTGGTCGCCGCCTCGCGCAGCTTGGCGAATTCGAGCGTGTCGACGCCGACGAACAGATAGCCGGCGCCGTCGGCGACCCGCACGCCGCGCCCCTGGACGCCGTACAGCGACTTCTCGCCCCGCGACAGCTGATCGGAGGTCAGGCGGATCTCGCCGACGCGCGGCGCGATCTGCGGCAGGTCGCCGGCGATGACGCGGCCGGAGGCGTCCTCGAGCAGATAATGGAATTCGTTGGTCTCGCGCAGCGACTGGCGGACGACCTGCTCGAAATCGGCCATCGTTCCCTTGCCGGCGCTGAACTCGAGATCGTTGAGCTCGCCGGTCACCGAGCGGTCGATATGCTGCGAGAGGGAGCGCGTCGCCGAGACGTAGACGCCCGCGAACATCACCAGCAGCAACAGGCTTCCGAGCGCGGTGAAGACCAGCATCACCCGGAAGGCGGAGGTCTTGAAGAGGTTATTCCGGCCCACGAACGACATAGCCCACGGCGCGAACCGTCTGGATCAGGTCGGGCCGGCCGCCGGCATTGAGCTTGCCGCGCAGGCGGCTGATGTGACACTCGACGATGTTGGTCCGCGGATCGAAATGGAAGTTCCACACGTTCTCGAGCAGCATCTTGCGCGTCACCACCTGACCGGCGTGCCGCATCAGGTATTCGAGCAGCCGGAACTCGCGCGGCTGCAGCGCGATCGGCTCGCCCGCCCGCTGCACCCGGCGCGCTAGCAGATCGACCTCGAGATCGGCGACCTTGAGCGTGGTCTCGATCTCGGGTCGCGCCAACGGCGGCCGCCGCCCCAGCGCGTTGATGCGTGCGATCAGCTCGACGAACGCGAACGGCTTCACCAGATAGTCGTCGGCTCCGGCATCGAGGCCGGCGACGCGGTCGTCGATGCCGTCCATCGCCGTCAGCAGCAGAACCGGCGTCTCGACGCCCGCCCCGCGCAGCCGATGGACGAGACGCAGGCCGTCGAGGCCGGGCAGCATGCGGTCGACCACCAGCGCGTCCCAGGTCTCCGACATGGCGCGCACCAGGCCGTCCTGGCCGTCGCGGCTCAGCGTCGCGGCGTGGCCTTTCTCGCGCAAGCCGGCAACGACATAATCCGCAGTCTCGTGGTTGTCCTCGACCACCAAAATCTTCACGCTTCGACCCTCCGAACGCCACCGCATCCGGCCGTGCAAACGCTCTCGTCGGAGCGCCATCGGATCCGACGGCGGTGAACTATGTTCGGCGACGGCGGCGGATGCAACAAGTCCGAGGCGCGCCTCAGGGAGCGATCGTCGGCGTGGTATACCTGTGTCGCCCGGCGCGGCGGCGGTGCCGCGCTCAGTGCCGCGTGATGGCGGCGCGGATGCGCTCTTTGAGCGCGTGCCAATAATCGGCGTTGGGACAGAATTCCTCGTAGCCTTCGGTTCGGCCGCTGTCGAGCCAATGCCTGCATTCGCGCTGGTGCGAGCAGACCGCACAGGTATGCTGGACGGCGCGGCGCATCTGCGGCCCGTCGCACAGCGGATCGACGCCGAGCCGCGCCGCCATGCGGCCGAACAGCCGCGACGACAGCGGATAATTCTCGATCATCGGTTCGAGCTCGCCGCGATCCATCTGCAGGTCGGCGAGAATGCTGTCGAGCACGCCGCTGCGGTCGCATTCGAGCAATTCCTGGCGCAAGGCGTGGCGCGCGGCCATGTCGCGCAGCGCACCGCGGGCGCGGCTCAGCAGCCGGCCCAGTACGCTCGATCCCTGGGTGTTGGTCGTGTCGCTCACGGCCGATCTCCTTTGTGCCTGAAGCGGGCAGCGGACAAGCTAGCCGGTCGGCGCCGCGGCGCCTTGATCTAGATCAGCGGCGGCATCGCGCAACCCCATGGACCGGCGGCCAAATCGGCGCGGGGAACGCGGCTCGGCGGCGCCGCGTCGTACCGGCCGGAAACCAAGGCTCCCGCCGTCGGCTGCGCGCGTCTCGCGCAGGCAAGGACGGCCTTTGCCGTTGCGTCGCTCGACCGTCTGCACGAAGCGCGGGCCGCACGGAACGATCGGCCAACGCGGGGATTGATACGAGGCCGGCGGAGGTGTCCAATAGGGTCTGCATTCCGGCTGGACGGCCACACAGAGCTTTCGAGGCGGGATGAGCGACGATCTGACCGTTGGCAAACTCGTTGCCGCCGAGCCCTGGGCGCGGGCGGAAGCGGGTTGGCTGCGCCGCTCGATTTTCGCGCTCGACGCCCATTTGCGGCGGCGCTACGGCATCGTCGAGTTCACCGCCAGCCCGGACTGCATCCTGCGCATCGCGCCGTCGGTGGCGCCGCGCACCCTGTCGCTGTCCGACGGCACGCACGTTCGGGAGGGCGACAAGCTGCTCGACATCCATCTCTGGAACGAGCACGTGCCGACGATTCCGCCCGGCGGCGCGACGCTGCGCTGGGCCGCCTCGGCCGCGCGCTGCGCGCGCGCCAGCCTGCGCGCCCTGGCGACGGCGGCGCAGACCGGCAGCGTGCCGGAATTCGTCGCCCTGCGCGGTTGCCTGCGTTTCGACGGACGGCTGCTCGAAGCGCCGTTCACCGGCCTCGGCTTCGACACCATCGCCGAAAACCCGGCCTCGCCCAGCGAATGGCTGCGCGAGCTCGGCGAGACCTGCCTCGTCGGCATGCTGCTCTGGGCCTTCAATCCCGCCGCGCTCGGCCACGCCCGCCTGATCCGCCCGCGCCGCTTCGTTTGGATGTCGCGCGCCCGCCTGCTGCAGCGCCACGGCTCGGAGAAGCGCGGCAGCGCCTTCCCGCGTAACACGGCGGCTTCCGCCGATTGCTAACCGTTGTTAACCCAATCCTATGTGTTTCGGGGCATATTAGCGTGCGCCGCCACGCTGCGTGGCTGATTGACGATTAGACGTTCAAGGCCCGCAAACCGGAACAAACTCCCCGCATCGTGCAGCTCGAGACCCACACACTGAGCGCCATTTCGATCGCGCTGCTGCTTGGACTGGCGGCGGTTCTCGGCGCACTGGCGTTGTCGAACAAGAGCCAGCGCGGCCTCACCGGTTGCTTCTCCGTCGGATACCTCATGCTCGCCGCCGGCTATGTCGGCCTCGGCCTGCGTCATGTCATTCCCGATGTGTTCAGTATCGTCCTCGCCAATTGCCTCCTCGGCGCAGCCGTCCTGCTCTTCTGGCGCGGAAGCCGCTTCATGGTGGGTCTGCGGCCGAACCATCGCGTCGAATCGGCTCTGATCGGCGCTCTCGCGTCGGACTTTCTGTTCTTCACCTATGTGCTGCCCAGCGTCATTGCGCGGGTCGTTACATTCTCGTTCTTCGTCGCGCTGGTGGTGGGGCTCACCGGCAGCGTGCTTTGGCGGAAGGCGAAGGCCGGCTGGGGCGTCGAACGGCTTCTGTTCGGAATCTGTGTCTTCGGAATGCTGATATCCGGTCTGCGGATCGCCCTCACCCTCCTTCGCGGCAGTGCGCCGGATCTGCTCGACATGATGCCGCCTCAGGCCGCCATCTTTCTGCTCGCCCCGATCGCCAATTACATCGCTCTCGCCTTCGCCGTCACCTGGCACGCGCTCTCGCAGGTTAATGACGAGCTGCGTGCGCAACGCGCGGCCCTGCAAGATGCGAAGGATCAAGCGGAGCGCGCGAACCGGGTGAAGTCGCAGTTCCTCGCCAATATGAGCCACGAACTGCGGACGCCGCTCAACGCCATCATCGGCTTTTCCCAGATCATCAAGGACGGAGTGATGGGCCCCGGAAAGCCGATTTACGCGGACTATGCCCGCGACATCTTCGGCGCCGGCACGCATCTGCTCGAGATCATCAACAATCTGCTCGACATCTCGAAAATCGAGGCCGGCAAGACCGAGCTCCGCGACGAGCTGGTCGATCCGCGCACGATCGTCGACGACAGCGTGGCGGCAATGCGCGTGCACGCAGCCGAAAAGAAGATCGTGCTCGCCACCGATATTCCGCCGGCGACGCCGCTCATCCGCGGCGACGTGCTGCGGTTGCGGCAGGTGCTGATCAATCTCATTTCGAACGCCGTTAAGTTCACCGAAGCCGGTCACGTCAGGGTATCGGTCGCCTTCGACCGGACATCGGGCTTGAGCTTCGTGGTCGCCGATACCGGGATCGGCATGTCGCCGGACGAGATCACGAAGGCGCTGGAGCCCTTCGGTCAGGTCGCCAATGCCGTGACCAAGAAATACGTCGGCACCGGCCTCGGCCTGCCGCTGGCGAAAAGCCTCGTAGCCTTGCACGGCGGTCGCCTCGAAATCGCCAGCGTCAAAGGCGCCGGCACCAGCATCGCCGTTCATCTGCCAGCCGGGCGCATTGTCCAGCCGTCGGCGCACGAAGCCGCCGCCTGAGCGCGAACGCGGCGAGCGCGCACCGTCGCTCCGGCTGAAGTCGCCGGCCCGCCGAATCCCGCATCCGAGGAGCGGTCGCCACGGCCATTGCGCCGGAGCGGGCCCTGGGCTATCCCGTGCCGGGAGAGCCGCAAGCCCATGATTCCCCGCTACAGCCGGAAGGAGATGAGCGCCATCTGGGCGCCGGAGAACCGTTTCCGCATTTGGTTCGAGATCGAGGCGCATGCGCTCGACGCCATGGCGAAGGAAGGAACGGTGCCGAAATCGGCAGCCAAGGCGTTGCGCGCCAAAGGCAGGTTCGAGATCGAACGCATCGACGCGATCGAGCGCGAGACCCGGCACGACGTCATCGCCTTCCTCACCAATCTCGCCGAGCACGTCGGCCCCGAGGCGCGCTTCGTCCATCAGGGCATGACGTCGTCCGACGTGCTCGATACCTGCCTCGCGGTGCAGCTCAGCCAGGCGGCCGATCTCCTCTTGGCCGATCTCGATCGCCTGATGACGGCGCTGAAGCGGCGCGCCTTCGAATTCAAGAAGACGCTGTGCGTCGGCCGCAGCCACGGCATCCACGCGGAGCCGACCACCTTCGGCCTCAAGCTTGCCGGCCACTACGCGCAGTTCGCGCGCGGTCGCGAGCGCCTCGCACGGGCGCGCGCCGAAATCGCCACCTGCAAAATCTCCGGCGCGGTCGGCACCTTCGCCAACGTCTCGCCCGCGGTCGAGGAATATGTCGCCAGGAAACTGGGGCTCGCGCCCGAGCCGGTCTCGACCCAGATCGTGCCGCGCGACCGTCACGCCATGTTCTTCGCCACACTCGGCGTGATCGCAGGCTCGCTCGAGAACCTGGCGCTCGAGATCCGCCACCTGCAGCGCACCGAGGTGCGCGAGGCCGAGGAGTATTTCGCGCCCGGCCAGAAGGGCTCGAGCGCCATGCCGCACAAGCGCAACCCGGTGCTGTCGGAGAACGTCACCGGCCTGGCGCGGCTGATCCGCGGCGCGGTGACGCCCGCGCTCGAGAACGTGGCGCTGTGGCACGAGCGCGACATTTCGCATTCGGCGGTCGAGCGTGTGATCGCGCCCGACGCCACCATCGCGCTCGACTTTGCGCTGGTGCGCATGGCCGAGATCGTCGACAGGCTGGTGGTCTACCGCGAGCGCATGCGCGAAAACCTCGACAGCCTCGGCGGGCTGGTCAACTCGCAGCGCGTGCTGCTGGCGCTGACGCAGGCCGGCATGAGCCGCGAGGCGGCCTACCGGGCGGTGCAGCGCAACGCCATGGCGGCGTGGCAGGGCCGGGGCGCGTTCGCCGATCTGCTCCAAGCGGATGCCGAAGTGTCGCAACACATCAAGCCGGCGGCGCTGGCGCGGCATTTCGACCACGCCTATCACGTGAAGCACGTCGATACGATCTTCCGGCGGGTCTTCGGCAAGGCGTGAGCGGCGGCCCCGTCGCGGCCGCAAACGCCCCGAAACGGGCAAAAAAGAACCCCGCCGAAGCGGGGTTCAGGGAGCTGGCGTATTCACCACACAGCGCCCTTCTAGGCCAATAGTTGTCTATAGTCAACTATCTCGTGCGACGCGCGGGACGGGCCGAACCGCGGCCGAAATCGTCAAGCAGGGCGCGCAGCAGCGGCGCCAGCCGCTCGAGTTCGTTGCGGTGCGCCATCGACAGCCGCGCCAGCAACGCCTCGGCCTTGGGCGTCAGTTCGACCAGGATGCGCCGGCGGTCGGCTTCGGCGCTGCGGCGGCGAACCAGCGCCTTGGCCGCCAGCCGATCCACCAGGCCGACCGCGCTGTGATGGCGGATGGCCAGACGAGTCGCCAGTTCCCCGACCGTCACCGGGATATCGGCGGGATGGCCTTTGACCGCGAGCAGCGCCTGATGCTGCTGCGGAGTCAGGCCGGCGCGTTCGGCCGCGCGTTCGCTGAACACCACAAAGCGGCGCAAAAGATAGCGGAACTCCGCGAGTCGTCGGTAATCGGACGCGGCCAGCCCGCGGCGCAATGTCGCAGCTTTCCTAGCCAACGCCGACCCCTTTTCGGCATCGCTGCATGCCCCTATCTGCACGACGGTCTTTCATGACATATCGCAGTGCGATATAAGTCGCGCCGTTGCCGCTCAATTTTTCCCCCAAAATTTCTCGCAAATGCACAATAGCACTCCGTCGAGCCCTCCGTCGTCGCCACACCGTCGCACCGTAGCCGCCAGTTCCGGCGACGTCGCGACCGACCGCCTGCGCGATTTCACCACCGACCGCCGCCTGCTGATCCTGTCGGCGATGGCGCTGGTCGTCGGCACGGTCGGTGCGGGAGCGGCGTGGGCGCTCCTCAAGCTGATCTATCTCGTCACCAACTTCGCCTATCAGGGGGTGGTCAGCGCCGCGCCGGCCAATATCGCCGGCAGCGCGCTGGGCCCGCTGTCGGTGCTCGTGCCGGTGATCGGCTGCGTGATCGTCGGCCTGATGGCGCGCTTCGGCTCGGAGAAGATCCGCGGCCATGGCATTCCCGAGGCGATGGAAGCGATCCTGATCGGCAACAGCCGCATTGAGCCCAAGGTCGCGGTCATCAAGCCGCTGTCTTCCGCGATCTCGATCGGCACCGGCGGCCCGTTCGGCGCCGAGGGGCCGATCATCATGACCGGTGGCGCGTTCGGCTCGCTGTTCGGCCAGTTCTTCTCGCTTTCGAACGCCGAGCGCAAGACGCTGCTGGTGGCCGGCGCCGCCGCCGGCATGAGCGCCACCTTCGGTACGCCGGTGGCGGCCATGCTGCTCGCCGTCGAGCTGCTGCTGTTCGAATGGAAGCCGCGCAGCTTCATCCCGGTCGCGGTGGCTTCGATCGTGGCCGAAGTCTGGCGTCCCTGGCTGCTCGGCGCCGGCGCGCTGTTCCCGATGGCGACCAGCCAGCCGCTGCCGGTGGTGGGACTGCTGCTGGCGGTGGCGCTCGGCATCATCGCCGGGCTCGCCTCGGGCCTCCTGACGCAGATGGTCTATGCCAGCGAGGACCTGTTCCGGCGCCTGCCGATCCACTGGATGTGGTGGCCGATGCTGGGCGGCGTCGTCATCGGCCTCGGCGGGCTGATCGAGCCGCACGCCCTGGGGGTCGGCTACGACAACATCGCCGCCCTGCTCAACGGCCAGGTCGGCGACGTCGCCGCGCTGCGGCTCATGGTCGTCAAGGCGATCATCTGGTCGATCGCGCTGGGCTCGGGCACCAGCGGCGGCGTGCTGGCGCCGCTGCTCATCATGGGCGGCACCGTCGGCACGATTTTCGGCAGCGTCCTGCCGATCGGCAGCATCGATCTCTGGGCGCTGCTCGGCATGGCGGCGATCATGGGCGGCACCATGCGCTCGCCGCTGACCGCCATCGTCTTCGCCCTCGAGCTGACGCACAATCTCGGCGCTTTCCTGCCGCTGACGGTCGCCTGCATCGCGGCGCACGCGACGACCGTGCTGCTGCTGCGACGCTCGATCCTGACCGAGAAGGTGGCGCGGCGCGGCCATCACGTGATGCGCGAATACATCGTCGATCCGTTCGAGACGATTCGCGTCTCCGAGATCATGGCGACGCCGGTGGACACGCTGTCCGCCGACACGCCGATCGGCGACACCATCGCCTTCTTCACCGGCGCGGATTCCGCCTCGCGCCACAAGAGCTATCCGATCGTCGACGCCGACGGCCGGCTGATCGGCATGGTCGCGCGTTCCGACGCGCTGCGCTGGACGATGGAGGGCTGGACCAGCGGCCATTCGCTGCGCGACCTCGCCTCCGAACAGGAGTTGGTCACCGGCTACGAGGACGAACTCGTCGGCGAGCTGGCGGATCGCATGACGGCGGCCGACGTCGCCCGCGTTCCGATCCTGCGGCGCAGCGACAACAAGGTCGTCGGCCTGGTCGCCCGGCGAGACCTTCTGCGGGTGCGCGCCCATGTGACGCAGCAGGAGCGCCAGCGCGACACCCTGATCCGGCTGCGCCCGCACCTGCGCTCGGCCGGCTCGCGCACCGCCGCCGATTGATTCGGCAGGCCCTTTTGCCGCCGCCGTCTTCGGCCGGGCGAACGGCGGGCCGCGCGGCGGCGCGCCGCTACATCAGGCCGAGCATCGCGATGGCGACGCCGACCCCGAGCAGAATCGACGCCGCGAGGAAGGTGCCGACGCCGACCGCGACGGTGATCGCCCAGCTGACAGCCGCCGGCCCCAACAACGAAAGCAGCCGCAGCGCCACGCCGGCGGCCGACACCAGCCCGACGATCAGGAGCGACTGCAGCGAGCCGCCCATGCCGGCCGAACCTCCTTAAAGCCGCATCCCGCTTCCGCCGGACCGGCGGAAACGGGACGCTTCATGGCGAAAACGGGACGGAAGAGAGACCGGTTCCTTGAGGGCGGCGGGGCGAAAAACAAGGGGGTCGGCCGCGGCCAAGCGGCCTAGTTTTCTCGCCCCGATATCCTCCGTAACGCGGGTTCTCTCCTCCGTTTCTCCTGTGGCTACGCCAACCGCTAACGGCTCGCCCGCGCGGTCGCCGGCATCGCCGTGCCCGCCAGCTCGCTGGCATGCTTCAGCCGTGTATTGATGAACGGCCGCAGCACGAAGAAGCCGAGCAGGACTGCGAGGATGTTCATCAGGCAGCCGACGGTGTAGACCGCGTGCCAGCTGCCGGTCGCGTGGGTCAGAACGTTGCCCAGCGGGACGAACAGCGAGGCCACGCCCTTCGCCGTGTACATCAGGCCGTAATTGACCGTGACGTACTTGCGGCCGAAGGCGTCGCCCACGGTTGCCGCGAACAGGCTGAAGATGTCGCCCCAGAACAGGAACACCAACGCGTCGGTGATGATGAACATGACCGGCGTCGTGCCGAAGAAGCCGAACAAGATCAGCATCAACGCTTCGATCGAGAACGCGATGCACATCATGTTGGCGCGGCCGATATGGTCGGAAATCCAACCGTTGAGCGGCCGCCCGGCGCCGTTGGTGATGCTGTGCATCTGAAGCGCGATGACGATCGCCGGCCCGCTGATGCCGAGGAACGTCGTGGCCGTGTTGGCGATGCCGCGCTCATGGGCGATCGGCGACAGCTGTGCCGCCGACATGAGGCCGCCCGCCGCGACCAGGAAGAACATCGCGTACATCGTCCAGAAGATCGGCGACCGCAATGCCCGTTCCGGCGGCACGGAATCATCGGCGCCTTGCCGCGTCTTGATCTTGTCCATCGGCGGCATTTCCTCCGCGCGGGGCGCACGGATGAACTGCGAGCAGATGGCGACAATGATGCCCAGGATGATCGCGAACATCAGGAAGGTATGCGAGTAGCCGCTGGATTCGATCATCGCCCGTATGGGCTTGATGGTGATCGCCACGCCGGCGCCGAAGCCCGCCGCGGTCAAGCCGCCGCACAGGCCGCGCTTGTCCGGGAACCACTTGAGCGCATTACCGACCGAGGTGCCGTAGACCGCGCCGCCGGCGAAACCCGCCAGCGCGCCGCCGACGTAGAATTGCCAGAGTTGAGTCGCCTGCGAATCGAGAGCCCATGCAAGGAAGGTTCCGATGCCGCCGGCCAGGATCATCCACCGCGGTCCGATGCGATCGACAATCCAGCCCTCGATGGGCACGAGCCAAGTTTCGCAGAGAACGAAGATCGTGAACGCGACCTGGATTTCCGCCTTGCTCCAGCCGAACTGCTTCTCGATCGGCAGAACGAACAGCGTCCAAGCGTATTGCAGGTTGGCCACGCACGACATGCAGATGATGCCGAGGACCAATTGCGTCCAGCGGGTCGCGGTGAACGACGATCCGCCAGCTGCCGAGGCTTGTTGGGCCATGTTCTCTTCCTTCCTCCCCAGTGTTTCCCATGTTCGTATGGTCGGCCGCGGCGGCTCAGCGCCGTGGCATACCTGAGTAGTATTTAGTTATGCAGCGCCAATCAAAGTCAATCGGTTTGTCGCAGCTAACAAATGTGTTAGGTCCGAGAATCCAGGCGGAGTGCGGCTTTCGCGGGAAAAACCGGCGCGACGCGGCGGGTGGGGCCGAAGCGCTCTGCGTGCGTCCCTGGCCGCCGGCCCTCGGACCCACCCGGCCCCGCGAGTCGAGCGCCGTCACCCGGCGATAGAGGGCCGCACCGGTGCCCGCCTGGCGTCGGGAAGGAACCCGACGGCGATCGGCTTGGGATGAGACATTGCATCCGAATCGGATGCGTGCCGGGCGTCTTGATACAGATCAAAGCGCCGGAACCAATTTCCGGATTTGTTGTTCCCAACAAGTGGCTACGAGCGAAATCGGACACCGGTCGCCGAGCCACGTCGTCCTCTGGGGGAGTCCGAATGTCGGTCGGATCGAAATTGCGATGCACCGCTCTCTTTGCCATGGGGTGCGTCGCCGTCGCGCTGTGTCTCGGCCTTGCGGCGCCGGCGGCCAACGCCCTGCCCAGTTACGCGCGCCAGACCGGCCAGCAATGCGCCGCCTGCCATAATGGGTTTCCCGAGCTGACGCCGTATGGCCGGCTGTTCAAGCTCAACGCCTATACCTTCGGCGGCGGGCAATCGGAACTCCCGCCGCTCGCGGCCATGATCGTGACCGATTTCACGCACACGCAGGTGGGACAGACCGGCGGCGCCGCGCCCCATTACGGCCCCAACAACAATTTCGCGGTCCCGGATGCCGCCAGTATCTTCTACGGCGGCCGGATCCTCGGCGACTACGGCCTCGGCGCCTTCGCGCAGGCGACATACGACAACATCGGCCGGACCTTCGGGTGGGACAACACCGATATCCGCTGGGCGCACGCGACCACGATCAACGGCGACGAGACGGTGTTCGGCGTCAGTCTCAACAACAATCCGACGGTCACCGACGTCTGGAACACGACCCCCGCCTGGCGCTATCCGTTCGTGAGCTCGAGCCTCGCCCCCACGCCCGCCGCGGCCACCATTCTCGAAGGCACCTATGCTCAGCAGGTCGCCGGGCTGAACGCCTACGGTTTCTGGAAACGGCTGGTCTATGTCGAGCTCGGCGGTTACACCACCCTGACCAAAGGCGCGGACCAGGCGCTCGGCCAGGGCATCGGCAGCGATTCCTTCAAAGGCATCGCGCCCTACTGGCGGGTCGCGCTGCAGCCGCTATGGGGACCGAACTCGCTGGAGATCGGCACCTTCGGCATGGCGGCCAACATCAATCCCGGCCGCGTGACCGGCTTCAGCACCGACCATAAGACCGATCTCGGCGTCGATCTGCAGTATCAGTACCTGACCGACGAACACAGCGCCTCGGCGCAGGTGTCCTATATCAGCGAGCACCAGCATCTCGATTCGACGTTCGCTCAAGGCGCGTCGTCCTTCCTCAACGACGACCTGCACAGCTTCAACGCCAAGGCGACCTATTACTACGAGCAGACCTACGGCGCGACCCTCGCCTACTCGCGCATCCAGGGCTCGGGCGATCCGACGCTCTATGCCGGCAGCTCGCCGGTCACGGGCAGTCCCAACAGCGACTGGTGGACGCTCGAGGCCGACTACATGCCGTTCAACCGCGGCGGGCCCGATTTCTGGCCCTGGCTCAACATGAAGATCGGCCTGCAATACATCTGGTACACGAAGTTCAACGGCGCCACGAACAACTACGACGGCAACGGACGCAACGCGAGCGACAACAACACGTTGTTCGCGTTCGTCTGGTTCGCCTTCTGAGGGCGGAGGGCGACATGGAATGCCCGAAAGATCGTTCCGGCGCCGCGCGGCGGCGCTGCGCGCAGGCGCTGGCCGTCGCGTTCGCCCTGGCGCTGGCGGCCTGCAACACCGGCAAGCCCACCGGCGCGCCCTCCGCCGCCGAGGAGCAATCGGTGGTTGAGGGCACGGTTCATGTCTGCTCGTCGTGCCACGGCCTGCGCGGCAAGAGCGTCTCGCCCACCTTCCCCAACCTCGCGGCCCAGCAGAAGGCCTATATCGTGGCGCAGCTCAAGGCGTTCCGCGACCACACCCGCGCCGACCCGCATGCGCACACCTATATGTGGGGCATGGCGGCGAAGCTGAGCGATGCGACCATCGACGGCGTGGCGCAATATTTCTCGACGCAGCCGGCGGTGCCGGGCGCGCCGGGCGATCCGGCGCTGGTGGCGGCAGGCGAGCGCATCTACAAGAGCGGCGTTCCGGAACGGAAAGTGCCGGCCTGCGCCGGATGCCACGGCGCCAATGGCCAAGGCAACGCGATCATCCCGCGCCTTGCGGGTCAGCATCCGGGCTATATTGCCGAGCAGCTTGGGAACTTCATCACCATGGCGCGCGCCAACGAGATCATGCACCAGAATTCGATGAACCTGACGTCGCAGGAGATCCAGCAGCTCGCCGCCTATGTCGGCTCCCTCTAGCGTCCGGCCGAGGCCGGCAAACCTTCCCGATGAAAGGAGAATTTCCCGATGGATAAGCGTCGAACCGCCTGCGGTCCTATCTCCCGCCGGTCCCTGCTGCGGCGGATCCCGATCGCTGCCGGCGTCGCCGTGTTGTTCGGCCGGATGCGCGCGGCGCTGGCGCAGTCCAAGATGACCCACGCGCAAGCGCTGTATCAGGACACGCCGAAGAACGGTCAGGAATGCTCGACCTGCCTGCAGTTCCAGCCGCCCAACGCCTGCGCCATCGTCGAGAGCCCGATCAGCCCGAAAGGCTGGTGCCAGTTCTACGGGCCGAAAACCTGACGGCGGGCGGCCGGGCGCCGGCGCAATCGGCGGCCGCGCGAGGACGGCCCATTTTCCGGTGCGAGAGGTCGGTTCTTCCGAACGCGCCGCCTGGAGTCAGCGCGGAATGCCGAGTTGCTTCTTGGCTTCGGCGAGGCAGCGGTCGAGTTCGCGCCGGATGCGGCCGGAGTCGAGCGTGACATCCACGCCCTTGGCCTTGAAATCGTCCTCGATCTTGGCGAGCACCGCCTCGTCGCCATGCTTGCCGAAGGCCGCCGCCATTAGCTCGCGGGCGTAGTTCTCGGCGGCGTCGCCGGTCAATCCGAGCTTCTCGGCCGCCCACAGCCCGAACAGGTGATTGCGACGCGCCCGCGCCTTGAAGGCCAGCTCCTGCTGGTGGTGGAACTTCGCTTCCTCGGCCTTTTCGCGATCTTCGAAGGTTGGCATTGGAGGCAGTCTAGCCGGCTCCGCGGCGCTACACAAAGCGTGCCTGTCGGTCCATCATCGCGCCGCCATGTGCACCTTTGTGATCCTGCGCCGGCCCGGCCACGACTGGCCGGTTCTGGTCGGCGCCAACCGCGACGAGATGATCGGCCGGCCGTGGCAGCCGCCGGCGCGGCATTGGCGCGACCGGCCCGAGGTCGTCGCCGGGCTCGACGAGCTCGCCGGCGGCTCGTGGTTCGGCGTCAATGACCACGGCGTGCTGGCCGGCATCCTCAACCGCTTCGGCTCGCTCGGCCCGGCGCCGGGCCTGCGCTCGCGCGGCGAGCTGGTGCTCGAGGCGCTCGACCACGCCGATGCGGCGGCGGCGGCGCGCGCGCTCGCCGATCTCGACCCCCGCGCCTATCGCACCTTCAACCTGATCCTGGCCGATACCCGCGAGGCGTTCTGGCTCAAGCACGCCGATCCGTCGGGCACGCTGCCGATCGAGCTGCGCGAGATCAAGCCGGGTCTGGCGATGATCGCCGCCGGCGATCTCGACGACGAGACGCCGCGGCTCAGGCGCTACCGGCCGCTGTTCGAGCGCGCTCCGCCGCCGGAGCCCGGCGCCGGCGACTGGGCGACATGGGAAACGCTGCTCGCCGATGACCACCCCAATCCCGACGACGGCGCCGCCGATTCCATGCGCTTTCTCACGCCCGAGGGCTTCGGCACGGTCTCGAGCGCGCTCGCCGCGCTGCCTGCGGCCGGCCTGCGCCGGCGGCCGCGGCTGCGTTTCGCCGCCTGGCAGCCGCAGGCCGCGCCCTGGCGCGACATCCCGGTGTGAAATGTTTGTGAGGAAAGCCTCGGCTGCCGGCGCAGCGGCGTTGGCGCGGCGGGCTGCGCTTGCTATATAAGGTCTCGCCTCTCTTTTCCCGCCGAGGCCGGCCATGACCCGACGCAAGCAGATTTACGAAGGCAAGGCCAAGGTGCTGTTCGAGGGCCCCGAGCCCGGCACCTTGGTGCAGTATTTCAAGGACGACGCCACCGCCTTCAACAACCAGAAGAAGGGCACGATCACCGGCAAGGGCGTGCTCAACAACCGCATCAGCGAATATCTGATGCTGCGTCTGGCCGAGATCGGAGTCCCGACGCATTTCGTGCGCCGGCTCAACATGCGCGAGCAGCTCGTCAAGCAGGTGCAGATCATTCCGATCGAAGTGGTCGTGCGCAACGTGGTCGCCGGCTCGCTGGCCAAGCGCTTCGGCCTCGAGGAGGGCACGGCGCTGCCGCGCTCGATCGTCGAGTACTATTACAAGAAGGACGAGCTCGGCGATCCGATGGTGTCGGAGGAGCACATCACCGCCTTCGGCTGGGCCTCGACCCAGGACCTCGACGACATCATGCAGCTGGCGCTGCGCGTCAACGACTTCCTCACCGGCCTGTTCCTCGGCATCGGCATCCGCCTGATCGACTTCAAGCTCGAATTCGGGCGGCTCTACGAAGGCGACGAGATGCGCATCGTGCTCGCCGACGAGATCAGCCCCGACAATTGCCGGCTGTGGGACCTGAAGACCAACGAGAAGCTCGACAAGGACCGCTTCCGCCGCGACCTCGGCAAGGTCGAGGAGGCGTATCAGGAGGTCGCGCGCCGCCTCGGCATCTTGAACGAAGGCGCGCCGGGCGAGACCCGCGCGCCCCAGGTCGTGCACTAGTGGTGAAGGCGCGCGTCCAGATCATGCCCAAGCAGGGCGTGCTCGATCCGCAGGGCAAGGCGATCTCGCACGCCCTCGCCTCGCTCGGCTTCGGCGGCGTCGGCGAAGTGCGCCAGGGCAAGGTCATCGACCTGGAATTGAGCGAGACCGATCCCGCCAAGGCCAAGCGCACGGTCGAGGCGATGTGCGAGAAGCTGCTCGCCAACACGCTGATCGAAAGCTACCGGGTCGAGATTCAGGGGTAGTTTCCCGTGCCGTCATGGCGACGCCGCGCCGCGCGCGGCGGACGCCATCGCGTCTGTTGCTCCGGATGGCTTCGCCCGCGGCTCGCCAGGACATGCTCTGGCAAACCGGCGCGCTTTTTGCCAAGCTCCGCGCGCGAGCCAGCACCGAAAAAACCGGCGGCCGTGTCGCCATCGCCGCCCCGCTCGGCGCGCGTCTTTGCAACAAAACTGAAATCGCAGCGTCATACTCGCCGAGATTTTTTGCACTTGTGTTGCAGCGATTGCGGACGGCGCGCAACGGAATCCGGAATCCGCCGTCTGTTCAGAAAGAATTAGCGGATCGGACCCTAGCGTCCGCGCCGCCACGACGGAATTCCGGATGCCTTCACCGTCCTTCTTCGCCACCGCGCCCGACGCCGACGACGCCCGCCTTGTCGACGTGCTGCTCGACATCGTGCCGGCGACGCCGGAAACGACGAGCGCGGCGGTCTACGAGCGCTTCCGCGCCGACGCCGAGCTGATCTCGGTACCGGTCGTCGCCGACAGCCGGCCGGTCGGCCTGGTCTTCCGCACCACGTTCCTGGCCGCTCTCGCGCACAAATACGGCAACGCGCTCTACGCCGGCAAGCCGGTGACGCATCTGATGGACGCGCGGCCGCTGATCGTCGACCATTCGGTGAGCGTCGACGAGCTCGAGGCCCTCATCGCCCACGAGAAGCCCTCGGCGCTGCGCAGCGGCTTCATCGTCACACGCGAGGGGCGCTACGCCGGCGTCGCCAGCGCGCTGTCGCTGCTGCGCCTTGGCATGGCGCGCACCCAGCGGCGCAACCGCGAGCTCGAGGAGGCACGCCGCCGCGCCGAGGCCGCGAACGAGGCCAAGTCGCAGTTCCTCACCATCATGACGCACGAGCTGCGGACGCCGCTCAACGCCATCATCGGCTTCACCGATCTGATGCGGACCGGCGCCTTCGGCAGGATCGAGCCGCCGCGCTACCGCGATTATCTCACCGACATCAACAACGCCGCGACCCAACTCCTCTCGATCATCAACGACGTGCTCGACATGGCCAAGATCGAGCAGGGCAAGATGGTGCTGCAGGACGAGCCGATCGATCTCAAGGCGCTGATCGCGACGGCGCTGCGCGTGGTCGGCGAGCGCGCCCAGGCGAGCCGCCTGACGCTGACGGGCGAGTTGCCCGATGCGCCGGTGACGCTCAACGCCGACGCGCGCGCGCTGCGCCACATCCTGCTCAACCTGCTGTCGAACGCGGTCAAGTTCACGCCTGCCGGCGGCACCGTCGCCGTGCGCCTGACGCTGCGGCCCGAGGGCGGCGTCGAGCTGGCGGTGGCCGACACCGGCATCGGCATGGCGCCCGAGCACGTCGCCATCGCGCTCACCCCATTCGCCCAGGTCGAGAACGCCTATACCCGCAAATACGAGGGCACCGGCCTCGGCCTGCCGCTGGTCAAGTCGCTGGTCGAGCTGCACGGCGCCGAGCTCGCGATCGAAAGCCGGCTGGGCGCCGGCACCACGGTGCGCATCCGCTTCGGCCCCGAACGCGTGCTCGAGCCAGCGCCGCCGGCGGGCGCCGCCCTCGCCCGCGCGTCGTAGCAAGATCGTCACGCGCGGACTTGTTCCGGCCATCCATGTCTGGGATGCAAAGGCGTGGATGGCCGGGTCGAGCCCGGCCATGACGACGAGGAAATAGGCCCGCGCGTCGTAGCGGCGCGGCGACTCGCCGCCGCGGCCGGCCTTGATCCGCCGCACCGCGCGGGCTATGTCAGGAGCCTGTCCCGCGCCCGAGGCCGCAAGTCCATGCAAGCCGCGATCATTCTCTTCCCCGGCTCGAATCGCGAGCAGGACGTGCACGACGCGCTCTATCGCGCCACCGGCCGGCATCCGCTCAGGGTCTGGCACCGCGACAGCACCCTGCCCAAGGCCGACCTGATCGTCATTCCCGGCGGCTTTGCCTACGGCGACTACCTGCGCTGCGGCGCCATGGCAGCGCATTCGCCGATCATGCGCGAGGTCAAGGCGCGCGCCGACAACGGCACGCCGGTGCTCGGCATCTGCAACGGCTTCCAGATCATCACCGAGGCGGGATTGCTGCCCGGCGTGCTGCTCACCAACCGCACGCTGCGCTTCCACTGCAGGGACGTGCATCTGCGCGTCGAGACCAGCCAGAGCGTCTACACCCGGCGCTACAACGCCGGCCAGGTGATCCGCGTGCCGGTGGCGCATCACGACGGCAACTACTTCGCCGACGACGAGACGCTCGACCGGCTCGAAGGCGAAGGCCGCGTCGCCTTCCGCTATTGCCGTGCCGACGGCGAGATCGCCGACGACGCCAACGACAACGGCTCGGCCCGCGCCATCGCCGGCATCCTCAACGAGAAACGCAACGTGCTGGGCCTGATGCCGCATCCCGAGGACGCGACCGATCCGCTCCTGGGCTCGACCGACGGCCAGGGCTTCTTCGCTTCGCTCGCCGAGGCGCTGGCGTGAGTCCCGATACCGGCGCCGAGGCCGCGGCGACGCTCGACCAGGCCCGGCAGTTCGGCCTCACCGCGGACGAATTCGAGCGCGCCTGCCGCATCATGGGCCGCACGCCCAATTTCACCGAGCTCGGCATCTTCTCGGTGATGTGGTCGGAGCATTGCTCCTACAAGTCGTCGAAAGTGTGGCTCAAGACGCTGCCGACCGCCGGCCGGCGCGTGATTTGCGGCCCGGGCGAGAACGCCGGCGTGATCGACATCGGCGACGGCGATGCCGCCGTCTTCAAGATGGAGAGCCACAACCATCCGTCGTTCATCGAGCCCTATCAGGGCGCGGCGACCGGCGTCGGCGGCATCCTGCGCGACGTTTTCACCATGGGCGCGCGGCCGATCGCGAACCTCAACGCCTTGCGCTTCGGCAGCCCCGACCATCCCAGGACCCGGCATCTGATCGACGGCGTGGTGCGCGGCATCGGCGGCTACGGCAACTGCGTCGGCGTGCCGACAGTCGGCGGCGAGTGCAATTTCCATCCGAGCTACAACGGCAACATCCTGGTCAACGCCATGACCGTGGGCCTGGCGCGCGCCGATCGCATCTTCTATTCGAAGGCGGCGGGGCCGGGAAATCCGGTGATCTATGTCGGCGCCAAGACCGGCCGCGACGGCATCCACGGCGCCACCATGGCCTCGGCCGAATTCAGCGACGACAGTGAAAGCAAGCGGCCGACGGTGCAGGTGGGCGACCCCTTCACCGAGAAATTGCTGATCGAGGCCTGCCTCGAGCTGATGGAATCGGACGCCATCGTCGCCATCCAGGACATGGGCGCGGCGGGGCTCACCTCGTCGTCGGTCGAGATGGCGGGCAAAGGCGGCCTCGGCATCGAGCTCGAGCTCGACAAGGTGCCGACGCGCGAAGAGAACATGAGCCCCTACGAGATCATGCTCTCCGAAAGCCAGGAGCGCATGCTGATGATCGTGAAGCCGGAGCGCGCCGAGCTCGCGCGCCGCGTCTTCGAGAAGTGGGAGCTCGATTTCGCGGTGATCGGCCGCGTCACCGACAGCGGCCGGCTGGCGCTGAGGATGCACGGCCGGACCGTCGCCGACATGCCGGTCGGGCCCTTGGTCACGGAAGCGCCGCTTTACGATCGGCCGTGGACGCCGAGCCCTGTTCTGCCCGAGCTGGCGGCCGAGAGCGTCGAGGCGCGCGAGCCGATCGCCGCGTTGAAGCGTCTCGTCGCCTGTCCCGATCTCGCCTCGAAGCGCTGGATCTGGGAGCAGTACGACCATCTGGTGATGGGCCACTCCGTGCAGCGCCCCGGCGGCGACGCCGCGGTGGTGCGGATTCCCGGCCGCAAGAAGGCGCTGGCGCTCGCCACCGACTGCACGCCGCGCTACTGCGCCGCCGATCCGAAGCGCGGCGGCGGCCAGGCGGTGGCCGAGAACTGGCGCAATCTCACGGCGGTGGGAGCGACGCCGCTCGCCATCACCGACAACATGAACTTCGGCAATCCCGAGCGGCCGGAGATCATGGGCCAGTTCGCGCTCGCCATCGAAGGCATGCGCGAGGCCTGCCTGGCGCTCGATTATCCGGTCGTCTCCGGCAACGTCTCGCTCTACAACGAGACCAACGGCAGCGGCATTCTCCCCACGCCGGCGATCGGCGGCGTCGGCCTGATCGACGACGCGGCCAGGACCATGACCCTCGCTTTCAAGCGCGCGGACGAGGTCGTCGTGGTCGTCGGCGCAACCCGCGGCTGGCTCGGCCAGTCGCTCTATCTGCGCGAGGTTTTGGGACGCGAGGCGGGCGCGCCGCCGCCGGTCGATCTCGACGCCGAGCGGCGCAACGGCGATTTCGTCCGCGCGCAGATCCTGGCCGGCGCGGTGACCGCGTGCCACGACGTTTCCGACGGCGGCCTGCTGGTGGCGCTGGCCGAGATGGCGATGGCGGGCGGCATGGGCGCCACGCTCGCGGCGGCGCCCGAGATTCCGACGCACGCCTTCTGGTTCGGCGAGGACCAGGGGCGCTACGTCATCACCTGCCGCCAGGCCGAGGCTCTGCTGCGGGCGGCGCAGCGGGCGAATGTCCCCGCGCGCGTTGTGGGCAAGACTGGCGGCGACGCGTTGACTCTGGCGGGGGGCAATGCCATATCCGTGGCGGAATTGCAGCGCCTCAACGAGGCCTGGCTGCCGGCCTATATGGCGCAATAGGGACGCGGATGGCGCTCGACGCGGCGACAATCGAAAGACTGATCAAGGACGGCTTGCCGGACGCGCGCGTCACCATCGAGGATCTGCGCGGCGACGGCGACCATTACGCCGCGCTCGTGGTTTCGGCGGCCTTCAAGGGCAAGACCCGGGTGCAGCAGCACCAGATGGTCTATGCCGCGCTGCAGGGCTGCATGGGCAACGAATTGCATGCGCTGGCGCTGCAGACCAGCGCGCCCGAGGACTGACCCGGTTTCACTGTGAGGATCACCATGACCACCGACGTTACCGTCACCGACCGCATCAAGCAGGACATTTCCGACAATCCCGTGGTGCTCTACATGAAGGGCACGCCGGTGTTCCCACAATGCGGCTTCTCTGCCCGCGTGGTGCAGATCCTCACCCAGCTCGGCGTCAAGTTCAAAGGCGTCGACGTCCTCGCCGATCCGGCGATCCGCCAGGGCATCAAGGAATTCTCCAACTGGCCGACGATTCCGCAGCTCTACGTCAAGGGCGAGTTCGTCGGCGGCTGCGACATCGTCAGCGAGATGTACGAGAACGGCGAGCTCAAGCAGGTGTTCGCCGACAAGGGCATCGCGACGCGCGCTTGAAGCGGCGCCGCGGGATGCGGCCATGCGCCGGATTCTGATCGCATCGGCGCTGGCGCTGGCGGCGACGCCGGGCTGGGCGCAGACGGCGAGCGAGCAGGCCGCCGCCACGGCATGCGGCAGTCCCCATCCCGAGCAGGCGATCGTCGGCTGCACGCGCCTTATCCAGACGCCGCACCAGACCAAGGAGCTGCTGACCTTCGCCTACAACGACCGCGCCTGGGCGTATCACCAGCTCGGCAAGGACGACGATGCGCTGCGCGACGTCAACATGGCGCTGATCCTGGCGCCGAAGAACGCCGCGATCATCGAGACCCGCGCCGAGATCTACGAGAAGCTCAAGGAGCGCGACAAGGCCGTCGCCGACTACCGCGCCGCGCTCGCGCTCGATCCCAAGATGAAGGAAGCGCGCGACGGCCTGACGCGGCTCGGCGCGACGCCGTAGCGCCGCCGCGGCGCGCGACCGGTGCGTTGGCAGCCGCCCGGCGCCCGGTCGGTACGCGCGGCGTCCAACCTCCGGCGGCGCGGGTTCTGCGAGCGGAGCTCACGCTGCGAATTCGTAGGCCGCCATGCTCATGCTGCCGAGCGTGAAGCCCTGGTTGATGCGGCGCGCCGCGGGATGCTCGCCGGCGGCGCCGTAGGCGACGAAGATCGGCAGAAAATGCTCGGGCGTCGGCTGCGCGCGCCGCGCGTCGGGCGCGGTCCGCTCCCAGTCGAGGAACGAGGGCTCATCTCCCTTGGCGAGCGTCGCCGCCAGCCAGTCGTCGAAATTCCTGGCCCAGGCGGGAGTCGGCCCGCCCTCGCGCGCCATCTCGCGCAGATTGTGCACCGCGCCGCCGCTCGCCAGAACGAGCACGCCCTCGTCCTTGAGCGGCCGCAGCGCGGCGCCAAGCCGCACATGCCAGCGCGCGTCGTGCAGCGGCTGCACCGAGAGCTGCGTCACCGGCAGGTCGGCTTCGGGATACATGCTCTGCAGCGGCACCCAGGCGCCGTGATCGAGGCCCCGCTCGGCATCGAGATGCACCGGAATTCCAGCGGCTTCGAGCAGCGCGGCCACGCGCTCGGCGAGCCCCGGCGCGCCCGGCGCGTCGTAGCGGATGCGGTAGAGCGGCTCGGGAAAGCCGTAGAAGTCGTGGATCGTCGCGTTCCGGGGCGCCGCGCCGACCGTCGGCTCGCGCGTCGTCCAATGCGCCGACACCGCCAAGATCGAATGCGGCCGCGGCAATTCGCGGCCGAGTTTCTTCCAGAATTCGCCGGTGGCGCCGGGATCGACGGCGAGCATCGGCGAGCCGTGCGAGACGAAATAGGTGCGCCGGAATCCGTTCATGCGAGTTATCGAGGCAGCATCGATCGCCAGGGCAACGCGGTTCGTTCGCAACCCGCGGGCGGCGAACGCCGCAAGCCGAAACGGCGAAGGACGCGAACCACCGTTCGCGTCCTTCTGCGAAAGAACGCCGCCGCTAGCGGCGTGCGGCGCGGCGGCGCTGATTGCGACGCTTGGCCCTCGCCCGTCCCTTGCGCTTGTTGGCGCGGATTCTTTTGCTCGACTTCGACGCTCTTCTCACTCGTCTGGCCACGCATTCCCTCCAAACAAAGTTGAATGACAACGAACGCGTTCGAGTATAACAGAACCCGACAGCAAACGGGGCGGCCAAAGCCGCCCCGTTCTCCGAGTCGAATCGATTCGAATCCGATTCGCGTCACGCAGCTTTGAGATTCACCGCCGACGCGCGGCCCTGCCGGTCGCGCTCGAGATCGAAGCTCACGCGCTGACCTTCCTGCAGCACGCCGATGCCGGAACGCTCGACGGCCGAGATATGGACGAAAACGTCCTTCTGGCCGTCGTCGGGCTGGATGAAGCCGAAGCCCTTCGTCGGGTTGAACCACTTGACCGTACCGATGGACATGAATGTCCCTCCTGTCGAAATTGCCGCCGGCGCGAATGCGCCGCCGGGTCAAAGCGTTGCTTGGGAGGGGACCGGGTCTGGCTCGGGTGGAGCGTAAACGACGTGGGCCGACCCAAAGATCGAGTTGACGCGCGACATATGGGCCGGCCCGACAGCGCCGTCAAGCCCGGGTGCCAGCGTATGCGGATAGTTGCTGCAAAATCCGGGTATTACCGGGCGTTTCTCGATCACATAACTTTTATATTTGCGCAATTGACGCTGGCCGGGCATTCGCCCAGGGTTGGCATTCCGCGCAACTTGCGAAGGGGAGGCGTCGCAAGTGGCTCAATTCAAGTGCTATCTCCTTAACCGCGACAACCACATCATCCGCCGCGAGGATGTCGAGGTTGAGGCGTTGCGCCATGCGATCGCGCACGCGCATACCCTGATCGATCAGGCGCGCGAGCGGTTCGACGGATTCGAAATCTGGCAGGGCGCCGAGCGCCTGCACGCCTTCAAGCGCAGCCACGCCTGAAAACCCGGACCTAGCGCGGCTTACGCCGCCTTGGCCTGCGCCGCGCCGACCAGTCGCTCGACCGCTTCGACGATGGCGGCGGGGCTCGCCTGGCCCCGGCCGGCGATGTCGAGCGCCGAGCCGTGCGCCACCGAGGAGAACAGCACTGGCGTGCCGATGGTGAGGCCGGCGGCGCGGTTGCGGCCCAAGAGCTTGGCGACGATGTGGCCCTGATCGTGAATCATCACGACGAAAGCGTCGTAGCCGGTGCGATGGAAGATCAGGTCGGCCGGGAACGGCCCCTCGGCGGCGATGCCGGCGGCTTTCGCCGCGGCGATCGCCGGCACGATGGTGTCGATCTCCTCCCGGCCGAACAGGCCGCCCTCGCCGGCATGCGGATTGAGTCCGGAGACGGCGATCTTCGGCCGCGCGACGCCCATCTGCTTGAGCGCGGCCTCGACCGCGGCCAGAGCGCGGCCGACGCGCTGCTTCGTCACCAGCGAGATCGCGCGCGCCAGGCTGACGTGCAGCGTCACATGGGCGATGCGCTTGTCGTCGAAGCAGATCATCAGGAAGGCGTCTTCGGGCGGCGTGCCGGTGCAGCGCGCGACGAAGGTGGGATAGCCGTCGAACTCGACGCCCGCCGCCTTGATCGCGCTTTCGGTCTGCGGCGCCGCGATCACCGCGTCGACTGCGCCCGCCAGCGCCGCATCGATCGCCGCCTTGGCCGAGGCGAGCGCGGCTCGGCCGTGCGCCGCCTTGATCGTGCCGAGCTCGAGCGCGCCGTCGGCCAGAAGATCGAGCGCCAGCAGCTTGACCTCGTCGCCCGACCAGTCGACCGCGGCGGCGCTGGCGAACGGTTTGAGCTTCGGCGCAAGGCCGGCGCCTCGGGCATGGATCGCCAGCGCCTTGGGATCGCCCACCAGCAGCGGCCGGCACAGTCGGGTGACGCGCGGATCGAGCGCCGCCTTTAAGGCGATCTCCGGCCCGATGCCGGCGGGATCGCCCATGCTGATGGCGATGCGTTTCATCGCGCCTCTTTCAGCCCGCCTTCGCGGGCTCGTCGGGATCGATGAATATTTCGCCCGCTTTCACCGTCGCTGTCCAGGTGTGCACCGGCTCGGTGCAGGGCGGATAGGTGGGCCGGCCGCTGCGCAGGTCGAAGCGGCCCTGATGGAACGGGCATTCGATTTCCGTGCCCAGCACCGCGCCTTCGGAGAGCCGGCCGGGTCCATGCGTGCAGTGGTCGGCGAGAACGAAGATCTCGGCGCCGGATCTGGCGACGGCGTAGACGGCGCCGCCCGCCTCGACGCAGAGCGGCGCGTCGGCGGGAATTTCCTCGACCCGGCACAGGCGCAGCAGACTCACGATTGCAAGCGATCCCCGCGCGTTCACCCCTCACCCTTCCCCCTCTCCTGCAGCGGGAGGGGGTTGCGTGAGGTTGGCGACGCGCAGCGGCGCCTTACCTCGAGCGGGGCGTGGGGATCGTTCTTTGCGGACGACATCCGTCCAGCCATCGGCTATTTGAGCGGCACGCCGGTCGGCGCCGCCACCGGCTTCCAGGTATCGGCCTTGGCGTTCCAGATCGAGACGATGATGTTCTTGAGCGTCAGGCCGCGCTGCGGCGCGGCGGCGAAATCGTAGACGCCGTTGACGCCGGCGATGCCGTTCACCTTCAGCAGATAGTCGCGGAGCTGCTGCGCCGTCGCGTTCGCCGGAAGCCTGCGCAGCGCGTCGACGATGATGGTCGCCGGCTCCCAGCCGAGGATCGAGCCCTCGTCGGGCTTCTTGCCGTCGGCGGCGAAGGCGTCGAAAAGCTCCTTCTGCTTCTTCGCCACCGCCGGGTCGAGCTTGATGCGCGGATCGCCGTTCACCGCCCAGACCGAGGACGGGAGATAGAGCTCGCGCGGCAGGAAGGCGGCGAAGCGATGCATCTGCGCGTAGGTCATGTTGCCGCCCGTGCTACCCATCGGCACGGTGAGACCGCCCTGCACCGCGCCGCGGAAGATGGTTGCCGACGGCGAGCCGGTCGCCCAGCCGATGAAGGCCTGCGGCTTCGCCGCCTTGATCTCCTCGATCTGGGCGCCGACGCTGACGTCGGTCGGATTGAAATGCGGATGGGCGACGATGGTGATGCCCTTGTTCTCGGGCCGGGCCAGCAGCGTCTCGAAGCCCTTGTCGGCGTCCTGGCCGGTGGCGTCGGTCGAGGTCATCAAGGCGAGCTTGGTCCAGCCGCGGCCGCGGAAATAATTCACCAGCGCCTGCGCCTGGTCGAAGGTCGAGACGCCGCCGGTGAAGACATAGCCGCCGGCGGGCGGATGGATGCCGGGCGAGAAGCAGTACATCACCGGCCCGCTCCGCATCAGCGGCCCGAGCGCGTTGCAGCCCGCGACCAGCGTGGTGCCGAGCACGACGACCGGCTTCGCCGTCAGCACCTGATTGCCGAGCTGCACGGCCTGCTGCGGCGACGACTGGTCGTCGTGGAAGACGAAATGCACCGGGCGGCCGTGTATGCCGCCGGTCTTGTTGGCCAGCTTCTCGAAGATCTGGATCGCCTGCTGCTCTTCCTGACCGAGGAAGGCGCCGCCGCCGGTGAGCGAAGCGATCACCGGAATGTCGTAGGTCTCGGCGGCACGCGCCGGCGCGCTCATGAGCAAGGCAAGAGCACAGGCCGGCGCGAATGCGCGCAAGGCAACCCGCATGACGTCCCTCCCGGTTTTTATTCCGCGACGCTGCGATCGAACCCTAAAGGCTCGATCCGCGCCGCGCAAGACGCGACGGGTCAGGGCGCGACGACGAGCATGATGACCAGAAGGGCCACGCCGAAAACACCCACCATCAGCGCGAAGAACGGGCCGAGCGCCGGATGGTGGTGAAACGGCGGCCGGTGGTGGCGCTGATATGCGAGCGTGTAGACGCGAAACCGCAGGCCGGTCGCCAGCGCCATGACCACGCCGAGCGCCACCAGCGCGACGCCGACCCAATCCGAGATCGCGTCGGTATTGCGGTCGGTCGGGCCGCCGGGCAGCGCGCCGACGATCAGGCTGAAGCGGTCGACCGCGAGCCCCAGGATCATCAGCCCGAGGGCGGTGCGCACCCACACCGAAAGCGTGCGCTCGGCGTTCATATAGGAGCGCTCGGCGGACAGCTCGATGAGCTCCCGCATGAGCGTCACCTGCTCAGGCTCGTTTTGCGGCATGCGCTATATCCCGGCGCTGCAATGCGTATCGGCGTGCGGGCCAGCGGAGATCGACCGTTTTTGCGAGATTGCGCGGATCCTAAGGGTTCCGGCGCCACGGGGCAACCCCGCGACCGCCGCAGCGCTATCCCGCCGCGCTCTGTCGCGTCTTGGCCTTCGCCGGCGGCACGATCAGGACGCGATCGACGCGGCGGCCGTCCATCGCCAGCACCTCGAGGCGGAAGCCGCCGACGCGCACCGTGTCGCCGGCCTGCGGCACGCGGTTGAGCCGCGCCATGACCAGCCCCCCGACGGTGTGGAACGCCCCCTTCTTCTCGGCGGCGAGGACCGGCAGCGGCACCAGGTCGCGCACCTCGTCGACGCCGACCAGCCCCTCGACCTCGAGACTGCCGTCGTCGCGGCGCACGATCGGCGACGCCGGCTTCTCGCCGCGGATGACGATGTCGCCGACCAGCGCCTGGAGAATGTCGTGCAGCGTGACGATGCCCTGGAAGTCGCCGTACTCGTCGACCACGAACAGCATCGGCGCGCCGGTGCGGCGGAACAGCTCGAGCGCGTGCAGCGCGGTCACGTTCTCGGGCAGGAACAGCGGCGGCTTCGTCACCGAGCGCAGATCGAACGGCTGATCGGACAGCAGACGCGACAGCAGGTCCTTGACCTGCACGACGCCGACGAGATGGCGCGGCTCGCCCTCGAACACCGGAAAGCGCGAGAAGTCGCTCTTGATGATACGGGCGCGGTTCTCGGCATCGGGATCGCCGAGATCGAGAGATTCGACCTCGGTCCGCGGCGTCATCACCGCGCCGACCAGCCGGTCGCCGAGGCGCAGCGCCATCTGGATGATGGCGTGCTCCCGCGCCTCGAAATGGCCGGCGGCGGCGGATTCGCGCAGCAGATAGGCGATCTCCTGCTCGGTCGGCGCGGCGGGCTCGGCCGGCGGCAGCGGCAGCGCCTTGAGCACGAGATCCGAGGCGCGGCTCAGCAGCCATTCGAGCGGCGCCGCGAGGCGCGACAGCGCCATCAGGAACACCGCGACGCGCGACGCCATCGTCTCCGGCCGGCGCAGCGCGACGCGCTTGGGCGCGAGCTCGCCGAAGACCAGCGTGACGAACGAGATCGCCGCGGTGATCAGCGCCACTGCGAGCGCGTGCGCGTGCGTCCCCGCCCAGCCGGGGCTGGCCGCGAAGCGGTGCGCCAGGTCGTCGGCCAGAGTCGCGCCGCCGAACACGCCGGCGAGCACGCCGATCACGGTGATGCCGATCTGCACGGTCGACAAAAAGCGGCCGAGATCGCTCTTGAGCGCCAGCGCGATGCGCGCGCCGGAGCGACCGGCGTCGGCAGCCGTCTGCAGGCGGGTGCGGCGGGCCGCGACCACCGCCAGCTCCGCCATGGCGAAGAAGCCGTTGACCAGGATGAGCACGAGAATGACGGCGAGTTGCAGCCACGACATGGCGGCCCCCAAGTGAAGTCGCGTAGCGGCAAAGGATAGAACGGAAGTGCGGCCTGACGACACCGGCGGCGATTCGCGGCCGCCGGCGGCGGCTATGGCGCCCGGTACGCGGCGGCGAAGCCCACGCGCCAGCTCGGATAACGCGGCTGCCAGCCGAGCTCGCGCTTGGCCTTGGCGTTCGATCCGGCGCGGCTCTCGGTCGTCATGGCGACGACGGCGCCTCCGGCCAGCGCATGCGCCAGCAGCTTGGGCACGCGCAGCGGCGGCTTCGCGCCGACGAGGCGCGCCAGGAACGGCAGCCACGCGCGCACCGGGGCCGGCTCGTCGTCGACGACGTTGTAGATGCCGGCGGTTGCGCGCTCGACCGCCGCCAGCGTGGCCGCCGCCGCATCCTCGACGTGCAGGAACGACCACCAGCCGCCGCCGTCGCCGATCAACGGAAACCGCCGGCGGCGGATCGCTTCGAGCGCGGCCGGCTGCATGATGCCCGTGTCGCGCCCGTAGAACGCGCCGTAGCGCATCACGATCCCGGCGATGCCGGATGCCGTCGTCACGACCGTCTCGAGATGGCGGATCGCCGCGAACGCCTGCCGCTGCGGCCGCGGCGGCGACGGATCGAGCGGATCGTCCTCGGTCTTGACCGGGCCGCCGACCCGGGCATAGGGCCAGCCGCAGTAGCTTTGCGCCACGAACCGCCGCGCGCCGGCCTCCTGCGCCGCGGCGAGAAGATAGTCGGTGCCTTCGCAGCGCAGCCGGTTGGTGGCGGCGAAGACGCGGTCGAAGCGGCGCAGATCGGCGATGCCGGCCAGCGCCGTCATCTGGTGAATGACGACCTCCGGCCGCGCCGCCCGCACCGTGCGGCGAACCGCCTCGCGATCGAGACCGTCGGCGACCGCGGGCTCGGCGCCGAGCGCTCGGACGATCGCGGCTTTGTCAGGCCTATGCGTGATGCCGACGACGCGATGCCCCGCCGCCGTCAGCAGCGGCAGCAAGGCGCGTCCGACAGCGCCCGTCGCCCCGGCCACCAAGATGCGCATTCGGCTTCCTTGCGCCGATCGTGCCATGCCGTCGCGCCATCGCAGCATACGATGGACGCCGCCGGCAACCGGATCGGCGGCTCACGCGGCGGGGTCGGTGCCCTCATCGTCGTCGATGTCGTCGAGTGCGATGACGACGTCTGTCCGCTCCGGCGGATGCGGCCTCAGGCTGGTGCGTTGCCCGTCGCGCCAGCTCGCCAGCTTGACGACCACGCCCATCCTGGCGCCGCCGGACGCGGCGGCGGGCTCGACGATATGCAAGCCGTCGCCGTCGAGGATGAAGGTATGGTCGCCGAACAGCTGATTAAGCTGCGGCATCGCCGGATTGTCCTCCGGAACGACCTCTGCGTCCTGGAACGCGGGTTCTTCCTCGAGCTGATCGAGGGTGCGCCTCAGCAAGGCGGCCGACAGTTTCATGCTCCGCTCCTTTCGCTTGATGGTCCCGCGTGCGGCCGCGCTAGGGATGCGGCGGCGACGCCGGATTGGACGGCGAAGCCGGCGGCGCGCCGCCCGGCTGGCCGACGCGGCTCAGCAGCCTGGCACGCACGTTCGGATCGTTTTGCGCCTCCTGCAGAATGGCGTTGTATTGATCCACCGAGAGGCCCTGGTCGGCGACCGCTTGCCGGATCTTCGACTCGCCTTCCTGCGCGATGCGCGGCCGATCCTCGGGTTTGGCCTGCGCAAGACGCTGACCGTAATCCTGCCGCAGGCTCATGACTTTCTGCATTGCCGCGGCCGCCTCGTTGATCTGCTGGTCCGAGACGGCGGCGTTCGGCCCGGGCGCGGCGGTCGACGTCGGCGGCGACTGCGCCAGCGCACCAGCCGCGAAAGGCGGCAGCAGCCCCGCCGCCAGCAAGGCCGCGGCGAACCGCGACACGTTCATACGCATGGAAACCCTCCTTTTCTCACAAGCCGAGAGCACCCCCGGGCCCCACACGACAGCAGGGCTCTCGGCCGATGGTGGTGCAACGGCGGGCGCCGGATCGGGTTCCGGATTTTTTCCGGCCGCCGAAAAGCCGGTCGCCCGCGCCGGGCGTACCGGTGCGGGCGACAGGGCCGACGGAGCCGGCGAAGGATTCGTCAGCGCGAGTAGAACTCGACCACCAGGTTCGGTTCCATCGGCACCGGATAGGGCACGTCGGCGAGCTTGGGCGCGCGCACGAACTTGCCCTTGCATTTCTCCGCGTCGACCTCGAGATAGTCGGGCACTTCGCGCTCGGGCGACTTTGCCGCCTCGAGCACGACGGCGTTCTGCTTGATCTTGTCCTTGAGCTCGATGACGTCGCCGTCATCCACCAGATACGAGGGGATGGTGACGCGCTTGCCGTTGACCGTGACGTGGCCGTGATTGACGAACTGGCGCGCGGCGAACGGCGTCGGCGCGAACTTCATGCGATAGACCACGGCGTCGAGCCGGCGTTCCAGCAACTCGATCAGGTTCTCGCCGGTGTCGCCGCGGCGGCGATGTGCCTCCTCGTAGATGCGGCGGAACTGCCGCTCGCCCATGTTGGCGTAGTAGCCCTTGAGCTTCTGCTTCGCCATCAGCTGATTGCCGAAATCGGAGGGCTTCTTGCGGCGCTGACCGTGCTGACCCGGACCATAGTCGCGGCGGTTGAGCGGCGACTTGGAGCGCCCCCAGAGATTGGCCCGGAGGCGGCGGTTGATCTTGTACTTCGAACCTGCGCGTTTGCTCATGTCGTTCCGTGTTGGTTGCGTGTTGTTGTTGTCCCAATAGGCCTCGCCGGTGCGGTCGGCACCGCAGGAAAGACGGGGCGCAAGCGCCCGCGTTCTTGGGAATGGGCCGGGACTATAGAGGCGGCCGTCGATAAGTCAACCTTCGGCGCCGCCGCTGGTGGCCGAAGCAGCGGCAAAATCGGGCCTTTCCGGCCCGGCGCCGGCTGCCAGCGAGCCGCGTCCCGCCGACCAGCATGGTGCGCTTGAGCGGCGGCTGGCTGGCGCGGTCGAAGCTCACCGGCTCGCAGCGCAGGAAGCCGGCGCGCGGATGGTTGATGGTGCGCGCGCCACCTCGCGCTCGAGCCGGACGGCAGCTTCACCATCGACACCGCCTTTTTGGGGCCGTCAAACCGGTGATTTAAGCGTCGCGGCCGACTTGCAAAACCGGCCAAAACCCCTTATATTACAAACACATTTCCGTGGCGCGTCTTGCTCGCAAGGGCCCGCGCGCCTTTCGCTCCCCCCTTCGCCAGGCGACCCGGCGGTCCGCGCCGGATGCCCGATTTTTGGGGCGCTTGACGGCCGTAGGAGAAGGAATTGCAGGGTCTCGACCGCGATAACGACGTCCATTGGGCGCTGCGCAAACGGCTCGAACATGAAGACTAACAACGCCCGACGGCGCGGCCCTCATCCGGCGCCGGTCTCACTCCCCAACCACAGGATTCAAAGCACGATGCAATACCGTCCCCGTACCAGTTTCCGCGCCGCTCCCGAATACGACACCGGCGAAACCTGGACCATCCGCTGGGAAATCCGCCGTCCGGAAGGCGGCCGCTGGAGCGAGGTGACGACGAATTCGCGCGAGTCCGCGGTCGAGCGCGCCAAGCACCTGCTCAAGCTCGGCTTCATCGTGCACGACATTTCGGGCCCCGACGGCGTCTATCTCGACGAGAAGGCGGCCCTGCAGCAGCTCGGCCCGGCGACAGCCCGCGCGCGCACGCCCGCGCCCAGCGACGTCTCCTGATATCGCCGCGCCGACCGCGCCGGCGCAGGCCGCGCTGCCGCGCCGCGATGGCGGAAAGCGTGGGGATAATGTCGTTGCTGCCATGGCCGAAGCCTGCGAGGTTGACGCCATGGCCGGTTCTTCGCACCCCGCTTCGCGCCCGCCGCGGCGTGTCCTGATCCTCGCCGCCGCGCCGGCGCAGCTCCTCGACGTCGCCGGTCCGGCCGAGGTCTTTTCCCAGGCGAGCCGCCTGGCCGGCGCGCCGCTCTATGAGCTCGAGGTCGCGATCGTGCCGTCGGCCGGGCGCCACGCGGCGGCGACGACAGCCGGCGTGCGGCTTGCGGCCGGCCGGCCGCTGACCGCCCTTGTCGCCGACCGGCGGCCACTCGACACCCTGATCGTCGCCGGAGGCGAAGGCGCGCGCACGCGCAATGCGGAGCCGGCGCTGCGCGACGCCGTGTGCCGCCTCGCGCGCCGCGCGCGGCGCGTCGCCTCGGTCTGCACCGGCGCCTTCGTTCTCGCGGCCGTCGGCCTGCTCGACGGCAGGCGCGCGGCGACCCACTGGCGCTGGTGCGCCCGGCTGGCGGAGCTGTTTCCGCGGGTCGCGGTCGATCCGGAGCCGATCTTCACCCGCGACGGCGATCTCTGGACTTCGGCCGGCGTCACGGCCGGCATCGATCTCGCGCTCGCCATGATCGAGGACGATCACGGCCATCGCCTGGCGCTCGCGGTCGCCCGCGAGCTGGTGATGTTCCTGCGCCGTCCGGGCGGCCAGCAGCAGTTCAGCGCCGCGCTCGCGGCCCAGGCGGCTCCGAGCGCCGATCTGCGCGATCTGGTCGCCTGGATCGTCGACAATCTGCATCGCCCGCTCACGGTCGAGATGCTGGCGGAGCGGGCGCGCCTCAGCCCGCGGCAGTTCGCCCGTGTCTTCGCGCGCGAGCTCGGCGTCACGCCGGCCAAACTGGTCGATCGCCTGCGCGTCGATGCGGCGCGGCGCCGGCTCGAGCAGACGCCTCGCGGCCTCGCCGCGGTGGCCCATGCCTGCGGCTTCGGCAGCGAGGAGACCATGCGCCGCGCCTTCCTGCGCCATCTCGGCACGCCGCCCGGCGCCTATCGCGAGCGCTTCCGCCGGCCGGCGTCGCGGCGCGCATTCCCCCAGCCGGAGGCCCACGCATGATTCCGCTCGACGTTCCCCTCCAGATCGGCGCCCTGCTGTTCGAGAACATCGACCAGATGGACCTCACCGGGCCGTTCGAGGTGCTGTCGCGTCTGCCGAATTCGACCTATCGCATCTACGGCAAGACGACGGCGCCGGTGCGCGACAATCGCGGCCTGCGGCTGACGCCCGATGCCGCCCTCGCCGACGCGCCGCCGCTCGACGTGCTGCACGTTCCCGGCGGTCCCGGCCAGGAAGGCGTCATGGACGACGAGGAGGTTCTCGACTGGATCCGTCGGCAGGCGCAAGGCGCTCGCCTCGTCTTCTCGGTCTGCACCGGCGCGCTGATTCTCGGCGCCGCGGGCCTGCTCAAGGGCCGGCGGGCGACGACGCATTGGAACTCGTTCCATCTGCTGCCGCTGTTCGGCGCCGCGGCGGTGAACCGGCGGGTGGTGATCGACGGCAACCTGATCACCGCGGCGGGCGTGACGTCCGGCATCGACGGCGCGCTGCATGCGGCGGCGCTGCTGCGCGGCGACGAAACGGCGCAGCTGCTTCAGCTGTCGATCCAGTATGCCCCCGAGCCGCCTTTCGCGGGCGGCACGCCCGAGACGGCGTCCGCCGCAGTGCTGGCGGCCGCGCGGCAGGCGGTGAGCGCGATCACCGCGCGACGCGACGCCACGGCGCGGCGCGTCGCCCAGCGCCTCGGCGTCGCGCTTCGTGCGTGAAACGCGCCGGCGTCAGTCGCCGGGCTTCTCGCTGAGATAGACGCGGACGAGTTCCTTCAGGCCGTCGGCGGTCGAGAGCGGATCGCGATGGCGCGGGAGAGCGAGACAGACCTGGTAATCGAAGATGTGCGCCGCGAGGATCATGTCGATCGCGCTGCCGTCGTTCGAAACCGGCAGGCTGACGCGCTTCGCGCCCATCGGCACCGAATGGCCGTGATGGGTAAACAGGTTTTCGGTGTAGAGCGGCCGCTTGCTCTCCGTGACCTGCCGGTAGATGCCGATGACGTAATCGCGGTAGCCCGCCTTGGCCGGCAGGCATTCGTCGAGGAAATGGCCGGTCGGCTCGATGCCGCTGGCGCGCCAGAACACCTTGCCGACGCGGCGGTAGCGGAACCGGATCAGCGAATCCGCGCGCACCACCTCGAGCACCATGGTGTGCGAAGCGATCGCCGGCGGAATCTCGTCGGGTTTGATGTCGCCGCTGCGCGGAATGTCGGCGCCCTTGCGGCGCTCGCACCAATAGCGGTAGACGGCTTCGAGCCGCGGATCGCCGATGACCGCGCCGCTCTTGACGCCGGTTTCGATCGGCTTCCATGTCGGGCCGACGTCGTCGGCCGCGTGTTCCGAACTCATCGCATTCCGCAGCGCCCAGGCACGCCATGAAGGAAATACGACCGTCCCTGCAACCATAACGGGTATGGGTTGCCAAATTGTAACCGACGGGAAATCGGCAATTTCAGCGTTCGTTAACCCTGCGGCGCGGCCGCGGTCGGCGCCGGCGGCGCCGTTTCTCACTCCGGGCCGTCCGCGAGCGGCGGAATAACGTGCCGGCCGTCGGCGCCGCGCGGCAGCGGTCGCACCCAGCGCGCGCCGCGCGGATCGAGCGCGCCGTACAGATGCGGAAACAGCGCGCCGCCGCGCGACCGCTCCCAGCGCAGCGCCGGGCCGAGACCGGGCGCATCGAAGGCGACGAGCAGCAGATCGTCGCGCCCGGCGAAATGCCGCGACGCGGTCTCGGCCACCTGCGCCGCGGTCGAAAGATGGATGAAGCCGTCGCGCCGGTCGTCGGCCGAGCCGGCGTAGATGCCGGAGCGCTCCGCCGCGCGCCATTCCGCCGCGCCGACGATCTTGAACACCGGCGTCACGCTATCTCTTCCGCTTGCGCGGCCCGGCGAAGGACGTCACCACGCCGTGCAGCGTCCGGAGCTCCTGCTCGGTGCATTGCGCGCGCTGGAACAGGTTGCGCAGGTTGCGCACCATCGACGGCCGCTTCTCGGCGTTGCGCATGAAGCCGCTGTCGTCGAGCGCCTCCTCGAGATGCTCGAAGAAGGCGATCAGGCGGTCCTTGGTCGCGGGTTTGGAATGGCCGGTGGCGAGCCGCGCCGGCGGCGTCTGGTCGCCCGCCGCGAACCACTCGTAGCCCACGATCAGCACCGCCTGCGCCAGGTTGAGCGACGAGAACGCCGGATTGAGCGGCACCGAGATCACCGTGTCGGCGAGCGCGATGTGCTCGTTGACGAGGCCGGTGCGCTCCGGCCCGAACAGGATGCCGCAGCTCTCGCCCGCCGCCGTCAGGCCGCGCATCTCGCCGGCGGCGAAGCGCGGCGTCACGATGCGCTTCACCATGTAGCGGTCGCGCGCGGTGGTCGCATAGACGCGGCGCAGATCGGCGATCGCCTCTTCGGCCGTGCCGTAGAGCCGCGCCTTGTCGAGCACCGCATCGGCGCCCGAGGCGGCGGCGACCGCCTTCTTGTTGGGCCAGCCGTCGCGCGGGCGGACCAGGCGCAGATCGCCGAGGCCGCAATTCATCATCGCGCGCGCCGCGGTGCCGATGTTCTCGCCGAGCTGCGGCTCGACCAGGATGATCGCCGGTCCGCCCGACAGCCGCGTCCGGCGGCGATCCGTGCCGGCCATGTCGGCGCTATCCCCTCACCCGTCCCTTTCCCCGGTGAGGGAAAGAGGGTTGCTTTGAGTTGGCGGGGCGCGGCCGAGCCTTGCTCGAAGCCGGATGAGGGGTTGTCCTGAGACGATGCACGGCTGTCGCGTTACGCCCGTCTTGCCGCGCGCCAGAGCTTGTAGGTCAAGGAATCGTGCAGCGCGTTGTACGAGGCGTTGATGATGTCGGACGAGACGCCGACGGTGGACCAGTTCGCGCCGTTCTCGGCGCTCTCGATCATCACCCGCGTCACCGCGCTGGTGCCCGCCTGCGGCGTCAGGATGCGCACCTTGTAGTCGGTGAGGTGGATCGCCGCGAGCTCGGGGAACGCCGGAATCAGCGCCTTCCTGAGCGCGGTGTTGAGCGCGTCGACCGGGCCGTTGTGGCTCTCGGCGACTTCGTGGAACGGCCTGCCGGCGATCTCGCCGGTGACGGTCGCCTCCGACACCGTGACCAGGTCGCCCTTCGCATTGTAGCGCCGCTCGTCCATGATGCGGAAGCGCTCGACGCGGAAATATTCCGGGACCGCTCCGAGCACGCGCTGCGCCAGCAGCTCGAAGCTGGCCTCGGCGCCGTCATAGGCATAGCCCTGAAACTCGCGCTGCTTGACCTCGTCGAGGAGCACGCCGAGCTTGGGATGGTCGGGCCTGACCTCGACGCCGATCTCGCGCAAGCGCGCCAAAAGGTTCGCCTTGCCGGCCTGGTCGGAGACGACGATGTGGCGGCGGTTGCCGATGCGGTCGGGATCGACATGCTCGTAGGAGCGCGGGTCCTTCGCCACCGCCGAGACGTGCAGCCCGCCCTTGTGGGCGAACGCGCTTTCGCCGACATAGGCGGCGTGGCGGTTGGGCGCGCGGTTGAGGCGCTCGTCGAGGAAGCGCGAGACGTGCGTCAGCCGCTTGAGGCCTTCGGCGTCGACGCCGGTGGAATAGCCCATCTTGAGCACCAGGCTCGGGATGATCGAGATCAGGTTGGCGTTGCCGCAGCGCTCGCCCAGGCCGTTGAGCGTGCCCTGGACGTGACGCGCGCCGGCGCGCACCGCGGCCAGCGAGTTGGCGACGCCGTTCTCGGTGTCGTTGTGGCAATGGATGCCGAGCCGGTCGCCCGGCACGGTTTTGGCCACCGCACCGACGATCGCCTCGATCTCGTGCGGCAGTGTGCCGCCGTTGGTGTCGCACAGCACGATCCAGCGCGCCCCGGCCTCGAGCGCCGCCTCGATGCAGGCGAGCGCGAATGCCGGATCGGCCTTGTAGCCGTCGAAGAAGTGCTCGGCATCGAAGATCACCTCGTCGAGCTTTTTCGCGGCGAGCGCGACCGAGTCCGCGATCATCGCCCGGTTCTCCTCGGCGCTGACGTTGAGCGCGACCTTGGCGTGGAAGTCCCAGCACTTGCCGACCAGAGTGGCGACGCGCGCGCCCGACGACAGCACCGCGGCGAGGCCGGGATCGTTGGCGGCGCTGCGGCCCGAGCGGCGCGTCATGCCGAAGGCGGCGAGCCGCGCGTGCGACAGCTTGGGCGGCCTGGCGAACAAGGCATCGTCGGTCGGATTGGCGCCGGGCCAGCCGCCTTCAATGTAGTCGATGCCGAGCTGGTCGAGCTCGCGGGCGATCGCGAGCTTGTCGGGCACGCCGAAATCGACGCCCTGGGTCTGGGCGCCGTCCCGGAGCGTCGTGTCGTAGAGATAGATGCGTTCGCCCGCCATCGCCGTTTCGTGGAAAACGTCAGAGATCCGAACCGCCGTCCTTGCGAGCTCCCGAAGGGAGCGAAGCAATCCAGCCAACGGGAGCAGGTTCCTGGATCGCCGCGACCGCTGCGCGGTCTCGCGATGCCCGGCGATACTACGGGTGCAGAGGATGAAAGTCGAGCCGGAGGAAAGGGTTAAGCCGTTATCCTCAGGCGTTCAAAATCCGCCGCAGCGATCGGGAAGCCGGGGATGAGCGGCTGAAACGCGGCGATAACCGACGGCCGCTTGATCCGCGGCAAGGCGGCGACCGCCCATTGGCAAGCGCGCCGGCGATCGATTAAGTGTGCGGCGCGTTCGCTTGCGTGGAGTTCCGATGCGGATTCTGGTTCTGCCCGGCGACGGCATCGGCCCCGAGATCGCCGCCGCGACGCTCGACGTGCTGCGCACCGTCGACGCCCGCTTCGGCCTCGGTTTGGACTTGGTCGAGGATATCGTCGGCCATGCCAGCCTCGCGCGCTACGGCAGCACCGTGCGCGCCGAGCTGCTCGACCGGGCGCGCCGGGCGGACGGCCTGGTGCTCGGTCCGACATCGACCGCCGAGTACAAGGATCCGGCGCGCGGCGAGATCAACCCGTCGGCCTTCTTCCGCAAGGGTCTTGACCTCTACGCCAACATCCGGCCAGCGCGCACCTACGACGGGATGCCGGCCAAGCACGGCGCCTTCGACCTCGTGGTCGTGCGCGAGAATACCGAGGGCTTCTACGCCGACCGCAATATGGAGAAAGGCGGCGGCGAGATCCTGGTGACGCCGGATGTCGCAATCGCGATCCGGCGCGTCACGCGGCGCTGCTGCGCGCGCATCGCCCGCGCCGCCTTCGAGCTGGCGATGCGGCGGCGCAAGCACGTCAGCATCGTGCACAAGGCCAACGTGCTCCGGATCGGCGACGGCATGTTCCTCGAGGAATGCCGCACGGCGGCGGCGGATTTTCCGGGCGTCGCGGTCGATGACTTCATCGTCGACGCGATGACGGCGCATATCGTGCGCGCGCCGCAGCGCTTCGACGTCATCGTCGCGACCAACATGTTCGGCGACATCGTCTCGGACCTCACGGCCGAGCTCTCGGGCAGCATCGGCCTCGGCGGCTCGCTCAACGCCGGCGACGATTACGCCATGGCGCAGGCGGCGCACGGCTCGGCGCCCGACATCGCCGGCCAGGACCGCGCCAATCCTTTCTCCCTTGTCCTGTCGGCGGCGCTGCTGCTCGACTGGCATGGCCGGCGCAGGCGCGAGCCAAGGTTCATGCAGGCGGCGCAGGCGATCGAGCGCGGCGTCGCCGCGGCGGTGGCGTCGCATCAGTGCACGCGCGACGTCGGCGGCACGCTCGGCACCCATGCTGCCGGCGCCGCGCTGGCCAAGCGGCTGGCCGCCGATTGATTTGCGCCGATCTTCGTCCGATAGTCGCTTGGGACCGAAAAGGGGGGCCTATGACGCACCGACGATTTTTCGCCGCCGCCGCGATGGCGTTGCTGGCGGCGCCGGCATGGGCCCTGGTCGCCTCGGCGCCCGTTCCGGCCGACGGCATCACGCCGGCGGAAGTGGCGCAGCTGATGAGTCTCCACCACATGGCGCCCAAACCCGGCCAAGGCAGCGGCGGCAATCCCGTCATCGACGGCCAGGTCGCCGGCACCGGATTCGATCTGCCCGGCGTGCGGTTGGGCAATGCCGGTGTCGGGTTCGACATCCGCTTGTCCGATTGCCACGACGGCCATTGCCGCGACCTCCAGTTCGAAGTCGGCTGGTCGAAAGCCGAGCCGCCGGCGGTGACGCTCGACAAGATCAACGCCTGGAACGTCACCCACCGCTTTTTGCGCGCCTATCTGACCGCCGACCACACGCTCTGGGCGACGATGGACGCGCGCATCGCCCGCGGCACTACCGCCAATATCGAGGAATACCTCGCGCTGTGGCCCGCGATGGTGAACGAGTTCCGGTCGTATTTCCGGCTCTAGCCGCGGCGGCGAGCGTGAGCGCGACCGTCCGGATCGGCGCCGTTGTGCTCGGCGTGCTGGCCGCTTCGGCCGTCGCCGCGCGGGCGGATCCGTCGGCACTGTGGCATATCGTCCACGACCGCTGCGTGCCGAACCAGATGCGGCACGGCGATCCGGCGCCGTGCGCGCTGGTCGATCTGTCGCAGGGCGAGGCGCGCGGCTATGTCGTGCTCAAGGATCGCGTCGGCGCGACGCAGTTCCTGGTGCTGCCGACGGCGCGCATCGGCGGCATCGAGAGCCCGGCGCTGCGCGCGCCCGACGCCCCCGACTACTTCGAGGACGCCTGGCGGGCGCGCCGCTTCGTGCGCGCGCAGGCAAAGGCGCCGCTCGAGCGCTCGGACTTGTCGCTGGCGGTCAATTCGGTCCACGGCCGGATGCAGAACCAGCTCCACATCCATGTCGATTGCCTGCGCCGGGACGTGCGCGACGCGCTGACGCGGCATCGCGACGCGATCACGGAAACATGGCGGCCGCTCCCGGTGCCGCTCGCCGGCCATACCTATATCGCCCGCCGCCTGATCGCGCCCGATCTTTCCGGCGTCAATCCGTTCCGGCTTCTGGCCGAATCCGCGCCCGGGGCAAGCGCCGCTCCGGGCGACGACACGCTGGTGATCGCCGGCGCCGCGTTCGGGGGCCGGCCCGGCTTCATTCTGCTCGCCGACCGCGCCGATCTGGTGCGCGGCGATTTCGCCAGCGGCGAGGAGCTGCAGGACCACGATTGCGCGCTGGCGCGCGCCCCCTACGCCACCAGATAGTGCACGCTGAAGAGATGGCCGGCGTCGGTCCAGCAGTCGAGCGGCGTGAACCCGGCGCGCGACGCCAGGCGGCGGAACTCCTCGACGGTGAACTTGTAGGAATATTCGACGTGCACGCGCTCGCCGGCGGTGAAGGCGATGCGGCGGCCGGAGATGGTGACGAGCTGATCCATCAGGCTCCTGATGTAGATTTCGATGCGGCCGGCCTCCTCGTTGTAGAATGCCTCGTGCGCGAAGCGCCGCAGGTTGAAGTCGGCCGCGAGCTCGCGGTTCATGCGCATCAGCAGGTTGAGGGTGAACTGCGCCGTCACGCCGGCGGCGTCGTTGTAGGCGGCATGCAGCAGCGCCGGGTCCTTCTTGAGATCGGCGCCGACGATCATTGCTCCGCCGGGACCGAGCAGCTCGCGGCAGCCGCGCAGGAAGCGCACCGCCTCCTCCGGAGTCAGATTGCCGATGGTCGAGCCGGGAAAGAACCCGACGCGACGATCGCGCGTCGCCGCCACCAGCGCCGGCAGGCGCAGCGGATCCATGTAATCGGCGCAGACCGCGATCACCGCCAGCGACGGGAAATCCGCGGCGACCGCCGAAGCCGCGGCATGCAGCGTTTCGCCCGAGATGTCGATCGGCACGTAGGACGACGGCTTCTCGAGCGCGTGCAGCAGCAGCCGCACCTTGGTGCTGGCGCCGCTGCCGAACTCGATCAGGCGCGCGCGCGCGCCGGCGCGCGCGGCGATCGCTTCGGCTCGCTCGGCCAGCAGCGCGGTCTCGGCGCGGGTGACGTAATACTCGGGCAGCTCGCAGATGCGCTCGAACAGGGCCGAGCCACGCGCGTCGTAAAGGAACCGGCAGGGGATCGCCTTGCGCCGGCGCGTCAGCCCGCCGAGCGCGGCGTCGCGGAAGCTTTCCTCGCGCGGCGCGAGATCGAGATAGGCGGCGAGCGTTCCCTTGGGCATCATCCATCCTCCGCGAGACGAATGCCGCCGAAGCACCAGCGCGCCCCTGGCGGGAAGAAATTGCGGTAGCTGGCGCGCAGATGGCCGGCGGGCGTGACGCAGCAGCCGCCTTTCAGCACCATCTGGCCCGACATGAACTTGCCGTTGTATTCGCCGATCGCGCCCGGCGGCGGCTTGAATCCCGGATAGGGCGCGTAGGCGCTCTGCGTCCATTCCCAGCAGTCGCCGAACATCTGAAGGAGGGTGGAGGCAGGCCGGGCTTGATCGTCAACCGGCGAGCGCAACCCCCTCACCCTTCCCTCTCCTGCTGAAGGGGGCGAGGGTTTTTCAAATTCGGGGGCGATTGGATGCAAAATCCCATGATCGAGAAAGTTGCCCTCGACCGGGAGGCCGGCGGCGGCGCATTCCCATTCGGCCTCGCTCGGCAGGCGATGGCCGGACCAGCGGGCGAAGGCATCGGCCTCGTAATGGCTCACGTGCACGACCGGCGCGAACGGATCGAGCGGCCCGAGACCCGTGAGCGTGAATTCGGACCAGCGCTCGCCGTCGCGCTGCCAATAAAGCGGCGCCTCCCATCCGCCGGCGCTGACCGCCGCCCAGCCGTCGCTCAGCCAGAACTCGGGCCGGCGATAGCCGCCGTCGGCGACGAAGGCGAGATAGTCGCCGTTGGTGACGAGCCGCGTCGCCAGGCGGAACGGCTCGAGCCAGACCCTGTGGCGCGGCGCCTCGTTGTCGAAGGCGAAGCCCGCGCCGCCGTGGCCGATCTCGACCAGACCGCCGGCGAAGGCGCGCCACGCCAATTCCGCCGCGGCACGCGCCGGCCGCAACGCCGCGGCCTGGTAATTCGGCTTCAGCGGGCTCTGCGCGAAGACATGCTTGATGTCCATCAGCAGCAGCTCCTGATGCTGCTCCTCGTGCGCGAGGCCGAGCTCGATCAGCGGCGCAAGCGCGGCGAAGGTGGCCGCGCCTGCGGTCGCGATCAGCCGCGCCGTCGCCGCGTCGACATGCGCGCGATAGCGCGCGATCTCGGCGACGCCGGGCCGCGACAGCAGACCGCGCGCCGGACGCGGATAGCGCGGGCCGACCGTCTCGTAATAGGAATTGAACAGATAGTCGTAAGCCGGATCGAAGATGCGGTAGCCGCCGAGATGGGGGCGGAGAACGAAGGTTTCCCAGAACCAGGTGACGTGCGCCAGGTGCCATTTGGTCGGGCTGACGTCGGGCATCGACTGCACGACCATGTCCTCGGGAAGCAGCGGCGCGGCGAGCGCCTCGCTGCGCGCGCGACACTCCGCGAAGCGCGCGCGCCACGCCTCGCGATCCTCGGCATGCGCCGATCTGCCGGCGACCAGAGCCATCGAGCCTCCCACGCGCAGCGCCCTTGTTCCTTGTTATGGTTCGGTTACGGACCGGGCGCTCGGTCTAGAACGATTATAGGCGCGACGCGGTTGCACGCCATCCGCCATGAATCGGCGCCGCGACCGCGCCTCGGCCGGATGACAATTCGATGTCAGCCGACCTGCACGCCCTTCCAGAAGGCGATGCGGCCCTTGATCTGCTTCGCCGCCGGTTTGGGATCGGGATAGCACCAGGCGGCGTCGGGATTCTCCCTGCCGCCGGCGACGACGGTGAAGTAGCGCGCGTCGCCCTTCCACGCGCAGGTATAGGTGCTGGCGCTGGGCTTGAGCGCCGACGGCTTCACCGCTTCGGGCGGGAAGTAGTGATTGCCCTCGACCACCACCGTCGCGTCGCTTTCGGCGATGACTTCGCCGTTCCACACCGCTTTGACCATCGATGTCTCCTGCAAAATCACACTCCTCATCCGGCTTCGAGCAAGGCTCGCCGATCGCTCGCCGGCTCAAAGCAAGCCGCTCCCCGCGCGCGGGGAGCAGGTAAGGCGAGAGGAAATTCCTCGATCCCCGACCGCACGGCTCTACCCTGCCCGTCGCCAGGTCGTGCCGCCGGGACCGTCCTCCAGCAGAATGCCCTTGAGCGCAAGCGCGTTGCGGATGCGGTCGGCCTCGGCGAAGTTGCGCGCCTTGCGCGCGGCGTTGCGTGCGGCGATCTGCGCCTCGATCTCGGCGGCGGCGGAATCCTCGGTGCCTTTGAGCCAGCTTTCCGGATTCCGCTGCAGCACGCCGAGCAGCGCGCCGGCATCGAGCAGCGCGCCCTTGAGGCGCGATTTCTCCGCCGGGCTGCGCGCCTTGTTGAGCGCCGCCACGTCCTCGTGCAGCGCCGCCAGGGCGAGCGGCGTGTTGAGATCGTCGTCGAGTGCGCCGCGCGCCTTCCCGCCCTTGCCGTCCGCCGGCAGATTCTCGACCGCGCGCAGCGCAAGGTAGAAGCGATCGAGCGTGCGCTTGGCCTCGGCCAGGCGCTCGGCGGTCCAGTCGAGCGGATCGCGGTAATGCGCGGTCAACATGGCGAGCCGCGCCGCCTCGCCCGGCGCCTCCTTGAGCACGTCGCGGATGGTGACGAAGTTGCCCTCGGACTTCGCCATCTTGGCGCCGTTGACCGTGACGAAGCCGTTGTGCAGCCAGTATTTGACGAACGGCTTGCCGCCGTGGGCGCAGACGCTCTGCGCGATCTCGTTCTCATGGTGCGGAAAGATCAGATCGAGGCCGCCGCCGTGGATGTCGAAGCTCTCGCCGAGATGCACCTCGCTCATCGTCGAGCATTCGAGATGCCAGCCCGGCCGGCCGCGGCCCCACGGGCTGTCCCAGCCCGGCAGGTCGGGCGGCGACGGCTTCCACAGCACGAAATCGGCGGGATCGCGCTTGTAGGGCGCGACCTCGACGCGCGCGCCGGCGATCAGCTCGTCGCGGTCGCGGCGCGACAGGCGACCGTAATCCGGCATGCTCGGCACCGCGAACAGCACATGGCCCTGTTCGACATAGGCGTGACCCGATGCGAGCAGCCGCTCGACCAGCCCGATCATCGGCGCGATGTGCTGGGTCGCGCGCGGCTCGACGTCCGGCGGCAGGCAGCCGAGCGCGGCAACGTCCTCGTGAAAGGCCTGCGCGGTGCGCGCGGTCAGCGCCGCGATCGGCTCGCCGTTGGCCTTGGCGGCGGCGTTGATCTTGTCGTCGACGTCGGTGATGTTGCGCGCGTATTTGACGTGGGCCGCGCCGTAACGATCGCGCAGCACGCGATAGAGCACGTCGAAGACGATCACCGGCCGCGCATTGCCGATATGCGCGAGGTCGTAGACCGTCGGGCCGCAGACGTACATGCGCACGTTCGCCGGATCGAGCGGCTCGAACTCCTCCTTGCGGCGGGTCAGGGTGTTATAAAGCGTGAGGGCCATGCGGCGGCGGCGTCCCGGAATTTGCCTCTCACTCCTAACAAATCGCGTCGACACGGTCGATACCGCTAGGGCGATCCGGCGAAATGGCCGACCGCCCGCGCCAGGAACAGCACGCCGAGCGCGCCGAACAGCACTGCGGCGCCCGCGTGAATCGCGCGGATCGGCAGCCGCTTCTCGAACGCCTTGCCGAGAAACACCACCGGCAGGTTGACGACCATGAGCCCGGCCGTCGCTCCGCCGACGACGGCGAGCAGGTTGGGATATCCGGCGGCGAGCGCGGCGGTCGCGATCTGGGTCTTGTCGCCGAGTTCGGCGACGAAAAACGTCACTAGCGTGGCGACAAACGCGCCGCGGCTCTTGGCGGCGATGGCGCCGTGGTGCGCGTCGGCCTTGAGCGCCCAGATCCCCATCGCCACCAGGCCCAACCCGACGACGCCGTCGACCGCCGCGGGCGTCAGCAGGACGCCGAACGAGCGGCCGACGGCGCCGACCACGGCATTCGCCGCCAGCGTCGCCAGCAGCATGCCGGCCAGGATCGGCCACGGCCGGCGAAACCGCATGGCGAGCACGAGGGCGATGAGCTGGGTGCGGTCGCCGAGCTCGGCGACCGCCACGGTGGCGAAGGAAACGACGAGGGATTCCATGGGGGCGTCCGGGCCAGGCGGGGTTCAGACCCGGGCCGGCCCTTCCCGCCCGGTATGCGAAAGGACCGAACCGTTGGTCTCGGCATGCCGTGAAGCCCCATGCGCCATGGCGATCGTCGCCAAGCCTGTTGACGCATGGCCCGGACCGGCCGGGCGCCTACTCCCCAAGGGGCGGCGGCATCCTAAATCGGCGGCGTGCGCCGGTCGAGGCCTGTGCGCACGGCGGCGGCCAACCGCGTCCGGCCGCCTTTGAAAATTCCTTAGCTTTCGAACTATAATCGGCGTGGGAGGAAAGCCGATGACCGTCGACCCAAGGCTCCAGCGCCTGATCGACCTCGCCGCGCCCTATTGGGCGGGCGAGGCCGAAGTGGTTCGCACCTATTTCGCCTCGCCCAAGCGCACGCGCGAGACCGACCTCTTGTGGCTGCAGCGGCAGGCCTTCAAGGAGTTCTGGGGCTCGGGCGTCGGCAAATACGACAAGGGCGGCGTGTTCCACGGCGTGCTCAGGAACATCGTCGCCAAGGCCGACGCGATCGACCTCTCCATGGACCGCCACGAGATGCTCGACATCATCGAGGGCTTCAAGGCCGAGTTCATGCATTACTGCGCCTTCGCCGACGTCTATGACGAGCTGCGCCCGGCGGGCGCGCCGCGCCTCAATCCCACGGCGCTGCGAAGCTGGCCCGAGGACGACGCGCTCACCGAATTGCGCTTCCGCCACCAGGAGCAGCACGGCGCGGTCGGCCTGCGCGCCTGCAAGCTGACCGAAGGCGGATACTGCGGCCTGTTCCGCGAGGGCATGGCGCTGAAGGGCAGAGGCGGCATCGACGGCCGGATCGCCGCGGCCTGCGCGCTGGTCTACGAGGACGAGTTCGACCACATGCTCGGCGGCATCGCCAACATCACCACCGAAGGGCTGGACGACGGCGACTGGAAGCTGCTCGGCCAGCTGGTGGCGGCGCAGATGCAGCAGCGCATCCGCATGCGCAACGCGCAGTTCAGCCTGCCGCTGTCCGAGGCGCGCATCGCCGCGATCTTCCGCGGCGAAATCGAGCCGGTGCCTTTCGACTACCGCCGCGCCGGCCTGGCGGCGTGAGGCGTCGTCCCGCGCTCAGCGCGCGGTCCAGGCCATGCCGGCCATCAGCATGTCGACGGTCTCGCCGTCGGCGGCCAGCGGCAGCACCAGGACCTCAAACTCCCACGTAAGACCGCTCGCGAGCGTGCCGCCGCGCCGCTGCACCTGAGGCTTGCGCGTCCGCACGACGAGCTCGTAATGGGCGCGGACGCGTTCGGGCTCGGCCGCCGCCGGCATGTCCGCCAGCTCTTTTCCCGTCAGATCCGCGCCCAGGCGCAGGGCGTTGTTGCTGGCGTGCAGCCGGAAGACGAAGCGCAGCGGGTCGCGCAGCACGTCGATCAGCGACAGATTGCCGAGGATGTAGCCCAGCTCGAGCGGATCGAAATCGGCGCGCGCGGGAATGCCGCGGCCGGCACGGCGCGCGTTCCAGTCGCGGTAAAGCAGGCGGAGCGGCGCCGCCTTGATGAACGGGCTTCCGGTCGTGGTGTCGTCGGGCACGATGTGCGGCTCTGATCCTTCGGGCAAGCGGCCGCGAGTTCGGCGGCCAGCATGCGCAGCCGATGGTTAAGCCTTGGTTTCCGGCTGGCTCAAATCCGTGTGACCGGCGGCCGCATCGCGGCGGTGGCAAGGCCGGAGCGCCCGCAACCCGGCGTTGCGGTCGTCGCCGTCGCTGGCGCGTCGCCGGATTTTCCATCATGATCGCACCGCGGTCGGCCGACGAGCGAGCCCGGCCGTCCGCGCCAAGCGGGGGCGGCGCGACCGGCGCCAAGGCGGATATCGCCGACGCCCACGCGCTCGATCCGAACATCGGCAAGTAACGCGCTCGCGACGCCGGGGGAATGACGCCATGACCGATACGACCGCCGGCCGCCTCGGATGGGGCAGGCTCTGGTTCTCGTTTACCGGGCGCGCGACCCGCTTCGACTATTGGGTGCGCTTGGTCGTGCCGTATCTCGTCGGATTGTTCGTCGCGGCGTTCCTCGACGCCTTGCTCGGCACCGGCGATCCCGAGACCGGCAATGGTGGAATTTTTACGATCCTGTTCGTCCTCGCCGCGATCTGGCCGCAGTTGGCGGTCGGCGCGAAGCGCTGCCACGACCGCGGCCGCTCCGGCTGGTTCCTGCTGATTGCGCTGATTCCGCTGATCGGCAGCATCTGGCTGTTGATCGAGCTCGGCTTCCTGCGCGGCACCGAGGGCGAGAACCGCTTCGGCCCCGACCCGCTGGCCGCCGCCGCAGCCGCGCAACTCACCACCTAGCCGCTCCCGTCGGCGGCCCCGGACCGCGGCCGATCACGATCGGCGGCGCGGCGCGGATCGCGCGTGAGCCGGACGGCGGCGCGCGCTACAATCGCCGATCAAAGGTCTGCCCGCCGCGGCGAGCGCCGGGCCACACTCGCATGGGAGGCCGCGATGATGACCTTCGTCTGCTATCTCAACTTCACCGAACAGGGCGTCAAGGCGCTGAAAGACGTGCCGAAGCGCTACGAGGCGAGCAAGGCGCTCGTCGAGAAGCTGGGCGGCCGCGTCGTTTGCGCCTATGTCACGACCGGTCCCTACGACGCCGTCCAGATCGTTGAAATGCCGGATGCCGACGCCATGGCAAAGTTCTCGGCCACGATGGCGGCGCGCGGTTTCGTGCGCACGACGACGGGACAGGCCTTCACGCCCGCCGACTTCGGCAAGCTGACAGCGGACATTCGCGTAACCGGTGGGCGCTGATCCGATCGGCGACGCGAACCGCCGGCGATGGATCGCGCGCTGGCGCGCGCTTGCCGCGCTCGCCGCGTTCTTGACCCTCGCGGGCTGCGTCAGCGAAGCCGAGCTGCGGCAGCAGGACGAGGCGCAATGCACGAGCTACGGCTTCAAGCCGGGAACCGACGCCTTCGCCGGCTGCGTCCAGCAGGAGAACCTGGCGCGGCGCTATCGTCTCGAGCAGTTCGAGGCCTGGCCCGGTCCGCCGTATTGGTGGAGCATGCCGCCGCGGCCCTAGCCGCGACGGTCAATCGACGCGCCGGAAGATGGCGGCATAAAGCGCGAGATAGGCGCCCTGCAGCGCCGCCGCGATCAGCATCGGCAGCGTCAGCAGGCCGACGTCGAGCAGCGCGCCGCCGATCACCGGGCCGATCGCGCGCGGAATCTGCATCGAGATCGAATTGAGGCTCGCGGCGAGGCCGCGGCGCGCGGGGGCGACCAGCTTCAAGCCGACGACCTGACGCGCGCCGGCGGTGCTGCGGTTGCAGGCGGCGCGCAGCACGTAGCAGGCGGCGGCCAGGCCGTAGCTCGGCATGAAAGGCAGGAGCGCGAGCAGCCCCAGGCCGACCGATCGCATCGCCACCACCGACAGCGCGGCGCCGAGCCGGCGCGTGAGCCAGCCGGTCCACAGCGCCGCGAGGCTCGATAGCAGGAAGCCGAGGGCGATCACCGGGCCGATTTCGGCCGGCCCGGCGCCGAAGCGCAGGTGGAACCACAGCGCCATGAACGGGCCGATGACGCCGATGGCGATGCCGTTGAGCGTGTTGACGCCCATCAGCCGCAACAGCATCCCGTGCTCGCGCCGGCGCTCCTCGGCCGCCGGCGCCGGCGGCGGCGGCGTGGCGGCGCGCGCGCCGCGGGTCTCGGCCATGCGCGCGAGCAGCGCCAGGGTGGCCAGTGCGCCGAGCAGCACCAGCAGGAACAGCGGCCGGTAGCGCAGCGGACCGGGCAGCCAATCCGCCCACAGCGACGGCAGCGACGCCAGCACGGCACCGGCCGCCATGCCCGCGAATCCCGCGGCAGTGTTGAGGCTGTAGACCGGGCCGAAATCGGTGTCGGCCAGCCCGTCGCCGAGCCACGCCTGCTCGACCGGGCCGAACGGTCCGGCGGCGCCGTTGGCGCCACGACCGAAGGCGCCGACCATGGCGGCAGCGCCGAGCCAAACCGGATTTGCCGTCGTCAGCGCGACCAGTGCCGCCAGCACCAGTGCGCTCTCGTAGCCGATCAGGAACGGCCTGCGGCCAATGCGATCGCTCAACGGCCCCGCGAGCAGCGTCAGCGCCGCGCCGAGCAGCAACCCGCCCATATAGACGGCGCCGATCTGCAGCGCGCTCCAATCGAGCTCGTGCAGATAGAGCGCGAAATCCACCACCAGCGCCCCCTGCCCCAGGCTGCGCACCGCGCGGCAGGCGATCAGCAGCCGCGCCGTCGGCGGCATCCGTCCGAGCCAGCCGGACCGAGTGCGCGTTGCGCCTTCGATCCGTTCGGCGCGGCTGGAAGCCAGCTCATCCATCGGTCGTTTCGGCAGGGGGTTAGCAGCCCTGATTCAGCAACGGCTGGGGGTAAATCCGAGGGGCGCTGTGAACGTTGGATTGAGGTTACGCGGGATGGGATCGAATGGAAACGGCGTTTGCTGTCTTCAGGCGACGGGAATCGGATAACATTATCGACGACCTGGAGCCGCGGTCACGTCTTTCGAATAGCCGTACTTCTGGAGGAATGTGAGGAGCTGCTGTGCCCGTTCCTGAATCAAGCACGCGGCGCGCCGTAGCTCTTCGGAGGTATATGAGACCCGTTTGCTGCCCAGTTCACCAGACGTTTTGAATTTGTAGCACGCGATAGAATTCGGTTTTTGGCCCTTGCGCCAAATGCCGTGCGCGATTGTGTTCCTGCGGTCATATAATTTGTTGAGCCTATCGGCCAGCTTGTCGAGTTGGTCGGCGGATTGAGGGAATTTGGCGCGGAAAACCGCCTTTAGAATTCCGAGCGCAACCCTCACATCCATCCCAGTTATCAGGGCGAGAGAGACTCCTTTTTCGCGGTCTAGTTCCGCGAACGAATGGCCGGTTGCGACTTCCCACAGGGAATGTCGGATTATCCCTTCGGCATAGCTCCACGTGCCGATTACAAGCCCAATGCCTTTTAGATGCTCGTCCGACAGAAATTCTTGTATGGTGAGTTTGGCGGCTGGATCGCTCATGGATTCCCCGTGGCGACAAGTAGGCAAGTAGGAAGGCACAGGAAATCGAATTTGAGCCCGACGCTTGGCGGTGCTTCAAGCCGTTAATCTGCTGAGTCAGGGTTATAATTCCCCTCGCCAAACGGTCGGCGCTCGAAATCCGTTGCAACGGCGTGCGGCCCCATTCGCTCTGTCAGCCGAAATCCCGCCGGAGCCTCACCCCTTGGCGTAGCTGTCGCGCAGGCCCACCGTGCGATTGAACACCGGCTTGCCCGGTGTGCTGTCGGGATCGCGCACGAAATAGCCCTGACGCTCGAACTGCACCGGCGCGTCGCCGGCATCGGCGAGCGCCGGCTCGAGCCGCGCATCCTCGATCACCTCCAGCGAATGGGGATTGAGCGCGCCCAAAAGATCGGCCGGATCGGGATCGGGGCGGGTGAAGAGCGGATGGTAGAGCCGCACCTCGGCCGCGACCGCCTGCCGCGCGGCGACCCAGTGCAGCGTCGCCTGCACCTTGCGGCCGTCGGGCGCGTTGCCGCCCTTGGTGGCGGGATCATAGGTGCAGCGCAGTTCGGTCACGTTGCCGGCGGCGTCCTTCACCACCTCCTTGCAGGTGACGAAATAGGCATAGCGCAGGCGCACCTCGCGGCCGGGCGACAGGCGATAGAACTTCTTGGGCGGATTCTCCATGAAGTCGTCGCGCTCGACATAGAGCTCGCGGCCGAAGGGCATCCGGCGCGCGCCGCGCGACGGATCGTCGGGATGGTTGACGGCCTCGAGCTGCTCGGTCCGGCCCTCCGGATAGTTCTCGATGACGATCTTCAAGGGCCGCAGCACGCCCATGCGCCGGAGTGCCGTCTTGTTGAGCGCCTCGCGCACGGCGAAATCGAACAGGCCGAGATCGACGGTCGAATTCGCCTTGGCGACGCCGATGCGGGCGACGAAATCGCGGATCGCCTCGGGCGGCACGCCGCGCCGCCTGAGGCCGGCGAGCGTCGGCATCCGGGGATCGTCCCAGCCGGAGACGCGCTTGTCCTGCACCAGCTGCGTCAGGAACCGCTTCGATAGCACGGTGTAGCCGAGATTGAGCCGCGCGAATTCGTATTGCCGCGGCCGCGACGGCACCGGCAGGTTCTCGATCAGCCAGTCGTAGAGCGGCCGGTGATCCTCGAACTCGAGGGTGCAGATCGAGTGGGTGACGCCCTCGATCGCGTCGGACTGGCCGTGCGCGAAATCGTAGGTCGGGTAGATGCACCATTTGGTTCCGGTGCGCGGATGCTCGGCATGGAGGATGCGGTAGAGCACCGGATCGCGCAGATTGATGTTGCCCGAGCCCATATCGATCTTGGCGCGCAGCACGCGCGCGCCGTTGGGGAACTCGCCGGCGCGCATGCGGCGGAAGAGATCGAGGTTCTCCTCGACCGTGCGATTGCGGTAGCGGCTCTCCTTCCCCGCCTCGGTCAGCGTGCCGCGCATCTTCGCCATCTCGTCGGGCGGCGTGTCGTCGACATAGGCCTTCCCCTGGCGGATCAGGTGCTCGGCCCATTCGTAGAGCCGCTCGAAATAATCCGAGGCGTGATGGAGATGCTCGCCCCAGTCGAAGCCGAGCCAGCGCACGTCGCGCTCGATCGCGTCGATGAATTCCTGCTCCTCCTTCGCCGGATTGGTGTCGTCGAAGCGCAGATGGCAGCGGCCGCCGAATTCCCGGGCGATGCCGAAATTGAGGCAAATCGACTTGGCGTGGCCGATATGGAGATAGCCGTTGGGCTCGGGCGGAAAGCGAGTCACCACGCTCTTGACGCGGCCCGATTTGAGGTCAGCCTCGACGATGTCGCGGATGAAATCGCGGCCCGGCGTTGCGGCCATCGGCTTCTCAGGTGCTTGGATCGCCATTCGCAATCTTTTTCGGCATGGCCGGGCGAAGACCCGGCCATCCGCGTGCATGCCTCGATCGCGGCCCCGCGACACGCTCGGGACCGGTCCGGGCATGACGCGGGAGATTAGCGAAAGCCGACGGCATGCGCTGAAAATTTCGCGTCACTTCGACGGCGCCGGAGTCGGCGCGCGCGGGGTTTCGCCGGGGTCGAACTCGATCGAAGCGGCGCTCGCCGTGAAGGCGTTGGTGATGGGATAGCGGCGATCGCGGCCGAAGGCGCGGCGGGTGATCTTGACCCCGGGCGGCGCTTGGCGGCGCTTGTACTCGGCGCGGTCGAGCATCGCCCAGACGCGGCGTACGGTATCCTCGTCGAAGCCTCTCTTGACGACGTCGGCGACCGTCATCTCGCGCTCGACCAGGCATTCGAGGATGCCGTCGAGCACCGGATAGGGCGGCAGCGTGTCCTGGTCGGTTTGGCCGGGCTTCAATTCGGCGCTCGGCGCCTTGGTGAGGACGCGCTCGGGAACGATGCGCCCGGCGGGACCGAGGAATCCGTCCGGGCGGCTGGCGTTGCGCCAGCGGCACAGCGCATAGACCGTCTCCTTGTAGACGTCCTTCAGCACCGCATAGCCGCCGCACATGTCGCCGTAGAGCGTGGCGTAGCCGACCGACATCTCCGACTTGTTGCCGGTCGACAGCACCATCCAGCCGAACTTGTTGCTGAGCGCCATCAGCGTGATGCCGCGGGCGCGCGCCTGGATGTTCTCTTCGGTCGTGTCGGGCTCCCGGCCTCTGAAGGACTCCGCCAGCGTCTTGTCGAAGGCCTTCATCACCGGCGTGATTTCGACCGAGCGCAGCTCGCAGCCGAGCCGCGTCGCCACCTCGGTCGCGTCCTCGACGCTTTCGCGCGAGGTATAGGGCGACGGCATGATCACGCCGTGCACCTTGTCGGGGCCGAGCGCGTCGACCGCCAGCGCGGCGGTGAGGGCGGAATCGACGCCGCCCGATAAACCGATGACCACGCCGGGAAAGCGGTTCTTGCGCACGTAGTCGCGCAGGCCCAGCACCAGCGCGTGATAGACCGCGGCCTCGCCCTCCTCCGGCTTCTCGAGCGCGGCCGGCTCGATCGTCCAGCGGTCGCCGGCGCGGCGCCAGCGCATCGCCGGCTGCGCCTCGCGCCAGCTCGGCGCCTGCAGCTTGAGCTTGCAGTCGGCGTCGAGCGCGAACGAGGCGCCGTCGAACACCAGCTCGTCCTGGCCACCGACCTGGTTGACGTAGAGCAGCGGCAGGCCGGTCTCCTTGACGCGCGCCACCGCGAGCGACAGCCGCTCGCCGAGCTTGTCGGTCTCGAACGGCGAGCCGTTGATGACCATGAGCAGCTCGGCGCCGCTTTCCTGCAGCGTCTCGGCGACGTCGCAATACCACATGTCCTCGCACACCATGACGCCGAGGCGCACGCCCCTGAACGGGATCGGCCCCGGCGGCGGCGCCGAGACGAAGATGCGCTTCTCGTCGAACACGCCGTAATTGGGCAGATCGTGCTTGAAGCGCAGCGCCGCGACCTTGCCGTCCGCCAGCAGCGCGGCGGCGTTGTAGAGCTTGCCGTCCTGGCGCCACGGAGTGCCGAGCAGAACCGCCGGCGCGTTTGCGGTCGCGCGCGCGAACTCCGCCACCGCCGATTGGCAGGCGGCGACGAAGGCCGGCTTCAGTACCAGGTCCTCGGGCGGATAGCCCGACACCACGAGCTCGCTCGCCACCACGAGATCGGCGCCCTGGCCGCGCGCCTCGGCGAGCGCACGGCGCAGCTTCGCCACGTTGCCGGCGATGTCGCCGACGGTGGGATCGAGCTGTGCGACCGATACGACGAGCGAATCGACCATGGTCCGGGCACGCTAGGAGCCGCCCCGAAGGGTGTCAATGCGCCGGGGCGACGACCACCCAGCCTTTGGGCGTCCAGCGGAAGATGGCCTGCGACAGCGCCTTCGGCGCCTTGGCGGCGAGCTCGCGCGTCAGCGTCGCAAGCGCGTCGAGCGCCTTCGCGTCCGATGCGCGGGCGTAAAGCAGCAGATCGGTTCCCGGCGCCGAGACCAGCAGCCGCCCCGCCTTGCCGGCGAGCGGCGCGAAGCTCTCGGGCGCGAGCAGCCGGCTCGATTCATAGGCGTTGCCGGTCATCAGGCTGATGGCGCGCGGTGGCAGGCCGTGCGCCAGCGCTGCGATCGGGCGCAGATGCGCGAGCGTATTCGCCTTGCAGAGCGCCAGCAGCTTTTCGCGCGAAAGATGCAGCGCCGCGAGTTCCGTCCATGTCGGATACTCGATGGTCTCGGGCCGGTCGACGACGCAGATCGTCCACAGACCGGCGAGGAACGGCGCCGCGACCGGCTCGTCGTGATGCGCGCGCCGGATTTCGTCGACCAGAGCCTCCGGGCGCAGCACCGCGCGCAGCATGGTGCGATCGAGCGGCGCGGCCTTGTCGCTCGTCGCCGCGCCCATCTGGTCGATCCAGGTGGCGACCAAGCCGTCGCAGCGATCGGGGTCGCGCCGGCACTCGGAATAAAGCGAATTGAGATAAAGCATCGATTGGCCGCCGCCGGCGGTGTCGACCGACAGCGTGAGCGGCGAGACCACCGTGACATGCGTGCTCGGCGCGGTATGGGCGAAAGCCTGGGCGACGTAATCGGTAAAGGCCGCCTCGTCCTGCGGCGGGGGCCCGGCGCAGGCGGGCGGTGATGCCGTGCCGATCAGCGCGATCCACACGACACCGACCACCAGCGCGAACCGGTTCGGCCCTCCCCCCATGCGCCGGAGGCTAGGGAAACGGTTCGGACCCTGTCAATGAGCAAGCCCTCGCCGTGGCGACCGCTCACACGACGTCGAATTCGCGCTCGATGATCTCGTTGGCTTCTTCGTAGGAGAACGCCGACCGCACTTCGTCGACGAAATGGACGATGTCGTTGGGATGCCAGCCATGGGCGCGCGCCACCAACTCGCAGGTCTCGAGCCGCCGCCAGATGTTGGGGCTGTCGAAGGAAACCTTGGGCCGCATCGCCGCATACCTCGTCGACCAAGATCGATGCATTAAACCATCCGAATAAACCATTTCCGACCTTGACCTGAATCAAATTCTCGTTGGTGGGCGGCAGCCCGGGCCGTCCGTGCCCGGCGGTCATCGATCGTGTCGCGCCAAGAAACGCCGATCCGGCGCGAAGGTTCATGGCATGGAAGCCGGCTGCCATTCCGGCCGCCGCGCCCGTCGCGCCCGTCGCGACCGCCATGCCGCCACGCTCTTCCGCACATCCGCGCTGCGGCCCGACACGAGCAAGGGCCTTCTCGCGCCGATCGAGCCTTCAGCGGTGCCGCGCGCCGCAACCGCTCAGCGGCCGGCGCAGTCGAGCGCGTAAGTCGGCTTGGCGGCGTCGTAGCCCGGCGGGTAATGGCAGATGGTGACGTCGCCCGTCCAGCGATCGAGCCGATAGGTGACCGGCGGCCCGGCGGCCGATCCCGCAGTCACGATTTCCCAGCGCAGGACGAACAGCACCGCCGCCGCGATCAGCGCGCCGGCGATGATCATCGCGCGCGGGACATCCATCGCGGAATTATGCCATGGAACCTCGGCGGCCGGAACCGGCGCCGCGGCGGCCTCGCTCCCGCTCCGGCGCCGCCGGCTCGCGCAGCCGCGCTTCGAGACAGGCGGGACAGAGACAGCCGTCCTGGCGCCGCGCCGGCATGGGCAGCCGCGGCAGCCGCGCGCACCAGCAAGCCGGGCCCGGGCTGCAATCGAACGAGGTCCCGCAGGCGCGGCAGCCGATTTCCATCGCGCGCTCTAAATCGCGAACCGTACCACGTTGACCGGCGGCAGACGGCCTTCGGGTGCGCGCCAGCTGTCGCCGGCGTCCTCCGAGATCCACAAGCCGCCGCTGCTCGAGCCGAAGGCAAGCGTCGTGCCGTCGGACGCCACGTCGAGGCCGTGGCGCAGCACCAGATCGTAGGCATGGCGCTGCGGCAGGCCGTTGTGCAGCACCTCGAAGCTCCTGCCGCCGTCGCGGGTGCGCGCCACCACCACCTTGCCGTCGACCGGCACGCGCTTCTCGTCCTTGACCGCCGGCACGAACCACGCGGTATTCGGGTCGCGCGGATGCGCCGCCACCGCGAAGCCGAACTTCGACGGCCTGATCGCAGTGATTTCGTACCAGCTGAGGCCGGAATCCTTCGAGCGGAACACGCCGTTATGGTGCTGGCACCAGACGATGTCGGGATGCGCGGCGCAGCGCGCCAGGCGATGGATGTCCATGGCGATGGGATCCTCGCGGCGCTCGGGCGGCATGTATTCGTTGTACATGCCGCCGCGGTTCATGATGCGCCACGACTTGCCGCCGTCGTCGCTCGCCCAGACGCCGGCGGTCGAGACGCCAATGCGAATCCTTTCGGGATTGCGCGGATCGACCAGCACGGCGCTGATGCCGGGCTGCTCGCCGCCGGCGACGCCCATCCATTGCCGGCGCTCGGGCATGGTCCACAGCGATTCAACCAGCGTCCAGCTTTCGCCGCGATCGTCGGAACGGAACAGGCCGCCGGGCATGGTGCCGGCCCAGAGGCGGCCGTTCACGAGACCCGGTTCCAGCGTCCAGATCTTGCCGAGCGACCAGGGATGCGGATCGTCGCCCGCGCCGTCGGGCCTGGGCGGAAACGCCGGCACCGCGAGCTCGCGCCAGGCGGCGCCGTCGCGCCTCCAGAGATGCGCGCCGAAATGGCCGAGATCGAGCGCGGCATAGAGGGCGCCGTCGTGCGACAGCAGCGCCGAGACCGGATCGCCGAGAAATTGCACATCCGCGATCTGCCAGTCGCCTTTGGTGCGGCGCGCGATCTCGAACAGGCCCTTGCGCGTGCCGACATAGACGCGATCGGTCATTCGATCCTCCCGGATTATCAGCCGCCCGTCAGCGCCTGAAACACATAGATGCGATCCGACGTCGCGACCGGATCGCTGAGCCGGATACGGTCGCGCACCGGTCGGCCGTTGACGTAGCAGGCGACGTGGCGGCGCAGGCCGCCCTGATCGTCGAGCACATAGCCCTTGAGCGCCGGCCGCGCCGCGAACGCCGCGCCGAGCGCTTCGCCCACCGTCGTGCCCGCGACCTCGGCGGGCGGCGCCTGGAGAAAACGCTCGAGCGCGCGGGTGAAGGCGACGGTGGGCATCCGCTTCTATAGCGCGGGCGCGACGGCTTGCCTATGCCGGCTGCGCGACGCGCGCGGTGGCCTCGGCCTCGGCCGGCGCGACATAGACCATCCAGTTGACGCCGAACCTGTCGCAGACCATGCCGAAGCGCGGCGAGAAGAAGGTCTTGCCCAGCGGCATGACGGCATTGCCGCCGTCGAGCAGGCCGTTGAACATCCGGTCGGCCTCGGCCTCGCTCGCCACCGTCAGCGACAGCCCGAAGCCGTCGAAATGATTGGTGCCGCGGCACATGCCGTCGCCGGCGAAGATCACGGTGTCGCCGATGCGCAGCCGCGCGTGCATCACTTTGTCGTCCATCGCCGCCGGCCGGTTCTCGGTCTCGGGATGGTCCTTGAACCGCATCAGCATCAGGATTTCGGCGCCGAGCGCCCTCTTGTAGAACTCCAGGGCTTCGTCGCAGCGCCCGTCGAAGAACAGATAGGGTTGGACGTTCATGGCCTCTCCTCTCCGTTTGGAGGCGCGGCGTGTGCGCCGCACCGGTCGTCTCTCCATCGCCTTGACATTTAGGTTGATATCAACATATTTGGCCTATGTCAAACGCCGTTTCGTTCGCCACCACGGTGCACGTCCGCGACACCTGTCTCTGCCTGCATCTGCAGCGCGCGGCGCGCGCCGTCGGGCGGCGCTTCGATGCGGCGCTGCGGCCGCTCGGCCTCACCAACGGCCAGTTCTCGCTGCTGATGTCGCTCAACCGGCCGGAGCCGCCGACCCTCGGCAGCGTCGCCACCCTGCTCGCCATGGATCGCACCACCCTCACCGCCGCCTTGAAGCCGCTGGAGCGGCGCGGCCTGGCGGCGGTCCGAATCGATGCCACGGACAAGCGGAACCGCCGGCTCGAATTGACGCAGGAGGGCCGCGCGCTGCTCGCCAGGGCGGTGCCGATCTGGCGACGCACGCACGCCGCGCTCGATGGCCGGATCGGCCGGCCGAACGCGGCGCGGCTGCGCGCCGTTTTGCGCGATCTGGCGTGAGGCGCCGCGGCCTTCAAATTGCCGCAAACCGTCCCGCACAATGGCGCGGTTTCCCACCCAGGGGAGGCATTGATGCGAAATTCATTGGTTTTCGCCGCCGCGCTTGCCTGCGCGCTGGCCATGCCGGCGGTCAGCCACGCGGAGGATGCCAGTCTCGACCAGTTCGACAATCAACCGGCGCCGTGCGCCAACGGCAGTCACTGCCTCGACCAAGCCGGCCCGCAATCGCTTTCGCCGGCGAGCCATCTGCCGACGACCCAGCTCAATCCGCAGCCGTTGCCGCCCGGCGTGACGTCGCCGGTCCACACCGAGCTCAACCCGCAGCCGCTGCCGCCGGGCATGAAATCGCCGTACCAGACCGAGCTCAATCCGCAACCGCTGCCGCCCGGCGCGAAGTAAACAGGCGATGCCGCGCGCCGCGGCGGCAAGGTGCGGCGGCGCGATCGGAAGCGGCCGGCCCGGCGCCGGCGTCAGAACGGCAGCTTGAATTGCAGCGTCGCCTGCGTGCGGTTGTAGGAATAAAGGCTCTGGTTCGAGCGGTTGCCGGTGACGGTGACGCCGAGCGCCAGTTGGCTGTGACGGTATCCGGTCTCGTAGCCCAGATTGGCCACGACCGCATAGGTTTTGTCGTGGCGCGTGGTGCCGAAGGCCGGATCGTTGGCGCGATAATAGATCTCGGTCAGCGACGGCTCGAGCAGCAGCGAGAAACCGGCGCCCAGCGGCTGGAAGACGTCGATCGCGCCGCCGATCTGGTTGTCGGTGTAGAGTGAGCTGACCGTCGCCTGGCGGACGAGCGTCAGCTTCGGCTGGATGTAGGCGGCGGTGCCGGTGAAATGCCATTGCAGCGCCGAGATCGCGCTCATCGACCAGCCGTCGGCGACGTTGCTCGTGTAATAGTAATTGCGCTGGACGCTGAGCGCCTCGTCGAACGCCAGATGCGGCGCCAGCGGCACGACGACATCGGGCGAAACGCCCCAGGAAACGCTGTATAGCGTCTCGCCCAGCCGCGCGGCGCTGCCGCCGAAGTTGGTCGTCACGCCGATCCAGTCGGCGCGGAACGACGGTCCGGCGGACAGAGAATAGGAATCGAAATCGAAATGCGTGAGCCTGGCATAGGCGACGGTGTTGGCCGACGCGTTCGCCTGCAGCGCCCAGTTGGCGTCGACGGCATAGCCGTAGCCGAGGCCGGCGGTGGCGAGCGCCGCCCAGTCGCTCTCCGCGCGCGGCGGCGCGCCGATCAGGCGGAACGGCGCGCCGAACAGGGTGACGACGCTCCGCCACGGACCGACGCCGGGATTGCTGTCGTACATCGCGCCGAACGTGAACACGCCGGACCAGTGGCTGCGCCGGGGGGTGCTGTCGCGCAACGACTGCAGACTGGCCCGCACATCGGACGGTAGATCGTGCGCCAGCACCGCGTCGACGTCGCGGCGGGCGGCGGCATAATCGCCGGCCGCGGCTTCGGCCGACGCCAACGACGCGCGCGCGCGAATGGCATTGGGATCGCGCGCCAAGATGAAGCGATACTCGGCGATCGCCTCGCGCGGCCGGCCGGTGCGTGCGAGACACTCGCCGACCAGGAAGTGCAGCACCAGATCGTCGTTGTGCGCCGGCACCAGCGGCCGCAGCGCGGCACAGGCCGCGGCGGCGTCGCCGGCCGCAAGCGAGCGCATGGCGGCGGATTTTGCGTCGGCAAGGCCGCTCGCCTCGTCGGCCGCCTCGGCGCCGGATCCGCCGGCCGCCGCGCTCAGCATCGCCAGCGCGAACCAGGCGGCGCAGCGAACCCGAATCCGTCCCCCCATATGTGCTCCGCCCGATTACGGCTAGGGAATGAATCCCGGCCGGTGGCTCGATCCCGCCGGCGCACCCGGCGCGCGCGCCGCCTCGTTGATGGTCGGAATCTTGGTCAGATCGCCGATGCGCAGCGCGTTGTAGTCGGGACCGTTCCAGATGTACGGAACCTGGTATTCCGGCTCGAGCGGAAAGGTCGGCCAGCCGTATTGCGCCGTGAAGCGGTCGAGCGGCGGCGCGACCGCCGCCGGCGCATTCTGCGCGGCGGCAGCCGGTGCGAGCGCCAAGCCGATGAGCGCCGCCGCCAGCATCCGACCGCGCTTCATTTCGGCTGCGTCGTCCCGGCGCCCGGCACCGTCAGATTGGGAGCGAACTCCTTGTGGTAGATGGCGTCGGGTTGATCCGCTTTATTCTGCACGGCGGGCAACTCTAATTTATCGTGCCTGCTGTCGTATTTCATGTAGTCGGCGGTCCCCGGCGGCATCAAAGTGGACTTGCCCGCGCCGCCGCCGCTGCCGAGCTCGTCGCCCGGGTGAACCCCGCCGGTAAACGTGTCGAGCTTGAACTGCTCGGTGTCGCCGCTCGAATGCGTGATCGTCGCGCCGACGCTGTCGGGGTGCGTCGCCGCATCCTTGCTGGCGGCGTCGAGCTGCGGCGAGCTTGCGCCCCACTTGTCCTGCTCGGTTGCGCCGGATTGAGCGGTCGGGCTCCATTTGTCCTGCTGGCTCGGCGTGAGCTCGGCCGCATGCGCCGGCCGGAACATGCCGACCGAGAGGCCGAGCACCGAGACGGTTGCGAGCAACCGCGCGACCTGCGCCTTGCGTCTTTCATGTTCCGGCATGACTCACCTCCCCCAGTTGCTCGAGTTGGCGATGCAGAATCTCGAGATGCAAATCCTTGCGCGCCTCGAGACCGTTCGGCTCGGAGATGCCGTTGGCGGCGCAATGCGCGGCGATGGCGGCGTCCATGTCGAGGAGACCGTCGAGTGGTTCGGCGCCGTCGCCGCTGCCGCGCGCCGGCGGCGCGCCCAGAACCTCGATGGCGCGCCGCACCCAGGCGACGTACTGGTCGGCGGCGCGCATGAACGCGAGAGCGTCTTGCGTCGCGATGTAATCGGCGATGGTGCCGTCGCGGCTGTAGACACCTTCCGTCTGCGGATGCGGCGGCGTGTGCAACCATGTTTCGGTGCCATCGGCGGTGACGCGCCGGCCGAGCGGATAAAGCCGGCACACCAGCGGTCGGTCGGAATGCACCGTGCAGCCTTCGGGACCGAGAAACACGCAGGCGCCGTCGGCGGTACGGCGCAGGTAGTTGCCGGCACCGTCGTCGGTCGATGCGGCGCGGAATTCGCCCGTGCTCTGTCCGCGACGGCGGGCGAGCCGTGCGATCTCGTAGGGATTGACCTGGATGAGCTTGTTGCGGCAACAGCGCGAGCAGCGCCGGCAAACGTAGCCGAACGGTTCGGAGCGCGGATCCGGTCCAGACCGATGCGCCGCCATCCAATCGCCCCCACACGACCGATGCACCGCACGGCGACACTATATCAGCCCCGCCGCCGGCTGCCCAATTCAATCGCGCGAGCGGCGCCCGGCGGCAGATGCGACGCGCCGCCGCCCGCTCCAGCCGCACGGCCGTCCGCGCGCGCCGGCAGCGGCCCGCCGGCGAGCCGAGTGCGGCCGAACGCGCTATCCGGTGATCGACCACGCGGGCGACCGCGCAAGCGCTCGGCCGCACACGGGCGTGACCCGTGCGCACCCCTGCGTCACCGGACCGCCGCGGCGGCGATTAGCGCGAGTTGGTGCCGCCGCTCGGCATGCCGCCGGTTTGGGAAGCCCCGCCTGCCGCGCCGCCGCCGTAGGAAGCGCCGCCGCCCGACGGTGCCGCGCCGGACGGCCCGCCGCTCTGCATCAATTTGCTCATGGTGGCGCGATCCAGCCGCGCGGTCTGCTTCAGGCCGTTCTGCTTCTGGAACTGAGCGAGCGCGCTGCGCGTCTTCGGCCCGAACTGGCCGTCGACCTTGCCCTTGTAGAGGCCGTCCTGCTGCAGAGCCTGCTGCGCCTCGCGGACGCGGCTGCTGGTCCGCGCCGTCGCGCGGTGCATCGATCGGCTCTTGGTGGCGCCGTTCTTCGGCATCTGTCCTGCGGCGGACGAGCCTCCGGCGGCGCCGGCGCCGTAGCCGGGCATGCTGGCCGGCGGTTGAGCGGGCGACGGGCCGGCGGTCTGCGCCAGCGCGCCGCCGGCGGCGAGCGCCGCCACCGATACCGCCAGCAATAAACGCTTGATCATCCGTGTCCTCCTTTTCCCCCGGGGAAATGGCGATAGCATCGCCAAGCGACAACGCGCGCGGCCGACGGCTGTTCCGCCGACGGCCGGCGCCGGCGACCGGTCACAGATTTGTCGCGGGGCCGCTTGCGGCTTCGGCCCATTGTTCACGATGAAACCGCGCCGACAGCGGCGATCCGACCACGGCATGCAACGGCAATCGCGCCTTCGCAGCATCGCACGCCTCGCGCAAGGCATCGTCCTCCGCGCATCGACGTTGCGGCGGGCGGCCGTCGCCGCGGCGGCGTTGCTGGTCGCCTCGGCCGCCGCAGCTGCACCGCCGCCGGACGCCGGCGACCGCTACCGCACCTGGTTCAGCGAGCTGCGGACCAAGGACGGCGGCAGCTGCTGTGACGTGGCCGACTGCCGCTTCGTCGGCGAGCGCATTGTCGGCAACGGCTATCAGGTGCGGTTCCACGAGCCCGGCGACGCGTTTCCGACCGGCTGGGTTCCGGTGCCCGACGACGCAGTGCGGCCGCGGCCGCCGGGCGGCCCGCCGACCGCCGTCGCCTGCTGGCTCAAGGATCGCGTCTACTGCTTCTTCGGCGAGCCGGAAAGCTGAGGCGCGCGGACCAGCTTCGGAAAATGCTGCCGGCAGTTGAGGTCCCAGCCGACGATGCCGATGCGGATGACGCGCTCGGGCCGCGCCGGATAGTCGCGGTCCGCGACCCGCTCGAGCAGCGCCGGGTCGTCGTCGACGACCGCGCCGTGCCCCCAGATCTTGAGCCGCCGCCCGCGCTGGTAATCGATGATCATCAGCTGGAGGCGATCGTTCTCGCCCAGGTTGCCGACGGTGACGTATTGCCGGTTGCCCGAATAATCGGCGAAGGCGAGCGTGCGGTCGTCGAGCACCTTGAGGAATCCGGTGGGCCCGCCGCGATGCTGGACATGCGGCCAGCCGTCGTGGTTCGCCGTACCGATGAAGAAGCTGTCGGCGGCGGCGATATAGGCGATCAGATCGTCGTTGAGCCGGTCGCGTACCGGCTCGCGCGCCGCCAGTGCGCTGCCGTGCTCGCGCGCGCCGTAGCGCGCCTGCGCCGCCTGCACCGCGGGCGTGAAGACCAGGGTCGTGAAGGCGCGGGTCATCGCACCGCCCGCCGGTAAGCCTCGAGCAGCTGCGCATCGTCGAACGAGCCGTGATGGTGGATCTGGCGCCAACGCCCGCCGACGCGCCGGAACACGCGGCTCGTCCGGATCGCGAGATCGAGCGTCGCGCCGGGCGCATCGAGCCGGCCGCGCTCGCGGCCGACGGCATGGAAGACGTCGCCGTGGCGGTGGATGGTGTAATCGTGGAATTCGACCCGGACGCGACCGCGGCCTTTGAAGATGCGCTCGTAGACGGCGCCGATCTCGAGCCAGCCGCGCGCGATGCCGCCGAGCGGATTGGCCATCGCGACGTCGGCCGTCGTATCCCAATTCGCCGCCATCAGCCCGAGGTCGCGGTCGTTGAAGGCGCGATAGAACTGCGCCAAGGCCTGGGCGGGCTCGGCCAGCGTGCCGAGCGGCTCGCGTCCGGTGATCGGCTCCGCAACGGGTGTCATCATCGTGACGCTCTCCTTCTACCCGGCGCCTCGGCGCGCACCGGATATCGCACGACGATCAGGCATAGAGAATGGTCTCTGGGTGCGATAGATTATTCCGGTTTCCGAGAGAATGTGATGGATCGGCTCGACGACTACCGCGCCTTCGTCGCCATCGTCGACAAGGGCAGCCTGACCGCCGCGGCGCGGCGGCTCGGCCGCTCGCTGCAGGCGGTGAGCCGCGCGCTGGCGGGGCTCGAGGACGAGGTCGGCGTCGAGCTGATCCGGCGGACGACGCGGCGCTCGGCGCCAACCGAGGCCGGCCGCGCCTTCTATGCCCGCATCAAGGCGGCGCTCGCCGAGATCGGCGACGCCAAGCGCGAGGCCGCCGGACGGCGCGCCGAGCCGGCCGGTTTGCTGCGGCTAACCGCGTCATCGGCCTTCGCGCCGCTTTACGTCGTGCCGGCGGTCGCGGCGTTCCTCGCCGCTCATCCCCGGGTCGAGATCGAGCTCGAGGTGTCGGACCGCTATGTCGACCTGATCGCCGAGGGCATCGACGTCGCGGTGCGCATCGGCGCGCTGCCCGATTCGTCGCTCAAGGCTCGACGTCTCGCCGATCTGCGGCGCGTCTGCTTCGCGTCGCCGGCCTATCTGGCGCGGCACGGCCGGCCCAGGCGGCCGGAGGACCTCGCGCGCCATCAATGCATCGTCCGCACCGCGGCGCTCGACGGCGAGGCCTGGCCGTTCACCGTCGACAGCCGGACGCGGACCGTGCGCGTCGCCGGCCGCTTTCGCGCCAGCGCCGCCGCCGCCGCCAACGCCGCGGCGGCCTGCGGCCTCGGCATCGGCCAGGCGCCGCTCTGGCAGGTGCGGCCGCTGGTCGATCGCGGCGAGGTCGAGCTGATCCTGACGCGGTTCGAGCCGCCGCCGCTGCCGGTGCACGCGGTGTGGGCCGAGCCGCGGCTGCCCTCGGCCAAGGTCAGGGCGTTCGTCGATCTGCTCGCGGCCCGGTTCAAGCGCGAGCGGCTGTGAGCGCGCCTCGGCCGTCGCGCCTCACGCCAGGTCGATGGCGTATTTCTTGAGATCGGCGAGCGCGCACTCGTCGAGCGCCGCCTCGTGGGTCGCGCGCAGGACGACGCGCGGCGCCATGCCGGCTTCGAGCGCCTCCTGCCAGCGTGCGGCGCACAGGCACCAGCGGTCACCCGGCTTCAAGCCGGGAAAGCCGTATTCCGGCTGCGGCGTCGTGAGATCGTTGCCGCGCGACTTGGAGAAGGCGAGGAATTCGGCCGTGGTGACGACGCAGACGGTGTGGCTGCCGGCATCCTCGGCGCCGGTGTCGCAGCAGCCGTTGCGGTAGAAGCCGGTCATCGGCTTCAAGGAGCACGGCTCGAGCGGGCCGCCGAGCACGTTGCGCGACGGCGCCCGCCCGCGCCGCTCGCCACCGCCTTCTTCGGGATCGAAGGGCATCGGTCCCCCGCGCGTTTGGCGAAACCGCGACAACGCATAGCACGACGGCCGACCGCCGCGAAGTGCCTCCTGCGCGGACCCGGCGCGCCCGGCGTCACCGGGCGGCGGCGCTATGGCGCGCCGGCCAGCTTCCAGGTGAAGGCGCGCTCGGGCACCGCCCCGACATTGGCGATCTTGAGCGTGACCGATTGCGGCGCCGGCACCATCGGCTTGAAGACGAGCACGCCCTTGCGGTGATGGCCGCCGGGCGGATCGCCCTGCCATGCGAGCGGCCGCTCCTCGCGGCCGTTGCCGTCGCTCAGCACCGCGACCTGCATCATGTCCTGGGTCTGCGCCACGACGTGCGTGTTGAACTGCACCTGGAACCGCCAGGCATCGGCCGCCGGCGACAGCGCCAGCGGAGTCACCGTCACGAAGACCTGGCCCTGGTTGTTCGTCTGCGCCGGAAAAGCCCCTTCGGCGCTTCGCGCCGGCGGCAACGCCGACAGTGCGGAGCCACCCAGAACGACGACGACGGCAATCGCCAGCAAACCCGCTGCGCGGCTCATGACTCATCCTCCACGGCTGAAGGCGAAGACCCGGCGGCCGATATAGGCGATGCCCGCCAGGTTGAAGGCGAGGCCGAGCCAGTACAGCTCGACCTGGTACTGGCCGACGAAGCTCACCAGCCCGGTTGCGCCGAGCGCCGGCAGCAGATTGACGAGATAGTGGCTGCAGCACGAGACCATGGCGGCGCCCGAGGTGGCGCCGGTCGCCGCCACCACCCTGCCCGAATGCATGTCGTGGATCGCCCGACGGAGATAGACGAACAGCCCGACCTGGATACCGAAGCCGAGGGCGAGCGCGACGATGAACGGCCAGTAGACCGCGAACTGCTCGAGGGTGAATTGCCAGCCCGACAGCGGCGTGAGCAGGCCGAAGTAGAGGGCGAGCAAAGCGCCGACGGCGAGCGCGCCGCTGCCGGCAGAGGGGCCGAGCGCGCCACGATCCAGCGGCCGGCGCCCCGCAGGCGCGCAGCGAACCACCGACATCAGGTCGGTCCCGGCGACGTCTTCGGCCAGGCGGTATATGCCAGGACCCAAAGCGCGACCAGATTCACGACCGGAACGAACGCCAGGATCGACCAGAACGGCGACAGCCCGATCCGTCCGAGAATGCGGCCGAGCGGATAGACGATGACGACGACCGTGACGATGAAAACTATCCAATGGCCGAGGCCGTCGCCTGTCCAATCCGGTCCGAATCCCATCATCGATGCCTCCGCAAGCTGCGCCCCCTCGATCGCAGAGTGACGACGCATCTCGCCGTGTCATTGATCTGGGTCAACATCGGCCGCGGCCGAGATGCGCTAAGAAAATCGAGGAATGCCCTGCCGAAGGAGGCCGCCATGCGCCATCGAATGCTGTCGCTTGCGAGCGTCGCCGTCGTCGGCCTGGCGGTGGCGGGCGCGGCGACGCTGACGCCGAGCGCGCCGGTCTGCGCTCAGCAGAAGCCGGTGAGCTACGCCGAGGACGTGGCGCCGATCTTCCGCGGCTACTGCGCATCCTGCCACCGGCCGGGCGGCGAGGGCTACAAGGCCAGCGGCTTCGACGTCTCGAGCCACGACAGCGTGATGGCGGGCACCAAGTTCGGCCGCATGGTGATCCCGGGCCAGCCGGACGCCAGCAATCTCGTCGTCCTGATCGAAGGGCGGGCGTCGCCCAAGATCCAGATGCCGTACAAGCACCATCCGCTGCCGAGCTGCCTGCGCCAGACGATCTGGACCTGGGTGTTCCAGGGCGCCAAGAACAACTGATCCGCGAACCTGAGGGAGACCGCGCCATGCTTTCGCGACGCGAATGGGTCAAATGGCTTCTGTCGCTGCCGGCGATCGTCGGGCTGACGAAAAGCGGCATGGCGCAGCAGTCCGGCGGCAAGGTCCCCAAGGCCGCCGCACAGTATCAGGACACGCCGAAAAACGGACAGATGTGCGGCATGTGCAAGTTCTACATCGCGCCGGGCGGCAAGCCGGGCGCCGGCATGATGGGCGGCGGCGCCGGGCCCGGCATGATGGCGCAGACCGGCACCTGCGAGGTCGTCGAAGGCAGCATCAGCCCGCGCGGCTGGTGCGTGCTATACGCGCCGATCGGCAGCTGACGCCGGCGCGGCGCTCAGCGCTTGAGCCAGCGCCACAGCAGCATCGCGCCGACGACCAGCACGATGCCGAGCCACGAGATGTCGAAGACGAAGGCGTCGCGCGCGATCGCGACGTGAAGCGCGGGCGCGCGCAGGAAGGCGAGGAAAGAGTCCACGGTCAGGGATTCCTTCGGCTGAGATTTCGGCGCTTCATCGACACCCCCTCGCCCCTTGACGCCGGTCGAACAGGCCACCCGGCATGTTCGAGTCAAGCGTCCGGGGGACGCTTGACAGGCGTCAAGCTCCCCCTGCGGGGGCGAGGGAAAAAAGTAGAACCGATCGCGGCCATGCACCCGATGCTCACCCCTCGCTCCTCTTCCGCAGCAGGAATTCGCGGCCGATCTTGACCAGCGGCCGACCGTCGTATTCGACGATGTCGGCGGTGGCATAGGTCTCGGTCCAATTGTCGGGCAGGTACGAGCCCGTCCCCACCACGTCGATCGGCGCCTTGGCGATCGCCATGGCGCGGCACTTGTCGGGCGTGAAGCCGGAGCTGGCGACGATCTTCACCTTGTCGAAGCCGGCCTGGTCGAGCCGCGCGCGCAGGTGCCAGATGGCCGCCGCCGAGACGCCGGTGCCGATGAGATAGCGCAGCTCGGCCTCGGTGCGATAGCCGCGGATGGCGTTGGGCGCATGCGCCTCGAGCACGGCGTAGGAGCGCGCGACGTCGAGCTCCTCGATGTAGCGGCCGCCGTGGGTATCGAGCCGCACCGCGAGCTTTCCTTCGGCGGCGAGATCGGGGAAGCGCCGCGCCACCGCCAGCGTGTCGGTGATCTCTTTCCCGAAATAGTCGATCAGCACGGTCAGCGGCTCGTCCGGGAAGGTCTCGCGGAACATCTCGGCGGCGCGCACGGTCGAGCCGGCATAGCCGACGAGCGCGTGCGGCATGGTGCCGAGGCCGAGCGTGCGGCCGAAATAATGCGCGGTGGCGTCGGTGGCGTTGCCAATGAAGCCGATGGCGCCGGCCTCGCGCTTGGCCGCCGCCGAGCCGACCGAGGCGGCATAGGCCATCATCTCGGCCATCTCCGCGCCGGCGCAGTGGCGCGCGTCCATTGCCAGGAACGCCGTCCGCGGCAGGTCGGCGCACATCGCATAGGCGTTGTAGGCGGCGACGCAGCACGGCCCGAGCCTCTGGAGATAGAGCGTCTCGAGATCGACCAGGTGGAACAGCGAGCCCGATATATAGGCAATGACCTCGCCCGAGCCGACCCACTCGCCTTCCTTGTAGCGCAGCTCGATGTCGAAACGGGTGCCGCGCGTGCGGGCCGAGGCCTCGAGGAAATCGACCATCAGCCGCGGCGTCGCGATCACCGGCCGGCGCAGGAACACGGCATAGGTCACGCGCTTGTCGCCGTAGCGCCGCACGATCTCCTTGGTCTTGTTGAAATAGGCGTCGGTGAGCCGCGCCACCGGGTCGTCCGGCGGCGGCGACTGGGTTGCGCGCCGGGGCGCGCCGTCGCTCAGGATGCCGCCCGCGCGCGCGCCGCCGCGGCCTGGCCGGCGCGCTTCTTCTTGAGTTCCTCGGCGATCATGAAGGCGAGCTCGAGCGCCTGACCGGCGTTGAGGCGCGGATCGCAATGGGTGTGATAGCGGTCGGCGAGATCGGTCTCCTTGACCGCGCGCGACAGCGGCGTGGCGCCGCCGAGGCATTCGGTCACGTCCTGCCCCGTCATCTCGAAATGGACGCCGCCGGCATAGCTGCCCTCGCCCTCGTGCACCGCGAAGAATCCCCGCACCTCGCGCAGCACGTTCTCGACCTGTCGGGTCTTGTAGCCGGTCTTGGAGACGATGGTGTTGCCGTGCATCGGATCGCAGCACCACACCACCTTGCGGCCGGATTTCTTCACCGCGCGCACCAGCGGCGGTAGCTTGGCCTCGACCTTGTCGGCGCCCATGCGCGCGATCAGCGTGAGGCGGCCGGGCTCGTCCTCGGGATTGAGAAGATCGATCAGCCTCAGGAGATCGTCGGCCACCAGCGTCGGACCGCATTTGAGGCCGAGCGGATTCTTGACGCCGCGCAGGAACTCGACATGCGCGCCGTCGGGCTGGCGCGTGCGGTCGCCGACCCACAGCATGTGCGCCGAGCAGTCGTACCAGTCGCCCGTCGTGCTGTCGACGCGCGTCAGCGCCTGCTCGTAAGGCAGCAGCAGCGCCTCGTGCGAGGTGAAAAGATCGGTCTCGCGGATCTGCGGCGTGGTCTCGCTGGTGAGGCCGCAGGCGGCCATGAAGTCGAGCGTCTCGGTGAGCCGGTCGGCCAGTTCCTGGTAGCGCGCGCCGGCCGGGCTCTGCGCGACGAAGCCCTGCGTCCACGAATGGACGCGATGGAGATCGGCGTAGCCGCCCTGGGCGAAGGCGCGCAGCAGATTGAGCGTCGCCGCCGACTGGCTGTAGGCCTGGACCATGCGCTGGGGATCGGGCTTGCGCGCTGCGGCGGTGAACTCCATGCCGTTGATGATGTCGCCGCGATAGGAGGGCAGCGTGACGCCGCTTTGGGTTTCCGTGTCGGCGCTGCGCGGCTTGGCGAATTGCCCGGCCATGCGCGAGACCTTCACCACGGGGCACGCGGCGCCGTAGGTCAGCACCACCGCCATCTGCAGGAGGACGCGGAAGGTGTCGCGGATATTGTTGGGGTGGAACTCGGCGAAGCTTTCCGCGCAATCGCCCCCTTGCAGCAGGAAAGCCTTGCCGGCGACGACGTCCGCCAGCGCGGCCTTGAGCCGCCGCGCCTCGCCGGCGAAGACCAGCGGCGGATAATGCGCGAGCGTCGCCTCGACGGCGGCGACCGCCTTGGCGTCGGGATAGTCGGGCGCCTGCCTGATGGGCTTGCCGCGCCAGCTATCGGGCGACCATTTCGCTTTCGTGGCCATGGGTTAGGGCTTTGCTGCTGTGCGGAAAATAGCCACTTCCGGGCGGGATTGAAAGGGGAAGGGGCGCAGAGTTGGCACGCGGTTATGGATTCGACGGTTTCGCCTCGATAGGGCGCTACGACCGATCCCTCTGTGTCCCAGGTGGGAGTGTCATCCGACCACCCGTATCGTTAAGCACGCCGCCCTCTACCATGGATTCAATCTCATTTGAAATTGCCTGATCGATACCATTGCCAGTGCGATCAAAGCCGAGGAGGCGTGCCACGCCGACGACCAATTCGGACCTTGTGGCGGCAACGCATGATTGTAAGACGGTTTTTATGGCGAGGCGATATTCCATCGGAGCTATTCTATCGGGCCGTCGTAGCGGACTCGAAACGTCGCGCCGCGAACGCGGTGCGTTTGGTCGGGCGCCATTTACTACCCAAAACTCTCCCACCCGCTCGAGAACCCCCCTCCGCGCCGCGCGCTTAAGCGCCGTATCAACGCGGCTCAGGATTCTACGGCCCGTTCGTTCCAGTCCGAACGCCCCTCGTATTCGTCTCGCGACCTCTTCAACGTGGATCGGGCCTTCCGCCCGAACGACGCTGACGGCTAATTCGGAAAGCGCGTCCCGATTGTAGCTGAACAGATCGGCACCGCGAGGCACCCTCAAATCGCATTCTCGGTAAGGAGTCGCAGCGGGCACGTCAATAGAGCTTTCACGCTTAGGTTCAGCGTCCACCGCGCCCGCCTTGATTTGGTCTGTGTTCTGTATAGCAGGCTCGATATCTTGGCGTGGCGCGTTATCGCTAACACCGGCTTCGCATGCGTGCTCAATAGCTGAAAGCAATTTTTCCGTTTCGCGCGTGGGATTGCGAAACCAGTCCGTACTCCAAATCCGATACAACCTCCAACCTAAGCTCTCGAGAACTTCTTGCCTAAGCCGATCGCGATCACGCGCAGAACGTCCGCTATGATACGTGGCGCCGTCACACTCAACCCCGAGAACAAATCGGCCGCGTTGCTTAGGATGTAGAATGCCAAGATCAACACGAAAACCGGCTACTCCGACCTGAGGCACAAAGTTGTAGCCGGCGCTTCCGATGCGTTTTGCGACGGCCTCTTCGAAGGGGCTGTCGAATTCCGCTGCTCGCATCTCCCCCGCCGCGATATGTCCTGTCTCGGCGAAATGAAGAAATTCTCGGAGCATTTTCGCGCCCCGAGCTTTTACATCTACGGGAATGTCACCGGCACTAATCGACGAAAACACAACGCATTGGAGCCGAGCGCGCGAAATCAGGACATTCAACCGCCTCTCACCACCCTCTGTAGAAAGTGGCCCGAATCCGGCCGTCATGCGCCCTTGCGCATCCGTGCCATAGCCGATGGAGATAAATATAACGTCTCTTTCGTCACCTTGGACGGCCTCAAGGTTTTTGACGAACAGGCGTTCTCCATTAGGAGAAAATTGCTCCGCGGCGCCTAACAGCCCGCGTGCCTGTATCGCGTCTTCGATCGCGTCGCGTTGTGCAACCGAGAAGCAGGCGACGCCAAGTGATCGTTCTGGGTGCTTCACAATGTGCTGCTCAATCGCGGCCACGATTCTTTCTGCTTCGACCGGATTCCGGCCCGAGCCACCGCGCTCATAATGGCCTGGTGGCGTCTTTACAACCGAAAGACCGAACTGGTCGGATTTTATTAGTGGACTCGGCGGGAGAAGCAGTGCGCCGGCATAACACGAGTGGTTCGAGATAGCGATAAGCGACGGATGCTTACTACGGTAGTGCCAACGCAGCATCCGTTCGGCAGTACCGCGAGCTCGGGCTAAAGTGAGTATACTTTCAAAATTGCGCGGGCGACCTGGCAACACCGGCGTCGCTTCCGCGTCCTCGTCATCATTATCGGAAAGCATACGGAAGAAATTTGTCGGCGGCAGCTGCTTGTCGTCGCCTACCACAACCATCTGCCGTGCGCGCGCGATAGCCCCCAGGGCTTCCTCGGGTGGTACTTGGCTCGCTTCGTCAATCACCACGAGGTCAAACGCGAAACGGCCGGGCGGCAAAAATTGCGCCACCGAGAGCGGGCTCATTAGGAAGATCGGTTTCAGTCTTTGAATGGCGAATCCGGCGGTCTCCATTAGCTTTCGTACGGGCAAATGACGCCGCTTTTTCCCGATTTCGGCGCGCACAATCGCCATTTCACCGGCGGCACCGCTTGGCTTCCGTTCGAAATAACGTGCCAGCACCTCGAGTCTGGCTAATTCAATACGGCGCCGGTCTAGGGCACGAAAATCGTAAACCGTCTCACTACGGCGGCGGCCGTCGATTTCATCCAACGCCGGATCGTCGGCCAAGGCGGCCCGCCAGAGTGCTTCTGCAATCAAAAGCTGGACCATTGGTTTGGTCTCGGAGGGACCGATGTCACCGCACTTGAGGCCATCACTGATAAAGGCCATCCCGAGGTTACTCAGATTGGCAAAGCCCTCTTCTGCAGCAACCCAATCATTGAAAGCGGGGACGGCCGTCACCCACTTCTCGATAGTATGGACAAGCGATCGGAGTGGAACGTCATCAACACTCGTCGCGGAGAAAACTGCATTCGGATCTATTTGAATAATTTCCGTAACTTTGAACAGCGCCGCGCGGAATGCTGTAAGCGCGGTGTCGAGCTTTGTGGCAACCGCCGCACAGAGTATACGGTCCGCAGAAGCAGCAAGTTCCCTAAGCCTGAATTGGGGCGCTCGTTGCTCTGCTTCGCCCGCCCATGCAAATAACTTCTCCACCTCGTCCCACGATGTGGACTCCGATAACCACAATGGCCCAAGCATCTCGTTCCCAAGATCCTGCTCGGCTTGGATTTCGCGGCGCGCTATCTGCGCAGAAATCACTTTTTCGAGCAGTCGTAAGCGATCCGAAAGCGTGCGAGGCGGCGGCGGCTGACAAATCGCACGAAGATCGGCGATCGCTCGCCGGTACCGGCCAATGGCGAAACGAAACAGCGAACCGCCATGAGCTGCTATAACCTGTCTCGCCAGCTCAAGGTTGTAATCCCAAGCCGCACTCGTGACCTGGCTCCCGATCTCGGCATTACACGACGACCAGAGCTTTCCGCACTCGATGAGCTTTGCAATGCGTATTCGATCCGAATGCCACCTCGGAGAAGCCAGAACCTCACAGTGATTTGGTGGAGCGTTTGCAAGAATGTGGAGGGCAGTTGCGCGATTAGCCAATGCCGCACACGAGCACTCGCCATCGATTTCTAGGACGTTTGCCGATCTGACCGCGAGCGCTTCAAGCTCTATGGCGCATTTCAATGCCCCTTCCAGCGTTGCACGAAGTCGATCGGCATCGAACGGCGTGAGTCGCTTGCCGTACGTTCCATACCAGGAGTGATGCAGCGGAACGACTCCTAGTTCACGAACTGCAGATACGACTCGATCGACGGTACGGTCAACCTCCCTTAATTTTTCCTCGTCCCAATCGGCGGCGATATCTAAACGGTGTTCGAAAGCGCGGACCTGATCCGGGTGTAAGTTCAATATGGAACCAATCACCTGATATGGCGTCCGGCCTGATTTCCGAATTTTTTGGTGAAGTTTGCGCGACCATACATTTAGCAAGTCCCTCGCCTTGCGGAGTTCCGTCGTCACGCGACCATCGATTTGCGTGGCACTGCCCGCCCGGATCGACTTTTCCAACGAAGCTACAACCGACGCCTTAGTGGCTTTCCGGCTATGTAGTTCAAGGCAAAGCGGCTCCAATCCGACTGCTTTGAGCCGACCATATACGACGTCAAGCGCCGCCGCCTTCTCGGCAACGAACAATACCGATTTGCCACCACAGGTTGCTGCAGCAATCACATTTGCAATCGTCTGGGACTTACCCGTTCCCGGAGGCCCTTGGACCACTAAATTGTGGCCGCGGCGAGCTTCCTCGATACAGACGGCCTGCGAGCTATCAGCATTAAGCACGTGGATGGCGGCGGCCAAATCAATGTGCTCATCGATTGGATCATCACCGTCGACAAGTGGTGGCAGAGGATCAGCAGGTTCACCCTCACCGAGCAGCTGTGCAACCAACTCGTTTCCAAGCAGCTTGTTTGGGTCCGGCCAGACCGCTGGATCGAGATCGCGCCACATAAGGAATTTTGAAAACGTGAAGAAACCGAGTCCAACCGCCGTTCTATCTACTCTCCAGCGAGTCTGTGCAGCAACGGCTGCAGATACCGCATCGAAATAAGCTGTCGGAAGCCATTCATCGTTGTCCGGAAGATCTGGAAGAATGACGCCAAGCCCTCGGAGCTTTTCGGAAAGCGAGACATTGACAATCATGTCGTCATCGCGACCGCGCATTACAAACATGTCGCGGCCTTGTCGCCGCTCCAATGCCACCGGAACGAGCACCAGCGGGGCGGAACAAATTTCGTCCGATTTGGGGTCCTCATACCAATTGAGGAAGCCGAGGACGATGAACAAAATGTTCACCCCCTGCTCTTCTTCGAACGTGCGGGCCTCGCGGAAGAATTTCAGCAGTCGGCGATTAAGAGATTCTTCGACGAGATTCGTTTGAAGCCGTTGAATTCGCGAGGAGGCCGCCCGTTCAGGTTCTCTTGGAGTCAACTCGCCTTCCGGTAGGTGCCCGAACCCGAATTGTTTCCCGTCGCGTACCAAGCCAACGAACAGCTCATTTGGATCGGTGTCGATTATTTCCAAGCAGTGCGGCCGCTTGCCGGTTCGCGGCGTGTGCAGCAAACGGTTGCGGCGCGAGAGGTCTATTAGCTCGCGACGAGTATCCAACAGCACCGCAGTAAGACGCCGAAGAATCGGCGGTTCATTGCTTTGGGTAGACAAGACAAGTCCCCCGGAAGCTCCTCATCGGTCCTGTGAAAGACACACGAGTGGCGGCCGCCATGTAAGCAACTGAGCATAACTCAAACCGGTTGAGTGTGAATAGGGCGGACACAGCTTAAACGTGTGCGCTTCCTACATAATTAAAGCTAGTGGCGCGCCCGCCGCCGCGGCCTTTTGCCTCGCGCAACACGATTGCCGTCGGTCCGGTCGTGACCGCAAGATCATGCGCTGACCCAAGGAGGTTCCGATGTCCCGCTCCTATCTGCGCTTGAAAGCCGGCGCCTGCCATGCCGCGCTGGAGCAAGAACTGAAAAATGGAGGTGAAATGGGGGTCGGAGTGGAAGATCTCTCGGCTGGCGTTTCGGCAGGAATATCCAGGTGATGGTCCCGCCGGAAATCGAGCACCGCGCGGATCGCCTGTTCGGCATGAGCGAGCGCCTCTTCCTTTGTATCCCCTTCCATCACCGCCTCGGGCAGCGCTGGAACCAGAGCCGTGAAGCGCCACCTTCCTGCGCCTCGAGAACGACGGAGAAGCTCTATTGGCGCACTGCCGAACCCCGTTTCCGCCAACCCCGATCGCTCCGCCCCGCCCCCTTGTTGGCGATCAACGGCGCGTGAAGAATCGGAAATAGAAAGCCGCGAATACTAGGACGATCCCGACATTCACTGCTAGCCGCTCCCAGAATCGGTGTCTGAAGAACACCCAATCGACGCCGACGATCGCGGCGATCATTGCCGCCACATACAACGCAATAGCTATGGTTCTTTCCATTTCGTGTCTCCCCCCGCGCGCACACGTGCTCTACCTAATCCCCGCGCTCATCGGCAGGCCCAAACGCCGGCCGGCCTTGAGCATCGTCTGGTCGAGGCTGTAGATCGCCTCGGCGCCGCGATTGGCGGCGATCGCAAGATGGAGCGCGCCGCCAGCGCGCAAGCCGGTCTTGTGATCGCCGAGATAGTCCTTGGCGAGATCGAAGTCGCCGGCCGCCGGCAGCAGCACCGCGAACGATTCCGCAAGGATCGTCTCGAATTGCACATCGGCGGCGCGCGCCGATTTAGCGTCGAGGCCGCCCATGCGCACCTCGCGCGCCAGCAGAGAAGAGAACTCGATGCGCGCGAGCTGGCTCACCGCCCATTCGCCCGGCGGCAGGCCGCGGACGAACCGTTCGACCTTCGCGCTGGTCGCCTCCTCGAGGATGAGCGGCGCGAGAAAGCTGGTGTCGAAATAGCGCACTCAGCGCTCTTCGTTGCGCGCGGCGCGCAGCAGCGCCGCGCTCGACCGGCGCCAACGCGGCATGTCGGCGCGGAACCGCTCGAGGGGCCGCAGCGGCGTGCGCGGCCGCGCCTCGGCGGAGAGCCGCGCCACCGGCTTGCCGTGGCGGGTGATGACCACCTCCTCGCCGGTCTCGGCCCTGTCCACCAGCTCGCTCAAATGCGCCTTGGCCTGCGCCAGGCTGACCCTGACCATCGCCGCTCCCCCACAATATGACCAATAATCTGGTCATAATATAGGGGGCGCCGGCGCATTGGCCAGCGCATCGTCGCGTCGCGCGCCGGCCGCAGCCCGATCCCGTCAGCGGTCGAGCCGCGCGCCGAGCGCCGTCAGCAGCGCCGCGCCGTCGCCCTGCCAGGCGCTGCCGTGCATCAGCGCCAGCGTCGTCGGCTTCTCGGCGGCGAGCCGCGCCAGCATCGCCCGCGCGTTGCGGGTGTGCGAGTAGTAGTCGTGGCCCTGGCGGAAGGCCTCGCTCGGCTCGAGGATGTCGTCGCGCGTCAGCGGCGGATGGTGCGCGCCGCCGACCGTGAACAGATCGCCGCACAGCAGCGTCCGCGTCGTCCGCTCCATCAGGAAGCCGCATTCCCAGGCGTGCGGCAGATGCGGCGTGTCGAACCAGTGCACGACGTGCCGGCCGAGCGTCACGGATTCGCCGTCGGCGAGCGCGCGCGCCGGCCGGTCGGCGAAATCGTTGACCGAGACCCGCGCCGCCACCTGGCCGCACAGCGGCTCGGCGCGCGGCGCGGCGGCGAGGAACCGGTTGAGCGCGCCGCATTCGTCGGATTCGAAATGCGAGAAGGCGATCCAGCGCAGCCGCTCGAGCGGCAGGACGCGCGCGATCGCGGCGCCGACCGCCGGGAAGATGCGCCGCAATCCGGTGTGGAACAGCAGCGGCTCGTCGTCGACCACGAGATACTGGTTGTAGCTGAAGCCGCCGGGCACGGCGGTCGCCGGCGTGGCGACGCGATAGATTCCGGCGGCGATCTCGTCGATGCGGGTGTCGTCGGTTGCGCTCATGTCGGCCTCCCTGATAGCGGCTGCGACGCCAGCGGCTCGGCGGCGGGCGAGGATTTCCGGCCGCTCCCTGCGTCGAGTTTAGGCGCACGCCGGATGCAAGGGAATCGCGGGATCGAGCCGGGCCGCGGATGGCGCGCCCGCCGCCGCGGCCTTTTGCCTCGCGCAACACGATTGCCGTCGGTCCGGTCGTGACCGCAAGATCATGCGCCGACCCAGGGAGGTTCCGATGTCCCGCTCCTATCCGCGCTTCAAGGCCGCCGCCTGCCACGCCGCGCCGGTGTTCCTCGACGCCCGCCGGACCGCCGACAAGGCCTGCGCCCTGGTCGCCGAGGCGGCGCGCGCGGGCGCGCGGCTTATCGCGTTTCCCGAATCCTTCCTGCCCGGCTTTCCGGTCTGGGCGGCGGTGCAGGCGCCGATCCGCTCGCACGATCTGTTCGCGGCGCTCGCGGCGCAGTCGGTCAAGCTCGACGGGCCGGAGATCGCACGCATCCGCCAGGCGGCGCGCAAGCACGACGCCGTCGTCTCGCTGGGCTTCAGCGAGGCGACCGACGCCAGCGTCGGCTGTTTGTGGAATTCGAACCTGCTGATCGGTGGCGACGGCGAAATCCTCGTGCATCACCGCAAGCTGGTGCCGACCTTCTTCGAGAAGCTGATCTGGGCCAACGGCGATGGCCGCGGCCTGCGCGTCGTCGAGACCGCGCTCGGCCGGCTCGGCATGCTGATCTGCGGCGAGAACACCAATCCGCTGGCGCGCTTCGCCCTGATGGCGCAGGGCGAGCAGGTGCATGTCTCGACCTATCCGCCGGTGTGGCCGACGCGGCCGGCGCGCGAGGCCGGCGGCTACGATCTGCGCCGCGCCATCGAGATCCGCGCCGGCGCGCACGCCTTCGAGGCCAAGGCGTTCAATGTCGTCGCCTCGGCCTGCCTCGATGCGACGCTGCGCCGCGCGCTCGCCGGGCTCGACAAGGAGGCGCTCGCGACGCTCGAGAATTCGCCGCGCGGGGTGTCGATGATCCTCGATCCGACCGGCGCGGTGGTGAGCGACGTGCTGGCCGAGGACGAAGGCATCGTCATCGCCGAGATCGACGTCGCGCGCTGCGTCGAGCCCAAGCAGTTCCACGACGTCGTCGGCTATTACAACCGCTTCGACATCTTCCGCTTCGAAGTCGACCGCACGCCGCGCGAGCCGGCGACCTTCGCCGACGCGCCGGCCGCCGAGGCGCCGGCCGCGATCGAAACCGCCGAGCCGCCGCCGCCGCGCGCCGCCGCCGAGCGCAGCGCGGGCAAGAGCCGCCCCTCGCCCGCGCGCCACCGGCGCCGGCGCTGACGCGCGCGCGCCGGGGCCGCGCCGCCGACCGCGCGGCTCCGGTCCGGGCACGGCCCAACCGCCGACGTTTTGCAGGCGCGGACGCCCGCCGCAAGGCCGGGCCTGAGGACGACCATCGCGCGCGAGCGGCCGAGGCCCCGGTTTTGCCGGGTTCCGGCCGGAGGAGGCGTTTGCGCATGCCTGCCCCGCTCACTTGCATGATGCGAGCGACCTCGGCTCCTGTTACTTTCATCGTGCTATTGACAAGGAAGCCGCCATGCGCCGCAAAAGCTTCGGCCGGATGCAGTGCCCGATCGCCCGCAGCCTCGAGCGCGTCGGCGAATGGTGGAGCATCCTGATCCTGCGCGACGCCTTCCATGGCTTGACGCGCTTCGATCAGTTCCAGAAGAGTCTCGATATCGCGCCCAACATGCTGACGCGGCGACTCGCCGCGCTGGTCAGGAGCGGCCTGCTCGCGCGCCGCCGCTACAGCGCCCGGCCGCCGCGCTACGAATACGTGCTGACCGAGCGCGGCCGCGATTTTCGGCCGGTGCTGCTGGCGATGCTCGCCTGGGGCAACAAGCATTTCGCGCCCGAAGGGCCGAGCGTCGTCGTCGTCGACACCGAGACCGGCAAGCCGGTCGACGCCGTGCTGGTCGATCGCGCGAGCGGCGTCGAGATCGCCGCACCGCGCTTCCGCACCGCGCCCGGACCGGCCGCCGACGCGCGCACCCGCGCCCGTCACGCGACGCCGAGCGAGATCTGAACGGCACCCTATGAGCGAACAGACGACCGATCGTCTCGCTACGCGCGTTTCCGTCGCGCCGGCAGCGACGAAGTCGCGGCCGTCGCGGCGGACCCTGGTCGCCGCCGCCCTCGGCCTCGCAGCGCTGGCCACGGTTTGGTACGGGGCGCGCTGGTGGACCATCGGCCGCTTCGTCGAAAGCACCGACGATGCATATGTCGGCGGCGACGTGACGCCGATTGCGCCGCATGTCGCGGGTTTCATCGGCCAAATCCTCGTGACCGACAATCAATACGTTCGCAAGGGCCAGAAGCTGATTCAGCTCGACGCGCGCGATTTCCAGGCGACGCTCGACCGCGCCACGGCGACCGTCATCGAGCGACAGGCCGCGCTCGCCGATCTGCAAGCCAAATCCGCGCTGCAAGAGGCATTGATCCGGGAAGCCGCCGCGAACCTTGCCGCCAAGCAAGCCGCCGCGGCGTTCGCCAGCAAAGACGCCGTGCGCTATCGCACGCTCGCCAATATCGCGTTCGCCTCCCGTCAGGACGAGGAGCGCGCCACGGCCGCGACCCAATCGGCACAGGCCACGGTGGCGGCGGCCGGCGCCGCACTCGATGCCGCTCGACAGCAACTCGCCGTGCTGCAAACCGAAATCGCCGGCGCCAAAGCTTCCGAGGCGCAGGCCGAAGCCGACCAGCGCACCGCGCAGCTCGATCTCGGCTATACCGAAATCGTCTCGCCGATCGACGGCTATGTCGGCGACCGCTACGCGCAGGTCGGCGCCTATGTCACCGCCGGCACGACGCTGCTGTCGGTCGTGCCGGCGCGCGGGCTATGGGTCGATGCCAATTTCAAGGAGGACCAGCTCGCCCGCATGAAACCCGGCCAGGCTGCGACCGTCGTCGCCGACGTCCTGCCCGGTCGCGTCTTCCACGGCCATATCGTCAGCCTGGCGCCGGCAACCGGCGCTGTGTTCAGCGTGATTCCGCCGCAGAACGCCACCGGCAATTTCACGAAGATCGTACAGCGCGTTCCGGTGCGCATCGCGCTCGACGGCAGCGACGCGACGCTGGGCCTATTGCGGCCCGGCCTGTCGGCGACGGTCGCGGTCGACACCAAGGACGAGTGAGGTCCGCCATGAACGCAATGCCGGCCGGCTGGCGCGCGACCGTCCCCTTCGCGGTGATGTGCGTTGGCATGTTCGTGGCGCTGCTCGATATCCAGATCGTCGCGTCGTCGCTGCAGAATATCGGCGGCGGACTTTCAGCCGCACAAGACGAAATTTCCTGGGTGCAGACCGCCTATCTGATCGCCGAGATCGTGGTGATTCCGCTGTCGGGTTGGCTGACGCGCGTGTTCTCGACGCGCTGGCTGTTCACCGGATCGGCGCTGGGGTTCGCGCTCGCCAGCCTGTTGTGCGGCGCCGCCTGGAACATCGACAGCATGATGGTCTTCCGCGCGCTGCAAGGGATGCTGGGCGCGTCGATGATCCCCACCGTCTTCACCTCGTCGTTCCATTATTTCGAGGGCCAGCGCCGCATTTATGCGGCCGCCGTCGTCGGCACAATCGCGTCGATCGCGCCGACGCTAGGCCCGGTGATCGGCGGCTGGATCACCGATACGCTGAACTGGCATTGGCTCTTCTATGTCAATCTGGTTCCGGGCCTGCTGGTGGCGCTCGGCGTGGCGGCGCTGGTCGACATCGATGAGCCCAATCTCTCGCTTCTCGGCGACGCCGATTATCCCGGCATCGTGTTGATGGCGATCGGCCTCGGCACCCTCGAATACGTGCTCGAGGAAGGCGCGCGCTGGAATTGGTTCGGCGACGCGACGATCCGCGACTGCGCCTGGATCGCCGTCGTCGCCGGCGCGCTGTTCGTCATCCGCAGTCTCACCTATTCGAAGCCGGTGGTCGATCTGCGCGCGCTCGGCAACCGCAATTTCCTGCTCGGATGCATCCTGTCGTTCGTCACCGGCATCGGCATCTTCTCGACCATCTACCTGACGCCGCTTTTCCTGGGATACGTGCGCGGATTTTCGGCTTGGCAGACCGGCGTCGCGCTGTTCTCGACCGGCGCGGCGTCGCTGGTCGGCGTGCCGATCTATGTCGCGCTCGGGCGTAAAGTCGACTTGCGCTGGCTGATGATGTTCGGCCTCGCGAGTTTCGGCGTGGCGATGTGGAGCTACAGCTTCATCACCCACGACTGGGGCGGCGAACAGCTGCTGGTGCCGCAGATCCTGCGCGGCTTTCCCCAGGTCTTCGCCGTCGGACCGGCGGTGACGCTCGGCCTGGGCAGCCTGGCGCCGGCGCGGCTCCCATACGCCAGCGGGCTCTTCAACATGATGCGCAACCTCGGCGGTGCGGTCGGCATCGCAGCGGGCGACGCGATCCTCAACGACCAGACCAATCGCCATTTCCTCGCCATCGCGTCGAACCTGACGCCGGCCAATCCGGCAATGGAACGGCTGTTGACGGGTTTGAGCGCGCGCCTGAGCGCCGCGCTCAGCTCGGCCGATGCCGGACAGCATGCCGCGCTCCGGCAGCTGCACGACATTGCCTATCGCGAGGCGGCGACGATGGCCTACGCCGACGCCTTCCGCGCCATCATGGTCGCGTTCGTCCTCGCCACTCTGCTGGTGCCGCTGATGCGCAAGGTCGCTGCGCCGGCACAGCCGCCGCAAAACACGCATTGATTCCGTAGCGTTGAACCGACCGGAGAAGGCAATGACAGATGCTCTTGACGACGTGCGCGACCATTACCGTGCGACCGGCCTGACCGAGAGGCTGAAGGCGGCGCTCGCGGCCTTCGGGCCTGAGAAACAGCGGCTCGAGCCGCAACAGCTCGCCGCGCTCGACCAGTTTCACACCCTCGGCCTGGCGGCCACCGCCGAGATCGCCGAGCTGGTTGGAATCACCGCGGATCGTTCGGTTCTCGACGTCGGCTCGGGTGTCGGCGGACCGGCGCGCTTTCTCGCCGCGACCTATGGCTGCCGGGTGACGGGCCTCGACCTCAGCGAGCCGTTCGTCGATGCCGCGCGCTATCTGACCGAGCGCACCGGACAGGGCGCACAGGTATCGTTCGAGATCGGCAGCGCGCTCGCGATTCCGTTCGACGATGGCCGTTTCGACGTCGTGTTGCTGCAGCATGTGGCGATGAACATCGCCGACCGGACGCGGCTCTACCGCGAGATCCGGCGCGTGCTGAAGCGCGGCGGCCGATTCGCGACTTTCGACGTCGTCGCACGGAACGGCGAGCCGCACTATCCGGTCCCCTGGGCGCGCACGCCGGCGGGCAGCTTTCTCCTGACGGAAGCCGAGACGCGCACGGCGATCGAACCGGCGGGGTTCCGCACGCTGGCATGGCAGGACGATACCCCGCCCGCCAAAGCGTGGTTTGCCCAGTTGCGCGCGTCGGGTCCGCCGCCTTCGCCCAATCTCGGCACCGTGATGGGGCCGGATATGGCGCGGCTCGCCGCCAATCTGGGACGCAATCTCATGGAAGGCCGCGTCGGCGTCCTGACCGCGGTGTTCGAAGCCGCATGAGTTTGCGTCCGATCCGGACGCCGAAGGACGCGCATTGATTCCTGTCGTTCAAACCAAGGAGAGGCCGACATGCTCGACACCATCAGAACCGTCACGCTGATCGCCGCCATCGTGGTCAATTTCGGCGCCGTGGCTTCCGCCCTGCCGGCGCGGGCGGCAACGCGCCTCGCCTTCCTGGCCGTCGTCGGACTGTGGGCCGGCTTCGCGTTCGCGATCACGCAGAGCGGCGCCTTGCAAGGCGCGATCGCGGGACGCATACCGCCGATTGGAATCGTGGTCGCTACACCGCTGATCGTGGCGGCGCTCGCGGCGGCGGTGTCGCCGGCGTTCCGGCGGGCGGCCCTGGCGCTACCGACCGACTTGCTGATCGGCCTCAACACCTATCGCGTGCTCGGCGTCTTCATGCTGATGCTTGCGATGAATGGCCGGGTCCCCGGGCCGTTTCCATATCTGGCGGGGCTGGGCGACATCGTGACGGGCGTTCTGGCCGCGCCGGTCGTGATCGCGCTGTGGCGCGGATCGAGCCGGTTGACGGCATCGGCGTGGAACGCCTTCGGCATGCTCGACCTAGTCGTCGCGCTCGCCTCGGGCATGATGACGGCGCCCGGACCGCTGCAGGTCTTCGCGACCGGCCTGTCCGGTCCCTTCGCGATGCTGACGCTGCCGTGGTCGCTGATCCCGACCGTGCTCGTGCCGTTCTATCTGATTGTGCACGGCATCATCTTCGCGCAGTTGCGACAGGACCGCGCGGCGGGACGGACGGCGATCGGTTTCGCCGGCTCCTAGCGTCGAAGAACCGCCGCCCCGGCGCGACCAACGCGTCGGTTTACTGGGCCGACGGCTTCGACCCGTTGCCGCTGTCGGCGGAGGTCGGCGCCGCGTCGTCCGAGGAGGTGCCCGGCGAAGCCGGTGCCGCGGCGAGCGTCGGCGGCACGAACGCCGTCGCCGGAATCGGCGGCGGACTAGCCGGCGCGCTCGCGGCCGTCGCTGCGGCCGGCGTGATCGGCGTCGGCGGCGCCGACGGCGCCATGACCGGGCCTGCGATCGGCGGGACGACCGCCTGGCTCCCGGACTTGTTGGTGATCGGCGCCGGCGTCGGGGTCGGCGGCGGCGCCGAGGCGGTGGTGTAATCCGGCACGATGCGCGCCTGCTTGCCGGCGATCACCAGCACTTTCTGTCCGACCGGGATCGGCTTGTCCTGGCGCTGGGTCACCGAGACCAGATCGCCCTTGGTCTCGCGCACGATGTATTCCCAGCCGGTGGTGTCGCCGGTGGTGTGCTCGACGGCGGTGCCGATCAGGCCGCCGGCCAGGGCGCCGCCGACCGCGCCGAGGCCGTGCGCCACGGCGTCGTCGCCGGCCTGGGAGCCGAGCACGCCGCCGGCGGCGCCGCCGGCGACGGCGCCGATGGTGCCGTCGGAGCGGATCTCGACCTGGCGAAAGCCGATGACAACGCCGGCCTCGACCTTGTTGGCCTGCTGAACGGCGTCGCCGGCATAGATGTTGGGCGAATAGGCGGGGGCGCAGCCGGCGACGGCGAAAGCGACGGCGACGAGGCTGAAACTGGCGAACCGCGACAGCAGGAACGACTCCCCCGCGAGAACGCTCGCGGGATACGGAATCGCTCCGCCGCTGTCGCGTGACAATCCTGTGGCCGGCGCGTCGCGACGGGCGGCTTGCGGCCGCGGCCGGTCCGGTCCAGCGTGGCGCCGCCATGGGCTTCTATGCCGACCGGATCGTGCCGACGCTGATCCACCTGGCGATGCGCAATCGCCGGCTGGCGCCCTATCGCGAGCGCGTCGTCGGCGCCGCGCGCGGCCGCGTCCTCGAGATCGGCGCCGGCTCGGGCCTCAACCTGCCGTTCTACACCGGTCCGGTGCGCGCGCTGGTCGCGCTCGATCCATCGCCGCGGCTTCTGGCGATGGCGCGGCGGGCGGCGGCCGCGGCGCCGGTACCGCTCGAGCTGGTCGAGGCCGCCGCCGAGACCCTGCCGTTCGACGATCGCAGCCTCGATACGGTGGTCAGTACGTGGACGCTGTGCAGCATTCCGGACGTCGATCGCGCGCTCGCCGAAATCCGCCGCGTGCTCAAACCCGACGGACGCTTCCTGTTCGTCGAGCACGGCTTGGCGCCCGACGCCGCGGTGCGGCGATGGCAGAACCGGCTGGCGCCGGCGTGGCAGCGGTTCTCCGGCGGCTGCCGCCTCAACCGACCGATGCGCGCGCTCGTCGAGAGGGCCGGATTTTCCATCCGCCGGCTCGACGCCGGCTACATGCCGGGGCCGAAAATGCTGACCTATATGACGGAAGGCATGGCGCGGCCGTGACCGCGCGACCCGGGAAAGGGTCGAGCCCGTGCCGAAACCGAGTCCCGGCCGCGGCGATTTCAGGCATGCGGCCTCGCCGCCGCCCGGTCGCGTTGATCTGGGTCAATGTCAGCGACCCGCCGGTTCGCGTTTGATGGCGGCCGGTCTTCGACTCGACGGCACGGCACGATGGCGATGGCGGAAGCCCTGGCACGCACGGCGCTCTACACGCTCCACCGCGAGTGCGGCGCCAGATTCGTGCCCTTCGCCGGCACCGAGATGCCGCTGCATTTCCCGCCCGGCATCCTCGCCGAGCATCGCCATTGCCGCAAACAAGCGGCGCTGTTCGACGTCTCGCACATGGGCCAGATTCGCGTCGCCGGGCCCGAGGCGGCGCGCGCGCTCGAAAGCGTGACGCCGGCCGGCCTGCTCGAACTCGCGCCGGGCCGCATGCGCTACACCCTGCTCACCAACGACGCCGGCGGCATAAGCGACGATGTGATGATCGTGCGCACCAACGCGGATTTCCTTCTGATCGTCAACGCCGCGCGCAAGGCCGACGATTTCACCTATCTGCGCGAGCGCATCGGCACGCGCGCGGAGCTCGCCGCGCTCGACGAGCGGGCGCTGCTGGCGTTGCAAGGCCCGTTGTCTGCCGAGGTTCTGGGCCGCTCGGCGCCGGCATGCCGCCACCTCGCCTTCCTGGAAGCGGCACGCTGCGACGTCGCCGGCGCGGACGGTCTGGTCATGCGCTCCGGCTATACCGGCGAGGACGGCTTCGAGATCGCGTTGCCGGCGGGCGCCGCCGAGGCCGTCGCGCGCCGGCTGCTGGCGGAGCCCGAAACGATGCCGGCCGGCCTCGGCGCGCGCGACACGCTGCGGCTCGAAGCCGGGCTGTGCCTTTACGGCCACGACATCGACGAGAGCACCACCATCGTCGAAGCCGATCTCGCCTGGACCGTGTCCGAGCGACGGCGCACGCAAGGCGGCTTTCCCGGCGCGGCGGTGCTGCAGCGGCAGCTCGCATCCGGCGCCGGGCGCAAGCGCGTCGGCATCCGGCTGCTGGGGCGCGCCATCGCCCGCGAGCATGCGGCGGTCGTCGACGCCGGCGGCCACATCGTCGGCGCCGTCACCAGCGGCGGCTTCGGCCCGACTGTCGGCGGCCCCATCGCCATGGGCTATGTCGCCAGCGCGCAGGCAGCGATCGGCACCGCGCTCGGCGTCGTCGTGCGCGACGCGCGCGAGCCCGCCGCGGTCGCCGCTCTGCCCTTCGTGCCGCATCGCTACCACCATCCGCCCTTCGCCAAACCCGCCGCGAGACCCGCATGAGCATCCTCCGCTTCACCCGCGAGCACGAATGGGTTCGCCTCGACGACGGCGAGGCCACCGTCGGCATCACCGACTTCGCCCAGTCGCGCTTGGGCGACGTGGTCTATGTCGAGCTGCCGGAGATCGGCCGTGCGCTGGTCAAGGGCAGGGAGGCGGCGGTGGTGGAATCGGTCAAGGCGGCGAGCGACGTCTATGCGCCGCTGTCGGGCGCGGTGACGGCAGTCAACGCGGCGCTGGCGAACGACCCCGGCCTGATCAACCGCGCTGCGATGGGCGACGGCTGGTTCTTCAAGCTCAAGCCCGCCGACCGCGCGGAGCTCGACGACCTGATGGACGAGACCGCCTACACCGCCTTCATCAAGGAGCTCGGCTGATGCGCTACCTGCCGCTGGGCGATGCCGACCGGCGCGCCATGCTCGCGACCATCGGCGTCGGCGACGTCGACGGGCTCTATCGCGACGTGCCGCGCGCGGTATTCGAAACCGCGCGGCTCGACCTGCCCGACGGCCTGGGCGAGATCGAGGTCGAGCGCGCGCTCGGCCGCATGGCGGCGGAGAATCTCTCCGCCGGCGCGGCGCCGTGCTTTCTCGGCGGCGGCGCCTATCGCCATCACGTTCCGGCGACGGTCGATTACCTGATCCAGCGCGGCGAATTCCTCACCGCCTATACGCCCTATCAGCCCGAAGCGTCGCAGGGGACGCTGCAGGCGATGTTCGAATTCCAGACCCAGGTGGCGCTGCTCGCCGCGATGGACGTCGCCAACGCCTCGCTCTACGACGGCGCGACGGCGACCGCCGAGGCGGCGATGATGGCCAACCGCCTGACGCGGCGGAAGAGGGCGATCCTGGCCGGCGACCTGCATCCGCATTACCGCGCCGCGACCGCGACCTATGCGCGCTTCAACGGCTTCGAGGTCGTGGCGCGACCGCCCGATCCCGACGCCGCCGACGATCTTGAGGCGACGATCGACGACACGACCGCGTGCGTCGTCGTGCAGAATCCCGGCGCCTTCGGCCAGGTGCGCGACTTCGGCGCGCTCGCCGCCGCCTGCCACCGCGCCGGCGCGCTGCTGGTCGTGGCGACCGCCGAGATCGTGTCGCTGGGCATGGTCAAGCCGCCCGGCGCGATGGACGCCGATATCTTCGTCGGCGAAGGCCAGTCGCTCGGCAATCCGCTCAGTTTCGGCGGGCCCTATCTCGGCCTGATGGCGACGCGCGACCGGTTCGTGCGCCAGATGCCCGGCCGCCTCGTCGGCCAGGCGACCGACGCCGACGGCCGGCGCGGCTTCGTGCTGACGCTGACCGCGCGCGAGCAGCACATCCGCCGCGAGAAGGCGACGAGCAACATCTGCACCAATTCCGGCCTGTGCGCCCTCGCCTTCGCCGTCCATCTGGCGCTTTTGGGCGAGGCGGGATTCGCGCGGCTTGCCGAGATCAACCACGCGCGCGCGACGGCGCTGGCCGGGCAACTCGCCGCGATAGCGGGCGTGACGCTGGTCAACGACACGTTCTTCAACGAGTTCACCCTGCGGCTGCCGAAGCCGGCGGCGCATGTCGTCGCGGCGCTGGCGCGGCGCGGCATCCTCGGCGGCGTGCCGGCGAGCCGCCTGTGGCCGGAGCGGCCGGAGCTCGCCGACCTGCTGCTGGTGGCAGCCACCGAAACCAACGGCGACGACGACATCGCCGCCTTCGCCGGTGCGCTCGCGGAGGCGCTGCGATGAGCGAGGGCAGCCAGGCGGTCTCGGCCTCCTCGCGCCGGGCCGCCGCAGCCAGCGCGACGCGCAACCGTGGCCTCGAGATCGACGAGCTGCTGATCTTCGAGCAGGACGTGCCGGGTCGCTGCGGCGTCGATCTTCCGGCGCCGCCGCGGTTCGCGGACCGGCTCGGCGGCGTTCGCCGCGCCGGTCCGATCGGCCTGCCGGGCCTCGCCGAGCCGCAGGTGATCCGGCACTACACGCGGCTGTCGCAGAAGAACTACGGCATCGATACCGGCATCTATCCGCTCGGCTCGTGCACCATGAAGCACAATCCGCGCCTCAACGAGAAGCTGGCGCGGCTGCCGGGCTTCGCCGATCTCCATCCGCTGCAGCCGCCGGAGACCGTGCGCGGCGCGCTGATGCTGATCGACACGCTCGCGCACTGGCTCAAGACGCTGACCGGGTTTCCGGCGATTGCGATGAGCCCGGCGGCTGGCGCGCATGGCGAGATCTGCGGCATGATGTGCATCCACGCGGCGCTCGACGCCCGCGGCGAGACGCGGACGCACGTGCTGGTGCCGGAATCGGCGCACGGCACCAATCCCGCGACCGCCGCGACCTGTGGCTATGCGGTCGACGCCATCCCGGCCAACACGCGCGGCCGCGTCGATATCGCCGCGCTCAAGCGCCGGCTCGGCGGCGACGTCGCCGCCATCATGCTGACCATTCCCAATACCTGCGGCCTGTTCGAGGACGAGGTGCTCGCGATCGCGGCGGCGGTGCACGAAGCCGGCGCCTACTGCTATCTCGACGGCGCCAACTTCAACGCCTTGATGGGTCGCCTGCGGCCGGCCGATCTCGGCTTCGACTGCATGCATCTCAACCTGCACAAGACCTTCTCGACGCCGCATGGCGGCGGCGGCCCGGGCAGCGGCCCGGTGGCGCTGGCCGCGAGCCTGGCGCGCTTCGCGCCGCTGCCCTGGCCGGTGCACGATTCCGGCGGCCTGTGGCTGATCGAACGCGCCGACGGCGCGGCGGTGGACAGCATCGGCCGCATCAAGGGCTTCCACGGCCAGTTCGGCATGTTCGTCCGCGCCCTCGCCTATTTGATGAGCCTCGGCCTCGACGGATTGCGCCAGGCGGCGGCCGACGCCGTCTTGAACGCCAACTATCTGCTCGCCAGCCTCCAGGACGTGCTGACGCCGTCGTTTCCCGGACCGGCGATGCACGAGGCGCTGTTCGACGACCATTTCCTCAAGGACACCGGCGTCACCACGCTCGATCTCGCCAAGGCGCTGATCGACGAGGGCCTGCATCCGATGACCATGTATTTCCCGCTGATCGTGCACGGCGCGCTGCTGATCGAGCCGACCGAGAACGAGAGCAAGGCCTCGCTCGACCGCTTCGTTGCGGCGATGCGGACGCTGGCGCAGCGTGCCAGAGCCGGCGACTCCGGCTTCTTCCGCGCGGCCCCGCGGCTCGCGCCGCGCCGGCGCTTCGACGAGACCGAGGCGGCGCGCCGGCCGATTCTGCGCTGGCGGCCGGCCAAAGAAGCGGCCGAATGACCCGCGCTCCCCTGTGACCATTGGCGCGGGCCGGTCGAGTCGGCGTTTACGCGCGGGTCGACTCACGATAAGGCTGGGGCGTTGGTCACCAGCATGAGGGCTCAGCCATGAACAAGCAGGGATTGGTTGCCTCCGTTGCCTCGACCGCGCATCTGACCAAGTCGCGCGCCGAGGGCGCGGTTGATGCGGTGCTCGATTGCATCAGCCGCGCGTTGAAGAAAGGGAACGACGTCCGTCTCGTCGGCTTCGGCACCTTCCGGGTCGCGCAACGCGCGGCGAGCCGCGGCCGCAACCCGCGTACCGGCGAGACGATCCAGATCGCCGCGCGCAAGGTGCCGCGTTTCCGCGCCGGCAAAGAGCTGAAGGACGCCGTCGCCTAAGCTGCCGGCGTAGCGTCGGGCCGATCTCGAGACCGAAGGCGCGCGTCGCGCGCGCGGGGTGGTTTTCGCTCTAGCGTGCCGGCCGATTGTGGCTCTTGATCCAGGCGATCACCACCGGCACGACTTGGTTCTCGATGCCGTAGTAGCCGTGCGCCGAGAGACCGCCGCAGGGATTGCTCTTGGCGATGCCGCCGCCGACGAAAATCAGATTCTTGGCCGGCGCAGCGGTCAGGGCCGCGAGCGCCGGCTCGGCGCCGGAGGGCGGACTCTGGCGGCAGCCGTCGTCGCGATTGTGGACGATCAGCGTCGGCACGGCGATCGAACCGAGCGGCACGCGCTCCATGCCCCGGCTCCAAACCGAGGACGTCAGCACGACGCCGCCCACCTGCGAGGGGCCGAGCCGGGCCGCTCCGTTGCCGGCCGAGATCGAGCCGCGGCTGGTGCCGACGAGCCATACCGGCACCGGCGCCTTCGACTTGAGGAAGGCCGCGACCGCGGCGAGGTCTTTTGCGGCGTCGGCGCTGGCCCGATAGTCGTTCGGCAGGCCGTCGGAATGATCCGACGGCGCGTCGATCACGGCGACGCTGATGCCCTGTGCCGCGAACTCGCCGCGCACGCGCAGCAGGAAATTGCCCTGCGTGACGGATATCACGCCGACGCCGCCCGGAAACAGCACGACGCTGGCGACCGGCGACGCCGCCGGCTGGAACAGGATCGGCACGGTGACGCCGGGCCGGCTTTGCAGCTCGACGCGATCCTCGGCGGCGGCGCGGCCCGCGACCGCGACGGCCAGCGCGGCCAGCGACGCCAACAGCAGAACGATGCGGCAGGATTTCGGCACGATCCCCTCCCCCCACGAGGCGCAACGCTCGCCGATTCTAGCGCGCCGCGCAGCCGCAGGCGAGCGCGGCGGCCCGACCCTCGGCGCGCGGCGGCACCCTGCGCCGTGCAGCGCGTCAGCCGCCCGATGCGCGATCGATGTCGGGATCGAGCTGCTTCGCCTTGGCGAGATCGCCGGCGCCACCGCTGTTGTCGCCGCGGCGCTGCCGCGCCAGGCCGCGATTGTAATAGGCGGCGGCATAGTTCGGATCGAGCGCGATCGCTCGGTCGAAATCGGCGATCGCACGATCGTCGCGGCGGAGATGCGCCTCCGCCAGGCCGCGGTTGTTGAAGGCGAACGCCGAGTTGGGCGCGCGCTTGATCGCCGCGTCGTAATCGGCGATGGCGCGCTCGTATTGTCCTTTGGCGGCATAGGCCAAGCCGCGGTTGTTGAACACGGCCGCGGAATCGGGCGCCAAGGCGAGCGCGGCGTCGTAGTCCGCAATCGCGCGATCGTATTGCCGCAGCGCCGCGTAGGCGTTGCCGCGGTCGTAGAACGCCGCGGCGCCGGGAGCGACCCGGATCGCCCGGTCGTAATCGGCGATGGCCTTGTCGTATTGCCGCTTGCCGGCAAAGGCCAAGCCGCGGTCGACCAGAAAGGCGGCGTTGTCCGGCTCGAGCGCGACGGCGCGGTCGTATTCGGCGATCGCGCGGTCGTACTTGCCCTCGGCTGCATAGGCCAGACCGCAATTGTCGTAGGCGGTGGCGTCCTTGGGATTGAGCCGGATCGCCTGCAGGTAGTCGGCGATGGCCTGCTGCGCGTCATGCAATGCGGCGTAGGCGCTGCCGCGGTTGTTGTAGGCGACGGCGAGGTTGACCGGATCGAGCGCCTGCGAGGCGATCAAGGCGCTGCAGGCGTCGATCCGCATCGTCGGCGACGTCCCAGCGGCGCCCTCGCATTGATCGAACTGGTCGCGCGTCTGCGCCGAAGCCGGAGCGGTCGCGAGCAGGGCTGCGACCGCGGCGACCGAAGCGGCGACTGTGAACAGAGCAGGCGACATGGCCCAGCCGGCGCCCGGCCGTGCGCGTCAGCGAACGGCGGTCGGCAAATCGTTGCGGACGATCTGGATATAAACCGGCGCCAGCCCCTTCCGTTTCATGTCGAGGCGGGCCGCGGCTTCGGGCGTGAGATCGATCACGCGCCCGGGCACGTAGGGGCCGCGGTCGTTGATGCGCACCACCACCGAGCGTCCGTTGCGCAGATTGGTGACACGCACCCGCGTGTTGAACGGCAGGCTGCGCGACGCCGCCGCCAGTGCATCGGGGCGAAACCTCTCGCCGTTGGCGGTCTGCTGGAACACCGGGCCGCCATACCACGAGGCGATTCCGATGTGCAGCGCATGGCGGTCGCGGCACCACGGCAGTGCCGCATCGGCTTCGACGTCGTCCGGCAGCGCGACCGCAACGCTGCTGCGCCCGACCGTCGGCCGCGGCAGCATGGCGGCGCCGCCGGCCGCCGCCGTCAGCGAGCAGAGGATTACGCCTGCGATCCAGCGCCGGTAGGACATGGAGGCGCTTTTCCAACGCCGCGCCTCCCGAATGGTTGCGCCGGTGCGGCCCGGTCCTCGCCCGCCGTCCGGGCCTTCCCCGAAGCGACCGGACCATTAACCGTGGAAACCCTGAAAGCGGGAAGAAAAACGCCTTAATCGCCCGGCCGCGCCGCGGCGCGGCGGACGGCGATCGGGCGGCGGGGCTCACGGCCCGTGCGCGACCCCCTGCGCCGCCGCAGACCGCGGCGGCAGGTCGCTTCGGATCGGCATCGGCGGCGGCGATTCGGCATCGAGCAGAGCGCGAATGCGCCCCGCCAGCTGCTCGCGCTCGAACGGCTTCTGCATCAGTTCGATGCCGGGCTCGATCCGGCCGCCGTCCGTCACGACATCCTCGGGATAGCCGGTCATAAACAGCACCCTCATGTCGGGCTGCAGGACGCGCGCCTGATCGGCGAGATGCCGGCCGTTGATGCCGGGCATGACGACGTCGGTGAGCAGAAGGTGAATGCGCCGCCCGGGCTCGGCGACGATCTCGAGCGCGGTCGCGGCGTTGTTCGCCTCGAGCACGTGGTAGTTGAGCTCGCGCAGGGTTTCGGCGACGTAGCCGAGAACGCTGGGATCGTCCTCGGCGATCAGCACGGTCTCGCCGTGGCCGGGCTGCGCCGCGGCGATCGCCGAGGCGGTGGCGCGCACCGGCTCGGCCTGCACGTCGGCGGCGAAACGCGGCAACAGCAGCCGAATGGTCGTGCCGCGGCCGACGACGCTGTCGATCGCCACCGCTCCCTTCGACTGCTTGATGAAGCCGTAGACCATGCTGAGGCCGAGGCCGGTTCCCTTGCCCGTGGGCTTGGTGGTGAAGAACGGCTCGAAGGCGCGCGTCGCGGTCTCGGGCGACATGCCGACGCCGGTGTCGCTCACCGACAGGGCGACGTAATGGCCGGGCGAGACGCCGCTTGCCTCGGCCTCGCGCGTATCGAGCGCCGCTTCCGTCGTCCGCACCTCGAGGCGGCCGCCGTGCGGCATGGCGTCGTGGGCGTTGATGACCAGGTTGAGAACGACGGTCTCGAGCTGGTTGGGATCGCAGAAGCACAGCGGCAGGCCATCGGCGAGCGCGAAGTCGTAGCGGATGGTTTCGCCCTGGGTCCGGCGAATCAGGTCGGACATGCCGACCACGAGCTTGTTGACGTCGACCGCGCGCGGATTGAGCGGCTGTTTCTGGCCGTAGGCGAGCAGCCTCTGGGTCAGCGTCACGGCGCGGGTTGCGGCATCGGTGGCGGCGGCGACGGCGCGGCGCGCCCGGCTCTCGCCCGCCGCCAGGGCGCGGCCGGTGATCTCGAGATTGCCGATGATGGCGGTGAGCATGTTGTTGAAATCGTGCGCGATGCCGCCGGTGAGGCGGCCGATCGATTCCATCTTCTGCAGCTGGTGCAGGTTCTCCTCGCTCTGTCGCAGTGCCCGCGCCTGCTCCTTTTCCGCAGTGATGTTGCGGCCGCTGACATAGATGAGCCCGTCCTCGGCGGTCATCGTCCAGCTGATCCAGCGATAGGAGCCGTCCTTGTGCAGGAAACGGTTTTCCATCCGCACCGGCCCGGTGCCCTCCGCAAGACGGCGGCGATTTTCGATCGCCGCAGCGCTGTCGTCCGGATGGCGCAGCTTGCTGATATGCATCGCCTTTATCTCGTCGGCGCTCCATCCGAGCGCCCGCGTCCAGGCGGGGTTGAGGCTGACGACACGCCCCTCGAACGTGACGACGCCGAGCAGGTCCTCGGACACCTGCCAGATGCGGTCGCGCTCGCGGGTACGACGCGCCGCCAGCCGATAGAGGCGGTCGCGCTCGCCGGTACCGAGCAGCAGCAGCGCGCCAAGCAGGCTGGCGCTGAGGACGCCGGCCACCAGCACCGCGACGCTCTGCCACTGGCGATGTTGGGAAAGATAGAGAGCCGTCGGCGCCGATTCGAGATCGTAGCGGTGCGAGCCGAAATCCAAGCCGCCCGCGAACGGCGCGGCGGACGCCGCCAGCTGGCCGTAAAGCGGCTGCCCGGTGTCGTGATCGACCAGGCGGACGTCGAGCATCGCGCGCGCCGGTCCGAGCAGCGCATCGACCAGCGCATCCATGCGCACGGCCAGAACGACGACGCCGGGACCGCCGAATCGCCGCGGCACGGCCGCCACCAGCAGCACGCCGGTCGGCGTGCCCGGCTGCGCGAGCAACGCCACCGGCGCGGTTGCCGTGACCGCGCCGCTTTCGACCGCGCGGTCGATGGCGGCGCGGCGCACCGGATCGGAGCCGAGATCGAAGCCGACGAGCGCCTTCTCGCCCTCGGCCGGCGCGAGCTCGGTGAGCGGATAGAAGACCGGCCGCGCGCCGGCCGGATGCATGCGTCCGAGCTCGTCGCGCTCGCGGATGACGTAACCCGGGAACCGCTGCCGCTGCGCGGCCTCGAACTCGGCGCGGCGGCCGGCATCGACCCGCGGCGCCCATTCCACCGCCTTGACGGCGGGAAACCGCGTCATCAGCTCCCGCGCCAGGCGGGCGAAGCCGCTTCGCGACGACGGCGCCTCACCGGCCAGGGTATCGGCGAGCTGATCGAGCAGCGCACCGCACTCGCCGAGCCTGGTGCCGACCTTGTCGACGACCTGCTGCGACAGCAGGCGGAATTCCACCAGCGACCGATCGCGCTCCCACACCCCGATCTGGGCGAAGACGGCGACGAACAACGCGAAGAACAGAAGCATCGGCGCGGCGACCGACCACGTCCGCCCGCGCCAGAGCGGACGCGGCTCGCCGAAGGCCACCAGAACCAGCGGCAGGAAGAACAGAACGCCGATGGTGTCGCCGATCCACCAGATGAACCAGCTTTGACCGAGGTCCGGAACCTCGATCGCGCCGAGGAGCGCGAGGCCGGCATGCGCGATCGTCGCGCCGATCAGCGCCAGCGCCGGCGCGGCGAGAAAGAACCGCGCGATGTCGCCGCTGCGGTCCAGCCGTGCCGGATAACCGATCAGCCGTCGCAGGACGCGTCCGCCGATCGCCGCCTGCGCGGTCGAGGCGACGGCGACGACAAGGGCGGCGGCGAGGGCGTGGAGACCGGCGCCGCCGATCCAGAGGTTGAGCAGCAACGAGCCGATGAAGATTCCCGGCAGGGTCGCCGCATCGCCGATCAGCATCGCCGCCATGGCGATGCCGGCGGGCGGAAACACGGCCGTCGCGTAACCCGGCGGCACAGCCAGCATCAGGGCGAGGCGGCCGCTGACGAGATAGGAGACCGCGAGCGCCAGCACCGCCGCGGTCCGGCGTTGCGTCAAATGCGAAAGAGCGCGGGTGAATCCGAGCATCGCCACAGAATCCCGCAGGCGTGCGCCAAAAAAATATCGACGGGTGAAAAGCCGAACCTCGACCAGGACTCCCGTCCGAACGTGCCCTTGGTACGGAAGCGAACGTTCGCGCCGTCAACGCTATCAAAGATTTGCGACGGCTGCACGATTGAAAGCGCCGTCCCGCCGCCGTTTCGGTACCGGACTCCGGCCACGAAATCACCTGCGGCAGAACCGTGGCGAGCGCGCCGCCCGCACACGGGCCGGAGCGCCAGCACCACGGCGCTTCCTTCATGCTTGCGCATGAGTTGCGGAGCTCCGACTGCGACGCAATTCAATTAAGGCGGCGCAGCCGTTAACGACCGGTTAACTATAGATTTGACGCACCGTCGGGAGCAGCGCGCCGCCCGCGGATATGATCACGTTGACTCCCGGAATACCGAAGACCGAGCGATCGGGCGGAACCATGCCGCCGTGCGATCCGGCGCAAGCGCGTGACGGGCTTCCGATGTCTGCCGCGCGCGACGATGTCTTCCGGTCGCGCCCGCCGGCGGATCGAGAGGGCGGATCAGTCGGCGAGCGCCGCCAGCTCCTTGCGCAGATGCTTGCCGGCCGGCGTGAGGATGGCGACGAAATACGCCTCGCGCAGCCGTCGCTGGGCGCGCGCCGCGCGGACGTAGCCGCGCGCGCCGAGATGCAGCAGCGCCGCGTGCGCCGCCTTGATCGCCCAGTCGCCGGCGTCGATGCGCGCCTCCAGCACCCGGCGGAGATAAACGCGATCGGTCGCGAGCGGCGTCGCGCAGAGCTCTTCGGTCTCGCGCTCGAGCCGCGCGAGCGCCTCGGCGATCGGCTCCGCCTGCTCCGGCAGGTAGCGATTGACGTGGCCGAGCGAGCGCGCGGCGCGACGGATCATCGCCAGGCAGTCGCGCATCAACCCGATGGCGAGGCCGTTCTGCAGCAGGATGAAGGTCGGACGGATCTTCGGCACCAGCGCCTCGGCTGGCGCGGCGAGCACGCGGGCATCCGGGACGAAGCAATCGTGCAGCGCCACCGTCCAGGTGCGCGTGCCGTCGAGCGCGACGAATTGAGCGCGTTGCGCGGCCTTGATTCCTTCCATGCCGGTGTCGAGCAGCGCCATGGCGTGATCGCCGCCTTCGACGGCGAGGATGGCGCCGAAGACGTGGCCGGGTCCGAGATTGGAGACGAACGGCAGCTGGCCGTTGACGCGGTATCCGCCCGCGACCTTGCGGCCCCTGAGGCGGATCGATTCGATGCCGGCGAAGGCCTTCATCGGATTGGACAGCGCTGTGCCGCCCAGCAGCTCGCCGCGCGCCACCGGACGGAGATACGCAGCGCGCAACGCCTCGTTGGGAGTCACCGCGAGATACCAGGCGCAGGCGTCCTGGCACCACATGCAGAAGGCGGTCGAGAGACACTCCTCGGCGGCGAGCGCGACGGCGCGCACCGCGTCCCAGGTCCGCCCTTCGCCTTGCGCCGCGCCGACATGCGCCGCATAGGCGCCGGCGGCGCCGAGGCGGCGCAGCACCTCCTCGGGATAATGGCCCTCGAGATCGATGCGGGTGGCGAGCGGCGCGAGCTCCTGCGCGACGATCGCGCGCAGGCGCTCGAAGTCGGCGGTCGGCGCGTCCGGCGCCGACCGTCGGCTTGCGGTCGCGGCCGCGCTGCGGCCGACCATCGTGGCCTCGTCAGGCAAGACTGACGCTGACCGGCACGGCGTTGCGGAACGTGCCTGTGACCGGCGACCAGCGCACCGCATGGGCCACCAGATCGTCGAGGGTCTTGCGGTCGGCGTCGCCTTCCACATGGGCCTTGATGCGCACGGCGGTGAAGCCGACCGGCTTCTCGCCCAGGTCGCCGACGCCCCAGACCGAGGTGATGTTGATGTCGCCTTCGAGCTCGAGCTCGATGCGGCTCAGCACGATGCCGCGATGGAGGGCGTTGGCGTGGATGCCGACCGAGATGCAGGAGCCGAGCGCCGCCAGCGCCGCCTCGGAGGGATTGGGCGCGGTGTCGTCGCCGAGCAGCGCCGGCGGCTCGTCGACGACGTGCGCCGGCAGGTTGCGGATATAATTAAGGTGGCGAAAGCGGCCTTCCGCGACCGTGCGGCATTTCGCGGTGCGCACCTGGGTCGGATCGGCCTTGCCTTTGGCCGCGAGCTTCTCGAGGCCGTCCTTGTCGACCGGCGCCAGCCGGGTCTTCGTTGTCGTCATGTCGTTGCTCCTTCTTCTTGCTCGAACGTCAATTGTCGGGATGCCAGGCGTAGCGACGGATCAGCGCCAGGCAGCAGGAATCCATTGCAAAACCCACGAGACCGATAAACAGCACGATCGCGGCGAGGTTGTCGTAGCGCAACGTATCGCGCGCATCGTTGATGGCGTAGCCGAGACCGGAGGTGACGCCGAGATATTCCGCCGGCACCAGGATGATCCAGGCGACGCCGAGCGCGAGGCGCACGCCGGTGAGAATGTCCTGCGCCACCGCCGGCAAGGTGATGCGCCACAGCAGCCGCACGGGATCGGCGCCGAGATTGCGCGCCACCTTGTGCCAATTGGGATGGAGCTTGTGCAGGCCGTTGGCGGTGGCGAAGGTCACCGGCCAGACGGCGGCCGCGGCGATCAGGAAGACGATCGCGCCGTCCCAGGTGGCAAAGGCCATCACTGCAATCGGCATCCAGGCGAGCGGGCTGATCATGCGCAGGAACTGGAACGGCACATGCGTCGCCCGGGCGAAGGCTTGACTGCGGCCGATGGCGATGCCGACCGGCACGCCGATCAGCGTGGCGATGGCGAGGCCCTGGCCGATGCGCGACAGGCTGGCGAGCGCTTGCGGCCAGATCTTGCCGCCGATCACCAGATGGGCCAGCGCGGCGATCGCCGGCGCCGGCGCGAAATTGCTGAACGCGGCGGTGTCGGGATCGGCGGCGACGATGACGCCGCCCAGCCACCAGACGAGCAGCAGCGCGCCGATGCCGATCAGCGGATAGACGGCGTCGGCCGGCGGCCGCCAGCGTCGCGGCGCGCGCGCGGCGCGCTCGGGCGAATGGGCAGCAGCGATGGTGATCTCGGTCATACCTCGACGATCTCCTGGCGCTCGAAGGCATGCGCCGGATCGACGCCGACCTCCTTCGGCCAGCCGGGAAATTTCGCCAGCGCGGCGCGCACGTGGTCGTAATCGACCAGGTCCTTGGCGACGAATTTCGGATCGAGGCCCTTGAGGAAGGTGGTATCGCCGGCGACCACGGTCTGGTTCATCGCCTCGACCACCAGCTCGGTGGCCGAGGGATAGGGCCAGGGCTGGAAGTCGATGCGGTGGTTGTGCCACTGCGCCTCGTGCTCGATCGCGTGCATCGGCCGGTAGAAGGCGACGTCGTAATAGTTCATCGCGCGGTCGACGACCTTGCCGGGCACCGGCAGGTAGCCCTTGCCGTCGGCCGAGAGCATCTCGGCCACTTCCTTGCGGTGCTGCGCGGCGTAGATCTCGGCGCGCACCACGGCATTGACGATCTTCTGCGTCCATTCCGGCCGGCGCTTGACGTCGTCCTCGTGCATGGTGATGACGCAGCACGGGTGGTTCTTCCAGATGTCGCCGGTGAAGCGCAGCATGCGCGCATTGGCCTTGAGCTCGCCGAGCGCGTTGAACGGCTCGGCGACGATGTAGCCGTCGATCTTGCGGGCGGCGAGCCCGGCGGTCATCTCGGGCGGCGCCATCACCTGGAGATTGCATTCGTCGGCGGCGAGCTTGGCGGTCTGCGGCTTGATGACGGCTTTGACGCCGGCTTTGCGCAGCGCCATCTGCAGCATGATGTTGTGGTTCGAGTACCAGAACGGCACGGCGATCTGCTTGCCGCCGAGATCGGCGAAGCTCTTGATGCCGGTCTGGTGGCCGACGACGATGCCCGAGCCGTTGGTATGGCCCCAGGCCATGATCTTGGCCGGGATCTTGTTGTTGTAGCGCATCCACACCGGCACCGGATTGAGCAGATGGACGACGTTGAAGCGGCGCGCGACGAAGGCCTCCGCGATCTCGGCCCAGCCGCGGATCAGCGTCGGCTTCGCGACCTTGAGGCCCTCGGCCTCGAAATAGCCCTGGGCGTGCGCCACCAACAGCGAGGTGGCGTCGGTGATCGGCAGATAGCCGATGCGCACGAGCTCGTCGTCGGCGGCGCGCGCCGGCGCCGGCAGGCTCGCGGCCAGCGCGGCGAGGCCGCCGGCGGCGAAGTAGTCGAGCAGATCGCGGCGCGAGACCTTGCGCAGCGCCGCCGTCGTCAGAGGGAAATCGTCGCCATTCATGACCGGGTGCCTCTCGAATTCCGTTCCGTCGACCGATGCGCCTAGATCGCCGCGGCGAAGGCGGCCGGCGCCCCGCCGCCTTGATCGGCGACATGGAAGAGCTCGGCGAGCCGCGCGCGGATGCGGCGGAATTCCATGGTGTCGCGCTTGCGCACGCCTTCGATCGTCACCGTGACCTCGCCGACGATGCGGCCGGGCCGGCCCGCCAGCACCAGCACGCGGTCGGCGAGCGTGATCGCCTCGTCGAAATCGTGGCTGACGATCACCACGGTGAGGCCGAGTCGCCGCGCGATCTCGCGCACCTCGTGCTGCAGGGCGACGCGCGTCAGCGGATCGAGGCCGGAGAACGGCTCGTCGAGCAGCAGCACCTCGGGCTGCGGCGCCAGCGAGCGCGCGAAGGCGACGCGCTGCTGCTGGCCGCCCGACAGACGCTGCACGTTGGCGTCGGCCCATTCCTCGAGCTGCACCAGCTTGAGGAGCTCGGCCACGCGCGCGCGCACCTCGCGGCCGCGGCCGGCGAAATCGAGCCCGATGGCGATGTTCTGCGCCACCGTCATCCAGGGATAGAGCGAGGGTTCCTGGAACATCAGCACGCAGGCGGGCGTCGGTGCCGCCACCGGCTTGCCGGCGACGAGGACCTGCCCGGCCGACGGCCGGGCGAAACCGGCGATGAGCTGCAGCAGCGTCGACTTGCCGCCGCCGCTGCGGCCGACCACGGCGACGATCTCGCCCTTGGCCACCGAGAAGCTGACATCGGCCAGCACCGGCCGCGCGCGGCCATAATGGTGCGCGAGCGCCGTGACGCCGATGCTGGGAACCGCACGATCCATCGATCCGACCTGACGATCCTTATTCAACAATACTCCAACGTAGAACTCACAAATTTATCCTATCCTGACGCATATTAGTCTTAAAGAACATTTCTTATATGTGAAACGTGCGCGCGCCAGCCATTGCGGTGGCCGCCGGCTGCGCCGTAAACAAGGCGAAACCAGCGAGACGCCATGCGGCCCGGCGAGCGCGATTTCCTGCTGATCGTCGATATCCAGAACGACTTCTGCCCCGGCGGCGCGCTGGGCGTGAAAGGCGGCGACGAGCTGGTGCCGATCGTCAACGATCTCGCCATGCGTTTCCGCCATGTCGGGCTGACGCAGGACTGGCATCCGCGCGGCCACCAATCCTTCGCCAGCTCGCATCCCGGCCGCAAGCCGTTCGAGACCATCACCGTCGCCTACGGCCCGCAGACGCTGTGGCCGGACCACTGCATCCAGGACACGCCCGGCGCCGCATTCCATCCCGGCTTGCACGTGCCGCGGGCCGAATTGGTCATCCGCAAAGGCTTCGATCCGGCGATCGATTCCTATTCGGCGCTCTACGAGAACGACCACAAGACCCCGACCGGCCTCGCCGGCTATCTGCGCGAGCGCGGCCTCACGCGCCTGTTTCTCGCCGGCATCGCCACCGATTATTGCGTCGCGTGGTCGGCGCTCGACGCGCGGCGGGAAGGCTTCAACGTCACGGTGATCGAGGATGCCTGCCGCGCCATCGACCTCGAAGGGTCACTCGCCCGCGCCATCGCCGAGATGCGCGCCACCGGCGTCGCCATCGTCGACCGCAGCGGTCTCGCATGACGCCTCGGCGTCGCGACGATGACAGCCGGGCGACCGGTCGACGACACTTTGATGACCGAATTCCAGCTTGTGCACAAGATTATCCACAGTCGTGGATAAGTGATGTGCACCGCAGCAGGACTCGTGGGAACTTCTCGCCTCGACTCGGGTATTCACCCGATGGACAAAAGGCGTCCGGTGGCCGCATAGTGGCTGCCGGAACGTCCTCGCCGCCGGGTTATCGCACCGCCATCCGGTATCGACCCGAGAAAGGTTGAGGAGATCACTCGACACCGACCTGTGATCGAAATCCCGGCGCCAGCACCGGGTGCTGGCTCCTACTTTCGAGAGTGAGAGGCCCATGGCCAAGACCAACGGATCCGTCACCGAGACCGGCGCCGGCGGCGCCGCCTTCGCCAAGCTGATGGGCGAGTGGCCGTTCTTCTTCAATTACGAGGCGATGCTCGATGGCCAGCGACGAAACTGGGCGGCGATGGTCGAAGCCAACCGCGTCTGGAGCGAGAGCGCCCAGGCGCTCGCGACGCGGCAGATGGAGCTGGCGCGCCAGACCGTGCAGGAGCTCGCCGCGCTGATCGAGGAGAGCTGGCGCAAACCGGGCGCCTTCGAGGACCAGATCGGCAAAAGCGCCGCCTGCACGCGCCACACGCTCGAGGGTCTTTGCGACCTCGCCGACCATGCGACCAAGTCGGGCGCCGAGGTGATGAAGCTCATCAACAAGCGGATGACCGAGACCCTCGACGAGACCCGCAGCTACGCCCGGCGGATGCCGCAGGGCGCGGCGGGCTCGGCGCAAGCAGCAGCCGCGGACTGAACCGCGCGACGACGGGGAACGGCCCAGTTTAGGGAGTGGTAACTGCCATGATGGCGACCAAAGCCGTGCGGCGCGAGTGGCGTCGCGAGCGAACGGCGCTCGAGCGCGAGCACCGCATCCTGATCTCGAAACTGCGTTGGATGGGACTCGAGCAGGAAGCCGACCGTCTGACCGCGGCGAGCGAAACGCCGGCGGCGATCACCGTGCCGGAGGAGACGGACTAGCCGGATTGACGGTTGGTCGGCGCGAGGAAGCCGCCGTCCGACGCGGCAATCGAGGAGCGCCGCCGCCGTAGCGGATCGCCACGGCCAGTCGATGGCCGCGCGATCGCGTCATCGTTTCGCCCTACTCCGCCGCCCTGGCCTTGGGCTCCGTCGCCTTGACGTACATGGTGACGAATTCCTCCGACGCCGTCGGATGGATGCCGATGGTCTTGTCGAACTGCGTCTTGGTGGCGCCGCAGCTGAGCGCGACCGCGAGGCCGCCGATGATCTCGGGCGCGTCGGGCCCGACCATGTGCGCGCCCAGCACGCGCCCGCTGGCGCGGTCGACGACGAGCTTCATCAGCGTCTTCTCGTCGCGGCCCGACAGCGTGTTCTTCAACGGCCGGAAGACGCTGCGATAGACGTCGATCGCCGGATAGCGCGCGCGCGCCTCGGCCTCGGTCAGTCCCACGGCGCCGACGGTCGGATTCGCGAACACCGCCGTCGGCACCACGTCGAGCCGCGCGCTGGTCGGATTGTTGTTGAACAGCGTCTCGGCCAAGGCGCGGCCTTCGGCGATCGCCGTCGGCGTCAGGTTGAGCAGGTCGGTGGCGTCGCCGATGGCGTAGACATTTGGCACCGAGCTGCGCGACCAGTCGTCGACCTTGACCGCGCCGCTCTCGGGATCGAGCGCGACGCCGATCTCGGCCAGGCCCATGCCCGCGGTGGTGGGCGCGCGGCCGGTGGCATACATGACGCAATCGGCCGAAAGCTCGGCGCCGGCCTTGGTGGCGAGCGCGTAGCCGCGGCCGGCCTTCCGGATGGCGGCGATCTCGGTGCGGGCGTGGATGACGATGCCGCGTGCCCGCATCGCACGCGCAAGATGCGTGCGCACGTCGTCGTCGAAGCCGTTGAGGATCTCGTCGCCGCGGATCGCCAGCTGGACCTGCGCGCCGAGCCCCGAGAAGATGCCGGCGAACTCGACGGCGATGTAGCCGCCGCCGACGATGACGATGCGGCGCGGCAGTTCCGGCAGGTCGAGCGCCTGGTCCGACGAGATCACGTGCTCGATGCCGGGAATCCTCGGCGTCACCGGATGGCCGCCGATGGCGAGCAGGATGTTGGCGGCGGTGTAGCGCGTGCCCGCGACCTCGACGGTGTGCGCGTCGATCAGCCGCGCGCGGCCCTCGATCAGCCGCGCGCCGGCGTCGCTCAGCATTTTGCGGTAGACGGTTTCGAGCCGCGAGGTTTCCTTGTTCTTGGCGGCGATCAGCTCGGGCCAGGAATGCACCGGCTGTGCCAGGCGCCAGCCGTATCCCGCGGCGTCGGCGGCCTCGTCGGCGAAGTGCGCGGCATAGACCAGGAGCTTCTTCGGGACGCAGCCGCGCAGCACGCAGGTGCCGCCGACGCGGCCTTGCTCGCAGATGGCGACCCGCGCGCCATGGCTCGCGGCGCGGCGCGACGCCGCGACGCCGCCCGAGCCGGCGCCGATGGTGAAAAGATCGAAGTCGTATGTCATGCGGGGATGCTAGCCGAAAGCGGCGGCGCGGTCATGCGCGCCCGGCGCATGACACCTGCGTCAGGCCATGGCGGGGCTCGACCCGGCCATCGGCGTCTTCAAGGCGTCGCTGCCCGGCGCCACGCCGGGCGCGACGCTCGAAAAGCCTTCACGTCGTCTGGCTGGCGGCGGCGAGGCGCTCGGTCAGCAGATTGAGGCGCCGGATGATGCCGAGCACCGTCGCGTAGATGACGAAGATGTAGAAGAAGTAGTTGAGGATCGGGATCAGCGACAGGATCACCCACAGCGCGACGCTGTGGCCGAGGCGATGGGCGATGAAGCCGTTGCCGATGGCGCAGCCGGCCCACAGCACCACCAGGCCGGTGAAAAGCGGCAGCGACGCGACCGCCTCGTCCATCATCATAACCGTGTCATGCATCGCGTACTCCCTGGGTTGCAAGCGCGCGCGCCGGCGCGTCCGGCGCGCGGCAATGGGTGGCTCTTTCTATAGCCGGAAAAGCGGCCGGCCGTCGCGCACTCCGGCTGGATCTCGCCCCCTCCCATTCCCCCCTCGACGGGGGAAGTAAAACAACTGCGCCTGAGTTGAACGGTTTCGACAACACTAATATAGCTCGTGGGATATTTATGGATGGTCGTCGCTGCGAACATATGCCGATGTTCTGGCGCAATATCAACTGCGCCCGGAATCAAAATTCCTAAATGCAGACTATTGCGACAGCGGCAGGACGCAGCGCCGGCACGTCAGAGTCCGTTCCATCATCAATATCGGCAAGGAGGCCAATTGCTGGGAGGAACAGTCCTATCTCGGCGCATATGAGCCTGAGCCGGAACTGGAATACGGCTTCGCCGCTGAACATCGGAGCGGCGCGCTGGAGGCGGTGCGTGAGGCGGCGGACCAATTCGAGCAGCGAGCATTAGCAAAGGCGGCGGGGATTTCGTTACAACATCTGTCGTCAGTTCTGACAGACTGCGCTAGCCCATCCGGAAAAATTCTCACGCGAATTGCGCGTGGCGCTGAAACGCTCCGGCACGACAGCACAGAGGCCGGAGTACGCGAGGGCGCCATCCTGCAACGCGTGAGAGAGGCGTGTAAAGAGATGGGCCTTCAGAGATTTGCCCAGTGAGCGAAGATCGATCCAGGGAATTTGTCTGCCGCGTTGAATGGCAGGCGAAGTGTTTCGGACTCAATGCTCAAAAGCCTCGGCTTGGTCGTAGCAATCGCGAACTCACAGCAGGAATCAGCCGACGAGAGAAACACAAGGAATGCAGCGCTTTTTTTGCGCGGTCATTTCACTCGTGAGCAACCACACCAGGCATTGACGGACGTAGAATCGACGCATCCCGGCGGCCGTGCTTCGGGCGCCAATCATATAGACGCTTCGCCGATCCCGTGCGGGACAGCTCGACCGCTGGAAGCTCGGGCAAATGTTCCTTAAAGGATCCTGAAGCTTTACGCTTTGGCGTACCCCCTCTGTTTCCTCTCCCGATCCCGTCGGAGAACAGACCTAACCTTTAGCCATTTCTAGAGGTCAAGGTGGCACGCGCGGTAGACAAGTGACGCAGCACAACCGTTGCGGGAAGTTTGATTAAGGTGTAATCTAAAAATTGGGCGCTTCCAGCGCGGCAGTTGAAAAAAACAGGACAACTTTAGCTAGCATGGGGGGACCATGTCGGCGCGCGTTGTAATCCAATTTTTGTCTGGCTCTAAGTCCAACCAAGTGGAGGAGTTTCCACTTGACGGCCTTACAGAACTGACCATCGGACGCGATGCCGGCTCAAAAATCATATTCGACCCGCAACGGGACGATGCTGTCAGTCGCCGCCACGCAGTCATTCGAGTGAAGCAGGGCGACCCGCCGACGTTTCGCATTGCAGATCTAGGGAGCCGGAATGGGACGCGCGTTAACGGCGAAAAAATCGCCGCCGAGGTGGAACTATTGCCCGGCGACACGGTCGAGCTGGGTGCCGGCGGACCACGATTTACGTTCGACGTTCAGCCGCGACCGCCGCAGCTCATGGGGCGGACGCGTGTAGTGCCGGCCGCCGGAGCCACAAGAGTCCTTGACGTGTCTGCTATCGATGCGGCGGCCATGGCCGCCGCGGATACTGCTACGACCAAACGGGGGGCTAGCCGCGAGACAGTTGAGCGGATGTTGTCAGTCCAGCGTCGGGAAACGAATCGAAACTGGATGTACATCCTAGCAGTAGCGCTAGTGCTGGTCGGCATCGGTGGTTTCAGTCTGTATTACTACGAGAGACACCGAACGCAGGAGGCCGCTGCAGCGGAGGCGGCAGCTTTAGCGAAACAGAAGCAAGAGAGCGAAGCCAAATTAGCTAGTGCAACGGCAGCCATAAATAAGCAAATCGGTGTAGATCCCGAACAGATCGCTAGCAAATATGGTAATGCGACCGTCGTTATTGATACCCAATGGCGAGCTTACGACAAACCTACTGGCAAACCGCTCTATCAGATGGTCAAAACGGTCGATGGCCAGCGTCTTCCCTGTTACGTTCGGCTTGGGAATGGTCATCTCGTCAGATGGCTCACCACCGATGACCAAAACCATACCAATCTGGACATTGGCACGGCAGGTCGCGGAAGCGGCTTTGTGATCAGCCCGGACGGTTACATTTTAACAAACAAACATGTTGCCGCTGGTTGGCTCACGCGTTTTGAGGAACCTGGCTTTCATGCTAAAGGCGCTGTTTTCGATATAATGAAACCCACTGCCAAACCCACAATAATCGACCTCTTAGCCGACAACTCAACTATCCGAGAGTTGAATGCGTGGGTCCCTGATAGTGGCGTCGTATTTCGTACGGACGCGCCGATCCCGGTTGACAACAACCTTCATGACTTTGAAGGCCGAAGTGATCTGCTGGAGGTTCATTTTCCTGGAAACATGTTGGGCATTGCAGCTCACTTGGTTCGCGCTTCAAGCGTGGCCGATGTTGCAGAGATCAAAATCGACACAGAACAAAAACTTTCGACGGTAAAACTCGCAAATGGCAACGATGTGCACGTGGGTGAGAGAGTCACGGTATTAGGTTATCCGGCATTTTCAGCTCAGACGATTGCCATCGTTCAGTCAGCCGAAGCGGGTGATCTTCGCAGGAAGGCCGAAACTGTGCCTGAGCCGACCGTCACCGCCGGGCTGATCTCGCAAATAAGTTCGGGCGCGAAACAGCCCGAGGCCGGTGTTCTGACAGTCGGTGAAGCGGGCGAAAGCTACCAACTCACGGTACCAACGGGTGCCGGCAATAGCGGTGGTCCGGTATTCAATGACGCCGGGGAAGTCATTGGATTATTTACCTACGGCACAATTCGCGAGACGGTGACTTACGCCGTTCCAATCAAATTCGGACTTGATCTTTTGCAGGTGCAGCGAACATCGAGCCAGTGATACCTGCAGCAAATATGTGGGCTCACAGGATGGAAGACGCGACTTAGATGGTCAAAACCGAGATCGTCGGCGCCATGCTCAGCCATCCTGGATTAGTACGCGAACAAAATGAAGATGCAGTGTTATATTGCGTGCCGCGCCCGGAAGACTCCAATGCAGATCTCGGGGTGTTGGCGCTCGTAGCCGATGGTATGGGCGGCCACGCAGCAGGTGAAGTTGCGAGTGCCATCGCCGCCCGGACGATTCGGCTGCTTTACTACCAGCAGTATCGGCCGGCGCCCATCGCACTCGCTGCGGCATTCGAAATTGCTAACCTGCTCGTTTACAACGAGAGCACAAAAAATCCAGAGCTCGAGGGAATGGGGACTACATGTACCGCAATTGCGGTCCGTGATTCACACGTCTGGCTGGCGCATATTGGCGATAGCCGTGCGTACATTGTACGCGACAGCAATATCCGCCAGATTTCGGACGACCATTCACTGGTCGCTCAATTAGTGCGCGATGGCGCGATGACGCCGGCGGATGCCGCAACGAGCCCCGAACGGAACGTCATCCTTCAAGCATTAGGAACACAAGCCAACGTCGCACCACAAATTTGGACCGAAGGGCTGGCGTTGCGACCCGGGGATCGGATCGTCCTTTGTTCCGATGGCCTAAGTGATCTTGTCGATGACGGCACGATCGCGAAGGCGGCGACACAATTGCAGCCGTTTGAAGCTTGCGAAGCGCTGATCAAGTCAGCGCTCTCGGCCGGTGGCCAGGACAACATTTCGGTCGGCGTGTTCCAATTCGGGTCCGACGCACGGGTGAAGGTGCCTGCCGAGCGCCCAACCCGGGTGACTGATGTGCGAGCAGTGCTCGGAGACCATCAGTGAAAAGCCGTATTATGAACCGCTACGAAGTTATCGGTCTCCTCGGATCTGGCGCCATCGGTCAGGTATACGCGGCACGAGATCAAGCTCTCGGGAGGCCAGTAGCGATCAAAGCGTTGCGGTCGGAGTACCGCACCGATCGCACCTTTTTGGAACGATTTCACGCAGAGGCAGCAAGCCTTGCGCGCCTATCTCACCCAAATATCGCTACATTGTACGACCTTCAGAGTGACGGACAACGGCTCTACATGATCATGGAGCTTGTGCAAGGACATACGCTCGAAGCGGTGCTTGCGAAAATGAGAAGACTTAATGCAAGAGATATGCTGGCGGTCACAACTCAAATCATCGCTGGCCTAGGCTATGCGCACAGAATGGGAGTGATCCATCGTGACATCAAACCGTCAAACCTAATGCTGACGGGCAACGGAACTTTGAAAATTATGGACTTTGGTATTGCGCGCGTAAGGGGATCGCAGCGGCTAACCCGCAGCGGAAATATTGTAGGCACACTTGCTTACGTTTCTCCGGAACAAATCAAGGGCGGAGAGGGTGACGAACGGGGAGATCTCTACAGCCTCGCTTGTGTTGTGTATGAAATGCTGTCCGGCGATCCACCGTTCAACGCCAACACAGAATATGAGCTCATCAAGGCACAAGTAGAACGTACACCTCAGCCAATCAGGGTCAAAATTCCACACATCCCGTCGGACCTCGATGCGGCGCTTCAGCGGGCGCTTGCGAAAGACCCGGCGGAACGATTTGGATCAGTCGAGGAATTTGGCCGAGCGATTGGAGCCCATGCTTCTTCCGGCGAAGCTGCTGAAATTCTGCTTAAGGATGTTTTGCCGCTGGTCGGGCAAGCGCCGGCTCCTGTCGTTTCTACTGAGGTGATGCCAGCCTTAGGGGATGGAATTTCCGTCGGCGACGCCGTGACAGGTTCTCGGTCATCGCAGGCACCAAGAAGGATCGCGGCAAAGGGTTTGGAAGATAGCAAGGGACCCAAGTCTCTTTCTCGGCCAGTGGTAGTGCTCAGCGGTGCAACCATTCTTGTGGTCGCCGTATTCGGCTACATCGCCGTCAGCTCGTGGTGGTCGAATCCGCCACCTGGACAGCCGTCGACCATGGCGTCTGTGGGACAGAGCGCTGTCTCGACCGAAGGGACCCAAGACGAGGCCGCAACGCTTCCATATAGCAGTTTTATACTTCCGCCGCCGGGGTCGCAAACGCTTGAGGGAGGAGATATTTCGCACGGACAACCGGCTTCGGCTTCGCGTGCGAGTCCTCCAGTGCGAGTGGCGCGCGCTGTCCCTAATTTTCCGCAGAGAGACGAGTCGCCGGCGTACTCCGGTCAAGTGGTCGATTGGCCTGGGCCAAACCTCATTGTGGTCCCGCTGGGGACCTCCTTCGGCCTTAAATTCCTGAAGCTCTACGGAATACTTGATGCTAGCTCTGGCCAAGCGCAAGCGAATGCTGACCATCAAAAAATGAAACATTTTCTAGCCGCGGCAGGAAACGAGGTCGTTTGCTACGCGCGCGGCGACGAAACCTATCAGTGTTATGCAGGCAACCAGGACATCGCTTTGTGGGCCTTGAAAAGTGGGTATGCGAAGCCATCACCTGACGCACCGAACGAATATCTGGAGGCACGGCATTAAGCGCTAATGCTTTGCGGACTTAAACCGCAAGACTGGGGGAAAATATGAGGAAGACCGCCGTTACTCGAGCGATTGCGTGTGTATTGATTGCCGGACTGCTCACCAGCTGTGCAGCATCTGCGCGGAGGTGGGCCGAGGAAAACCCACAGAACTGTCAGATCAATCAAAACACTACTGGCGCGAGCGTCGCGATAGGTGCCCTCGGTGGTGCCGCGGTCGGGGGATTGGCCGCGGGTTTAAGCGGGCAGCACGGGGGTAACGCTGCAGCAATTGTCCTCGGTGCCGCCGCTGTGGGCGCCATCGTCGGTGCCGTTGTTGCCCATGAACGTGACGAAGCGTGTCATCAATTGGCGCTCCAGCAGGCACTCGATCTCGCGATAGCCCAGAACGATGAGTTACAACGCCAGCAGGCGGCAGCTCGTCAAGCAGCCGAGCAGGAAGCGGCTCGCCAGGCGGCCGAGCAAGAGACGGTTTCACAGGGCACTCAACAGCCTCAAAACACAAGCGAGCCTATGGCGGCGTCCGGTTCACCTCAATCTTCGACGCCCGAGAACACACCGGAGTACCAGACTGTCAGTTGGGCGGACAGGATGACCAATAACTATGGCGCTATTACCCCAATTGCAAATATCGCCGACGCTTCGAACAAACAGGTCTGTATGACTTTTCAGGACACGCAAACCATAAATGGCCAAAGTAAGACCGTTCTTGGCAAAGCATGTCGTGGTTCAAATGGCGACTGGCAGCCTAGTTGATTCTCCTCCAAAGACGAAGAAGACGGAAAGCGGAGGTGCCGATCGAAACATCCATGGATAAACCCGGAAGGGGACGATGCGGGTTGCGTCACGTTTAATCATTACCGCAGCGTTTACATTTTGGCCGATCTTCGCCCAAGCGGCCAATGTCACTCCTGAAGATGCGGCCAAGCATGTAGGTGAAACTGATACGGTGTGTGGAACAGTCGCTTCGGCGGCGTATGTTGCCCGCTCACATAGACAGCCAACCTTTCTCAATCTGGACAGAGCCTACCCGAATCAGATTTTTACGATCGTGATTTGGGGAGAGAACCGCACCAGTTTTGGCAGCCCAGAAATCACATTGATGGGAAAACGAGTGTGTGCGACAGGCGCGATCCGCCTGTATCGTGGGCGTCCAGAAATCGTCATCCGTAGCCCAAGCCAGCTAGCAGAACAGTAGAAAATGCGTTTGCGGATAGCCGCAACGAGAGTGCTATGCGTATTGCATATTGCGCTAGTGGTCTCGCTTGGGCTTGCTCAACGAGCTGCAGCCTGGGGCTTTGAAGGCCACCGAATAGTTGCCGAGATAGCGGAGCAATACCTCAGCCCAAAGGCGGCTAATGAGGTTCATAAGTTGCTCGCGATTGAGAACAACTCTTCGCTAGCAGACATATCGACTTGGGCGGATGAAATTCGACCACAGTGCCCTGAGACGGCCCCCTCGCATTGCGTCGATATTCCAATTCATGTGCCTGTCGGTACACCGCCGGCATACGACGCGGCTCGTGACTGCCCGCGAGGAGATTGCGTCGTCGCGAAAATTGAGCAATTCGCGACTCAGCTTGCCGATACGTCACCGCCGCCAGGCCGTCCGCTATAGGCATTAAAATTCGTCGTTCATTTTGTTGCTGACATTCACCAACGCCCAGCTTGCTTCTCCGGTGATCGGCAATTAGCGAAGGACGAAGAACGTTTCTTCCGCATTGATTTAGCTCAAAGTTAGAAACCGGATGCCGGACCGCGGGCGCAGCCGTCACCGCTTCGTTGTCAAAACCGTTCAAGTCAGACACGATCCCCCCTCGACGAGGGGGGTCAGGGTGGGGGTGAGCGGGCGCTATCGCCCTCGACTAGTACCGGATGTTGAGCGTCACGGCAGTGTGGTCGCCGTCGACCTTGAAGGCGGCCTCGCTGAAGGTCGGGCGCGATACCACGGCGCGGATGCCGTTCGACAGCGCATAGCCATCGAGCGGATAGCCGATCCAGTTGGTCTTGAAGTAGCCGAGCTTGTCCTCGTCGTGATAGCAGCCGACGGCATAGGTGCCGGGCTTGAGATCGTCGAAGCGGATGACGATCGGCGCGGTCGACGCCTTGACCTTGAGGTGCCGAAGCGAATAGTCGCCGTCCGGGAAGTGATCGGGCGTGGCGAACAGCGCGACATAGACGTCGCCCCTGGCGCTGTGCGTGCCGGTGATGGTGACGGTGAGGCTGGCCGCCGAGGCGGCGGGCGCGCCGGCCGTCAGGGCGAGCAGCGCGAGGCCGAGGGCGAACACGGAAAAAACCGGCCACCCGCGCCGTGCGGCGCCAGTCGCTGGGACGGGCATGAGCGGAAAGACTCCCTTGGGGCAGCGCCCGGCCCCCGGCCGGACGGCGCGCAATCTACGGGATGGGGCGGTCGCGGGCGACAGGTTTTTTCCGTGCGCGACGTGGCAAATCGGCGCGGACGGATCGACCGGCGCGTCGCCGACTCGCTCGCGCGGTCCCGCCAGCCGCAGCGCGCGGCCGCCCGGCGCGCGCGGGCGGGCCATGGTAAACGCCGCGCTAAGAAAGGACGCGATGCGCCGCAAAATCGACACAAGCCCCGGCGGCGTTCGCGCGCATGGATCGGCGCGCCGCTCAATAGCGGATCTGGAGCGCGACGCGGGTGCGATCCCCGTTCACCGCGAACGCGGCTTCCTGGAAGGTCGGCCGCGAGAATACCGCGCGGATGCCGTTCGACAGCGCATAGCCCTCGTCGGGAAAGCCGATCCAGGTGGTGTCGAAGCAGCGATTGCCGTTCTCGTCGTGGTAGGCGCCGACCGCATAGGCGCCGGGCTTGAGATTGTCGAAGCTGACGACGATCGGCGCGGTGGTCGCCTTGACCGTCACGTGCATGATCGAAAAGTCGCCGTCGGGAAAGCCGTCGGGCTTGTTGAACAGCGCGACGACGACGTTGCCGCTGCTGCTGTGGACGCCGGTGATGGTGATGACGAGATCGCTCGCCAGCGCGGCCGGCGCGAGCGCCGCGAGTGCGAGCGACGCCCATCCCGCTGCGCAGGCAAGGAGCCGCCGGCTGCGCCGCGCGGCGCCGATCGCTCGGACGGGCATGGAACGAGAGACTCCTCGGGTGGGCCTGGCTCAGCCGCCGGGCGCCTCAAAACCTAGGGAGCGCGAAGCTGCCGGACGATACGTAGTTCTCCGGGTCTCGCGCCGAAGCGGCGGGCGCCACGCCGGTCGCCGCGGCGATCGGGACCTGCGACGCAGGGTCGCGGGCGGCGATGCGCCCCTCACCCCCGCTCTCTCCGCTCGCCGCTCGCGCGGCCGTCATGCCGAGGAGCGTGAGCGACGAAGCCATCGAGCCGTCTCCGGGATCGCTTCGCTGCGCTCGCGATGACGGACACGGGTGAGCCGAAACCCGACCGTCGAAGCGGGCGAGGAAACAGCGCGCGGGTCGGCGCGGCGAGCAATCAACCGAGGGCAAAAAAATAAGGCCGGGCGGAGCCGGCCTCGATGCTGGCGATGCGCGTCCGCTCGGCCCTCGTCAGTAGCGGATGTTGAGCTCGGCATGCGCGCTGGCGCCGTCGATGCGGAACGCCGCCTGCTCGAAATGCGGCCGCTCGTTGACGACGCGGATGCCGCGCGACAGCGCATAGCCCTCGGTCGGATAGCCGAACAGGTCGGTATCGAGCGTGCCGTTGGCGTTCTCGTCGTGATAGGCGCCGACGGCATAGACGCCGGGCGGCAGGTCGTCGAACCGCACCTCGATCGGCGCGGTCGAGGCCTTGACCTTGACGTATTTGAGCGCGGCCTCGGCCTCGGGAAACTTGTCCGACTTGGCGAAGACGGCGGCATAGACGTCGCCCTGATTGCTGCGCACGCCGGAGATGGTGACGGCGAGATCGGTGGCGAGGGCGGCCGGCGCGAAGGCCAGCAGGCCGGCGGCAAGCGCAGACGCGTGGAACAGGCGGCGGCGCCGGACGGCGCCAGTCGTCGGTAAAGACATGACCACTCCTCGATTGCGACCGGCACATCCCCGCCGGACCACCGATAGATAGGCGCGCGGCGGCGGCTTTGCGAGCCGCGAACGCAATTTGCGGCGCGACAAATCGCGCCCTGCGAGCGCCTCGCAATCTTCGGGAAAACGCGTCTCAGGCGCGGTCGCGACGATTCCCTTCGGCATCGCGAGCGCAGCGAGGCCGCGCGCGCCGCCGCAGCACCGATCGTCATCGCGAGCGCAGCGAGGCGATCCAGCAGGCCGGATGGCTTCGTCGCGGGCGCGCCTCGCCATGACGGTTGATGCGCCGCCGGCGCACTGCGTGTCGTCATTGCGAGCGCCGCCACGCCCCCTCATCCGCCTTCGGCGGGCGCCTCCTTGTCCTCCGAGGACGGGGCCGAGGAACGCGCCGCGGCGGGGCCTTGCGCGTCCGGCGCACGGTCGGGCACGCGGCGCAGGCGCTCGAGGCGTTCGAGCAGGATGGTGCGCGCGTCGCGGCCGTCGCGCCGTTGCGCCTTGAGGTCGATGGTCGGCGGCTGTTTCTCGAACAGGCCGAGGTGGCGGGCGATGGCGTCGAGCGCCTGGGCCTTGTTGTGCAATCTGACGCGCGCACCCTTGCCCGAGCGGCTGGGCGCGATCTCGGCGATGGCGGCGCGGTGATGCGGCGAGATCTCGTCCTTGGGGCGGAGCCGGATGTCGTCGGCGCCGCTCCAGTCGAGCACCTCGCCGATATCGGAGAAGGCGACGCGCACGAGCTCGAGCAGCACGCGATCGCGCTCCACCTGGGCGCGGCGCGCCTCGCTCGAGCGGCCGATGCGGATCGCCTTGGCGACGTTGGGCAGTCGCTTCAGCCGCCAGGCGGCGTTGGCGGCGTGGGAGGGTGCATAGCCGGCGCGGATCGCCGCCTGGCGGCCGATGCCGGTGATCAGGTATTGCTCGACGAATTTCTGCTGCCGCGGACTGAGCGGCCGCCTGCGCTTGTAATAGGGCATGGGACCCCGTGGTTGCGTTGTCGCGCGCCCGCGCCCGAGCCGCCGCTGGCGTTCCTCGCTATGGCCGGGCTTCGACCCGGCGAGCGACGGCTTCCCGGCGCGGACGATCGGCACAGCCGATCCGGGCGCAACCGCCGGGCACGACGCCGCCGATCGACGCCGGCCCGCTCAATCGGGAACGCCCTCTGCGCCGAAGGCGCCGCGCGTGTTCCTGTTTTGTTCCATACTTCGGGCGGAAAGTCAAGGGGAATCGGCGCACGACCGGACCAACTTGACGAAGTAGCTACCGGTCGCTACATCGATGGCATGCGCGCTATCGGTCTCAAGACGCTGAAAGACAAGCTGAGCGAGTACGTGCGGCTCGCCGCCGGCGGCGAGACCGTGCTCGTGACCGATCGCGACCGCGTGGTGGCGGAGCTGGTGCCGCCACGCGCCGGCCGTGGCGAATGGCTCGCCGACGCGACCTTGGCCGAGGCGGTGCGCCGCGGTTACGTGACGCCGCCCGCGCTCGCCGACAAGACGCCACCGCCCAATCTGCCGGTGGCGACGCTCGACGAGATTCTCGCCGAACTCGCCGCCGATCGCGACGCGCGGTGATCTATCTCGACACCTCGGTCGCGCTGGCGCAGCTCCTGGCTGAAAAAGCGCAACCGCCGGCAGCGCTCTGGACGGAGACTTTGCTGGCAAGCCGGCTGCTCGAATACGAGGTATGGACGCGGATCCACGCGCGCGGCCTCGCCGCCTCGCACGGCGACGCGGCGCGGGCGCTGATCGGCCGGGTCGCGTTGCTCGAATTGGCGCCGCCGGTTTTGGCGCGGGCGCTTGAGCCATTTCCGGTGCCGGTACGCACGCTCGACGCCCTGCATCTGGCCTCGATCGAATGGCTGCGCGGCCAGCGGCAAAGGGTGGAGGTGGCAAGCTATGACCAGCGGTTTCTTGCCGCGGCGCGGGCGATGAAAATTCCGGTGGCGGCGATCTAGAGCAATGAGGTTCGGCGCAAAGACATGATCAGGCGCCCGACCCGGATCACCACCCCGCCCGGTGCGATCCGCTCGATGCCGCCGCGTGGCCACTGGCCTTGAGCGCCACCAGGCTGGCGGCGGCTCTGCACGTGCCGGCGAACCGGATCGGCGCCCTATTCCCCGGCACGCGCGGCCTCGCCGCCGACACGGCGATGCGCCTCGGCCGCACCTTCAACACGACGGCGGAATTCCGGCTCGACCTCCAGACGACGCACGACCTGACCAAGGCGCAGGCGGAGGTGGGCGCCGAGATCGAGCGCGCCGCGTGCGGCCGCTTGCGGCGTAGCTGCGCGGTCCCGGTCGGTGGCTTGACGACAGCCAGCCATAGCTGTATATACGGTCATGTATACATCCATAACCGGACGAACGATGCGTCCCGTCGGTATCCAGGCAGGGGGCGAACATGAAACCAATGCCTAAGCCGGAGGCCCGGAAATGGATTTCGAATGGGATCGCAAGAAAAACGCGCGCAATATCGCCGAGCGCGGAATCGACTTCATGTGGGCGTCGGGAATTTTTTTAGGACCGATTATCGAAAGCGTGGACGCGCGGCGGGACTATGGCGAGGTTTGATGGATCGCGATCGGCGCAGTGGACGATATCGAACTCGTCGTGGTCTACACCTGGCGAGACTCCCGGCGGCGCATCATTTCCGCGAGGAAAGCCCATGACAGCGAGAGGAAGAGATACCGTGCGGTATTCCCGGACCGCGGCAAAAGCCCGCCGGGGTAGGACCGATTTGAAGCGGGTTCGCGCGACGACGGACGCGGCGATCAAGGCGGATACGGCGCGCGACGCCGATGTCGCGCCGCTGCTCGACGACGAATGGTTCGCCAAGGCGCAGGCCGTTCAGCCCGTGTCCAAGGTTGCGATCAGCATCCGGGTCGATCGGGACGTTTTGAAGTTTTTCCGGCGGAGCGGCACCGGCTATCAGACGCGCATGAACGCCGTGCTGCGTGCGTTCATGGATCGGGCGAAGGCCGAAAGTCGCGACGCGCGGTGACCGCGAGACAGCGATGAGGCGTAAGCATCCCATCGGCTCTTCCTTCGACGAATTCCTTGCGGAGGACGGCCTGCGCGACCGTTCTACGGCTTGGCGAGCCCATACGCGATGCCCATGAAGGACGTCATCATTCTCGGCGGCCCCAACGGCGCCGGCAAAACAACGGCAGCGCCGACCCTGCTCACGCGCCACCTCGGTATCCGCGAATTCGTCAATGCCGACGAGATCGCCCGCGGCCTCTCGCCTTTCAACCCCGAGGGATCGGCGGTGGGCGCCGCACGCCTGATGATCCGGCGCATTCGTGAACTATCGCAAGCCGGCGAGAGTTTCTCGTTCGAGACCACCTGTGCCGGCCGCCGGTATCTGCGTTTGCTGAAAGGGTGTCGGACCAACGGCTATCGCCTGACACTGGTTTTTCTATGGCTGCCATCGCCGCAAGCCGCTTTGGCCCGCGTTGCGAAGCGCGTCCGCGAAGGCGGTCACGGCATTGCCGACGAAATCGTCGTGCGGCGGTATGCGGCCGGATTGCGCAACATGCGCCATCTCTACCTGCCGCTGGTCGATATTGCCCTCGTTTACGATAACTCCGACAATGGCCATATGCTCATTGCGGAAAAGATGCCCGAAAAGAATGTGCGCGTGGTTGACCCCAAGCGTTGGGCCTTGATCGAGGAAGCAACACAATGACCGATCTTACGTCGCACCAGCTCGTTCGCGCGATTCTCCGCAGCCTCGACGAGACGGCCAAACACTTCGTAAAAGCGAAAAAACCGTCGACTCGCGCCAGCCGATCGGTTCGCGCATCCGCACGGAAAAAGGCCAGCTCGAACGGCGCCCGCCGCAAGCGGCGAGCGTAATTGAGGCTTAAGACTATCCGCCAACAGACTGGCGGCGGAGCTGTACGTGCCGGCGAACCGGATCGGCGCCATATTTCCCGGCACGCGCGGCATCACCGCCGACACGGCGATGCGCCTCGGCCGCACTTTCAACACGACGGCGGAATTTTGGCTCAATCTCCAGACGACGCACGACTTGACCAGGGCGCAGGCGGAAGTGGGCGCCGAGATCGAACGCCGCGGGTGCGGCCAAGGGTGGCTTGACATGATGTACCACAATTGGTACGCATGATCGGCGGAAGCACGAAGCGGCTGCCGGCCGTCTTCTATCGTAGCGAGACCGGCGCCGAGCCGGTGCGCGAGTGGCTCAAGTCGGGCGAGTTTTCCGCGGACGATCGACGGCGGATCGGCGAGGATATCAAGACCGTGGAATTCGGCTGGCCGGTGGGAATGCCGACATGCCGCGCGCTCGGCGGCGGATTGTGGGAAGTGCGGAGCAGCCTGAAAGGACGCATCGCCCGCATCCTGTTCTGCATCGACGACGGGCGCATGGTGCTGCTGCACGGTTTCATCAAGAAGGCGCAGCGCACGCCGGCCGGCGATCTGGCATTGGCGGTGAAGCGAAAGCGTAGCGTGGAGACAGAGACATGAGCGGCAAGCGGCATATCGGCTCTTCCTTCGACGAATTCCTTGCGGAGGAAGGCCTGTTCGACCAGGCGACGGTGGTGGCGCAGAAGCGCGTGCTGGCGTGGCAGCTCGCCAAGGCGATGCGCGAGCGGAAGATCACCAAGGCAACGTTGGCGCGGCGCATGCGCACCAGCCGCTCGGCGCTCGACCGCCTGCTCGATCCGCGCAACGCCAGCGTTACGCTCGCCACCATGGGCCGCGCGGCGGCGGCGCTCGGCAAGCGGCTTTCGATCGGACTGACGGATGCACGGCGATAAGCGGCGCAGCCGCATCACTACCCCGCCGGGCGCGATTCGTCGCCGCGCTCCAGCAGGACCCGCCCTTGTGTCAGGTATGACTTGACATCTGACAGGCAATACCTTACAGAAAGGGCGTGATCAGGAGCTTTCGGAACAAGGCTCTGCGCGAATTGTTTGAAACCGGCCGGTCGGCCAAGGTGCCGTCTGAACTGCGCCGGCGGGTCACGGAGCGGCTCGACGCCCTGCATGCGGCGCTGACCCTGGCCGATCTGAACCGGCCGGGGTTGCATTGCCATCCGCTCAAAGGCGCAAGCCGCTATGCGATTTCGGTTAATGGGCCGTGGCGGATTACCTTCGCGTGGGTCGCGCCGGATGCGTTCCTGGTCGATCTGGAGCAATATCACTGAAGCCGGCGCGGAGAATAGAGCGGCGAATCCGCCGGCCGGGCGCGGCCGGTAACGTCAGAGGAGAAGATCGGAGATGGCTGAGTATAAGGTCAGGTTACCGCTCAAGCGTCCGCCGACGCATCCAGGCGCGTTGATGCGAGAGATCCTCGAGGAGCACGTCAAGGTGCCGATCGCCGAGGCGGCGCGGCGTATGAAGGTGTCGCGGCAATCGCTCTATGCCGTGCTGAACGGCGCCAGCGCCGTGACGGCCGATATGGCGGTGCGGTTTGCCAAGCTGACCGGCGGCACGCCCGAGCTCTTCGTCCAGATGCAGGCGAACTACGACCTCTGGCACGCCCAGGCGCGGCTCAAGGATACGCTCGCGCGGATCAAGCCGGCGGCCTGATAAACAGGGCGCGGCGAACCGGATCAGCGCCATCATCAACGGCACGCGCGGCATCACCGCCGACACGGCGATGCGCCTCGGCCGCACATTCAACACGACGGCGGAATTCTGGCTCAACCTCCAGATGACGCACGATTTGACCCAGGCGCAGGCGGAAGTGGGCGCCGAGATCGAACGCCGCGTGCAGCCAAGGGCGTCGTAGCTTACCCTTACACCTAAAGGTTGTTCTGCTAGGATGTTCCTTCGCCGTCGCGCCTGGGGAGGGGCATGGCCGAGCAGTTCTTCGAGAATCCGATTCTCAATTCGCCTTATGCCTATCCGGCGAGGCATTGGGAGCTGGATGAGGACGGCCAGCCGACCAACCGGATTCTGGAAACCCGGCGCCGTTCCGACCTGATTACGCCGGTTCCGAAGCCGCGCAAGCGGCGGCGCGGTCGCGGCCAGGCCGAAATGGTGTTCGATGCCGGCGAGGGCCTTTCGACGGCCGAGCAGGAATACAATCCCACGCCGATCATCAATGAAATCCGCACCCACGTCGAAGCGTGGCGCAATCTGCGGAATCCCGATCAGTGGCAAGTCACACCCGAAACTGGGCGGCTGCTACAGCACTGGCGCAGCCACGACTTCCAGGGCGTGCGACCGTTCTTCTGTCAGGTCGAGGCGGTTGAGACCGCAATTTGGCTGACTGAGGTTGCGCCCAAGCTCGGCGCTCGCGGCGGCAAGTTCTGGGAACATCTCAAAGGCGCGAACCAGCAGGCCAATCCCGAACTTTTGCGTATCGCGCTGAAGCTCGCGACAGGCGCCGGCAAGACGACTGTTATGGCGATGCTGATCGCCTGGCAGACGGTCAACGCCACCCGTCATCCGAACAGCAAGCATTTCTCCCGCGGTTTCCTCGTCATTACGCCCGGCATCACGATCAAGGATCGCCTGCGCGTCCTTCAGCCGAACGATCCGGAGAGCTATTACCGGCACCGCGAACTGGTGCCGAACGACATGCTCGCCGACATCGATCGCGCCAAGATCGTCATCACCAATTATCACGCGTTCAAGCTGCGCGAGCGCATCGAGCTTTCACGGTTGGGTCGTGCCTTGCTGCAAGGTCACGGTGCCGAATTGAACACCGACGAAACCGAAGGCCAGATGCTTCAGCGCGTCATGCCGGAGTTGATGGGCATCAAGAACGTCGTCGTGCTCAATGACGAAGCCCACCATTGCTATCGCGAACGCGCCGATGGCACCGAAGACGCCGAGGACCTGACCGGAGAGGACAAGGACGCCGCCAAGAAGAACAACGAGGCCGCGCGGCTGTGGATTTCCGGCATCGAGATCGTCAAGCGTAAGCTCGGCCTTCAAGCTGTATTCGATCTCTCGGCGACGCCGTTTTTTCTGCGCGGTTCGGGCTATGTCGAAGGCACACTGTTCCCGTGGACCGTCAGCGATTTCTCACTGATGGATGCGATCGAATGCGGCATCGTCAAGCTGCCGCGCGTGCCGGTCGCCGACAACATCCCCGGCGGCGACATGCCGAAGTTCCGCAATCTGTGGGAACATATCGGTCCCAAGATGCCGAAGAAGGGCCGTGGCACTGCCGGCAGCTCGCTCGATCCGTTGAAACTTCCGACCGAGCTGATGACCGCGCTCGAAGCGCTCTACGGCCACTACAAAAAGACTTTCGAACTCTGGGAGGAAAAGAAGATGGGCGTGCCGCCCGTCTTCATCGTCGTCTGCAACAACACCTCTACGTCGAAGCTGGTCTACGACTACATCTCGGGCTTCGAGCGCAAGGGCGAAGATGGCAATCAAATTCTCGAACAAGGCCGGTTAGCGTTGTTCCGGAATTACGACTCGAGCGGCCAGCGATTGGCTCGGCCGCGCACACTTCTGATCGACAGCGAGCAGCTCGAATCCGGCGAGGCGCTCGACGACAACTTCCGTGCGGTCGCTGGTCCTGAAATCGAACAGTTCCGTCGCGAGATCGTCGAGCGTACCGGCGACATTCGCGCCGGCCAGGAACTTTCTGACCAGGATTTGCTGCGCGAGGTGATGAACACAGTCGGCAAGAAAAGTCGGCTTGGCGAATCGATCCGCTGCGTCGTCTCGGTATCGATGCTGACCGAAGGATGGGACGCGAACACTGTCACCCACGTTCTCGGCGTTCGCGCCTTCGGCACGCAGCTCCTCTGCGAGCAGGTCGTCGGCCGCGCTTTGCGCCGTCAATCTTACGACCTGAACGAACAAGGGTTGTTCAACGTCGAATACGCCGACGTGCTGGGTGTGCCGTTCGACTTCACCGCCAAACCGGTCGTGGTGGCGCCTGCAAAGCCCCGCGAAACCGTGCGTGTATTCGCTGTGAGCCCGGATCGCGATGCGCTCGAAATCCGTTTTCCACGGGTCGAGGGCTATCGCATCGAATTGCCCTCCGAAACACTCACGACCAAGTTCACCAAAGACTCTGTGCTCACCCTGAGCCCGGTCCTGGTTGGGCCCTCGGTGACCAAAAACCAGGGCATTGTCGGCGAAGGCGTCGACCTGACGATCGAGCATTTGAAGGAGCGACGCCAGCAGACACTTCTTTTCGTTCTTGCGAAACATCTGCTCTACCAGAAGTTCCGCGATCCCGGCGGCGAGCCGAAACTGTATCTCTTTGGCGCGTTGAAGCGCATCGCGGGCGAATGGCTCGATGGTGGCTATTTGCGTTGCACCGGCGGCACTTATCCGGCGCAGCTGCTCTATCCGGAAATCCTCGACATGGCATGCGAACGGATCAAGGCGGCGATCACGCTGTCGCTGGCCGACGGACGGCCGGTGAAGGCCATTCTCGATGCCTACAATCCCGCCGGCTCGACGCGCTATGTCAATTTCACCACCTCGCGCGAGACCCGCTGGCAGACCGATCCACGCAAATGTCACATCAACTGGGTGATTTGCGATTCCGATTGGGAGGCCGAATTCTGCCGCGTCGCAGAATCGCATCCGCGCGTTCGCGCCTATGTCAAGAATCAGAACCTCGGCTTCGAGGTGCCCTATTTGATGGGGTCGACGCCGCGGAAGTACCTGCCCGACTTCATCGTGCAGGTCGACGATGGCCGTAGCGATCTTTTGAATCTGATCGTCGAGATCAAGGGCTATCGCGGCGAAGACGCCAAGGAAAAGGCTAACGCCATGCGCGCCTATTGGGTGCCGGGCGTCAATAACTTGGGCGGCTTCGGTCGTTGGGCGTTTGCCGAGTTCACGGCGGTTTACGAGATCGAAGCGAGGTTCGCGAAGCTGATTGATTCCTTCGTCGCCGCCAAGGCGGCCTGACGAAGGCGGAGAGGGAAAGTGGCGGAGAAGACAAAGAAGAAAAAGCTCGCGGTCGAGGCGCTGAAGCACAAAGAGGCCAAGCGCAAGAACATCCCGACCGCCGAATACGAATCGGTGATGGAAGCCGAGGAAAAGAGCCCTGTCCGGCTCGCGTACGAACGCCGCAACCGCGATCTCGATCCGCAGCTCGTCTGGCGCGGCAAGGACGAGCAGGATTGGTCCGACCTCATCGTCCAAGCGCCGCCGCTCTACATCCAGGAGAAAGTCCACCCCAAGGTTCTGATCGACGACCTGCTGCGCGAGACCAAGGCCCGGGCGGAAGAGAAAGCGCCCGAAGGGCCGGACCTCTTCGCCGATTTCAACGGCTTGCCGAGCACGGAGGCCAAGACCGAGTTCTACCAGCACGATGCCAACTGGTCGAACCGGATGATTCTCGGCGATAGCCTTCAGGTGATGGCAAGTCTCGCGGAGCGAGAAGGCCTGCGCGGCCAGGTGCAATGTATCTACGTCGACCCGCCTTATGGCATCCGGTTCAGTTCCAACTTTCAATGGTCTACGACCAGCCGCGACGTGAGAGAAGGCAGCAAGGACCACATCACGCGTGAGCCGGAGCAGGTACGTGCGTTTCGCGACACATGGCGCGATGGAATTCACTCATATCTGACATACCTGCGTGACAGACTCACTGTTGCACGCGATCTCCTGCACGAGAGTGGTTCGATCTTTGTGCAAATCGGAGATGAAAATGTCCATCGTGTTCGGGCATTGATGGATGAAGTGTTTGGTGACGAGAACTGTATCGCCCAGATTTCCGTGAAAAAAACCAGCGGCGCGACCAGTGAGAATTTGCCTGGGACCACCGATTTCATCTTGTACTATGCAAAGGACAGCCACCGATTGAAATATCGCCAAGTCTATTTGGAACGCCAGCTTGGTGATGATGGCGACACGACTTACACCTATTTACAGGATGCGAGCGTGCAGCGGAGGCGGCTCAAAGCCGCAGAGCTTAATGCTATCTCTGCATCGGGCAACGCCAACAGTATCTACCGTTTGCAAACTCTAACGAGCCAATCGTTAGGCCGCTCGAAGGGAGAGGGGGCCGCCAGTTGGTTTCCTGTAACGGTCGATGGTAAGACGTTTAGGCCTTCGACATCGTCTCGCTGGAAAACCAATGAAGCTGGGATGACACGGCTAAACGCTGCGTACCGGCTTGAGGTTTCTGGCGGAAGTCTTGCTTACGTCCGCTTTCACGGCGACTTCCCTGTCTACCCCGTAACCGACCTGTGGACAGATACTCAGTCGGGAAGCGCCATGGAAAAGACTTACGTCGTTCAGACGTCACAGAAGATTGTCGATCGGTGCATCTTGATGTCCACCGATCCTGGCGACCTCGTGCTTGACCCGACTTGCGGCGCCGGCACGACCGCTTATGTCGCCGAGCAATGGGGAAGGCGCTGGATCACCATCGATACTTCGCGCGTCGCTTTGGCGCTCGCCCGAGCGCGCATCATGGGCGCGCGCTATCCGTATTACCTGCTAGCCGATAGCAAGGAAGGGCAACTCAAGGAAGCCGAGATAACACGCACACCGCCTAAGGAAGTGCCGGTTCACGGCAACCTCCGCTTGGGCTTCGTCTACGAACGCGTGCCGCATATCACGCTCAAGTCTATCGTCAACAACGCCGAAATCGACGTCATCTGGGAGAAATGGCAGGTGGTGCTGGAGCCGCTGCGCGCAAAGCTCAATGCGCTTCTCAAACGGAAATGGGAGGAATCGCAGATTCCGCGCGAGGCTGAGACAACATGGCCAACCGAGGCGAAGGACGTGCACGCCAAATGGTGGCAAGCGCGCATCGCGCGGCAGAAAGAGATCGATGCCTCGATCGCTGCCAAGGCGGAATTCGAATATCTCTATGACAAGCCCTATCAGGACAACTCGCGCATCCGCGTCGCCGGTCCGTTCACCGTCGAAAGCCTGTCGCCGCACCGTGTGGTTGCAGCCAACGACCAAAATAGACCGAATGCAGGGCTATCCGAAACCGGGCCGGGCAAGCGGCATGACGGCCCCATGCCGGAATACGACTTTGCCGGCATGGTGTGCGAAAATCTCAAGGCCGCAGGCGTGCAGCAAGCGCACAAGGCAGATCGGATTACATTCACTTCGCTCACCGGCTGGCCCGGCAATTTCATCTGCGCCGAAGGCCGCTACATGGAAGGCGCGAAGGAGCGCCGGGCCGGCATCTTCATCGGGCCAGAATTCGGCACGGTGTCGCGGCCCGATCTGGTCGCGGCGGCACGCGAGGCCGGCGATGCGAGCTTCGACGTGCTGATCGCCTGTGCCTTCAATTTCGATGCCCATTCCGCGGAATTCGACAAGCTCGGCCGCGTGCCGGTGCTCAAGGCACGGATGAATCCCGATCTCCACATGTCGAGCGAATTGAAGACCACCGGAGGCGCCAATCTGTTCGTCGTCTTCGGCGAGCCCGACATCAAAATCGAGGAGGCCGGCAAGGACCAAATTCGGGTGAAGATCGAAGGCATCGACATCTTCCATCCGCAGACCGGCGAGATCGAATCCGGTGGACCCGACACCATCGCGCTCTGGATGGTCGACACCGACTACAACGAGGAAAGCTTCTTCGTCCGCCACGCCTATTTCCTCGGCTCGCACGATCCGTACAAAGCGCTGAAGACGACACTCAAGACCGAGATCGACGAAGACGCCTGGCAGACGCTCTATAGCGACACGTCGCGGCCTTTCGCCAAGCCAAAATCGAAGCGCATCGCCGTTAAGGTCATCAACCACCTTGGCGACGAGGTGATGAAAGTGTTTGCGGTGAAGTAGGCGGAGCCCTACTCCACCGTCACGCTCTTCGCCAAATTCCGCGGTTGGTCGACGTCGGTGCCCTTGTGCACCGCGACGTGATAGGCCAGGAGCTGCACCGGAATCGCGTCAGCGGCGCAGCGCAGCGTCGCCCCCTCACCCTGCCCTCTCCCCCGAAGACGGGGGAGAGGGGAATTGAAGCGAGCGGGGCGAGGGAATCGAAACGCGCACGGCACCTCACCCCCACCCGCCGACCGCTCTCGCGCTCGGCCCCACCTTCGAGGGGGAGGGAACAAGTGGTGCGGGCGGGGCGAGGGAGAGTTGCCGCTAGCGCCATTCACGCCGCATTTTGGATGTCGATCGCGAGGCGCTTGCCCAGGCAATGCAGCGCTTGCTCGATCTGGTCCAGCCGCGAGGCGTGGCGGAGATCGATCAGGCGATGCACCTGCGGCGGATGCCAATCGAGCCGGCGGGCAAGCTCGGCCTTGGAGACGCCAGCCGCGCGCATGGCGCGATAAGGCCCGACCTTGGCCGCCGAAAGCGGCGGCAGAGCAATCGCGGGACGCCCGCGCGCCGGCGACGGACGCGGAATATCCTTGCGATCCGCCATCAGGGCCGCAAAAGCGGTTTCAAGCGCGGCGCAGGCGCGGGCCAGCGCCGCCGCCTTGGTCCTGCCGATGGTATGCGCCTGGGGCACGTCCGGGAAGCCGGCGACGAAGGTGGCGCCGTCACGCCCCACCACAACGGGATAGCGGTCCAACCGCCTTACCCAGCGTCTTGGACGGCGCTCGCGCGACCGGGAAGCGGCTCGCCCGTTAACCGATGCCGCAACACGTCGGGACAAAGATCGACGCCATTCGGCCAGACGATCGTCCCGGCGTCCGGATCGACGCGAACGAGCGCGAAATATTTCGGATCGCGCAATGGCGCGAAGACGCCGTCGAAACGAAGCATCGGCGCGAGGTCGAGCGCGCCTGCAACACCATCCTTGAAGCGGACGAAGACTCGATATCCGTCGAGATAACGTGCTTCGACAATCTCGTTCAGCATACCGTCACTCCAGCGGCGGGATTCGCTTCAAGGGCGCGTGCTGCATCGCCAGATTCCAATCGTCCATAAGCTCGCTCCGATGAAGCGCCGCCCACTCCACGACGAGGCCACGGACGCGCGGCGACAGGCTTCCTTCGATGAAAGCAAGGGTCGCGATTTCAATTATGGCGCGCTGATCCCCATAGCGCACGTGGAAATGAGGCGGCGAATGATCGTCATAGTAAAGCGTGATGATGATGCCGAAAAACCGGCTGATTTCAGGCATCGGCGCATCCCCCTCACCCTGCCCTCTCCCCCGAAGACCGAGGTGAGGGGTGATTAAGAGCTACTCCACCGTCACGCTTTTCGCCAGGTTGCGCGGCTGGTCGACGTCGGTGCCCTTCTTGACCGCGACGTGATAGGCCAGGAGCTGCACCGGAATGGCGTAGAGCAAGGGTGCGACGAAGGGATCGCAGCGCGGCACCTCGATCTCGTGCGCCCATTGGCCGTCGAGCCGCGCCAGGCCTTCGCGGTCGGAGATCATCATCACCTTGCCGCCGCGCGCCAGGACTTCCTGAACGTTTGACAGGGTCTTGTCGAAGAGCGCGTCGGACGGCGCCAGCACGACCACCGGCACGTTGTCGGCGATCAGCGCGATGGGGCCGTGCTTCATCTCGCCGGCGGCATAGCCTTCGGCGTGGAGGTAGGAGACCTCCTTCAACTTCAGGGCGCCTTCGAGCGCCAGCGGGTATGAGGTGCCGCGGCCGAGATAGAGCACGTCGCGCGCCTCGGTCTCGACCAGCCATTCGGCCATCGCCGCGATGTGTGCGTCGTGGGCCAGCACCTCGGCGGCGCGCTCGGGCACTTCGGTCAAGGCCACGGTGAGCGCCGCTTCGCGCCTGGCGTCGATCGCGCCATGCGATTTGGCGAGCGCGATCGCGAAGCAGGCCAAGACCACGAGCTGGGTCGTGAAGGCCTTGGTCGAGGCGACGCCGATCTCCGGCCCGGCCAGGGTCGGCAGCACCGCGTCGGCGGCGCGGGCGATCGAGCTTTCCGGCTGGTTGACGATCGCGAGGATCGGCGCGCCCTGCGCCTTGGCATAGCGCAGCGCCGCCAGCGTGTCGGCGGTCTCGCCCGATTGCGAGACGAAGAGCGCGAGCGTGTCCTTGGGCAGGATGGTCTCGCGATAGCGGAACTCCGAGGCGATATCGACCTCGCAGGGCATGCGCGCGAGATTTTCGATCCAATAGCGCGCGATCAGGCCGGCGTTGTACGAGGTGCCGCAGGCGACGATCGAAATACGCTCGATCTTCGCGAGATCGAAGGGCAGCTTCGGCAGGTGGACCGAGCGCGTCGCCGGATTGAAGAGGGCGCGGAGCGTGTCGCCGATCACCGCCGGCTGCTCGAAAATCTCCTTCTTCATGAAATGCGGATGGCCGCCCTTGCCGATGAGCGCGCCGGAGAGCGCGGTCTTGCGGATCTCGCGGTTGGCGGGGCGGTTCTCGGAATCGTAGACGGCGGCGCCCGACGATGTGACCACCGCCCAGTCGCCTTCCTCGAGATAGACCAGATTCTGCGTCAGCGGCGCCAAGGCGAGCGCGTCCGATCCGACATACATCTCGCCGTCGCCATAGCCGATGGCGAGCGGCGAGCCGCGCCGCGCGCAGATCAGCAGGTCGTGATGGCCCGCGAACAGCATCACCAGCGCGAAGGCGCCGTGGAGCCGTTGGAGCGCCCGCGCCACCGCGTCCTTCGGCGAAAGGCCGTCGGCGAGATAGCGCGTCAGCAGGATGGCGACGGCTTCGGTGTCGGTCTGGGTCTCGAAGGCGTAGCCGGCCTTGGTGAGCTCGGCCTTGAGCTCCTGGAAATTCTCGATGATGCCGTTGTGGACGACGGCGACGCGGTCGGTGGCGATGGGGTGGGCGTTGGTCTCGTTGGGGACGCCGTGCGTCGCCCAGCGGGTGTGGCCGATGCCGATGAATCCTGCGATCGGCTCGCGCGCGAGGCGGGCGGCGAGATTGTCGAGCTTGCCCTCGGCGCGGCGGCGTTCGATGCGGCCGTCGACCAGCGTGGCGATGCCGGCCGAATCGTAGCCGCGGTATTCGAGCCGCTTCAGCCCTTCGAGCAGGAAGGGCGCGACCTCGGCCTTGCCGACGATGCCGACGATGCCGCACATCAGGCAGCACCGGAGCGCGCGGATGCGCGCGGACCCTTGTTGAGACCCCCCACCCTAACCCTCCCCCTCAAGGAGGGAGGGACATGGGACAGGAGCCTCCCCCTCGCTGGAGGGAGGGAATCAGAAGGGAAATTGAAAAAGAGCACCTCCCCCCTTGAGGGGGAGGCCGGCAATGCGGACGCATTGTCGGGTGGGGGGCTAAGCGCGGAGCGCATCACGGATCTTGTGCAACACGCCGTCGGTGTTGGCGAGCACATCGGTGTTCCAGAAGCGGATGACGCGATAGCCGCGCCCTTCGGGCCAGCGCGTGCGCTCACCAGTGTCCTCGGCATGTTGTCCGCCGTCGACTTCGATAATGAGCCCGGCTTCCGGACAAAAGAAATCGACGATGTAGCGGCCGATCGGCTGCTGGCGACGAAACCGGAAACCGTCGAGCTGCTTGTGCCGAATGCGCGACCATAGGCGCGCTTCTGCGTCGGTCGGCGACTGCCTGAGTTTGCGCGCGATCGGCGATGCCTTGTCCGAATGCCGCCGGCGTGCGACGTCCGATACCACCGACTTCCATCCCCTCCCCCCCGCGAGGGGGAGGGCCGGGGTGGGGGGTAAATCCGCACACACTGGGCGACGCCACCCCCCGCCCGACAACGCTGCCGCATTGTCGGCCTTCCCCGCAAGGGGGGAGGCATATTCAGAATCGACTGATCGGCGCATCGCGCAAGAATAGACCAAAACCGGCAAAGACACCCTACCGCCGGCCTTTGGCCTGCGGCTTGATCTCGCGCGCGGCGATCTCGGCCTTGCGCTTGGCGCGCCAGGCCTTGGCGGCGCCCGGCTTGATGCGCTGTCGCGCGCGGCCCAGCGCCAGCGCGTCGGCCGGCACGTCGTCGGTGATGACGCTGCCGGCGGCGATCATCGCGCCGGGCCCGATCGAAACCGGCGCCACCAGCGACGCATTGGTGCCGACGAACACGCCCTTGCCGATATTGGTGCGGAATTTCTCGATGCCGTCGTAGTTGCAGGTGATCGAGCCGGCGCCGATGTTGCTGCCCTCGCCCACCGCGCTGTCGCCGAGATAGGCCAGGTGGTTGGCCTTGACGCCGGCGGCGAGGCGCGAGTTCTTGACCTCGACGAAATTGCCGACGTGGACCTCGGCGGCGAGCTGCGCGCCGGGCCTGAGCCGCGCGAACGGGCCGATGCGCGCACGATCGCCGATGGTCGCGCCCTCGATGTGGCAGAACGCGGGGATGGCGACGTTCTCGCCGATCCTGACGCCGGGGCCGAAGACGACGAACGGCCCGACGATGGTGTCGCGGCCGATCCTGGTGTCGGCGCAGAGGAAGACGGTCTCGGGCGCGGTGAAGGTGACGCCCGCTTCCATCAGCGCATAGCGCAGGCGCTGCTGCATCACCGCTTCGGCATAGGCGAGCTCGTCGCGCGAGTTGACGCCGAGAAGCTCGGCCGCGTTGCCCTCGGCGGCGCGGCAGGCGAGGCCCTTGTCGCGCGCCAGGCCGACGATGTCGGTGAGGTACTGCTCGCCCTGCGCGTTGCGCGGCAGCAGCTGCGCGACGAGATCGAACAGCACCGGCGCCTTGGCCAGCATCACGCCGGAGTTGACGAAATCGACCGCGCGCTCCTCGTCGCTGCAGTCGACGGCCTCGACGATGCGCACCAGCGATCCGTCGTCGGCGAGGATCAGCCGGCCATAGGATCCGCCGTCCGCGAGCCGCATGCCGAGCACGATCACCGCCGCGTCGGGATGGCGGCGGCGCGCCTCGAACAGCGGCCTGAAGGTGTCGCGCGTCACCAGCGGGGCGTCGCCGGCGAGAACCAGGATGTCGCCCTGATAGCGGCCGAGCAGCGGCCGCGCCGCCGCCACGGCGCTGCCGGTGCCGCGCGGCTGGCGCTGGATGACGAAATCGGCCGGCGCGATCGCCTCGACGACGTCGCCCTGATTGGGCCCGACGACCACGGCGGTGTGCTGCGGCTTCAAGCCGGCGACCGCGCCCAGCACGTGCGCGATCATCGGCTTGCCCGCGATCTCGTGCAGCACCTTGGGGCGCGCCGAGCGCATGCGCGTGCCCTTGCCGGCGGCGAGGACGAGGGCGGCGAAAGCAGCGGCCATGGCGCTGTCTCATAAGAGACCCTGCCCGGCGCGTCTAGACTTATATAGCGCGGCACGTCTGCCGACTCGCGATTCGCTGCCGGCCGCGATTCCTTGACAGCCCCGTCGCCCGCCCTTATCCAAGCCTCCACGGGCGCTTAGCTCAGCGGGAGAGCACACCCTTCACACGGGTGGGGTCGCAGGTTCAATCCCTGCAGCGCCCACCATTCTTTCCGCGGCGATGCCGGGGAATTGCACGATCTGGCGCCGATCCGCTACGGCCGCGCGCTGCGATGGCCGTTCGCCCACTGTCGCGGATCGGCCGCGGTGTCGCAGCTGGCCCGGCGAAAGACACCCCTCACCGGAATCCGCCTGCAACTCTGCGGCGATTGCGATCTGATGAATTCCGGCGGCTTCGCCGCGCCGCGGCGCAACGTCATCTCCGACATCAACGATTTCGACGAGACCCTGCCTGGACCGTGTGATCGGGTACTTCCCGGGACCGCGCACGCCGCTCGATCGGTTCCGGCCGCGACAACGCCGATTTTGACGCATATCAATGCCGAAGCGAGCCGCTGCCGGCCATGGTGTGGACCGCGACAACCTCCGGGCAGTGGATCGATGGCTCTACGCAGGCGAAGCGTAGCGGACCGTGACACGCGACGCGAAGCTGGCCTTACGCATCAATCGTCTTCGGCGCACGGCAAGCTCCACCGTGACGAAATCCGGCAACAGCAACATCGTGGCCCGAACTGGAGAGCACGGCGTCTCGACCGTTATGTCGGGATGACGTTACTGCTCGTCCTGGTGATTGCGAGCTTTGTCGTATTGCGCCCCTTCATATCGGCAGTGCTCTGGGCGATGATTCTGACATCGTCCACCTGGCCTGCCTACGCGCGGCTCGAAAGCCGCTTGCGCAGACGCAAGGGTCTGGCGGCGCTGATCATGACCGGCCTCGCGGCGCTGCTGTTGCTGTTGCCGCTGATCGTTCTCGGTTCGCGGCTGGCTGAGGAGCTCACGCAAATTGCCGCGCTTGTGCGTGGATGGATGGAGGAAGGCCCTCCGCCGCCGCCCGAGACGGTCAAGGCGCTGCCGTTGGTCGGTGGGCGACTTTATCTTTATCTGCAAAGCGTGGCCCATGACGGTGCCAAGCTTACCTCCGACATGACAACCTATGTCGGCCCGGCACGGCAATGGCTTCTCGCCACGATGCGCAGCCTGATGGCCGGCATCACCGAAATGATCATTGGCCTTTTCATTGCATTCTTCCTCTACCGCGATGGGAGAGCGGTTTTTGCCACAGTCGGATCCGCATTGCACCGCGCCGGCGGCAGCCGGGGCGAGGAATTGCTCACCGTCGCCCGCAACACGGTTAACCGCGTCATCTACGGCTTGATCGGCACCAACCTGGTCGAGGCGCTGCTGGCGACCGTGGGACTGAAAATCGCGGGAGTGCCTGGCGCCTTCTTTCTCGGTTTCGCGACGTTCTTCCTGACGATCGTCCCCTTCGGACCGACACTCGTCTTCGCGCCAACGATTCTTTGGCTCGCGGAACGCGGCGCGACCACGAGCGCCGTATTCCTCACAGCGTGGTTTCTTGTGGTGTTCGTGATTTTCGAGAACGTCCTGCGCTCATACCTCATTAGTCGCGGCGGCGTGCTACTTATGATTCTGGTGCTTCTGGGAGTCCTCGGCGGCATTCTCGCGTTCGGCCTGCTTGGGGTGTTCGTCGGCCCTACGGTCCTGGCGCTCGGTTTCACCTTGGTACAGCAGTGGACGGCATCCGAAACACCGGTCAAGTAGCAGTAGCAACGGCGATCGGAGCGGTGTCGTGCCACCGTGGATACCGGTTTTCTGCCGTTTCGTGCAGTTAGGGCACATGGATTTGATCTGGGTCAATGCCGCCGCCGGCCATTGTCGGCAGCGTGAAACCGCGTCGACGCAAGAGTCGGCGGTGCCCTAAGCGCAGAGGCGATCGTTCGGAGTTGTCTCCGGTCACGCACCGAGCGAACGGCGCCGGTCTGCTTCGACAAAACCGGAGCACAAGCGGATCGCGCTGGGCCGCCCGTTTGGAGGTTCGATGTACAGGCCGAGACAGCTCGCTGTCGAGCCGCGCTGAAGGATGCCCACCTCCATGCCGCAAGGCTGTGACCAAGACGCGCCGCGGAAACTGCGCTGGTGCACAGCCGCCGCGCTTGCGCTGACTCTCGGCAGCTGTACGATGGTCGGCCCGGATTTCACGACGCCCCGCACGGACGTCACGCCGAGCTTTGCGTCGGCAGTTCCGGTGAGCGGCGAGATTTATTTCACGCCGCAACACCGCGACGACGCCGCATGGTGGAAAGTCTTCAAGGACCAGACACTCGACGGCCTCATCGAGGCCGCCTACCACCACAATTTGGACATCCGCCAAGCCGGCGTGGCCGTCCTTCAGGCGCGCGCCGAACTCGGCGTCGCTATCGGTGACGAGTATCCTCAACAGCAGCAGCTGTTCGCCGATTACCAATATAACCAGCTGAGCAAGAACGAACCCAACCTGGCCCAGAGCGCCGTCCGGTCCTTCCACTCGGCGCAATGGGGACTTACCGCCGCCTGGGAGCTGGATTTCTGGGGCAAATACCGGCGGGCAGTCGAATCCGCGGATGAATCCTTCCTCGCTTCCATCAGCAATTATGATGACGCGCTGGTGAGCCTCACCGGCACGGTCGCATCGACCTACGTCGACATCCGGACAATCGAGGAACGCCTGTAAGTCCTGCGCAGCAACGTCGCCGTTCAACGGGAAAGCCTGCGGATCGCCGAGGCGCGCTTCGCGAACGGTCAGACCGGACAGCGTGATGTCGAGCAAGCCAAATCGCAGCTTGCCGAATCCGAATCACAGATACCGACGCTGGAGAGCGATGTTCAGAAAGACAAAAACGCGCTGAGTGTGCTGCTGGGATCGCCGCCAGGAACCGTCGACAAAATGCTCGACGCCGCCGGCTCCATACCAACCGCGCCCCTGACGGTCGCGGTTGGTATTCCGCGGGACCTGCTGCGCCGACGGCCCGACATCCAGCGCGCCGAGCACATCGCCGCATCGCAATCGGCGCTCATCGGAGCGACCGAAGCCGAGCTTTATCCCGCTTTCTCGTTGAGCGGCACGTTCGGATTTATCACGAGCAACGCCGGACCCGCGAAGCTCGGCAATCTCGTCGCTTGGAACAGCCGCGCGGCTGCCGTCGGCCCTGCCGTTGACTGGAACATCTTCAATTATGGACAGATCACCAACCAGGTGCGGGCGCAGGATGCCCGCTTCCAGCAGACCGCAATCGCCTATCAAAACATCGTGCTCGCGGCCCAGCGCGAAGTGGAGGACGCACTATCCGCCTTCGTCGAGGACCCGGCGGCCGTCCAGCACCTCTCAGATGCCGCGGCAGCGGCGCGCCGCTCGGTCGAACTCGCCCTCATCCAATACCGCGAAGGCGCCACCGATTACACGACGGTGCTGACGGCGCAGCAGAATCAACTTCGCATCGAGGATCAGCTGACGAGTGCGCGCGGCAACGTGCCCAAAGATCTTATCGCTGTCTATCGGGCGCTTGGCGGGGGTTGGCAGCTCCGGCAGGGCCACGATTTCGTGCCTGCAACGACGCGGGATGAAATGGCACACCGCACGGATTGGGGCCATCTGCTGGAAAAGCCGGCGCTCGAACCCGCCTCGAGCGCGCAGCGTGCCGAGCCGTTGCGCGCACCAGACTGGTAAGCGGTACGGAGCTGGCAGTGCGCATACCCATACCCAACCGGGCCATACAGATCCTCTTGACGGCTACAGCCATTGCCGTAGCGATCATCGTGATGGCGATGAACAGGAACACCAACGTCTACATTCCTCCGCCACCGCCCGCGGTGACCGTCAGCCATCCGCTTAAGCAGCCGGTGACAGCCTATCTCGACGTGACCGGCACGGTTAAGTCGGTCGCCGTCGTCGACCTAGCGGCGCGCGTCGAAGGATTTCTGCAGTCGATCTCGTTTACCGATGGCAGTTTCGTCAACAAAGGTGACCCGCTCTTCGTGATCGAGCCGGCGCCTTACGAAGCGAAGGTAAAGCTCAGCGAGGCGGCGGTCCGCCAGGACCAGGCCCTTCTCGATCGCGCCAACACGGAATACCAGCGCCAGGTGAGACTGGTCAAACAGAACGCCTCGTCCCAAGCCGAACTCGAGCGGTGGCAGGCGCAACGCGATGCCGCCGCCGCCGCGCTCGACGAAGCACGGGCGAACCTGGATATAGCCAAGATCAATTTCGGATACACGCATATTGTGGCGCCTTTCGACGGCCGCATCGGCCGCCACTCGGTCGACATTGGCAATCTCGTCGGCGCCGGGGCGGCCACCAAGCTCGCGACCATCGAGCAGCTCGATCCGATCTACGTCTATTTCAACGTCAGCGAGCAGGATGTCTTGCGCATCCGCGAAAGCAGGCGCCAGCGCGGCGAGACGGCCAGCGACCTGTCGCAGATGCCCGTTTTCGTCGGTCTTCCGAACGAGGAGAGCTACCCGCATGAGGGAAAGCTGAATTTCATCGCAACCGGGATCAGCACGTCGACCGGAACGCTCGAGGCGCGGGCGCTCATGCCGAACGCGGATCACACGCTCCTGCCGGGATCGTTCGTCCGCGTGCGCGTTCCGACGTCGCCGGCAGAGGAAAGCCTCGTCATTTCGGAGCGCGCCATCGGCATCGACCAGGCCGGCCCCTACGTGCTGGTGATCACTAAGGACAACGTCGTCGAGCAACGCCGTGTGGAAACCGGCGCCGAGGTCGACGGTATGCGGGTCATCCGCAGCGGCGTGACGACAGCCGACTGGGTAGTCGTCGACGGCATTCAGCGCGCCCTGCCGGGCAGCAAGGTCGCGCCGACGGCCGCGCCCGAGGAACCGGCCGCGCGGCCGCAGGCCAGTTCGGCGCCACAGGATCCGCGCTGACAAGGAAAATCGCTCGATGATGTCGAAATTCTTCATCGAACGCCCGGTTCTCGCCAATGTGCTCGCGCTGGTAATGATGTTGATCGGCGCAGTCGCGCTTCTCAACCTTCCGGTCGCCCAATATCCCGAGATCACACCGCCGACCGTGCAGGTCACGACCCTCTATCCCGGGGCCAGCGCGCGCGTCGTCGCCGATACGGTCGCCCTGCCGATCGAGCAGCAGGTCAACGGCGTCGAGAACATGCTCTACATGCAATCGATGAGCGGCGACGATGGCACCTACACGCTCAACGTCACGTTCTCGATCGGCACCAACCTCGATGTCGCCCAGACGCTGGTGCAAAACCGGGTGGCGATGGCACTGGCGTCGCTGCCACAGACGGTCCAGGCGCAAGGTGTCGTCACCAAGAAGAAGTCGATGGCGATCCTGCAGATCATTACGCTGAGCTCGTCCAATCCGCGCTACGACAGCCTGTTCCTCGGCAATTACGCGACCATAAATCTGAAGGACGAACTGGCCCGGCTGCCCGGCGTTGGTGACGTCAACGTGGTCGGTGCCGGGCAATACAGCATGCGCGTTTGGCTCAATCCGGCCGCGTTGCAGGCCCGCAATCTGTTGCCGAAAGACGTCGTCGATGGGATCGAACAACAGAGCCAACAGGTCGCCGCGGGCCAAGTCGGCATGCCGCCGACGCCAGCCGGTCAGAATTTCCAGTACACGATCAACGTGCCGGGTCGGCTTTCTGACGTGGACCAGTTCCTCAACATCATCGTCAAGAGCGGGACAGACGGCCGCATCACGCGCGTGCGCGATGTCGGCCGCGTCGAGCTCGGCGCCCAGACATACAGTCAATACCTCCAGCTCGACCGCAGGCCGGCGGCCGGCATGCAGATCTATCAGCTCCCAGGCGCGAATTCCCTCCAGGTCGCAACCGAAGTCCGTGCGGCAATGGCGAAACTCAGCACGAAGTTTCCTGCCGGCATCGAGTACGCAATCCCCTTCGACACTACCAAGTTCATCAAGGCCTCGATCGGCGAAGTCTATTCGACCCTGTTAGAAGCGGCGGTTCTCGTCCTGATCGTGATCCTCGTGTTCCTGCAGGATTGGCGGGCGACCCTCGTGCCGGCGACGACAGTACCGGTGACCATCATCGGCGCATTCGCCGCGATGGCGGCGCTCGGCTTTACCGTCAACTTGCTGACACTATTCGGGCTGGTCCTGGCCATCGGTATCGTCGTCGATGACGCCATCGTCGTGGTTGAGGGCGTCGCGCGCCACATCGAACACGGCATGTCTCCCAAAGACGCTTCCATCAAGGCCATGGCGGATCTCATCGGCCCGATCATCGGGATCACCCTCGTCCTCATGGCGGTCTTTTTGCCGGCGGCCTTCCTGCCGGGAATCACCGGCCAGATGTACCGTCAATTCGCCCTGGTGATCGCCGCAACCGCCGTGATCAGCGCCATCAACGCCGTGACGCTTAAACCGACGCAGTGCGCCCTCTGGTTGCGCCCGATACAGCACGGCACGAAGAACTTTTTCTACCGGAGATTCGATCGCGCCTACGGATATATCGAGCGGATGTACACGCATCTCGTCAGCATCATGGTGGAGCGCAGCCTGGTCATGACCTTCCTCGCCATCGGCTTGATGGCGGTGGCGGTCTGGGGCTTGGCGACGCTGCCGACGAGTTTCCTGCCCGTCGAGGATCAGGGTTACGTCATCGTCGGCGTGCAACTTCCTGACGGTGCATCGTTGGCGCGGACGCGCGACGTCACCGCCAGGGTCGAGAACATCGCACTCAAAACCCCCGGCGTGGAGCATGCGATCTCAATCGGCGGCAGCTCGGTACTCGACAATTCGGGGACGCTGGCCAATGCCGGCATTGTCTACGTTGTACTCGACGACTGGAAGGAGCGCGGCTCGGGTCAGGACCTGCGCTCGATCGTGAACCATCTGCAGCACCAAGTCGGCGCGATCAAGGGCGCCGTCGCCTACGTTCTCGTGCCGCCACCCATCCAGGGGCTCGGTAATTCCGGCGGCTTCCAGATGCAGGTCGAGCTCCGCGACGGCAGCTTCGACTTCGCGAAATTGCAGCAGGCGACTCAGGCGATGGTGGCCAATGCCAGCACGCAATCCGAGGTCGCCCGCCTCAACTACTCGTTCCACGCAACCGTTCCCCAGATCATGTTCGACGTCGACCGCACCAAGGCACGGACCCTGGGGGTCGGCGTCGGCGATGTCTTCGACACGATCCAGGGTTATTTCGGCTCCCGCTACGTCAACCAGTTCAACAAATTCGGCCGGACGTTCCAAGTCTTTATCCAGGGCGACCAGCCCTATCGCCTCACCCCGGAGGATTTGGCCCGCCTGAACACGCGCAACGCGCGCGGCGATATGGTGCCGCTCGGCACGCTGGGCACCATCGAATATCGACCGGGCCCGTCGCTCGTCAGCCTGTACAACCTGTATCCATCGGCCGCGATCAGCGGTGTCCCGGCGGAGGGTTTCAGCTCCGGCCAGGCGCTCAATCTGATGGAGCAGGTCGCTGCGCGCACCTTGCCGCCCGGCGTAGGCTACGAATGGACGTCGATGGCCTACCAGGAAAAGCAGGTTGGCGGACAGATGTATTTCGTCTTCCTGCTGGCGATGGTCCTGGTCTACATGGCGCTCGCCGCGCAGTATGAAAGCTGGCTCGCGCCCGCCGCGGTGATTCTCTCGGTGCCGTTGGCGCTGATCGGAACGGTCGGCGTCCTAATGGTACTCGGCGCTTCGAACAATGTGTACACCCAGATCGGTATCGTCCTTCTGATCGCGCTGGCGAGCAAAAACTCGATCCTGATCGTGGAATTCCCGCGCGAATTACGCATTGTCGAGGGCAAGCCGCTGCTCGAGGCCGCGGTCGAGGCGTCACGCCTGCGCTTCCGGCCCATCGTGATGACGTCCTTCGCCTTCATCCTTGGCGTCCTTCCGCTGGTAACGGCATCAGGCGCCGGCGCCGCCAGCCGCCAGTCGATCGGCATTGCGGTCTTCAGCGGCATGATCGCTTCGACCTGCATTGCCGTGCTGTTCGTGCCTTCGTTCTTCGTTGTCCTCCAGCGCGCCTCCGAATGGATCGCGCAGCGGAAGGGGGCCTCGCGCATCACGGCCGGCTCCTGATCCGGATCAATGTGCACTTGGTCGGGCCGCCGCATGCAAGTGCACGCCTCTGTACATAGGAGGAAGAATGACGATGTGCGTGATCAAAAAACTCGGTTGGATACTAGCGGCGGCAATAGTCGTTGCGACGACCGCGTGCGCACCGGTTCCGCAATCGACCACCGGCAGCGTCTGTTGTACCGGGCTCGGGCTCTACCGGGGGACCGGAACGGTATCCGAAAGCGACCCCGGGAAATTGAGCCTAACCGGGTCATTCCTCAGCGGCATCGGGACGAGGACCATCATCGATCCCTTGTTACCGACTCACGGCAACCGGCGGCGCGCGGTGCATGCCTCGAAATCGTGAGAAAGACGCGTCGCGTCCCCGACAAGCTGGGTAATGCACGGGACGGTAGGGCCAGATCGGGGGATTACCACGATTTCCACTGCCATCGCGTGGGCGGGCTCGCACCTTTGACAAGTTCGCCGCGCTCAGATGCGAGAGGCCCTTCCTCGGATCTCTATTCGACGAAACGGTTCGCCGGTCCAGACGCGTCCCCGGTCTCGGTAGCCGCCGCGTCGTCTTCATAATCGCGGGCCATCGCGAGATACGTTTCGGCAAAGGCCTGGGAGAACGCCTGACGCGCCCTTTCCCTGAGGAGCGCGGCGCGTGCGCGCAATTGCGCCGCTTTCAGACTTGCTGGCTCATCCATCGTGGACCGCATCGAATCGAGATGACCGTTCGGTCAACGACGAACAAACGGCGAGACCTGCAGTTCGATCCGGAGGGCCCGACATTAAATTCCTTAAATTGTTTCGGTCTGTCGCCTTCGACATCGATCATGCGCCACGGTCTTTTTTTGGAGTGATTTGCCATTGGCGGGATGATGTCGCCGTATCTTGGCCCAATCGGCCTACGCTCCGCTGGATGGCCGATCCTCTTTCGCAAGGTGCCGAAACTGCAGGCGGCGCGGCATCATCCCGATCGGACAGGTTGGCATTCTCGTTAGCGACGATGGCAGAACCGTAATCTCAACCGGTCGAACGACGCGCGGTTCGCGACGTCGGGCCTTCGCGGTATCTTTTTCGGTGATTCCACCGATATTTTATCTGCCGGCGCGGTGTCACGATCGCGGCACTTCGGCAGGCACTGGATGCGAATTTCTCAGTCGTTCGAAGATGGCAAACATCGACGCCGCCAAAATAGCGAACTCTCATATCCGGCAGCGCTTCCATGTGCTCGACGGAATGCGCGGCGTCGCAGCGCTTGCGGTCATGCTGTTTCATTATCACGATTACGGGGTTCATTCTCGTTTCTTCGACAACACCTTCACCGCGGTCGATTTTTTCTTCATTCTCAGCGGCTTCGTTCTCAATCACGCATACGGCGAAAAGTTGCGGACGGGAATGAACGCCGGCGATTATCTCGCACGCCGCATCGCCCGTCTGTTCCCGCTCTCCGCCTTGGCGCTTATTGTCGGAGCGCCCGCGTTCTATTTCACGTCGATCCTCGCCAAACACCCCGAATATCCAGTCCACAGCCTGATCACGATGCTGAGCTGCAACGTATTCTTTCTCCCATACCTGGTCGACTGGGGCGAGCGCGCCGGGGATATTTTCCCGATCGATCACGCCCTTTGGTCCATATTCTTCGAGATCGTGGCAAGCATCGCCTTCATTTGGCTCGTTCGCCTATGCTGGGTGCGACTGCTATGGCTGGGTCTCGCCTCTTATGTCGCGTTTTTTGTGGCGGCTGCGCTAAGCGGAACGCATCCGCACTTCTACGTCGCGACCCCCGATCTCGGATGGAATTCCGCAAACTTTCTCGGCGGTTTCCCCCGCGTGTTCTGCAGCTTTATCTGCGGCATGGTCCTCTATCGCCTGTACAGGCTGCGACCCACGACAGGTGTGCTCGGGTTCATCCAGCGCCGTCGGATCGGAAGCGCACCGCTGCTCTATCTCGGCCTCGCTTTGACGCTGTTCTTTCCCTTTTATATCAAGGGAATCTTTAGTTGGTGCGCGATCCTCTTCATTGCGCCGTTTTTCGTGATTCAGGGCGGTCAAGCCGTCTGCGGCAGTCGACGCTTATCGACGGCGTCGGACTTTCTGGGATGGATTTCCTATCCGGTGTACTGCCTGCACCAACCGATTATGAATACGGTGAAAATGCTCGATCGGTACGACAGCTGGGCACGAGAGGTCTCCTGGCGTGCGGTTGCCATTCCTGCGGCGCTGCTTTTCGCCGCGCTCTGTGCCTCCGCCTTCGACAGGCTGCGCGTGCAGCCGAAATTTGCCGCCGCCGTGCGGCGACTCCTCTTTTTTGTACCTTCGGAAGTCGCCTGATCAAATACACTCGTCCACTGCCGTTGCTCCGGCGGCGTGTCGCACCGGCGCGTGGTGCGGCTGGCGCTGGGCATGCCAGATTTTGCGCGCGTCATTGCACCGGCCGGCCGCTAGCAGCGGCCTCTCGCCCGAGGCGAGCGTCAAGTTGGCGCTGCCTGTGAAAACGTCCTGACGCGAGCCGGCTGTTTCAGCTCTTTTCGTTCCGGCGCCTCTTGCCGCCGGCCTCGGGGAAGATCCACATGGCGACCACGAAAAAGATCGCCGTCAGAATCACCGCCCGATCGTATTCCGGCCTCACCGGCGACCCGCCCCAGAACGCGAGCGCCACCCCAATCACAAGCACAACGGCGGATACGATTGCTTTGACATCGGTTGGCATGGCCTCTTCCCCGTGCGCGACTTAGAACGCGCTCACGGGTTCCGCGGTCGCCTCAGCCGGCAGCAGCGCCCGCCCGCGGAGGTTCGACTTCAGATGCCGCGTGTCGTAGCCATTGAAGAGATGACCAAACAAACCGCGATCAAGATCCGACGTCCCAAATATCCAGTCGGCGATTGGGAAAGTCAGATTCATGTTCACTTCCATCATCATACGCGAATTGTGATGGGCGAAGTGATGGCGCCGCAGCGTGTTGACGAACGGGCAATGCGCGACGAAGGCATTCTCGTCGACGTGACAGCAGAAATGCATAAACTCGTAGACGAGATACATACCGGTCGTCGTCGACATGAACAGCCATCCGGCGTTCGGTGAGAACAGAAGCCCCAGGATCACCGCCCCGGGAATCGACATGATCGTGAACACCACAAGGGCGTAGGGCGGGAAAACCGTGACGCGCCAGTCCCTGTGGTCGCGGAAGCGCATTTCATGGTCGCTGAAGAATTGATGGTGGTTGAGCGTGTGCCGTTCGTAAATCGCCCGCAGGCCCTTGATGTTGACCGGACGATGCATGACGTACTTGTGGACCGCCCACTCGAAGACGTTGGTGAACAGAAAGGTCAGGGGCACGGTCAGCCACTCGGCGGCGGTCACGTCGTGGATCTGACCAACATAGATATAGAACACCGCCGCGCCCATCGCGTAGATGAGGGCGATGTGGAAGTAGCCGTTATACCAGCCGATAATGCGGGACCGGTATTCCCGGCGGAAATCGATCTGCCGCTGTATCATCATAGCCGCACTCCTTGAGTTTCCTTCGCCGCCTGCAGCTCGCGCAGCGCCGCGTCGATCGCGCCGCCGTCCAGCGTCCAGTCGTTGTCGAGGTTGGCGACGACCTTACGCATGAACGGGTCGGCGAAGCGTAGCGCCTGCTGCGGATCGCCCAAGTGATCGACGAGAATGGCGAGCGCCAGCTGGCGCGGACTGTCGCCTTCGTAGCTCCATTCGAAGCCATAGCGCGTGAATTGCTTGACCTCGTAATGCTCGTCGAGTTTACGGCCGTCGACCGTGACGACCAACCCGTCGATCGTGCGCCGGCCTTCGTAGGTCTTCATGCCGACCGCCGCGCAGCAACGCCACGCGTCGCGCACATACCTGTCAACGGGCGCGCGCTCCGGTCAGTCGCCATAGGCGCGCACCGGTTCAGGCTTGCCCCAATCCTCCCCCTGCTGCAGGGCGAAGATCGAGGTATAGCCGCCCGACCAGTCGGGCGGAATGAGGCACGGACGCGGATCGTGATGTGCCCAGCGCGCCGGCTTGCCGCGGACGATGCGCCCCATATAGCGCGATTGCAGCGGGTTGTAGGTGTAAGGCATCGCGTCTGCTGACGAGTAGGTGAATAGCAGCAGCGGCCGCTCTTCCGTCGAATTGTTCTGAGCCGAGCCATGGATCGTTCGGCAGTTGTGGATGGTCAGCGAGCCCGCCGGCCCGACCATATAGACCGCCTTCGCTGTGTCGATCCGCTTCATGTCGCGCTCGGAGAGGCTGCCGACCCATTCGTCGCGGTCGTTATACTGGTCAAACAGCTCGCCGTTATGGCTGCCGGGAATGAACCCGACCGGCCCCTGCTCCATGCCGCAGTCATAGAGGTAGGTTCCAACGGTGAGCGGCGAATAATTGGTGTGGGGCCAAAACTGGATATCCTGGTGCCATTTGACCTCAGCGCCCCCGGCCGACGATTTGAAGTTGAGCTTGGCGTGATGGAATTTGACGTCGGGACCGACGAGATCTGCAACGATATCGGGAACGATCGATTCAGAGCAGTACTGCCAGTAGGCGGGGTGGTGGTCGCATGGGCTCGACAGGCGGCGCAGGCGCGGTCGTTCGGCGCTGTGGGCCGTTTCGAGGTCCCAGACCGCGTTCGATCGCGTCAGCGTCCGCGTTTCCTCGATTTTTTCGGCTGTGGCGCACCGCAGCGTCTCGATCACGTCCATCGGAATGACGCGCTCGAGCAGCAGGTACCCGTTCTCGAAATAGAATTCACGTTGTCTCTGGGTCAGGACCCGGGGCTTCAGCGCGAGAATCTGTTCGGGCGTCACGACGTTCCTCCTGCAGTCGCGTGCGGGCGATAATGTTGAGCCGCCGGCGCGCCGCGGCCGGATATAATACGCCTAATATATTAGTGGCTGTCAAGCTGCCACATTGCAACCGCGCACCGCGGCTTTTCATGCGTTCTCGATAGTCGCGCGGGTGAAGGTCTCGATGTAGTCGAGGAGCTCGTCCGAGGTCTTGGCAGCGAGCTCCGGGTCGCCGACAGCGATGGCGCGAGCAATATTGGCGTGGAGCCGCGCAGCCAGCGGCAGGTCGGCGACCTCCTTGTAATGGATGTACCAGAACCGCCGCGACAGACCATGCATCAGCGCCATGGCGCCAGCTGCGAATTCGTTGCGCGCGGCGTCGATCACCAGCATGTTGAACGCGCGGTCGAGCCGCATGAACGTCGCGTCGTCGTTCTCGCGTCCCGCCTCCTCCATGCCCGATGCAATCGCGGTGAATTCCGCGCGCTGCTCTGGTGTCGCCCGCCGGGCGGCACAGCGCGCGAGCAGCCGTTCCAGCTCGCGCCGCACCTCCAGAAGTCGTAACTGGCTGCGGACGTTCACCTCGGAGACGATGATGCCGCGGCGACGCAGGATGACGACCAACCGCTCGCGCGCCAGACGCTGCAGCGCCTCGCGGATGGGCATGCGGCCTATTCCCAGTCGGCGGCTCAGGATCGCCTCCGAAACCACCGCGCCGGGCTTCAGTTGCAAGGTGACGATCTGCTCCTCGAGCTCGCGGTATGCACGCTCGGCCAGTGTTCGAACGTCGGCCGCCCTGGCGCGCCCCGGCCGCGAAGCCCCATGCGCGCTTGATGCGTCCCGCGATACCGCCTTGTGCCGATGTGCCATGGCTCCAGGATCAGATCTGACGTCGCCTTTCTACCATGTTGGCGAATTTCTCGTATTCGGCCTGATTGACGGTATAGGTATGGTCGTCGTCGGGAAATTTGCCCGTTTTCACCTCCTCGACATACCGGCGAATGCCATCCACGGCGACTTCCGTCAGATTGCTGAACCGCTTGGTGAACTTGGGCTTGAAGTCGGTGAAGACGCCGAGCAGGTCATAGCACAGCAGGATCTGCCCGTCGGTGCCGGCGCCCGCGCCGATTCCGATCGTCGGGATCGTGAGCTGCTTCGAGATCAACGTTGCGATCGGGCCCGGCACGGCCTCGAACTCGAGCATGAAACAACCGGCATCCTCGATGGCGAGCGCATCCTCAAGGATCTTGAACGCATCTTCGGCGGTACGGCCCTGAATCCGGAAGCCGCCGAACATGGCGATGGTATGGGGCGTGAGTCCGATATGGGAGGCGGTCGGAATGCCTGCATAAACCAGCGCCTTGAGGATATGGGCCTGGCTTTTACCTCCCTGCGGTTTGACCGCGTCACAGGCGGCTTCCTGCATGAAGCGTGTGGCGTTGAGGAGCGCGCGGTCGACGGTGTTATAGCTCTGATACGGCATGCAGCCGAGGACAAAGGTCTTCGGCGCACCGCGCCGCACCGCCTGAGAATGCAGCACCATCATGTCCATGGTCGCCGGCACTGTGTTGGGATGGCCGTGCGCCACCATGGCAAGACTGTCGCCGACGACGGCGACGTCGACGCCGGCCAGCTCGGCCCAGCGCGCCGAAGTGTAGTCCGGTACCGACATGTAGACCATTTTCTCTCCGGTCTTCTTCGAATCGCGGATTTCGGTGATTGTGCGCTTCTTGCGCTCGGGCTTGACGTCGCCGGCCTTGGCCGCCGGTTTGGCCGCGGTCTCGGATTTCTGTTGCGTCACTGGTTTGTCCATCCTTGCCTCCTCTGTTTTGGGTTCCTTGTCCATTCAAGCGTCAAGCGCCGAGATACAGTTTGCGCACCTCGGCCGTCTCTTTGAGCGCCGCCGCGGTTCCGTCGAGTGAAATCCGCCCCGATTCGAGAACATAGGCGCGCTGCGCGACATCGAGCGCCATCGCAGCATTCTGCTCGGCCACCAGCACGGTTATGCCGTCGGCAGCGAGCGCGCGTACGATGCGGCCGATCTCCTCAACCACGATCGGCGCCAAGCCGAGCGTCGGCTCGTCGAGCAGAAGGCAGCGCGGCCGCGAAATCAGCGCACGGCCGATTGCCAGCATCTGCTGCTCGCCGCCTGACATCGATGCCGCCCGTTGTTTGCGGCGCTCGGCGAGGCGCGGAAAGAGCGCGAAGACGCGGTCGATGTCGTCATCGAGACGATTGCGGTCGGTGCGCTGGTAGCCGCCCATCAGCAGATTTTCGAGGACAGTGAATTTGGGAAAGATCTGCCGGCCTTCGGGCGAAAGCGTGAGACCGCGGCGGACGCGCTCGGCGGTTGGCAACCGCGCCATGTCTTCACCGTCGAAGCGGATGACTCCGCCGGCGATCTCCTTCAGCCCCATGATTGACCGCAGCGTGGTGGTCTTGCCCGCGGCGTTCGCACCGATGAGCGCGACAATCTCGCCGCGGCGGACGGTCAACGATGCCTCACGCAAAGCCGGGCGCTTGCCGTATCGGACGGTGACGCCTTCGAGCTCAAGCATGGCGGTGTCCGAGATAGGCCTCGACGACCTGTGCATCCCCCAACACATCAGCGGGCGGTCCGTCGGCAATCTTGCGCCCGTGATGCATGGCAATGGCGCGGTTGGCGAGATCCGCGAGGAATCCAACCTTGTGGTCGATGATGCATAGCGTCGTTCCGTGAGCTCGCAGGTCGTTCAAGACTTCGGCGAGATTGCGGATCTCGTCGTGGCCGAGGCCAGTCGCCGGCTCGTCCAGTAGCAGCAACTCGGGCTCGCACATTAGCGCCATGGCGACGCCGAGCATCTTCTCGTTGCCGTAAGACAGACTGGCGGCAGGCTCGTCGCGCACCTCGGTGAGCCGGCAGAGCGTCAGCACGCGCTCGACGCGCTCGCGCATCGCCTCGTCGTGTCGCGCCGGCCGAAGCAGGGTGACGACCCGACCGAAACCCTGCTCCCGCTTGAGCTTCAAGTGCGCTGCGATCAGCACGTGGTCGGCGACACTCAACTCGGCGAACAGCTGCGGGTTCTGGAACGTCTTGACGATGCCGCGCGCCGCGATTTCGTGCGGCTTCGCGCCGTTGATGGTGTGCCCTTTCCACATCAGCCGTCCCGCCGTCGGCCGGATGAGCCCCGCGATCAGATTGAGCAGCGTCGTCTTGCCGGAACCATTGGGGCCGAAAACCGCGACGATGTCGCCCTGTGCGATCGAGAACGAGACCTCGGCCACGGCCGTCAGGCCGCCGAAGCGCTTAGTGAGTTCGTGAACCTCAAACAGCACGGGCGAGTCGAGCGATCGCCCCGGTGATGCCCTTGGGCATCACCAGGATCGTAAAGACCAGAATTAGGCCGTAGACCAGGATGCGGGTTTCCGCGGAGAAATTGATGACATGCGGCAAGGCAGTGAGCACGAGCGCGCCGATCACCGGACCGGCGACGGTGTCGCGCCCGCCGAGCAGCACCATGGCGACAATGGCGAGGGACTGGTCGATCGACAGATAGGCCGGCTCGATATACCCGAGATAGAAGGCGTAGAACGCGCCGGCCACCGCCGCGCCGGCATTGCCGATCAGGAACGAGATGAGCTTGTAACGGAAGACGTCGATGCCCAGCGTGTCTGCGAGCTCGTCGTTGAGGCGAATGGCGGCGAAACACCGGCCCATCCAGGAATGCACGACGCGCGCGCACACCGTGACCGTGAGGATGAGCACCACGAGGCTCAAGTAATACCAGATGCGCGTGCCTTCGATGGCGATTGCGCCGCCGGGCAGCCATATCGACGGCTTCGCCGTGAGATTGATGCCGAGCGAACCATTCGTGAAGCTGTTCCAGTTTAGGATGACGAGTCGGGCCATCTCGGAAAACGCGAACGTGACGATCGCGAAATAGAATTCCTTGAGTTTGAAGCGGAAGCAGATGGTGCCGACCAGGAGGGAAATGGTCAGGACCACCAACACAGCGATCATCATTCCGATCCAGAACGATACACCCAAATGGGCCATCGCAAGCTCGGTCGCGTAGGCGCCGATACCGAATGCCGCGGCGTGGAACAGCGACAACTGGCCGGTATAGCCGAAGATCAGGTTGAAGCTGACCGCCAGGATGCCGAGGATAAAGGTGAAGACCAGGATGGTGAGCACGACATCGTTGTGCAGCACGAGCGGCACGGCGAATAGCGGTAGCCAGAGCAGACTGGATTTCATCGACCGCGAACGAACAGGCCCGAAGGGCGGAACAGCAGGATGAGCACCAGGAAAACGAGGCCGTAGGCGTCGCGATAAGCCTGGGGAAAGAAGATCGAGCCGATGGCCTCGGTCACGCCCAGGACGATGCCGCCCACGAGCGAGCCCATGACGCTGCCGATGCCGGCAAGAATAGCCGCCTCGACGCCTTTGAGGATATAGCTCGCGCCCATTGAGACCTCGAGCGAATAGAGGCTCGCATAGAGCGCTCCGCCGAGACCGGCGAGCGCGGTCGAATACACCACGACGCCGGTCTGCAGCAGTTCCGTGCGGACGCCCATCAGCTTCGCGGCTTCCGGCGCCTGGGCGTAGGCATAGGCTGCGCGGCCTGCCCAAGTTCGCGTCAGCGCGGCATAGGTCGCCAGGATCACCACGAGCAGAACGAGGAACACGACACCCTTCATCTTGGGCACAATGAAGAGATCGAGGTTGATCACGCCCGGCAGGACGTAATGCATGTTCTTCGGCGTTGTGGTCCAGACCATGAGCAGCACGCTCTGGATCACCGAGATCAACCCGATCGACACGATCAGGCCATTGATGAGGTTGTTGCGTGTGAACCGGAAGAGTGTCTGATCGGCGAGCAGACCGAACAGAGCCGCCACCAAAACCGCGAGCGGGACCGCCACCGGATAGGCGATCCCGACCACGTCGGTGAGGTACCAGCCGGTATAGGCGCCGATCGCCATGAAAGCGCCGAGCGCGAAATTGACGATGCCTGTTATGCCAAACGTCAGCGTCACGCCGAGCGCGACGATCCCGTAGAGGGTGCCGATGATGACGCCGTTCAGGAGCTGACCGACAACGAGCTGAAGCACCGGCTCACTTCGGATTGATGTGCGTAACCTCGATCTTGCCGCCTTTCTTGATGTCGACGACGTCGAAGTTAAACACTTCTTCCCCAGTCTGGTCGTAGCGGATGTTCCAGAGGCCGTGATAGATGGTCGACATCAGGGTCTGCTTGACCTTCGCGACATCATCCACCGTGCCCGCCTTCTTCATCGCGTCGACCAGCATGTAAACGTGGTCATAGCACGACGACGAACAGAGCGGAGCCTGATCGTAGGGAAAGTCGGTCTTGTAGAAGGCCTTGTAATCGGCGATGAACTTCTTGACCTTGGGCTCGCTGTTCTGCGCCTCTTCGAAATATTTCGGGATGTAAATGATATAGTCGTCGAGAGCGTCCTTGTTCTTGAGTCCCGGTCCGAGCGAACCCCGCACCAGCCAGAATTTGGTCAGCCCAATCTCGGTTGCCTGGCGGACGATATCGTAGAGCACCGCGTCGGTATAGCCGGGGAACACGTAGTCCGGCTTCCAAGCCGCGATCTTGGCCAGCACGCTCGAGAAATCGGTCGTACCCGGTTCGAACCATTCCTCGTCGAATGCGATGCCGGCCGTCTTGAAAAGCGGCGCATAGATGTCGCGCGCGACGTGCCCGAAGGCGTCGTTTTGCATCAGCATCGCTACTCGCTTGGCACCGCGCTTTTTCAGGTTCGCCACCATGAGCGAACCGAATCCGGAAGGTCCGGCGTCCCAATTCCAGGTGCGCATCAGGTAGCCATGGTGAGGCTTGCCGAGATCGAAATGAATCGCGGTGGCGCCGCCCATCAACAGGAACTTGCCGTCGAAGCCGGTCGCATAGGGCTCGATGCCCTTGTAGACGTTGGTAAGGAACGGACCGAAGACGTATTTGACGTGGTCCTGTTCGAGCATCTGCTTGAGGTGGATGAGCGCCTGCTGCGGATTGCCCTGGGTATCGGGGTTGATGAGCTGCAGTTTGTATTTCTTGCCGGCGACCTCGAACCCGCCGGCTTTGTTGATCTCGTCGACGGCCATGCGCATGCCCTGCGCCGACATCCAGCCGTAGGTGTTAAGCGCGCCGGTCTGCGCCTCGATCTCGCCGATTTTGACGACATTTTGCGCCCGGGCCGGAAGCACGTTCAAACCCGCCACCAGAGCGATCGCCGCGACAAGCGTGACGCTGCGCAGCCGCGTTGCCCGATAAAATGCGTTCCGCATGGCCTCCCCCAATTTTACGGTTCGTGTTATCTTAGTTGTATCTTAGCGATCGCCCAGCGCGGTGGCAAGGCGGAGGTGCCGGCGCCGCGCGTCCTCGGGCGGAAGGGAGGAAACGTGTCGAAGGTCCTGAGCCGTGAGCAGATCGAACAATATCGTGCGGAAGGCTGCGTATTCCCCATCCGGGTGATGTCCGAGGCGCAGGCGATGGCGCTCAGGGCACGGCTCGAGGAATTCGAGCGCGGCAGCGGCTTCGATGCGCCTCCGTGGTCGCTGCGCGTGTCGCTCGCCAATTTGCCCGACGAGGCCTATGGCAAGATCGGCCAACAGCTTCGCGCGGTGGCGACCGAGTACACTGAAGCCTGGCAGGCCTCGCGAAACTAAGCCGGACGCCGACGCACCGTCGGCCCGCTCGAGGTCGTCGCGGAGCCTGCGCACGCCTTCGGTTGCCGCACTCGCCCCACAGCAAGAGAGTCGGCCCGCGCCGACGCGGTCACTCCCGCTCGGCTGCTGGCGCCGACCGCGGCAACGGCTGGAATGCCGGCGGAGCTGAGCGCTGCTACGAACAGCTACGGCCTGACCGGCCTCGGTTCCACGTTGCCTTCGGCGGGTGACGGGTCGTAGGGTCGGTCCCCGACAGCGCCGGCGCGGCCGCGGGCCTCCCGGTGCCAAATGGAGACCGGCGGTACTTACGCCAGATGCCAGGGAGACCCTACATGAAGTTCCGTCCGTTGCACGATCGCGTCGTGGTCCGTCGCCTCAAGCAGGAAGAGAAGACTGCGGGCGGCATCATCATTCCGGACACTGCCCAGGAAAAGCCGCAGGAGGGCGAAATCGTCGCCGTCGGGCCGGGCGCGCGCGACGACGAAGGCACCCTTCACCCGCCCGAGGTCAAGGCCGGCGATCGGGTTCTGTTCGGCAAGTGGTCGGGCACTGAGGTCAAGCTCGAGGGCGAGGAACTGCTGATCATGAAAGAGAGCGACCTCATGGGCATCATCGAGGGCAAACCGGCGAAGAAAAAATAGTGCCGCGGCGGCGTTTCAGAATTGCCCGTGGAAGCCGCCCATCGGACCCAGCAGGATCACGTCGGCGATCTTTTTCTGCGCATCGTCGAGCACGGCGTAGAGCGGCTTGACGGCCGCACTGGTGTGTCTGAACGCCTCGAGCCGTGCCGTCAGCACCTTTTCCTGTTCGGCAAGGCGCTCGGGTAGCGGCTTCGTCGCCCAGTTGCCGCCGCGCAGCGTACGCACCCGCTCGTTGATTGCCTTGGCGTTGGCGCGCATCGCCTCCGCGAAGGTGGTCCACTCGGGCATCTGCCGCTCGGTGATTTTGAGCTCGGCCTTGAGGAAAGCGAGGCGCCCGTCGACGAAATTGACGGCGGCATCCTCGTCGGTGAAGCCCCACATCCCTCCCATCATCCACGGCCCCATGCCGAAGTTGCCGCGCCCGTAAAAGAAGCCGCCGCCCGGACCCCACATCGCACCATAACCGCCCATCATCCCGTACCCCCAGCCGGGGCGGGCGCCGGCACCACTATTGTCGGGCTCCGCTGCCAAACCGGGCAGCGCCACCGCCGTCAGCAGCGCGGCGGCAACCGCAAGCGTGCGCAATGCACTCATCGGGGTCTCCTTGTGGAAAACTGATGCGGAGCTTGCCGCCGGCCCCGGCGGCAGCTCATTGATATGGATCAAGCGCGCAGCCGCACCGCTCTTGACCTTCCACCAACTGGAACCTCTATAAGCGGGCACGGTTCGTGTGCGAGGGCATCATGAATATCGGCGAAGTCGCAACCCGGGCAGGAATAGCCCCCAAGACCATTCGCTACTACGAAAGCGTCGGCCTGATTCCGGCGGCGGCGCGGCGCGGGAACGGCTACCGCGACTATTCCGTTACCGACCTTCATACGCTGCACTTCGTCCAGCGCGCCCGGGCCCTCGGCTTCTCGGTTGCCGAAGTGGCGGAGTTGCTGGCCCTCTGGCGCAATAAGCGGCGGAAAAGCGCCGCCGTCAAAGCCATTGCCCTCACCAAGATCCGCGACATCGAGCGGAAGATCGCAGCGCTCGAAGCGATGAAGCGCTCCATCCGACGCCTCGCGGCGAACTGCCACGGCGACGCGCGGCCGGAATGTCCCATCCTCAACGAACTGGCCGGCGCGCGCATGTGATCATTTGATTCAGATCAGGGAGAAATACCGGCTTCCGACTTCTATGGGAGCCAGAGGCTTATCATGAGTCATGCGCGCGCGTATTCGGCCCCGGCCACCGGCGCAACCATCGATCCCGTATGCGGCATGACGGTCGATCCGGCGACCGCGCAACATCGGTTGAGCCATCTCGGTCAGGATTATTTCTTCTGCTGCGAGGGGTGCCGCGGGAAATTTGCGGCCGCACCGGAAAAATATCTTGGGCTCGGCGTGCCGGCGCCCACGGCCGAAGCGGGTACGAAGTGGACCTGCCCGATGCATCCCGAGATCGTGCGCGACGCTCCAGGCGCCTGTCCGCTTTGCGGCATGGCCCTCGAACCGGTGGCGCCCGCGGAGGAGGAGCGCAATCCGGAGCTCGTCGACATGACGCGGCGATTCTGGATTGGCACGGTTTTGAGCGTGCCGATCGTCATATTGGAAATGGGCGCACATTTTCCGGGGCTGCCGCTCGATCGCCTGCTCTCGCCGAAGGTTTCCATCTGGATCCAGTTAGCCCTGGCCACGCCGGTCGTACTGTGGGCCGGCTGGCCATTCTTCGAGCGAGGTTGGATTTCCGTCGTCAGCCGTAATCTCAACATGTTTTCGCTGATCGCCCTCGGCATCGGTGCCGCCTATCTCGACAGCCTGGCGGCCACCGTCGCACCTGGACTTTTTCCCGCCGGCCTGCGCGGCCACGGCGGCGTCGTTCCGGTGTATTACGAAGCCGCCGCCGTGATCACGGTGCTCGTCCTGCTGGGGCAAGTGCTCGAGCTGCGCGCACGCCAGCGTACCGGCGGCGCCATTCGCGCCTTGCTCAAACTCGCGCCCAAGACGGCGCGCCGCCTCCGCGCCACCGGTACCGACGAGGCGATACCGCTCGACCAGGTGCGCATCGGCGATCGTTTGCGCGTTCGTCCCGGCGACAGTGTTCCGGTTGATGGTCGAGTGACCGAGGGTCACAGCGCGGTCGATGAATCGATGGTGACCGGCGAATCCATGCCGGTCGAGAAGGCTCCCGGCGACCGTGTGATTGGCGGCACGATCAATGGAACCGGCAGCCTCGTAATGGCTGCGGAAAAAATCGGCGCGGATACCATGCTGGCGCGCATCGTGCGAATGGTGGCCGAGGCGCAGCGCAGTCGGGCACCGATTCAGCGTATGGCCGATGCCGTCTCGGCGTGGTTCGTGCCCGCGGTGATCCTCACGGCGGCTGCCGCTTTCGCCGCCTGGATCGCTTGGGGGCCGCCGCCCGCCCTCGCGTTCGCCCTGGCCGCGGCGGTTTCCGTCGTCATCATCGCCTGCCCCTGCGCCCTCGGCCTGGCGACGCCGATGTCGATCATGGTCGGCGTCGGCAAAGGTGCGACCGCCGGCGTGCTGATCAAGAGCGCCGAGGCGTTGGAGCGCCTCGAAACGATCGACACTCTGGTGATCGACAAGACCGGAACGCTGACCGAGGGCAAGCCGCGCGTCGTCGCCATCGTGCCGGCGGCCGGCTTCGACGAGGTCACGGTCCTATCGCTCGGCGCCAGTCTCGAGCGCTCGAGCGAGCACCCGCTCGCGGCGGCGATCGTGAGCGCAGCGGCACAGCGCGGCGTGAGGATGAACGACGTCTCCGACTTTCGGTCGGTCACCGGCAAGGGCGTTATCGGCACCTGCGGCGCCCGGCGCGTGGCGATCGGCAACGCCAATTTGCTCGAAGATCTGGCGGTCGCGCGCGGCGCACTCGAAGCGCGCGCCGAGGAATTCCGGCGCGACGCCGCAACCGCGATGTTCGTGGCCATCGACGGCCGCGCCGCCGGCGTTATCGCCGTCGCCGACCCGATCAAGGCGACCACACCGGCGGCGCTCGCGAACCTGCACGCCGACGGCATACGGATCGTCATGCTGACCGGTGACAACCGTGTCACCGCACGAGCCGTCGCAGCGAAGCTCGGCATCACCGAGGTCGAGGCCGAGGTCCTGCCGGAGCAGAAAAGCACGGTGGTGCGGGGCCTGCGCCGGGAGGGCCGTGTCGTCGCCATGGCCGGCGACGGGGTCAACGACGCTCCGGCGCTGGCCGAGGCCGATATCGGCATCGCGATGGGCACCGGCACCGAAGTCGCCATGCAGAGCGCAGGCATCACCCTCGTCAAAGGCGACCTTGCCGGCATCGTCCGTGCACGCCGCCTCAGCCGTGCAACCATGCGCAACATACGGCAGAACCTGGCGCTGGCCTTCGTCTACAACGCCCTCTGCGTCCCGCTCGCCGCAGGTGCCCTGTATCCGGTCTTCGGTCTGCTTCTGAGCCCTATCGTAGCCGCTGCGGCGATGAGCCTGAGCTCGGTCTCGGTCGTGGGCAACGCGCTTCGGCTGCGCTTCGCGAAGATCTAGCTACTTCTTGAAGTCAGGCTGGTGATCCGGCGCGGCGCGCTGGAAGGCGCCGAGCTTCATGCAGTTGGCGAAGATGCGGCCGACGGTCGGAAACGCCGTCATGTCGAAGCTCGGATAGCGCTTGGCGTTGAACACCTGTGGCACCAGGCATATATCGGCAAGGGTTGGCGCATCGCCGTGGCAGAACTCGCCGGTACGCTTGTCCTTGAGCATCGGCTCGAGCGCTTCGAAGCCGAGCCGGATCCAGTGGTTGAACCACTGCTCGATCGCCTTGTCGTCGTGGCCGAGCGGCTTCGCGAGGTAACGCAGTACGCGCAGATTGTCGATCGGATGGATATCGCAGGCGATGATCTGGGCGATGGCGCGCACCCGCGCCCGATCCTCCGGCCTCTCCGGCAGCAGCTTGGGCAAAGGATGGATCTCGTCGAGATACTCGACGATCGCCAACGACTGAACCAGGGGCGCGCCGTCGGTCTCGAGCACGGGCACCAGCCCTTGCGGATTCCTGGCGAGGTAGGCGGGGTCGCGCTGCTCGTTGTTGCGCAGACGCACAAAGGCCTGCTCGTAAGCAAGGCCTTTGAGGTTGAGGGCGATCCGCACGCGGAACGCCGCCGACGATCGGAAATAGCCGTATAGCTTCAACATGGCGCCCTCGCCCGGTTGGCAGGCGTGGTTTTCACCGCGCCGATCGGCCGCGTCAAGGACCTCCGCCCCCGCAATGCTTGACGCCATCGCCTAAAGGCGCGACGGTTAACAATGAAACTAATCACATAGGGGGCGCGGGTGGCAGAGGCGCGGGCGGCATACGGATTCACGATCGAGCAGTTTCTGCCATTCCGCCTGTCCGTTCTGAGTAATCGATTGACGCGGGCCGCGGCCCGTGTCTATTCGCGCCGCTTTCGGCTTTCAGCACCGGAATGGCGGACGATGGCGGTGCTCGGGCGGTACGGCGCGATGAACGCGAACAGCGTCGTCGACCGCACCGCTATGGACAAGGTGCGCGTGAGCCGGGCGGTGGCGCGGCTCACGGCCGCCGGACACGTCACCCGCCGGGTCGATCCGGCCGATCATCGGCGCGCGATCCTCGACCTGACGCCGCAAGGTACACGGACCTATCACGAGATCGTGCCGTGGCTGCGCGCCGTGCAGGAGGAAATCCTCGCCAGTCTCGACGCCAACGAGCGCAACGTCCTTGAGCACGTGCTCGCCAAGCTGGAACAGCGGAGCGCGACCATCGTGCAACAGGCGACCGGAAGCGGCGCCGGCGAATAGCCACCGCGGAACACCGGCATCCGGCCGCCGAAAATCGCCATATCGAGCTCGAGGCGGCGGGCCTGCGGTTGTACCAGATCATTCGACCGATCGATCGTGAACGACCCGTCCATGCGGCCGATGATGCCGCCGAAGGGAAAATGTGCGATCGGCCCGGCACCCGCCCTCGGCCACGATGATCGACGCCGAACCTGCCGAAGGGGGTGTTCCGACTGAGCCTCAGACCCGGGCGTTTCGCCCCGGAAGCCATCACGTGTCTCTTGCCGAGCCGGCACGATCCCAGGGCACGAAAGTTAAGATCGGAGAAACGGATGATTGCGCGTCACCCGGGCGTGCTATAAGCCATTTTCCGTCAAGACGTTTCGGGGGATCCGCGGTGGCCGGCGCGACGATTCTGATTCTTAACGGTCCGAATCTCAACCTCCTCGGCGTGCGCGAGCCCGAAACCTATGGCCGCGACACGCTCGCCGATATCGAGGAGGCGTGCATGGAGCGCGGCTCGGTGCTCGGTCTCACGGTCGATTTCCGGCAAACGAATCAGGAAGGCCAGCTCGTCGAGTGGATCCAGGAGGCGCGCGAGAACGCCGACGGCATCGTCATCAATCCCGCCGGCTACACCACCACCTCGGTCGCGATTCTCGACGCCTTGCTTGCGGCCGAGCTGCCGATCATCGAGGTGCACTTGTCCAACATTCACCGCCGCGAGGCTTTCCGGAACAGTTCGCTGGTGAGTCGCGCCGCGACCGGTGTGATCTGCGGCCTCGGAGCCCAAGGCTATCTGCTGGCGCTCGAGGCGATGGCGCGGCTGCTCGAATCGGACAGCGATTGAATCTGCATCGATGACAAAGCACAGCGATCTTACGGTCGACGGGGATCTCGTTCGCGCGCTGGCGGCGCTGCTCGAAGAAACTGGCCTCAGCGAAATCGAATACGCGCAGGGCGACCGTCGCATCCGCGTCGTGCGCAACGCGCCGGCCACGCCGGCGGTAACGGTCTCGATGCCGCCACCATCGGCGCCGGCCGGCACTCCGGTGGCCGAGGCAGAGCCGGCAGGTGCCGTGAAGGCACCGATGGTCGGCACCGCGTATCTTGCACCGCAACCCGGCGCGCCGCGCTTCGTCAATGTCGGCGACCAGGTGCGCGCCGGCCAGCCGGTGCTGGTCATCGAAGCGATGAAGGTCATGAATCAGATTCAGGCGCCGCGCGACGGGCGCGTGAAGGAAATCCTCGTTGGCGACGGCACGCCGGTCGAATTCGGCCAGGTGTTGATGGTGCTGGAGTAAGGCGCATGGGGTGTTCGCGTCCGACATCGGGCGGCGGGGACTGTAGCAAGCGACGTAGCCGAGCCGCGTCCGGGCAGCGGCCGTGACGGCAGGCATGCGTTAACATGTTCGACAAGGTGTTGATCGCCAACCGCGGCGAGATCGCGCTGCGGATTCACCGGGCTTGCCGCGAGATGGGCATCCGCACCGTTGCGGTCCATTCGACCGCCGATGCCAATGCGATGCATGTACGGCTCGCCGACGAGAGCGTTTGCATCGGCCCGCCGGCGCCGCGCGACAGCTACCTCAACATTGCCGCCATTTTGTCCGCGGCGGCGATTACCGGTGCCGATGCCATACACCCCGGTCTCGGATTTCTCGCCGAGAACGCGGATTTCGCCCAGATCGTCGCCGAGCACGGCCTCGTCTTCATCGGCCCCTCGCCCGAACACATTCGACTGATGGGCGACAAGGTCGCGGCCAAACGCGCCGCCCGCGAGCTCAGCGTCCCGGTCGTGCCCGGCGGCGAAGCGGTCGACGATCTCGACCACGCGCTTGCGGAGGCCGAGCGCGTCGGCTACCCGGTCCTCATCAAGGCCGCAGCCGGCGGCGGCGGGCGCGGCATGCGCGTGGCGCGCGACATGGACGAGCTGGCGGCGGCGTTCCCGGTCGCCCGCGCCGAGGCGCAGACCTTCTTCGGAAACGGTGCCCTCTATCTCGAGCGTTTCCTGACGAAGCCACGACACATCGAAGTGCAGATTCTTGGCGACGGCGAGGGTGGCGTCGTGCATCTCGGTGCGCGCGACTGTTCGCTGCAGCGCAAGCACCAAAAGCTGGTCGAGGAGACGCCTTCGCCCGGCCTTAATACTGCCGAACGCCAGCGAATCTGCGATCTCGCCGCCGCCATGATGCGCAATCTCGGCTATAGGAGCGCGGGTACGCTCGAATTCCTGTATCAGGGCGGCGAATTCTTCTTCATCGAGATGAACACACGACTGCAGGTCGAGCATCCGATCTCGGAGATGGTGACGGGCATCGACGTGGTGCGCGAGCAGATCCGCGTCGCGGCCGGCGCAACGCTCGGCTACTGCCAGGAGGACATCACGTTCACAGGCCACGCCATCGAGTGCCGGATCAACGCTGAGCATCCCGACACGTTCGCTCCATCGCCCGGCACGATCCAGCGCTATCACGCACCCGGCGGCATGGGCGTGCGCGTCGATAGCGCGCTGTATCAGGGATATACCGTCCCGCCGCACTACGACAGCCTGGTCGCCAAGCTGATCGTGCACGGCAGCACGCGGAACGAATGCCTGATGAGGCTCAGGCGCGCGCTCGAGGAATTTGTCATCACCGGGATCGAAACCACGATCCCGCTACACCAGCAGATCATCGCGTCCCGCGCCTTCATCGACGGCGATTACGATATCGGCTGGTTCGAACGGACGTTCGACCACAATGTGTGAATGCCGCGGGGGCGAAGGTCGGGCTTGATCCGGCTGTGTCGCCGTATCACGTTTTCGGATGATGTCGCAGTTGAATCCGGCCTTGTTGCTGCGCGCCTATGCCGCGGGAATCTTCCCGATGGCGGAGTCGGCCGACGATCCGGACCTCTTCTGGATCGACCCCGAAGTCCGCGGCATACTGCCGCTCGACGGCTTCCATCTGTCCCGCCGCCTCGCGCGCACCGTACGTGCCAACCACTTCGCGGTACGCTGCGACAGCGACTTCACCGCGACTATTCGTGGCTGCGCGGAATCGACCGAACTGCGCCCCAAGACGTGGATCAATCGCGAGATTATCGAGCTCTATACCGCGCTTCACCGCGAGGGATTCGCACACAGCGTCGAGTGCTGGCGCGGCGATGCCCTCGTCGGCGGACTGTACGGCGTCGCTCTCGGCGGTGCGTTCTTCGGCGAGAGCATGTTTTCGCGCGAACGCGACGCCAGTAAGGTCGCTCTTTCCCATCTGGTCGCAATTCTTTTGCGCGGCCGATTTAGCCTCCTCGACGTGCAGTTCATCACACCGCATCTGCAACGCTTCGGAGCCGTCGAAATTCCGCGCGCCGACTATCACAAGCGCCTCGAAGCGGCGCTCCAGCGCATGGCTCACTTCGGCGCGGACCTGGACGGCGCCGCGGTCGTCTCGCTTTTGCAGTCGAGAACGGTGACGTCGTAAACCGGATCTTCGAGCGCGGACACCGCCGGCGACGACGCGAACATCCAGCCGCTGAAGATGCGCTTGGTGGCGGCCGAATTGGCGTCGGCGCGCACTTCGTCGATCTCGAGAAAGGCGGCGGTCTCGGGCGGCTCCTCAGGCGGACGCTTGACGCAGGCGCGAACCGTGATGACCAGTGTGCCGAACCGAACCGGCTGATCGATCGGCGCCTCGAAGCGCGACACCCGCGCCGTGATTTTGTCGAGGCCCTGGAGGATAGCCGCGATCGCAGCGGGAACCTGGCTCGGCTCAGGCGGCCGCAGCTGCTGGGCCTGCGCGGGCAAAGCGGCGATGACGCCGCCGAGCAGCGCGACTAGCAGCGACCTCACGGCTTCGACCTTCTGGCGTAGGGGTTTTCGAGGCTTTCGGCGAGCGCGCGCATGACTTGGCGGAATTGCGCCTCGTCGCAGCCCATGAGGATCGCATCCTCGAGCGCGTCCTGCGCCAGCTGCCGTATTTCCTCGAGATTTTCGTTGAGCACCTTGATCTTGTCGAGGCACGACACCGGCTCGCCTTCGGGCGTCAACCAGACAGGTAGCGTCAATTTGCTCATGCCGCCTCACAATTCTGCTCGGCGGCGCAAGGTTTGGTCGCCGCAAAGCGTAAACGCGTGTAGTCGACGATCCAGACGCCGCCGCGCGAGAGGTGCGGCCGCGCCAGCATCTCGACATCGGCCTTGAATGCCGGTCGCTCCGCTGGCGGCAACAGCGCCAGGAAACTCTCGGCGAAGGTGTCGAGCCAATCGCCGAGCGCTCCCGGCAGCGGCGTCGGTCGCGGCGTCAGGGTCATGGTGCGCACGACGAAACCGCGCCGTTCGAGCCGGCTACGATAGTCTTCGACGGTCGGGAAATACCACGGGATCGCCGCCCGGCCGTCGATTCCGCGGCGCCCCAGCGCCGCCAGTATCGCCGCCAGCACCTGCGACACGTTGCCGGCGCCGCCACATTCGGCGACAAAGCGGCCGCCCGGCTGCAGCGCCCTCCAGACGCCGTCGATGACCGCGTCCGGATCGCGCATCCAATGAAGCGCCGCGTTCGAGAAGACGGCGTCGAACTCGCCGGCGAACGTCAGTCGGGCGGCGTCACCAACGCGCACGTCGAGGCCGCGCGCCGTCGCCGCCGCCGCCTGTTCGGCGCTGCGATCGATACCGACGACGGAGGCGCGCTCGGCGAGCAATGCCGTCAGCGTGCCGTCGCCACACCCGACATCGAGGATGCGTTCGCCCGCGCGCGGCGCGAGCAACTCGACGACGCCGGCGCCGAGCGCCGGTACGAACGCCGCATTACACTGGTAGCGCTCCGGATCCCAATGCTGCTCAACTTCCGGCCTGCCTGGAACGACCCCCGCCGCGCGCGAGTCGTGCGTCGTCATGGCTTCGGCGCGGCCGAACCCGATTGCGGTCCTGGCGGCGGCGCAGAGCCGCCCTGCCCTTTGCTCTGCGCCGAGCCGTAAATGACCTGGCCGATGAGCGATTGCAGGCTCATGGCCGCCTGGGTGTGGGTGACGCGGCCGCCCGGCGGGATCACCTTGTCCTCGTTGCCCGGTTCAATGGACAGGAAATTGTCGCCGAGCAGGCCGGACGAGGCGATGACCGCGACGGAGTCGACCGGCAACTTGATCTTCGGATCTACGCTGAACTTGACCGTGGCAAGGAAGGTTCGCGGGTCGAGCGACTGCGATTCGACGGTGCCGACTTTGATTCCGCTGATCTTGACGTCGCTGCCATCGCGCAAGCCATCGACGCGATCGAACTGGGCTATGTATTCGGTGCCACCCATCGCCGTCACCTGGGTCGTCGTGTAGGCGAAGAACAGGAACACCGCGGCGACGACCAAAACGACCGCGCCCATGATGGTTTCGACGGCGTTGCGGCTCATGGTTGTTCGACTCCTCGCATGCGGCGCCTGCCAGACATGGTCCGGCACTGTGAATCCGTTACGCAGCTTGCAGAAACATCATTCCGGCGTCCAGGGCTCGTAATCGCCGGTCGCGCGGGCGCGCGGTCCCCCCTTTAGCACGGAGCCTAGCGGCCGATAGGCCGCCGGTGTTCCGGTCAGATTTGGCTGGTGCGACTTCTGCCACGGATAGAGCGGCTTGTCGGCGTCGGTCGGCACCTCGTCGATGGTGTGATGCAGCCACGCGTGCCACAACGGCGGAACGCGCGATGCATCCGGCTCACCCTGATAGATCACCCAGCGGCGCTCACGGCTGTCCCGCCCGCCGCCGCGTTTGAGCGGCTGACGGTGTCGTTCGCGGTAATAGCGGTTGCCGAACGAGTCGACGCCGACAAGTTCGCCCTTGAGCCAAGTGTATATCCAAGTGCCGAGAGTCATGGTGTGCCAAAACGCGGAGCGGCGCCGAGGATCGGAAAACCGCGCAAAACGGCGCGACTATGGCATCGTGCATACGATCCGTCCAGACCGGCACGCGTCGCCCGACGGCCGCGACCCAAGCGTCGCCCCCGCTGCGACGATTGCGCGCGATCGCGGTGTGGAAGAGCGCGCCGACGGCCGGTAGGATCACCCTGTCTTTGTTTTAAGGGGGAGGACCCGTTCATGGTCACGATGGGACGCCGCCTGGTCTGGGCGGCGGGGGTGCTTCTTGCGGCTTTCGCATTCGTGGTTCCGGCGCACGCCACCGAGCCGATCAAGGTGGGCTTCAGCATGTCGCTCACCGGGGGCCTCGCCGGCGGCGGTAAGCCGTCGCTGCTGGCTATGCAGATGTGGCGGGACGATGTCAACGCCAGGGGCGGACTGCTCGGCCGTCCGGTCGAGCTGGTCTATTACGACGACCAAAGCACGCCCGCCAACGTTCCGGCGATTTACACCAAGCTGATCGATGTCGACAAATGCGACTTCGTCGTCTCCGCCTACGGCACGGGCCAGATCGTGCCGGCGATGCCGATCGTCATCCAGCACGACAAACTGTTCATGGCGCTGTTCGGCACGGCGGTGAATGACAATTTCCACTACGACAAATATTTCCAGATTCTGCCCAACGGCAAGGATACGGCGATCGCGCCATCTTTCGGATTCTTCGAGGTCGCGATGACCATGAATCCAAGGCCGAAGACCGTCGCCCTGGTGGCGGCTGACGCCGAATACGCGCAGAACGTGATCGGTGGCGCCCGCCGCGTGGTGAAGGACCTCGGCCTCAAAGTCGTCTACGACAAAAGCTACCCGCCGAGCACGGTCGACTACACTCCGATCATGCGCGCCGTCCAGGCGACCAAGCCTGACATCGTCTATGTCGCGTCCTATCCGCCCGACAGCGTCGGCATCATCAAGGCCGCGCACGAGATCGGCCTCAAGGCGCGAATTTTCGGCGGCGGCATGATTGGCCTGGCGTTCACGCCGATCAAGCAGCAGCTCGGACCGTTGCTCAACGGCATTGTCGCCTACGACGTCTACGTGCCGGAACCGACCATGAAATTCCCCGGCGTCGAGGATTTCCTCAAGCGCTACCAAGCCAAGGCACCGGCCGCCGGCGTCGATCCGCTGGGCTATTACCTGCCGCCCTTCGCCTACGCCGAGATGCAGATTCTCGGCGAAGCGATCACCCGGACCGCAAGCCTCGACCAAGCCAAGATCGCCGAATACATCCACAGCCACTCCTTCGAAACCGTGGTCGGCGACGTGAAATTCGCGGACAACGGCGAATGGGAGAAAAGCCGTGTGCTCTTCGTCCAGTATCAGGACATAAGTGGCAACGACCTTGACCAATTTCGCAAAGCAGGAACGCAGGTGATCCTTTATCCGCCGACGTTCAAATCGGGAAATTTCCGCTACCCCTATAGCGCGGCCCCCTAAGGGCTGAGACCTATGATGAAGGCCGCGACGCAAGTTGCCCTGCGGCCATAGATTTTTAATGCCCTCCTGCACGACATTTCGGGATCACCACGGAAGGTCGCGGATAATCACTTGTGATTACAATATTTTGTGTCAGCCGCGCGTGACACACAAAATGTAGTTGATCAGCCCCAAGCGTTCTGCCAACATTTTGATTCTGCGTTTGCACCTGCACAATATCTCGTGCTGGCCGCATGCGGGGGAATGTCGCGTGATCTCGGGGGGCTATCGCCTATGCGTATCGTTCGTCGATTTACTTCCGCCGGCACGGACCCTTACGAAGGGATCGCGTTCAAATCCGCCACCAGCGAAATCCGCAATCCCGACGGCTCCCGGGTATTCCACCTGCCGGATATCGAGGTGCCGGCCGACTGGAGCCAAGTCGCGTGCGACATCCTGGCGCAAAAATATTTTCGCAAGGCCGGTGTGCCGACGCGGCTCAAGCCGGTCGAAGAAGCCGGCGTGCCGTCGTGGCTGTGGCGGATGGTGCCGGACACGGCGGCGCTCGAGCAGTTCCCCTTGGCCGAGCGCACCGTCGGCGAACGCAGCGCCAAGCAGGTGTTTCACCGACTCGCCGGCACCTGGACCTACTGGGGCTGGAAGGGCGGCTATTTCGATAGCGAGACCGACGCTCGCGCCTACTACGACGAGATGTGCTTCATGCTGTGCCGTCAGATGGCGGCACCCAACTCGCCGCAATGGTTCAATACCGGGCTCCATTGGGCTTACGGCATCGACGGGCCGGCACAGGGCCATTACTACGTCGATTACAAGACCGGTGAGTTGACCGCCTCCGCTAGCGCCTACGAACATCCGCAGCCGCATGCCTGTTTCATCCAATCGGTCGCCGACGATCTCGTCAACGAGGGCGGGATCATGGATCTGTGGGTGCGCGAGGCGCGCCTTTTCAAATACGGCTCAGGCACCGGCTCGAACTTCTCGAAACTGCGTGGCGACGGCGAAAGGCTTTCAGGTGGCGGCCGCTCGTCGGGCCTGATGAGCTTCCTCAAGATCGGCGATCGCGCCGCTGGCGCCATCAAATCCGGTGGCACGACGCGCCGCGCCGCCAAGATGGTGACGGTCGACATCGACCACCCGGACATCGAGGCCTATATCGAGTGGAAGGTCATCGAGGAGCAGAAGGTCGCGGCGTTGGTCGCCGGCTCGAAGCTGGCGCAAAAGCATCTCAATCTCGTAATGGCCGCCTGCCAGGGACCCGAGGCCAAGGCGCTCGGCGACGCCCGCTTCGATCCGAGCCGCAATCTTGCGCTCCGGCGCGAGATCAAGGCTGCGCGCATGGCGATGATTCCCGAGAATTACATTCGCCGCGTCATCCAATTCGCGCAACAGGGCTTCAGGAACATCGAGTTCCGCACCTACGACACCGATTGGGACAGCGAGGCCTACCTTACCGTCTCCGGCCAGAATTCGAACAATTCGGTCCGCGTCACCAACGACTTCCTTGATCGCGTGCTCAAGGGCGGCAAATGGGAGCTGATCAGGCGCACCGACGGCAAGGTTCACAAGACGGTCGACGCGCGTGAGTTGTGGGACAAGATCGCCTACGCCGCCTGGGCGAGCGCCGATCCGGGCCTGCAATACGACACCACCATCAACGAATGGCACACCTGTCCCGAATCGGGCCGGATCAACGCCTCCAATCCGTGCTCGGAATACATGTTCCTGGACGACACGGCGTGCAACCTGGCGTCGCTCAACCTGATGGCGTTCCGCCGCAACGACGGCGCCTTCGATACGCCGGCGTTCGAGCACGCCGTACGGCTGTGGACCATCGCCCTCGAAATTTCTGTGCTGATGGCGCAGTTCCCGTCGCGTGAGATCGCCCGGCTCAGCTACGAATTCCGCACACTCGGTCTCGGCTACGCCAATATCGGCGGGCTTTTGATGGCTTCGGGCCTGCCGTATGACAGCGACGCCGGCCGCGCCCTCTGCGCCGCTATCACCGCCGTGATGACAGGCGTCGCCTATGCCACATCCGCCGAAATGGCCGGCGAGCTTGGTCCCTTTCCCGGCTTCGCCAAGAATCGCGAAGCGATGCTCCGGGTTATCCGCAATCATCGTCGCGCCGCGCGCGGCGACCGCAGCGGCTACGAGGGCCTGTCGATCCCGCCGGTACCGCTCGACGCAGCCAATTGCCCGGATCGCAGTCTCGTTCAGGCGGCCCGTCAGGCGTGGGACCGCACCTTGCGGCTCGGCGAGCGGCACGGCTACCGCAACGCTCAAGCTACGGTCATCGCCCCCACCGGCACGATTGGCTTGGTGATGGACTGCGACACCACCGGCATCGAGCCGGATTTCGCCCTAGTCAAATTCAAGAAGCTGGCGGGCGGCGGTTATTTCCGCATCATCAACCGGGTCGTGCCGGAAGCACTCGCCAAGCTCGGCTATTCGGCCGCCCAAATCGAGGCCATCACCCGGTACGCCGTCGGTCACGGCACCCTCAAGAATGCGCCGGGCATCGATCACGCGGCGCTCAAGGCCAAGGGCTTTACCGAGAGTGCACTCGCGGCGCTCGAAAGCCAGCTGTCGACGGCGTTCGACATCAAGTTCGCATTCAACAAATGGACACTGGGCGAGGATTTCTGTAAGGCCGCCTTCGGCTTCAGCGACGCCCTTCTCAACGATGTCTCGTTCGACATGCTGGCGGCGCTCGGCTTCTCGCGAGCCGAGATCGAAGAGGCCAATACCTATTGCTGCGGGGCCATGACGCTCGAAGGCGCCCCGCACCTCAAGCCCGAGCATCTGCCGGTGTTCGATTGCGCCAATCCCTGCGGTCGGCTCGGCCGACGCTCGCTTTCGGTTGAGAGTCACATCCGCATGATGGCGGCGGCACAACCCTTCATTTCGGGCGCCATTTCCAAGACCATCAACATGCCGAACAGCGCGACTGTCGAGCAATGCAAGGACGCCTACATGCTGTCCTGGAAGCTCGGCCTCAAGGCGAACGCGCTCTACCGCGACGGCTCCAAGCTGTCGCAGCCGCTACAGTCCGCCTTGATCGACGACGATGCCGACGAGGAAGCGGTCGCGGAGTTGATGGAAAAGGCCGCGGCCCAGCGCGTGCCGGTTGTCACCGAGCGTATCGTCGAACGCATCATCGAGCGCGTCGCGCAGAAGAGCGAGCGCCGGCGTTTGCCGCAGCGGCGCAAGGGCTATACCCAGAAGGCCATCGTCGGCGGCCACAAGGTCTATCTGCGCACCGGCGAATACGAGGACGGTAAGCTCGCCGAGGTGTTCATCGACATGCACAAGGAAGGGTCCGCCTTCCGCTCGCTGATGAACAACTTCGCCATCGCGATCTCGATTGGGCTGCAGTACGGCGTGCCGCTCGAGGAATTCGTCGAGGCCTTCACGTTCACGCGCTTCGAGCCGAACGGCATCGTCGAGGGCAACGAGGCGATCAAGATGGCGACCTCGCTGCTCGACTATATCTTCCGCGAACTGGCGATCTCCTATCTCGGCCGCAACGATCTGGCACATGTCCAGCCGACCGATGTCCTGCCGGATACCGTCGGTAAGGGGGCGGTGGAGTCGAATCTTCCTGGCGACGGCAGCAAGCCGGACGTCGCCGCCGTGGTGCAGAAAGTCGCTTCGACCGGCTTCATTCGCAAGAAACTGATGGTGGTTCATGGCGGCCAGGCGGCTCAGGCCGCCGCGGCTCAGCCTGCGGTCGTGGCGCGGGCGGGCAGTGGCAATGTTGCCGTTGCCGAGGAATTCGTCACTGCCGAAGTCGTCAAAACCGATAGTCGCTTGGAACAGATCAAGGCGGCACGCATGAAGGGTTACGAGGGCGACAGTTGCAGCGAATGCGGCAATTTCACCCTCGTCCGCAACGGAACCTGCCTCAAATGCGATACCTGCGGCAGCACCAGCGGCTGTAGCTGATCGCAACGCGGGGCCTGGCTACAGCCTCCCGGCCGGGACCGCGAGTGGGGCAGAAATTGGGGGGCGCGGTTCGCGCCGCGCCCCCGCTTTTTTCGAGACGCGTCGATGCTCGTCCATAGCCGCAAGCTGCGCATCGAATGGGCGCAATGCGATCCTGCGGGGATTGTTTTCTATCCTCAATATTTCCTCATCTTCGACACCAGCACCGGACAGCTTTTCGAGTGCACCGGCCTGTCGGCCTCGGCGATTCGGGAGAAATACGGCATTATCGGCTTTCCGCTGATCGAATGCGGTGCACGATTCCTGCTGCCCTGTCGCTTCGACGACGCGGTGACGGTCGAAAGCCAGATCGGCGAATGGGGCCGGACCAGCTTCACCGTGCGCCACCGTATCCTCAAGGACGGCAAACCTGCCGCTGAGGGCTTCGAGAAGCGCATCTGGGCGGTGCGGCGCGCCGACGGCGGCATCAAGCCGGAACCGGTTCCCGAGGAAGTGAAAGCCAGCCTGTCCGACGCCACAGGCGCAACCCGCCTGGGCTGAGATTTGCCCCTACCGCCGGCGGGAGATGCGCCTGCATCGTCTGCCTATCATTCTGTGCCCTCGCTGCATTGCTCGGCGAGGGGCCACGCGCAGTTGACTGCCGGCCATCCGTGAGGGTGGCCGGCTTTTTTCCCACGGCGGCGGCTGGGCAAACCGCCCTGACCGGCGGATAATGCGGCAACCTCAAGCGGAGCCACCGATGGCTGGCCAAGTCGAAGCACGGCTGAAGCAACTGAAAATCGAACTGCCCAGCGCGGCGGTAGCGCTGGCCAACTACGTGCCCTTCGTGCGTACGGGCAACATGTTGTTCGTCTCCGGTCAGGTCTGCCAGTGGAACGGTGAGCGCCGCTACATCGGCAAGCTCGGCGCCGGCCTCTCCCTCGCAGACGGGCAAAGCGCAGCACGGCTTTGCGGCCTCAACCTTTTGGCGCAGGCGCGGACGGCGCTCGGCGATCTCGACCGCATCCGCCGCTGCCTGCGCCTCAACGGCTTCGTCAACAGCGCGCCCGATTTCGTGCAGCAGCCGCACGTCATCAACGGCTGCTCCGACCTCCTCGTCGAGGTGCTCGGCGACGCAGGTCGCCATTCGCGGGTCGCTATCGGTGTGGCTTCACTGCCCGGTGGCGTTGCAGTCGAAATCGACGCGGTGTTCGAGGTGGCGTGATGGACGGCGCCGATCGTTTGGCGCTTCGGGTCGTCGACAGTCTCGCCAAGGTGCCGGCAGCGGCCTGGGACGCCTGCGCCGGCCCGCATCCTTTCGTGTCCTATGCGTTCCTGCAGGCGCTCGAGGAATCGGGATCGGCCGTCGCAAAGACCGGCTGGATGCCGCAGCATCTGCTGCTCGAAGACGGCGCCGGGCAGTTGATCGGTGCAGCGCCGCTCTACGTCAAGAGCCATTCCAACGGTGAATACGTATTCGATCACGGCTGGGCCGACGCCTACGAGCGCGCCGGCGGCCGGTATTATCCCAAGCTGCAGGTCGCGGTGCCGTTCACGCCTGTGCCGGGTCCGCGGCTGCTGGTGCGGCCCGATGCTGGCGCCGAGGCCAAACGCCTGCTGATCGCGGGGCTGATCGAAGTCGCGAAACGTTCCAAGGTCTCGTCGCTGCACGTCACCTTTCCGGTCGCGGCGGACTGCGACGCCCTCGTCGAAGCCGGATTCCTGCGCCGCATCGGCCGCCAGTTCCATTGGGAGAATTGCGGCTATCGCAGCTTCGACGATTTCCTCGCCGCGCTCAGTTCGCGCAAGCGCAAGCAGATCAGGCGCGAGCGTCGTGACGCCAACGCCGCGGTCAGCATCGAGCTGCTCAGCGGAGACGCCCTCAAGACCCACCACTGGGACGCGTTTTTCCGCTTCTATACCTCGACATCGGATCGCAAATGGGGTTCGCCCTATCTGACGCGCGCGTTCTTCGACCTCCTGGGTCAGCGGATGGCCGACAAGGTGCTCCTGGTTATGGCCAAGCATGACGGTCGGTACGTCGCCAGCGCTCTCAATCTCATTGGGCCCGACACGCTCTACGGCCGCAACTGGGGTTGCATCGGCGATTGGCCTTTCCTGCATTTCGAAGCGTGCTACTACCGCGCCATCGAATTCGCCATTGACCACGGCCTGAAGCGCGTGGAGGCCGGCGCCCAAGGACCGCACAAGATTCAGCGCGGCTACCTGCCGCAGCCGACGTACAGCGCCCACTGGATCCGCGATGCCGGTTTCCGGCGCGCGGTCGAGGATTTCCTCCGCCGCGAAGCCGTCGCCGTCGAGCACGAGATGGCGGAGCTGGAGGAAGGCCTGTCGCCCTTCCGTCGCGATCCCGATGGACCCTGAGCTGCATCGCCGGCTTATCGCCGTAGCCCGCGGCGTCTCGTCTGCGCTCGCGGCTCATATCGCCGCAGCACCGATCTGGTTCCCCGAACGGGCGGACATGGGGGTGGCGGCCTTCCTCGCGCGCGCTGTGACCGGCCAGCAGGTCTCGGCGGCGGCGGCGCGGGCAATCTGGTCGCGCGTCGAGGCCGCGGCCGGCGATCGGCTTGCCGACTTCTTCCGCGCCGAGAACGAGGCGGCGATGCGGCGCTGCGGCCTGTCCGGCAACAAGATCAAGGCGCTCTGCCATATCGGCGCCGCGCACGCAGCGGGTTTACTCGACAGCGCGGAAATTCGCGCGCTCGATCACGCGGCGCGCTCTGCACGCCTCACGGAAATCTGGGGCGTCGGTCAGTGGACCTGCGACATGCTGGGGATTTTCTACTGCCGCGAACTCGATATCTGGCCCGAGAGCGACCTCGCGGTCGCGCGCGGCCTCAAGCGATTCGTCCGCCGGCGCAAGCCCGAACGCGTCGCGGCGGTGTTCGCGCCCCATCGCTCGCTCCTGGCGCTCTACATGTGGCGGCTCGCCGGCGCGGCGATGTGAGACGAAACGCAGAAGGCCGCCCGCGGGCCGCCTTCGCGCTTACTGATCGACGAGCTCCTGCTCCGGCTGTTCGTCGGGGTCCTTGCTCGGCAGTTTCGGCGGCGCCTCGATATAGGCGAAGGCGAGCTTGTCGCCGTCGCGCTTGACCTGCACCACGCCGCCCTTGGCGAGCTTGCCGAACAGCAGCTCTTCCGCCAGCGGCTTCTTGACGTGCTCCTGGATGATGCGGGCCAAGGGCCGCGCGCCGTAGAGACGGTCGTAGCCCTTCTCGGCGAGCCATTTGCGCGCCGCCTCGTCGAGCTCGATGGTGACGTTGCGGTCGGCGAGCTGCTCCTCGAGCTGGAGGATGAACTTGTCGACGACCCGACCCACCGTCTCGGGTGTCAACGGCGCAAAGGAGATGATGGCGTCGAGACGATTGCGGAACTCCGGCGTGAACATCCGGTTTATCGCTTCCTCGTCGTCGCCGGTACGGACGCCGCTGCCGAAGCCGATCGCGGGCTTCGCAAGGTCTGAAGCGCCAGCGTTCGTCGTCATGATGAGGATGACATTGCGGAAGTCGACGTTCTTGCCGTTGTGGTCGGTCAACTTCCCGTAATCCATCACCTGCAGCAGGATATTGAACAGGTCGGGATGCGCCTTCTCGATTTCGTCGAGCAGCAGTACGCAATGCGGATGTTGATCGACGGCGTCGGTTAAGAGCCCGCCCTGGTCGAAACCGACATAGCCCGGAGGCGCACCGATCAGGCGCGAGACGGTGTGCCGCTCCATGTATTCCGACATGTCGAAGCGCTTGAGCTCGATGCCGAGCGTGCGCGCCAGTTGCCGCGCCACCTCGGTCTTCCCGACGCCGGTCGGGCCCGAGAACAGATAGCTGCCGATCGGCTTTTCGGCGTCACGCAGGCCTGCGCGGGCAAGCTTGATCGCCGCCACCAGCGCCTCAATGGCCTTGTCCTGGCCGAAGACCATGGTCTTGAGGTCACGATCGAGGTTCTTGAGCACCTCGCGATCGTCGCGCGACACGCTCTTGGGCGGGATGCGGGCCATGGTGGCGACCACCGCCTCGACCTCCTTGGCGGTGATGGTCTTGCGGCGCTTGCTTTCGGGCAGCAGCATCTGCGACGCACCGACCTCGTCGATCACGTCGATCGCCTTGTCGGGCAGCTTGCGGTCACCGATATAGCGGTTCGACAGCTCAACCGCCGCGCGGATCGCGTCGGCTGTATAGCGCACGCGATGATGCCGCTCGTAGTAGGGCTTCAGGCCGCGCAGGATCTTGACCGAATCCTCGACGCTCGGCTCGTTGATGTCGATCTTCTGGAAGCGCCGCACCAGGGCGCGGTCTTTCTCGAAATAGTTGCGGTATTCCTTGTACGTGGTCGAGCCGATGCAGCGGATCGCGCCCGAGGCGAGCGCCGGCTTGAGCAGGTTCGACGCATCCATCGCCCCGCCCGAGGTGGCGCCGGCGCCGATCACGGTATGGATTTCGTCGATGAACAGGATCGCGCCCGGCATCGCTTCGAGCTCGGCGAGAACCGCCTTGAGCCGCTCCTCGAAATCGCCGCGATAGCGCGTGCCGGCGAGCAGCGCGCCCATATCGAGGCCGTAGATGGTTGCGTTCTGCAGCACTTCGGGGACCTCGTGCTGCACGATGCGGCGCGCCAGGCCCTCGGCGATCGCGGTCTTGCCGACGCCAGGATCGCCCACGTAAAGCGGGTTGTTCTTCGAGCGACGGCAAAGAATCTGGATCGTGCGGTCGACCTCGGCCTCGCGGCCGATCAGCGGGTCGATCTTGCCGTTGCGTGCCTTCTTGTTGAGATTGACGCAATAGGCGTCGAGCGCGTCATGCGCCCGTTTCGCCTGCTTGTCGCTGCGCTCTTCCTCCTCGGTGCCCTGGACGCGCCGGGTTTCGGAACGGCCGGGCGCCTTGGCGATGCCATGCGAGATGTAGTTGACGGCATCGAACCGCGTCATGTCCTGCTCCTGCAGGAAATAGACGGCATGGCTCTCGCGTTCGGCGAACAGCGCCACCAGCACGTTGGCCCCTGTCACCTCCTCGCGGCCGGAGGATTGCACGTGAATCGCCGCGCGTTGCAGCACACGCTGGAAGCTGGCGGTTGGCTTGGCATCCTCGACATGTGTGGCCACGAGGTTGACCAACTCGTTGTCGACGTAATTGATGAGTTCGCGGCGGAGCTTCTCGAGGTCGACGGTGCAGGCGCGCAGCACCGCCATCGCATCCTGGTCCTCGGTCAGGGCCAGTAGCAGATGCTCGAGCGTCGCGTATTCGTGGCGACGCTCATTGGCATAGCCAAGCGCCCGGTGCAGGGTCTTCTCGAGATTACGCGACAGCATCGACATCGAGTCCTTCTACTGGCTACGGGCTGGGCTCCAGGGCCCCGAAATCAATCCTTCTCCAGGGTGCATTGCAAAGGATGCTGGTGCTGGCGCGCGAAATCCATCACCTGGGTCACCTTGGTTTCGGCGACTTCATAAGTATAGACGCCGCAGACGCCGACGCCGCGGCGATGGACGTGCAGCATGATCCGGGTCGCTTCGTCCCGGCTCTTGCCGAAAAACCGTTCCAGGATGTGAACGACGAATTCCATCGGCGTGTAATCATCGTTCAGCATCAACACCTTGTACATCGAGGGCTTTTTCGTCTTCGGCTTCGCCTTGACGATAACACCGGTTGCCGGTCCCTCGTTGCCGTTGCGCTTCTCGATATCGCTCATGACACGAACCGCTCGGTCGAACCCGACTCCACAGCCGAATTTACCATCCAAACCATGATATTGGATGCCACCACCCCGGTAAAAGGGGCAATTGCGCACCCGGAGCTCACCCGCCAACTGCCTGCACTATTTAGGGCCGCCGGCGGTTAACAGGTGATAGGGAGAAAGGCCGGCCTCCACCACGCCCCATGGTGCGACTCAAGCAGCAGCGGGTTTCGCCAACCTTGCCAGGGTCGCCTCAAAGCAGCCGCCAATCGGCGCCCAGGCCTGATTGGCGAGGGCCAAGCTCAATTCGGAAAACCGTGCGGTGCGTTCAACCAACGCCTCGAGCCCCGTCTTGGCGAGACTCGCATTGATTTCGATGACTCGATCGAGCGTCCGGGCCTCGAGCAAGTCCTTGGTCGCCATTCCGGCACTTGCTAACGTCTCTCGCGCATAGCCGACCGCCTCGGTCGCCAGCGCTTCCAGTCCGTCCGCCAGGGCCGCATTCGCCTTGAGCACGGCCTCCAGATGATTTTGCGACAGCGTCGCGAGCTCGTCGTAATAGCGGCGCGCCGCGCGCTCCGACGCCGGCTTCGACGCCACCGCGGGCTTGTCCTCGCTCGGGGCATCTTGCACCGGTACGTCAATCGCCGTCGTTTTCCTTGCCTTCGGGTTCATTGCACCTCCTGTTCGAATTCGGTCACGCGACGCAGACCGGCCGACCGCATGCTGCGCTGCACAAAATATATTGCCTTGCAATGTCGCCAATTCAAGCGGCGCTTCCCGGTATCCATTGCCGACCGTGGGCGACCTCAATCATTGGCATTCCGTCCCGAGCTTCGCCCGAACCACCCCAGGTCTCGTGCCGAATTTATCGGCACATCGCCATTTATTCGAAAAATTTACGTGAGGAATACGGAATAACTGGACAGGGATTCAGCGGATTTCTAAGCTGCGCAATGGTTTCCGGCTTGCGCTAGATCAAATCGTTCGCAGGCGACCGCGGGTAATTGCGGGGCAGGCCTTTTTCGGGGGAATAGTGGTTTCTGGGGTGCGGACACGATGATTGCGGCAGCGCTTCCGCGGATTGGGCGATTCGGGTTCGGGCGGCTCATGATCGGCGCCGCCTTGTTTTTTGTCCTCACGCTCCAACCGGCGCTCGCTCGACGACACGTGCTGCATTCGCCTTACCCGCCGAGCCACACCTCGTACATCGTCGTCGATGCCCAGACCGGACAGGTGCTGAGTCAGAACGACGCCGACCGGCCGGACTATCCGGCATCGCTCACCAAGATGATGACGCTCTATCTGACCTTCGCTGCGCTCGAGCAAGGCAAGATTTCGCTCAACGATCAGTTCACGGTTTCGCTGCATGCTTCGCGGCAGGTTCCGTCGAAGCTCGGCCTGCGGGCGGGCCAGCGGATCTCGGTGCGTGACCTCATCCTCGCGGTGGTTACCCATTCGGCCAACGACGCTGCGGTGACGCTCGCCGAAAATCTGGCGGGAAGCGAATCCGCGTTCGCGCAGCGCATGACCGCCACCGCCCACGCGCTCGGAATGACGGCGACGGCGTTCCGCAACGCATCCGGACTGCCGAGCCCGCCGAATATCAGCACCGCACGCGACCTTGCGACACTGGCACGTGCGCTGTGGCACGACTATCCGAAGGAATATCATTTCTTTTCCACGGAGCAGTTCACCTACAACGGTACGGTCTACGAGACCCATAACCACCTGATGGAGAATTTCGCCGGGATGGACGGGATCAAGACCGGCTATATTCATGCCTCGGGCTTCAATCTGGCGGCATCGGCGGTGCGCAACGGACGACGGCTGATCGGGGTGATCATGGGCGGCAGTTCGGCGCGGGCGCGCGATCTGCAGATGGCGAATCTGCTCGACGACGCTTTCGCCGGCACGACACCGGGCGGGACCGCCACCCGGATGGCGAGCGGCGACGATGGCGCCGACCGCAACGCCGCGGCGGCCCCGGACACGACGATGGCGGCGCTGAACCCGGTGGCGCGTGCTGAAGCCGCGGTCCCCCGCCGCGAAACGTACAGCAAGAAGGTCGCGGCGCGCCGAGCGCTGCGTGCAAGCCATGCTTGGGAAATCCAGGTTGGCGCCTTCAACCAACGGGAAGCCGCCGTTCGCGCCGGCGCCGCCGCGCTCGCCAAGCTGCACATGAAGGGCAAGACGGCGCATGTGATCGCGCCGTCGCCGGGCGACAAGGAGCCGCTCTACCGCGCGCGCATCGCCAGCTTCACCGAACGCGAAGCCGCACATGCCTGCCGCACGCTGCGCACCCGGCTCCATGGGCACAGGCTGTGTGCCGTCATACCGCCGATGGCGGCGGTCGCCGCGGCGTTTTCGCATCACGGCGTCGATTTGCGCTTGCCACCGCCGAGCGAAGCGAGCAGCGAGAACTAGCGACCTTTCAGCCTTAAAACCCCGCCGGCGGCTCGATGCGGCTGGCGTGGAGTTGCTCCGCGAGCGATGCCTTGAGCCGTTCCAGCGCCGCGGCATCGCGGCCTTCGGCGCGCGCCACCAGCACGTCCTGGGTGTTCGAAGCGCGCAGCAACCACCAGCCATCGGCGGTCTTGACTCGCACGCCGTCGACGGTGGCGACATCCGCCTTCGCCGCCTCGAGGCGGGCGCGCACTTCCTCAACCACCTTGAACTTACGATCCTCGGCGCAGGGAAAGCGCAGCTCGGGCGTATTGACGACCGCCGGCATGCGGTCGCGTAGCGCCGCCAGACTCTCGCCACCGCGCGAGATGACGCCGAGCAGACGGACCGCGGCATAGAGCGCATCGTCATAGCCGTAATATCCGTCGGCATAGAAGATATGGCCGCTCATCTCTCCGGCGAGGGGAGCGCCGATCTCCGCCATCTTCGCCTTGATCAGAGAATGCCCCGTCTTCCACATCAGCGGTGTGCCGCCCATGCGCGCGATCTCGTCGAATAGCGTCTGGCTCGCCTTCACGTCGGCGATGATGGTGGCGCCCGGCTGTTTGGCGACGATCTCACCTGCGAGCAGGATCATGAACTGGTCGCCCCAGAGGATGCGGCCCTGTCCGTCGACGACGCCGAGGCGATCGCCGTCGCCGTCGAAGGCGATGCCAAGATCGGCTTTCTCCTGCAGGACGGATTCCTGGAGCTGCTTCAAATTCTTGGGCTCGGTCGGATCGGGATGGTGGACCGGGAAGCGGCCGTCGATGGTTTCGTTGAGGAGCACATGGCGGCCGGGCAACGCCCTCACCAGCCGCTGCAGCGCCTCGCCGGTTGCGCCGTTGCCGGCATCCCACACCACCGCCAGCGTCCGGGCACCGCCGCGATAATCCGCCACCAGACGGGCGACGTACTCGGCCAGCACCGGCTTTTCTGCGACGGCGCCCCGGCCGGTCGGAAAGCGGCCCTCAGCTGCGATCCGGCCAAGTCTCTGGATATCGGCACCGAAGAAGGATTTCCGGCCGAGCACAAGCTTGAAACCGTTGTGGGTCGGCGGATTGTGCGAGCCGGTCACCATAAGGCCACCGGCGACGTCGAGCGTATGAGTCGCGTAATAGAGCATCGGGGTCGGCCCGACGCCGATGCGCACGACGTCGATCCCGGACGCCGCCAGACCCTCGACCAGTGCCGCCTCCAGCGTCGGCGAGCTCACCCGTCCGTCGCGTCCCACCGCCACGCGCTTGCCGCCGGCTTGAGCGACGATCGCCGCAAAGCTGCGGCCGATGGCGCGGGCGTCGGCCTCCCGCAGCGTCCGACCGACGACACCGCGAATGTCGTATTCGCGCAGGATGGTCGGGTCGAACAGGTGGCCCGCGGCGGTGTGCATCGTCCGCTCGCGCATCATGCGTATTGCCTGATGATTTCTCTCACTGCCGCACCGATTTCGGGCCGCTGCAAGGCGAAAGCGAGATTAGCCTCGAGGAAGCCGACTTTGTCGCCGCAGTCGAAGCGTCGGCCGGAGAAGCGCAGTCCGTAGAAGGGCTGTCTGGCCGCGATCAGGTGCGCCAACGCGTCGGTGAGCTGGATCTCGCCGCCAGCGCCCTCCCCGATCCGGCCGAGGGCGTCGAAAACCTCCGGCTGTAGAATGTAGCGGCCGATGATGCACAACCGCGACGGCGCCCGAGCGGGTGGCGGCTTTTCGACGACGCCACGAGCCGCAACCAGCCGGCCGTCGTCGTTTTCGACATCGAGAACCCCGTAGCGGCTCGTATGCTCCTGCGGCACCTCCATGACGGCGACCATGTTCCCGCCCACCCGCGCCTGCGCCTCGATCATCTGCTGCAGGCATGGGCGTTCGGCCATGATGAGGTCGTCGGCCAGCAGCACGGCGAACGGTTCGTCGCCCACCAAGGCGCGTGCGCACCACACCGCATGGCCGAGGCCGAGCGGATGCTGCTGGCGGGTGTAGGCGATCTGGCCGGGTGCCGGCATCCACGACTTGACCTCGGCGATCTGCGTCGTCTTGCCGCGCGCCCGCAACGTGCTTTCGAGCTCGTAGGAATGGTCGAAATGATCCTCGATCGCGCTCTTGGACCGGCCCGTGACAAAAATGAACTCGTCGATCCCCGCCGCTCGCGCCTCTTCGACCGCGTACTGGATCAGCGGTTTGTCGACAACCGGCAGCATTTCCTTGGGCATGGCCTTGGTCGCCGGAAGGAACCGGGTACCGAGGCCGCCGACCGGAAACACTGCTTTGCGAATGCGCTGCGTCATGCCCCGGTCCCGCCTTGCTTGTGTCGCGCCGCTTTTATACTGAGTCACCGCGCTAATCCAGCCGCAGTTCGTGTTTAAATTGGGGCCGCGCGGCGATCCGCCGGCTTCCTGGATACGGCCGGTGTCATTCGCTGAGCAGGACTTCCTTGGCGCGATTGAGCTTGGCCGCGAGGTAATTGGAGCCGCCCTGATCGGGATGGAGTTTTTTCATCAAGCGGCGGTGCGCGTCGCGGATCTGCGTCACATCGGCTCCCGGGACAAGGCCCAGGATCGCATAGGCCTCTTCCCGCGTCATCGCATCGGCGGCCCCGCTTTGGCGAGCCTGTCCCGCGGCCTTCCGCCGCCAATCGACGACGGCACGATCGAGATAAGCTTCGAGCAGACGTGTGCCGTCGGAATCGGCCGCGCGGCACTGGCGCCACAAATCCAGCAGCTCGTCCTCGCTCAGACTCTCGATGGGGCGTCCGGCAAAGCTGCCGCGCTTGACCATGCCGCTCATTTCCCCGGTGGCGTGATCGAGCGTCATGGCGATCGTATCGGATTCGACGCGAGACGTGCGATGTGCCTGGGCACCTGTCGGCATTCCCTGTGCGCGCCGCCGCTGCCACAAGCGGATAGCCAGCGGCGAGAGGGTTCCGGCGGCGATCAGCAACGGCACGAGGCGCTCGCTCAATAGAAGCAGAACCAGCGCCGCACCCGCGCCCAGGATCGCGAGCGCACCAAGAAACCAGGTTATGAAACGATTGAGGCGCGCCGGATCCGCCGCCACGAAGCCCTGCGCCAGCATGAACAGCACGACCAGAACGCCGATTCCGGCGATCAGATAAATCATGTACCGCCGATCTGCCGCGCGACGAGCAAGGCCGCGCCTCCAGCCTTGCGGCCGTAATCGACGAGCGCTTTGCGGCCGCCGGCGGCATAGGCCGCAACCGCGCCGAGCAGCGCCTTGAGCTCGGCAGCGCTCGCCGCATCGAACGGACAATAGGCGCCGCGCGACACGCGGGCTATCTCGCGGAAGACGCGCGCGACGATCGGGGCGTTGCCCTCTTGGAAAACGAAGGCCGGCACGTTCAAAAGCGCAAGCTCACCCGCAAGCCGAACGAGGACATCGGCATTCTCCTCCATGGCGTCGCCGACGAATATCAGGGCATCCAGGCGGCCCTCGCGCGCGGCACCGATCGCATGGCGCAAAACGCGCTCGATCTGGGTCTCGCCCGCCACGCAGGCCACCGCGCGCATCGCCCTGTGGAGTTCCGCCGCGGTCCTAAGCCAGCGGCTCGCCCGGCACTCGGCATAGCCGCGGTAATAGACCAGCTGGATTTCGATGCCTCCCAGGCCGGCTGCCGCCTCGAACATTTCGCCCTGAATGCGACAGGCGTGATCCCAAGTGGGGTCGCGGCTGGCGGTCGCGTCCATGGCGAACATCAGCCGCGCCTTGCTCGCGGCCGGCCGCGCCCGCACCGGCAGTCGATCGAGTTGTTCGAGGAACGCCGTGACGTCTGCCGACTGGCGGCCTGCCGGCACGCGTCGCTGGCGCTCGCGATCGTCACCCATGCCGCTTATATGAGACCGCGCATCGTGCGAAGTCTAGGGTTCGACCGCGCAGGTATCGGAAACCGAAAAGATGGCCGTTGCCGGCGCGCCCGCCGCCAGGCCGAGCGGCGCGACGTCACGCGTCATCAGGCAGGCGACCAACCGGATACCGCAATCGAGCACGACCCGGGTGAGCGGGCCGAGCGGCTGCAGCGCAACGACGGCGCCGGCAAGCCGATTCTCATCCGCGATCGCCGGAGCATTCGCCGACGGCGTCAACCGGATATCCTCGGCGCGGATGGCGACGCAAACCTCGTCTGCGATGGCACGCCCGACGGCGCTTGCGGCGCGCAGCACCGCATCGCCGACACGCACGAGCGCGTAACGTCCGTCAGCCGCTTCGACCCGTCCCGGCAGCCGATTCTCGATGCCCAGGATCTCGGCCGCTGTGCGACTGGTGGGGCGACGGAACACGTCGTCGACCGCGCCGCACTGAATGATACGGCCCTCACGCATCAAGGCGACACGCGTGCCCAAAGCGGCGACGTCGACACGGTCGTGCGTCACGAATATGGCGGGCGCCCGCATATCGCGCAGGAAGCGCGCCAACTCGAAGCGAAGACCGTCCCGCGCCTGGGCATCGAGCGCCGAGAACGGCTCGTCGAGCAGAAACAAATCCGGATGGCTGGCTTCGGCGCGCGCGAGGGCCGCGCGCTGTTTCTCCCCCGGACTCAGCACAACGGGGCCGGAATCGGCAAGATGGGCAATCCCGAACCGACGCAGCAGTTCGGATACGTCGACGCGGCTTCGCCGCTCCGCTCCGTCGCGGCGGAGGCTCGCAGCAAGCGCAATGTTCTGCGCCACCGTCAGATGCGGAAACAGGCCGAAATTCTGCACCACGAAACCGATGTGTCGCTTTTCCGGCGACAGCGCCGTCACGTCCCGGCCGCGGACGGCGATGCGGCCCCGTACCGCCCGGTGAAATCCGGCGATCGTCTCGAGCAGCACCGACTTGCCGGCGCCGTTGGGGCCGAGAACGACCATGATCTCGTCGTCGGGCAGGTTGAGCGAAAGCTCGCCGAGTACGAACGCGCCGAGCTCGAGCCTTAGCCCGGCGACATCGAGCGCAGTCATCGTCCGCCGCCGACTGGCCGCCTGCTTCCGTAAGCCACATGGCGGAAGAGGACGAACAGCACCAGCGAAACCAGCAACAGCAGCGCCGCCGCGGCGGAAGCATTTTCGAGTCCGTAGCGCAGGAACATCTCGTAGATCAGCACCGGTGCGGTCATCGGATAGTAGACGAGGATCACCACCGCGCCGAATTCGCTGATCGAGCGCGCGAAGGTGAGCGTGAGACCGGTGGCGATGCCGCGCCAAGCCAACGGCAGCGTGACGCGCGCGAGCACCTGCAACGGTCCCATGCCCAATGTACGCGCCACCATCTCGAGCCGCGGATCGACGTTCTCGAAGGCGATGCGTGCGGCATTGACGGTATACGGTACAGAAACGAACAGCATCGCGACAACGATGCCGGCGAGGGTGCCCCAGAAGCGCAGGCCGATCAGGCTCCCGATCGGTGCGCCGAGCACGCCCTGGCGGCCGAAGACCATCAGCAGGGCGATACCGGCGACGGTGTGCGGAACGGTCAGCGGCAGATCGACGATTGCCGCGAGCGCGCTTTTACCGACAAACTCGGCACGCGCCAGCAGCAGGGCAAAGGGCACGCCAAAAACGGCGGCGACGACCGCCGTCAGCAGCGAGGCGACGACGCTCAGGGCAAGCGCGTCACGTACGTCGACCTGGCGTGCGACCCGCAAGATCGTGCCCGCGGTCTGCACGGCAAACAGTTCGAGGATTGGCAGCAAGATAAAGGCGAGCAGCAATCCGCCGGCCAGCCACACCGCCAGCAGCACGGCGGGCGACCCAAGACTTTCCGGCGCGCGCCACAACGGCCGTACGGCGCGCATGCGGGCCCGCCGATCAGGACGCCGGCCAGGGTTCGACGACGCGCTGCAGCGCCGCCGGAACCTTTCCCATATTGACGGCATAGGCCGGGCTGAAGGTGCCGAATCCGTCTTCGCTCATCACTTTGCGCCCCTCCGGCCCCAAGAGGAAGGAGAGATATCTCTCGGCCGCGGCCTTCTTGGTGCTGGTGGCGACGATGGTGACGGCGTAAACGATCGGCTTGCCGGCGAGATCGCCGTTCTTGGTACGAGCGATACCTTCGGCGTAGAACGACGCGTACGTTGGGTCGTTCAGATTGATCTTGGCCGGAAGATCGAGCAGCCTGAGATGGTGCTGCAACGCGTCCGAGCGATAGATCGCGAGATAGTCGATCTGGCCGAGCTGCAGCGCGGAGATCAGCGACGTTTCGGTGTCGCGCATGTTGCTCAGCGGCGCGTTGGCCAGAATTTTCTCGGTCAGGCCGGGCGATGAATAATATTTCTCCGCCAGGTTCAACATCTGGACGGTCTGATATCCCGACGGATCGGTGTCGGGATTCGACCGGCCGATTTCCACGCCTTCGCGCGCCAGCACGTGGTACCAGTTCTTCGAGTTGATCTCGTTCGCGAACTTGCTCTTGCCGGTATAGACGAACGTGATCGCATTGCGCACAAAACCGATGTACCAGTCGGCATAAGCCGTCTTGCCATCGGCGGCGAAGAGATATTTCGGGATCACGTTGTAATCGGCGACCGCCAGGATATCGGCGTCGCGATGAAGATCCGTGATCTGTCGCGCCATCTTGACGCTGCCGCCGAACTGCGGCTGCACCACGATGTCGGGGTTCTTCCGTTCGAACAGCTGGTCGACCTTCTTGAACGGCACAGCGAGCGTGCCGGCGGCGAAAACGCTGAGTGTCGTTGGTTCGGCTGCTGCGGCGGACGAGCCGCCGGCGATCGCCATCGCCAGAACTGCCACAAGCCAAACTACGGTCGTCTTTCGCTTCATGGCTCTCCCCTCGCTGCCATTTTCGGCTCCGCAGGGAATGCGGAGCCTCTTTGACTATGCAGCGAAGCCGACCTTTTCAGAAACCTGTAATCGTTGCATAAAGGTGCATCTCAACGCACATCGGTGCAACGGCCCGGGCACCCGGCGGAGGCCGATTGCCGGCGCAGCACTTTCGTCTTACACAGGCGCACACCCACTGCCGCGGCTGAACTCCGTGCCCGCCGATCTGCCCCATGCCATCCATCAATACATCGGCGACTACGGCTATCTCGCTGTCTTCCTCGGTATTTTCTTCGAGGATTTCGGCCTACCGGTTCCGGGCGAGACGCTGCTGGTGACGGCTGCGGCGGTGGCCGGCCGTCAGGCGCTGAATATCTGGATCCTGGCCGGCGTCGCCTGGCTCGGCGCCGTACTGGGCGACAATGTCGGATTCCTGATCGGTCATAGCGGCGGCCATGTCCTCCTCACCCGTTACGGCCGGCGGATCGGCATAACGCCGGCGCGTCTCGTCAAGGTCGAGCGCTTTGTCGAGCGCTATGGCGCACCGGTCATCGTCTTCGCGCGGTTCGTCGTCGTCGCAAGGCAGCTCAACGGTGTCGCCGCGGGAAGTCTCGGCATGCACTGGCTCCGCTTCCTCGTGTGCAATTGCCTCGGTGCGGCGCTATGGGTCGGATTCTGGGGTACTCTGGCTTATTGGCTCGGCAAGAAAATCGTGGTTCTGTTCAACGAGCTTCGCAGCATCGAGCCTGCCGCGATCGCGGTCGGAGCGGTGGTCGTGATCGGCGGCGGTGTCTATCTCTGGCGGCACATGCGTGGTCAGAGCGGGAAGACGTAGGTGGTCTTCACCGCCGTGTAGAATTCGCGGGCATAAGCGCCCTGCTCGCGCGGACCGTAGCTCGAGTTCTTCCGGCCGCCGAACGGCACGTGATAATCGACGCCCGCGGTCGGTAGATTGACCATCACCATGCCGGCGCGCGATTGGCGCTTGAAGGCACTGGCATATTTGAGCGACCGCGTGCAGATGCCGGACGACAGGCCGTATTCGGTATCGTTCGCCGCCTCGACGGCCGCGTCGAAATCCTTGACGCGCTGCACTGCTGCGACCGGGCCGAATATCTCCTCGCGGTTGATGCGCATGGCAGTGCTGGTTTCGGTGAAGAGCGCGGGCGCCAGGTAATAGCCCTGCGTCGGACGGTTAAGGCGCTCGCCGCCCAACACAAGGCGCGCCCCTTCGTCGCGGCCGATGGCGAGATATTTCTCGTCCTGCACCAGCTGCGCCTCGCTGACCACCGGCCCGATCTCGGTCGCGGGATCGAGGCCGGAACCGACGACCAGCTGCCGCAGTCGTTCGACCAGCATGGCGACAAATCTGTCGTGGATGCCGGCGGTAACAATCAGCCGGCTCGACGCCGTGCAGCGCTGCCCGGTCTGGAAATAGGCGCCGTTGACCGCGCAGGTGACGGCATTCTCGAGATCCGCATCGTCGAGCACGACCAGCGGATTCTTGCCGCCCATCTCCAGCTGGACGCGCGCGCCGCGCCCGCTGACCGTCCGTCGTATCATAGAGCCGACGGCGGTCGATCCCGTGAAGCTGACGGCGTCGACGCCGACGGCCTCGCATATCGCGCTTCCGACCTCGCTACCCGATCCCATCACCAGGTTAAAAACGCCGGCCGGGATACCGCAGCGCGCAATGATCTCGGCGAGCGCCCAAGCCGAACCCGGCACCAGCTCGGCCGGCTTGAAGAGGACGCAATTGCCGTAAGCCAGCGCCGGAGCGATCTTCCACGCCGGAATCGCGATCGGGAAGTTCCATGGCGTGATAATGCCGACGACGCCGACCGGTTCGCGCGCGATCTCGACCTCGACACCGGGCCTGACCGAGGGAATCTTTTCGCCGCTCAGCCGCAGCGCCTCGCCGGCGAAGAACTTGAAGATAGCGCCGGCACGGACGACCTCGCCGATGCCGTCGGCAATGACCTTGCCTTCCTCGCGTGTCAGCAGCCTGCCTAATTCCTCGCGCCGCGCCAGCAGCTCACTTCCAATGCGATCGAGAATGTCGGCGCGTTCCTGTGGCGTCGTCTGCGCCCATTTGGCCCATGCCGCCTGGGCCGCAGCCACCGCGCGACCGACAAGCGCGCGGTCGCCGCGCGCATACTCGCCGACGATGTCAGACAGATCGGCCGGGTTGCGGTTGACGATAGTCTGATCCGAATCGATCCACTCGCCCGCGACATAGTTCTTGAACGCAGCCATGAAGATCCTCCTTCAGTGCGGCGCTTTTGCAGCGGCGCGCAGATCGGCGATGGTGGCGCGCGGCGTGATCGCCTCGGGATCGACCTTAAGGTCGAGAATCGCCGGCCTGCCGGCGGCAGTGGCGCGCGCGAACGCCGCTGCGAAGTCCTCCGTACGCTCGACTGTCTCGCCGTGGGCCCCGTAGGCCTTGGCCAGCATCGCAAAATCTGGATTGACCAGATCGGTCCCATAGCTGCGGCCCGGATAATGCGTTTCCTGATGCATCCGAATGGTGCCATACATGCCGTTGTTGACGATCAACGCGATGATCGGCAGGCGGTAGCGCACCGCCGTCGCCAGTTCCTGCCCGGTCATCAGGAAATCGCCGTCGCCGCAGAAACACACCACCGTGCGCTCGGGATGCAAGAGCTTGGCGGCGATCGCGGCCGGAAAGCCGTATCCCATCGAGCCGCTGGTCGGCGCGAGCTGCGTCCCATAGCCGGTGTACTGATGATGCCGGTGCACCCAGCCGGCGAAATTGCCGGCGCCGTTGCACCAGATCGCATCTTCCGGCAGATGACCATCGAGCCAGCGAATGACCGGACCCAGCTGCAACGCTCCCGGCAGCTTCGACGGTTCGAGATAGGCGAGATAGTCGCGATGAGCCGCCTCGGTCTCGGCGGCCCAGCGCGGCTCCGACGAAGGCGCGAGCGCCGCCGCCAGCCGCGCAAAGGTACGCGCGCTGGCGTTGATCGCCAACGTCGGCTGATAGACGCGGCCAAGTTCGTCCGGATCGGGATGGACATGCACCAACTTCTGTCGCGGATGCGGGATGTCGACCAGGTTATAGCCTCCCGTGGTCGCCTCGCCGAGCCGGCCGCCGACCGCGATCAGCACGTCGGCCATGCGCACCCGGGCGGCAAGCTGCGGATTGGCGGCAATGCCGAGATCGCCGGCGAAACAGCGGTGGCGGTTGTCGAAGCGATCCTGGCGGCGGAAGCCGGTGCATACCGGCAACGCGAACGCAGTCGCAAAGTGCTCGATCTGCTTGACGGCGGCGGCGTCCCATTGGCTACCACCCAGAATCACCATCGGTCGCTTGGCCTCGGCAAGGATCGCGGCGAGTGCCTCGAGCTGTTGCGGCGCGGGATGCGGCTCGATCCGGCGGTACGGTTCGGCATCCGCGACATCCGCCGCATCCTCGAGCATGTCTTCGGGGAGCGCGAGACACACCGGCCCCGGTCGGCCGCTGGTCGCGGCATGGAACGCGCGGCTCACGCATTCCGGGATGCGGCGCGGATCGACGATTTCCTCGACATGTTTCGCCATGCTGCCGAGAAACTGTTGGTAGTCGACTTCCTGCAGCGCCTCGCGGCCTCGGGCGCTGCGGGCGACCTGGCCGATGAGCACGATCATCGGCGTCGAATCCTGCCTCGCGACATGGATGCCGGCAGTGGCATTGGTGGTGCCCGGCCCGCGGGTGACGAGGCAAATGCCGGGGCGGCCGGTGAGCTTGCCGTATGCTTCGGCCATCATCGCGGCACCGCCTTCCTGGCGGCACACGACGAGCCGGATCGAGTTGGCGTCGTGCAGCGCATCGAGCAGCGCGAGGTAGCTTTCGCCAGGCACGCCGAAAGCGGCGTCGGCACCGTGAATCTTGAGCTGATCGACAAGAATTTGCGCGGCGCTGCGGGTCGGCACGCGGAGGCTCCGAGATCTGCGGAGGCCTAAGACCTATTGGTTTTCGACACCGACGGCAACCGCAAAGCGGCCTGCTATTCCGCCGGCCTCAGCGGCGGCGTAGCGGTCGCCGGCTCACGATTGCTGAAACGCATCAGCGTGCCGATGACCGCGATGGTGCCGACATAGAACACGAGCTGGATGCCGAGCGGATGCGACACATAGCCAATCAGCGCGTGCAAGGTCTTGCCCAGCAGGCTCTCGTCGCTCAGCAGAAACGAGCTGTCCCACATCACACCTCCGGCTGACGGCAGCAGCCCAACCTGGTTCAGGAACGCCGCTCCCTGCGACGCCATTCCGGCAGCAAGCAGCAGGATCAGCCAGCTTGTTACCGTGAACAGGTGGCGCATCGGAATCCGCAGCAATCCCCAATACAACGCGCCGCCGACCGCGACACCGCATGCGAGACCCAAGAGGCTTCCGCCGATCTGGGCAGGTGCACCCGTGCCTGCCGCCGCGGCGATGCCATAGACGAACAGCACGATCTCGGAACCTTCGCGCAGCACCGCAAGGCCGACGACGACACCGAGCGCATACAGCGGCCGCGCCCCGCTGCGCACGGCATCGCCCACCCGTGAAGCCGAAGCCGCCAACTCGCGGCCGTGCCGCTGCATCCACACGTTGTGCCATGCCAGCATGGCGACGGCGGTGAACAAAACCACGGCATCGAAGAGCTCCTCGCCCATCCCCGCCAGGGCGCCGGCGATCTCGCCGGTAAAGGCGGCGACCAATGCGGCGCCGGCGGTTCCCGCCGCAATGCCGCAGGCCACCATGCGGCCGCGGTGGCGAACGCCGACAGTCGCCGCGAGGACGATGCTGACGATGAGCGCGGCCTCGAGGACCTCGCGGAAGACGATGACGGCGACAGCAAGCATGGACCCAGTCGTTGTTAATGCAAATGCGAAGCGTTTGCAATATACTCAGCCTGCGGATGGGGCGCAAGGCGCCCAATTCTCGGGGGATCACGCTGCCAAACCCAAAGGGCAAGATGCCGCACGGCCGGGACCCTCGAAAGCTTGAACGAAATACAACGTGCTTTCCGCTCCAGATGTGAGATTGTCTCCGCAAGCTCTGTCCAAATTATGAGACGACCGAGGAGAGGCCCGAAATGATGCGTTATCTTGGTTCCGTGCCGGTGACCGACGCGGATGCCGTCCTCGCCGCCAATCTCGAATTCTATCGTGCATTCGGCCAGGGCGATTACGCCGGCATGGATGCGATCTGGGCGCGGCGGGCTCGGGTCCTCTGCCTGCATCCGGGCTGGTCGGCGATCGAGGGACGCGACGCCGTCATGGACAGCTGGCGGCATGTGCTGGGCGATCCGGACTTTCGCATCCTATGCCATGACGAGCGAGTCCATCTTTACGGCGACATCGCCATCGTGCTGTGTGAAGAAGAGCTATCCGGCGGCATCCTGGCGGCGACCAACATCTTCATCCGCGAGGACGGCGCCTGGCGCATGATTCATCACCAGGCGAGCGCCATCATCCCGACCTACCACAGCGGCACGCCGGCTGCGCTGCCCTGACTGCGGAAACCGGCTAGCCGGTCAACCGAGATCCGCGACCGCATCGCGGACCGCACGCGTCAGCAACGCAAGCTCGTCGGACGTGATCGTGAACGCCGGCGTCAGGTAGACGATGCGCCCGAACGGCCGGATCCAGACGCCGTCGGCGACGAAACGGCTGCGCAACCCGCTCGCAGCATCCACGGATTGGAGTTCGACCACCCCGACGGCACCTTTGATGCGCACGTCGCGGACGCCGCGTCGGTCCCGGCACGGTGCCAGTTCTTCGGTCATCTGCCGTTCGATCGCCCGGATTTGCGCGAGCCGCGGCTCGCGCTCGAACAGATCGAGCGAGGCGTTAGCGGCGGCGCAGGCGAGTGCATTGCCCATGAAGGTCGGACCGTGCATCAGCGCCGCTTGCGGATCGTCGGCAAGAAAGCCTTCGTAAATACGGTGCCGCGCCACCGTCGCCGCCAGCGGCAGCGTGCCGCCCGTGAGCGCTTTCGACAGCGTCACGATATCCGGCACGACGTCGGCCTCTTCCATCGCGAACATGGACCCGGTACGGCCGAATCCGGTGAAAATCTCGTCGAAGATCAGCGCAAGATCGTAGCGATCGGCGAGGTGGCGCAGGCAGCGCAGCACATCGGGCGAATGAAACAGCATACCGCCCGCCCCCTGAACCAGCGGCTCGACGATGAGACCAGCCAGCTCGCGCCGATGCCGTGCCAGAAAGGCGTCGAGCGCCTTTTCACCGGCTGCATTGCGCGGCAATTCATGGCAAAAATGACGCCGGTCGAGACCGCCCAGGCGGCCGTGCATGCCAGTGTGTGTATCGCTCACCGCCATCGCGGCGAATGTGTCCCCGTGATAGCCGCCGGCGAAATAGACGAAACGGTCGCGACCTTTTTCGCCGCGATTGAGAAAGAACTGGCTTGCCATCTTGAGCGCGATCTCGACCGCCACGGACCCCGATTCCGAGAAAAACACATGATCGAGATCGCCGGGCAGCAGCGCCGCAAGACGGGACGCAAGGCGCACCGCCGGCGCGTGCACGAGACCGGCCATCATCACATGCGGCAGGGTTTCGAGCTGCCGCGCCACGGCCTCGCGGATATGCGGATGGTTGTAGCCATGGCAGGCCGTCCACCACGACGCGATGCCGTCGATCAGCACGCGGCCGTCGGCGAGATGGATGCGGCAGCCTTCGGTGCGCGCTACCGGCAGCGGCGCTGGCGCCGTCTGCATCTGCGCGTAAGGCAACCAAAGGTGATCCAGACCGGCGGCGTGCGCCGACGGCGTCGCCGTTTCGGCGCGGTTCACGGCGCCATCGGCGACAGGCCAAGGCGTTCCATCATCGCCCGATCCACGTCGCGCGCCGGATTGGGCGTCGTCAGCAGTCGCGCGCCGCAGAAGATCGAATTGGCGCCGGCGAGGAAGCACAGCGCCTGCACGGCCTCGCTCATGCTCTCGCGGCCCGCCGAAAGCCGCACCGTCGATTTCGGCATGCAGATGCGCGCTACCGCGACTGTGCGCACGAATTCGAGTTCGTCGAGCGGTTCGGCATCGGCGAGCGGCGTACCGGCGACTTTGACCAGCATGTTGATCGGCACGCTCTCGGGGTGCTCCGGCAGGTTGGCGAGAGCCGCGATCAGACCGACGCGATGCACGCGGCTTTCGCCCATGCCGACGATGCCGCCGCAACATACTTTGATCCCGGCGTCGCGCACGCGAGCGAGCGTGTCGAGCCGGTCCTGGTAAGTGCGCGTCCCGATGATTGCATCGTAGAACTCGGGCGCGGTGTCGAGATTGTGGTTGTAATAATCGAGACCGGCCGCCTTGAGCCGGCGCGCCTGATCGGCGGTCAGCATGCCGAGCGTCGTGCAGGTCTCGAGCCCGAGCGCCTTGACGCCGGCAACCATGGCGCAGACCGCTTCGAGATCGCGGTCCTTGGGCTCGCGCCAGGCGGCGCCCATGCAGAAGCGCTGGGCGCCCTGGGCCTTGGCCACCCGCGCCTCGCCGAGCACGGTCCCGACATCCATGAGCTTCGATGCATCGATCCCCGTCTCGTAGTGGGCGCTCTGCGGACAATAGGCGCAATCCTCCGGACAGCCGCCAGTCTTGATCGAGAGCAGCGTCGAGAGCTGCACACGATTGGGCTCGAAATAACGACGATGTAGCGTCTGGGCGCGAAATACGAGGTCGCCGAACGGCAGCGCGAAGAGGGCGCCAATCTCCTCGCGTGTCCAGTCGTGCCGTATATCGCCTAACACGGTGTCTTTCGGCATTGTACGCCCGTCCGATCTTGCTTTCGCGCGTTGCCCGGTTAAGGCTACAGGGACCCATCGTCAAGCGAAAGTCCCGTGACCGCCCTCGATTCGTTCGCCGCCCAGAAGCTCCGCGATCTCGAGGCGCGGCAGTTGCGCCGCCGCCTTTCAGGGACGGCGCGTGCCGACGGCATCCATGTGTTGCGCAACGGCCGGCGGCTGGTGTCGTTCTCATGCAACGACTATCTCAACCTGTCGCACCATCCGCAGGTCAAGGCGGCGGCGATCGCCGCGCTCGAGCGTTACGGCACCGGCGCCGGTGCATCGCGCCTAGTTACCGGCAATCATCCGCTGTTCGCCGAACTCGAATCACGCCTCGCCCGCCTGAAGGACGCGGAGGCCGCGTGCGTTTTCGGCTCGGGGTATCTTGCCAATGCCGGATTGATCCCAGCGCTGGTCGGCCGCGACGATCTCGTCCTGATCGACGAGCTGGCGCATGCCTGTCTGTGGGCGGGCGCGCGGCTGTCGCGCGCCGACGTCGTCGCTTTCCATCACAACGACGTCGAGCATGCGGCGGCGCTGCTCGCCGAGCGACGGGGGTCTCGCGGCAACGCACTGATCGCAACCGACGGCGTCTTTTCGATGGATGGTGATCTGGCGCCGCTGCCGGCCCTGGCCTCGCTTGCCGAGCGATACGATAGCTGGCTTCTGGTCGATGACGCCCATGGTCTCGGCGTGATCGGCGATGGCCGCGGCGCCCGCTTCGCGCATGCGACCGTGCCGGAGATTCCGCTGCAGATGGGTACGCTGTCGAAAGCGGTCGGTGGCTATGGCGGCTATCTCTGCGCCTCACGTGCGGTGATCGAGCTGATCGAGAACCGCGCGCGCACCTTCGTCTATTCGACGGGGCTGCCGCCGGCGTCCGTCGCTGCGGCGGTCGCCGCGCTCGATCTTATCGCCGCCGATCGTGCGCTGACCGCGAAGCCTCTGCGCAACGCGCGCCGCTTCACGGATGCGGCAGGTCTGCGGCCGGCGCAAAGCGCCATCGTGCCTGTGCTCCTTGGCACAGCCGAACGCGCGCTTGCCGCGTCGCGTTTGCTTGAAGCCGAAGGCTATCTGGCCGTCGCAATCCGCCCGCCGACCGTGCCCGAAGGCACTGCGCGACTGCGCCTCGCCTTCACGGCGGGCCACGAAGACGCCGATATCGACCGCCTTGCGACGCTTGTCCGCACGCGCGTGCTGCGGTGAGCGCTCTCTTCGTCACCGGCGCCGGCACCGATGTCGGCAAGACCTTCGTCGCCTGCGGCCTGGCGACGGAACTCCGGCGCCGCGGCCGCGTGGTCGCCGCCTTCAAGCCACTGGCAAGCGGATTCGATCCAGCGCAACCCGAGGCGAGCGACCCGGGCGCGCTGCTGACGGCGCTCGGCGAGCCGGCGACCGTGGCCAATCTCGATCGCATCGCGCCGTGGCGCTATCGCGCGGCACTGGCGCCCGACATGGCGGCCGAGGCCGAGGGCAAGCGCATCGATTTCGACGCATTGGTCGCCTTTTCGCTTCACGCCGCGACCAGCGCCGAATTCGTAATCATCGAAGGCGTGGGCGGCGTCATGTCGCCGATCTCGGCATCCTCCACCGTGCTCGACTGGATGGCGGAGCTGGCGCTGCCGGCGCTGCTGGTCTCCGGCAGCCATCTCGGTGCGCAGAGTCATGCGCTCACGGCGCTCCTGGCGCTGCACGCGCGCCGGATCGCCGTTCTCGCGCTGGTTGTGAGTGAAACGGAAGGCTCAACTGTGGGCCTCGTTGAGACCCGAAATTCACTCGCGCGCTTCGCTGCGCCCACACCGGTGGTGTCGATCCCACGGCTCGCGCGCGACGCGTCGCATGCGGCCTTTCGCACCATCGCCGACCTCTTTTGCGGCGATGCGACGCATGTTAGATGATGGCCGGGGAGAAAATGCAATGCGTGTGGTCATCGTCGGGCAGCAGACTTTCGGCAAGGCCGTGCTCGAAGCCTTCGCCGGCCGCGGCGATCAGGTTGTCGGTGCCTTTTGCGTGCCAGGGCAGCCGGGTGGCAAGCCCGATCCGCTCCGCGCCGCTGCCGTCGAGCACAAAGTGCCGGTGTTCCAGTTCAAGGACTACGGCACGGCCGAAGCGCTCGATACATTGCGCAATCTCGAGGCCGATATCGGCCTGCTTGCCTTCGTCACGCAGTTTTTGCCGCAGTCGTTTGTCCGGATTCCCAAGCACGCCATGCTGCTGTTCCATCCGTCACTGCTGCCGCTGCATCGCGGCCCGTCAGCGATCAACTGGGCGGTGATCAATGGCGAGAAGAAGACCGGCCTGACGATCCTGCGGCCGTCCGACGGCCTCGACGAAGGCGCGATCATCCTGCAGCGCGAGGTCGAGATCGGCGCCGACGACACCGTGGGCACACTCTATTTCGACAAGATCTTTCACATGGGCGTCGCGGCGATGATCGAGGCGGCCCAGGCGGTGGTCGAGGGCCGCGCCCACGAGCGGCCGCAGGACGAGAATCTTGCGACCTACGAGGGTTGGGTGCGCGAGCGAGAGTCGCAGATCAACTGGGCGAGCTCGATCGACCGCATCTACGACCTGATCCGGGGCTGCGATCCGCAACCCGGCGCCTGGACCCGCTATCGCGGCCAGAAGCTTCAGCTTTTCGATGCGCGCAAGCGCCCTGCCGCGACATTCGGAGCGGTGCGCGGACTCAAGGCGGGCCAGGTCGTCGCATCGACCGGCGAAGGCTTCAGCGTCTACGCGCAGGGCGGTTTCGTCGAGATCAAGCGCTGCCGGCTCGGCGAGGGCAAGAAGGTGCCGGCGGGCGAAGCCGGAATCGACCCCGGCGTGATTCTCGGGGCGTGACGCTCGCGCCCGCGAACTGCGCTTGCTAAACTGAATTTCATGCCGAACGGACTCGACTTCGCCTGGCCCAATGAGGGCGTCACCCGCGTCCCCTACCAGCTCTACACCCGCGACGACGTCTATGCCGAGGAGCGCGCCCGTATCTTCATGGGCGCGACCTGGAACTATCTCTGCCTCGAAGCCGAGATTCCGAATCCCAACGACTGGCGGGCGACCTTCGTCGGCGACGTGCCCGTGGTCGTCGCGCGCGACGCCGACGGGACCATCAACGCCTTCGAGAACCGCTGCGCCCATCGCGGCGCGCTCATCTGCCACAAGCAGTCGGGAAACGGTGCGCGATTGAGCTGCGTCTATCACGGCTGGACCTATGATCTCAAAGGCAACCTCACCGCCGTCACCTTTCAGCGTGGCATTAACGGCAAAGGTGGTATGCCGGCGGACTTCAAGCTTGCCGACCACAAGCGCCGTGCGTTGCGTATCGCGACCTACGCCGGCTTGGTTTTCGGCACCTTCGCCGGCGAGACCCCGCCGCTCGAGCAATTCCTCGGGCCCGAGATCGCGACGCGGCTCAGGCGAGTGCTGCCTCCCGGCAAGGCGATCGAAGTGCTCGGTTACAACAGCCAGATTCTGCGGAACAACTGGAAGCTCTATGCCGAGAACGTCAAGGATCCATACCACGCCAGCCTGCTGCATCTCTTCTTCACGACCTTCCGCCTCAACCGGCTGTCGGCCGAGGGCGGCATTATCATCGACGCCGCCGGCGCCAATCACGTGAGCTATTCCAAGGCCGCGACAGACCGCGGCAGCGCCGATTACGACAAAGCCGATCTGCGCGTCAAAAGCGACCGCTTCCGGCTCGCCGATCCCTCGATAATCCAGGGGCGCGACGAGTTCGGCGACGGCATCACGCTGCAGATCCTGGCGCTGTTCCCCTGCTTTATCTCGCAGCAGATCCAGAACAGCCTGTGCGTGCGCCAGCTGGTGCTGCGCGGCCGCAACGAGACCGAGCTGCTGTGGACCTATTACGGGTTCAAGGACGACGACGCCGAGCTGCGCGCCCTGCGTCTCAAGCAGGCGAATCTGGTCGGCCCGGGCGGCTATATCTCGATGGAGGACGGCGCTGTCGGCAACTTCGTGCAACGCGGCATCGCCGGCGCCGGTCGCGACAGCGAGGTGGTTGAGATGGGTGGCCGCGAATGGCGATCGCAGGACACGCGCGCGACCGAATCGCCGCTGCGCGGCTTCTGGAAAAACTATCGCGAGCTCATGCGGCTCTGATCGGCATGGACGAGATCGCGACCCAATTCGCCGTCGAGCGGCTGCTCGCCCGTTACGTCGCCTGCATCGACGACGACCGGCTCGAGGACTGGCCTGCGTTCTTCGCCGATCCCTGCCGCTATCACATCATCTCCGACGAGAACTACAGCCGCAACCTGCCGATCGGCGTCTTCGTCGCGACCACGCAGGGCATGCTGAAGGACCGCGTCGCCGCGCTGCGCGAGGCGAACATCTACGAGGCGCAACGCTATCGCCATCTCGTTTCGTCGACTCTGATCCTCGAAAACAGGAACGGCATCGTGCGCGCGCAGTCGAATTATCACGTCGTCCGCATCATGCAGGACGGCGCGACCTCGCTGTTCAGCACCGGCCGCTATCTCGACCGCATCAATCTCACCGGTACGACGCCGGTGTTCGAGGAGAAGCTGGTGGTGTTCGACAGCCGCCGCATCGACACGCTGCTGGCGATTCCGCTGTAGCCGGCGGGCGCGGGGGCATTGGCGCGGCGGGCGCGGCGCTTTATTCTGCACCGGAGCGAAAGGGACCGGGGCTGCGCGACCGCGAGCGGCTCCGCAATGGGGAGGGAGGCCATGAAACTGCGGACAATTCTGTGGCGCGTCGCGCTCGCCGTCGGCATGGCGCTGCTGCCGCTGGCGAGCGCCGCCGCCGACGAGGCGGCGCCGGCCGACGCGATCAAGATCGGCCTGCTCGCGCCCTTCTCGGGGCCGTTCGCCGATTTCGGCGATCAGTTCGTCAAGGGCATCGCGCTCTATATGCAGGAGCACGGCGACACGGTCGCCGGCCGCAAGATTGTCTTCCTCAAGCGCGACGCCAACGGCATCGATCCGGCGCAGACCAAGCGTCAGGCGCAGGAGCTCCTGACGCGCGAGCACGTTCAGTTCCTCGCCGGCTTCGGGCTCACACCCGACGCGCTGGCGGTGGCGCAGCTTGGCACCGAGGCGAAAGTGCCGATGGTCATCATGAACGCCGCGACCGGATTCATCACCCAGAAGTCGCCCTATTTCGTGCGCTTCTCCTTCACGCTGGCGCAGATCGTCACGCCACTGGCCGAATGGGCGGCCAAGAACGGCATCAAGAACGTCTTTGTCGCGGTCTCGGATTACGCGCCGGGCTACGAGGCGGAAAAAGCGTTCGACAAGGCGTTCACCGCCGCCGGCGGCCATCTCGTCGGCTCGGTGCACATTCCGCTGCGCAATCCGGAGTTCGCGCCCTATGTGCAGCGCATCAAGGACGTCAAGCCGCAGGCGGTCTTCCTGTTCCTGCCGAGCGGCCAGCAGCCGACCAATTTCGTGCGCGAGTTCATCCAGTTCGGCCTGCGCCGGGCAGGCATCAAGCTGCTCGGCGGCACCGAGATCATCGACGATACCGCGCTCGGCATGCTCGGCGACGACGCGCTCGGCGCGATCACGACCCAGGTCTATTCCTATGCGCATCCGGGGGCGCTCAACCGCAAATACGTGGGCGAATGGAAGAAGCGCTTCGGCGACCATCCGCAGCCCGATTTCATGTCGGTCGCCGCCTACGACGCGACGCACGCGATCTACGACGTCGTCGCCAGGCTCCACGGCGACATCGACGGCGACAAGGCGATGGCGGCCTTCAAGACGCTGAAGTTCGATAGCCCGCGCGGGCCCATTGCGGTCGACCCCGCGACGCGCGAAATGATCGAGAACGTCTATATCCGACGCGTCGCCCGCGTGAATGGCGAGCTCATCAACAAGGAGATCGTCACCTACCCGGCGGTGAAGGCGCCGTAATCCGGCTCACGCCGCCTGCGCCTCCTGGTGCCAGACCAGCAGGCGGCGGCGCACGATCTCCATCGCCTTGACCAGGATCATGCCGACCACGGCGATGGCGATGATGTAGGCGAAGACGCCCGGCGAATCGGCGAAGCGCATGTCGGTCATGATCGAGCCGCCCATGCCCTCGCCGCCCATCTGCATCTCGCAGACGATGTCGACGATGAGCGCGATCGGCAGCGCCACCTGAAGGCCAGTGAAGACCTGCGGCAGCGCCGCCGGCAGCGCGATTTCCCACAGGAAGCGGTGGCGGTTGACGCCCAGGCTCATCGCCGACCAAGTCATGTACTTGTCGATGTTCTGCGTGCCGGACCAGGATTCGACGATCACCGGAAAAATCGACGAGAACGTCACCATCAGCACCTTCGACGTGTCGAACACGCCGAACCACAGCATGAAGATCGGCAGGAAGGCGATCTTCGGCATCGGCAGGCCGATCGAGACCAGCGGATCGAAAAACCAGCGTACCGCCGGGATGCGCGCGATCGAGACGCCGAGGACGATCCCGCCGACCGCCGCCAGCACGAACCCGATGAAGGTGCGGATCAGCGTCAGGAGAATCCCATAAAGCAGATCGCCCGAGACGAGATCGTGCAGCAGCCGCGCGAACACCACCGGCACGGACGGCAGCAGGAAATCCGAGAATACATGCGACATCGCCGTGAACTGCCAGGCGGCGAAGAACGCGACGCCCGACCCCACGCGCAACGCGGTGAGATAGGCCTCGCGGCGGCTCGGATCGTTCACTCGCGCCATCGCAGCATCCGGTTCATCCACAGGAGATAGACCCGGTCGGCGAGAAAGCCGAAGGCCGAGACCGTCAGCACGCCGGCGAACATCGCGTCGTAGACACCGCCGTCGCCGAGGAACGAGATCAGGTAGCCGAGGCCGTGCTGACCCACCAGGAACTCCGCCGCCACCATCAGGATGAACGAGATGGCGAGCGCGTTACGGATGCCGGCCATGATCTCGGGCAGGGCGCCGGGGATCACCACCTCCCACAGCACGCGGCGGCGCGACGCGCCGAGGCCCAGCGCCGACCAGATCAGCGTCTGGTCGACCCCGCGCGCACCGTTGTACGAACTCAGCACCACCGGCAGCAGGCATCCGCAAAAGACGGACGCGATCTTGGAGGCGGAACCGAGGCCGAACCACAGGATCATCACCGGAATCAGCGCCGATTTCGGCATCGGGTAGAGGCTCTTCATCAGCGGGCTGACGATGGCGTCGACCGGCGCATACCATGCCATCAGCACGCCCGATCCTACGCCGACCACGATGCTGAGCCCGAGGCCCGCGACGACCTCCCACAGCGAAGTGATGCCGTTGCTGACGAGGCTGCCATCCTGGAGCAGGCCCCACCACGCCTTCACCACCGCGCTCAGCGGCGGAAGCGCCTCGGGATTGATGAGGCCGACGCGCGGCCCGATCTCCCAGGCGAGGCAGACCAGGACCACCGGCAGCGTGCGCCACAGGGCGGCGCTCAGTCGGGCGGCGAGCGGACGCGCCGCCGGCCGGGGCGTGGCGGCCTCGACGGCGACCGCACCGCTCATTGCTGCGTTCCCTGGGCGCGGATCGCCTCGTCGCGCACCAGCTTCCACAGGTGATCGACCTTCGCCGCGAATTCCGAGGTCTGCTGCAGCGCCTCGCCCTGCGCGTTGCTCTTGAACTTGGTGTCGACAACCTCCTTGATACGGCCGGGCCGCGCCGACATGACCGCGACGCGATCGGCGAGGTAGACCGCCTCGCGCACGTCGTGGGTGACGAAGACGACGGTCTTTGGCGCGCGGCGCATGATGGCCAGCAGCTCCTCGTGCATCAACGCGCGGGTCTGGGCGTCGAGCGCCCCGAAGGGCTCGTCCATCAGCAGGATCTCGGGCTCGACCGCGAGCGTGCGGGCAATCGCCACGCGCTGCCGCATGCCGCCGGACAACTGCGACGGATAGCTGTCCTCGAACCCCTTGAGATGCACCAGCTCGACGAATTCCTGCGCCCGCTTCTCGCGCTCGGCCTTGGGCATGCCCTGCTTCTCGAGGCCATAGAGGATGTTCTGGCGCACCGTCTTCCACGGGAACAGAGCGAAATGCTGGAAGACGATGCCGCGATCGGGACTCGGACCGTTCACCGGCTTACCGCCGACCGCGATCTCTCCCTGCTCGACCGGTATGAACCCGCCGAGCAGGTAGAGCAGCGTGCTCTTGCCGCAGCCGGACGGCCCGAGCAGCGCAAGGAACTCGCGGTCCTGAACCTCGAGCGAAACGCCTTCGAGCGCCAGGACCGGCTTTCCACGCGGCGGCCGGTAGGTGTGGCGAACCTCGCGGAACGAAATGCCTGGCATGTACCAACCGGTTGTATCAGTGAATACGCTTCGCCGCTTCCTTCACCAAGGAAAGGTCCGAGTATTTCTTGACGTCGATGGCGATCTTGAGGAAACCAAGCTCCTTCTGGGTGTTCAGGTTGTTCTGCAGCGCCGTGAGATTGGGAATCGCATTGACGTTGCGATAGTAGTCTTTATGCGTGAACAGCCAGCTTGCGTACTCGGACGGCGGTTTCTTGGTGAAATCGGCAACGATCTTGATCGCCTGCTCGCGGTTCTTCGGATCGTAGAACCAGTGCAGCGCGCGAATCCAATCCTCGAAGAAATCGATCAGAACGGCGCGATGCGCCGCGATATAGGGCGCACGCGCGACCAGCAGCGTGGTCTGCGCCGGACCCATCGCCTGGCCGACGGTGTACAGCGTCTTGAGGTTGGCCTGCTTATGCGCCTCGATCGAGAACGGCATGATCAGCGTGGCGAGGTCGATTTTTTTCTCCTCGAGCGAGGCCAGCATGTTGGGGAACTGCACCTCGACCACCTGGTAGTCGCGGTTCGGCTGGAGCCCGTGAGTCAGCAGGAATTTCTTCGAGGCGATGTCGACGGCGCCGCCAATCGCGTTGGTCGCGACGATCTTGCCCTTCAGATCCTCGGGCTTGCTGATGCCGCTATCGGTGCGGACCATGTATTCGTTGGTGTAGTAGCCGGGAATGCCGTCCTGGTAGAGGTCGGCGACCGCACGGATGTCATCGAGATGCGCATTCTGAATCGCCAGTCCGAAGGACGAGAACGCCAGCGACGCGAAATCGATGTTGCCCGAGGCGAGGCTCGTGATCTGCGGCGTGCTGCCGCGGAAATGGGTGAGCTCGACGGTGTAGCTCTTGCCGTAATGCTTGAGAATCGCCGGATTCGTGAACAGGACCGCGGTCAGTTGTCCGGGAATAACCGCCCACGAAATCCTGATCTTCAGCGGCTCGGCAGCGCGCGCCGGTGCCGAACCGGCCGCCCATAGCGCGGCCGCCAACGCGACGGCCACGGCCACGGCTGCTGCATATTTCATACGCATATTTTATCTCCTCCCGAATGCCGCGTCGGCGCGATGTTTGTTTGCAGGACTTTTGCGGCCCATGCGGCGAATGTCAACACATCCTCGAACGCGTTCGGCCGCTGGACAGAAACGCGCGCGAATTGGCAGGATCGCCGGCCGCAACAACGCTGGGAAGGCCACGCGATGCGCGAGTTCGATCTGGGCCGGGCGGTGCCGCGCACCGAAGACCTGCGCCTGCTGCGCGGCCGCGGCCGCTATACCGACGACATCGCGCTGCCGCGGGCCGCCCATCTCCACCTGCTGCGCTCGCCGCATGCGGCGGCGCGCATCCGCGGCGTCGACACTTCCGCGGCGCAGGTCGCGCCGGGGGTGATCGCCGTCTTCACCGGTGCCGACGTCGCCGCCGACGGCCTCGGCACGCTTCGCGGCCGCATCGCCCGCAAGCGGCCCGACGGAAGCCCCAATTTCCAGCCGCCTTACCGGCTGTTGGCGCTCGATCGCGTCCAGCACGTCGGCGATCCCGTGGCGGCGGTCGTCGCCGAGACGGCGGCGCAGGCCAAGGATGCCGCCGAGCTGATCGCGGTCGATTACGAGGTCCTGCGCTCGGTCACCGATACCGCGGCGGCGCTGGCGCCCGACGCGCCGCGCGTCTGGGACGCGATCCCGGACAATATCTGCTTCGTCGAGCGTGTCGGCAACGAAGCCAGCGTAAAGGAGGCCTTCGGCCGCGCCCGCCACGTGGTGCGGCAGCGCTTCGTCATCAGCCGCGTCGCCGTCTCGCCGATGGAGGGGCGCGCCGCGCTCGGCGTCTACGACACGCGCGAGGAGCGCTACACGCTCTATGCCACGCTGCAGGCGCCGCATCTGATGCGCGCCGATCTCGCCGACAATGTCTTCAAGCTTCCGGCAAGCCGCTTTCGCGTGATCTCGCCCGACGTCGGCGGCGGCTTCGGCATGAAGGGCAGCGCCTTTCCGGAATACGCACTGGTGCTGTGGGCGTCGAGGAAGATCGGCCGTCCGGTCAAATGGACCGCCGAGCGCGGCGAATCCTTCGTCGGCGACCATCACGCGCGCGACAACGTCTCCGAGGTCGCGCTGGCGCTCGACGAGAACGGAAAGTTCCTCGCCCTCGAGGTCGCGACCGTAGCCAATATCGGCGCCTATATCGCGTTGAACGGCCTGCACGTGCCGGTCGGCAATCTCGGCGGCCTCGCCGGCCCCTACACCACGCCCGCGATCCACGCGAAGGTGACCGGCGTCTTTTCCAATACCAACCCGACCTGTCCCTATCGCGGCGCCGGCCGGCCGGAAGCGTCGTTCTGCATCGAGCGCATCATCGACATCGCCGCTACCGAGCTCGGCATCGACCGCGTCGAGCTGCGCCGCCGCAACCTGATTCCGCCCTCGGCCATGCCGTTCAAGACCGGCTTGGTCTTCACCTACGACTGCGGCGAGTTCGAGCGTGTCATGGACAAGGCGCTGCAGCTCGGCGACTGGCGCGGCGTGGCGGCGCGCAAGGCGGACGCCGGGCGCCGCGGCAAGCTCTACGGCGCCGGCATCGCCTCGGTGATCGAGGTCGCCGGCGGGCCGGCCGCCGCGCCCTACGAGGAGGCGACGGAAATCCGCTTCGATGCGACTGGCGGCGCCACCATCCTGCTCGGCTCGCACAACCACGGCCAGGGCCACGAGACCGCCTTTCGCCAGCTCGCCGGTCATTTTCTCGGCCTCGACCCCGGGCAGGTGACGCTGATCTACGGCGACACCGACAAGGTGTTCCACGGCCGCGGCACCTTCGGCTCGCGCTCGCTTTCGGTGGGCGGTGCCGCGCTCCGGCTCGCCGCCGACCGCATCATTGAGAAGGGCAAGAAGGTCGCGAGCCACCTGCTTGAGGCCGCGACCGCCGACATCGAATTCGCCGACGGCCGCTTCACCGTCGCCGGCACGGACCGATCGGTCGACCTGGTTTCGGTCGCCAGGGCGTCGTTCAACCTGGCGAAGATGCCGCCCGAGATCGAGATCGGCCTCAGCGCCAGCGCCGTGTTCCGTCCGCCGGCGGGCACGTTCCCCAACGGCTGCCATCTCTGCGAGGTCGAAATCGATCCCGATACCGGCGTTGCCAGGATCGTGCGCTACACCGTGGTCGACGACGTCGGTCGGGTGGTCAATCCGCTGCTGCTCGAGGGCCAGATTCACGGTGGCGTCGCCCAGGGCGCAGGCCAGGCGCTATGCGAGGCGATGGTCTACGACCGCGACAGCGGCCAGCCGCTGTCCGGCTCGTTCATGGATTATTGCATGCCGCGTGCGACCGACTTCTGCCCGATCGAGGTCGGCGAGCACAACGTGCCGTCGCAGAGCAACCCCCTCGGGATCAAGGGAGCGGGCGAGGCCGGCTGCGTCGGCGCGCTGCCGGCGGTGATGAACGCGATCAACGACGCGCTGCTGCCGCTTGTGACCTGAGCCCCGCAAACTCCTCCAGTTTTGGGTAGAGTCCGCACCCTCGGGAGGGGGCGGACGATGCGAGGAAGCCGGTTCAAGGAAGAGCAGATCATAGCGATCCTGCGCGAGCAGGAGGCTG